>FWWL01000137.1_pt1 | contig 202014 bp, 174 predicted proteins | sample 2228331 | NCBI WGS metagenome assembly FWWL01 (sample SAMEA103939775, study PRJEB20133) | metagenome | reverse complement strand
GGCGGCGCGAATGGAAGTTCGCGCTGATCGAGAGCCAGAACCCCCAGTGGGATGATCTTTGGGAGCATTGGTTCGCACCCGCGCCCGAGGACAAGTAGCCTAGCCCCGTGTCAAGCACGGGGTGACGAAGAAGGAATAGGTCCGCTTCGGGGTCGAAACCCGAACGGCCGCTTTTGGCCCGGCAGCGCCCGAAGCGGACGCTGCCGGGGCTTGAGTCTTATTCCGCCGCTTGGGCCTGTTCTTCTTCCAGCGTCGGGTAGTCGATGTAGCCCTGGGGAATCGGGAAGTACCAGCTCTTGGGCACGTCCTTGTTGGGGTTCCAGTGCGCGCCCGCCGCGATCCGCTTGTCGAGATCGGGGTTGGAGATATAGGGCCGCCCGAAGCTCACCGCGTCGCACTTGCCCGCTTCGATATCGGCGACCGCTTCCTCGGCGGTGTAGTCCGAATTGAGGATCAGCGGGCCGGAATAGATCTTGCGGATCAGCGGGCTCTGCTTGGGCACGTCGGTGTTGCCGAAGGTACCGTCCGGGCCGGGTTCACGCAGTTCGACGAAGGCGAGGCGCAGTTCCTCGCACACCTTGGCGGCCGCGCCGAAGGTTGCGGGCGGGTTGCTGTCGTCGGTGCCCTGCGAATCGCCATTGGGCGAGAGGCGGATGCCGACGCGGTCCGCGCCCCACACGTCGATCAGCGCTTCGAGCACCTCGCGCATGAAGCGGGTGCGGTTTTCGGGGCTGCCGCCATATTCGTCGGTGCGCAGGTTGGTCTTGTCGCGCAGGAACTGGTCGACAAGGTAGCCGTTCGCGGCGTGCAGCTGCACCCCGTCGAAGCCCGCCTTCTTGGCGTTCTCGGCGGCGCGGCGGTAATCGTGAACGGTGCGGCGGATGTCCTCCAGCGTCATCTCGCGCGCCTCGGCATAGGGCTGCTTGCCCTGCGGGGTGTGCGCTTCGCCCGGCGCGGTGGTGGCGCTGGCGGAGAAGGGCGGCTGGCCGTCGAGGAACACCGGGTGGACGATCCGCCCCATGTGCCACAGCTGCATGACGATGAGGCCGCCTTCCTCATGCACCGCGCGGGTGATCGGCTTCCACGCCTCGACCTGCTCGTCGCTCCAGATGCCCGGCGCCGAGGGCCAGCCGAGGCCTTCGCGGCTGATGCCGGTCGCTTCGGTCAGGATCATGCCCGCGCCGGCGCGCTGACGGTAATAGGTCGCCATCATGTCGTTGGGGACGAACATCGGCTCGGCCGCGCGCCCGCGGGTGAGGGGGGCCATGTGGATGCGGTTCTTGGCGTGAAGCGCGCCCATCTTGAGCGGCTGAAACAGGACGTCATGCATGTGTGGGTAATCCTTCAGCGTCGGTTGCTTGTTGCTATCCAATTGGGGGCCGCACGGCTAGGGCGCAAGCATGGAAAATGAGGGTGCGGGCAAAGCAGAACTTGTCGGCGAACCGGCCCGCCCGGCGGCATGGCTGCTGCTGCTGGCGCTGATCGGCGGCAACGTGGCGCTCGCGATCGGGCCGTGGTTCGTCAGGGTGGCGGATACCGGCCCCGTCGCCGCCGGATTCTGGCGCCTGTTTCTGGCGCTGCCCTTCCTCGTGCTGCTCGCCCGCGTGAACGGGCAGCGGCTGACGGGAATGCCGGGGGCGACGCTGGCGCTGGTGGCGCTGGGCGCGGTGACCTTCGCGCTCGATCTGGCCAGCTGGCACATCGGCATCGGCATGACCCGGCTGGGCAATGCGACTTTGTTCGGCAATGCCGGGTCGATCGTGCTCTTGTTCTGGGGCTTTCTGGTGGCGCGCACGCTGCCGGGCAAGCTGGAGTGGCTCGCGATCGTCTTCGCGCTGACCGGCGCGGCGATCCTGATGGGGCGTTCTCTGGAAATCTCCGACGAAACGCTGATCGGCGATCTGTTCTCGGTCGCGGCGGGGCTGCTTTACGCGGTCTATCTGCTGACGTTGCAGGGGGCGCGCGGGCAGTTCGGCTCGTGGAGCCTGCTTGTCTGGGTCAGCCTGTTCGGCGCGCCGGTGCTGCTCGCCATCGCCCTGCTGCTGGGGGAGCCGGTGTGGCCGGGCACCTGGTGGCCAATCGTGGGCCTGTTCATCGGCAGCCAGTTGATCGGGCAGGGGCTGATGGTCTTCGCGCTCAAATATTTCCCGCCGCTGGTGGTGGGGCTCGCGCTGCTGACCCAGCCGGTGGTCGCCTCGATCTATGGCTGGCTGGCGTTCGGCGAGGTGCTCTCCCCTCTCGATATCGTCGGGATGGTGCTGGTGGGCGCGGCGCTGGCGGTGAGTCGGGCGCGGGCGAGCTAACCGCCCCCCGCCGCCTCGATAGCGCGATACCGCGCTTCGACCATCGCGAGATCGGGGCCGACCAGCGCGGTGCCGGCCTGTTCGAACAGGAGCGCGGCCTCGCGCATCAGATCGGCGCGGCGCGTTTCGTCGTCGATCACCCGCGCGGCGTTGTCGATGGTTTCCAGCGCCACCATGGTCGCCATCGGGCTGGTCGCCACGCCGCTGCGCAGCGAGCCGAAGCCGCGGCGGACATAATCGGCGAAGGTGACCACGCGCCGCATTACGCGCTGCTCCGCCGCGCTGTCTTCATCGCCGTTCTGATGGTCGAGATTGCGCTGCCCGAGTTCGGCGGTCGCCGCGCCCAGCCAGTGCATCGCGGTGATCGCGGTGAAGGGATCGTTGATCCCCGGCGAGAGCGCGCGCAGGCCGATTTCGACCAGCTCGTCGATCAGGAACCGCAAGTCCTGATCCGAGGTCCGCATCCCGCCGAGCACGAAGGCGTCGCGCGCCTTGGCGGCGTCGAAGGCCGCGCCATCGGCGTCCTTCTCGTCGGGCGTCCAGCGGGCCAGCACCATGCCGGGATGGACGAAATCGCCGGTGCGGCAGTCGAGCGTGATCCGCGTGGCCGTCGCCGCGGCCAGTGTCGCGAGCGCATCGAAACTGATCGACTGGACATAGCCGATACGGTCGGCGGTGATCGGCGCGCCCTCGGCATCGCGGGCCGGAGCGGGGGCTGAGGGCTTTTCGGGATAGACCTTGCAGATATCGTCGATCAGCCGCTCCCCGATGGTCTGCAGCACGGTGTGAATGCGGATCGAGGACGGAATGTGGTGCAGGAAATAGACCAGCGTGCCGACCGAAACGATGATCAGCGCATAGGCGATCAGCAGCGACAGGTTCGGGACGAAGGACGAAAGCTCCAGCACCTCGCCATTGAAGGCGGTGGTTTTTGCGCCATCGTGGCGGATGGTGCGCAGCACGTTCACGCAGAACACGAAGGTGGCGATGAAGACCGCAAGGCTGACCTTGTTGCCGCGGTCCTCCATGAAATTGTTGAGCAGCCGCGGGCCATAGGTGCCGCTGGCATAGGCGACCGCGGCGATGGTGATCGAGAACACGGTCGAGGCCACGCCCAGCATCGCGCCGGCCACCAGCACCAGAATGTCCGAGGCACTGTCGGGTCCGGCCAGTTCCATCACGCCGATCTCGGCAAGCCAGGCGGTGTTCAGGGTGCGATCGAGATGCAGCGTCGTCAGCGACAGCGCGAAGGCGGCGATCGCCAGCACGGCCGGGTAGAACCAGTAGCTCCCCCGCAGCGTGATCCAGAACAGCCTGATGCGCGCCGTCATGTCAGTGCCCCGTTTTCCCTGTCGCGCCGCGAGCGGCGTGGATCAGTCGCCCGAAAAGGCGACCTTGCCCAGATCGCCCATGCCGACCGTGCCGCTCGCCATCTCCAGCATCCGGTCGAGGCTGCGCTTGGCTTTCAGGCGGATGCCTTCCTCGATTGCGATCTGGGGGGAGAGGTCACGCAGCGCGACGTAGAGCTTCTCCATGGTGTTCAGCGCCATGTAGGGGCAGATGTTGCAAGAGCAGTTCCCGTCCGCCCCGGGCGCGCCGATGAAGGTCTTTTCGGGCAGCGCCTTTTCCATCTGGTGGATGATGTGCGGCTCGGTCGCGACGATCAGCGTGTCGCCGGGGTAGGTCTTGGCGAAGGAGAGGATACCGCTGGTCGATCCGACATAGTCCGCGTGGTCGATGATCGTCGGCGGGCATTCGGGGTGCGCGGCAATCGGCGCCCCGGGGTATTGCTCTTTCAGTTTGAGCAATTCGGTCTCGCTGAAAGCCTCGTGGACGATGCACACGCCCGGCCACAGCAGCATTTTGCGGTTGAATTTGCGGCTGAGGTAGCCGCCCAGGTGGCGGTCGGGGCCGAAGATGATCTTCTGTTCGGGCGGGATCTGGGCGAGGATCGTCTCGGCGCTGGAACTGGTGACGATCACGTCCGACAGGGCTTTCACCTCGGTCGAGCAATTGATGTAGGTCAGCGCGATGTGATCGGGGTGGGCTTCGCGAAAGGCGCGGAATTTCTCCGGCGGGCAGGAGTCTTCAAGGCTGCACCCGGCGTCCATGTCGGGCAGGATCACGGTCTTCTGAGGGCTGAGGATCTTGGCGGTGTCGGCCATGAACTTGACCCCGCAAAAGGCAATCACGTCCGCGTCGGTCGCCGCCGCCTTGCGGCTGAGTTCGAGGCTGTCGCCCACGAAGTCGGCGATGTCCTGTATGTCCGGCGTCTGGTAATAATGCGCGAGGATCACCGCGTTCTTCTCCTTGCGGAGGCGGTCGATCTCGGCCAGCAAATCGGTGCCGGTGGGGTTGCGGGTCAGCAGGCTCATCGGTTGGTCCCCATCATGTCAGGAGAGGCCGATATAGGCACCGGCCCGCGATTATCGAGCGAAAAGCGCGTCAATAGCGGCACAGCCCTTCGCAGTCGGTCGTCGCCATCGCTGTCTTGATAAGTGCGGTCGTCGCCAGCGCCTCGGCATCCTGAGTCGCGGGCAGTTGATCGATCGCGGCGGTGACATTGGCGCGCAGTTCGGGCGTCAGCGCGGCGGCGAGGGGGTCGGCCACTTCGGCGAGATAGGCGGCGAGCCGCGCCTTGTTGGCGGCCGTGGTGGCCGGATCGCGCAGCGCCATCGCAAAGCCGATCATCGACTGCGCGCCGCCCCGCTTCATCTTGCGCGCGCCATCGAGCCGGGTGATCGTGATCTCGGCCTGGGGCAGGCCAGCGAGGTATTCGGCCAGCGCGGGGAAATGCTTCACCATGCAGCGCAGCCCGCCGCCCGTCAGCACGGTCATTTCGTCCTGATAGCGCGCGGCATTCTGCAATTGCAGCGTTTGCAGCCGGGCGGTGAAGGTCTGGATTTCCGCAGGGGTCGGCGGCGCAGCATCGGCGGGGCGGCGCAGCGCCGTGGCACCATCCAGCATGTGCCGCACCGACAGGCGGTTGAGCGGCTCGCACACGCTTTCAAAGGTGGCAAAGCCATCGAGCGGGAAGGCGGGCGTGCCAAAGGCATCGAGCGCCTGCTCGATCGCGGCAAGATCGGCGGCGTTGGCGGCAGCATCGGTGGTGGTAATGTCCGGCCCGCTTTCGACCGGGCCGAGCCTTTGGCTGAGCGAGCCGATAGCTGCGTTGAAATCCGCTTGCGGGCTCTCCTGCGCGGCGAGCGGCCCGCAGGCCAGCACCGCCAGCACCGCCGCCAGTCCCGCCTTGATTGTCGTCTTCATCATTCTGCGCCCTTCCCGATGTGCCAGATATCGCCGTCCTGCCCGGCCAGCCCGCGCTTTTCCAGATCGATGAGATGCGCGGTGACGCTCATCTCGGCCGCCCCGATCAGGCGCGGGTCGAGGCCCTTGTACATCGCGGGGATGAAATCGCCCACGGGCCGCGGGCCCTCGCCCAGCAGGCGCAGGATCTGGTTCTCGCGCTGGCGGCGGTGGCCGATCATGCCGCGCACCAATTGCTTCGGCTTTTCGATCGCCGCGCCGTGGGCCGAGTGGTAGCGCACGTCTTCGCGCGCCATCAGCTTGTCGAGGCTCGCCATGTAATCGCCCATGTCGCCATCGGGCGGGATCACCACGCTGGTCGACCAGCCCATCACGTGATCGCCGGTGAACAGCGCGCCGCTCTCTTCGAGGGCGAAGCACAGGTGGTTCGAGGTGTGCCCCGGCGTGGCAACGGCGGTGAGCGTCCAGCCGGTGCCGCGCATCGCCTCACCATCCTCGAGCACGCGGTCGGGGGCATAGGTCGGATCAAAAGCCTCGTCCGAGCGCGGTCCAGCCACCGCCAGCACCAAGGGCGCGCAGCCGATGATCGGTGCGCCCGTCCGCTGGGAGAGCGGCGCGGCGGCGGGGGAGTGGTCGCGGTGGGTATGGGTGCACATGATCGCGACGACCTTGCGGCCAGCAATCGCGGCCATGATCGCCTCGATATGCGCCGCCTCGTCCGGCCCCGGATCGATCACCGCGCAATCCGGCCCTTGCGGCTCTCCGACCACATAGGTCTGGGTGCCGGTGAAGGTATAGGGCGAAGGATTGGGCGCGAGCACGCGGCGCACCAGCGGCTCGACATCTTCGGCAAGGCCCGTGGGCCAGGGTTGTGGGGGGATGGTGACCATGCCCTTGCATATGAGGCGGGGCGTGGCAGAAGTCACCCCCGAGAGAGGGTTCCCCATGTCCGATTACATTCTGGTCCTTGACGAAGGCACCACGTCCACCCGCGCGATGCTGTTCGCATCCGACGGCGTGCTGGTCGCCAGCGCGCAGGCGCCGCTGACGCAGCACTATCCGCAAAGTGGCTGGGTCGAGCATGACCCGCGCGAGATCTGGGACAAGACCCTCGCCTGCGCGCTGGAGGTGCTGCCCAAGGCGGGCGGGGCGGCGATGATCGCCTGCATCGGCATCACCAACCAGCGCGAGACCGTGGTGGCGTGGGACCGCCAGACCGGCGAGCCGCTGACCAACGCGATCGTCTGGCAGGACCGCCGCACCGAGCCCTTTTGCATGGCACTGCGCGAGGCGGGGCATGAGGCCGGGGTGCAGCAACGCACCGGGCTGCTGCTCGACCCCTATTTCTCGGGCACCAAGATGCGCTGGATGCTCGACAACGTGGCCGCGGTGAAGGCGGCCGCCGACAAGGGCACGCTGGCCTTCGGCACGGTCGAAAGCTGGCTGACCTGGAAGCTCACCGGCGGGGCGGCGCACATCACCGATGCCAGCAACGCCAGCCGCACGCTGTTGATGGGGCTGGAGGACGCGCAGTTCGACGAGGGGCTGTGCGATCTCATCGGGGTGCCGCTGGCGGCGCTGCCGGGGGTGGTCGACATGGCCGGGCCGCTCGCCATGTCCGATCCGTCGCTGCTCGGCCGGGCGATCCCGATCACGGGCCTCGCGGGTGACCAGCAGGCCGCGACCATCGGGCAGGCGTGTCTTGCGCCCGGCCAGACCAAGGCGACCTTCGGCACCGGAGCCTTCGTGCTCACCTGCAATGGGGAGACGATCCCGCGCTCGACCCACCGCCTGCTCGGCACGGTGCTGACCCAGATCGAAGGCGCGCGCACCTATGCCATCGAAGGCTCGGTCTTCGTCGCGGGGAGCCTCGTGCAGTGGCTGCGGGATTCGCTCGGCATCGTCGAGGTCGCTGCCGAGACCGAGGCGCTGGCCCGCTCGATCCCGGATGCCGGCGGCGTGGTGATCGTGCCCGCGCTCTCGGGCCTTGGCGCACCGCATTGGCAGGCCGAGGCGCGCGGGGTGATCGCGGGGCTCAGCTTTGCGAGCGGCAAGGCGCAGCTTGCCCGCGCGGCGCTGGAGGCGATGGCGCACCAGACCCACGACCTGTGCGCCGCCTTCACCGCCGATGGCGCGCCGTGGCACAGCCTGCGGATCGACGGCGGCATGGCGGCGAACGACTGGATGGCGCAGGACCTCGCCGACATGCTGGGGGTGACGGTGGAGCGGCCCGGCTTTGTCGAGACCACCGCGCTCGGCTCGGCGATGCTGGCGGCGGCGGGGGCGGGCCTCTACCCCGATCTCGCCAGTGCGGCGCAGGCGATGCGCGGACGGCTGGCGACCTTCGCTCCGGCGATGGAGGATGCGGTCAGGGACGCAAGGCTGGCGGCGTGGAAGAAGGCGCTGGCTGCCGCGTAAAGTCTACCCGAACCGCCCCAATTCTCGCCCGATGCGATCCTGAAAGGCACGCGCGGGTGAGGTCATTTCGAAATGATGGCGCCATGCCTCGTCCAGCCGGGCGATGCGCTGGTGGAGCTTTTCGGTATCGGCGATCAGCGCGCGGGTTTCGGGCTCCAGCAGCGCCAGCTGCGCCTCATCCGAACCGCGATCGGGCGGCAGCGCACCGTGCAGCCGCACCTGATTTTCGCTGAGCACGCCCGAAAACAGCGCCCGCTGGTTCAGCAGCCAGGCGAGCACGTGCATCATCCGGGTGGTGGTCTTGAGCCCCTCGGTCGAAAGCGCGAGGCGCGCGAAGGCATCCTCCCCCGCCAGCGGTTCGCGCACGCCCGCGGCAAACACCGCGCGCACTTCGTCCGCCAAGACAAGCGCTTCGGAATAGAGCGCCTCGATGATCGGGCGCGAGAGATTGGTGGTGCGAGCCATGGGGCGGGAGACTACGCCTGCCCGGCGCGGGCCGCCATACGGGTATGGTTACTTTCCAAGCAATTTTCACATCCGTCCCTTCCGGGAACAGAATTAGAGATGCGTTAAGGATGATCGTTGTGAGCCACCTTCGGTGATCTGCATCGCGCGCCAGCGCGATCGAAAACAAACTACGCGATGATATCGGGCAGCAGCGTGTCCTCGATGATCGCGATCTGGTCCTTGAGACGCAGCTTGCGCTTCTTGAGCCGGGCGATCTGGAGCATGTCGGCCGATGCGCTGGCGCGCGCGGCTTCGGTCAACGCGGCGATTGCGGCGTCAAGGTCGCGGTGCTCGGTCTTGAGCAATTCGAGCTTTTTGCGCAGCTCCTGCTCGGTCATCGTCGGCTGTCTTCCTTCGCGTGCGTTCGAGGAGGCGGTGCTCCGCCCCGATGCCCGCCCCCGCTACGCGTTCCCGCTGGGCTTGGGTAGATGGCACGCGCACAAATCCGGTGCCGATCCCTTCACGGTTCGTCCCGCGTGGCGGCGATTGCATCGATTCACGATCCGTCAGGGCTTTGCAAGCTAGGCTTGCTGTGGTTCTTTCGAACCTGCGGCCCGGCCGTACCCTAAGCCGAGTCGCCTGACCGGGGGCATCCCCCCGCTTATGACAGGAGAACGCCTTATGGCATCATCAGCCGTGTTGTCTCACCTCCATGCCCTTCAGAGCAAGCACGCCGGCCTCGAAGCCCGGCTGCGCGACGAAATGGCCCGGCCCGTGCCCGACACCGCAATGATCCAGTCACTCAAGAAGCAGAAACTGCGATTGAAGGAAGAAATCGCCGCGCATTGATCTGAAGGCTCGCTGACGCGAGCCGCAGACCACCCGCCCACTCGGCCACCACCACACGACATTTCTGTGGGTGGCCGGGCTGGGCCAAGGAGTTTGAACGCGGGGCGGGAGGTCTGCCAAACCCGCAATTGATCTGCGCCATTGCAGGTTGCTGGTCTGAACCGTAAACCTGCCAACCATGACCGCCGCTGCCGCCGCCCGCCAGATCCTCACCCGCCTGACCGATGTCATGGCCTCGCGCATGCACGCGCAGGGCAAGCTCGATCAGGTGGTCGAGATTATCGGCGAATGCCTGTCGAGCGAGGTCTGCTCGATCTATCTGCTGCGTGAAGGGATGCTCGAACTCTTCGCCACCCGCGGCCTCAATCAGAGCGCGGTGCACGTCACCCGCATGGGGGTGGGCGAGGGGTTGACCGGGGCGATCGCCCAGAAGGTCGAAACGCTCAACCTCGCCGAGGCCAAGGCCCATCCCGACTTCCTCTACCGCCCCGAAACGGGCGAGGAGAAATTCCACTCCTTCGCCGGGGTGCCGATCGTCTACCGCGAACGCGCGGTGGGCGTTTTGTGCGTCCAGCATGTCGAGCCGCGCCGCTACGAAGAGGTCGAGATCGAGGCGCTGCAGACCACCGCGATGGTCTTGTCCGAACTGATCGCCAATGCCGAACTGGTCGATGAGGAAGAGGCGCGCGGGCTTACCGCCGAACAGTCCGGGCCGCAGACTCTCACCGGCCTCACGCTGGTGAAGGGGCTGGGCGCGGGTGTGGCGGTCTATCACCAGCCGCGGGTCGAGATCACGCAGGTCATGGCCGAGGACACCGAGCTCGAACGCCAGCGCGTCTACCGCGCCTTCGACCGGATGCGCGAGCAGATCGACGCGCTCGCCAGCCAAGCCGAATTCGGCGTGGGGGGCGAGCATGAGGAGGTGCTCGAGACCTACAAGATGTTCGCCTACGACGAAGGCTGGTCGCGGCGCATCAACGAGGCGATCGACAGCGGCCTGACCGCCGAAGCCGCGATCGAGCGGGTGCAGCAGCACACACGGATGCGGATGCGCGAGATCGACGATCCGCTGCTGGCCGACCGGATGCACGATCTGGAAGATCTCGCCAACCGGCTGATCCGCATCGTCGCAGGCCAGGTCGGCACCGCCGCATCGCAGGGGCTGCGCAAGGACACGATCCTGATCGCGCGCAACTTGGGCCCCGCCGAACTGCTGGAATACGACAAGCGGCGACTGAAGGGCGTGATTCTCGAGGAAGGCTCGCTCACCGCCCATGTCGTGATCGTGGCGCGGGCGATGAACGTGCCGGTGATCGGGCGCATCAGCAACGGCAAGGGCGGGGGCGTGCGCACCGCGATCCGCGAAGGCGACGAGATCCTGCTCGATGCGACCGCGGGCAACGCCATCGTCCGCCCGCTGCCGCAGGTGGCCGAGGCGTTTCAGGCGCGCTTCGCCAAGAGCCGCGAGAAGCAGGCGGCCTATGCTTCGCTGAGGGATGTCGAGCCCTTCACCCGCTGCGGCACGCGCATTCAGGTGATGATGAACGCCGGGCTGCGCGATGACATGAGCTCGCTGGCGATGACCGGCGCGGACGGAGTTGGCCTGTTCCGCACCGAGTTCCAGTTTCTCGTCTCGGCCACACTGCCCCAGCGCGAGCGGCAGACGCGGCTCTATCGCGATGTGCTCGAAGCGGCAGGCGACAAGCCGGTGATCTTCCGCACGGTCGATATCGGCGGCGACAAATCGGTGCCCTATCTCGCGTCAGAGATCGCCGCGCAGGACGAGAACCCGGCGATGGGCTGGCGCGCGCTGCGGCTTGCGCTGGAACGCGAAGGGCTGATGAAGATTCAGGCGCGCTCGCTGCTGGAAGCGGCTGCCGGGCGATCGCTTTATGTGATGTTTCCGATGGTTTCCGAACCATGGGAGTTCGATGCGGCCAAGGCGGTGTTCGACGAACAGCTCGCCTTCCTGCGCAGCCAGAAGAAGCTGCTGCCCGAACGCATCAAATTCGGCGCGATGCTGGAAGTGCCCGCACTGGCCGAGGTGCTCGATCTGCTGCTGCCGCGCCTCAGCTTTTTGTCGATCGGGACCAACGATCTCACCCAGTTCCTGTTCGCCGCCGACCGTGCCAACCCCAAGCTGGCCGAACGTTATGACTGGCTCAGCCCCTCGATCCTGCGCTTCCTGCGGCGGGTGATCCAGAATTCGGTCGGCTCGGGCGTCGATATCGGCGTGTGCGGCGAGATGGGCGGGCGGCGGCTGGAGGCGCTGGCGCTGATGGGGATCGGCTACCGCCGCCTCTCGATCACGCCCGCCGCGGTCGGCCCGATCAAGGAGCTGGTGCGCAAGGTCGATCTGGCGGAGCTGACCGCCGCGATGACCGGCTGGCTGGCCGACCCCGCGATCAGCCTGCGCGCGCAACTGGCGGGCTGGGCGGACGAGCGCGGCATCGAATACGATTGAGGCGAGCCTTGCGGAGAAGCGTTGCTGCAGCGCGCCCACCCGAAGCGGCGGCGCTTGACAGGAATCGCCTGAACGGGTGAGTCCCGTTCAAGGACAATTCACGCACACTCTTACACAACAGCCTCGCAAGAAGGCGCGGACCGGGTCATGGACAGCGATAATTTCAATAGCGCAGATGCTGCGCCTCAACTTCCCCTTTCCGGGCCGGGCGCAATGCTGCGCCGCGCCCGCGAGGAACAGGGGTTCGACATCATGCATGTCGCGGCGCTGACGCGGGTTCCGCGCCGGCACCTTGAGGCCATCGAGGCCGACGATTTCGAAAGCCTGCCCAGCCGCGCCTATGCGATCGGCTTTTCGCGCACCTATGCCAAGGCTGTCGGGCTTGACCCTGCCGAGATCACCGACGCGGTGCGCGCCGAGCTTGCCGACGGATCGATGCGCCGCGTGGTGCCTTCGGCGACGATGGAGCCGGGCGATCCGGCGCGGCTGCCATCCTCGGGTCTCGTCTGGGCGATGGGCGCGGCGGTGCTGGTTTTCGCGGTCGGGGCCTTTGCCTTTTACAACAGCTATTTCGGCGCGGGCAGCGTGCCGGGGCCGCTGGCCGAACCGCAGGTTGCTGCGACCGGCGCGCCGGCAGCCGTCGCCTCGGCCCCGGCTACGCCCGCGGCCGCTGCAGCTGGCCCGGTGGTGCTGACCGCGATGGAAGAAGGCATCTGGCTGCGGCTCTATGAAGAGGGCGGCGAGCGGCTTGTCGAGCGCACTTTGAAGCAGGGCGAGACGATCACGGTTCCGGCCACCGCCACCGATCCGCGCATCAACACCGGCCGCCCCGATGCGCTGGCGGTAACCGTGGGCGGGCGCGAAGTCGCGCGCCTGTCCGACCGGCCGCAGACGATTGCGGGCGCGCCGGTATCGGCCGCAGCACTGATGGCGCGAGCCTCTCCGCCCGCTGCCGCGCCAAGTGGTGCGCCGGTCGCCACTGGCGCGCAGGCTCCGGCGCCGCGTTCTGCGCCCGCGCAAACCACCGCGATGCGCACCACGCCGGTCTCCGTGCCGGTCGCCGAACGGGCCCCGGCGCCAGCCCCCGAACCTGCCTCAGCCGCCGATACCTTTCCGGCGGGTGAGCGTTAACCCTTTTCCCGTTGATTAGGGGCCCTGCTGCTCTCGACTTGCGCGGCGGCAGGGGGCAGGGATTCCGATGATATTCATGTGGCCTGCGCCACGCCAATGCGGCCATAGCCAGGGAGCCCGACGCAGAATGACCCAACCCTCGCGAACCCTTGCCTTCCGACTTGTCGGCGCAGCGCTGGTCGCCGCGACGCTCGCGCCGCTGCCTGCCGCCGCGCAGGACAGCAGCGCCGAAGCCCGGCTGCGCAAGGTCGAGTCCGAAGTGCGCGCGCTGCAGCGCAAGGTCTTCCCCGGCGGGGACGGGCGTTTCTTCGAACCCCAGATCGCGCCCGAGACCACCCCGGCAACCGCCCCGCAGACCGCCACCGGCGCCCCTTCGACCACCGCGGTGACCGATATTCTGGTGCGGCTCGATGCGCTCGAAGCGCAGTTGCAGCGTCTGACGGCGCGGTCCGAGGAACAGGCCAACGCGCTTTCCCAGATGGAGGTGCGGCTGGCGGCGCTGGAGACCGCAACCAACGCGCCGCTCAGCACCGTGCCTGCGCTTCCGGCGACGGGGATGACCGCGCCTTCGGTCTCGACCGCGCCCGCACCCATGCCGCTTCCCGCCACGCGCCCGCCGGTGCAGACCGCGCAAACCCCGCCGCCCGCGCAGGCCGCGCCGGTCGCCGCACCTTCTCCCGCGCGGCTCGCTGCGGTGCAGGCAATCACCAAGCCGCAGACCGCGGATGCGGGGGATGACGAATATTCCTATGGCTTCCGCCTCTGGAATGCTGGCTTCTTCCCCGAAGCGCGCCAGCAACTGCTGAAGTTCGTCGAACAATATCCCAATCACTCGCGCATCAGCTTCGGCCGCAACCTGCTGGGACGCGCCTTCCTTGACGACAGGATGTATGACGAGGCGACGCGCTGGTTCCTGAGGAACTATCAGGCCGACAAGAACGGCGACCGTGCGCCCGACAGCTTGCTTTATCTCGGCCAGACCCAGATCGCCAAGGGCGACATGCCCAAAGCCTGCATCGCGCTCGCCGAATTCGCCGCGACCTATCCGCTGGTCGCGACCGGGCGGCTGGCCGAGGAATACAAGGCCAATGTCGCCAAGGTGAAGTGCAACTAGACCCCGCCGCCGCCCGCCGCTTTGCCGCCGACCTCGCGGCGCTCTGGCCCGAGGATGAGCGCGGCGGGGCGCTGGGGCTGGCGGTTTCGGGCGGGCCGGATTCGCTCGCGCTGCTGCTGCTCGCTGCCGAGGCCCTGCCGGGGCGGATCGCGGTTGCCAGCATCGACCACGGCCTGCGTCCCGAAGCGGCCGATGAGGTCGCGCTGGTCGGGCGCGTAGCGGCGGAGCGCGGCATTCCCTTCACGCCGCTCGCCGTGCGGCTCGCCCCCGGCAATCTTCAGGCCGAAGCGCGCCGTGCGCGCTATGCCGTGCTAACGGAGTGGGCGGGCGCCGAGGGGCTGGGCGCGGTCGCCACCGCGCACCATGCCGACGATCAGGCCGAAACCCTGCTGATGCGCCTGGGTCGCGGGAGCGGTCTGGCAGGCCTTGCCGGCGTGCGCGCGCGCAGCGTGATCGAGGGCAGCGAGGTTCCGCTGCTGCGCCCGCTGCTCGGCTGGCGCAAGGCGGAGCTGGCAGCGCTGGTCGCGGATGCCGGGATTACGCCTGCGCAAGACCCCAGCAACACCGACCCCGCCTATGACCGCGCCCGGCTGCGCGCCGCACTGGCCGCGGCGGACTGGCTCGACCCGCTCCAGCTTGCCGCCAGCGCGGGCCATCTGGCCGAAGCCTGGCAGGCGCTGGGCTGGTATGCCGAGCTCGACTGGCACGAAATGGTGATGCGCGAGGCGGGCGACAGCACCGCCCCCGGCTTCAGCTATTGCGCCAACGCGCCGCGCATCATCAGCATCGAGACGATCCTCAGGATCATCCGCGAACTGGGCGGCCACGCCACCCGCGCCGAGGCCGCGCGGGCATGGGACCGGCTGTGGGCGGGCAAGAATGCCTCACTGGGCGGCGTGCTGGCGGTGCCGGGCGTGGAGCGGGTCGAGAAGGTCGGCGTGCCAATGCGCGTCTGGCGCTTCCGGCCGGAACCGGCGCGGGGGAGCGTGAACTGACTTGAGCGGTATCGCGCTGCCGCCCGATGCAGACCACCCGCCCGGCCTCCCCACCCGGCCACCATAACATGGCGGTACTATTGGTGGCCGGGTGGGGAGGCGGGGCGGGTGGTCTGCGCCACCGAAGGTGGCTCAAATCACATCGCGTCACATCACCTTGTCACCGACCCCGATCATCTTGCCGCGCGTGATGATCACCTTGTCGCCGCGCCTGGAGGCCGCGAACAGCTTGGCGGCGAATTCGTCGGGCACGCCGATGCAGCCGTGGCTGGCATAGCCGTTCAGCACCGGCGAGCCGTGGATCGCGATCCCGTCCCACGTCAGCCGCAGCGTCCAGGGCATCGGCGCGTTGTTGTATTTCTCCGAGATATTGTCCTTCTCCTTGGTCAGGATCGGGAAGGTGCCGAGCGGCGTCGGGTGCCGCTGCGTGCCCAGCAATGCAACTGCGGTGCCGATTTCGTGTCCGTCACGAAAGGCGCTGATCACGCGCGCGTCGAGATCGACGGTGATGACCAGCTTGCCGGTCTTGGGCGCGGCGCTTTCGTCCCAGAACCAGTCGCCATAGCGGATCGAGCCTTCGATGGGCAGGATCGACTTGATCACGAAGGGATCGTTGCTGGAGAGTGCGGCGGGCGTCGGCGCGGCGACGGCTGGGGCTTCGGCAAGGGGCTGCACCACCGGCGCGGGGATCGTCCGCACCGCCGGGCCGCGCGGGGCCTCGGCCTCGGTTTCGGGCATGGAGAACGCCGGTGCAGCCGTCAGCGGCGGCAGCCCGGCATAGACCGCGGCGGCATCATCGGCAGGGTCCATCGCCAGATCGGGATCGACCTCATCGAAGGTGCGCTGCGCCTGCGCGGTGACCACCTCGGCGGCATCGGCCGCGCGGTCGGCATCGGATTGCGCCACCGCCGCAGCGGGCAGGGCAAGACAGGCGAGCGGGAGGGCGAATGTGCGGATCATGGGCATGGTATATGCCGCGTTAGCGGCTCCGCCGCCAGAGCCCAGCGCGTCCGCGTCCCTCGGCGGCACGGTGGCGGGGGAGGGGTTAACGCGCTTTCCTACAGCCGCGCCCTGCGACTATGGTGGCGTTCTGCTCTTTGCCATGCTCGAGACCCGCCATCCGCGCCCCCTTTTGCACGGGAAGGTATTTCTGCTTTAGACAGTGTCTCATCTGTCTCCAACAGGCGGCGCCCGCAGCGGCCAACCCTTCGCGAATCGCAAGATTCAGGCGATCGCGCCGAACAGGTCGTGCGCGTCGGCATCCTCGATGATGGCTTCGACGATGTCGCCGGGCTTGAGGCTGTCGGGCACATTGCGCAGATAGATCGCGCCGTCGATCTCGGGCGCGTCGGCTTGGCTGCGGCCCGTTGCGCCGATATCGCCATCCTCGTCCGGTTCGCCCACCTCGTCGATGATCACGGGGAGCGTGCGGCCGACCTTGGCGGCAAGCTTGGCGGCGCTGATCCGCTCGGTCACTTCCATGATCCGGGCGTAGCGTTCTTCTTTGATCGCTTCCGGCACCTGATCGGGCAGGGCATTGGCCGCCGCGCCTTCGACCGGCTCGAAGCGGAAGGCGCCGACCCGGTCGAGCTGGGCTTCTTCCAGCCAGTCGAGCAGGTAGCGGAAATCCTCCTCGGTCTCGCCCGGGAAGCCGACCACGAAGGAGCTGCGTATCGCGATGTCGGGGCAAATCGCGCGCCACGACTTCAGCCGTTCGAGCACCTTGGCTTCGTTGGCGGGGCGGCGCATCAGCTTGAGCACCTTGGGGGAGGCGTGCTGGAACGGGATGTCGAGATAGGGGGTCAGCAGCCCCTCGGCCATCAGCGGGATGACCTGATCGACATGGGGGTAGGGGTAGACGTAGTGGAGCCGCACCCACGGCGTCTGGCCTTCGGGGGTGCGAAGCTGGCCCAGCTCGCGCGCCATGTCGGTCATGTGCGCGCGCACCTCGCGGCCCTTCCACTGGCGCGGCTCGTGGCGGATATCGACCCCGTAGGCGCTGGTGTCCTGCGAGATGACGAGCAGTTCGCGGGTGCCGGCGGCGACCAGCTTCTCGGCCTCGCGCAGCACCGCGTCGATCCGGCGGCTGGCGAGCTTCCCGCGCAGATCAGGGATGATGCAGAAGGCGCAGGAATGGTTACAGCCCTCGGAAATCTTGAGGTAGCTGTAATGCCGGGGCGTCAGCTTGATGTCCGGCTGTGGGATCAGGTCGACAAACGGCCCCTGCGACGGCGGGGCATGGGTGTGCACCGCTTCCACCACCTGCTCGTACTGATGCGCGCCCGTCACCGCGAGAACCGCCGGGTGGGCGGCGCGGATCGCGTCGGCCTCCTCGCCCATGCAGCCGGTGACGATCACGCGGCCATTCTCGGCGATGGCTTCACCGATCGCGGCGAGGCTCTCCTCCTTGGCAGAGTCGAGAAAGCCGCAGGTGTTGACCAGCACCACGTCCGCGCCCGCATAGTCCTCGGCAAAGGCATAGCCATCGGCGCGCAGCCGGGTGAGGATGCGCTCGGAATCGACGAGGGCCTTGGGGCAGCCGAGGCTGACCATGCCGATCTTCTTCTGGTCGGGAAGGGTGGTGGGGGTGTTCATTGCGGCGCGCCCCCTACACTGTGCGGGCCTCTCGCGCTAGGCTTGACGATGATTGGCGGGCGAGGGCATGACGGCGGCCATGATCGCCAAGCTCTTCACCGACCACCCGCGCGCCATTGGCGAGACCTATGGCCAGCACGCCCGCACTGCCTTGAGCTTCGGCTGGCGGATGATGGTGGGGGGTCTCGCCTGCATGGTTCACGCCGTCGTGCCCGGCCTGTTCGTCAAGACCGCCAGCCGCACCGTGGTGCAGCTCGACGCGGAGATGCGCGGCCGCAAACCGACCCCGGCGGAGGAAGAATTCGCCTACGTGATCTGAGGCGAGGGAGCGGCTGACATGGAAGACTTTGCATTGGTCCCGGTACTCGCCGGAACTGCCGCCTTCTTTCTCGTCGGCGCGCTGTGGTATGGGGTGATCTTCGCGAAGCCGTGGCAACGCGCGGCGGGGCTGTCGAACAGCCAGCTGCAGGCCGGCAACATGGCGCTGATCTTCGGCCTCACCTTCGCCTTCGAGATGCTGGTGGCGATGGTGCTGTGGCACCTCCTCGCCCGCACCGACCCGCCCGCCTTCGTGGTGATGATGATGGCGGTGGGCTTTGCGCTCGGCGTGATGATCCCCGCGATCGGAATCAACTACCTCTACCTGAGGAAGCCGCTCGCCCTGTTCCTGATCGACGCGGGGCACTTCCTGTTCGGCATGGCGGCGATGGGGGCCGTGTTCGTTTGGTTCCGGGGGTAAGGGAATGGGCACCCGCTCCGGGGCGGGGGCCAGTTGAGGGAGAGCCAATGGCGGGTTTTGGCGGAAGCCATCGTTGGGGCTTGGGTCTGCAATTGGGTGGGGGCTGCCGCCTTGCCTCTTCGTCATCCCAGCGAAAGCTGGGATCGCTGTCGGTCAGTGGATCTGCTCGAAAAGGTCATCCCATTCAGGGTTGGCTGTTTCGATCAACTCGATCTTCCACCCTCGCCGCCATGCCTTCATCGCCTTTTCTCTGGCGATGGCGTCGGTGATCTCGTCGTGAGGCTCCGCATAGACGAGCCGGTCAAGGCCATATCGTCGGCAGAAGGCGGATCCTTTGCCTTGCTTGTGTTGCATAACCCGTGCTGCCAGATCGGCAGTGACGCCGATATAAAGCACGCCGTCGCGCTTGTTGGTCATAATGTAGACCCACCCGCCCATTGCCGTGAGCTAGCACGAGCGCGAGAGCGATCCCAGCTTTCGCTGGGATGACGATCATTTCAACGCGCCGTGGTCCGCTTCGGGGGCGCTCGCTGGATGGCAGCTTTCTTATGCAAAGCCGCGCAAGCTGCCGCCCTCTCGCCCCTACTCCGCCTCGCTCCCTGCCGTGGGCACGATCTCGACCACCACGTCGCCGGGCTGGAGGGTCTGGCACTCATCCTCCCAGAAGCCGATCGCGCGGCCGCCCCGATAGACACGCAGGCCCTGGCCGCCGCTCTTGAGGTCGGTGATCGGCTTGCCGCATTCCTCCGCGCCCACCACCCGCTCGACCAGTTGCACCCTCCCGCCGACGCTGGCGAGGTCGGCGAGGTAGTCGGCGATGTGTGCGCCCTTGACGCTGCCGGCCAGCAGCAGCCCGGTGAAGCGCACCGGGTTGATGACGTTGTTCGCCCCTGCCTGCCGCGCGAGCAGCTCGTTATCGTCGGCGCGCACCACCACGCTGATCGGCACGTCGGGCGCAAGGTGGCGGACGGTCAGCACGATCAGGATCGAGGTGTCGTCGCGCCCCGCGCTCACCAGCACGCTCTGCGCCGCGTCGATCCGCACCGCCTTCAGCGTCTCGTCACGCGTGGCATCGGCCGCCATGACGTTGACGCCGAGCTTCTCGGCCTCGGCGAGACGATCTTCCGAGGGGTCGATCACCACGATGCAGCGCGGATCGACCCCGCGCTCGATCAGCTCGCCCACGCTCTGCGAGCCGGACACGCCGTAGCCCAGCACCACCACATGATCGGTGAGCTGCTCCTGAATCCGGGCCATGCGCCATTTCTCCCAGCTGCGTTTGATGACGAAATCGTAGGCCGCGCCCACGAAGATGAACAGGACCGCGATCCGCACCGGGGTGACGATCAGCGCCTCGATCAGCCGCGCGCGGTCGCTGACCGGGGCGATGTCGCCGAAGCCGGTGGTGGTGACGCTGATCATGGTGAAATAGACCACGTCGATGAAGCTGATGTCGCCGTCGACATTGTCGACCAGCCCGTCGCGGTCCCACCAGTGGATCATGATGACCATGCCCAGCAGGAAGAAGGCGACGCCGAGGCGGATGAACACGTCGCCCCACACCGGCAGACGTACTTCGCGCTTGAGCGGTCGGAACGGCTCGGTCCGCTTGCGCTTGCGTTTGAAGGGGTTGAGGTTGACGTCTTGCGCCATCAGTCGCCGAACCGCTCCGCAAGGATGCCGATCGTCGAATAGTGGGTGAGGTCGAGCTGCAAGGGCGTGACCGCGACGAAGCCGTCCTCGATCGCTTCGAGATCGGTGCCGTGGTCCAATGTGTGCTCGATCTGGTCGAGCCCGAACCAGAAATAGCGGTACCCGCGCGGGTCGCGGCCCTCGACGATGGTGCCGCGCGAATAGTCGTGGAAGCCTTGCCGCACGACACGGATACCCTTCACCGCTTCGGGGGCGAGGGCGGGGAAGTTGACGTTGATCAGCGTGCGCTCGGCCATCGGCGCGTCGATCAGCTTCGCGAGTACCCGCGGTCCCCATTCGCGCGCTGCGCCGAAGGGCACGTCGTCGCCCATGCCTTCGCGGGCATAGACCTGGCTGAAGGCGATCGATCGGACGCCTGCCAGCGCGCCCTCGATCGCGGCGGAGACGGTGCCCGAATAGGTGATGTCGTCGGCAAGGTTCGCCCCGCGGTTGACGCCCGAGAGGATGAGGTCGGGCGCATCGGGCATGACCTCGCGCAGTGCCATCATCACAGAGTCGGTGGGCGTTCCGGTGACGGCAAAGCGCCGCTCGCCATGCTTTTGCAGCCGCACCGGGCGGGTGAGCGTGAGCGAGTGGCCCGCGCCCGACTGCTCCTCGGACGGCGCGCAGACCCAGATATCGTCGGAGAACTGGCGCGCGATCTCTTCCAGCACCTTGAGGCCGGGGGCGTGGATGCCGTCGTCATTGGTGAGGAGGATTCTCATGCCTCACCCTCAACGTCGTCATGCTGAACTTGTTTCAGCATCCATTTGTCCTTTCAATGCCGGTGCTTGCGGAGGGATGGATCCTGGAAGCGAAGCTGTCCACCGGACAAACGAGTTCAGGATGACGGAAGTTGTTACTGTGGCGTGATCACCTCAAGCCCGCCCATGTAGGGCCGCAGCGCCTCGGGCACCGTCACGCTGCCATCGGCGTTCTGGTAATTCTCGATCACCGCCACGAGCGTGCGCCCGACCGCGAGGCCGGAGCCGTTGAGGGTGTGGACGAACTCGGTGCGCTTCTCACCCACAAGGCGATAGCGGGTGTTCATGCGGCGCGCCTGAAAGTCGCCGGTGTTCGAGCACGAGCTGATCTCGCGGAAGGCGCCCTGTCCGGGGAGCCAGACTTCGAGGTCATAGGTCTTGCGCGCGCCGAAGCCCATGTCGCCGGTGCACAGCAGCAGCTTGCGATAGGGCAGGGCGAGGCGTTCGAGGATGGTCTCCGCCGCGCGCACCATGCGCTGGTGTTCGTCCTCGGAGTCCTCGGGCCGCACGATGCTGACCAGCTCGCACTTCTCGAATTGGTGCTGACGGATGAACCCCCGCGTATCGCGCCCCGCCGCCCCGGCCTCGGAGCGGAAGCACAGGGTGAGCGCGGTGAGGCGAATGGGGAGGGCGCTCTCGTCGAGCAACTCGCCCATGACGCTGGCGGTGAGGGAGACTTCCGAGGTGGGGATGAGCCAGCGGCCATTGGTGGTGCAGAAGCTGTCTTCCGCAAACTTCGGCAGCTTGTCGGTGCCATACATGGCATCGTCACCCACCAGCACCGGCGGGTTGCATTCGGCATAGCCGTGCTCGCCGGTCTGCACGTCGAGCATGAACTGGCCGAGCGCGCGGTGCAGCCGCGCCATGCCGCCCCGCAGGAAGGTAAAGCGCGCGCCCGAGAGCCTTGCGCCGGTTTCGAAATCCATGCCCAGCGCAGGCGCAATGTCGGCGTGTTCGCGCGGGGTGAAGTCGAACGCGCGCGGGGTGCCCCAGCGGCTGACTTCGACATTTTCCTCCTCGCCGGCACCATCGGGCACGTCCGCGCCGGGCAGGTTGGGGATCACTTCGAGCTGCGCCTTGAGCGCGCCCGCAAGCTCTTCGGCGCGGGCTTCGAGCGCGGGCATCTGTTCCTTGAGCGCGGCGACCTCGGCCTTGATCGTCTCCGCCCCCTCGCGGTCGCCCTTGGCCATCGCCGCGCCGATCAGCTTGGACGCCTCGTTGCGGCGCGATTGCGCCACCTGCACCGCGGTGGTCGCGGCGCGGCGTTCTTCGTCGAGTGCGATCAGCTGCGCGGCGAGCGGCGCGAGGCCCCGCCGGGCGAGGCCCGCATCAAACGCTTCGGGGTTCTCTCGGATCAGGCGAATGTCGTGCATGGGCCGCGCTATGCCCGCTTGGGCGGGGCAAGAAAAGCCGCAATCGCGATGGAACATCCTGCCGCCCTGAAGACTTGCGCAATCAAGGAGTACGATACCATGATCCGTAATTTGATTGGCGCCAGCATTGGCGCAAGCCTGGCCAAGCGTAACAAGACTGCCGGCGGCGTGACCGGCGCGGTTGTCGCGGGGGCGATCCCCGCGATCATCTCGCGCGTCAGCCTGCCCGCGATGGCGGTGATCGGCGTGGGCGGCTATCTCGCCAAGCGCTATCTCGACAAGAAGGCCGTGGAGCAGGCCACCGAGCCGCAGAAGCCGGCGCCGCAGACCGCCCCGCTCACCCCGCAGACCGCGCCGATGGCGCACTGAGGCCAAGCCAGACACAAAAAGGGCGGCGGAACCTCACGCGGTTCCGCCGCCCTTTTGCTGTCTGCCTAGCGATCAGAAGTTGATCTGCGCAGTCACGAACACCCGGCGCGGATCGCCGTAGAAGCCCGTCAGCGTGCCTTCGCGGCCCAATGTGGGCACGAACGGCGCTCCGCCCACACCGCCCGCGACGAAGTTGTAGCCTGCGACGATATATTCCTTGTCGAACAGGTTCTTGCCGTGGACGCCCAGCGACCATAGCCCGCTGTCGGCGGTGTAGACCACGCTCGCGTCGACCAGCACGAAGCCATCCTGATCGAGGAAGGGGTTGGGCACCTCGAACTGGCTCGCATCCGATCGCAGCGAGGCAAGGCCGATGAAGTCCATCATCCCTTCGCCCACCGGCACGCCCATGGTGAAGCCCATGTGCGCGGTGATGTCGGGCGTGTTCTGGAACACTCGGCTGTCGGCGACGTCGTTGCCGAAAGCGTCGATGAAGGTGTTGAACTTGGCATCGAGCACGCCCAGCGACCAGTTGACGCTGAAGCGGCTGCCTTCGCCCGCAAAGTCGGTGCCGACCAGCGCCGAGCCCTCGAACTCGATCCCGTTGACGTCGGCCGAAGCGGCGTTGCTGGTGATCCCGATGAAGCTCTCGTTCACCCCGTCGCCATTGCCGTCGAAGCCGACCGAGCCGGGGATCTGCACATCGCTGTACTGGCCGAGGAAGGCCGCGATGCTGATGTTGAGGCGGTTGTCGAGCAGCGAGGCCTTGTAGCCCACTTCGTAGCTGTCGACCGTCTCGGGGTCGAAGGCCATGAAGTCGAACACCTCTTGCGGGGTACAGGCCCCGCCGGTGGCATTGCGGCACGCGCTGGTCTGCCCGCGCGGGTCGAAGCCGCCGCCCTTGAAGCCCTGCGAATAGGTGAAATAGAGATTGTTGTCGGGGTTGGGCTGCCAGCTGATCGAGGCGCGGGGGTTGAAGTCCTTGAAGGTCGCGCTGCCGTTGAAGTCGCTGGTGGTGGCGAAGACCGCGCCGTCGCCGCCGAACAGGTCGGAGAACCCGCCGAGGTAGCTGCGCCGCAGCACGCGGCTGGTGCGCTTGTCATTGGTATAGCGCCCGCCGACCGAGATGCTGATCGTGTCGGTCAGATCATAGGTGAAGTCGCCGAACACCGACCAGGTCTCGGTATCGACATCGCCCAGCGTCTGCGCGGTGAAGCCGGGCAGCGTGGTGAACAGCGCGACGTCGAAGGCGGTGAAGGCATTGGCGTCGAGGTAGTAGAAGCCGAGCACGCCCGACAGCCGGTCGCCTTCGTAAAGCAGTTGCAGCTCCTGGCTGAACTGGTCGTTTTCGTAGATCGCGGGCACATCGAGATCGACCGCTTCGAGGCTGTCGAAATCGATCGGGGTGGTCGACTGGTCCTCGCGGTAGCCGGTGATCGACTTCAAGGTGATCGTGTCGCTGACTTCGAGCGCGATGTTGAGCGCGCCGCCCCAGGCCTCGACCTCCTGATCGACGATATCGAGCCCGGCGCGGGTATCGAACACGTCATCGAGCACCGGGTCGCCGCTGACGAGGCCGGGGATGAAACGGTGGCCTTGCCGCGCTTCGGAATTGTCCTTCACGTAGTCGCCCGACAGGCGCACGAACAGCGGGCCATTGTCGAATTCGATCGTGCCGCGCGCGGCCCACACGTCCTTGTTGTAGTTCTCGGTGCCGAGCGTCAGGTTCTCGCCGAAGCCCCCGCGCGACAGGCGCGCGCCGCTCGCGCCGATCTTGAGGCTGTCGCTGATCGGGGTCGAGGCGGTGACGATGAGATCGGCCTGATCGTAGGAGCCATAGGTGCCGCGCACCGTGACGCTGGTGTCGTCGGGCAGGCGCGCGGTGACATACTTGATCGCCCCGCCAATCGTGTTGCGCCCGTAGAGCGTGCCCTGCGGCCCGCGCAGCACTTCGATCCGCTCGACATCATAGACATCGAGCACCGCAGCCTGCGGGCGGTTGAGGTAGACATCGTCGACATAGAGCCCCACGCCCGCTTCGAACCCGGCGACCGGATCCTGCTGTCCGACGCCGCGGATGAAGGCGGTGAGGGTGGTGTTGGTGCCGCGGCTGACCTCAAGCGTGATGTTGGGCACCTGCTGCGCGACTGCGACGATATCCTGCACCCCCTGCTTGACCAGCGCATCGCCCGACAAGGCGGTGACCGAGAGCGGCACGTCGATCAGGCGTTCCTCGCGGCGGCGGGCGGTGACGTAGATCACGCCCTCTTCCTCGGCGGCGGCAGCTGCATCGGCGGCCACATCGGCGGCGCTGTCCTGCGCCATCGCGGGCGCGGCGAAGGCGGCAAGTCCGGCGGTTCCCGCCAGCAGCGCGGCGCGGACGTAATGTGTCTTGATCATGGGGTTTTCCTCTCCTGGCCCTCTTCTGTCTGCTGCAATATTGAAAGTTGAACCACCTTTCAAGTTTAGACTTGTATGGAGTGCTTGCGCAGCCTACCGAAAGCGTGGAGGGAGTAGCTGATGGGCAACAGTCCGGGCACCGCGACCACAGTCGCACAGGCCGCCGTGAGCGATGCCAAGACGCCGCGCACCGAACGCGGGCGGCGGAGCTTGCGCAAGCTGCTCGATGCGGCGGCGGAGGAGTTTGGCGAGAAGGGCTTTCACGAAGCCTCGGTCAGCTCGATCACCCGCCGCGCCGGGATGGCGCTGGGCAGCTTCTACACCTATTTCGACAGCAAGGACGCGCTGTTCCGCGCGCTGGTCGGCGACATGAGCGAGAAGGTGCGCACCTCGGCCCGCTCGGCGCTGCACGACGGCATGGGCCCGCTCGAGATCGAGCGCGCGGCGCTGGCGGCGTTTCTGCACTTCGCCGCCGAGCACAAGGAAATCTATCGCATCATCGACGAGGCCGAATTCGTCGATCCGGCCAGCTACCGTGCGCATTACGAAACCATCGCCGCGCGCATCGCCGATCGCCTGCGCGCCGGGGCCGAGCAGGGCGAATTCCGCGAGGGGCTGGGCGAGCTCGAGGCCTGGGCGATGATGGGCATGAACGTCTTCGTCGGCCTGCGCTATGTCGTGTGGGGCGGGGACGGCGCGGGCGGCGACATGAGCCCCGAGGCGGCTGCCGCCGGGGTGAACCGCCTGCTGGCCGAAGGTCTGCTGCGCCGCTGAGCGCGGCGAAACCTGCTGATAATGTGGAACTTTGCCGGTGACGCCGGAGCCGTCGCGCGGAAGACGCTCGGCTGGTTCATAAAAATGCGAACGATTCTTATTAGCATAGAATATTGACTCTCATTCGCAATAAGAGGAGAAGCGCGGCATCCTTTCCATCCCAGCAGGAAGCCTCCGCTTGTGTCCCTGATCACCCGTCTTGCCCTCTCCGCCGCTTCGCTCGCCGTTCTTTCCGGCCCGGCCTTGGCCGCCAATACCGCCGAATCCGCTGCCGCTGCCGCTCCCGCTGCCGAGGCCGAGAGCCAGCAGCAGACCGGACGCATCACCGTCACCGCCACCCGCACGCCGGTGTTGCAGGAAGAAGCGCCCGCCACCGTCACGGTGATCACCGATCAGGACATCGCCGATCAATTGGCGACCGACATCAAGGATCTGGTGCGCTTCGAACCCGGCGTCTCGGTTCGCCGCGCGCCCGCCCGCTTCGGCGCGGCAATCGGCGCCACGGGCCGTGCGCGCAACGAGGACATTACCGTCCGCGGGATCGGCGGCAACCGGGTGCTGATCCAGGTCGACGGCATCCGCAGCCCCCAAGGCTTCAGCTTCGGCCCGCAGGCCGCTGGGCGCGGTGGGTTCGCCGACGTCAGCCTTGTGAAACAGGTCGAGATCCTGCGCGGCCCGGCCTCCGCCCTTTACGGCAGCGATGGTCTTGCGGGCGCAGTCAGCTTCGTCACCTCGGACCCGGTCGACATCATCGGCGGCGCGGATCTGGGCGGCTTTGTCACCGCGCAATATTCGAGCGACGACGACGAATTCGCCCAGACCGCAACGCTCGCCGGGCAGACCGGCAACCTCTCCGCCATGATCGCCTATAGCCGCCGCGACTTCAGCGAGCTGGAGAATCGCGGCAGCATCGAGGGCACCGGCCCCGCCCGCACCGCGCCCAATCCGCAGGACGGGCATAGCGATGCGGTGCTCGCCAAGCTGGTGTGGGACAATGGCCCGCACCGCATCCGCCTGACCGGCGAATGGCTGGGCAGCGCGGTGGAAACCGAGGTGCTGAGCGGCCTCGGCCCGGCATATACCTTCGGCCCTGCGCCGGTGTGGACGGTCGATGCGCTGAACGCCCGCGACACCAACCAGCGCAAGCGCGCGTCGCTCGACTGGACCTATGAGGGCGCACCCGACGACGCGATCGAACACGCCTTCCTCTCCGCCTATTGGCAGGATGCCGAGGACCGCCAGTTCGCCTTCGAGGAACGCACCAGCCTCACCGCCACCCCCGCGCCCGATCGCGAGCGGCTGAACACCTTCGAGAACCGTGTCTATGGCGCGGCGGGCGAGGTGCGCAGCGGCTTCGACCTTGCCGGAATGACGCACCGCATCGCCATCGGCGGCGATGTCAGCTGGACCCGGCAGGAAGGACTGCGCGACGGCACGGTTCCGGGGCGCGGCGAAACCTTCCCCACCCGCGCCTTCCCCGCGACCGACTTCACGCTGGGCGGGGTGTTCATCGCTGATGAGATCAGCCTGTTGGACGGCGCGCTGACCCTGTTCCCGGCGCTGCGGTTCGACTTTTACGATCTCAACCCCACCGCCGACCCGCTGCTGCCGAATTTCACCGCCTCCGGCCAGAGCGGCGACCGGCTGAGCCCCAAGTTCGGCGCGACGGTGAAGCTGGCGCGCGATGTGGTGCTGTTCGGCAATTATGCGCAGGGCTTCCTCGCGCCCACGCCGAGCCAAGTGAACAACTTCTTCGAGTTCATCGCCGGCGGCTACACTTCGATCCCCAATCCCGATCTGCGGCCCGAAACCAGCGAGAGCTGGGAGGTCGGTGCGCGCTATGTCGGCGACATATTCTCGCTCCAGCTCACGGGCTTTCGGGGCGACTATGACGACTTCATCAACCAGCAGGTCGTGAGCGGCGGCTTCACACCGCAGAACCCCGCCGTCTTCCAGTTCGTCAATTTCGACCGCGCGCGGATCGAAGGGGTCGAGGCGCGGGCGGAGATGACGCTGGAGAGCGGCTTCAACGCGCGGCTGGCCTTTGCCTATGCCAATGGCGACACGATCGACCCGGCAGGCACGCGCACCCCGCTCGACACGGTGGACCCGTTCAACGTGGTCGCGGGCCTCGGCTACCGCGCGCCTTCGGGCCGGTTCGGAGGTGAGCTGATCCTCACCCACAACGCCCGCAAGGACAAGGACGAGGTGGAGCGCGCCGCGGACGGCACCGACCTGTTCGTGCGGCCCGATGCTTCCACGATCCTCGATCTCACCGCCTTCTATGCCCTCACCGAGCGGCTGAAACTGCGCGCGGGGCTCTTCAATCTCACCAACGAGACCTACGCGCTGTGGTCCGACGTGCGCGGGCTGAGCGTCGCTGATGCGGGCATCCTCGACGCCTTCACTCGCCCGGGCCGCAATCTCAGCCTTTCGGCCAGCTACCGTTTCTGAACCCTCTGGAGGACACCATGACCCGACGTAACATGACCTTGGCCAGAACCCTGTTTGCCACAAGCCTTGCCGCGCTCGCGCTGGCTGCCGCGCCCGCCCCGGCGTTGGCGGATGGCCCGATCGTCCAGACCGCAGAAGCCGCCAAGGCCGCCTTCGAGGAAGACCGCCAGACCATCCTCGCGATGGCGGGCGACTTCAAGGTGACCTTCGACATGCAGGAATCGACACCCTGGATGGAGGGCTACACCCCGCTGGAACGCAAGATCTCGGGCGGCTACGAGTCTGTCCGCGTGATCGAGGACACGGGCACGCGCATTGTGCTCCAGCACCTGCTCGTGACGGGGGACGAGGCCAATCCCTATGTCGTCAAGCACTGGCGGCAGGACTGGCAATATCAGCCCGAGGCGATCCTCGCCTACAAGGGCGGCGATACGTGGGAAATGACCCCGGTGCCCGAAAAGATGCGCGCCGGGCGCTGGTCGCAGACGGTCTACCAGGTCGATGACAGCCCGCGCTATGCAGGGTGGGGCGAGTGGGAGACGACGCAGGGCATCCGCCGCTGGCGTTCCAACTGGACCGCGCGCCCGCTTGCCCGGCGCGATGCGATCCGGGGTCCCGTCTATGATCATTACATGGGCATCAACCGCCACCAGCTGACCCCGACCGGGTGGATCCACTGGCAGGACAACACCAAGATGATCACCCCAGCCGAAGGCGGCGAGGCGAGGCCGGTGGTGCAGGAATATGTCCTCAACACCTATGAGCGGTTCGACGGCTACAATGTCGCCGCGGCCGAGACCTATTGGGACAAGACCAAAGCCTATTGGGATGCGGTGCGCGCCAAGTGGGATGCGGTGGCCGAGGCCAATGGCGGCATCCGCATCGCGCAGGAGCCGGGCGCGGGGACGGCAATCGCCAATGATCTCCTGACTCTGGCCGATGCGATCAAGGACGGCAAACAGACCTCCGACGCTGCCAGCGCCACGGCGGTTGCGCTGATCGAGGAAGGCACTTCCGGCAAGGGCGGCTAGGCCCGCCTGCACCTGTCGGCGGGGGATGCGTCCTCTCCCCCGCCGGCCCTTTGCAGGCCCGCTCCGTGCGGCTAAGCCCTTCCCATGATCCTCGTCATCAACGCCATTCCCGATGCAAGCCACCTCGCCGCCATCGCCGAGCGCATTGCGCTGCTCGAATGGCGCGACGGGCGCGAGACCGCGGGATCGGTCGCGCGCGAGGTCAAGCGCAACGAGCAGGCGGCGATGGAGGGCACCGCGGGCCGCGCCTTGCAGGAGGAACTCACCCGGATCGTCGACGACAACAGCGTCGTCCGCGCCGCCGCGCAGCCGCGCCGCTTCTCGCCACTGATCGTCAGCCGCACCGGGGTGGAGGGGAAATATGGCGCGCATGTCGACAATGCGCTGATGGGGCAGGGCGCAAGGCGGCTGCGCACCGATCTGTCCTTCACGCTCTTCCTGACCCCGCCGGGCGACTACGATGGCGGCGAGTTGGTCGTCCACACCGCCGGGATGACGCAGGAGATCAAGGGCGAGGCGGGCTATCTGGTGCTTTACCCCTCGGGCAGCATCCATGAGGTCAAGCCGGTGACACGCGGCACCCGGATCGTGTGCGTCGGCTGGATCGAAAGCCTCGTCGCCGATCCCGGCCAGCGCGAAATGCTGTTCGATCTGGAAAACCTGCGCACCGCGCTGCGCGGCCAGCTGCCAAGTCAGTCGGCGGAGCTGCTGACGCTCGACAAGACCATCGCCAACCTATTGCGGATGTGGGCGCACCCCTGACGCGCGCGGGGCCGCGGCGCGTTTGCCCTTGAGGGTGAAATACAGGATCAGGCTCACCCCGATCACGCTCGGCCCGGCCCAGATCGCGGGGTTGAAGACGTGCTCCGGCATCAGACGGATCAGCCCGACCGATAGGAAGGCGGTGTAAGCCGAAATCCCCATCCCGATCAGCGCGCGGAAATGCTCGCCGATATATTCGTTTGCCCTACCGCTTCGCTGCTTGAGGGCGGTGGTCGTGCGCGGCGGATCGTCGCTGCGCCAGATATAGCGCTGCTGGATCAGCATCGAGACGATCCCGATAACAGCCACCAGCACCATCAGCGGATGGCCGACCTGCCAGCCATAGATGCCGCACCACGCGCCCGTGGCCACCACGGCGGCAATTGCCGCCTGATAGCGCAGGCTGCGCAGCATTCGCCGGTTGCGGCTGTGCTTCACCACCGCGAGGCCATAATCGACGAAGCCGATGGTGAGCGTGCCCAGATAGAGCATCATCCACCCGAACAGGCCTTCATAAAGCGCGCGGTCGGTCACTTCGGGGTGGCGGTGCTCCGGCCCGTAGAGCGAGAGCAAGGCCATCGCGATGGCGAGCGCACCCGCGCCGAGAAAGCCGTAGCAGGCGGCGCGGCCCCACTTGCGGTGCCGCGCGGCCCCTTTCTTCGTGGCGATTGGCCCCCAGAACGCCGTCAGCCCCACCACTCCGGTGGCGACATGAAGAGCGACAAGGGCCTCGAACAGCGCCATGCCGGTCAGCATGACACAGCTCGTGTCAAATCGCTAGGACACTATCACGCGGCGCATCACCGCACCCGCGAGGGCGCCACCAGCACGGCATTGGCGATCAGCAGGTCGAGCCCTTCGAGATAGGCGCGGGTCGAAGGATCGTGCGCAAAGCCGATCACCAGCCCGCGCCCCTGCCGCTGCGCCATCAGATAGGGCTTGTAGGCGAGCTGCTTGCGGTTCTCGTCCCACACATAGCCGCTGGCGATGAGATTGCCGGGCGCGGCAAAGCGCAGCACGTTGACGCCCTCGTCCCGGCCCAGCGGCGTGAAAATCTGCGTCCCCGTCGCCAGCACCACCGCGCCATCGTCGTAACCGGCCGAGAGGAAGTGGTCGGGCTCGCCCACCACGTTGAGCAGCGCGCCGGGGAGCGTGTCGGGCAGGGCAGCCTGATCCTTGATCGCTTCGCGATATTCGGCATCGCTGGTGATCGCGATCGCCTCGGCAAGACCGGCCTTGGCATCATCCCCGGCGGCATCGGGCTCGCGCCCCAGCGCGGCCTCGCGCTTGACGGCGAGCAGTGGATTGTCGCCGCCGCTGAAGGCCTCAAGACTGTCACCGATCGCCACCAGAACCCCGCCGCGCTGCACGAAGCTGCGGATCGCGCGGCTCCCGCCTTCGCCAAGAACGCCCGCCGGATCGCCCTCGGGCACCAGCAGCACGTCGTAATCGCTCATGTCGGCGCGGGCGAGCCGGCTGGTGCGGATCGGGGTGACGGGCAGGCCGATGCGCTGTTCGAGCACATAGCGCAGCGCCCCTGCAGAAAGCTGCGAGACCCCGTCGTCCCACGCCACCGCCACGCGCGGCAGCGTGAGGCGCGCGAAATGCTCGCTGCCGAGGTTCGGCCCGCTGTCGGTCCAGCCGCTTTCCATCGCGACCGTGTGCGCGCCGACTTCGCGGGCCAGTTCGCCGAGGCGCGCCATCTTTTCGGGCGTGTTGCTGCCCGCGGGGAAGACCACCGTGCCGCGCGGCAATTCGCGCCCGCCGGTGGTAAAAGCGCGGTCGGTGACGCGCGCGTCGATCCCTTCGCGCAGCGCGAGCGTGACCAGTCGCGCCTGCCCGCTGTCGGTCCACGGCACGGCAATGGCGAAGCTGCCCGATCCTTCCGCCTTGGCGGTAATCGGCGCGGTGGCACTGAGCGGATCGCCGCTCGCGGGAGCATTGCACAGCTGCACATCGACCCCCGCCATCGGCCCCACCGACCAGGCGGTCACATCGTAAAGCTCGTGCGGCAGATCGACCGAGCGGCGACGCTCCTGCTCGGCGAGGAAATCGGGCGGCAGCGGCGTGTCGCGGTCGAGCAGGCTGCGGATCAGCCGCGCGGCGGGCTGGGCCTGCGGCACGGCGAGATAGCCCGCCGGATAGCTGCGCCCGCACACGCTCGCGCTCCCTTCGCGCCGCAGCACGGTGATGCCCTGTTCGGCGAGGCGGCGGCCCAGCCGCTCGGCATTCCAGCGCCGCGTGGCAAGGTCGATCACATAGGTGCCGCGTCCCGCCGCGCCGCTGGCGTTGCCGCTGCGATAGGCGGCGAAATCGGAGAGGAATTTCTGGGCATTGTCGGCGACGGCGGCGGCGGTCGCAAGGCTGGCGGTGAAGTGGTTTTCCACCCCGTCGGCATAGGTCAGTTCGGTCCCGTCGCGCCGTTCCCACACCAGCCCGCGCGCCGATCCCTGTTCGTAGGTCGATCCGATCGCGCCCTGATGTGCGTTCCAGGTGTCGCCGTAGCCGGGGTAGAACAGGTCATAGACCTCGCGTGTGAAATAGGGCTCGCCGCGCGCGTCGAAGGCGGCGGCGTTGTAGCGGCCGATCAACTCGTAGGCGCGCACCTGCGCGGGCGTGAGGTTGGGGTTGAAGGGCTGGGCGGCGGGGCTGAAGAAATAGGTCTCGTCCCCGCTCATTTCGTGGAGGTCCACCACCACCACCGGGTTCCACTGCCGGATCGCGGCGACCTTGCCGCGGGTTTCGGGCTGCGAGAGCGTGAACCAGTCGCGATTGAGATCGAACATGTAATGGTTCACGCGGCCGCTCGGCCAGGGTTCGTCATGCTCGGCGGCCTGCCGGTCGCCCGCAGGTTCGATCCCCGTGGAGGCGAGGAAATTGTTCACGAAGCGCGCCCGCCCGTCGGGGTTCTGCATCGGGTCGATGACGACGATGGTGTTGGCCATGATCTTCGCCGCGCGCGCATCGCCCTCGGCGGCGAGGAGGTGATAGGCGGTCATCAAGGCGGCATCGGTCGAGGAGATTTCGTTGCCGTGAACGCCGTAGGTCAGCCAGGTCACCGGCAGCGCCGCGCCATTGCCCGCGCGGCCTGCGGCGATGTTCGCCATGTCGGCCCTGATCGCGTCGATCCGGGCCATGTTGGCAGGCGCGGAGAGCACGAGGTAATAGAGCGGGCGGCCCTCCCAGCTTACGGCATATTGCACGAGCCGAGCACGATCGGGCGCGGCCTCGGCGAGCGCCTTGAGATAGGCATAGGTCTGATCGGGCGAGGTGATCCGGGTGCCCGGCGCATGGCCGACCGTGGCGGTGAGCGTCGGGATCGCGGGATCGAACTGGCCTTCGATGAAGGACTGCGCAGCCGCCGGCTGGCCCAGCCCGATACCTGCCGCCAGCATCGCCAGCCACCGCCCCTTGAACACCTTCGCCATCAATATTCCTCGCCGCTTCGCCCAACACCGGGCAGGCCCACAGCCTTGCCGTGTCACAACGGGTGCGGTCAAGCGGGGAGGGGCGAATGACGCAAAGGCGGCGTGGCTGCGATCAGCAGCCGAGCCGGTCGGCAAGTTCGGTGAGGCTCGTTGCCGACCATTCCCACGCCTGTTGGTGATGCGCGTCGGGCGCGGGCGCGCCGCCATATTCCTGCGGGCGGTCGACATAGGCGGTGAGAAGCCCGGCACCGCGCGCGGCGGCGAGATCGCCGTGATGCGCGGCGACAAGGCACAGCTCGCCCGGCGCGATGTCCAGCACCTCGGCGGTGCGGAGATAGGCGCGTTTGTCGGGCTTGTAGAACCCGCTCACCTCCGCGCCGAGGATCGCATCCCACGGAAGGCCCGCGCGCCGCGCCATCGCCAGCAGCAGCGCGACATTGCCGTTGGAGAGCGTGACGATAGGAAAGCGCGTCTTCAGCCGGGTCAGCCCGGCGACGGTGTCGGGCCACGGATCGAGCCGGTGCCAGACATGGTTGCAGTCGGCCAGCAGCTCCGGGTCGATCTGCGCAGGATCGGCGCCCCAATCGCGCAAGGTGGCCTCCAGCATCTCGCGGTGGAGCACGTCGAGCACCACGAAGTCGCGGCCCGAGGCCTTCATGCCCGTCATCGCGGCGATATATTGCGCGCGCCATGCATCGGCAAATTGGGCAGGGTCGCGCCCGCCAAGCCCGATGGCCTCAAGAAACCCGGCGGATTCGCGCGTCACGCTGGTGCGCCAGTCGACCACCGTGCCGAACACATCAAAGGCAAGCGCCTTGGGAAGCGAGGCCACGGCGCGCCGCCCTATTCCGCTATCCGCTTGGGCTTTCCGAGCGCCTGCGCGCGGATCGCCTCGGCGTGCCAGGGCAGGCGGTGCCAGTCCTTTGCGGCATAGGCGCGGGTCTGGTCGGTCGCGTGGGGGGAGGCGGGGTTGGTGGACTGGCCGTAGCTCAGGATCGCGTCGGCGACCGGGCCGTTTTCATCGAAGCCGACGATCTGGATATAGCTCGTCCCGTGGCGCGGGGTCAGGCCCCAGGGCGCGGTGGCGGCTTCCTGCACGTTGAGAATGCCGAGCCCGCCCGGCCCGCCATGGATCGGAATCGCTTCATTGCCCGCCATCACCCGCTGCACCTCGCCCCACGGCGCATCGACCGCCATGCCGGCTTTTTCCAGCTCCTCCACCGCTTCGCCCAGCGCGGCGAGCAGCTTTTCGCCCTTCGCGCCTTCAGTGGCGAGGCCGCGCGGCGTGTTCACCGGGTCGGCGGCGTCGAAGGGCACCGTCCAGAGGCCCGGCAGGCGCGCGGCCTTGGGCCAGAAGGCGCGGAACAGCGCCGCGCCGCGGCTGGTGTTGTCGAAACGGCGGTCCCATCCGTCCAGTACCGAACAACCGATCCCGACAGTCTGCGGCAGGATCACCCGGTCGGCGCACAGCTTCACGATCGGTTCCACCGCCATGTCCGCAGCGAGGCTCTTGTTGGCGAAGGCAAGGTCCTGCGCGCGGGCATGATCGACCTTGCCACCCGCCAGCAGCGCGGCGGTCTCGACGAAGTTCGATCGCGTGCGCAGGCTTCGCGCGGTCGCATACTTGCCGAGGATCGGCGACAGCGCGCGATAGGGCATTGCCGGGTTGCTGAGCCAATAGCTGTCGTTCGAATTGGTCAGCCAGCTGCGCGTGATGGTCGTCGCCTGATCGCTTGCGGGCATGAGGCCGGGGGCGGGGGTGCCGTGGGCGATCTCCCAGTCGCAGGCCGTGCGCGCGCCATCCAGCAGCACCGCGAATTCGGCGAACAGCCCGGCGATGGGCGGCGAGCAGTCCTTGACCGTCTGCGCCGAGACATTGGGCACCGCGGTCACATCGGCGTGGAGCGCATCGCCATAGCGATCGGCGGCGATGGTGTTGACCCACGGAATGCCCAGCGTCTCGCTGACTGCGGCCTGCACCTCGCCCACGTTTTTCGCCTCGCCGATCCGCAGCCACGCCTCGATCCCGCGCTGGTTGCCGCGATTGGCATCCTTGAGCGTGAAGGCGCTCTGCGCGCTCCAGGTGATGCCGCGTGTCGGCACGATGAAAACCGGGCCGAAGCGGGTGGTATAGAGCGTGCGGCTGACAGCGGGCTGGCCTTCGGGCATCGGTACGGTGACGGTCTGCGCCGTCATCGCCTCGCTGGTGCCGTCCACCATGTAGCGGGTCGGATCGGCGGGATCGAGCGTCAGCTGGTAGAGCGTGAAGTGCCGCGCCTCGGTGACCGTATGGGTCCAGACGACATCCTTGTTGAAGCCCAGCGTCGGCAGCGGGGTGCCCGCCAAGCCGACGCCCATCACCTCGTAGCCCTCAGGGCCCTTGACGTGCATCTGCCAGAAGCGGGCGGGGCCCTTCCACGGGAAGTGCGGATTGCCGATCACCAGCCCGCGCCCGTCGGCGGTGGTCTCGGCCCCGAAGGCCCAGCCGTTACTGCCGACGCCGAGTTCTTGCGGATCCGGCATGGTAATCCCGACTTTGGGCGCGGCGCTGCCCGGCGGGGCGGCATTGGCGATCGCGGCGGCAAGGTTCAGCGAACTGGCGAGCAGCATCTGCTTTTCGTTGAGCCGCAGCATTTCGTCGGTGGTGATCGGGCGCACCCAGGCCTTGCCGCGACATTCGGCCGGGATGCCCTCTGCCCCGGCATCCTTCAGAAAGCGGTTATAGCCTGCGACATAGCCATCGAGCAGCCCTTGCACCCGCGCCGGGAGCGCCTTGGCGCCCTCGCGCAGCGCCGGCAGATCCACGACCGCGCGGAAGAAGATGTCGGAGGAGAGGTTGTCGATTGCCTCGAAGCCGAGCACCGCTTTGGCCTCCGGACCGAAGTGCTGCGAACGCTCGCCCGCTACGGTGGCGAATTCCTCGGCCAGCAGGCACAGATTGTCTTCGGCATAGGCATAGGCGACGCCGTAGCCGACCCCGCGCCAGTCGCGCGCTTCGATATGGGGGATGCCGTAAGTGGTGCGGGTGATCGTGGCCTCGTAGCGCTTGCCCGCCAGAGCCTCGCTCGCCGGTGTCAGGGCCAGCACAGCCGCACCGGTCGCCAGAGCCGCGATCCGCATCATCAGTCTCTCCCTTTGCCCCGCTATTCGGGTTGCGCTGCAAAACCTATCGGCGGGGCGTGCAAAAGGGAAGGCGCAACAGAAAAAGGGCGCTCCGCCGCATGGCAGAGCGCCCCTCTCCTGCATCGGGTGCGATCAGAACGAAGCGGTGACGGAGAACACCACGGTCGCATCCGAGATCGAATCCCCCGCCAGCGTGGCGAAGTTCGGGCGAATGAGGTTCGCTTCGGCTTCCGAAATGTCGGTGTCGACATAGGCGACCGACAGCGTCAGGCCCGAGATCGGCACGATGTCCGCACCCAGCGACCAATCGAAATAGGTGCCGGTCGGCGCGATGCTGGTGCCATTGGGGCCAAGGCCGGGGTTGCCGTCCGAATAGCCGATGTGCGCCTTCAGGCTGATTGGCGTGTCGGCGATGCCGAAGACGGCGTCACCGGCGAGGTAGAGATTGTCTTCCTTGTCGCCCGGGTCGGGCGCAGCGCCCACCGGGAAGGCATTGCCCAGCGCTTCCTGCTGCGGAGCGTAGGCGACCGTGGCAGTCAGCGAGACAGGGCCGACCGCGCCGCCAAGCTTGGCGTAAAGTTCGACGAAATCGGTCGTGTCCGCGCCGCTGGGATACATGAACCAGGTGCCGCCGACATCGAGCGTGCCTTCACCCACCGGCAGCTTGTAACCGGCATAGATGTCGAGTTCCATGTTGGCGCCGCCGAAAGTGCCCCAGCCCGCGAGGTTCGAACCCCAGGTGCCGACATAGAAGCCGCTCGAGTGCGAGAGGGTGAAGCCGCCCTGGATCGCCATGCCTTCATCGGTCTGCGACACGCCGCGGAAACGGTAGTCGGAGGCCAGCGTGGCCGAGCCCGAGACCGTGATCGCCGGGGTTTCTTCCTGACCGTTGGCGGTTTCCAGATCGATCGGCGCGATGGCGCGCATGGACGCGGCGGTCTCGCCCGGCGCGGTGTCGACGACGACGATTTCTTCGTCCTGGGTGGTGTCGGTGGCGGCCTCAGCGGCGCCAGCGTCGCTCGCAAAAGCGGGCATGGCAACGGCGGCAAGGGTCAGAGCCGAGGCGGCCGATGCGAAACGAATGAACATAAGGAACGCTCCATGAAGAGGTTTGGATCGTTCCACCTGCGTAAGGACGTGCAGGATGTTTTATCCGAAGAATCGGGTTCCCGTCACGTCGCGGACATAATCGACCAACCTTGTGCAGCGCACAAAGGTTATGTTTGCGTAGCGGTTCATAAAACTTTCTTGCGTGGCAATCCTGCAACAGTTTGCAGGCGTGAATATCCCGCCGCGCCGGGCGGGGTCGATACGTCATCCGCGCAGGCTCTCCATGTCGATCACAAAGCGGTATTTGATGTCGCTCGCCTCCATCCGTTCATAGGCGGCGGCGATGTCCTGCATCGCGATCACTTCGATCTCGGGAAGGATCTGCTTTTCCGCACAGAAATCGAGCATTTCCTGTGTTTCCGCGAGGCCCCCGATGCCGCTGCCGGTCAGCACCTTGCGGCCCAGCAGCACGCCGGTGTGCAGTTCGGGGAGCATGTCGATCATCCCGACCAGCACCTGCACCCCGTCGATCCGCAGCAGGTGGAGGTAAGGCGTCACGTCGTGGCGCACCGGAATCGTGTTCAGCACCATGTCGAACGTCCCGCGCGCCGCCTTCATCGCGTCCTTGTCGGTGGTGTTGAGGAAAGCGTGGGCGCTGAGCTTTTCCGCGTCCGCGCGCTTGCTCTCGGAGCGGGAGAGCACTGTCACCTCGGCCCCCATCGCCGCCGCCAGCTTCACGCCCATGTGCCCGAGCCCGCCGAGCCCTGCGACCGCGACCTTGCTGCCGGGGCCGACCTTCCATGTCTTCAGCGGCGAGTATGAGGTGATCCCCGCGCACAGCAGCGGTGCGGCCTCGGCCATCGGCAGGGCATCGGGCACCTTCAGCACGAATTCCTCGCGCGCCACGATCCGCTCCGAATAGCCGCCATAGGTGGGCGAGCCGTCGCGCCGGTCGGTGCCGTTATAGGTGCCGGTCATTCCGCCGTTACGGCAATATTGCTGATAGTCCGCTGCGCAATGCGCGCATTCCATGCAGGAATCGACCATGCAGCCGATCGCCACCCGGTCGCCGATCTTGTGGCTGGTGACGCTCTCGCCGACATCCGCGACGATGCCGACGATTTCGTGGCCCGGCACGATCGGATAGGTGGTCCCGCCCCAGTCGTTGCGCGAGGCGTGAAGATCGGAATGGCAGATCCCGCAATGGGTGATGTCGATCAGCACATCGTCATGGCGTAGCCCGCGCCGGACGATCTCCATCGGCCCGACGCCGCTATCGGCCGCGGTCGCGCCGTAGGCCTTGGTGGGGTATTCGTTGGTTCGGGTGGCCATTCAACCTCTCCTCAAAAGCGCGATATCGAACCTGAAAGGTTCGCAAGGGCGACTGCCCGCCGGCCGGTAGGCCGCCCCCGCGGAGGCATCGGCGAAGCCGATAAGCCGCGAGCGCAAAAATCTATTTCGGCGGCATCCTGATTGCCCCGTCGAGCCGGAACTGGTGGCCGTTGATATAGCTGTTGCGCGCGATCTCCAGCACCAGCGACGCGAATTCCTCCGGCTCGCCGAGGCGCTTGGGGAAGGGGACACTCGCGTTCAATTGCGCCCACATCGGCGGGTTGCGATCCTTCATCCCCAGCATCAGCGGCGTGGCGAAGATGCCGGGCATGACCGAATTGACGCGAATGCCCATGTCCATCAGATCGCGCGCCATCGGCAACACAAGGCCGTTCACCCCGGCCTTGCACGAGCCATAGATCACCTGCCCGATCTGCCCGTCCTGCGCCGCGACGCTGGCGGTGAGGATGATGCAGCCGCGCTCGCCATCGTCGTTGACCGGGTCGGCATTGGCCATCCCCAGCGCAGAGATGCTCGCGACGCGGTAGCTGGCGACCAGAATGCCCTCGGCCCCGAAGGCGTAGTCTTCGGTGGAGAGCCGCTTGTAGGCGCCTGCCTGCTTGTCCCAGCCCAGCGTCTTGCCGCGGCGGGACGCCATCGCGCAGTGCAGCGTCACGCGCTCCTGCCCGTGCGCGGCGCGCGCGGCAGCGAAACCGGCTTCGACGCTGGCCTCGTCCATGATGTCGACATGGTGGAAGGTGCCGCCGATCGCGGCCGCGTGGGCCTCGCCCGCTTTATCGTTGATGTCGAAGATCGCGACCTTCAGCCCCGCATCGGCAAAGGCTTGCGCGCTCGCCTTGCCGAGACCGCTCGCCCCGCCGGTGACGACCACCGCCATGCCCGGTTTCAGTTTCATCCCTGTCCTCTCCTGATGGGTTTTGCGGGAAGGCTAGGCCTTTCAAGCCGCCCGCGCCACCTCTTCAATTCGCGACATTCGCGCCACACCCTGCGCCGTCATTGATCCGTAACCGGGACTTCGCCGGACTGTCACGACTCTGGATTAACCGCCGCCCCGAAAGCGCCCGCACCGGCGGGCAGGCACAGGGGGAATTCGATGAACTCTATCCGTCTCGCCTCGGGCAGCGCCGTGCTGGCGCTCGCCGCGGGTCTTGCTGCTCCCGCCTTTGCCGGGGAAGTTGCCGGGGTCGTCGCCGACGCCAGCGAAACCGCCGGTCTGGATGCCGTGGAAGTGGTAATCGAGGAGCTCGGCCGCCGCACCGTCACCCTGCGTGACGGCAGCTACCTGATCGGCGATATTCCGGCGGGCAGCTACACCATCACCGCGCGCTACGTCGGCGCGCAGCCGCAGCAGTTCACCGTCACCATCCCGGCCACCGGCAGGGTACGGCAGAATTTCGTGCTGGGCGAGAGCGGGTCGAACATCCTCGTGCTCGGCCAGAGCGCGAATCTCGCCTCCGCCCTGTCGCGCAAAAAGGCGGCCGACGGTGTCTCCGACGTGCTGACCCGCGACGCGATCGGCCAGTTCCCCGACCAGAACGTCGCCGAAAGCCTGCGCCGCCTGCCGGGCGTGAACATCCTGAACGATCAGGGCGAGGGGCGCTTCGTTTCGGTGCGCGGGCTCGATCCGCAGCTCAACGCGACCTCGCTGAACGGCGTGCGCCTGCCCGCGCCCGAAAGCGACACCCGCGCAGTTGCGCTCGACGTGCTGTCGTCGGATTTGATCGAATCGATCGAGGTCAAGAAGTCGCTCACCCCCGACATGGACGCCGACACCATCGGCGCCTCGATCGAGATCCGCACCCCCAGCGTGTTCGACCGCAAGAAGGATCTGCTGACCCTTACCGCGGAAGGCAGCTACAACGAATATGCCGACGCGGTGACGCCCAAGGGCGCGCTCGATTTCGCCAAGCGGCTGGGCGAGAATTTCGGCGTCGCGGGCGGTGTCAGCTATTACCAGCGCAAATTCGAAACCGACAACGTCGAGGCCGACTTCTGGGAGACCGCGGATAGCGGCGTCGATTATTCGCCGGGGATCGAATACCGCGATTACGATGTCGAGCGCACGCGGATCAGCACCTATCTTTCCTTCGACCTGCGCGCCAGCGACACCACCAAGCTCTATCTGCGCGGCAACTGGAGCCAGTTCGACGATCAGGAATACCGCCGCCGGCTGGTGATCCTGCCCGATGGCGAGCCGGTGTCCGGCGATGCCGACAGCGCGCAATTCAGCGACACCATCGCAGCCGGTGGCAGCCGCATCGAAGTGCGCCGCGACAACAAGGATCGCTTCGAGCGCCAGCGCATCCGCTCGCTGGTGCTGGGCGGCGATACCGACACGGGCGAATGGAAGCTGGGCTGGCTGGCAAGCTACGCCAAGTCGACCGAGCGCGAAGACTTCTCGCTCGACCCGACCCGTTTCCGCGCGCGCTTCACCAATGTGGGCGTGGGCATAGATTTCGACTTCAGCGACGAGCGCGTGCCGCTCTATGCGCTGACCGGCGGGGCCGCGGCCTTCAACGATCCGGCGCGCTACAGCTTCAATCGCCTCGAACTCACCGACCTGTCGGACAGCCAGGACGAGGAATTTGCGCTCAAGGCCGATATCGCCCGCGTTGTCGCGCTCGGCGATGGCGAGCTGACCGTGCAGGCCGGGGCCAAGCAGCGCTGGCGCGACAAGAGCTATGATTTCAACCTGACCTTCTTCGGCGGCTATGACGGTGACTATACCCTCGCCGACGTGCTCGGGCCCTATCGCTATCCGATCGTCGATCTCGGCCCGATGTCGGGCCGCACCGCGCCGACCGATTTCTACCTCGCCAACAGCGCCAATTTCGAGATCGACGATTACGAAACCGCGCTGGGCTCGGCGATCGAGGACTACAGCGTTACCGAGGATATCACCGCGGGCTATCTCATGGGTCGCTATGAAACTGGCACGCTGTTGGCGATCGGCGGCGTGCGGGTCGAGCGCACAAGCAACGAATTGAGCGGCAACACCGTGCTCGATGCGGAACCCGACGTGACGGTTACGCCCGTCTCTTTCGAGCGCGACTACACCCACTGGCTGCCCAGCCTGACGCTGCGCTACGCCGCGCAGAGCGATCTGATCCTGCGCGGCGCGGCCTATCGCAGCCTGGTGCGCCCGCGCCTGTCGCGCCTCGCCCCGCGCTTCACCATCAACGAAGATGGCGAGGCCGAATTCGGCAACCCCGACCTGCTGCCCTTCGAAGCGTGGAATTTCGACGGGGCGGTCGAATATTACATGAGCAGCAACGGTGCGATCACCGCGGGCGTGTTCTACAAGCGCGTCAAGAATTTCGAGGTGCTGATCCGCGACGGCGATCCGGGCAGTTTCAACGGTGTCGACTATCAGGAGGCGTTGATCCCGATCAACGGCGATGCCGGCGACATCTTCGGTATCGAGGCAAGCTTCGCGCAGACCTTCGACATGCTGCCTGCACCCTTCGACGGGATGCTGTTTCAGGCCAATTACACCTATACCGACGCGACCGGCACGGTGCCGACCGACGGTGACCTTGCCGATCTGCGGGACATCAATCTGCCCTCGGCCTCGAAGAACACCTTCAACGTGGTGCTCGGCTACAGCAAGGGCGGGCTCGACCTGCGCGCGGCGGGCACCTACCGCGACGGCTATCTCGACGAGCTGGGCGACGATGCCGAGACCGACCGCTTCGTCGACAACCACTTCCAGCTCGACCTGTCGGCGCGCTACGACATTACTAGCCAGATCCGCATCTTCGCAGAGTGGATCAACGTTAACGACGCGAAGTATTTCGCCTTCCAGACCTTCAACGACCGCCGCCGCCTGCTGCAATACGAGGCGTATGGTTCGACCTTCAAGTTTGGCGTAAGGGCGAACTTCTGATGCTCCGACGCTCCCACGGATTCGCCTTACTCTCGCTTCTGTTCGCGGGCGCCTGTGCGAGCGTGCCCCCGGCGATCACCGGCGATCCGGCGGTGAGCGTCACCGCGCGGGCCGAGACGCCCCCGGTCGGCACGGCCAAGGAAGATGCGGCCGACGATCCGGCCATCTGGCGCAACGCGGCCAATCCGGCCGCCAGCCTGATCGTCGGCACCGACAAGAAGGGCGGGCTTTACGTCTATGACCTCAAGGGCGCGCAGAAGAGCTTTTTGCCTGCGTCGGGCCTCAACAACGTCGATCTGGTCGAACTGCCTGATGGGCGCGTGCTGGTGCTGGCGAGCGACCGGCGCGATCTCGCGATGGCGCATATCTTTGTCGCCCTGCTCGATTCCCGCAGCGGCACGCTGACCACCGTAGCCCGCGTGCCGATCTGGCAGGGCGAGGCCTATGGCATCTGCGCCAGCGATGTTGCCGCGGATGGCTCCTTCGATGTCTATACCACCTTCAAGGCGGGGCAGATTTATCGCACGGGGCTGCAATTCATCGGCAGCGAGCTGGCCGATGAGACCGAGGAGCTCAATCGCCTTCCCACGCAGCCCGAAGGCTGTGTCTATGATCCGCGCACGGGGATGCTCTACGTCGGCGAGGAAGATGCCGGGATCTGGGCGATGTTCGGCCGCGGGCAGGGTGGGGCGGAAAACCGCAAGCTGGTCGCGCCCGTCGACAACCGGATGCTGGTCGCCGATGTCGAGGGTCTCGCCATTGCGCCCGAAGGCACCGACGGCGGCTATCTGGTCGCCTCCTCGCAGGGCGACAATGCCTACGCCCTTTTTCGCCTGCCCGATATGACCCCGGCGGGCCGCTTGCGCATCGCAGGCGGCGCGTTCGGTGCGACCGAGGAGACCGACGGGATCGCCCTCGACAACCGCGATTTCGGCCCCGATTTCCCCGGCGGCCTCTTCATCGCGCAGGACGGGATCAACCCGCCCGCCGCGCAGAATTTCAAATATGTGCGCTGGGACGAGGTGCTTGCCGCGCTGGAGGGTGGCCGGTAAACCGCCGGGCATGACTCTCATCGCCCCCGCGCCCGACCGTCGCCGCTTTCTCGGCGCCACCGCCTCCGCCTTTGCCGCTCTGGCCGCAAGCGGTTGCGTGACCCGCGGCACGCCCGCCGCCTCTGCCGCATCGCGTTCCGCCGCAAGCGGGTTCACTGGCTATGGCGCGCTGGTGCCAGACCCTGCGGGACTGCTCGACCTGCCCGAAGGCTTCTCCTATCGTGTCGTCTCGCGCCTTGGCGATGCGATGGACGATGGCGGCACCGTGCCCGATCGCGCCGACGGCATGGGCTGCTTCGACCTCGGCAATGGCGCAATCGCGCTGGTGCGCAACCACGAGCTGCAACCGCGCCACGATGCGGGCGGGCCGATCGCCAAGGGCTTCGGCAAGCGCAATGGCGAATACGTCCCCGGCGGCACCACCACCATCGTGCTCGACGCCGCGACCTTGCAGGTAAAGCGCCAGTTCCGCAGCCTTGGCGGCACGATCCGCAATTGTTCGGGCGGGGTGACGCCGTGGGGCAGCTGGCTGACCTGCGAGGAAGCGCCGACCGGCCCCGGCCAGCCCTATGGCGACGGGCTGGAGCGCGATCACGGCTGGGTGTTCGAAGTTCCCGCTGCGGCGCGCGGCCTCGTCGATCCGGTGCCGCTGACCGCGATGGGTCGCTTCAATCACGAGGCCGCGGCGGTCGATCCGGCGACCGGCATCGTCTACATGACCGAGGACCGCGATGACGGGGTGCTCTACCGCTTCATCCCCAAGACCCCCGGCAAGCTCGCCGAGGGCGGGCGCTTGCAGGCGATGGTGGTCGAAGGACTAGCCGACACGCGCAACTGGAAAAGCCCGGCGATGGCGGTGAGCCAGTCCTACCGCGTCAGCTGGGTCGATCTCGACGATGTCGAGGCCCCGAAGGACGACCTGCGCATCCGCGCCGCTGCCAAGGGCGCGGCGCTGGTCGCGCGGGGCGAGGGGGTGCACATGGGCGTGAAGCGCGGCCAGTCGGAAGTTTTCGCCTGCTGCACCAGCGGCGGGGCGCAGCAGCTGGGGCAGATCCTCAGGCTCACGCCGGGGCTGGCGGGCGCGCCCGATTCCATCGAGCTGTTTTTCGAAAGCGCAAGCAAGGACCAGTTCGACTATGGCGACAACCTCACCGTCGCTCCCAACGGACACCTGATCGTGTGCGAGGACCAGTATACCGACACGGTCGACAACCACATCCGCGGGATTACCCCGGCCGGTGAGGCCTACACGCTCGCCCGCCTGACCGCGCAGACCGAACTGGCGGGCGGCTGCTTCTCGCCCGATGGCCGGGTGCTGTTCGTCAACGCCTACGCACCCACCGCGACGCTGGCGATCACCGGCCCCTGGGCAGCGTGACGCGCAGAGCGTGGACGGGTTCCTGATCGCCGCCCTGCTGACCTTCGCGTTGGCGACGGGCGGACGGGATCAGTGGATGGTGGCGCGCTGGGCCGATGGTCTGGGCCAGAGCCACGGCTTGCTGGCGGTGGCGGTATTCTCCTCGATCGTTTCCGCCGCCGCGATGGCATGGATCGGCGCGGAATTCGCCGCGCTCCTGCCGCGCCGCGCCGGCCAGATGCTGGTCGCCTTTGCGCTGGGGGCAGCGGCGCTGGAACTGGCGTTTGCGGTGCGCCTCAAATCCCCGCAGGAACCCACCCGTTCGCTGGGCGCGATCGTCATCGTGCTGCTCGCCCGCCAGATCGGAGACGGTGCGCGCTTTGCCGTTTTCGCGCTGGCGGCGTGGAGCGCGGTGCCTTTTACCGCAGGGCTGGGCGGCGCGCTGGGCGGCGCGGCGGCGGTCGCGGCCGGGTGGAGCGTGGGAGGCGCGATGCTGGCGCGCTGGCCGCTGCGGGTGCTGCGCCTCGCCCTTGCCGCAGGTCTCGCTCTGACGGCGCTGTTCGTCGGACTGGACGCCCGCTTCGCCGCAGGCTGACCGCTGGTCCCGCCGCGCAATCGGCGCGCCACATGAAACCTTTTCGTCACAGCGCTGTTGTATCGGCAACACTGTCACGCTCGCGCGGTATTTTCGCGCCGCCAACCCCAATGGAGATTCTCATGGCCGACAAGAAAGCCAATTCGAAAGCTGCCCTTATCGACGAACTGAACGGCCTGCTGGCCGATCACTTTGCGCTCTACACCAAGACCAAGAGCTTCCACTGGCACATCACCGGTCCGCGCTTTCGCGACCTGCACCTGCTGTTCGACGAGCAGGCCGCCGAGATCCGCAACCAGATCGACGTGATCGGGGAGCGCGTACGCAAGCAGGGCGGCATGACGCTGACCTCGATCGGCGCCGTTTCGAAGCACACCCAGATCAAGGATCAGGACAAGACCGACGTCTCGCCCGATGACATGGTCAAGGAGCTGCGCGACGACAACCAGAAGATGGTCGATCGTCTCAAGGGCATGAAGGAGCTGGCCGAAGAATCCGGTGACAATGCCACGGACGGCCTGCTCGATGACTGGACCGACATGGCCGAAGAGCGGGTGTGGTTCCTCAGCTCGATTCTGGGCGAACAGGTCTCGGCCTGATCCCCAACGCCTGACGCTAGCGAAGGGCCGCTCCCATTGCCGGGAGCGGCCCTTTTGCTATGGTGCGGGCATGGACGACATCACGATCATCGAAGGCGCCGATTCCGGCGCCGTTGCCGATTGGCTTGCATTGCGGCTCGGCGGGGCCGGCGCGATCACGGTTCCCGGCGGATCGACTCCCTTTCCCATTCTCGGCGCCTTGATTGCGCGCGGCGGGATCGACTGGAACGGTTGGCAGGTCTGGCCCAATGATGACCGGATCGTACCCGAAGATCACGAAGCCTCCAACACCGGCAAGATCCGCGCGCTGCTGGAACCGGCGGGCGCGCAGATCGTGCCGCTGGCAGAGGGCAGCGTGCCGCCCTCCTTCACGCTGACCTGGCTCGGCATGGGGCCGGACGGGCATATCGCCTCGCTGTTTCCCAACACCAACCCCTGCGTCGATGACCCGGTGGCGATCCGCCGCCTGACCCCCGATCCGCTCCCCGCCCATGCCCCCTTCGACCGTATCACGCTGACCATTCCCGCGCTGTGCGATACGCAGGCGCTGGTTTTCACGCTGGGCGGCGCGGCAGACAAGCGCGCGGTGTTCGAAGCGGCGATGCGCGGCGCAAACGATCTGCCCATCGCGCGCCTGCTGGGCGAAGCGCGGCGGCGCGGCGTTCCTGTCACCGTGTTTGCCTGATGCCGCACCTCGTCCCCGCCCCGCTCCACCGCGCGCTGCTGCCACTGGCGCACCGCGTGCGGCACCGCTGGCGGCGCTGGCGCAAGGCCCCGATTGCGGGGGTGAGCGTCATCATCACCAATCTCGCAGGCGATGTGCTGCTGCTCAAGCATTCCTACGGTCCGGACGTGTGGAGCCTGCCCGGCGGAGGGCTCGGCAAGGGCGAAGACCCGCTGGACGCCGCCCGGCGCGAAGTGCGCGAGGAGCTCGGCGTCGACTTGCCCCGGTTCGAGCCAATCGGCACGCTGGAAGAAGTGCTCTCGGGTTCACCCCACACAGCACATATCTTCACCGCCGTATGCGACCAGCGCCCGCAGCCCGATCATCGCGAGGTGACGGTGGCGCGGTTCTTCCCCTCGCACTCGCTGCCCGAACCGCTGGGCACCACCACCCGCGCCCGGATCGCGGTGTGGAAGGCGCGCGGGACAAGCCGCAACTAGAGCAAACGCAGCTGCGCCTCGTCGCGCGCGGGCTTGTCGTCTTCCGCCCCCTCCAGCCCCGACAGCGTCAGGCCCATCAGCCGGATGGGACCGCGCAGCGGCAACTCCGCCTCCAGCAAGGCGCGCGCCAGCCGGGCGAATTCCTCGCGGCCCTCGACGAAATGCGGCAGCGAGGTCGCGCGGGTCATGATCTGGAAATCGGTGAATTTGAGCTTCAGCGTTACCGTCCGGCCCCGTGCGCCTGCCGCCTCGATCCGTTCCCACACGATGCCAATGATCGTCTCGAGCGTGTCGCGCAGGGCCCCGCCGCTGCCGATATCCTCCGAGAACGTGCGTTCTCCGCCGACCGACTTGCGGATGCGGTGCGCGGCGACGGGCCTTAAATCGATCCCCCGTGCAGCGCGAAACAGGTAGTCGGCCATGCTGCCGAAATGCTGGCGCAGGAAGGCGATGTCCTTCGCCGCCAGATCGGCGCCCGTGGCGATGCCCAGCCGCTGCATCTTCTCCTCCGCCTTCGGCCCGACCCCGTGGAACCGCCGGATCGGCAGCCCCGCGACGAATTGCGCGCCTTCTCCCGGGCGGATCACGCACAGCCCGTCGGGCTTGTTCTGATCGCTGGCGAGCTTGGCGAGGAACTTGTTGTAGCTCACCCCCGCGCTCGCAGTCAGCCGCGTCTTGGCGCGGATTTCCTGCCGGATCAGCGTGGCGATGCGCGTGGCACTGCCGATGCCAAGCCGGTCTTCGGTGACATCGAGATAGGCCTCGTCAAGGCTCAGCGGCTCGATGATCGGCGTGTAGTGCTCGAACACCCGGCGGATCTGGCGGCTGGCTTCCTTGTAGGCATCGAAGCGGCTCTTGACGAAGATGAGATCCGGGCACAGCCGCTTGGCCGTGATCGAGGGCATGGCGCTTCTCACCCCGAACTTGCGCGCCTCGTAACTCGCCGCCGCCACCACGCCGCGTCCGCCCGCGCCGCCCACCGCCACCGGCTTCCCGCGTAGCTCGGGATTGTCGCGCTGTTCGACGCTGGCGAAGAAGGCATCCATGTCGACATGGATGATCTTGCGCAGGCCGGGCTGGTCTGCGGGCGGATCGTCATCGGCAGGAAGGGGCGGCGGCGCGGCCATGCCCGTGCAAATAGAACCTTGAGCCTCGCGAAGGAACCGTTGCCGGAACATTTCACGCAAAGCACCATTTTGTGCAGATGCGAAAAGAACAGTGGTCTTCGGGTGAACCCATGGGCAAAGGCCCCCAGATGGCCACCTCGCATGCCTCTTCGATACCTGCGCGCAAGGCGCTCGGTGATACCGAGCTGTTGTGGATGATGGCGCTGCTGATGGCGCTCAACGCCTTCGGAATTGACGCGATCCTCCCTGCGCTCGATCCGCTTGCCGCCGATCTGGGGGTGAGCGGGAACGACCGGCAATTCGTGATCGGCGTCTATCTGCTCACCGGCGGTTTGGGCTCGCTGGTGCCCGGCGCGCTGGCGGACCGTTTCGGGCGGCGGCCGATCCTGTTGGGATCAGTGGCGGTCTACATCCTACTCTCCGCGCTCTGCGCGCTAGCGCCCAGTTACGACGCGCTGATCGCGATCCGCGCGGTGCAGGGCTTCTTCGCCGCCGGGATTGTCGCCCTGCCGCCCGCGATCATCCGCGACCGCGTGGGCGGCGACAGGATGGCGCGGATGATGAGCCTGATCTTCGTGATCTTCCTCATGGTGCCCGCCGTCGCCCCGACAATCGGGCAGGGCATCCTTGAATTCGGCAACTGGCGCGCGATCTTCGCCGCGATGGCGGTGCTGGGGGTGGTGATGGGGCTGTGGGTCTTCACCCGTCTGCCCGAGAGCCTGACCGAGGCCAACCGCCAGCCGATTCGCCTGGGCACCATCGCCCGCAATATGACCCGCGCGCTCGCCCTGCCGAGCACCTTCGGCTACGTGATCGGCAGCGCGCTGGTGTTCGGGGCGCTGTTCGGCTTCATCAATTCCTCGCAGCAATTGATCACCGAAACCTTTGGCGCGGGCGATATCTTCCCGATGATCTTCGCGATCTGCGCCGGGTCGATGGCGGCGGCGAGCTGGTCGAACTCGCGCATCGTCGAGCGTTTCGGCGCGCGCCGGGTAAGCCACACCGCGCTCTTCGCCTTCATCGTGGTGAGCGCGTGTCAGGTGTTCTTCGCCTTCCAGCCCGAGGAAGCGCTGTGGGTCTTCGTGCCGCTGATGGCGATCAACATGGCGCTGCTCGGCTTCATCGGCAGCAACTTTGGTGCGATCGCGATGAACCCGTTCTTCAATATCGCCGGTGCGGCAAGCTCGGCGCACGGCTTCGTGCGCATGACCACCGCCGCGCTGCTGGGCGGGGCGATCGGCTATGCCTTCGATGGCACCGCGCGCCCGCTGGCGCTGGCGTTGCTGGCGAGCGGGCTCGCCTGTCTGGTGCTGGTGCTGCTGAGCGAGAAGGGCAAGCTGTTCGGGCCGTCGGATGCGGAAGAGGCGTTGGGCGCGGAGCCGACCAATCAGGCCGGCTGACGCCTAGCTCTCGGTCCCCAGCCTTCGCCACGCCAGCCCCGCAAATTCGCACAAGAGCGGCCGCGTGTCGCGCGGGTCGATGATGTCCTCGACATTGAAACGTTCGGCTGAGCGGAAGGGCGAGGTGACCTTCGCAAGCCGCTCGCGGATTTCCTCGAGCAATATTTGCGGATCGTCCGAGGCTTCGAGCTCCGCCTTGTAGGCCACCTCCAGCCCGCCCGCGATGGGGAGCGAGCCCCAATCGCCGCTCGGCCAGCAATAGCGGTACTGATACCGCTCGGCATTGCTCATCGCGCTGCCCGCTATGCCATAAGCGCGGCGCAGAACCACGCTGGCGAGCGGCACGGTGGCGCGGTAGATCGCGTTCATCGCGTTGACGCCGTAGCGGATCGTCCCCGCGATTTCCGCCTCGCGCCCGATCATGAAGCCGGGGTTGTCGACCAGGTGGACGATGGGCAGCCGGAACTGGTCGGCGAGCCTGACGAAACGCTCGACCTTCTCGGAGGTCTTGGCCTCCCATGAGCCGCCCAGATAGCTGGGGTCAGAAGCGATGACGCAGACCGGCCAGCCATCGAGCCGGGCGAGGGCCGTGATCGCGGCGCGGCCCCAATGCCTGCCGATCTCGAACACGGTGCCGGCATCGAAAACATGATCGAGGCAGCGGCGCATCGAATAGACCTGCTTGTCCTCGCGGGGCACGAGGCTGAGCAGCACCTCCTCGCGCCGGTCGGCGGGGTCGCCGGTTGCGATGCGGCGGGCGGGCTGGCCGACATATTCGGGCATGAAGGAGAGGAAATGCCGCGCGCGGGCGAAGGCCTCGGCCTCGCTGGCGACCTCGTCATCAACCACCCCGTTGCGGGTGTGGATCGCGCTGCCGCCGAGCGCTTCCTTCGCCTCCTCATGATTGGCCGCGCCGCCCTTGTAAGCCTCGCCCAAGCCATCAACCACGGCTGGGCCAGCCGCAAAAATCTGGCTGAGACCCTTGACCATGATCGAATAGTGGCTCGCCACCGTCCGCGCCGCGCCGAGGCCCGCTGTCGGCCCCAGCGCCAGCGCCACCACCGGCACGGTGTCGAGGTTCGTCACCACATCGCCCCAGCCGGGCACCGCGGGGATGTAAGTGGCGCCGATCTGTTCGAGCGTCTTTACGCTGCCGCCGCCGCCCGTCCCGTCGATCATCCGGATGATCGGGAGCTTGAGCTGATGCGCCATCATCTCGGCCTGCACCATCTTGCGCGCGATCCCCGCGTCCGCCGCGCCGCCGCGAATGGTGAAGTCGTCGGCGGTGGCGACCACCGGGCGACCGTTGATCAGCGCCTTGCCGAACAGGAAGGGGGCGGGGGTGACATGGGCAAGGTCGCCATTGGCGTCATACTTCGCGCTGCCCGCAATCTTGCCGATCTCGCGGAAGGAACCCTCGTCGACCAGCGCCGCGAGCCGTGCGCGGGCGTCCATCTTGCCGCGCCCATGCTGGCGCGCCACCTTGTCCGCGCCGCCCATCTGCTCCGCGAGCGCCTCGCGTTGGCGCAGTTCTTCGAGTTCCTTGGCCCAGATCATCAATCCCCCTTCCCTTGAGGGAAGGGGTTAGGGGATGGGTGTTCTGCCGTCGATAGCTGGGTACCCCCACCCCCGGCCCCTCCCCAAGGGGAGGGGAGGATCACGCGCCGTCTCCCGCCGCAGGAACCACCCGGCACAACACCGCTTCGACCTGCACTTGCGCGCCCGCAGTGACGCTGAGCCCCTCGATCACCCCGTCGAAGGGCGCGGCAAGGGCGTGTTCCATCTTCATCGCTTCCAGCACCATCAGCCGCTGCCCGGCGGTGACGGCCTGCCCCTCGGCGACATCGACCGCGATGACCTTGCCCGGCATCGGCGCAATAATCGCGCCATCGGCGGCGGAGGCTTGGCCTTCCCCATGCGGATTATGCTGGCCAATGGCGAAAGCCAGGCCCTTGGCGCTCACCAAGGCCATCGTCGGCGTGGCAGATGACGACCAGACCTCGTCGTACCAATCATCAGGAATGCGGGCTTCGACAGGGCCGGATTCCGTAGCCAGAAGCACCGATTTCTTGGGATCGGCGTTTAGGCGGAAACCAGTCAGGGGAGCGTGCTCGACCCCGACGTATTCGCGTTGAAGATGCAGGGCCGCTGTCTCAAGCATTTCCCTTGTCGGATTATTGTCAGGGATCAAGTCGTCACCGCGCGAGGCGATGAGACCTGTGGTCATTGTTCCCTCAAGGAACTCTACGTCTTCGAGCAGGCGATAAAGGAAGCCAGCATTCGACTTGACCGGCCAGACAGCCGTTCCGTCCAGCACTTTCTTTAGATCCTGAATGGCATGATCGCGATCCGGCGCCCATGAGATAATCTTGGCGATCATCGGATCGTAGAAGGGGGAGACTGTCGCGCCTTCTTCGACACCGGAGTCGACCCGCTCGTCATCCGGAATATGGAAGCGTTCCAAACGTCCTGTGCTCGGCAGGAAGCCCTTCGCCGGGTCCTCGGCATACAGTCGCGCTTCCATCGCCCAGCCGTTGATCGACAGCTCCTCCTGCCGCTTAGGAAGCGCCTCCCCGCTCGCGACCCGCAGCTGCCATTCGACCAGATCGACCCCGGTGATTTCCTCGGTGACGGGGTGCTCGACCTGAAGGCGGGTGTTCATCTCCATGAAGAAGATGCGATCCGCCCGCAGGCCTTCGGAGGCATCGGCGATGAATTCGATCGTGCCGGCGCCCTCGTAATCAACCGCTTTCGCGGCGCGCACGGCGGCGGCGCAGATCGCCTCGCGGGTGGCCGCGTCCATGCCGGGGGCGGGGGCTTCCTCGATCACCTTCTGGTGGCGGCGCTGGAGCGAGCAGTCGCGCTCGAACAGGTGGACGACGTTGCCGTGGGCGTCGCCGAACACCTGCACCTCGATATGGCGGGGTGAGGTGATCCACTTTTCGAGCAGCACTTCGTCATTGCCGAAGGAGGCTTTGGCCTCGCGGCGGCAGCTTTCAAGCGCAGCGGCGAAATCGGTAGGGGCATCGACCTTGCGCATCCCCTTGCCGCCGCCGCCCGCGACCGCCTTGATGAGCACGGGATAGCCGATGGCCTCGGCCTCCTTGGTGAGGCGTTCCACGGATTGATCGGAGCCGTCATAGCCCGGCGTCACTGGCACGCCCGCCGCGCGCATCAGCTGCTTGGCCGCGTCCTTCAGGCCCATCGCGCGGATGCTGGCAGGCTTGGGGCCGACCCAGATGAGGCCAGCGTCCAGCACGGCCTGCGCGAAGTCGGCGTTCTCCGACAGGAAGCCATAGCCCGGATGGATCGCATCCGCCCCGGTCTGCTTGGCCGCCGCGATGATCTTTTCGCCAACCAGATAGCTCTCCGCCGCGGGCGAGGGGCCGATATGCACCGCCTCGTCGGCAGAGCGCACATGCAGCGCCTTGGCATCGGCATCGGAATAGACCGCGACCGTCGCCACGCCCATGGCCCGCGCGGTGCGCATGATCCGGCAGGCGATCTCGCCGCGGTTGGCGATCAGGAGTTTGGTTATCATGGGGTTGGGGTTAATCCAGCTTCCCGCAAAAGAAAACCGTTCGCCCTGAGCTTGTCGAAGGGCTGCCCTTCTTTTTGGCTGACGTGCGGGGAGAAAAAGAAAGGCAGTGCCTCGACAAGCTCAGCACGAACGGGGAAGGGTCAAGCCAGGGGCGGGGAAGAAGGCCGGTAATCCGCAATCCCCCAATCGATCCCGCCTTCGGGCATCTTCTCGCGGTTGAGCACTGCCGAGAGGAAGGCGCGCGCGCCATACAGCGCCTTCTCGCCGCGCGGCACATAGGTGCGGCTGTTCCACGCTTCGGGCCCGCGGCTTCGCACCTTGCGGCCGATCGCGCCATAAATGCGCGCGGCCGAGAGCACCGCCCAGCGGCTGCGGAAGGGGAGCTTGGCCGCCCCCACCCGCGCTGCGGCTTCGTGCTTTTCCACCAAGGCAACCAGCCGCGCGGCCATTTCGGCGAGCTCCTTTCGGTGGTGCGGCTTGGTGTGCTGGCCGGGCTCGATATCCTGTTCGACCAGCCATTCGATGGGGAGGTAACACCGCCCCGCCGCGTCATCCTCGACGATATCGCGCGCGATGTTGGAAAGCTGGAAGGCAAGGCCCAGATCATTCGCGCGGTCGAGCGTTTCCTGATCCTGCGGCGAGACCCCCATCACCACCGCCATCATCACGCCGACCGCGCCCGCGACATGGTAGCAATAGCGCAGCATGTCGGCCTCGGTGCGGGGCCGCCAGTCCTCGGCGTCGAGCTGGAAGCCGGCAATCACGTCCTCGGCCATCTGAGGCGTCAGGCCCACTTCGGCGGCGACCACCCCGAGCGCGTCGAAGGCCGGGTCGCCGGTCGGCTGCCCTGCAAAGGCGAGTGCGGTCAGGCGGCGGATATGCGCGAGGCGCTCGGCGAGGTCGGACTGGTCGCCCAGCTCGCCGCCCATGTCCTGATTGTCGGCAATGTCGTCGGCCCGGCGGCACCAGGCGTAGAGCAGCCAGGCGCGTTCCCGCGTCTCGCGGTCGAACAGGCGCGCGGCGGCGGAAAAGCTCTGCGAGCCTTTCTTGATCGACAGCCGGGCATGCTCGACCAGCGCGGCGCGGGTTGCTGCATCGACCGGCATGGCTTGGCCTAGAGCTCCTCCGCCTTCATGCGGAAAATCGGGGTGTGGGGCTGGTAATCGGCCATCTTGGCGAGCAATTCGTGGATCGATGTCGCCGCGATCAGGATGTTCTGGTGCGCGGGCCGCACGAATCCGACCGCCGCCATCTTGGCGTTGAAGGCGAGCAAGTCGTCATAAAAGCCGAACGCGTTGAGCAGGCCGACGGGCTTGGAGTGATAGCCCAGCTGCGACCAGCTCATCGCCTCCCACAGCTCGTCCATCGTGCCCACCCCGCCGGGGATAGTGACGAACCCGTCCGACAGATCGGTGAAGCGCTGCTTGCGTTCATGCATCCCGCTGACCGTGACGAGTTCGTCGCAATCGTGGTTGGCGACCTCGGCACGCACAAGGCTTTCGGGGATGATGCCGATCACCTCGCCGCCGTTTTCCTTCGCGCCCTTGGCGACCGCGCCCATGAGGCCCAGCTTGCCGCCGCCATAGACCAGCCCGATCCCGCGCGCCGCGAGTTCAGCGCCGACTTCGTAGGCCAATTCGACATAGCGCGAATCCTCTGGCGAGGCCGAGCCGCAATAGACGGCGAGGCGTTTCATGAATCCTCCCCTGCAAGGGGAGGGGGACCATCCGCAGGATGGGGGAGGGGCGAGCAGATCATGCCTTCCAGTCTTTCGTCACAAATTTGCACCAGCCGCCTAACCACCGCCTAGATATCTTCAAGCACAAGTTGCGCCGGGCCTATTTCTCCGCCGCCCGCTCCCCCGTGCAGGCGTGGGCCAGCAGCGCGAGGTCGCCGGTCGAGAGCGGGGTGCTGGCGAAGGTCATGTCGACCGTAGCGATCGGTGCGCGCTGATTGTCGCCATAGCGCGAGAGGAACAGCCAGCTCTCCTTCATCCCGATTTTCTGCGCAGGGCAGTCGACCGCCATGATCGCATCGAAGACCATCGGCTTGCCGTCGGAATCGATAAGGTTCATGCGCACCAGCACCAGTTCCACGGGCCGCCCGTCGACCTCGCCCTGCCGGTGCCAGGTCGGATCGATCCAGCCTTCGCCCTGATCGTCGACCGCGATCGATTGCCATTGCGGCGGATGCCCGGTCTCGGCGAGCGGGGAGGGGCCCATCATGGACACCGTCCCTGCCAGCAGAGCGGCGAGCGCCGTCACGCAGGCACCTTGGCCAGATCCTCCAGCATCAGGCCGGCGGTCGCCTTGGCGCTGCCGACCACGCCGGGGATGCCCGCGCCGGGGTGTGTGCCCGCGCCCACGAGGTAATAGTTGTCGATCACGTCATCGCGGTTGTGGCCGCGCAGCCAGGCGCTTTGCCACAGCACGGGTTCGAGGCTGAAGGCGCTGCCCATGTGGGCGTTCAGGTCGGCCTTGAAGTCCGTCGGCGCGTAGCTGAACTTGGTGACGATCCGCTCGTGGATGTCGGGGATCAACCGGCGACCCAGCTCGTCGAGGATCATCTTTTCGAGCTTCGGCCCGACCTCATCCCAGTCCAATGGCATCTTGCCCATGTGGCTGACGGGGACGAGCGCGTAGAAGGTGCTCTTGCCAGCGGGCGCCATCGAGGGGTCGCTGACGGTCGGGTGATGGAGGTAGATCGCGAAATCTTCCGGCACCACGCCGTTCTTGTAAATGTCGTCGAGCAGGCCTTTGTAGCGCTTGGCGAACAGGATCATATGGTGCGGGATGCCGGGCCAGGTGCCTTCCAGCCCAAAGTGCACCACGAAGAGCGAGGGGCTGTAGCTCTTGCGATTGAGGCTCTTGGCCATCTGCTTGCCGCGATCGGAGCCCGACAGCAGATCCTTGTAGGAATGCATGATGTCGGCATTGCTCGCGACCGCATCGAAGCGCTGGCGCAAGCCGCTCTTGGTTTCGACTTCCGTGGCTTTGGTGCCCAGCGTGTGCACCTGCACCACCGGATCGCCGACGCGCATCGTACCTCCCAGCCGCTCGAAATGGCGCACCATCCCGGCGATCAGCCGGTTGGTGCCGCCGCGCGCCCACCACACGCCGCCGTCCTTCTCCAGCTTATGGATCAGCGCGTAGATCGACGAGGTGTTCATCGGGTTGCCGCCGACCAGCAGCGTGTGGAAGCTCAGCGCCTCGCGCAGCTTCTCGTTTTCGACATAGCTCGACACCATCCCGTAGACCGAGCGCCAGGCCTGCTCCTTGATCAGCGCGGGCGCGGCCTTCAGCATCGATTTGAAATCGAGGAAGGGGACGGTGCCGAGCTTGAGGTAGCCTTCCTTGTAGACCCGTTCCGAATATTCGAGGAAGCGCGCGTAGCCCGCCACGTCCGCCGGGTTCAGCTTGGCGATCTCGGCGTTGAGGCTGGCTTCGTCATTCGAATAGTCGAAGTTGGTGCCATCGGGCCAGTTGAGGCGGTAGAAGGGCATGACCGGCATCAGCTCGACATCTTCGGCGATGTCGTGGCCGGTCAGTGCCCAGAGCTCCTTGAGGCAGGGCGGATCGGTGATGACGGTCGGCCCGCCATCGAAGGTGAAGCCGTCGCGCTCCCAGAAATAGGCGCGCCCGCCGGGCTTGTCGCGGCTTTCGATCACGGTCGTCGCGATGCCCGCCGATTGCAGCCGGATGGCGAGCGCCATGCCGCCGAAACCCGATCCTATCACGCAGGCGGTGCGGCCGGCATAGCGTTCGGCCAGCGCCGGGTTCACGCCTTTCGCACCCGAGAGATTGAGCTTCGCATCGGCGTTCATGCCGGGGTCTCCATATTGAGAGGCTTACCTGAAGAAAACAGCGCACGAATGGCGCGGGGGATAGCTACGGGCGGCTTGCCGGTGAGGATGCGCAGCCGATCGGGCCAGGTGGATTTGCCCGCGTAGAAACGCTCCACCAGTGCGCCGCGCAGGGCGTAGAAATGTTCGAACACCACCACCCGCTTGCCCGGTTCGGCGGCTTCGAACAGCATCCGGCTGAGCATCCGGTAATAGGCGGTGGTGCGCCAATGACGTCTGGCGCGGCGCTGGCAGAAGGCGGCGAGTTCCGCGCCCGAAAGCTCGGGTTTGCGGGCGAGCAGGTGCGCGATCGCCAGCGCATTGTCGACCGCGAAGGGAACGGTGTAGCTGGTGAGCGGGTGCGAGAATCCGCCGCGCGCACCCGCCAGCGCAACGCCGGGGATCGCGACCTCGGCGCTTGCAGCGGCAAAGTCTCCGCCCGAGATCACCGGGAGGATGCCCGCTTCCTGATCGACGATCTCGCCCTTCCAGCCCTTGCGGTGGGCATATTCGGCGATGCGGCCCTTGAGCACATCGGCGTCCATCTTCGGCTGATCGGCGTAGTAGGTGTCTTCGATGAAGACATCGGTGGGCGAAAGGGGGAGGACATAGACGAAGCGATAGGCCTCGCCATTGCCGTGCGGGGCGAGCTGATCGACGCTCGCATCCATGATGATGGGGCGGGTGAGGCCGTGCGGGGTCTCGCAACGATATTGCTGGCCGAGAAACACCTGCCAGCCGCCCGACAGCGCTTTGGAGGGGGCAAAGGGGCGGCAATCGATCACGCGCTTTGCCGCGATCCGGCGGCCGTCGGCCAGCGTCACGCCGCCCGCATCGAGGCTGGCGGCTCTGGTGCCCAGCATCACGCATTCGCCGGGCAGCTCGTCCATCAGGCCGCGGTGGAACTCGGCGCTGGCGAGTGAGCGGTATCCGGTCGGCAGGGTGCGGCCAAGGCCAGGGAACGTGATGTCGTAGCCCTCGTCCCAGCCATTGAGCGTGAAGCCCGCCATCAGGCCGCGTGCGCCGGGGCGGATGTCGGTTTCGAACCAGCTCCAGCGGTGGTGCCCGCCGAGGGTGCGCCCTGCCTCGATCACGGCAAAGCGGCAGCCGGGTGCGTGGCGGTGGAGCGCCAGCGCAATCAACCCGCCCGCCAGCCCCCCGCCGACGATGGCGACATCGAGGGACGCGGTGCCAGCGGCGGCACCTGTGTCGGTGTCGGACGTTTGCGGCGCCGGGGTGGGGGTTGAATCGACCATCAAGCCACTGCCCTAGGCCAGCCTCGCGCGATGGGCAATCGCGCAAGCGTAAACATGATGTTGCAACATCTCGCCCGGGACCCTAAGCGCGCGCCGCGGCTTGCGGTGGCAGTCCTCCCGCCCGTGCAGCAAGGCCCATCGAAACAAGGATCGCACCATGTTCCCCCGCCCGATGCTGTCTCCGCTCGCCCTGATCGCCGCGCTTGCCGCCAGCCCTGCGCTTGGCGAGGAAGAGGGCGGCCCCGCCGCCGAAGCCGAGGGTGAAGTCGAAGTCGAAGTTACCGTGCGGGCCGCCGCGCAGGCACCTGCCCCCGGCGCGCCGCCAATCGCCTTCGCGCGGCCGGTGTTCGACGAGACCTGGGCGACCATCGGCCTCGGCGTCGGCATGGTGCCGAGCTACGCCGGGTCGGACGATTACATCGCCTTCCCCCTGCCGCTGATCGTGGGCCGCGTGGGCGGGGTGGGGATCAGCCCCAACGGGCCGGGCCTCGTGCTCGATCTCAATTCGCCCGAGCCCTCCTTCGCCCCGCGCAAGGGGCCGCGCATCGCCTTTGGCCCCGCATTCCGGTTCCGCAACGATCGCAACAACCGCATCCGCGACGACGTGGTGGCGCGCGCGGGCACGCTCGATGCGGCGCTGGAGGTCGGCGGCAATGTCGCGGTCGCCTTCCCCAATGTAGTCAGGCCCTTCGACCAGTTGAGCCTCGGCGTGCAGACCCGCTGGGACGTGCTGGGCGCGCATGGCGGGATGATTGTCGAGCCGCAGATCAGCTACCGCGCGCCGGTGGGGCGCAGCCTTGCCGTGCAGGTGCAGGCGAGCGCCGAGTTCGTCGACGACAGCTTTGCCGAGTATTACTTCAGCGTCAGCCCCGCGCAGGCGACCGGGACCGGCCTGCCGCAATTCCCCGCCGGGGGCGGGCTGAACCGCATTGGCACGGTCGCGATCCTGACCTGGGATCTCGATGGCAAGCCCCTGAACGGCGGCTGGGCGATCACCGGCGTCGGCGGGATGTCGCGCCTGCTGGGCGACGCTGCCGACACGCCCTACACCGCCACGCGCGGCTACCCCAACCAGTTCATCGCCGGGCTGGGGCTCGCCTACACGTTCTGACCGGGCTTACTGCGCAAAGCGCTTGGCAAACACCGCTTCGACCACCTGAACGATCTCCGCATCGTCGGCGGGGCTGAGCGGCTCGTTCTCCATCTGGGTGCGCAGGCGGTTGATTTCCGGGGCGATCCGCTGGAGCTTCATCAGCGCAGGGTTGGCAAGCGCCTCGCGCCCGATCGCCTCGATATCGCTCTTGTCCATCTGGGACATGCCCTTGGTCACGGCTTCGGTGATGTCGCCGCGCACCTGCGCCTCGGTCACCTGCTGTTCCTTCATGCCCGCAGCGATCACGCTTTCCATATTGTAGTTGGAGATCACCCCGCTCATCAGCTTGCGGCCCAGATCCGAGCGATAGAAGCCCGCCACATCGGTCGCCTCTTCGGGGGTGAGATAGTCGGCCATCGCCGCCATCATGCGCGGGCGGTAGTCCTTGGCGACGCGGTCATTGTGCCGGTCGATCACCGGGCGCATCCCTGCAAGAATCTCGTCCACCAGCCCGGGGCTGACCGCTTCGGCCGCGCCGACATTGGGATCGGCGCGCAGCTGCTGGCCGACCACCGCCATCGCATTGCCAAGCACGGCCTCCTTGTCGACCGCACTCTCGATGGCGAGGATCAGATCGGCATAGGCGGGATGATCGGGCTGCGGATTGGCGATCGTGGCCGCGGCAGGCGCGATCATCCGGGGGGCGGGCGGCGGGGCATCCTGCGCCATCGCCGGGGTCCCCAGCACCAGTACCGCCGCCAGCAGGCCGCGGCCCTGCCCGATTGCCAAACGCCGCATCGCAGAAATTCGGATCATTCAATCGCCCCTGTCTTCATCTTGGAATCGCAGGCGAACATAGCCAGCCATGCGGCGGCGCCCAAGCGAATAGTCCGATCGTCCGCGTTTTTCGTTGCGGCGCTTGCCTTGACCGCGCGTGCGCGCCATCACTTCGCCAAAGCACGTGAGGGGAGACAGACGATGCCGACATTCCGCCGCCTTGCCATGACCGCCGCCGCGTTGGCGAGCACCGCGCTGGCAGGCCCGCTGGCCGCCGAGACCATCGCCATTCGGGCAGGCTCCGTGATCATCGATGCGGCGAGCGAGCCGAGCGGCCCGGCGACGATCCTGATCGAGGACGGGCGGATCGTGTCGATCACCCCCGGCCACGAAGCCACCGCCGCAGACCGCACGGTGGATCTCGCCAGCAAGACCGTGCTGCCGGGCCTGATCGACCTCCACACCCACCTCACCGGCGATCCGGGCGGCGATTTCTGGAAGGAAGCGACCGAGCCCGACGAATGGGGCGTGGTCGTGGGCGCCAAGAACGCGCGGCTGACCGCGCTCGCGGGCTTCACCACCGTGCGCGAGGCGGGCAGCGGGCGCGACACCGCCTTTGCGCTGCGGCGCGGCACGGCGGACGGGCTGGTGCCGGGGCCGCGCATCGTCGCTGCCGGCCCCGCGCTGGCGATCATCGGCGGCCATGCGGACGTCAACGGCTTCCGTTCCGAGGTCAACGCGCTGCTCGACAGCGGCTTTACCTGCACCGGCGCGGTGGAATGCGCGGCCAAGGTGCGGCTCGCCAGCCAGAACGGCAGCGACGTGATCAAGATCACCGCAACCGGCGGCGTGCTGAGCCAGCAAGGCCGGGGTCTCGAAGCGCACTTCACGCCCGAGGAGATGAAGGCGATTGCCGACACCGCGCACAAGCTCGGCCTTAAGGTTATGGCCCACGCGCACGGCGCGCGCGGTATCCAGCAGGCGGCCGAGGCGGGCATCGATTCGATCGAGCACGGCACCTATCTCGATGAAGCCGCGGCACGCGCAATGAAGGCCAATGGCACGGTGCTGGTGCCCACGCTGATGGCGCTGGAGGGCGTGTCCGAAGGGCTGGGCAAGGGCATCTATACCCCTGTCGTCGAAGACAAGATCCGCGCCGTTCAGCCGCTGATGGCGAGCCTCGTCAGCCGCGCCCGGCAATATGGCGTCACCGTCGCCTTTGGCACGGATGCAGGCGTCTACCAGCACGGTCGCAATGCCGAGGAGCTGGCGCTGATGAAGAAACAGGGCATGAGCGACCGCGAAGCGCTCGCCAGCGCGACCACCGTGGCGGCAAGGGTGCTCGGCATGGAAAGCCAGATCGGCCGCCTCGCACCGGGCTATTCGGCGGACATCATCGCGGTGGACGGCAATCCGCTGGCCGATATCACGGTGCTGGAAGAGGTCGATTTCGTGATGGTGCGGGGCAAGGTGATCGAGTGAGCGCGGGAGCGCTCGTCCCCGACCGGCGCGCGCTGCTTGTCGCGCTCGCCATCACGGTGGCCACCATCGCGATCCTGCTTGCGATGGGCCGCACGCCGATCTGCGAATGCGGCTATGTCAGCCTGTGGCACGGGCAGATCAACGATGCGGGCAACAGCCAGCATATCGCCGACTGGTACACGCCCAGCCACATCATCCACGGGATGATCTTCTACGCCTTCGGCTGGTGGCTCTTCGTGAAGCGCGGAATCGGCGGGGCGCAAGGGCCGCGCTGGGGCTTTCCGCTGGCGGTGCTGCTTGAGGCGGCGTGGGAGGTGCTCGAGAACACCCCGATGGTGATAGGCCGCTTCCGCGCGGTCACGGCCAATTTCGGCTATTCGGGCGACAGCGTGCTCAACTCCGCCGCCGATATCGGCTGGATGAGCTTCGGCTTCTGGCTTGCGCTGCGCCTGCCGGTGCGGGTGACAGTGGCTCTGGCGGTGATCGGGGAGTTGGTCGCGGGCTATGTGGTGCGCGACAATCTGACATTGAACGTCATCATGTTGCTGTTTCCGATCGAGGCGATTGCCCAATGGCAGGCGGCGGGCGGCGTGGCGTGATGCTGGACTTGAGGCGCGCCTTGGCCTAATCCCTCCCCATCCCCGGGGAGCCTGCTTTTTGGCTGAGAGGGGCAGGTAAGCTCTGCCCGACCCGTCGAACCTGAACCTGTTAACACAGGCGGAGGGAGTGGGCTGGTCGCTGTGCCACGATTCCCGCTCGCTTTCCGCCTTGAGGAGAGAGAGCATCATGGCCGACATCAATTCCCCGGTAGAAATCGGCGTCACCACCGGGCCCATCCGCGGCAGCCGCAAGGTTTACGTCGGCGCGCGCACCGGCAGCGGCATTCGCGTCGCCATGCGCGAGATCGATCTCGAGGGCGGCGAGCCGAGCGTCAGGGTCTACGACACCTCCGGCCCCTACACCGATCCGGCCGCCGTGATCGATATCAACGCCGGCCTCCCGCAGTTGCGCCGCGACTGGATCATCGCACGCGGCGATGTCGAGGATTACGAGGGCCGCGAGGTGAAGCCCGAGGATAACGGCCAGCTCGGCCCCGACCGTTCGGGCGGCGTCCCGCAGTTCCCCAACACCGTAAAGCGACCTCTTCGGGCCAAGGCGGGGATGAACGTCAGCCAGATGCATTACGCCCGGCGCGGGATCATCACGCCCGAGATGGAATATGTCGCCGAGCGCGAGAACCTCGGGCGCGAAATCGCCGCTGACCTCGTCCGCGACGGCGAAAGCTGGGGCGCGGAGATTCCCGATGTCATCACCCCCGAATTCGTGCGCAGCGAAGTCGCGCGGGGCCGCGCGATCATCCCCTCCAACATCAACCACCCCGAAAGCGAGCCGATGGCGATCGGGCGCAATTTCCTCGTCAAGATCAACGCCAATATCGGCAACTCCGCCGTGGCCTCGAACGTCGCGAGCGAGGTCGACAAGATGGTCTGGGCGACCCGCTGGGGCGCGGACACGATCATGGACCTCTCCACGGGCCGCAACATCCACGACACCCGCGAATGGATCATCCGCAACTCCGCCGTCCCCGTCGGCACCGTGCCGATCTATCAGGCGCTCGAGAAGGTCGGCGGCATCGCCGAAGAACTCACCTGGGAAATCTTCCGCGACACGCTGATCGAGCAGGCCGAACAGGGGGTCGACTACTTCACCATCCACGCAGGGGTCAGGCTGCCCTACATCCCCTTGACCGCCAAGCGCGTCACCGGGATTGTCAGCCGCGGCGGCTCGATCATGGCCAAGTGGTGCCTCGCCCACCACAAGGAGAGCTTCCTCTACGAACACTTCGACGAGATCACCGAGATCATGAAGGCCTATGACATCGCCTATTCGCTGGGTGACGGCCTGCGCCCCGGGAGCATCCGCGACGCCAATGACGAAGCGCAATTCGCCGAACTCTACACGCTGGGCGAACTCACCAAGCGCGCCTGGGAACAGGACGTGCAGGTGATGATCGAAGGCCCCGGCCACGTGCCGATGCACAAGATCAAGCAGAATATGGAAAAGCAGCTGGAGGCCTGCGGCGAGGCACCGTTCTACACTCTCGGGCCGCTCGTCACCGATATCGCGCCGGGCTACGACCACATCACCAGCGGCATCGGCGCGGCGCAGATCGGGTGGTATGGCACCGCGATGCTCTGCTACGTCACCCCCAAGGAGCACCTGGGCCTGCCCGACCGGGACGATGTGAAGGTGGGCGTCGTCACCTACAAGCTCGCCGCCCACGCTGCCGACCTCGCCAAGGGGCACCCGGCGGCACAAGTGCGCGACGATGCGCTGAGCAAGGCCCGCTTCGAGTTCCGCTGGCGCGACCAGTTCAACCTCAGCCTCGACCCCGAAACCGCCGAGCAATATCACGACCAGACGCTCCCGGCGGAAGGCGCGAAGTCGGCGCATTTCTGCTCGATGTGCGGGCCGAAGTTCTGCTCGATGAAGATCACGCAGGAAGTCCGCGACTTCGCCGCCAAGCAGAACGCCGGGATCGACACCTTCGTCGCCAGCGAGGCCGAGGCCGAGGCGGGCATGGCGGAAATGAGCGCGAAGTACGAAGAGATCGGCCGCCAGCTCTACGTCGGCGCGGGCGACCGCGAGCACGATTAACCGCAATCCCCCGCCCCCGTCTTCCCCCCCTCCCCGAGGGGAGGGGGCGGGGGTGGGGCGAGCGATATTTGAGGGGCAGCGCTACATATCGACCGCCGAACCCCCATCCCCAATCCCTTCCCCCAAGGGCAGGGGCTTTACCGCCCCATCTTTACCATCACCCGGTCGAGCGCCTGCAGGAAGCGCGAGCGGTCCGCCTTGCTGAAGGGCGCAGGGCCGCCGCCCGCTGACCCGTGGGTCCGTCCATCCCGGCGCGCAGATCGGCCATGATCGCGCGGGTGGCGATCGCGCCGCCGATGCTGGCGGCGGTGAATTCCTCGCCATTGTGCTTGAGCACCCGCGCGCCCGCCTTGAGACAGCGCTCGGCAAGCAGGATGTCGCCGGTGACGACCACGCTGCGGTGATCGGCCGCTGCGGCAATCCAGTCATCCGCCGCATCGAAGCTGTCTGAGACCACCACGCGCTTCACCCGCGGGCTGTCGGGAATGCGGAAGGGCGCGTTGCTGACCACGCGAACCTCGGCGCGGTAGCGTTCCGCGACGCGATAAATCTCGTCCTTCACCGGACAGGCATCGGCGTCGATCAGGATGGTGACGGGGGGCATGGGACGGGCTTAGCCGAGCGGGGCGGGGAGCGGCTTATCCAAGACCGTTGATCCCCTCCGAAATCTCTGTCTGCCGTTCTGTATTTTTGAAAACGTTTCCCGGGTATGCATCGGGGAAAAGCTGTTCGACTAGTTCGTATGTCAATGAGAGATAGCTCTTTGTGATTTTTACAATCTCGTCGGAAAGCGCTTCATCAACGTCTTGTAATTTGATCTTTGAGCCAACTTGCTCGAACACTTGAAACAGGATGAAGCGGTTACCATGTGTCGCCACAAGGCGTTCGCGCCCCTCCGCGTTGTAAGACGCTTCCTCCAATGTGGCATCGACGAGGCGAGACACCTTGACGGCACGCCAGAGCCGTTCTGTATCCGTCGCCTCATTAAAGAGCCGAGTATACGGTTCGCGCTTGGTGTTCTCCCACAGGCCACTGATGTAGCGTTTCGCACTTACCGCTAGTCGCAAATCCCCTGAGGCGCACGCTGCGGCGATTGTAGCCTCCCTTAAATTGAAGCCAGCATCCGCCACCGGGTCCTTGTCGCCGCGTCGGTATGAGTAGATAAGACCGATTTGTGCTGCTTCTCTCCGTAAACGATCTTGGTTGGGATCAGCTGCTACGAAGTCCATCGGACTTAGATCATTCTGAGTGTTGTTTGCTGTTGTGACGTCGACGGAGAAATTCTCCGGTGTGCTCGCTAAAGAGATAATTCTCATATGAACGAAGACGTTTTCAAGGCTTGCGCCTTGATCTCGCGCTTTCGCAAGTGAGCTAATAGTCTGAGCGCCATTTATCACACTTATTTTTGCGACATCAAATACACCACTATCGGTATTCGTCCCACCTACTGCTTGTTTCGAAAATTGATCGCATATCGCAGTGATTCCGTTGTTGAAATACCAAAAATGCGGCGGATCTTCGGCCGCAGTGCGGATAATTCCGTCATTCACTTCAGATTTCTCGATCCCGAAACGCAAATTTTCTGCGAATAACTTGTCGCCATTATCGTCGAGCCACGCGACAAGGTCTTGCGCCGACACAGCACCATAAACGGCTTTGTAAGGGGTGGGAATCTGACCAAAATTTCGGAGCATCACTGATACGGAGATGTTTTCAGGTCTAGTCTTTGATCTCGCTGTCTCTCTAGCTTCCTTGAGAGTAAAAATCTGACCACTCAAAAATTCCCCAAACTTATTTTGTTCAGGCAAGAACTCTTTCCAAGACCGTGTTATGTCAACTGATAAATCATGTTCACTAGTATGAGCGAAAACCATGACTATTTCTACATCTATGTCACTTAAAATCTTTTCGATCTTTTGGCGATGGGCGTGGAGATCAGAATTTTTATCGTCCCATGTTAAGTTTATAACTCGCTTTACCCCATCTCTAAAACGCGTAAAATCATCGAGAGGGATTCCTTTTGCGGTATTTTTTAGCCATTTTGACTGAACCAGATATAGTTTTTTATGGGCCTCGCTGACGTAGATGGCATCTATACCATCATCATTGCCACCATCTGTAATAGCTGCCGCGGCATCAGACGCATTGCATTCGGAAAAGTGGAGTAGCGAGAGAGCGGCAAGTGAACGTGTCAAAAACCGCTGTTCGACACCTTCGTCGTCGATGCCCCCGACTTTTTTAACCTTGACCAGTTCGTCGAAAATCTGATGAAGTCGCGTGCTCACTTGGTTGGCAAAGATGTGTGCAGGATTGGCAGAAGCGTCAGACATTTTGTCCCTCCAGATTGAGACGATTCCAAACAAACAAATCAGGTGTGTCAATGGCGACCGTGATTTTTATCAGGAGGTTGGTCCGTACTAGCGGTTGAGGGCCCGGCTATTGTCCCCCCTTTCCTACACCCCCCACCCTGAGTCATCCTCCCCCGATGACCCGCGCCCAGACCCCCCACTCGCCCCGCGCCGCAACCCGCGCGACGCTCCGCTCCGTCCCCGATGCCACCGCCGACGCCCCGCCGTCCTCCGACGCCGCGACCCGCGTCGATGGCTGGGATCTCGAGCGGCAGACCGCGTTCCTGCGCGCGCTCTCGGCGACGCACTCCGTCAGTCAGGCGGCGGAGTCGGTGGGGCGGTCGCGGCAGTCGGCTTATCGCTTGCGCTCGCGGCTCAAGGGCCAGCCTTTCGACCTCGCGTGGGAGGTGGCGTTTCACCATTCCTTCGATGTGCTCGCCCACGCCGCGCTCGAACGCGCGCTCAACGGTGTCGAGCGGCCGGTGTTCTACAAGGGCGAGCAGGTCGGCTCCTATCGCCGCTATGACGAGAGCCTGACGCTGGCGCTGCTGCGGTCGAGCACGATGGGCGGCAATCCGGTGTTCGGGCGGCTGAAGCCGATGGCCGAGCGGCACGCGCGCAATTTCGAGAGCCTGCTCGCCAAGATCGCGAGTGGGGCGGCGGTGGAAACCGGCGCGCTGACCCCCGAGGACCCCGACGAATTCGGCCATTCGAAGGATTTCGCGCGCGAAAACTTTTGTCCGTCCGGCTGGTCGGATGATGAACTTATGAAGACATTACAAGAGCATGGGTGGAAGAAGGAAAAGTGACACGGTGTCACCTTTGTAACCTTTCCTACGCCGCGCGCTCCGTCCGGTTCCGCCCGGCCTGCTTGGCGGCATAGAGCGCGGTGTCGGCGCGCGTGATCAGGCGATCGGGCGCCTCCCCGCTCCCGCGCGCGGCAAGGCCGAAGCTGGCGGTGAGCTGGTAGGGGCCGGCAGGCGTGATCAGCGGGGTCTCGGCCACCGAGACGCGCAGCGCCTCGATCCGGGCGGCGAAGCTGGCGAAGTCGGGGGTGGGGGCGGCGATCAGGAATTCCTCGCCCCCGATCCGGGCGATCAGCCAGCCTTCGGGCAGCAGCCGGGTGAGCATCTTGGCGAAGTGGACGAGGCTGGCATCCCCGCCGTCATGGCCCAGCCGGTCGTTGACGCGCTTGAAGAAGTCGATGTCGGCGATGGCGAGCGCGATGGGGGTGTCGCTCCAGTCGCCAAGCCGGGCGAGCGCCGCGCGGCGGTTGGCGAGGCCGGTGAGCGGGTCGGTCATCGCGAGCCATTCGAGCTCGCGGCGTGAGGCATCGAGCCGCAGGGTAAGCGCGGCGATCCAGCCGAAGGCGAGGCTGGCGACCACCAGCGGGATCACGGTCGCGGCGACCATCGTCCCGGCGTAGTCGACGGTCCCGAAAGCGATGAAGGAGAGATGGGTGAAGGCGACCGAGGCCAGCACCGATCCGCCCACCACCAGCGCCCCCGTGCGTCGCAGCCGGCGGCGCAGCGCGGTGGAGGCAGGAGAGGCGAGGCGGTTGGGCATGGCGATGATGCTACCCCACGACCGGTGGGGAATGTCTTAACGGGGGCCCTCGGTGGGGGCGATTAGGTAATCGGGGCAAGCTGTGCTACATAGTCCTCGCTGACGTCGAAATTTGCGACGGACTTCGAAATTTGCGCTCCGCCGCTTGCCACGGGATCAGACCCATCGGCCCCGGCGTTAACCAGACGACGACTTCCTTTCATCGGACGATACGACGCACGAGCCGCGCGGCGCTGTGCCGTGTGGCAACCCATTGTTCTTGAAAGGAACATCCCATGACCACCAAGACCGGAACCGTGAAGTTCTTCAACACCGACAAGGGCTATGGCTTCATCCAGCCCGACGACGGTTCGTCGGACAGCTTCGTCCACATCACTGCCGTGCAGGCCGCCGGCATGCATAGCCTCGAGAAGGACCAGCGTCTGAGCTTCGAGCTTGAGCGTGGCCGCAACGGCAAGGAAAGCGCCGTGAACCTCTCGGCTGCCTAAGATGTCCGGCCGGGCAGGGTGCTGACACAGCATCCCGCCCGGCCTCTTCGATACCCGCTCGCCCTTTTCCCTCCAACGGCAGGACGCCCTCATGGCCCAGACCTACGAATTCTACTGCGAACGCGCCGACGAAGCAGCGGCGCGCGCCGACACTGCGACGCTCGAGAACGTGCGCGAGCGGGAGCTGCGCTCGGAGAAGACCTGGCGCGGCCTTGCCGAACAGGCCCGCAAGACAGCTGAAGAGCGGATAAAGGCCGATCGCATCCGCGCCGAAAAGCGCGAAGCGGAAGGGCTCATGTCGGGCACCGCCTGACCGAAATTGATGGAAAGCGGGGCACAGCCGCCCCATATCTCCCTTGGGCAACAGAACACTGAACCCAAGCAGGAGAGACAGCCATGAGCACCATGCAGTTCCAGTTCAACACCGACAGCTCGGTCATGGGCACCCACGATGTGGCCCAGCGGATCGAGGCACAGGTGCGCAAGCGGCTGGAACGTTTCGCCGGCCGGCTTACGCGGGTCGAGGTGCACGTCACGGACGTCAACGGCCGCAAGCACGGCGCGGATGACAAGCATTGCACGATCGAGGCCCGCCCGCGCGGCGGCCGTCCGGTCGGGGTGACCGGCAAGGCCGCCGATGTCGATGCGGCGGCGCGGATCGCCGCCAGCACTATGGCCGAGCGGCTGGAACGGATCTTCGGCAAGGCCGCGCGCCATGCCCACGATCCCTCGCCCGACAAGCAGATCTGAGCGACGTATCGGGCGTAAGGGGCGGCTCAGCCTTCCTTGCGCCCGAACACCCGCGCGCGCAGCCCGCGGCCGGTGAGGCTCGGGAGGCCGGGCTGGCTCGGGCTCGGACGGACCACCGGCGCGGGTGGTGGCGGCGGGGCCTCGGGCGCGTCGGCATGGCGCACTTCGAACCGCCCGCCGATCCCCTCGGCCAGCTTGCGCTTCTGGAACCACTCATTGGCGAGCGCCATGCGGGCCTCCTGATCGACCGGCATCAGATCGGGCGGGAAGGCCGTGTCGTCGATCACGCGGTTGTCAGGCACGTGCTCGCGCGAAACGAGGCCGTGGGCGAGGTGCTTCAGCGGCACCAGCTCGTACAGCGGCATGTCGGCAGGCGAGGGATCGACCTCGCCGAACATCGTGCCCTTATCGTGGTGAAGCACCCGATAGGACAGGCTGCGATCCTCCGGGCCGAAGGTGTCGCCATCGGGGATGACGTAGCCGTTCGGCATGGTCGCGATCCGCAGGAAGGTGAAGATCGTCTCGACATTTGCGACCCACGGCAACACGCTCGGCTCGATGATGACCTCGCGCCCGAGCCAGTGGCGCACACCGAAGGTGCGGATGCCGACCAGCGCGTCATCACCGGGAGCGGGGCGGGGGCCGAACAGCTGGGGGTGGATGTGGAGCGGCCCCGGACATTGCGTGTCCGCGGCGAGTTTGTCGAACGCCTCACCGCCGAGGAGAAGGTCGGACTGGGTCCAGTGCACCGCCAGCGGCATGGCGTGCTCGATCGCGATCCGCGCCATCAGGGCGAGCACTTGCAGCCGGCGATCGAACTGCTCACGCGTCGCGCCCGAGGCCGGGCGGCCGATCGCTGCGAACATCGCGGCGATCTTGGGATCTTCCTCGACCCCGCCCAACACCCCGTGCGACACCTCGAGCAGGATATGGGTCTGCGTGCGGTTGAGACGGTCGCGGATGTCGGGGGTGACGATGCCGGTAAAGGGTGAGGACAGCGTCGGGCGGAACACCTCCGGCGCGCAGGGGTGCTCGCAATACTCGAAGGTCACCATCAGCTCTTCGGCCGGATGGAAGAGGCGGTAGAAGCGCCCGGGATTGGCCTCCGACAGGCTATACGGCACCGGCGAGCGCATCCCCTCGATCCGCATGAAGCTGCGCATGATCGCTTCGAGATCTTGAACCTGCCGGTCGAACAGCAGGGCCGCCTGCAAGCGGTTGGGGTAGAGCATGGCGTGCGGACCTCTGGGCGTATCGTCGCGCGACCCTAAGGGCTGGCAGTAAATGTCCGCTTAACCCCGCCACGCGACATGTGCGGCCGTGCCGTGTGTCATCCGCCCGCGCCGATTCCGCATTCGCCCAGCAATCCGTCGATCGCTTTGGCCACGCCGAAGAACCCCGCCTTGGCGAGCGGCCATGTGGCGCGTTCGAGATCACCGAGCAGGGTCGTCACGCGTCCCTCGGCAAGCAGCGGGGCGAGGTCGGGCCACAGCGCATCACGCGTCCATCCGGTGGGAAGATAGGGAAGGGCGACCTGCTTCACCCCCGCCGCCTCCAGCAGCGAAACGAGCGGCTTGCCAGCGCGCCACTCCGCCACCGGACAGCCGAAAGCGGCAACGGCCTCCGCCATGCCGCTCGCCAGAGCACCTTCGGCGAACCGGCGGGCATGGTCGCCGAGGCTCCCCGGCGAACGCGCAGCGGGCCGCGCGGCGCCGATCACCAGCGCGGGGGCCGCGGGGAGGGCGACGGCTGCGTGGTGCGCGGCCTCGTCATGCAGCAGCAGCGCGAAGGGCTGCGCGAAGTCGGTCGCGCTCACCGGCCCCGGCAGGTCGAGCCGCTGGCGGGTGTAGTCCTGCGGCTCGGTCAGCGGCTCCGCCTCGTCCCCCGCCAGCCCCTGCGCCGAGAGCGCGCCTTCGGGACGCCCAGAGGTATAGCGCGCGATATTGTCGGCCCTTGCAAGGTAGTGCTTGCCCTTGGTGTGCAGCCCCGCGACCCAGCGCCACGACAGCGTGTTCGAGGCCGCATCGCCGTCCATCAGGTGTCTGAGGAAGAAATCCGCGCCAAGCCGCCAGTCCAGTTTCAGCGTGAAGATCCAGATGCTGGCAAACCACATCCGCGCATGGTTGTGGAGGTAGCCGGTCGCGACCAGCTCTTGCGCCCAGACATCGAAGGCCTCGATCCCGGTACGGCCCGCCACTGCTTGCGTATAGGCCCTGCGCAGGCCCGCATTGGCATCGAGCGCCGCTAGCGCCCTGTCACGCGCCGTGACGTAATCGTCCCAGATCGCGGGACGCTGTTCGAGATAGCCCTTGAAGTAGATCCGCCAGAACACCTCGGCGATGAACTTCTCCGCCGCGCGGGGGCTGTGTTGGCCGAGCACCGCCTCCAGCACCTCGGCCTCGCCAAGCAATCCGGCGTGGAGCCAGGGCGAAAGCTGGCTGACATTGCCGCGCCCGCTGTCATCGCGCGGCCCGTCATCGGCATTGCGGGTTTCGGCATAGCGGCGACCGGCGGCAGGGAGAAACTCGGCGAGGCGCGCCTGACCGGGCGCGCGGGTGGGGGTGAAGTCCATGGGCGGGCAACCCCTTGGCCGGAGCATGGTTCCGGCCTATCCTTTCGCCTGAGGAGAGATGCCGATGATCCGCACCCCCGCCGCGCTTGCCGCGCTGCTGCTCGCCGCCGCCTGCGCGCCTGCAAAGACCGATGGGATCGACCCGGAGGGCAGGGCCTTCGACGCAGTTGCGCCCGATGAAGCCGTGACCATGCTCGGCACCGAGCCGTTCTGGAGCCTGACCGTCACACGGGAGGAGGGGCTGTGGAGCACTCCTGACAACCAGCCCGGCACACGGTTTGCGGCGCAGCGCTTTGCCGGGAACGGCGGCATGGGCATTTCCGGCACGCTGGATGGCAGGCCCTTTACCGCCACGCTCACCCCCGGCGACTGCAGCGACGGGATGAGCGACCGGCGCTTCCCCTTCGTCGCCACTATCGCTTTGGGCGGGGAGACACGCGAGGGCTGCGGCTATACGGATAGTCAGCCGTTCACCGGCCCCGAAGCGCCGTAGCGGCAAGGGGCCACCGGGGGGAGACCCGCCCCGCCCGTGCATGAGGCTGCCAAAGCAACCGTGCCCGAAGGGCTCTAGAACAGGCCGGGCAGATCGCGCTGGGCGGGGGTGGGCCGGTCGGACTGAAGCGGCTGGCGTGTCGGCAGATCGAGGCCCAGGCGGGTGCGCTGCCCCTCGTTCAAGCCGCCAGCGGTGGTCACGCTGCCGCCTGCGGTGATCGGGGTGCAGGCCCGCCCCGCGAGGAAATCGAGCGCCGCCGCGATCGAGGCCTCCTGCGGATCGCCGAAGGGCCGCGTGATATCGTCGCCCGCACGGCAGGTGTTGGGCACCACGCTGGCAAGACCGTCGAAATAGTCGCCCTGATTGTTCGCATTCAGTGTCTGGAACGTCACCGCACGGATGCGCAGGTCGCAGGCCGCGAAGTCAAAGCCGGACTGGCCGACCGGCTTGCCCGAGGTGTTGCTCCCCACCAGCGCCATGTTGTTGCCGAGATAGGGGATCATGGCATTGGCCACCAACTCGCTGGCCGATGCGCTCGCGCCGGTGGTGATGAAGGCGATCTTGTTGACCGCGACCTGCGGCAGGGGTTCCTCCGGACCGAAATCGTCGCTGGCCGGCCGGTAGAACCGGGTCGTGGCGTCGAACAGATCGGTTTCGTTGAGGCTCGACTTGCTGGCGCGCAGGACGGTGCGGCTGAACACCTGGCCCGTGCGGTTGTCGCGCAGGAGATCGCCCATCAGCTCGCCGATCCGCACCAGCCCGCCGCCGTTATAGCGCAGGTCGATGATGAACTCATTGATGCCCTGGCTGGCGAAGTTCTGGAACACGTTCACCAGCTCGCGATCGGACGTGGCGACGATGAATGTCCGGAAGTTCAGATAGCCGATCCGGCGCGGACCATCATTGAGGATCAGTGCGCCGTAGCGATCGGAGATCGGATCGAGCGCGAACTCGGTCTTGGTGATGCTGCGTTCGATCACTGCGCCGCCCGGCTGGGTAAAGCGCAGCACGCGGGTCGTGCCCGCAGTAGAGGGGCCAAGCGCATTGACCACCGCCTGCACGCCGCCGCTGGCGAACAGGTTGCTCACCGTTTCGAGATTTGCGCTGGTGGTGCCGATGGCCGTGATTTCCGACCCTCGATCAAGCCCGGCACCAAAGCCGTTGCCGGCCTCGAAAGCCTCTTGCACGAACAGTCGGCGTGCGGCGGTATCGTAGAACAGGCGGATGCCGAAGCCTGCCGTGGCGCCCGATGCGATCTGCGCATTCTCTTCCGCGATCGAGGTGGCAAAGGTAAAGCCTTCATCCCGCTTGAGCGCGCGCGCCGGGGCGACGCGGGCGTCGAGAAAGCTCTGCACCGAATTGAAGTTGGCCGGATCGGCCGGAGCGAGCAGATCGGGGAAGAGATACCATTCGTTGAGCACGCTGTCGGCAAAGTCCTGCTGCGCGCGCAGCGAACAGGCCGTGGGCGTCGGTGTTCCGCCGCCACCTGTGCCGCCGCCCCCGCCAACAGGGATGCCCGGAGACGATGATCCACCGCCGCCGCAAGCCACGAGGCTGACCGAAAGCAGAAGGCTCAAAGCAAGGCGTGCAGATTTCATCGGGGCGACCATCTCCGAAAGATTTGACCGAGCAAGCGCGCTCGCCCGGTGCGCCAGAAATGCATGGGCGCACCGGCAAGAGCAAGCGGGATAAGGGAAAATCCGCAGACAAGCGGGCAAAAGCGTGACCTTTTTGCCTGCATTTGCAGGGTTTTCCGCAGAAAGCGGGCAAAATCGGCTTGCCAAGTCTCGTCTATGCCATCCGAACGCACTAGCACGGAGGCAAGGAACCGACAGAATCATGACCGAAATTCCCGCCTGGCTTGCACCCCATGTGCCTGCGCCCGCCCGCCATCCCGGCCTTGCGATTGCGATGCTGGGTTCGGCCCAGTCGATCGCGCGCGGCGGCTTTGCGCTGACCAGCCCCGCGTTCCGCGCGGGCGAGGAACTCGACGCCAGCTTCACCGCGGACGAGGAAGATGCCGTCGCCCCGCCGGTGGAATGGAGCGCGCCGCCGCCGGGCTCGGCCGAACTGGTGCTGGTGGTCGAAGAGGTTTCTGACAGCGCCAGGGAACCGGCCTGTCAGTGGCTGGTGTGGGGCCTCGCCGGGCAGCGCGGCAAGCTGCTCGAAGGCGAAACCCCGCCACGCACCGGCAAGAACAAGGCCGGCAATTCCGAATGGCTGCTGCCTGCGCCTGCCGAAGGCGAGACGCGCCACTACCTGTTTCAACTGTTCGCGACCGACCTGCCGCTGGTGCTGATGCCCGGCGCGGGGCGAGCGGAACTGCTTGCATCGCTGCAAGGGACGGTTACGGCCTGCGCAGTGCTTCACGCCACCTATACCGGTGGCGGGGAGGATGACGATGCGGGCTGGGACGATGATGATTTGTGATCAACCTGCCACAGACATAAGGGAGTAGACGATGGCTGGCACAACCAATGCACTTCAGAAACCGGTGACGCTTTCGGGCGAGCTCGAGGCCGTGATCGGCAAAGGTCCGATGACCCGCGCCGAAGTGACCTCGAAGGTGTGGGAATACATCAAGGCCAACAACCTGCAGGACAGCAAGGACAAGCGTCAGATCAATCCCGATGCCAAGCTTGGCGCGGTGATCGGCAAGGACCAGATCTCGATGTTCAAGATGACCGCTGCGGTCTCGAAGCACCTCAAGTAAGTCCTGCAGCCCGCCGCCACTGGCGGGCCTGCCTGGCACATTCAGCGGCGCGCGATCCGATAGGGTCCGCGCCGCTTTTGCATGGGCACGCCCTTCCATGAAAGGCCAAGCGTGCCCCGATCGACCAGCGCATCGGTGGCGGCGTGGACAGCATCCATTTCGGCACGCCAATCGCCCTGCGGCCCCGCCAGCAGCCGCGCAGCCTCGCTCGGGCAGATGGTCGCCCCCGCGGCGCGCTGGGCGAGCAGGGCGAGGATCGCGTCTTCGGGCGTCATGCCGACGTGCGGCGCAGCGGCAGGCACTCGCCCACCCACAGCGCCAGCCAGATGATCACCGGCTGCGCGAACATGCGGGGCACGTGATAGCCCATGCCAAGGCCCCCATCGCCGCGCGCCAGATCGATCATCATGTGGTTGATATTGGCGGGCCAGACGCACAGCGCATAGGCGGCAAGGCCCCACCCGGCGGCCTGCCGCAAGGGCCTCGACAAGGGCTGGGCAAGCGCGATCGCGCCGAGGATCTCCGCCACCCCGGTCCACAGCACCACCGCCTCCGGCGCGGGCACCCATGCGGGCATAATCATCAGGAACGGCGCGGGCGCCGCGAGATGAATTACCCCGGCGACGAAGTAGAACACCGCCAGCACCCAGCGCAGCACGGCGCGGATCATGCGGGCGCTCCGCTGCCCGGCTCCCACCCCGGTGGTGCCAGACGGAAGCCCGCGAAGTCGAACCCCGGCACCACCACGCAGGAGACGAGGCTATAGCCGTGCACTGGCGCTCCATGAGGCCGCGCCGCCTGCCATTCGCCGGGAGCGACAAGACCCTGCAACTGCTGCCCCGCTGCGACATCGCTGCCGAGGATCACGCTGCGCGCCGGGCCCGCGTCGGTGGCGGACAGCCGCAGTTCGACCGGATCGCCCGCCTGCCACAGCCACAGCTCGGCGGCGTCGACCGTGTGCCAGTGCGAGGCCTCGCCTGCGCACAGCAGGAAGATGATCGCCGTACCGCTCGCCCGGCCATCCGGGCCCGCCTCACCCCGCCACGTCTCGCGGAACCACCCGCCTTCGGGGTGTACGGCGAGGCCCAATTGTTCGATCAGGTTTTGCGCGCTATCGCTCATGTCCGGCCCCTTGTCCTTTGACGATGGAGCCGCCTTACCGGGAGTGCCTGAGACCATGCAAGCCGCCGTCCCCTCGATCGCCGTCATCGCCGCCGCGCTGCTCGCCGCCGCGCCGCTCGCCGCGCAGAGTGTCAGCCAGGAACAGGCCGAGGCCACCGCCCGCGCCGCGCTCGAAGCTGCGCCGGTGTTCGACGGGCACAACGACACGCCGGGCCAGCTGCGTTCGCGCTATGCCAACCAGATCAACGATCTCGACTTTGTGAGCACGCTGGACGGCGCCGATCCGGAAGGCACGGGCAGGCCGATGCACACCGATCTCAACCGGCTGAAGGAGGGCAAGGTCGGCGCGCAGTTCTGGTCGGTCTATGTCCCGCACAATGACGACGAAGCGGCCGCCGTGCAGCAGACGATCGAGCAGATCGACGTCACCAAGCGGCTGATCGCACGCTATCCGGGCGCGCTTCGCTATGCCGAAACCGCCGACGCAGTCGAGAATGCGATGCGCGAGGGGCGGATCGCATCCTTGCTGGGGATGGAGGGCGGCTATTCGATCGGGTCGAGCCTTGCCGTGCTGCGCCAGTTCCACGCAATGGGCGCGCGCTACATGACGCTGACCCACAACAGCAACACGCCCTGGGCCGACGCGGCGACCGACAATCCCAAGCACAATGGCCTCACCGATTTCGGCAAGGATGTGGTGCGCGAGATGAACCGCATCGGGATGCTGGTCGATCTCAGCCATGTCAGCGAAAAGGTGATGCACGATGCGCTGGACGTGGCGAAGGTGCCGGTGATCTTCAGCCACTCGGGCGCGCGCGGGGTGACGGCCCATCCGCGCAACGTGCCCGATTCGGTGCTCGCGCGCCTGCCCGAAAATGGCGGGGTGGTGATGGTCGTCGCCCTGCCGCGCTTCATCAACGAAGAATTGCGCCAGTGGGACGCGCGCCGCGCGGGCGAAATCGCACGGCTTAGGGTTATCCACCTCGGCAATCCCGAGGCAGCGGCTGCCGCGCTGGAAAAGTGGCTCGCCGCCAATCCCGAGCCCAAGAGCCCGCTTGCCGACGTCGCCGATCATATCGACCATATTCGCAAGCTTGCCGGGATCGAGCACATCGGCATCGGAGCGGACTATGACGGGATGCCGAGCGGGCCGGTGGGGATGGAGGACGTGAGCGGCTATCCGCGCCTGTTTGTGGAACTCGCGCGGCGCGGCTATTCGCAGCCCGAACTCGAGATGATCGCAAACCGCAACATCCTGCGCGTCATGCGCGCAGCCGAAGCCTTTTCTGCCAGCGTTGCGGGCGAGCCGCCGATCGAAACCCTGATCGGCGCGCCCGCCAGCGCGAAGTGATCAGTAGGGCGTGTTGGCGTGCGCCAGGGCGGGGATGATCCACACCAGGCTCATCGCGATGATCGCGAAGGCAAGGCTGAAGCCCAGAACGTAACGCAAGCCGGTGTTGCTCACCGCCCCGCGGGCGGCTTCGTCGCTGATGTGTTGGATGGTGTCCTGCTCGATCATGACTGCTCTCCCTGACATGATTGACGCTACGGAAACACATTCCGTAGCGTCAATCAATACGCAGACGCTGTCATGGTTCCCGCAAAAGCGCCGGGCGCCGGATCAATTGGCCGCTTTGAGCTCGCTGCCAAGCTTCAACACCTCGTCGCCGTCTTCCTGCTTGATAAGGTAGGCGGGATTGTCGGAATCGCCTTTGCGCGTGACTTCGGATCCTTTGAGCGTGCGGGTAACCTCACGCTCGAACCGTTCCTTGATCTGGCCCTCGGCGGTGCCATCACCCCATGACCACTTCACATATTGGCCGGTGCGAAAACTGTTCGACATCGGATAGCTCCTGCTTGGCGCAATTACTGCTGGTCCGGATCGGCAATGCCGTCGATCGAGGACGAGCTGGCATCGCCCTGCTGTTCGGCAATCACTTCTTCGCGGCCGGTGGCAGTGCCTTCGCTTTCGACATCGTTTTGCGAGAGGGCACCGGTGACCCAGATCAGCGTCAACGCGATGATCGCCAGCGAAACGCTGATCAGCAACACCCACCGGACGTGACCCGTAGTGGAGCCAGCCTTCGCATCAGTTTCGTCGATGCGGGTCTGGGTTTGCGGTTCGGACATCATGTTCTCCTGCATGTTTGGTACAGGAGGCTAAGCCCCGAGGCCTGCGAATGTTCCGACCCGCGCCCCTGTCAGTCGCGCAGAAGTTCGTTGATCCCGGTCTTCGAGCGGGTCTGCGCGTCGACCGTCTTGACAATCACCGCACAGTAAAGCGAGGGGCCGGGCGAACCGTCGGGCAGGTGCTTGCCGGGCATCGATCCGGGCACTACCACGGCATAGGGCGGCACTGCGCCCATATGCACTTCGCCGGTCGCGCGGTCGACGATCTTGGTCGAGGCGCCGAGATAGACCCCCATCGAAAGCACCGCGCCTTCGCCCACGCGCACGCCTTCGGCGACTTCCGCGCGGGCACCGATGAAGGCGCCGTCGCCGATGATGACGGGCTCGGCCTGCAAGGGCTCGAGCACGCCGCCGATCCCCGCGCCGCCCGAGATATGGACGTTGGCGCCAATCTGCGCGCAGGAGCCGACCGTGGCCCAGGTGTCGATCATCGTGTTCTCGCCGACATAGGCGCCGATGTTGACGAAGCTGGGCATGAGAACCGCCCCCTTCGAAATATGCGCGCCGCGCCGCACCACCGCGCCGGGCACCACGCGGAAGCCGGCTTCCTTGAAGCGATCGTCGCCCCAGCCTGCAAACTTGAGCGAGACCTTGTCATAGGCCGGCACGCCCGACGCGCAGTCTTCCATCACGCGGTTGTCGCTGAGACGGAAGCTGAGCAGCACCGCCTTCTTGAGCCACTGGTTGACCCGCCATCCGCCGTTCCCGTCGGGCTCGGCGACGCGCGCCTCGCCGCTGTCGAGCAGGCCGAGCGCATCGCTGACCGCATGCCGCACATCATGACCCGGGCCCACCTCGGCGCGGTTTTCCCAGGCGGCTTCGATGTCGGCGATCATGTCGTCACTCATGCGGGGTCTCCGGCGAATTAAGTCCTCCGCGCGCCTAGCTGCGCCGGAGGGACTCGGCAAGCGTTACCCCTTCATCCCCGCGGCCAGCGCGAATTGATAAGCACGCTCTGCCAAGGGACGCACCCGCTCGCTCATCGCCTGCGCGTGGGCGCTGGAAGCGGTGCCGTCGATCACGCGCTTCTTGATGCCCTGCATGATCCCGGCGAGGCGGAACAGGTTATAGGCGAAATACCAGTCCATCGGCGGCACCGGGTAGCCGGTGCGCGCGACATAGCGTTCCACCGCCTGCTCGACCGTGGGGATGCCGAGCGCCTCAAGATCGAGCCCCAGCAGCCCCGCGCGGCCATCGGCGGGCTGGAACCAGTTGAGCATCAGGTAGCTGAAATCGGCGATCGGATCGCCCAGCGTCGACAGCTCCCAGTCGAGCACCGCGATGATGCGCGGTTCTTCCTTGTGGAAGATCACGTTGTCGAGCCGGTAGTCGCCATGCACCACGGATGATCCGTGCTGCGGCGGGATGGTCTGCGGCAGCCAGGCGATCAGCGCCTCCATTTCCGGCATGTGCTCGGTTTCGGAGAGCTTGTACTGCTTGGTCCAGCGCGCGATCTGGCGGGCGCAGTAATCGGTGGGCTTGCCGTAGTCGCTCATGCCGATCGCCTGCGGATCGTTGAGGTGCAGGTCGGCCATGGTGTCGATCAGCGCATGGTAATGCGCGCGGCGTTCCTCGGGCGAAAGGCTGGGGAGAGCACCGTTCCACAAGCTGCGGCCATCGGCCATGCTCATCACGAAGAACTTCGATCCGATCACCTCGGGGTCTTCGCAGAGCCCATAGGTGCGCGGCACGGGGAAGCCAGTGGGGTAGAGCCCCGTCATCGCCGCATATTCGCGGTCGACCGCGTGCGCAGATGGGAGCAGCTTGCCGAAGGGCTGGCGGCGCAGCACGTAGGATGCGCCGGGCGTGTCGATCCGGTAGGTCGGGTTCGACTGGCCGCCCTTGAACTTGGTGTAGCTGATCGGCCCTTCGAAGCCTTCGACATTGGCTTCGAACCACGCGGTCAACCGGTCGAGGTCGAGCGCGTCCTTCTCGGTCACTTCGACCGTGCCGACCATTTCCTTGTCGAAATCGATGTCCATCAGTCGAACACCACAACCGTGCGTGCGGAGGTGCCCTTGCGCATCGTCTCGAAGCCGTCGTTCACCTTCTCTAACGGGATGCGTTCGGCGATAATCGTGTCGAGATCGAGCAGGCCCCGCAGGTAGAAATCGACCAAGCGCGGCAGATCGACCGGGAAGTGGTTCATCCCCATGATTGCGCCCATCAGCTTCTTGCCGCCGAGCAGGTCCATCGCGCCCAGCCCGACCTTGCAATCGAGCGGCATCATGCCGAGGATCACCGCCGTCCCGCCCCGCCGCAGCGACGCGACCGCGAGGTCGGCGGAGGCCTGACGCCCCACCGCCTCGATCCCCCAATGCACCCCGCCGCCGCTGATCGCGATGATCTGCTTGGCGGCATCATCGGCCAGCGCATCGACGGTGTGGGTCGCACCCAGCACCTGGGCGAGTTCGCGCTTTTCGGGGAGCGGATCGGCGGCGATGATCTTGCCGGCCCCGGCAATCTTGGCGGCGTTGATCGCGGCAAGGCCCACGCCCCCGCAGCCGACCACCAGCACGCTCTCGCCCGGGGTCACCTTGCAGGCGTTGAAGATCGTCCCCGCGCCGGTCGTGACCGCGCAGCCCAGCAGCGCGGCACGGTCGAGCGGCATGTCCTTGTCGATCGCGACGCAGGCGTGTTCGTGGATCAGCATCTGTTCCGACAGGGCCGAAAGGTTGAGCATCTGCGCCACCGGCGCGGAGCCATCGGCGAAGGTGATCCGCGGCGCCTCACCCTTGCTGCGGCGCGTGTCCGCGCCCAGGCACAGCGCCATGCGGCCCGTGACGCAGAACTCGCAATGTCCGCAGAAGGCCGAAAGGCAGGAGACGACGTGATCGCCCGGCTTCACGGTCTTCACCTCGGAGCCCACCGCGCGCACGATCCCGGCCGCCTCGTGCCCCGGAATGGCGGGCAGGGCGTGGGGATAGTGCCCGTCGATGAAGTGCAGATCGGAATGACACAGCCCGCAGGCCTTGGTGTCGATCAGGACCTCGTGCGGGCCGGGCTCGGCATAGGTGACTTCGGCGATGCGAAGGCCCTGACCGGGTTGTTCAAGGATGGCGGCTTTTGCCATTACTTCTCTCCCGAGGCCCCCTCCTCCACCGGAGGAGGGGGAGACTTTTGCTTACCGCGCCACGCCCATATCGCCCGAGCTGAAGCGCGACCCGTCATTGGCCGCTCGCCCGTGATCGCCGCGCAGGGCGTTGGCCGTCGGCCCCGGAACCGGCGCGTGCTTGGCGAACTCCATGTGGGCGATCGAGCGGGCGTGGACTTCGTCCGGCCCGTCGGCGAGCCGAAGCGTGCGCTGGTGGGCATAGGCATTGGCGAGACCGTAATCGTCCGAAACGCCGCCGCCCCCGTGGGCCTGGATCGCATCGTCGATGATCTTCAGCGCCATGTTGGGCGCCTGCACCTTGATCATCGCGATTTCCTGCTTGGCCGCCTTGTTGCCGACCTTGTCCATCATGTCGGCGGCCTTGAGGCACAGCAGGCGCGTCATGTCGATGTCGATCCGAGCACGCGCGACGCGCTCTTCCCAGACCGAGTGCTTGTAGACCGGCTTGCCGAAGGCCTCGCGCTCCTGCAACCGGCGGCACATCTTGGCCAAAGCCTCTTCCGCAACGCCGATCGTGCGCATGCAGTGGTGGATGCGGCCCGGCCCGAGGCGGCCCTGCGCGATCTCGAAGCCGCGCCCTTCGCCCAGCAGGATGTTCGACGCCGGAACGCGCACGTTGTTGAGCTCGATCTCCATGTGCCCGTGCGGCGCATCGTCATAGCCGAATACCGGCAGGTGGCGCAGGATCTTCACCCCCGGCGCATCGAGCGGCATGAGGATCATCGATTGCTGCGCATGGCGCTGTGCGGAGAAGTCGGTCTTGCCCATGACGATCGCGACCTTGCAACGCGGATCGCCCGCGCCGCTCGACCACCACTTGACCCCATTGATGACATATTCGTCACCATCCCGCTCGATCCGGGTCTCGATGTTGGTCGCGTCCGAGGAGGCGGTGTTGGGCTCGGTCATCAGGAAGGCCGAACGGATTTCGCCGTTCATCAGCGGGCGCAGCCACTCTTCCTTCTGCTCGCGCGTGCCGTAGCGGTGGAACACTTCCATGTTGCCGGTGTCGGGGGCGGAGCAATTGAACACTTCCGATGCCCAGCCGATGCGGCCCATTTCCTCGGCGCACAGCGCGTATTCGAGGTTGGTGAGGCCCGGGCCTTCGAATTCGAAGGTATCATCGACATGGTGGTGGCTGTCGTTGCGCGGCGGCATGAAGAGGTTCCAGATGCCCGCTTCCTTGGCGAGCTTCTTCTTGTCCTCGATGATCTGGATCACCTTCCAGCGGTCACCCTCGGCATCCTGCGCCTTGTAGGTGCCCATATTGGGGCGGATGTGCGTTTCGATGAAATCGCGCACGCGGCCCGCCCAATAGGCCTGCCGTTCGGTGGGTTCGAAATCCATGGGGGGGTCCTCTCTCGTCCTCAATTGCAATCGAATCTTTGCGCGACCGTGGCAGAGCCTCCGCCACGCGCCAAGCTCTCATTTCTAAGACATCTGGCCTGACGTTACGGCACGCTCGCGCGCAGTGCGGGCGGCGAGGCGAGCCTCGTGGTCGGCCTGGCTGATCGGGAAACGGGCCAGCCAGAAGGCCGCCCAAAGGGTCAGCGCCGTCGCTACCACCAGATAGGCAATCGCCAGGTTGCGCACCACGTCGGGCGCAACCTCGGCCTGTGTGGTGCCGGGGGCAAGGCCGACCACCTCGACGATCAGGCTGGTCAGCAGGATGCCGCCGCCGGTCGCCGATTTGGTCACCAGCCAGTTGCCCGCATAGAACGTGCCCTCGGCCCGTTTGCCGGTGCGTTCCTCGAAAGCCTCGACGATCTCGGCCACCATCGACGTCGCGGAAATGATCGCGATCACCCCGGCGGTGTTGGCTGCGACCATGAAGGCCATGAAGAGCGCGGTCGACAGCGCCGATCCGGTGGCAGGCCATAGCCCGAAGAGAAACAGGACATAGGGCGTGCCCGCGATTCCCAGCGTCGCTAGCGATCCGCCCGCCCCGCTCATCGGCTTGCCGAACCGGCGATGCAGCGGGCCGACGAGGACGAACATCAGCACCACCGAAAGGCCAAGCACGGCCGGGTAGAGCTTGAAAGCCGTCTCGCTGAACTGCCAGACATAGCGGGTGACATAAAGCGTGATCGACAGCGACAGTCCCGTGCTGACATGGGCCGCCAGCGCGCCGGCGGCAAAGATCACGAAGGCGCGCTCACGAAACGCATCGAAGATCTCACCGAATGCCTTGGTGAGAGAGAACGGCGGCGGCGCACTGTCCGGCAAGCGCGCGACATAGCGGTGCTGTCCGGCGGCCGATCCCACCACCGACACCAGCATCACACCTGCGCCCACCATCCCGAACAGGGCATAGCCATCGGGCTGCAATTGCGATTCCGGGGTCGGCAGGAACACGGTGAAGGCGAGCACAGACATGGTCAGACCGCCGATCCAGCCCGACAGATAGCGATAGCGGAACAGCGTCGTGCGCTCGACATAATCGCCGGTGATTTCGGGCACCATGCTGATCGAGGGCACCTCGCAAGCCGACAGCAGCAGCCGCACGCCAACGGCCAGGGCGACGATCTCCCAATAGCCCGGCGTGCCCGTGAACGGCGGCGACCACAGCACCACCCAGGCCAGCGCCAGCGGAATCGGGGCAAGGTAAAGCCACGGCAGGCGGCGACCCCAGCGGGTATAGGTGCGATCCGACAAGTGCCCTATCAGCGGATCGGCCAGCGCATCGATGATCAGCGCCGTCGCCAGCGCCGCGCCGACGATCCCGGCGTCCACACCCAGCACCAGGTTGTAGAACGGCAGCAGAAAGAACGAAAAGCCGCCGTCCTTCACCCCGAAGGCGACCGCGCCGAAGCCGTGCATCAGCTTGAGCCGCCACGGGAGCGGCCCGGTGACAAGGCTCATCCGCGCTTCACCTTGCAGCATGGCGATCCGCCGATTCCGGCCACGTTTCTTTCTCCCGTTTGGGTTTCGAACCTAGACCGATTGACAGGCGCGTCAACGCTTGTGCACCTGACGCTACGGCACGCCCAGTCTTGCGAAGGACGCTTGCAGGGCCATGCAAATTGCTCCTAACGTAAGCGTCAAGTGAGAGACGAGAGAGGAGAGTCGGTCATGGCCGATCTTGAACAGTTCCGCAGCGAAACCCGCAGCTGGCTTGAAGCCAATTGCCCGCCCGAAATGCGCGAGCCCGTGCGCGGCGAGGACGATATCTACTGGGGCGGGCGCAATGCCACCTTCAAGAACGATGCCCAGAAGGCGTGGCTCGAGGCGGCGATCGCCAAGGGCTACACCGTGCCGATGTGGCCCAAGGAATATGGCGGCGCGGGGCTTTCTCCCGCCGAGGCCAAGGTGCTGCGCGAGGAGATGGCCCGCATCGGTGCCCGCCCGCCGCTCAGCTCCTTCGGGATCTGGATGCTCGGCCCGGCGCTGCTGCACTTCGGCACGGAAGGGCAGAAGGCACGCTTCCTCAACGAGATCGCCCGCGGCGAGATCCGCTGGTGCCAGGGCTATTCGGAGCCGGGTTCGGGCAGCGACCTCGTGTCCTTGCAGACCTTCGGCGAAGACAAGGGCGATTCCTGGGTCGTCAACGGACAGAAGATCTGGACCTCCTACGCCGATCAGGCCGACTGGATCTTCTGCCTTGTCCGCACCGACAAGGAGAACAAGTACGGCGGCATCACCTTCATGCTGTTCGACATGGGATCCGAAGGCGTCACCACCAAGCCGATCAAGCTGATTTCCGGCTCCTCGCCCTTCTGCGAGACCTTCTTCGACAATGTGAGCGTGCCCAAGTCCTACGGCGATGACGTGCCGGCCTATGTGGGCACGATCAACCGCGGCTGGGACGTCGCCAAGTATCTCCTCGGCCACGAACGCGAAATGATCTCGGGTGCGGACGGCGGCGAGCGCGCGGCGGCGATCGGCGCAGCGATGAAGCGCCATGCGGCCAAGACCGGGGACGACATCGACCCCGTGCTGCGCGCGGAACTGGCGATGTTCGATGTCGACGCGCTGGCCTATGCCGCGATGGGCGAGAAGTTCCTCGACGAAATCAAGGTCGGCAAGGCGCACCCCGCGCAGCCGAACATGATGAAATATGCCGGGACCGAGCTCAACAAGCGCCGCCACGAACTGGTGATGGCGGTCGGCGGCAGCCGCGCGCTCGAATGGGAGAGCGAGGCGACCGAGAACGGCAAGCCGTCGAAGGCATGGCTGCGCACCAAGGCCAACTCGATCGAGGGCGGGACGAGCGAAGTGATGCTGAACGTCATCGCCAAGCGCATCCTCGATTTGCCGGGGGCGTGATTTAGCAAATAATCGTCACCCCGGCGCAGGCCGGGGCCCAGATGCGGCGAGCGTGGGACTGGGTCCCGGCCTGCGCCGGGATGACGCAGAATTGGAGAGGGAAAACCAATGCCCCTGTATCACAACGAAGATCAGGCGATGCTCGCCGATACCGCGCGCGGCTTCATCGCCGAGGAAGGCAATATCGCCAAGCAGTTGCGCCATTGGCGCGACCGCAATTGCAAGGACGGCTTCGGTCACGGCCTGTGGAAGCAGATGGCCGAAATGGGCTTTACCGGGATGCTGGTGGACGAGGCCGACGGCGGGCTCGGCATGGGCCATGTCGAGGCGGGAATCGTGCTCGAGGAAATCGGCCGCAACCTCACGCCCTCGCCGTTTCTGACCTCCTCGGTGCTGGCGGCAACCGCGCTCAAGCACGGCTCGGACGACATGAAGGGCCGTTATCTGCCCGGCCTGATCGCGGGCGATTCTGTCTTCGCCGTCGCGATCGACGAGACCGCCAAGCACCGCCCCGAGCGCATCGCCACCCGTGCCGAGAAGTCGGGCAACGGCTTCAAGCTTTCCGGCGCCAAGAGCTTCGTCATTCAAGGCGCGAGCGCCGACATGATCGTGGTCGCCGCGCGCACTTCCGGCTCGGATGAGGACGCCGATGGCATCACCCTCTTCGCCGTTCCCAAGGATGCGGCAGGCATGAGCCATGACAGCGTCCGGCTGGTCGATTCCTCGATGGCGACCCACACGAAGTTCGACGGGGTGGAGCTCGATGGCGATGCCGTGATCGGCGAGATCGATGGCGGTCGCGCTGTGCTCGATGCGATGCTGTTGGCGGGCCGGGTCGGCGCGGCGGCGGAGGGCGTTGGCGTTGCGCGCGGGGCGATGGACATGACGGTCGATTACCTCAAGCAGCGCAAGCAATTCGGGAAGCTGATCGGCGAGTTCCAGGCACTGCAGCACCGCGCCAGCCACCTCTATTCCGAGGTGGAAATCGCCCGCGCTGTCACGATCAAGGCGCAGCAGCTGCTCGACGCGGGCAGCGCCAATGCCGAGCTGATGGCAAGCGTCGCCAAGGCCAAGGTTGCCAAGACCGCACGGCTCGCGGTGCAGGAAGGCGTGCAGATGCACGGCGGCATCGGCATGACCGACGAATACGACATCGGCCTCTACATGAAGCGCGACCGCGCTTTGGCCGAATTTCTGGGCGATGCCTATTACCACGCCAATCGCGTGGCGACCTTGAGTGGATACTGACACATGGACATTCAATCACTATTCAGCCTCGAAGGCCGCGTTGCCCTCGTCACCGGCGGCTCGCGCGGGATCGGCAAGATGTTCGTCGAGGGGCTGCTCGCGGCGGGCTGCGCGCGGGTCTATATTTCGGCGCGCAAGGTCGAGCAGATGCAGGCGACCATCGACGAATTCGGCGCGGATCGCGTGATCGGCATTCCTGCCGACCTCTCGCAGATGGACGGGATGGTCGCTCTCGCGGGTGAATTGAAATCGCGTGAAAGCCACCTCGACATCCTCATCAACAATGCCGGCGCGGCATGGGGTCAGCCCTATCTCGAATTCTCGGAAGCCGGCTGGCACCGGACGATGGACCTCAACGTCAAGACCCCGTTCTTCCTCACCCAGAAGCTCCACGATCTGCTGGTCGCGGGCGGCAAGCAGGGGCACCCGGCCAAGGTCATCCACGTTTCCTCGATCGACGGGCAACGGATCAATCCGTGGGAGACCTATGCCTATCAGGCCTCCAAGGCGGCGGTTATCCAGCTCACGCGGCGCATGGCCGCACGGCTGATCCACGACAATATCGTCGTCACCTCGATCGCGCCCGGGGCCTTCCCGTCGGAGATGAACAAGGCCGCCAAGGACGCGCCCGACGCCAGCGCGAGCGGAATCCCGGCCAAGCGCATCGGCACGGCCGAGGACATGGCGGCGGCCGCAATCTACCTGTGCAGCCGCGCGGGCGACTATGTGGTGGGCGAGACGCTGACGGTCGATGGCGGCGTGGTCAACGCGCTGCTGCCCAACCACTTCGCCGATCCGAGCGGCGGCGGGCACTGATCCGAACACCGCTGACATGACGAAAAAGGCCCACACCCCCGGGTCACCGGGGATGTGGGCCAAGTAGCGGCAGGCATAGCACCCCCCGCTTGGGTCGCCTCGTCAAATCCTTGCTGCCTTGAGTTCCCCCCTGCGGGCCCCCCGGCCGTGTTGAGAGCCTTTTGCCGTGACCAAGGGTTGCGGTCTGTGATGTTCATCACGCTGGCGCGCCGTCCGCATGATTTTCGCCCCATAGCTCCCGGTTGCCCCGCGCGCGGCGAGGCCATATCGTCGGGGCGGGGGGAATCATGGACACGCTCGACGATCTCATCGGCAGGCTCGCACCCGACACGCTGCTGCGCGCGCTCGCGCCCGATCAACTGGAAATCGTGCTGCGCAAGGCCACGCGCCGCGATCTGCGCGCGGGCGAGACGATCATCGCGCAGGGCGACGAGACCGGCGATTTCGCGGTGGTGGTGCTGACCGGCGGGCTCAAGATCAGCATGGTCAGCGCCGGGGGGCGCGAGATCATTCTCAACTATTGCGGGCCGGGCGAACTGGTGGGCGAGATCGCGATGCTCGACAGCGGGCCGCGCACGGCGACGGTGACCGCGGCGGTGCCCTCCAGCGTGCTGATCCTCCCCTCGCGCACCTTTCTTGACGCGGCGACCGCCAGCCCCGCCTCGGTCGAGGGCGTGATGCGCGAACTCGCGCGGCGGGTGCGGCAGCTCAATCTGGTGATCGAGAGCGACCGCACCTTCTCGATGGCCCCGCGCCTCGCGCGCGCGCTGGTGCGACTGGTCGACCCCGACAGCGCCGATGGCCGGCTGCGCTATCACCCGAGCCAGAGCGATCTGGGCGCCTTTGCCGGTTTGGCGCGCGAGAATGTCAGCCGGCTGTTGTCGGAATGGGAGGCGCAGGGCATCGTCGCCCGCAAGGGCCGCGCGCTGCTGGTGCGCGATCACGCCTATCTGCAGACCCTCGCCGAATTCGGCGACGAGGCGTAATTTCGCGCCGGTCCGGCACATTAGCCGCGCGGCACGATTATCGGCTTTGCAAAGGCTCTAACCCCCGGAGGCAGACATGGCCACGATCCCGACACCCAATCCCGACACCATCCAGCCCGACGTAGCCCCGATCGAAACGCCGCCACCCTCCGAGCCCTTGCCGATCCCGGCCGACCCTTCGCCGCCCGAAACCGAGCCGACCCCGCCCGATATCGACGAGCCCGGACGTGGGCCGGATGAATTGCCGCCCGAATAGCGCGCGCTAGACCATCAGCCCGCGCACGAAGGGGATCAGCCCGGTCTGGCGGGCACGCTTCATGCGTTCGGCCTCAAGGATGGCGCGCACTTTCTCGAAGCAGACCTCGACGTCGTCGTTGATGATGACATAGTCGTAGCCGTCCCAGTGGCTGATCTCGGCGCGCGCACGTTCCATGCGGGCGGCGATCACTTCGGCGGTGTCGGTGGCGCGGCCCTGAAGGCGGCGATGCAATTCCTCGATCGAAGGGGGCAGGATGAACACCCGCACCACGTCCTGCTGGTCTTTCTGGTAAAGCTGCTGGGTGCCCTGCCAGTCGATGTCGAACAGGAAGTCCTGCCCTTCCTTCAACCCGCTGCGGATGAACCCCTTGGGCGTGCCGTAGCGGTTGCCGAAGACCTCGGCCCATTCGTAGAAATCATCCTCGTCGATCATTTCCTGAAAGCGCTCGGGGCTGACGAAGTGATAATGCACCCCGTCGACCTCGCCTGGCCGCGGGGGGCGGGTGGTGGCGCTGACCGAGAGCCGGATCTCGCTGTCCTTCGCCAGCAGCATCCGCGACAGCGTGGTCTTCCCAGCGCCCGAAGGCGAGGACAGGATGAACATCAGGCCCCGGCGGTGGAGCCGATCGTCGGAATGGTGAGAGGAATCGCCCATAGGCCCCGTTGCCCCAACACGGGGGCGCAAATCAAGGGCGGGTCAGGATTCGCCGTCGGTGCGAGGCTTGGCTGTGGCCTTTCGCGCGCGCCGCTCTCCCTCGAGCCGCTTGCCGCGATCGTAGAACACCTTGGCCGCCAGCCCGCCCGCGATCACCGCCAGCCCCAACGGCGAACGGCGCGCAAGGCTGCTCGCACCCCACAGCGCCACGCTGGTCGCCAGCCCGCGCTTGTCGACCAGTTTTTCCGCTTTGGCGTGACCCTTTTCCGAGCGCCCATAGCTTCTGACCACAAGGCCTTTTTCCATGCGGTTGCGCAGCATACTGCCCGCGGCGCGCAGGACGATGTCGGCGATCACCAGATTGGTGCCGGTGACGGGGCTGGGGAGCGGCAGGGGGCCGGAGCCCTTGGTCTTGGCCGAGCCTTTTGCCGAGGCGGGCGCATCGGCGGTGGGCGCCGTATTCGCCGCCCGCTTGCTCCGCCGTCCCCGCTTGATCCCAGCCATCGGCGTTACTTCTTGCGCCCGAAATCGACGCTTACGACATTCGAGCCGTCGGGATCGGTGTCCGGCCCGTCATTCTCGGCGTCTTCATGTGATTCGGGCTCCAGCTCTTCGACCGCGGCTTGGAACTGCAGGCCGAAATCGACCGCCGGATCAACGAAGGCGGTGATCGCGCCGAACGGGATGGTGAGCTTGGCCGGCACCTGATTGAAGGTCAGGCTGACCGAGAAGCTGTGCGGCAGCACTTCCAGATCCCAGAACTTGTTCTGGAGTACGATGGTCATCTCGTCCGGAAAGCGTTCGCGCAGGTGCGGCGGGATCGAGACGCCCGGCGCCCCGGTCTTGAAGGTGATGTAGAAATGGTGCGCGCCCGGCAGCGTTCCGCCGCCGCTGACGATCGAACCGAGCACCCGGCCGACCACGGCGCGCAGGGCTTCCTGCACGATCTCGTCGTAGGGGATCAGGCTGTCGGGTGTGTCAGGGTTCATGATGTAGCAAGTGGTGACGCGCGGCGCGCGCTTGGTCAAGCCCCTTGGCACTTGGTCTGTTGGGTTTGGCGGGCCGTTCCAGCCCCATGCGTCCGCCCCAATGCGGGGGGCGCTTGTCATGCGCGCGCGGCGGACTATAGCGCGAAGCCATGGCCAGCACCCCTGATCAAACCCCTCGGCGCACCGGCTCTGTCGAGCGCAACACGACCGAGACGAAAATCGCGATCCACGTCGATCTCGACGGCACCGGCGCTTACAATGTCAGCACCGGGATCGGCTTTCTCGATCACATGGTCGAACAGTTCAGTCGCCATTCGCTGATCGATGTGACCATGAAGGTCGAGGGCGACCTGAATGTCGACCAGCACCACACCACCGAGGATTCGGCGATCGCGCTGGGACAGGCGATCAGCCACGCCTTGGGCGACAAGGCCGGGATCGGGCGTTACGGCGCGGCCTATTCGCCGATGGACGAGACGCTGTCGCGTGTGGCGCTCGACATTTCCGGGCGGCCCTATCTGGTGTGGAAGGCGAAGTTCACGCAGGAAAAGCTCGGCGAATGGGACACCGAGCTGATCGAGCACTGGTTCCACTCTGTCAGCCAAAGCGCCGGCATCACGCTGCACATGGAGCTGCTCTACGGCAGCAACAACCACCACATCTGCGAAAGCCTCTACAAGGGCTTTGCCCGTGCGATGCGGCAGGCGGTGGAACGCGATCCGAGGAAGGGCGGCGCAATCCCCAGCACCAAGGGGCAATTGGGTGGCTAGCATCTTCATCGCCTCGCTCACCTATACCGTTCCGATCGAGCGGATCGACGCGGTGCTGGCGGATCATCTCGCCTGGCTGAAAGCGGGGCACGAGGCGGGGAATTTCATCGCTTGGGGCCCGCGCGAGCCGCGCGACGGGGGGCTGATCTTCGTAAAGGCCCCGAGCCGCGCAGAGGCCGAGGCACTGCTCGCCAGCGACCCTTTCATGCTGCATCAGCTCGCCGATCTGACGATCACCGAATGGATCCCGCGCATGGCTTTCCCGGGACTCGAGGCATTCAATGACTGAGGTCATCGCGCTGATCGATTACGGCGCGGGCAATCTGCATTCGGTCCATAATGCGCTGAAAGCGGCGGGGGCCGAAGTTACCGTCACCGCCGATCCCTATGTGGTGCGCGCGGCGGACCGGATCGTGCTGCCCGGTGTCGGCAGCTTCAAGGCGTGTGCCGAAGGGCTCAACGCCATCCCCCACATGGTCGAAGCGATGACCGAGCGGGTTCATGTCGGCGGCGCCCCGTTTCTTGGCATTTGCGTCGGGATGCAACTGCTGGCCAACCGGGGTCTTGAACATGGCCAGACCCCCGGCCTCGGCTGGATCCCGGGCGAGGTGCGGCTGATCCAGCCCTCCGACCCCGCCATCAAGGTGCCGCACATGGGCTGGAACGATGTCGCGCTGCTCCCGCACGCCCGCGACCACGCCGTGATCGACGAGGGCGAGGCCTATTTCCTCCACTCCTATCACTTCGCCGCCAATGATCCCCATCATGTCGCCGCGATGACCGATCATGGCGAGGGCTTGGTGGCAGCGGTCGCCCGCGACAACATCATCGGCGTGCAGTTTCACCCGGAGAAAAGCCAGGCCTACGGGCTGGCGACGCTCCGGCGCTTTCTGGAGTGGTTCCCGTGATCATCTTCCCCGCCATCGACCTCAAAGGCGGCCAGGTCGTCCGCCTTGCCGAAGGCGACATGGAGCGCGCAACGATCTACGGCAATGATCCGGCGGCGCAGGCGATGATCTTCGCCGAGGCCGGGGCCGAGCATCTCCATGTGGTCGATCTCGACGGCAGCTTCGCAGGCGAAAGCCGCAACCGCGCGGCGGTCGAGGCAATCATCGAGGCCTTCCCCGGCTATGTGCAACTGGGCGGCGGCATCCGCGATGCGGCGGCGGTGGAGGGCTGGTTCAACCTCGGCGTGGCGCGGGTCGTCATGGGCTCCGCGGCGCTCAAGAACCCGGAATTCGTGAAGGACATGGCCCGCGAGTGGGAGAACGGCATCGTCGTCGCGGTCGACGCGAAGGACGGCATGGTTGCGACCGAGGGCTGGGCGGAGGTCTCCGACGTCCCCGTTACCGATCTTGCTCGCCGGTTCGAGGATGCAGGCGTCGCCTCGCTGCTTTTCACCGATATCGGGCGTGATGGCTTGCTCAAGGGCGTCAACATCGAGGCGACGGTCGACCTCGCGCGCCGGGTCGACATTCCGGTGATCGCCAGTGGCGGCGTAAAGGGACTGGACGACATCCACGTCCTCGCGCTGCACGCGCATGAGGGGATCGAGGGGGTCATCACTGGGCGCGCACTTTATGAAGGGCGGCTCGATCTGGCGGCGGCGATTGCGATGGGGTCGCGGGCGCAATGACCGTCCGCATCCGCGTCATCCCCTGCCTCGACGTCGCCGAGGGGCGCGTGGTCAAGGGTGTCAATTTCGTCGACCTCAAGGACGCGGGCGATCCCGTGGAGCAGGCGCGCGCCTATGACGCGGCGGGGGCGGACGAGCTGTGCTTTCTCGACATTTCCGCCAGTCACGAAGGGCGCGGGACGCTGCTCGACATGGTGCGGCGCACGGCAGAGGTGTGCTTCATGCCGCTCACTGTCGGCGGCGGGGTGCGCAGCACCGAGGATGCACGCGCGCTGCTGCTGGCGGGGGCGGACAAGGTCGCGGTCAACTCTGCCGCCGTCGCCCGGCCCGAACTGGTGGGCGAAATCGCGGAGCGGTTCGGCAGCCAGTGCGTGGTCGCCAGTGTCGATGCGCGCCGCACGCCGCGCGGCAACTGGGAAATTTTCACGCATGGTGGGCGCAAGCCTACGGGCATTGATGCAGTCGAATATGCGATGAAGGTCGCGAACCTCGGTGCGGGCGAATTGCTGGTCACCTCGATGGACGGGGATGGGACGCAGCGCGGTTATGACCTCGCGCTTACCCGCGAAATTGCCGATGCCGTCAGCGTGCCGGTGATCGCGAGCGGCGGGGTGGGGAGCCTTGACCACTTGGTCGAGGGCGTGACCAAGGGCCATGCCAGCGCGGTGCTCGCCGCGAGCATCTTCCACTTCGGCCACCACACCATCGCCGAGGCGCACGCGGCGCTGCGCGCGGCAGGCTTGCCCGCGCGCGGGGTTTGACAGAAAGAGCCTGCATGGAAACCCTCGTCCGCCTTGAAGCGACCATCGCCCAACGCCTCACCGCTTCGCCTGACGAAAGCTACGTCGCGAAGCTCCACGCCAAGGGTCTCGCCAAGATCGCGCAAAAAGTGGGCGAAGAGGCGACAGAAACGGTCATTGCCGCGCTAACAAGCGACGAGAAGGAACTGGTGGGCGAGGCCGCTGACCTGCTCTTTCACCTCATGGTGCTGCTCGCCGAAAAGGGCGTGGCGCTGGACAAGGTGCTCACCGAACTCGACCGGCGCGAGGGCCTGTCGGGCCTCGCCGAAAAAGCTTCCCGTTCGGAGTAACCCCCGGAGTAGAAGATGCCGATCGATCCGACCCTGCCTTACGACGACAACAACATCTTCGCAAAAATCCTGCGCGGCGAGATTCCGAGCAAAAAAGTCTACGAGGATGACTGGGCCTTCGCCTTCGAGGACATCAACCCGCAGGCCGAAATCCACACGTTGGTGATCCCCAAGGGCCGCTATGTCAGCTGGGACGATTTCAGCGCCAAGGCCTCCGACGCCGAGATCGGCGGTTTCGTCCGCGCCGTGGGTGAAGTCGCGCGGATGAAGGGGCTGGTCGAGCCCGGCTACCGCCTGCTCGCCAATATCGGCGCGCATGGCGGACAGGAAGTGCCGCACCTTCATGTCCATATCTTCGGCGGCGAGCCATTGGGCCCGATGATTGCGCGGCGGCGCTGAGGCGGCGGCGCTCGTCCCCCGTTAGCCTACGGTTCATCGACAAATCGCAAACACCGCCCTTTGCAGCGATTCCGCGCTGCGCTAGGTGGCGCGTGATGACCTCTCCCAACCCTCCCGGCGGCGTCCTCGATGGCGCGCGGCACCTTTATGCGGTGCGGGTCTATTACGAGGATACCGACCTGTCGGGGATTACCTACCACGCCAATTACCTGCGCTGGTTCGAGCGGGCGCGCAGCGATCTGCTGCGGCTGCTGGGGATCGACCAGCGCGCCGCGATCGAGACGGGGGAGGGGGCCTATGCCCTCTCCGAGGTCAACCTCAAATACTTGCGTCCGGCCAGGCTCGACGATGATGTGGTGATCGAAACCCGCTGCACCGAACTGGGCGCGGCGTCCTGCCGGATGCATCAGATCGCCCGTCGCGGGGATGACGTGCTGTGCGAGGGAACCTTGCGCGTCGGCTTCATCACGCTCGACGGCCGGCCGCGCCGCCAACCGCCCGAGTGGCGCGCGGCGTTCCAGACTTTCATGAACAAGGATAACTGACACCGTGACGCTCGCCCTGCTCAGCGCCGCCACCGCCCCGACCCGGCTCGATCCGGTCGAACTTTTCCTGACGGCCGACATCATCGTGCAGGCGGTGATGGTCGGCCTGATCCTCGCCAGCCTGTGGGTGTGGACGATCATCGTTTCCTTCTCTCTCAGGATTGGGGCGCTGTCGAAGAAATCGCAGGCCTATCAGGAGGAATTCTGGGAGCAGCGCGACCGTGAGGGCCTGCTGACCAAGCAGGCGCGCAAGGACATCCCCGCCGCCCGCGTCGCCGCTGCCGGGCTCGACGAGTGGCGCAAGTCCACCGCCAAGCAGCCGGTCGATCGTGACGCCGCACGCCAGCGCATCGCCGCAGCGATGGACAGCCAGATCGCCGAGGAAGCCGATGATCTCGCCGGGCGATTGAACTTCCTCGCCACGGTCGGATCGGTCGCGCCTTTCGTGGGCCTGTTCGGCACGGTGTGGGGGATCATGAACTCCTTCTTCCAGATCGGCGCGCAGCAGAGCGCCAGCCTCACCGTGGTCGCCCCCGGGATTGCCGAGGCGCTGTTCGCCACCGCCATCGGCCTGTTCGCCGCCATTCCTGCGGTGATCGCCTACAACCGTTTCGGCGGGGCGGTGGATCGCTATGAATCGACGCTCCAGCGCTTTGCCGACCGGCTCCACGCGGGGCTGAGCCGCGAATTGGATCGCGCATAATGGGGATGGGTGTCACCTCCTCCCGCCGCCGGGGCAAGCGCTCGCGCCGCGCCGCGATGGCGGAGATCAACGTCACGCCGCTGGTCGACGTGATGCTGGTGCTGCTGATCATCTTCATGGTCACCGTCACGCTGCCCGCCGTCGGCGTGCCGATCGACCTGCCCGACAGCCGCGCCGCGCCGGTCGAGGAAAAGCCGGAACAGATCACCATTTCGGTCGATGCTACGGGCCGCATCTATATCGAGGAAACGCCGGTCCCCGTGGGCGGGCTTCCGACGGCGCTCGAAGCGCTGGATCGCGGGGGCGAGCCGCCGCTGATCGTGCTGCGCGGCGACCGCAATCTCGATTATGGCCGGGTGATGGCGGTGATGGGCGAACTGGGCCGGGCGGGCTTTACCCAGATTTCGCTGGTCACCGACGGTTCAGTTTCGGCTCCATAGTCCCGGCAGAGTATGGCTGACATCGCGCTCCGTAACGAAGAGAAGATCGGCCTCGCCGCTGCGGTCGTGCTGCACGGCGCGCTGGTGGCGGTGCTGCTGATGCAGACGCTTCGCTCGGACGTCACGGTGTTCCCCGAGCGGATCAGTGTCAGCCTGGCGACCAACGTCGGACTTGAGGAGACCGCGCCCGATCCGGTCGACGAAAGCCGCGCCTCGACTGCGCCGACGCTGGACATCAACCCAGCCCCCGCGCCCGATACTGCGGCGGCCCGGCCCGAGCCTGCCGCACGGCCCGTGCCGACGACGCAGCCAAAGCCCAAGCCCGCCGCGCAGCAGCCCGCGCCGAGCCGCGACCGCTCGCGGCCCGATCGCACTTCGCCCAAGCAGGCTGCCGCCACGCCGACCAAGCCTGCTGCCAAGGCCGGGGGCGGGTCGCGGTTCGACGAAGTGTTCGGTGAGGGGGCCGGCTCCTCCACCACCGCCAAGGAAACCCGCCCGCCGGCCAAGACGCTTGGCCCCAATGAACTCGCCTCGCTCCAGAGCGCGGTCGGGCGGCAGGTGCGGCTCAAATGGCAGGGCCGTGTGCCGCAGGGGCCCGATGCCGAAAAGCTGGTTACGCGGGTGCGTTTCAGGCTCAATCCCGACGGCTCGCTGGCAGGCGAGCCGCAACTGGTCGGCGCCACGCGCGGCGTGACCGATCTCAACCGCAATCAGGTCGACCGTCACCGCGAGGAAGCGGTGCGGGCGATCAAGCTGGTCGGAAAATTCACGGTTCCCTTTCCGGTGCCCGCCGACCAGAACACATTCACCCTGGATTTTGATAGGAATTCGTAATGAAGGCGCTGCTTGCCTTGTTGCTTGCCGGAACCGCAGTTTCAGTCTCGGCGCAGGATCTCGGCGCGCCGCAACCCGAGGGCGGCCCGGTCGAAGTGATCGAGAGCGAGAGCGATGATGTCGTGATCCGCATCACTGACGAGGCGGCGTGGTCCGACATCGGCATCGCCATTCCCGCCTTCGCCACCGATCGCGAGCGCGCTACCCCGGCCAATGCCGACGGCACCGGCGCGCTGGGGCGCGAGATGGCGCGGGTGATCACCGCCAATCTCAGGAACAACGGCCTGTTCAAGCCGGTTGGCCCCGACAGCCTGCCGCAGCCGAGCTTCGCGCAGATCCCCGCGCCCGCCTACAGCACCTGGAGCGGGCGCAGCGCCGAAATGCTGGTGCAAGGCTATGTCCGCGCGCGCGACGACGGCAAGCTGGTGGTCGGTTGCTATCTGTTCGACGTCGCGCTGGAGCAGCAATTGGTGCGCGAGGGCTGGGTGGTTGGCGCTGCCGACTGGCGGCGCGCGGCGCACAAGTGCTCCGACCTCATCTTCAGCCGCCTCACCGGCGAAAGCCCGTTCTTCGACAGCCGTATCGCCTATATCGCCGAGACCGGCCCCAAGGATCGCCGCGTGAAGCGCCTCGCGGTGATGGACAGCGACGGCGCGAACCACCGCTTCCTGACGCTCGGCAGCGCCACCGCGCTCACGCCGCGTTACTCGCCCGACTATTCGAAGATCCTCTATCTCTCCTATGTCGACGGCAATCCGCGGATCTATGTCTATGACATCGGCACGGGCAAGCAGGTGCTGGTGACCGAGAACCGCAACCCGACCCTCGCCCCGCGTTGGTCGCCCGATGGCAAGTACATCCTCTATTCGATGGCGGTTGCGGGCAATACCGACGTCTACCGCGTGCCTGCGACCGGCGGCCAGAGCATCAAGCTGACCGATTCGCCGGGGATCGACGTGGGCGGCTCCTACTCGTCCGATGGCAGCAAGATCGTGTTCGAAAGCGACCGTTCGGGCAGCCAGCAGTGCTATGTGATGGACGCCGACGGCAGCAACCAGAAGCGCATCAGCTTTTTCGGCGGGCGCTGCGCCACGCCCGAATGGAGCCCGCGCGGGGACCAGATCGCCTTCACCCGCATAGCCGGCGATTTCAACGTGGCGGTGATGAACACCTCGGGCGGCAACATGCGTGTACTGACCCGCGGCTGGCAGGACGAGGCCCCGACCTGGGCGCCCAACGGCCGCATCATCCAGTTCTTCCGCACCGAGCGCAACTCCGGCCGTTCGGGCATCTGGCAGGTCGATCTCACCGGCCAGAACGAACGCCGCCTGCCGACCCCGGTCGACGCCTCCGACCCCGCCTGGGGCCCGATCCGCCCCTGATGATGACTGAAAGGAAAAGAGCGATGAACACCAAGCTTGCGACGATCATGCTGCTGGCCTCGGCCACCGGCCTTGCCGCCTGTTCGAAGAAGGCCCCCGAGGTGCTCCCGCCCGATCCGGTCAGCACCCCGCGCCCCGACACGACGACAGTTCCGACCACCCCCACCGGCCCGACCGTGGGCACGCAGGGTCACTTCGCGCAGGCCGTGGGTTCCTCGACCACGATCTATTTCGATACCGATCGCTATAATGTCGATTCGCAGGATGCTGCCGCATTGCAGGCGCAGGCGCAGTATTTCGCGCGCTATCCGCAGATCACCTTCACCATCGAAGGCCATGCCGACGAACGCGGCACCCGCGAATACAACATCGCGCTGGGCGAACGCCGCGCCAATGCGGCCAAGGCCTATCTCGTCAGCCTGGGCGTGGACGCTAACCGCATCGCAGTGGTGAGCTACGGCAAGGAGCGCCCGGTCGCGCTTGGCTCCAACGAGAGCGCCTGGGCGCAGAACCGCCGCGCCGCGAGCGTGATCATCAACTGATCGCTAGCCGTTGAGCAGGCCGGGGGCGACCTCGGCCTGCCGTTCGGCGACCGGCCCCTCGATCCCCGCCAGATCGCGCGCCGACGTGACCACGCACAGCCCCGCAAGCGCAAGCACGCAGAACAGGCTGGAGAGGGTCAGTTGCGGGCTCATGATCGGACTTTCGGACGCAGCGCATACCTGCGCCGGAGGGTGGGTTTTGCGCAATGCAACATTTCACATTGCAACCGGTTCCCGCATCTCACGCCTTTCCAATCCCGGCCACAGCGCCTAGATTGACCGCATGACACAATCGACCAACGACATGACCCCCGGGGCCGCCCGGTGAGCCGCGCGCGCCGGTCGATGGACTGGGGTTTCCCGCGCTGGCGGCCCTATGGCTCCTCGCAGGAAGCGACCAATGTCCGCATCTGTGATCGCCACGGCTGTGACGAGCCCGGCAATTGCCCGGCGCCCAAGGCCCCCAACAGCCCCGATCGCTGGTATTTCTGCCAGAAGCACGCCGCCGAGTACAATTCCAAGTGGGATTACTTCGAAGGGCTCGAGGTCGCCGAGAAGGAAGAACGCGCCAAGGCCGAACGCGCCGAAAGCGCAGGCTATGCCGAAAGCGCGCATTATGGCTGGGCGGGATCGGGCGACGGATCGCGCTCGGCCGACGAGATGCGCGCGCTCGAGGTGCTGGGTCTGGAATCCGACGCCGATTTCAACGCGGTCAAGAAAGCCTACCGCGCCCGCGCCAAGGAAGTGCACCCCGACGTGAAGCCCGGCGATGCCGAAGCGGCCAAGCAGTTCCAGCTGATCCAGACCAGCTACGAAGTCCTGCGCGCGGCCGAAGAGCGGCGCGAATGGCGCGGCTGACCGCGCGTCAGAGCAGTTCCATCAATTCGATGCGATTGCCGAAGGGGTCTTCGGTGAAGAACCGCGCGTAGCCATCGACCGGCTTGTCCTCGCGGATCGCGCAGCCTGCCGCCGCCAGCCTTGTGCGCAGGCCTTCCAGATCGTTCACCAGCAGGGCCGGGTGCGCCTTTTTCGCAGGGCGGAAGTCCGGATCGACGCCGATGTGGAGCGCCGCCGCCCCGCCTGTGAACCAGCAGCCGCTGGGTGAGAGGTTGGCAGGCTTGGGCACCTCGGTCATGCCCAGCAACCCGGCATAGAACCCCCGCGCCCGGTCCTCGCCCCCTGCGAGAATGGCGATCTGGACGTGATCAAGCCCGATCACCGCCACTATTGCCGCTCCGCCTGCGCCACCGCGTCGCTGGCGCGCAGGGCGGAAATGATGCGGTTTAGGTGGACCGAATCCTGCACTTCCACCTCGACATCATAGGTCACGAAGGGGTGGTCGATCTGGGCCTGCATCAGCGTGATGATGTTGGCTTTGTTCTGCGCGAAGATGCCCGCCATTTCCGCCAGCGTGCCGAGCCGGTCGTAGATCGTCACTGACAATTGCCCGACCGCGCCCGAGGACTGGTTGCCCCACGCTAGATCAATCCAGTCGCTGTCGACCCCGTTCGCCAGTTCCATGCAGTCGATCGCGTGGACCAGCACGGTTTCCCCCTTGCGGCGAATGCCGACGATGCGGTCCCCGGGGACGGGGTGGCAGCAGGGGGCGAGGTCGAAGGCGACGCCCGGCGTGAGGCCCCGGATCGAGATTGCGCGTTCACGCCGTTCCCACTGTTCGTCCTCGGCGATTTCGGCGGTGCAGCCGGGGACCAGCGCCTCCATCACCTCGCGGTCGGAGATCTTGGCCGCGCCGATCGCGTACATAAGGTCGTCGGGCTCCTCCATGCCAAGCCGCTCGATCGCGGCACGGATCGCTTTCTTGCCGATGCGTGCGGGGACGCGGGCGGCGATCTCGTCGAACAGTTTGGAGCCGATGGTGGCGACTTCGGCGCGCTCCTTCGCCCGCACCGCCCGCCGGATCGCGGCGCGCGCCTTGCCGGTGACGACGAAGGCCAGCCACGAGAGTTGCGGCGAGGCGTGGGGGTTCTTGATGATCTCGACCACGTCGCCGTTCGCCAGCGGGGTGCGCAGTGGCATGTGCCGCCCGTTGATCTTCACGCCCGCGGTCTGAATGCCGAGATTGGTGTGCACCGCAAAGGCGAAGTCCACCGCAGTCGCGCCCTTGGGCAGCTGAAACAGCGCGCCCTTGGGGGTGAAGGCGAAGATGCGATCCTGATAGATCGCCATGCGGGTATGTTCGAGCAGTTCCTCCGCATCGTGGCTGGCATCGACGATTTCGATCAGATCGCGCAGCCAGCCCACCGCGCCATCGGGCTGATCGCCCTGCTTGTAGGCCCAGTGCGCGGCCAAGCCGAATTCGTTGGTGCGGTGCATGTCGCGGGTGCGAATCTGCACTTCGACGCGCATCGAGTTTTCGTACATCAGCGAGGTGTGCAAGCTGCGGTAGCCGTTCGACTTCGGCGTCGAGATATAGTCCTTGAACTTGCCGGGCAGGAACTGCCACGTCGTGTGCAGAATCCCGAGCGCGCGGTAGCAATCCTCTTCGGTCTCGGTCAGCACGCGGAAGGCCATGATGTCGGTGACCTGTTCGAAGTTCACATGGCGCTCGGCCATTTTGTGCCAGATCGAATAGGGGTGCTTCTCGCGCCCGTAGACCTCCACCTTGAGCCCCGCTTCGGCAAGCCGCTGCTTGATCGTCAGCGCAATCGCATCGACCTGTCCGCCATCCTGCGAGCGCAGCTGTTCGAGCCGGCCCGTGATCGTGGCATAGGCTTCCGGCTCCAGCTCGCGGAAGGCCAGCGCCTGCATTTCGTGCATGTATTCATACATCCCCACCCGCTCGGCGAGGGGGGCGTAGATATCCATCGTCTCGCGCGCGATGCGCTGGCGCTTTTCCGGCTTCTTGATGAAGTGCAGCGTGCGCATGTTGTGCAGGCGGTCAGCGAGCTTCACCAGCAGCACGCGGATGTCTTCGGACATGGCGAGCAGGAACTTGCGCAGGTTTTCGGCCGCGCGCTCGTTCTCGGGCATGGCCTCGATCTTGGAGAGCTTGGTGACGCCGTCCACCAGCCGCGCGACCTCGGGGCCGAAATGCACCTCGATATCGTCGATCGTGGCGAGGGTGTCTTCCACCGTGTCATGCAGCAGCGCGGTGATGATGGTGGCCTGATCGAGCTTCAGGTCGGTCATCAAGCCCGCGACTTCGACCGGGTGGCTGAAATAGGGATCGCCCGAAGCGCGCTTCTGGCTGCCGTGCTTCTGCACGGTATAGACATAGGCACGGTTGAGCATCGCCTCGTCGGCGTCAGGATCGTATTCGAGGACTTTTTCGACGAGTTCGTACTGGCGCAGCATCGTGGCATGAATATGTGTCCCGCACGGCACACGGGCAAGCGGCAAATGACCGGCATGGTTGAATTCGTCTTCAGCCGGATGGCACGCGCCTCGGGCAATGCTATCGCATGAGCGGGATCACGCGGAGAGACATCACCATGAACCGAACCATTCGCCATGCAACCATCGCCGCGCTTGCCCTGATTGCCGGCACTGGCGCCGCAGCGGAGCAGCCGAGGGCCCCCACCGCCAGCGAAGCGCGCGCACTTGTGTTCGCGGACGAATTCAACGGCACCGCGCTTGATCGCAGCAAGTGGAACGTCGTCGGCATGGATTTCTGGGTCAACAACGAGCAGCAGGCCTATCTCGACAGCCCCGACACGATCCAGATCGCCCGCGATGTCGCCGGTGCGGAAGGCGGCGCGCTGGTGCTGCGGCCAGTCTACCGGCCCGGCGTGGACACGCGCAAGGATCGCATGTCCGACTTTATCTCGGGACGGGTCAATTCACAGGGAAAGGCCGAGTTCACCTATGGCCGGATCGAGGCGCGGATCAGGATGCCTGATGCAGTCGGCGTTTGGCCCGCCTTCTGGATGCTCGGCAACGGCGAGTGGCCCGGCACTGGCGAGATCGACATCATGGAGTATGTCGGCGAACGCGACTGGACTGGCGTGGCTTTGCACGGGCCGGGCTATTCGGGCGAAACGCCGCTGGTGAACAAGTTTGTGTTCGCCCCGGAAACCGATGTGACCGACTGGCACGTCTATGCGGTCGAATGGACCAAGGACGCGGTGCTGTTCGAAGTCGATGGCCGACTAACCTATCGCGTCACGCGGCCGATGGTGGAGCATTACGGCCCATGGCGCTTCGACAACCAGAAGCACCTGATCCTCAATTTCGCGATCGGCGGTGCCTATCCGTTCAAGACCAACGGCATCAAGCACCCCTATAACGGTATGCCGCAAGCCACGGTTGATGCGATCAAAGCCGGTAAGGTGGCGATGTATGTCGACTGGGTGCGGGTTTACGAACCCTTGGAGGACTGATCGCCGCCTGGCTCTATGACCACGTCGCGCGGGGCGGCAGGCTCATCAGGATCGCGTCGATATTGCCGCCGGTCTTGAGGCCGAAGATCGTGCCGCGGTCGTAGACGAGGTTGAACTCGGCATAGCGGCCCCGGTATTCGAACATCTGCGCCTCGTCGGCGGCGTCGAAGGGCTGGTTCATGCGCTTGCGCACGATTGCCGGGAAGGCTTCGAGGAACTGTGTGCCGATGTCCTGAATGAAAGCGAAGTTGGCCTGCCATGCCGCATCGTCGGGGCATTCCAAATGGTCGCAGAACAGCCCGCCCACCCCGCGGTGCACCTGCCGGTGGGGGATGTAGAAATACTCCTCCGCCCACTTGCTGTAACGATCGTAATAGTCGGCCCCGTGCGGATCGCAGGCGGCCTTCATCGCGGCGTGGAACTGCGCGGTGTCCTCCTCATAGGGGAGCGGGGGGTTCAGGTCCGCGCCGCCGCCGAACCATGCCTTGGTGGTGGTGAGGAAGCGGGTATTCATGTGCACTGCGGGCACGTGCGGGTTGCTCATGTGCGCCACGAGGCTGATGCCGGTGGCGACAAAGCCGGGGTTCTCGGCGCTCGCGCCGTTGATGGAGCCTGCAAACTCCTTGGCAAAGCTGCCGCGCACGGTCGAGACATTGACACCGACTTTTTCGAACACCTTGCCCTTCATCAGTCCCTGAACGCCGCCCCCGGGGTCGGGATTGCCTTCCTCCTCGCGCTGCCAGGGGGTGTATTGAAAGGCAGCGTCGGAACCCGCCTCGCGCTCGATGCTCTCGAATTTGGCGCAGATCCGGTCGCGCAGATCTTCGAACCAGACGCGCGCGCGTTCGGTGTAAGGTGTCCAGTCCGTCATACATCCCCGTCCGTCATTCGCGCGCACCATAGGCGATGGCGCGTGTGGCACAAGAGCGCTGACCCGGTTGCCAAGCCGAAATTTTGCGGGCAGAGGCGCTGCATGGTTCGCGCTATGTTCGCCCCGTTTGGCTTTGCCGGGCAGGAGTTTCTGCTGGGGCAGGGGCGTGCGCTCTACTGGCCGGCGGAGCGCGCGCTGCTGGTTGCCGATCTGCATCTGGAAAAGGCCAGCTGGTTCGCCCAGCGCGGCCAGATGCTCCCGCCTTATGACAGCCGCGACACGCTGGAACGGCTGGCCGATGCAGTTCGGCACACCGGCGCGCGGCGGGTGATTACGCTGGGGGACAATTTCCACGATGATGCGGGCGCATTGCGGCTCGATGCGCATTGCACCGGGATGCTCGAGGCGCTCACACGGTCGCTCGACTGGGTGTGGATCACCGGCAACCATGACGAACAGCTGCCAAGAGGCTTCGGCGGGGCGATTGTGCCCGAGCTTCAACTGGGCGGGATTATCCTGCGCCATGAAGCCCGCGCCGGAGAGACCGCGCCCGAACTGTCGGGGCACTATCACCCCAAGCTCAGGGTCAATGTCCGCAATCGCCACATTGCGCGCCCCTGTGCGGTGATCGGCCGATCCGGCAGCGGGGCGGAGCGGATGATCCTCCCTGCCTTCGGCACGCTCACCGGAGGGATGGACGCAGCCGCGCCCGAAATCCGCGCCGCGCTCTCACCCGCCCGCGCGATCGAGGCGCTGATGCCTGCGCGCGGCCAGATTGCGCGCTTTCCGCTGTGGCGGGCGGCCGCGTAAGACTCCATCTGGCGCTCGGCCCCGTTTCGCACTACATAGCCGCCAGCACGAAGCTACCACAGGAGAACACCCCATATCACGTCCACCCCGGCGCTCGATGGCCCCGCCCGTAAAAAGCGGCCCTCGGTTTGATAACATGATCAACGTCCCCAAGGTCCGCGTCATCGATGACGAAGGCGAAAACCTTGGCGTGATGTACACCCGCGAAGCGATCGAACAGGCCAATGAGAAGGGCCTGAACCTCGTCGAAGTGTCCCCCAATGCGGACCCGCCGGTGTGCAAGTTCCTCGATGTCGGCAAATATCGCTATGAGGCCCAGAAAAAGGCAAACCTGGCGCGCAAGACGCAGAAGACCCAGGACATCAAGGAAGTGAAGATGCGCCCCAACATCGACACGCATGATTATGACGTGAAGATGCGCAACGTTCACAAGTTCATCGAAAACGGCGACAAGGTGAAGATCACCCTGCGCTTCCGCGGGCGTGAAATGGCGCACCAGCACCTCGGCATGGATCTGCTCAAGCAGGTGCAGGACGATGTCGCCGAATACGCCAAGGTCGAGGCCTTCCCGCGCCTCGAAGGCCGCCAGATGCTGATGGTGCTCGCCCCCAAGTAGGCGCACCCCTGCGATGACGGGCGGCCAAAACCTGGCCGCCCGCAAGCGGTTGAACAATTTCGGCGGACCAACGGCTTGCCCTATCGACGGGATGCTGACGAAAACCGATCAGGGTCAACACCGTTGCGCCTGTCGGTGGTAGTCTGCTGCGCGTGGGGGAAAGACCGGCTTGCTGCGCCACGTCGCGACCCCCCCCGGAGCCTCTTGTTCGATCCCCGTCGGTGCCGCTTGCGGGCACTGGCGCTTACAGGAAACCATAGCCGATGCCGTTCCTGCCCCGTCCCATCCTTCGCGCCGCCCTGCTGGCGGGTGTGGCCCTTGGCCTCGCCATCCCGGCCCACGCCGCCGCCCCGAGCGAGGCCGAGCTGGCGACCTTCGCCCCCTCCAAGACCCCGAACAACGACGGGATCGACTATTCGATCTGGGACGAGGCGATGAAGAGCATCGTCATCTCTATGGGCCCGTCCCTGCGCGAAGGCGCGCCGCGGCCCGATCCCAGCTTCGGCACGCGGCGGCAATATGGTCATGTCTCGCGCTACCGGCTCGAAGGCACGCGGGTGATGTTCAGCTTCCTCGACCGCGACGTCATCGCCAGCTTCACCGAATATCGCAAGGATCTGGAGAACACGGCGAATATCGTCGACATTCAGGCGCTTGGCCGCAACGAGCAGCTCGCCTACTGGATCAACCTCCACAATGTCGCGCTGGTCGAACAGTTGGCCAATGCCTGGCCGCTGCGGCAGCCGCGCGAGCTCAAGATCGATGGCGTGCCGCTTGACGATGCCCCGATCGTCACGGTCGAAGGCGTGCGGCTCAGCCTGCGCGATATTCGCGAGAGGATCGTCTATCGCCACTGGAAAGACCCACTGGTGATGTACGGCTTCTGGCGCGGCGAGATCGGCGGGCCTTCGCTCCAGCGGGAAGCGTTCAACGGCGAGAATGTGGCGCGCCTGCTGCAGCGCGGGGCGGATGATTTCATCAATTCGCTGCGCGGCACGCAGGAAGGCGGCGGGACGCTGAAGGTCTCGGAGTTCTACCGCGAGGCCGCGCCGTTCTTCTTCCCCGATTTCGAGGCCGACCTGCGCGCGCATCTCGCCCGCTATGCCGACGAGAAGACCGCCGCCATTCTCGCCAAGACCAGTGGGGTCGATCCGGTGGTGAACGAATACGACATCGCCGACCTCGAAGGCGGATCGCGCGAGCCGAGCTATCAGAACATCACGTCGGACGGCCAGCAGATCAGCTTCCGCATTCCGCAGAGCATGGCCGCACTCCTGCGCGAGCGCGAGACCAAGTTCCAGGAAATCATCCGCCAGGGCCGCACCGGCACGGTCACGATCAGCAATATCAATCTCCCCGGCATGCCAAGCGAGCCCGACGAGGTCGAATAGATCAGCGGATTGAAATGCGTGCAGTTTCAGGCATGATGGGAGTCGAACAGGGGGCTTGAACGGTCAGATCATCTGGTGGGAGAGATGACGTGTTGCCCAAAATAGCCGCCGCGCTGATCCTCGGGCCTTGCCTTGCGATGCCGACCCTTGCCGCAGCCAGCACGGCTGCGGTGCCGGAACAGGCCGCGGCAGAACAGCCACCTGCTGCGCCCTACCTCACCTCGACCGCGCGACCGGATGCCCCACCATCGCCGTCGGATGATCGACTGGCGATCTTTGCGCCCACCAGCAATCCGATCCGCCATACGATCGATTACGACATCTTCGATTTCGCCCTGCAGAATATCGTCGTGTCGATGGGGCCCTCCAATCGCAGCATGCCCTATCTCCCGATCCAGCCGACGGGCACGCGGCTCAAGCAGGGGCTGCATTCGCGCTACAGACTGGAAGGCTCGATGGTCACCTTCTCGTTCTTCGACCGCGAGGTGATCGAAAGTTTCGCCATCTATCGTGAGGAATTGCAGGCGATCGGTGACACGATCCCGATCCACACCCTGCCGCGCAACGAGCAGCTGGCCTACTGGTTCAACCTCCACAATGTCGCCATGCTCGAACAGCTTTCGCAAAGGTGGCCGCTGCGCGAGCCGCGCGAGGTGATGGTCGACGGGGTTGTGCTGGATGACGCGCGGTTCATCACCGTGCAGGGCGTCAGTCTGAGCCTGCGCGACATCCGCGAGAAGATCGTCTTCGCCAACTGGCGCGATCCCAAGGTGATCTACGGCTTTTGGCGCGGCGAGATCGGTGGCCCGGCGCTGCAACGGGGGGCCTTCAACGGCCAGAACGTCGGCGGGTTGCTGGATCTGGCCGCGACCGATTTCGTCAATTCGCTGCGCGGAACCGAAAAGCGGGGGGACACCCTGCATGTCTCCCTGCTCTATCAGGAGGCCGCGCCGTTCTTTTTCCCCGACTTCGAGGCTGAGCTGCGCGACCATCTGGCGGCGTTCGCGGAAGATGAGGTGCGCGACATTCTCGCACGGACGACGCGGATCGAGACATCGATCAGCGAACCGGTGATCGCTGATCTTGCGGGCGGATCGCGCGGGGCCAATTATCTCGCAGGCAGCAGCACCGGCAGCCGTCCGGGAATCCCGCCGGGCGTTATCGAACTGTTGCGCCAGCGCGCCCGCAAGTTCGAGGTGATGCAGCGCAGGAAGGAGCTGACGGGCCGGGTCTATTTCTCCAACATCGACCTGCCGGGCGATCCGCCCAACAAGGACGCGGTGGAGTAGGGCCCGATTCCGGCGCAGGGCTTGCTCTTGCGGTCCCCACGCTGATAGTCCCGCACGGGACGAGAGGCGGGGAGAGCGCAGCGCATGACCATACGCCGGATCGGCCTTGCTTGCGGCCCGCTGGCCTTCGCGCTGATCGCGCTGCTGCTGCCTCCGCCCGCCGGGATGCCCGCGGGTGCGTGGCTGGTCGCCGGGCTGGTCGCCTGGATGGCGGCGTGGTGGATGACCGAGGCGATGCCGCTAGCGGTCACCGCAATGCTCCCCTTCGTTGTCCTGCCGCTTGCCGGGGTTTCGAGCGCGGAGGCAACGGCGGCGGATTATTATTCTCCGATCCTGTTCCTGCTGCTGGGCGGTGCTTTCATCGCGCTGGCGATCGAGCGCACCGGGCTGCACCGCCGCTTGAGCCTTGCGATCCTGCGGCTGGTGGGGACCGGGGGCGGGGCGGGCCGGTTGCTGCTGGCCTTCATGATCGCAGCCGCGCTGCTGTCGATGGTGATCTCCAACACCTCGACCGCGCTGATCATGATGCCGATGGCGCTGGCGGTGCTGGGAGGGGATGCTGGCGAGGGGTACGAAACGCCTCGGCAGGAAGGCCTCTTCGGCGCGCTGCCGATGGGGATCGCCTTTGCCGCCAGCATCGGCGGGCTGGGCACGATCGTCGGCTCGCCCACCAACGCCATCGCGGTCGGCCTGCTCGACGAGATTGCCGGGGTGCGGATCACCTTTGCGCAGTGGTCGCTCTACGGCGTGCCGCTGGTGCTGCTGGCGGTGCCGCTGGCGGCGGGGATCATCGCCCGGGTGCAGCGGGTGGCCGAGCACCCCTTCGACCTCGCCGCCGCCCGCGCTGTGATGGACGCAAAGGCCGCATGGAGCGCGCCCGAGATGCGGGTCGCGTTGCTGGTGGGACTGACCTTCCTCGCCTGGGTCACGCAGCCGCTGGTGGCTCCGATGCTGCCGCGGGGCGCATGGGGCGACGGAACGATCGCGGTGATCGCCGCGCTCGCGCTGTTCCTGCTGCCGGACGGCACGGGCCGCCCGCTGCTGGTGTGGCAGGAGGCTGACCGCGCGCCGTGGAGCGTGATCTTCATGTTCGGCGGGGGCCTTGCGCTGGCGGGCGGAATGCAGGCATCGGGTCTCGCCGACTGGATCGGGCAGGCGCTTCTGCCGCTCGCGGGCTGGCCGCTGATCGCCGTCGCGCTTGCCGTGGTGGCGCTGGTGATCGTGGTGACCGAGTTTGCCAGCAATGTCGCCACCGCGACCGGGATCATGCCGGTGATGGCCGCGCTGGTGGTGGCGCTGGGGGCCGATCCGATACTGCTCGCGTTGCCGGCGGCGCTGGCATCGAGCTGGGGTTTCATGCTCCCCGCAGGCACCGGCCCCAACGCCATCGCCTGGGCGACAGGCCGCATCCGGATCGAGTCGATGGTGCGCGCGGGGCTGCTGATCGACCTCGCCGGTGTGGCGCTGATCGTCGGCGTCGTGTGGGGAATTGCGTCGCTCGTGTGAAATGATCGGTGCCGCACTTGAAAGGATCGTGCGCGGGCGATAGGATTTTTCCAGCACAGCGGCAGCTTGGGAGAAGCGTTCCTGCGGAGGTTAGGAACGGGCGCCCGGCTCGCCGCCACCGGCTCCCGCCTTCCTGGGAGCGTGAGCATAAGGAAGGATGCGCTGTCATGACCGACGCCGTCGACGCTGTCGAAACCCCCACCCCCCGCCGCAAGCCCAAGCCCGCCAAGCGCGAGATCGCTGGCCGCCCGCTGAAGCCTTCGACCCTGATGATGGGCCACGGCTATGATCCGGTGCTGTCCGAAGGATCGCTGAAGGCGCCTATCTTCCTCACCAGCACCTTCGCTTTCGAAAGCGCGGCGGCGGGCAAGCGCCACTTCGAAGGCATCACCGGCCTGCGCGAAGGCGGGGCGGAAGGTCTGGTCTATTCGCGCTTCAACGGCCCCAATCAGGAAATCCTCGAAGATCGCCTCGCCGTGTGGGACGGGGCGGAGGACGCGCTGACCTTCTCCAGCGGCATGACCGCGATCTGCATCCTGATGATGGCCTATGCCAGCGCGAACGACGTGATCGTCCATTCCGGCCCGCTCTATGCAGCGAGCGAGGGCTTCGTCGCCAAGGTGCTCTCGCGTTTTGGGGTCACCTATGTCGATTTCCCCGCCGGTGCGACCCGCGAGGAACTGGACACGGTATTGGCAAAGGCCAAGGCGCAGGCCGAAGAGCAGGGCGGCAAGGTGGCGATGATCTACCTCGAAAGCCCGGCCAACCCCACCAATGCGCTGGTCGATGTCGAGGCGGTGCAGGGTGCGCGCGACGCCCATCTCGCGGACACCCCGATCGCCATCGACAACACCTTCCTCGGCCCGCTGTGGTCGCGGCCGCTGGAGCACGGCGCGGACATCGTCGCCTATTCTCTGACCAAGTATGTCGGCGGGCACTCCGATCTCGTCGCAGGTTCGATTGCGGGTGCGAAAAAGTGGATCGCCCCGGTGCGCGCGCTGCGCAACACGATGGGCGGGATCGTCGATCCGAACACCGCGTGGATGCTGCTGCGGAGCCTCGAAACGGTCGAACTGCGGATGCAGCGCGCGGGAGAGAACGCCGCGAAGGTCTGCGACTTCCTGCGCAGCCACCCCAAGGTCGAAGGGCTGGGCTATCTCGGCTTCATCGAGGATGCGCGGCAGAAGGATATCTACGACCGGCATTGCCTTGGCGCGGGCTCGACCTTCTCTGTCTTTATCAAGGGCGGCGAAGCGGAGTGCTTCCGCTTCCTCGACAACCTTACCATCGCCAAGCTCGCGGTCAGCCTCGGCGGGACCGAGACGCTGGCGAGCCACCCTGCGTCAATGACCCACCTGTCGGTGCCGCAGGCGAGGAAGGACATGCTCGGCATTACCGACAACCTCGTGCGCATCAGCGTCGGGATCGAGGACGCCGACGACCTGATCGCCGATTTCGCGCAGGCGCTGGAGACGGTCTGACACCACCTCTTGCCGCCGCGCTGGCCATGCGCCAGTGTGGCGGCGGAGGGAAAGCATCATGACCGACAGCCGCAAGCCCGTGTTCCTCGTGATCGGCGCAGGGGCCGGGATCGGGGGCAATGCCGCGATGCGCTTTGCTGCCGGGGGCTATCACCCGGTGCTGGCGCGTCGCTCGGACGGAGAGGGCCTTGCGCGGATGGTCGCGCAGATCGAAGCCGCGGGCGGAAGCGCATCGGGTACGCTGCTCAACGCCGCCGAGGATGGCAGCATTGAGGAGCTGGTCGCGCGCACCGAGGCAGACATCGGCCCGATCCGCACCGCGCTCTACAATCTCGGCGCGCAGATCGGGAACCGCGCGCTCGATCAGACCCCGCACCGCATCTTCGAGCTCGGCTGGCGGCTCGGCACCTATGGCGTGTTCCGCCTCGCCCATGCGCTCTTTCCGCCCATGGTGGAGCGGGCGAAGACCGGTGCGCACGGCACCCTGCTCGTGACTTCGGCCACCGCAGCCGTGCGCGGCAATGCCGGGCAGCACAGCCATGCCGCGGCGATGGGCGGGCGGCGGATGCTGTGCCAGACCCTGAACGCCGAATTTGCAGCCAAAGGCGTGCATGTCGCCCACGTGATCGTCGACGGGCCCGTCGATGCGCCCGACACGCTCGGCAAGCTGCTCGGCGACAAGTTCGATGCTTTCAAGGCGGGGAAGGGCACAGACGGGGTGATCGACCCGGCGGCGCTGGCTGAGACCTATTGGCACCTCGCCCACCAGCCGCGCAATTGCTGGAGCCACGAGGTCGACGTTCGTCCGTGGACCGACGTGCCGTGGTGGAACGACAACCCCGATCCCCAGATCGACAGCCGCGGCAAGGGTTTTGCGGGGCCCCGCACCGACTAGGGCGCTATTCGGCTCCCGCCACGCGCCGCACCGGCACGCGGATATTGCAGATATCCGCTCCGCCAGCGGGCACGATGAAGAACGGATCGCGGCGATTGGCGACGGCTTCGGCATAGGTCGCGAAGGTCGCGCTTTCGGTGGAGAGGTATTCGAACTTCGGCTGCTCGGCGGCAGGCAGGTCACTTGCCACCCGTACAGTCAGGATCGGCGTGCGCTTGGCGCTTTCCTCGGCGGTGTAGAACCCCAGCGCCCCCGACCCGCGCGGCAGGCTGGAGAGGTGCTGCATCCCCTCGATCACCCGGCCCACCAGCGCGATGTTGCGATCGAGATGGCGCGGCGCATGGCCGATCACGGTATAAAGCTCCGCGCCAGAGCCCGTGTCGGGCGAGTAGTTCCGGCCCACGCCGACCATGCCGTAGCAGTGGGTGGGCCAGGCCTCATTGATCGCCCAGCCAAAACCCTTTCCTTCACGTTGTCCTTGGAATTGGGTCACACCCACAGGAAAGCCATCTGCGAAGCCCGTCCAGTAAGCATAAGCGTCTGGCGTTCTGTATTTTACGGTGATGACTTGTGGGCGCAGCGCGGGTGGAGCGATGCTTCCCTCCTGCTCATCCATAGGGCCGTTGCTGTTGAATAGCATGTCCAGTGACCCAGGCACCACTTTGGCGACATACTCCGCCTCGGTCATCACTTTCAGCCCCTCCGGTAAAGGCTTCGGCCTCCCCGTCGCTTCCGGGTTGTCATAATTGGGATCGCCCCACTGGGTCACGTAGTTGTCCTGCACCCGGTTGACCGAGATGCCATCATACCACTTGGCGCGCGCGAACAGGCGGATGTTGTGGACCCAGCCTTGCGAGAAGGGCGCGGGCATTAGCTGGATCACCACCTGTCGCGGCTTGCCCTCGGCATCGGGGGCGAGGGTCATCACCAGCAGATCCTCCGCCGGGATCGCCACCCAGTCCGACGCAGGCGCGGCAGCGACGATTTCGGAGGGGGCCGGCGCTCCCTTGGGCTCCTCCTGAGCCGACGCGGGAAGGGCAAGGGCGACGGCCGCCGCAGCGGCAAGGAGTGCGGTTCTCATGGCACGCGTTCTGCCACACCGAATGCCCAATCAAAAACCCCTTTCCGCACGTCCTAGGAGCGGAAAGGGGCTTTCAAGGCCGCGTTCGCAGGGAATGCCGGATCCGCGCAGCGCTTGCCGATGCGACTCCTTTACCACGGTTCCGGCACCCCGCCAAACCATGCCGCCTTGCGAAGCGCGCATTTCGCCGCTAGTGCGCCGCTCTTGCCGCAAATGGCGCTCAAGCAGCGCAGCGGCAGCGCGTCAAAACCGCGCAACGGAGCAGTGGCCGAGTGGTCGAAGGCGCACGCCTGGAAAGTGTGTATACGTCAAAAGCGTATCGAGGGTTCGAATCCCTCCTGCTCCGCCAATCCTATGCAGGACTCTGAACCCGCGAAGATACGAGTCCCGTCGGCCGTGACGGTTTACCTGTGAGGTCTGCATAGCTGTCGTCGTCGCCCGTCGAGGCCACCTTGTCGGCGATCACCACAAGCTTCCATATGAAGGCTCGGACATATCGGCGCTGCATGATTGGAAGGCGATCTTGTCGCCTCTGACCGCGTCTGCTCCACTGCCTGTCAGTGCCAAACCCATGACAGAATACGTGCCGCCACGGTTGCTTTGTGGCGAGCGCTGGACGACACTCGCGTGGCATGCCTGCGATACCCCATCCCGCCTGGCGCTTTGCGGTCGACCGCGGCGGCACCTTTACCGATGTCGTCGCCACCACGCCTGACGGGCAGCTGGTGACGGCCAAGCTGCTGTCCGAAAATCCCGGTCAATACGCCGATGCCGCGAGCGAGGCGGTGCGGCGGCTGATGGCGCAATTTGGCGATGGGCCGGTCGCCGAGCTCAGGATCGGCACCACGGTCGCCACCAATGCCCTGCTGGAGCGCAAGGGCGAGCGGCTGGCGCTGGCGATCACGCGCGGTTTTGCCGATGCCCTGCGGATCGGCACGCAGGCGCGGCCCGACATCTTCGCGCGCCATATCGTGCTCCCCGAACAATTGCCCGCGCGAGTGGTCGAGATCGACGAACGGGTCGCGGTGGACGGTACGGTGCTCCGCGGGCTTGACGAGGCTGCGGCCCGCGCGAGCTTTGAAGGGCTGCGCGCCGAGGGCTTCGATGCCCTCGCGATCGTGCTGATGCACGGCTGGCAGCACCGCGCGCATGAGGCGCGGCTGGCGGAAATTGCGCGCAAGACCGGTTTTGCGCAGGTCAGCGTCAGCCATGAGGTCGCGCCGCTGATCCGGCTGATCCCGCGCGGGGACACCACCGTGGTCGATGCCTATCTCTCCCCCGTTCTGCGGCGTTATACCGATCAGCTGGCGGCGAGCCTGCCGGAGACCGGGGCGCTCCGGTTCATGCAATCGAACGGCGGGCTGGCCGAGGTCGGTGCGTTTCGGGGGAAGGATGCGATCCTGTCGGGCCCGGCGGGGGGCGTGGTGGGCATGGTCGCCGCGTGCGAACCGCTCGGCCACAAACGCCTGATCGGTTTCGACATGGGCGGCACCAGCACCGATGTCGCGCATTACGCGGGCGAGGTTGAGTTGACGGGCGACAGCGTGGTGGCGGGTGTGCGGGTCGCGGCGCCGATGATGCAGATCCACACGGTCGCGGCAGGTGGCGGTTCGATCTGCCGCTTCGACGGCGCGCGCTTCCGCGTCGGCCCCGAAAGCGCGGGCGCGGACCCCGGCCCGGCCTGCTACCGCAAGGGCGGGCCGCTGACGGTGACCGACTGCAACCTCTTCCTGGGGCGAATCGACCCGGCCTTCTTCCCCACCGTGTTCGGCCCGGACGGCGATGAGCCGCTTGACGCGCACGCTGCCCGCGTGCGGCTGGAGGAGGTCGCCGCTGCGCTCCCCGAGCCGCGCTCGCTCGAAGCGATTGCCGAGGGATTCCTCGCCATCGCGATCGACAACATGGCGGCGGCGATCCGCAAGATTTCGGTCGCGCGCGGGCATGATGTGACGACCTATGCGCTCGCCTGCTTCGGCGGGGCGGGCGGCCAGCACGCCTGCCGCGTGGCGGACGCGCTGGGGATGGAGAGCGTGCTGCTCCATCCGCTCGCCGGGATGCTCTCGGCCTATGGCATCGGCCTTGCCCCGGTGAAGACGATCCGCGAGGTCAGCCTGATGCGCCCATTGGGCGAGAATTTCGCGGAGGAACTCGCCGCGCTGGAAGCACAGGCGCGCGCCGATCTGCTGGATCAGGGCATCGCTGCCGAGGCGATTCACACCGAACCGCGCGCGCGGCTGCGCTTTGCCGGAAGCGACAGCCTCTTGGCGATTCCCTGCGACGATGCGGCGGCGATGGACGCGGCTTTCCGCCACCTTCACCGCGAACGCTTCGGCTATTCCGATGCGGATGGCGCGATCATCGTCGAAGCGTTGAGTGTCGAGGCGCGGGGGCGGTCGGGCGGGCTTGCGAGGGCTGCGGGCATCCCTGCGATCACGGCTGAGGTCGCGGCGATGCCGCCCGGCGACTGGCCGGTGGTGGCACGCACCGCAATGAAGGCGGGCGAGGCGCTGTCTGGGCCCGCGCTGATCATCGACCCCGGATCGACCACCGTGGTCGAGGCAGGCTGGCAGGCGCGCCTGGTGGAGGAGGGAAGCCTCGTCCTCACCCGCACCGCACCGCTCGCCCGGGAACGCGCGGCGGGCACGGCGGTCGATCCGGCACGGCTCGAAATCTTCAACAACCTCTTCATGGCCATCGCCGAGGAAATGGGCGTGGTGCTGCAATCCACCGCGTCCTCGGTGAACATCAAGGAGCGGCTCGATTTTTCCTGCGCACTGTTCGACGCGGGCGGCGCGCTGATCGCCAATGCGCCGCATATCCCGGTGCATCTGGGCAGCATGGGCGATTCCATCGCGCGGGTGATCGAAGCCAGAGGCGCGGCGCGGGATGGCAGAGGCTTCCGGCGGGGTGACGCCTATGTCCTCAACGATCCCTATCGCGGCGGCACGCACCTGCCCGACATCACGGTGATTGTGCCGGTGTTCTATGGCGATGCGGGCGATGAGCCAGATGGTTTCGTTGCGGCTAGAGGCCACCATGCCGATATCGGCGGGATCGCCCCCGGCTCCATGCCGCCCGATAGCCGCACCATCGCCGACGAGGGCGTGCTGATCGACAATCTCCTGGTGGTGGACGAGGGGCGGTTCTGCGAGGCGGACATCCGCGCAGCCCTTGGCGCGGCGGAGCATGCCGCCCGCAATCCCGACCGCAACCTCTCCGACCTGCGCGCGCAACTTGCCGCCTGCACCCGCGGGGCGGAACTGCTGGCGGGCGCGGCGCGCGAGCATGGGGCCGATGTTCTTGCCGCCTACATGAGCCACGTCCTCGCCAATGCCGAGGAGAGCGTGCGGCGCTTGCTCGGCGGGCTTGAGGATGGCGACTTTGCCTACCCCATGGATAACGGCGCGGAGGTGCAAGTGGCGATCCGCATCGACCGCGAGGCCCGCTCGGCGGTGTTCGACTTCACCGGCTCCAGCGACCAGCTTCCCGACAATTTCAACGCCCCGCGCGCGATCACCCGCGCCGCCGCGCTCTACGTGCTGCGCACGCTGATCGACGACGCCATCCCGATGAATGACGGGTGCCTGCGGCCTGTGACGCTGATCGTGCCCGAAGGCTCGATGCTGAACCCGCGCCCGGGCGCGGCGGTCGTGTCGGGGAATGTCGAGACCAGCCAGGTCGTCACCGATGCACTGTTCGCCGCCACGGGCAGGCTCGCACCAAGTCAGGGGACGATGAACAACTTTACTTTCGGCAACGAAGCTCACCAGTATTACGAGACGATCTGCGGCGGCTCCGGCGCTGGGCCGGATCATGACGGCACCAGTGCGGTGCAGACCCACATGACCAACAGCCGCCTGACAGATCCCGAAATTTTCGAAACCCGCCTTCCGGTGCGGCTGGAGGAGTTCTCAATACGGCGCAGCTCCGGAGGCGAGGGGCGACACAAGGGCGGCGACGGGGTGGTGCGGCGCGTGACCTTCCTCGAAGCCATGCGCGCCAACATACTCGCCAACCGCCGCAAGGTGCCGCCGCGCGGGCTGGTGGGCGGCTGCGACGCGTTGCCGGGGCGGAACTGGATCGAGCGCGCCGATGGCACCCGCGAAGACCTCGGCGCGACCGGCTCGGCGGCTATGCAGCCGGGCGACACTTTCGTGATCCTGACACCCGGAGGAGGGGGCTTCGGCGTATGAACTACTGGCCGCTGGCGGGCATCGCCATCGTCGTTCTGGGGTTCGCCCTGCGCTTCAACCCGCTGCTGGTGGTGGTCAGCGCCGCGCTGGCGACCGGGGTGCTGGCGGGGCTCGATCTCGTTGCAGTGATCGAGGCGCTGGGCAAGGCCTTCAACGACAACCGCTATATCTCGGTGACATGGATCATCCTGCCGGTGATCGGCCTGCTGGAGCGCTACGGTCTCCAGCAACGCGCCCGCGCCGTGATCGAGGGGATGCGCGGGGCGACGATGGGCAAGCTGCTGGTCGCCTATCTCGCCTTCCGCCAGCTTGCCTCGGCGTTGGGGATGAAGGACATTGGCGGGCATCCGCAGGCTGTTCGCCCGCTGGTCGCGCCGATGGCCGAGGCGGCGGCGGTCAAGACCCACGGCGATCTGCCTGAAGAGGCACGCGACGAGGTCAAGGCGATGGCCGCCGCAACCGACAATGTCGGACTGTTCTTCGGCGAGGACATTTTCTTCGCCATCGCCTCGATCCTGCTGATCCAGGGCGTGTTCGAGGCGGCGGGCTATGCGCTCACCCCGCTGGAACTGTCGGTCTGGGCGATTCCCACCGCGATCTGCGCCTTCGTGATCCATGCCGGCCGCATCCTAGCCTTCGACCGGCGGCTGGGGAGGGCGGGCAAATGATCACCTATGAGTGGCTCTATGTGCTCGCCGGAGCGGGTTTTGCGGTCTGGGCGGCATTGTCGGCGAAGGACGGGCGCTGGGGCAATGCCGCCTTCTGGGGGCTGCTGGCAGCAAGCTTCCTGCTGGGCAGCCACCTCTCCGATATGGCCAATGGCGCTCTGGTGCTGGCACTGGTCGCGATTGCGGGGCTCGGCGGGCTGAAGCGCAGCGACCCGCCGACGACTTCGCCCGTACAGCGTCAGGCCTATGCGTCGCAGCTCGGCAACCGGCTGTTCCTCCCCGCGCTGGTCGTGCCGCTTACCGCGGTCGCGGGCACGCTGCTCTACAATTATACGCCTTTCGGCGAGACGGGATTGTTCGAGGCACGGCGCGAGACGCTGATCCTGTTCGGGGTGGGCGTGGTCGCGGCGCTCGCCGGGGCGATGGTGTGGCTGCGCCCGCCGCTGCTGGCCCCGGCCGAGGAAGGCCGGCGGCTGCTCGATTCGATCGGCTGGGCGGCGATCCTGCCGCAGATGCTGGCGGCGCTGGGCGCGGTGTTCGCACTGGCGGGAGTGGGCGAGATCATCGGCGGCGTGGCGCAGGGCATCATCCCGGACGGCAGCGTGTTCCTGACTGTGGTGGTCTTCGCGCTCGGCATGGCGTTGTTCACCATGATCATGGGCAATGCCTTTGCCGCCTTCCCGGTGATGGCCGCCGCAATCGGCATCCCGCTGCTGATCCGGGATTATGGCGGCAACCCGGCGGTGATCGGCGCGGTGGGGATGCTGGCGGGCTTCTGCGGCACGCTGCTCACCCCGATGGCGGCGAATTTCAACATCGTGCCCGCCGCGCTGCTGGAACTGAAAGATCAGAACGGCGTGATCCGCCAGCAGGTCGGCACCGCCGTGCCGCTGCTCGTGTGCAACATCGCGATTATCCATGTGGGGGCCTTCTGGCTGTGGAGCTGACCGAGGACACCGCCCGCCGGTTTGCCGCGATTGCGCTGGGCCATGTCGCACGGCCTTTCCCCTACAAGGACGATCATGTTTTCGCCGGGCCGGAAGATCTGCGCCTGCCGCAAGAGGCACACCCGGTGTTCTTCGGCAGTTTCGACTGGCATTCCTGCGTCCACGGCTGGTGGACGCTGCTGACGCTGCGGCAACTTTACCCCGCCATGCCCGAGGCCGCGCAGATCGAGGCCTTGGCCGACACGACCTTCACGCCTGAGAAGCTGGCGGCGGAACTGGCCTACCTCGACCGCCCCTCGGCTCGCGGGTTCGAGCGGCCTTATGGCTGGGGCTGGCTGATGTATCTCCACCACGAAGCCGCACGGCACGGCGACCGGGAATGGGGCGAGCGGCTCGAACCGCTGGCGCGCATTTTTGCCGCGCGGCTACACGATTATCTCAGAATCCTCACCTATCCGATCACGGTCGGCACGCATTTCAACACCGCCTTCGCGCTGGTGCTGGCGCGGCGCTGGGCAGAGGTGCGCGACCCCGATCTCGTCGCCCTGATCGACGACTGGGCCACCCGCGCTTTCGCTTATCGGCGCGACTATGCCGGGTGGGAGCCGGGGGGCGACGAATTCCTCTCCCCCGTCCTGAGCGCCGCGCTGCTGATGAGCGAGTGCCTCCCCCATCTCGCCTTCGCTCCGTGGTTCGAGGGGCTGGTCGAGACCAACGGCTGGCTGGAGCGCGAATGCCGCCCCGTTACCGTCTCCGACCGCTCGGACGGCAAGATCGCCCATCTCGACGGGCTCAATCTCAGCCGGGCCTGGTGCCTGAAGGACATAGCCCGCGCCTTGGGCCGCACCGCGCCTGACGACCTTCTGCAACGCCGCGCCGCCGACCACCTCGCCGCCGCGCTCCCCCATGTGGCGGGCGATTACATGGGCGAACACTGGCTGGCGAGCTTTGCGCTGCTGGCGTTGCTACCGCGCGCCGCGACGTAAGCGCCTTACGGGGGCGGCAAGTTGACCGCGCTGGTGCGTCTGTTAGCCTCATGCGCAACAATCCCTCAGCAAGAGGGCATTCCGGGGAGAGAACCTTGCGCCAGTTGCAGGGGATGGATGCGTCCTTCGTCGCGCTGGAAACGCGCAATTCGCCGATGCACATCGGCTCGATCCTCGTCTACAATCCCCAGACCGCGCCGGGCAGCTTCGTGCGCTTCAAGGACATCCTGCAATTCATCGGTGAGCGTGCGCAGCTGAGCCGCACGATGCGCCAGCGGTTGGTGCGGGTGCCGTTCGATCTCGATTACCCCTATTGGGTCGAGGATCCTGACTTCGATCTCGAATATCACGTCCGCCATATCGCCCTGCCCAAGCCGGGCGACTGGCGGCAGCTGTGCATTCAGGCCGCGCGCATCTTCGCCCGCCCACTCGATCTCGACCGCCCGCCGTGGGAGTTCACCGTCGTCGAGGGGCTGGACAATGTCACCGGCATTACCCCCGGCAGTTTCGCGATGGTGACCAAGGTGCACCACGCCGCGATCGACGGGATAAGCGGGATTGATCTGATGGAGGCGCTCCACACGCTGCGCCCCGGCGATCCGCCGCCCAGCACGCCCGACACCTGGAAGCCCGAGCGCATTCCGAACCCGATCGAACTGCTCGGCAAGAGCTATTTCAACGCGGTCACCAATCCGCTCAAGCAACTGGAAGTCGCCGCCAAGGCCGCGCCGGGGCTGGCCAAGGCGATCAAGGGCCTGGTGGTCAAGGACTTCACCGTCAGCCCTGACCTTATCGCGCCCAAATCGCGCTTCAACCGTGCGATCAGCCCGCACCGCGTGGTGGAAGGACGCAGCTTCAAGCTCGCCCAGATCAAGGCGATCCGCGCGCTGGCCGAAGGCGCGAAGGTCAACGATGTGTTTCTTGCCATCATCGGCGGGGCGATGCGCAAATATCTGCTCGCCAAGAACGATCTGCCCAGGAAGACGCTCACCGCGATGGCCCCGATTTCCGTCCGGGCGGGAACCGAGAAAGGCGACATGGGCAATCAGGTTGCCGCCATGATCGCGCCATTGGGCACGCATATCGAAGACCCGGCCGAGCGGCTCGCCTTCGTCTATTCGCAGACCGCCAATTCCAAGGCCATGTCCGACGCGATCGGCGCGCGCAACATGACCGAGATGAGCAAGGTCTCCCCGGCGCTCTTCATGGCGCTGGGGGCGCAGCTTTATACCCGATTGGGCCTTGCCAATCGCGGGGCGGCACCGCCGTTCACCACCATCGTCACCAACGTGCCCGGCCCGCCGGTGCCGATCCACTTTGCAGGCGCGCGGCTTGAGAGCATGATGGGGCTGCTGTGCCTCACCGACGGGCTCGGCCTCGGCCATGTGGTGCAGTCCTATTGCGACGAGGCGACGATCGCCTTCACCGCCGACCGCGAATTGCTGCCCGATCCCGATCTCTATATTGCCTGCATCGCCCAGAGTTTCGCTGAGCTGCTGGCCGCAGCCACCGCCAGGACTGCCGCGACCCCACCGGACCCTGCCAAGCGGCGCAAGCGTGCCTCGCGCAAGGCCAAGGCGGCATGAGCGGCCGCAAGACCAGAACGACAAAGGACAAGACCATGGCCACTGCCGCCACCACCAACACTTTCCGCGAGACCCCGCCGCGTCCGCCGAACCGGATCTGGACCCTGACCGAAGGGCGCGCGATGTTCGAACTGGGGGCGTTCTTCATGAGCCGGCCGCTGCTCTCGCACCTGCCGAAGGGCGATGGCCATGCGGTCAAGGTGCTGCCGGGCTTCATGGCCAGCAACAGCTCCACCGTGCCGATGCGGCGGCTGCTGACGCGGTTGGGTTATGACGCGCATGGCTGGGACAGCGGGCGCAACATCCGGGTCGACAATGCGCTGATCGCCCGGCTCGAAGCGCAGCTCAAGCGGCTGAACGATGCCAGCGGGCGCAAAGTCTCGCTGGTCGGCTGGAGCCTTGGCGGGGTGCTGGCGCGCGAGCTTGCCAAGCTTCACCCCGAACGGGTGCGGCTGGTGATCACGCTGGGGAGCCCGATCTCGGACGACCGCAATCATACCAGCGCCGCGCGGCTGTTCGAACTATTGAACGGCAAGGAGCCAGAGGCGATGCGCGGCGGGCGCTTTCGCGGGCTGGACCGGGCGCCGCCCGTGCCGACCACCTCGATCCTCACCAAGACTGACGGTATCGTCCACTGGCGCGGATCGGTGCAGAAGCCCGGCGCGACGCCGACCGAGAATATCGAGGTCTATGCCAGCCATTGCGGGCTCGGGGTCAATCCCAGTGTGATGATCGCGATTGCCGATCGGCTCGCGCAGCCCGAGGGCCGCTGGGAGCCCTTTGCGCCGCCCGCCGCGACGCGCTGGATGTTCCCCAAGACTGCGCTCGACTAGGCAGGGTCTGCTTGCGCGATACCGCAAAGCGCGACATTCACTCCGTGACAGCCAATCACGGAGCCTTTCGATGAAGCCAACGTTCCTCGGTGCCGCCAGCCTGCTTGCGCTTTCCGCTCTGCCAGCGTCCGCCGAGGAAGGGTTCTATCAGCACCCCGCAGCCAGCGGTGATGTGCTGGTCTTCGCCAGCGAGGGCGATCTGTGGCGCAGCGCCCGCAGCGGTGGGAGCGCGATCCGGCTCACCAATCACGAAGGCGAGGAGAGCGAGCCCCATATGTCGCCCGATGGCACCCTGATCGCCTTCACCGCCAGCTATGACAGCGACCGCGATGTCTATGTCATGCCGGTCGCCGGCGGCAGGCCGCAGCGGGTGACCTTCGAGGGCGGCTTTGTCCGCACCATCGGCTGGACGCCCGATGGCCGGGTGATTTTCTCGTCCTCGATGACCGGCGGCGGGCAGGGCGAGGTGCTCCACACCGTCGATCCCGCAGGCGGCGCGGCGCAGCCCGTGCCGCTCTGGCGCGCCAATGATGCGACCTATGGCGCGGACGGGCGCACGCTGTTCGTGACCCGGCGCGGGCTCTATGCCCGGGCGCGCGACAATGCCGTGCTCTATCGCGGCGGCGGGATGGATCAGCTGTGGCGCTGGGATGGCGGCGCAGAGACTGAGGCGGTGCAACTGCTCCCCGATTTCGGCGCGCCGATCCGGATGCCGATGGCGCATGGCGGGCGGATCTGGTTCGTCTCCGACAAGAGCGGCAAGGACGCGGTCTGGTCGGTCGCCGAGGATGGCAGCGACGTGCGCCGGATGTCGGACGAACTGCCTTTCCCGGTGCTGCAGGCCTATCAGGACGGGGGCGAGATCTTCCTCCAGAACGGCGCCGATCTTCACGTATTCAGCGCCAGCACCGGCGAATTGCGCAAGCTCGGCATCGACCTCGTGACCGACCGCGAACAGACCCGTGTGCGCGCGCTGGAAGACCCGCTGCGCTGGTTCGAGAGCGCGCGGATCGCGCCTTCGGGCGAGGGCGTGGCAGTGACCGCGCGCGGGCGCACGACGCTCGCCGCGCCGGGTCAGATCCGGCGGGTGGAACTGCCCGTGCCGCTCGCCGCCCGCGCGCGGCAGGCGGTGCCGACGCCCGATGGCAAGCGGGTGATGATGATTCTCGACTCCGGCGATCGCGGCGAAATCGTCGCCATGCCCGCCGACGGCACTGGCACGCCGACGCCGATTACGAAGGGCTATGACGCGCATATCTGGTCCTTCGCCATCGCGCCCGACGGCAAGACCATCGTGGTGTGGGACAAGGAGGCGCGGCTGCAGAAAGTCGATGTCGCCACGGGGCGCGTCACCCTGCTGGCGCGCAACGCAACGGGGAGCGACGATGCCTTCTTCGACCTCGCCTTCGCGCCCGATTCCAGCCACATCGCCTATGCCGAAGCGGGGACGACCAATGGCGGCAACACCGCCGACATCATCCTCCAGAACCTTGCGACCGGGCAACGGGTGCAGGCGACCTCGGGCAAGTACAACAGCTATGCTCCGGCCTTCGCGCATGACGGGGCCTGGCTCTATTTCCTCTCGGACCGTAATTTCACCCCCTCGCCCGGCGCGCCGTGGGGGGATCGCAACATGGGCCCCGCCTTCCGCGAACGCGGAGAGGCCTATGCGCTCCAGCTCGACCCCAAAGCCGCGTTCCGGATGCGCGAGGACAACGAGTTGACCCGCACGGCCGAGCCGGATGCCGACACCGAGGCGAGCGAGACCTCTGCACCGGAAGAGGCACCGGACACGTCAAACAAGGGCAAGGACAAGGGCGCGAAGGCCGACAAAACCAATGCCAACATCGTGCTCGATGGCGTGGCCGAGCGGCTCTACAAGCTGCCAGTCAAGCCGGGGGTCGAGGGCTTCCTGGTGGCGACCGAAAAGTTCCTCTACACCCGGCGCGGGGACGATCTCGTCTCGGTGGCGATCGACAAGAAAGAGCCTCGCGAGGAGGTCTTTGCCCCCGGTGCGCGGGGGATGGAGCTTTCGGCCGACCGCGAGACTGCGCTGATCCTCGGCGGGGCGAACGACAAGCCGCAGCTGTGGCTGGTTCCGGCAGCGGCCAAGCAGCCCGACAAGCCTGCTCCCCATCAAGTGCGGCTGGGCGATTGGCGACTGACCATCGATCCGCGCGCCGAATGGCGGCAGATGTTCGTGGACGCGTGGCGTCTGCACCGCGATTTCCTCTACGATCCGGCCCTTCGCGGGGTTGACTGGAACGCCGTGCGGGCTGCGCGCGAGCCGTTCCTCGACCGCATCGGCAGCCGTGCCGAACTGGATGTTGTGCTGGGCGAGATGGCCTCGCAGATCGGGATCCTCCACAGCCAGGTGCGCGGCGGCGAGGTGCGGAGCGACCGCGAGAACCCGGCGATGGCCTTCCTCGGCGCGACAGTCACGCCGGTCGAAGGCGGGCTCAGGATCGACAATATCCTGCGCGCCGAAGCCGATCTGGTCGACCTGCGCCCGCCACTGCGCCGCCCCGGTATCGACGTGCGCGAGGGCGATGTGATCCGCCTGATCGATGGCCGCGCGGTCGCCAGCCATGCCGACCTCCAGACCGCGCTCGCCGCCAAGGCCGGGCAGCAGGTGCGGCTCGATCTGACGCGCGCAGGGCGCAGGCTCAGCGCGATTGTCGAGCCGATGACGCTCGATGGCAATTACACCGCGCATTACCGCGACTGGGTCGAGACCAAGCGCGCCGCGACCGCGCAGCTTTCCGGCGGGCAGATCGGCTATCTGCATCTGCGCGCAATGGGGCCCAGCGATCTCGCCAGCTTTGCGCGCGACTACTTCCCGCTGCTCGAGAAGCCGGGGCTGATCATCGACGTGCGCGGCAACAGCGGCGGCAATATCGACAGCTTCATCGTCGCCATGCTGCTGCGCCGCGCCTGGGCCTTCTGGGCCGAGCCCGACGGCAGCGGCATCGCCACCACCAACATGCAGAACGCCTATCGCGGCCATGTCGCGGTGCTGATCGACGAGCGCACCTATTCCGATGGCGAGACCTTTGCCGCGGCGGTCAAGGCGCTGGGCATCGCCCCGCTGGTGGGCACGCGCACGGCGGGGGCGGGGATCTGGCTGTCGGACCGCAACAGCCTCGCCGATCGCGGCATGGTGCGCGCGGCGGAGAACGCGCAATATGCGATCGACGGGCGCTGGATCGTCGAAGGGCGCGGGGTCTCGCCCGATCATGAGGTGGAAAACCTGCCGCACGCGACCTTCGAAGGGAGTGATGCGCAGCTTGAGGCCGCTGTCGGCTTGCTCACCGAGACCATCGCGCGCGAGCCGGTGCCCGCGCTGGTGCCGCAGCCCCTTCCGCCGCTCGGCACGCCGGGAGGCGACGTTATGCGCCCGCGTTCCTGAGGCGGCGCTCGCCCCACCATAGCGCTGCGCTCAGCGCCAGCCAGCCGAGCAGCCACGGCCAGGCCGGCCCGCGCCGTGCCGGCGAAGTGCGGGCGGAGGGCGCATTTTGCCGCGCTGCCCAGAGTGCCGTGTCTGCGCCAGTTTCGGCCGCGCGGATCGTGCGCAAGCTGCCTTCGGGGAGCACGAGAAAGTCGAACCGCGCCTCCGCCTGCGCTTCTTCCTCGGGCTGGAGGATGGTGTGGACTCCGGCAACCTCGGGCCAGAACGCCGCGCAGCCCGCCGCTCCTGCGGCCGGGTCGATGGCGAGTGCGGTTTTGGCTCCATCGGGAGCGGTGACGCGCGCGCCCTCGGCCAGCCCGCAGATCGCCATGCGCTCGCCCGTCAGCACCAGCGGCGGCAGCCCCGGACGGAACTGGCGCTCGGGCCGGGCCACGGCGGTAAGGGCCATGCTCCACCATTGCGCATAGCGGTCGCTCTGCCCGCTCAGCACCAGCGCGAAGCTTTCGGGCATCGTCCACACGGCCACCCGCCCCTGTCCGCGCTGCTGCCAGCCTGCCACCATTGCGCCCTCGGCATCGGTGACGGCGGGCACGAGTTGCGGCCCGGCGCGGACCGTCCACAGCCCGAGTTCGGGAACGGGATCTTCGAGCGTGTTGAGACCTGTGGGCGCATCCGCGCTTCCCGGCCCGCGCAGCGCGGCGAGGGCATCGGCATCCGCGGCGAGCGGGGGGAGGGCAACGGGAGCGGCCTCGGTGCCGCCCTCCACGGCCAGCCCCAGCGCGCGCCATTGGCTCCGGCTGGCGGCCGAGGCCGGGCCGGTCATCCGCACCACCACGCCGAGCCCGCCTGCCACCGCTTGCGCCAGCACCCCGCGCCCGCCGCCGCCGAGGCGGGCGAGCGCGGCATCGTCGATGATCACCACGTCGGTCTCGCGCAGCGAGGCGGCATCGAGCCGCACGCCGCCGCCGCCCAGATCGACTCCGGCCCCCGCATTGAGCCGGGAGCCAAGATCGAACCCTGCATCCTCGGCCCAGCGGCGCAGATACTTCGCCTCGGGGGAGGGCGCGCCGATCAGCGCGACGCGCAAGGGCTTGGTGGCGGCGAGGGTACGCAGGGGAAAAGGCGTGTCCGAGACCAGCGCCTTGTCGGCTCCGCGCAGCCTGAGGGTGAATATCGCCAGCCCCTGCGCACGGGCGGCGCCGCCGAGGGCGAAAGCGCCATCTGCGCCGATCATGCGGCTATTGACGACACGGCCCGCGGGGTCGAGCAACTCGGCCGTCCCGCCCGCCATCTTGTGCACCGCGCCGCCGAGCGCGAACACCCCTCCCGCCGGTGTGTCGGCAGGCGGATCGAGCCGGACGAGACCGCGCGGCAGGGGCAGCGGGTCAAAGCGGGTGGGCAATCCGGCATCGGCGTCGCGGTCGCGCGCAGTCAGGCCCCGTCCCACAATCCGCAACCGCTGCACCTGCCCGTGGCGGCGCAGCGCGGTGGCGAGATCGGGCACGCGCTCGGCCCCGGCGAGGGCGGGGGCTTCGGGCAGGGCGACCAGCCGCTCGCCCGGCGCGGCGCGGAAGCCGGGCGGGGTCTCGGCGGTCGCCACCACCAGCGTCTCGCCTCCCACCGGAAGCAGCGGCGGGAACAATGTCAGCCAGAGCAGCGCCCCGCTCGCCAGCGAAAGCAGCACGAGCGCGGCCCCCGGCCACCCGCGCCGCAGCAGCAGAAGCCGCACTGCTGCCGCCAGCGCACCTGCGCCGATCAGCAGCGCGGCGAGGGTCTGCGCATCGGGCATCAGCGCAGGCCCTCGGTATAGCGGCGGCCCAGGGTGCCACCGTCAGGCCGGCGGCGGACGGTCGTCGGCGGACGGGTGAGCACCGTCCACAGCGCGCCGCGCAGCTTTTCGCGCAAGGCGCGCGATTGCGGGGCCGCGCGCAGCCGGTCGATCGCGGCGAGCACGCTCAGCGGATCGCGGATGCGACCCGTGTTGGCGCGCACCCATTGGTCGAGCCCGGCGAGGTCGATTGCCCCCGGCTGCGCCAGCGCGCGCCATGCGGTCGCGGGCACGGCATCGTCAATCGCGAAGGGCGTCAGCTGCGCACCCTTGCCGACAATGCCGGCGCGCTTGCCGGTCAGCCGCCGCGTCATGTCGATCGGCGGCTGTTGCGACCCGATCCGCGGCAGGTAGATGCGGCTCGCCTGCTGCACCTGCTTGATATACTCGAGCGCCGTGTTCTCGAACGGCAGGGCCGCCTCCGGCTTGCCGGTACGCAGGTTCACCTCCGCCTGCCACATCGCATCGAGCGCCTTCTTCAGGAGCTCGCGCGTATCGGGATCGAGCAGGGTTGCTGCCTCGCTCTCGTCGTGGACATGGCCGTATTCCGCGGTGACATCGCCGAGCGATCCGAACACGGGGCTTTCCGGAGCCTCTCCATGATCGTGGCCGTCGCCGTCGTAATGCTCGGGCTCGGCAGGCTCGTCCTTGTCGGCGGTGGGGAGCGGGGGGCGCGGTGCCTCTTCCGCCTCCATCCCGACGAACTGGCCGTAGCGCAGCCGCAGCAGACGTTGGTCGACCCCGATGGCGTCCGAGCGCAGCATGAACTCGTCGGCCGAGAGGCTGCCGCGCTGCCTGATCAGCGCCTCGGTGTCGATGATCACCTGCCGCTGGCTGCGGAAATAGGCGGGCATCTGCTGCTTGGCCATCAGGTCGAGCCCCTCGGCCTGCGGCGGCTGCGGGGCGGGGTAGCGAAGGATCACGCCGGGGCCGCGCACGATATGGGGGCCGGGCGAGCGGGTGTCGGCGATGGTCAGCTGCGCGACCAGATCGCTGCCCGGCTCAAGGCCGAGCGAGCCCAGCGGCACGTCGATCGCAAAGCGCCGCCGCCGCGGATCGCCTGTCCCGCGCACCGATAGGCTGCGCTCGGCAAAGCGCACATTCTCGCCCTGGCCGATCGCGGTGGTGAGCGTCAGCCGGGCGAGCGGATCGACCGCGTAATCGTCGCTCGCCTCGAAGACGATGCGCCAGCTGCGCTGCCCGGAGGTCATGGTGACGAGACCCGAGGCCGGTTCGACCACGCGCACCTGCGGCGGTTCATCGGGGATGGGTTCGAGCCGGTGGGCGGGCAATTCGCCCTCCATTCCCGCGGCGGTGACGCGGTAGAGCGCGGGCACATCGAGCCGCAGCGCGCCATTCCACCCGTCAGCGCCTAGCGACAGGGGGATGCGCTGGCCGCCAATCAGCTGCACCGCAGCGGAGGCGGGGGCGGGGTCGAAGCCGAACGTCCATTCGATCCGCGACCCGCTCGGCGCGCGGATGTCGAGGCTGTCGGAAAAGGAGGCTGCGAGGCCGGTGTAGGCCGGGGGCACGATCCGCACGCGCTGCCCGACGAGGCGCGGCGCGCCAGGGGGCGTGGCGGTCGCTTCGGCGGTCGGGGCGAGCGGGGGCGGGGCGGACTGCTGCGCCTGCCACCACACGATCGCCGCCAGCGTTGCCGCGCCCACAGCCCAGCCGAGCGCGATGCGGCGCTGCGACCAGCGATCGGCCAGCAGTTCCGGGTCGAGCGAGGCGAGGCGCGCCGCGATGCGGTCGGCCTGCATCTGCTGCAAGGGTGTGAACGCGTCGGCGGCAAAGACCAGCGCGGCGCTGTCTTCGAGGCGGGCTTCGCGGGCGTTGAGACGGCGCACCAGCCAGCCCTTGTCGAATCTTGCGGCGACGCGCCGCGCGCTCCATGCGAGCGCGAGTGCGGCGAGCGCAAACAGGCCCAGCGCCAGCGCGAACCCTCCCAGCGCCCAGCCCAGCGCGCCCGGCACCAGCGCCAGCGGGCTCCAGATCGCGACATGATCCGCGACCGCACGGCGGCGGGCCGGGCGCAACCATTCGTCAGCGGCGACCGGGCGGCTCATGCGGCGAACCGCCTGCTGCGGGTGGCGAGGAGGCGCTCGGCGCAGAACAGGAGCGCGATCAGCACCGCCAGCCACGCGGAGAGCTCGCGCGGCGGCAGGGGATAGGGCGCGGCGCCTGTGGTGGGCGCATAGCCGGCGGCCTCGACGCGCGCGGGTGGCGGGACGGGGGGCGAGACGAGATCGCGCAAATTCTCGGCAAAGGTCGGAGCGAGCAGATCGGGCATGGCGGCGGGCGCCAGCGGGCGGGTGAAGCGCAGCACCCTGCCTGCGCTCAGCGGCCCGCCTTCGACCAGCGGCTGCCCGGCCTCGTCCGCCCAAAGGGTTTGCGCGGTCGCCGGCATGGCGATGGCGGCGGTATCGCCGAACAGCGCGGTCCCGCCATCTGCGATCCAGTCGGTAACCGCCTGCGGGACAGGGCCGGGGGTGAGCCAGACCAGTACCGTGCCCTCACCGGGCAGCGCTTCGCCGGTCGTCGCCTCGAAGCGCGGCGCTGTGCTCCACGCTTGCGCCGCGGCGCGGAAGTAGCGCAGCGGCGGTGTCTGCCCCTCGGCATGGCGCACCGCCAGCGCCGGAGCGGGTGCGGGAGCGGCATCGACGGGGCGGGCGGGGCTTTCGACGATGCGCCAGGTCACGTCGCGCGTCAGCCGCAAGCGTCCGGCATCAACCCCGTCCAGCACCGGTGGGACGAGGACCGTAAGCGGCGTGCCCTCCGGCAGCTCGGCATCGAACTGGCGGATCAGGCTCGACACCGGCGCGTCGGGGGCGGCCGTGCTGTCGGCCACAAGGGAGAAGCCCGGCGCGATCCAGCGCAACTCTGCCTCTTCGCCCGCAGCGGCGCGCGCGGAGGCGGGGTCGATACCAGGCGCGACCAGCACTTGCGGCGTGTCGTCTTCCCATCCCAGCACCGCGGGCCGTGCCAGCAACAGTGCGAGGCAGGCCACCAGCAGTAGTCGCAGCGCGAGCAGCAGCCATTCGTCGAAGCGCAAGCGGCTGCGCGGGCGCGGACGCGGGTCGAGCCAGCGCAGTGCGGCGAATTCCACCGGCACCTCCTCGGTCCGGCGGCGCAGGTGGATCAGCAGCGGCACCACCAGCGCAGCGAGCGCGGCAAGGCCCAGCGGGGCGAGCAGCAGCGGGCTCATGTTTGCGGGTTCACGGGGGCGGCACCCCGCGTCCGAAGAACACGTGCAGCGGCCGGTCGATGCTTTCGTCCAGCACCAGCGCGGTGTGGCGGATGCCGGCCGTGTCGAGCCGCTCGGCCAACGCGGCGCGCGCGGCGGCGAAGCGGGCGAGGAAGTCCTCGCGCAGGGCCTTGCCATCGCCGATCAGCGCTTCGCCCGTCTCGGGTTCGAGGAAGCGGTAGCCACCGTCGAAGGGAAAATCGCGCTCCTCCACGGTCAGCAATTGCACCGCCAGCATCTCACGCCCGGCCTTGGCGAGCCGTTCGATCAGCGCGATCCCGCCCTCGTCGAAGCAGTCCGAGAGGAAGAACACGAGATCATTGGCGCCGATCCGCTCCCACAGCGGGGCAAGCGTCGCCGCATCGGGGAAGGTGCCTGCCGGGCTGAGCCGCGCGAGATCGATCTGCAAGCGATCACGCTGGGCCCGGCCCGCAGCTGGCTCGGCAAGGCCCAGCCCGCCCGAGGCGAGCGTGATCCAGCCGAAGCGGTCGCCCTGCATCTGCGCGAGTTCGGCAATGCACAGCGCCAGCAGCCCGGCGGCATCGATGCGTTGCCAATCGGGCCGCGCGCGGTCGGCCTGCCCCATCGAGGCGCTGGCGTCGATCAGGATCCAGACCGAGACCGGGCTTTCTTCCTCCGCCTCGCGCACGAAGAACTTGTCCGAGCGGGCGAACAGCTTCCAGTCGATTCGGCGCGGTTCGTCACCCGGCTCGTAGGCGCGGTATTGCGCGAATTCGAGGCCTGCGCCCCTGTTGCGGCTGGCGTGCATTCCGAACCCGCGCGAGCCCATGTCGCGCCGGGTCGCCAGCCGCAGCCGCTTCAGCCGGCTGCGGATTTCGGGCGGGATGACAAGCGGCGCGCGCCCCATCGATCAGGCCGCGGGGGGCGGCAGATGGGCGAGCAGGGCGGCAACCACATCGTCGGTGCTCTTGCCCTCGGCCTCGGCGGCAAAGCTAAGCAGCAGGCGGTGGCGCAGCACCGGCGCGGCAAGGGCGGCGATATCCTCGCGCGTGGCGGCGAGCCTGCCGTGAAGCAGCGCGCGCGCCTTGGCGCACAGTACCAGCGCCTGCCCTGCGCGCGGCCCCGCGCCCCAGCGCACATAGGTCGCAACGTCGGCGGGCGCTTGCGCATCGCCGGGGCGCGTGGCGCGCACCAGCGTGGTGATCCATTCGAGCAGATCGTCCGACAGATAGACCTCACGCACCATCGCCTGCAGCGCCAGCACGTCCTCGGCCGCCATCACGCAGGGCACTGCCTCCCCGGCCTTGCCGGTGGTGAGCGCAAGGATATCGCGCTCCTCGGCGGCGGTGGGATAGCCGACGCGCACCAGCAGCAGGAAGCGGTCGAGCTGGGCTTCGGGCAGGGGATAGGTGCCCGCCTGTTCCAGCGGGTTCTGGGTCGCCAGCACAAAGAAGGGGCGCGGCAGCTGGTAGGTCTGCCCGCCATAGCTGACGGTCTTTTCCTGCATCGCCTCAAGCAGCGCGGCTTGCGTCTTGGGGGGCGTGCGGTTGAGTTCGTCGGCGAGCAGCAGGTTGGTGAACACCGGCCCCTTCTGGAACCGGAAGGAGCGGTGGCCGGTGCCGTGATCTTCCTCCAGCAGCTCGGTGCCGAGAATGTCGCTGGGCATCAGGTCGGGGGTGAACTGCACCCGCCGGAAATCGAGCCTCAGCGCTTCGCCCAGCGTGCGCACCAGCAGCGTCTTGCCGAGGCCGGGCACGCCTTCGAGCAGGCAATGCCCGCCCGCCAAGAGGCCGATCAGCAATTGTTCGACCACGTCCTCCTGCCCGACGATCGCAGTCGCGATCGCGCGCTTCAATTCGCCGAGCTTGCCTGTCTGCTGTTCGATCTGCGTCACTCCTTGCGAACCCTTCAATTGCTCAGCGCGTACATGATGATGTTGACCCCGAAGCGGGTGTTGTCCTCGGCCAGAAAGCGCTTGTTGCGCCAGTCGTAATCCCACTCGCAGCCGTAATCCTTGTTGCTGTAGAGCAGGCCCAGCCGGCCATTGATGGTAATGCCCTTGAGGTAATCGTGAATGAGGTCATCGCCCCAGCCGTTCAGTTCGAACGAGGTTGCAGGCGGGCCGTCGAATTTGAAAAAGCTGGAATAAAGCGGGTGGGTGTTCGGCAGCTTCTTCAGGGCGTCCGCGCCGAAGATGCGGGTCATCTGGCTTTCGAACGACTTGGCGAACAACCCGTCGATGTCGTGGTTGCAATCGTCCACGAACACGAAGCCGCCGTTCCTCACATAGCGCTCGAAATTGCGGCGTTCCGCATCGGAGAATTCGACCGCCTTGTGTCCGGCAAGGTAGCAGAACGGCGCGGCGAGTATCCGAGGGTCGGCAAGGTCGACGACGTGCTCCTTGGGATCGACCCGCAGGGAGGTGTAGTCGATCAGCGACGTGATGAGGTTGGCGGGCATCCGCTGGTCGACATCCCAGTCGCCCGAATTGTACTTGAGCCGGGTGAACCAGAAGTCATAGCCACCCATGCCGGGCCCGCCCGCGCGCTGGGCGGCAAGCGGGCCAGGGAGCGCCGCACCCGCCAGCGCGCCGCCGAGCAGCTTCAGGAAACCGGCGCGGGTCATGCCGCTATGGCTCATGTGACCCGCGCCCGTTCGAGATGCGCCGTCAGACAGCGTCCGACAGCGAGGTGAAGGTGAAGTCGCGCAGCTTCATCGCCGGAACCATCATGCTGCCATCCTCGACCCGGACCGAACGGCCCAGTTCCTCGATGTTGTTGAGCATGATCACCGGGCTTTCGTTGAAGCGGAAGTTCTTGATCGGATACTTCAGCTGCCCGTTCTCGATGTAGAAGGTGCCGTCGCGGGTGAGGCCGGTGAGCAGCACGGTCTGCGGATCGACCATGCGGATGTACCAGGTGCGCGTGACCAGAATGCCGCGATCGGTGCCCGCGATCAGTTCCGAGGTCGACTTGGTGCCGCCCTCCATGATCGTGTTGCCCCAGCCCGCGGTTTCGGGCTTGCCCTGCTTGTTCGCCCAATAGCGCGAGTATTGCAGGTTGGCGACCTTGCCTGCGTCGATGATCATCGCTCGCTCGCGGGGCAGGCCGTCGCCATCCCACGGCATGGCGGGGACTGTGGGGTTGGCGGGGTCGGTGTAGATCATCACCCGCGGGTCCATGATCTGTTCGCCAAGCTTGTTGCCGCCGCCTTGCTTCGACAGGAAGCTGCGGCCCTCGTCGGCCGAGCGCGCATCAAAGAAGTTCATCATGAAGCTGATGAGGCCCGATGCTGCCGCCGGTTCGAGGATGACGGTGTATTTGCCCGGCTCCAGCGCCTGCGCTTCGACCGAGGCGGCAGCCTTGCGCATCGCGATCTGCACGTCGTCGCCTGCGTCGAGATCGCTCACGTCCTGAACGTTGCTCGCCACCCAGCCCGATCCGCGGCCGTCCTCGGTGCGCACGGTGCAGGTATAATCGGCGACGGTCGATTGCTGATAGCCGAAATTGCCGTTCGAATTGGCATGGGCAAAGAAGCTTGCGCCGTCTTCGAGGAAGCCAGCCGCGATCAGCCCGCGTTCGCGGCAGGGCACGATCGAGGCTTCGGCGATCTTGGCGCGCGCCTCTGCTGTCAGCGCGGCGGTGGCGGCGCTGTAGGTGTCGGTCGGCGTGTAGCTCTGCTTGGCGACCGCGGGCATGAATTCCGGGTTTTCCGGGGCCAGCCGTGCCAGATCCTCCGCCCGGCGCACCACGCGTTCGAGCGAGGTATCGTCGAACTGGTTGATCGAGGCCGTGCCCACCCGCTTGCCGAAGGCGACCTGCACGCCCAGCGACGTGCTGTCGACAATCCCCGAGGTCGAAATGTCGTTGCGGGCGAAGCGGACATTGCCGCTGATCCCGCCGCCGAGTTGCGCGCTGATTTCATCGGCAGTCGAAAAGGCGATCACCTTGTCGAGAATGGCCTTGGCCTGCGCTTCTGTCAGAATGCTCATGTCTGTCTCTCCTCGCGCGCAGCTCAGCCCAGCGACCGGGCGGTGTTGATGACGTTGATCCCGTCGAAACGGGTGGTGGAGGAGCCGTGGCTCACCGCCGAAATCTGGCTCGGCTGGCCCTTGCCGTCGAAGAAGGAGCCGAACATGCGATAGTCGCTCTCGTCACAGATCGCCGAGCATGCGCCCCAGAATTCGGGGGTTCGCATCTGGTAGGCGACATCCTCGATCATGGGGCCGAGCTTGCCGTTCTTGATCTCGTAGAACACCGTGCCGCCGAACTGCGCGTTGTAGCGCTGCTGATCGATCGAGAAGCTGCCGCGTCCGGCGATGTAGATGCCGTTGTCGACGCCCGCGATCATGTCCTCGGGGCTCATCTTGGTCTTGCCGGGGGCGAGCGACACGTTGGCCATGCGCTGGAACTGCACGGACGACCAGCTGTCGGCATAGCAGCACCCGTCGGATTCGTTCTTGCCGACGATGTGGGCCTGATCGCGGATCGTCTGGTAATCGACCAGCACGCCGTCCTTGATGAGATCCCAGCGCTTGGTCTTCACGCCCTCGTCATCGTAACCGACCGCGCCGAGGCTGCCGACCTGGGTCTTATCGGCGAACAGGTTGACGATGTCGCTGCCGTATTTGAAGCCCTCGTCGCGCTTGTCCATCGTGGCAAAGCTCGTGCCGGCGTAATTCGCCTCGTAGCCCAGCACGCGGTCAAGCTCGAGCGGGTGGCCGACGCTTTCGTGGATCGTCAGGCCCAGGTGATTGGGATCGAGCACGAGGTCGTACTTGCCCGGCTTGACCGAAGGCGCCTTGAGCTTGGCCTGCGCCTCGTTGGCGGCGGCGATCGCGTCTTCCTTCATGTCGTAGGACATGCCGTAGGTGGTGAGGCCGTTCGACAGCACGAACTTGTCCTCGCTGCGGCCGTCCATGTATTCCCAGCCGAGACCCATCGGCGCCGAAAGCCCCTCGCGCGAGCGGAACTTGCCGGTGGATTTATCGACTGCGGTGACGGTGATCGGAGCCCAGATGCGGTGCACGTCCTGATCGATATAGGAGCCGTCGGTCGAGGCGAAATACTTCTGCTCGTTGACGAGAAACAGCAGCGAATTGATGAAGCTGGCCCCGGCGTTCAGCGCCGAATCGTTCACGTCCATCAGCAGCGCGACCTTGTCGGCGATGGGTACGTCCATCGCGTTCTTTTTGATCGGGGTACGCCAGCTGACTTCGCCCACGCCCGGGGTGGGGGCAAGCTGGACCGCGCTGGTCTGGATGCGGGCATTGGCCTTGGCGATCGCGGTCGCCTGCCGGGCGGCGGCGGCGACCGCGTCCTCGGTCATCACGTCGGTCGCGGCAAAACCCCAGGCCCCGTCGGCGATCACGCGTACGCCGGTGCCGGTGCTCTCGGTGTTGACGATATTCTCGACATTGCGTTCGCGGGTGATGACGAACTGGCGCAGATAGCGGCCCACGCGCACATCACAGTAACTCGCCCCCGCGCCCGTCGCCGCAGTCAGCGCGGCATCGGCGAGGCGTTTCTTGACCGCGACGTCGATCCGGTCCTGCAATTGCTCAGCCGCGATCGCCTTGCCGAAAATCGAGGGCGATAGCGCGGCGCCCGTAAAAAAGGTGCTGAGCGCCAAAAAGTCCCGTCTGTCCACGCGATGTCTCCCCGACCGGGCCAGCCTCGTCCCTTTCGGTGCTCCCGAAGGCGATGGCAGCCATTCTATTGCAACGGGACGATGATGGCCGATGGAGCCGAGGCGGGTCAAAGGCTTTGACCCGGCCCGAGACAATTTCCATGCGACCTGTGACAAAGCCCCGCGTGGCCCAGTCCTAATCACCGGAATTCAGGGTGTGGGTACGGCACACGACGAAACGCATGATGTTATCGACGAACGGGCACCACCCGTCGGCGCGAGGCGGAAAGCGATCAGCGCGGAGGTGTCAGCCTGTGGGCGAGCAGGGCGAGGGTGTCCGCAGCCGATCCCGGCGGCATGGTGCCCGCCAGTTCGAGCGCGACGGCGCCCCTGCTGACCCTCGGTGATGTCTTCGCGCTGCGAGCATTGGCGTTGTCCCTCGCTGGGCGATATAGGTACGCCGCACCGCCAGCGGCGTGGCCGCGCTGTCGCAGGGCGGAGCGGCGTTGGCAGACTTGAATTTTCGAAGTCGTCCTCGAATCATCCCTCCAAGGATCGGAGCCGCCCATGATGTCCCTTGAAACCGATTACCTTGTCATCGGCGCCGGCGCGGTGGGGATGGCCTTTGCCGACACCCTGATCGCCGAGAGTGATGCCCATGTGACCATCATCGACCGGCAGGCGCGGCCCGGTGGCCACTGGAACGACGCCTATGGCTTCGTCGCGCTGCACCAGCCCTCGGCCTTCTACGGGGTGAACTCGCTGCCGCTGGGCACGAACCGCAAGGACACGCACGGCGTCAACGCGGGTCTGTATGAACTCGCTTCGGGCGCGGAGGTAACCGGCTATTACGACCGGGTGATGCGCCAGAGCCTGCTGGCTTCGGGCCGCGTGACCTATCTGCCGATGACCGCGTGGCACGGCGATGGCCGGGCAGTTTCTCTGATGTCGGGCGAGGAGACGGCGATCACGGTGCGCCGCAAGACGGTCGACACCACTCACAACAGCCCGGTCATTCCCGCCAATAACACCCCGCGCTTCGCGGTGGGTGAGGGCGTCAGGATGGTGCCCCCCGGTGCGCTCCCCCGGCTGTGGCTGGAGAGCGAGCGGCCCACGCGCTTCGTGGTACTCGGCGCGGGCAAGACCGCGATGGATGCGATCGGCTGGCTGCTCGCGATGGGCACGCCGGCGGACGCGATCCAGTGGATCAAGCCGCGCGACAGTTGGCTGATCGACCGCACCGGCACACAGCCGGGCGAGGAGTTCTTCGACGAAGTCTTCGGTCGCCAACTCGCGCAGATGCGGGCCTTTGCCGAGGGGACCTCGCCAGAGGATATTTTCGCCCGGCTCGAAGCGGCAGGCGTGGTGCTGCGGATCGACCCCGACGTGACGCCGACCATGTTCCACTACGCCACCATCTCGCACGGCGAAGTCGCCGAGCTGCGGCGCGTGACCAATGTGGTGCGCAAGGGCCGGGTAACCGCGATCACCCGCGACGCGATCATGCTGGAAGACGGCAGCGAACCGGCGGTGGCGGGCGCGCTCTATATCGATTGCACCGCCTCGGCGGTCGAGCCGCGCGCCGCCTTGCCGATCTTCCAAGGTGACCGCATCGTGCCCCAGCTGGTGCGCGTGCCGCAGCCGTGTTTCTCGGCGGCGCTGATCGCCTTTGTCGAGGCGCATTATCCTGATGACGATGCCGCGAAGAACAACCTGTGCCGCACCGTGCCCTTTCCGCACGACCTCAAGAGCTATCTCACCACCAACATCGTCAACATCATGAACCAGGGCGGCTGGTTCGGTGATGAGCGGCTGGGCGAATGGATCCGCCGCAGCCGGCTCGACGGGTTCGGAAAGATCGCTGCCGGGGTCGACCGCAGCGATGCGGCGCGGGTGGCGCTGCTGCAGGAACTGCGCGCGACCGGGCCGCAGGCGGTCGCCAACCTGATGCGGCTGGCGCAGCAAAGCTGACGTTCAGTCGGCCGTCTCGGCGCATGAGCGCCACCCATCCTCGGGCCTGTTCGGGGCTTCGATTTGTCCCTATGAGGGCGGCATTCGGCCCGTGTTCAGCCAGCGGGCCGTCAAACGCTGACCCCGCGAGTCCCGTGTCCGAACCGCCCATCGCCCTCACCGCCCCGCTCGCGGAGGCCTTTCTCGCCCAGCGCGAACGGCTGCTGCGCTTTTTGCGCGCGCGCGGGGCAGGGGAGGCGGCGGAGGATCTGCTGCACGAGCTGTGGCTGCGGCTGTCGGGCGCGGCCGATCCCGAGGCTGCGGCGGGCATCGGCTACATGATGCGCGCGGCCGACCGGCTGATGATCGACCGTTACCGGGCCGAGCGCCAAGCGCGCCTGCGCGACAAGGCCTGGGCCGAAGCGCAGCCGGGCCTTGCCGACAACATTGCCCCCGCGCCCGGGCCCGAGCGCGAAATCGCCGCGCGCCAGCAGGTTGCCGCGATCGAGGCCGCGCTCGCCGATCTCGGCCCGCGCGCCGCCGCGATTGTCCGCCGCCACCGCGTCGATGGCGTGCCCCAGCGCGACATCGCCGCCGAGTTCGGCGTCAGCCTCAGCACGGTCGAAAGCGATCTGCGGCGCGCCTATGCCCGTATCCTCGAGGCGCGGAGGGCGTTCGATGAGGTTTGAGGCGTGCGACTCCGTCTTGCAGTCAGGAGGCCCGGGACGATGAACGGCGCAATGACACCTGACCACAACGCGATCCGCGACGCAGCGCTTGGCTGGGCGCTGCGGACCGGGGAGCCCGACTTTACCGACTGGGACGGCTTTACAGACTGGCTTGAGGCCGACCCGGCGCACGCCCGCGCCTATGACGCGGTGCAGGCCGCGCTGGATGAGGCGGCGGTGTTGACGCCTGAAGTCGCGGCCGACATCGAACCCGCCCTCGCAGCGGCAAATGACAATCCCCCCGGCTGGCTGGCACGGCACCGCGTATGGCTGGGCGGAGCCATCGCTGCGGCGTTGGTATTGGCGACCACGTTCCTGTTCGGTCTCTGGCCGCAAGGTGAGACGCTCTACGCCACCGCGCCGGGCGAGACGCGGATGATCGCGCTGGGGGACGGCAGCACGGTTGCGCTGAGCGGCGGGAGCCGTCTGGCGGTCGCCGGCGCCCGCGCGGCAAGGCTCGAGGCAGGGCAGGCGCTGTTCACCATCCGCCACGATGCCGCAGACCCCTTCGTCCTCGATGCGGGCGGCACCCGGCTGGTCGATGCCGGGACGGTGTTCGACGTGCGGCTTGCCGGGGCGTCGCTCGATGTGGCGGTGGCCGAAGGTGCGGTTGTCATCGATCCCGACGCGCAGGCCGTCAGGGTCGATGCGGGCGAACGGGCCGTGGGCAAGGCCGGGGGGCAGTTCGACGTCGCGCCGGTCGATATGGCCGCGGTGGGCGAATGGCAGCGCGGGCGGATCAGCTTTGCCTATGCCAGCCTGGCCGAGATCGCCGTCGAACTCACCCGCGCCACCGGCATAGGCTTTACCAGTACCGACACCGCCACCCGGCTTTCGGGCAGCATCGCCTTCGATAGCCTGCGCGCCGATCCACGCGCGCTGGAGCCGCTGCTGGGGGTGCGGGTGCAGCCGCAGGATGGTGGCAACGGCTGGGTGATCTCCGCGCGGTAACCTATGCGTCCACTCGCCCCTCTTGCCGCGATAGCCGTCCTCGCCGCGCCCGCCGCGCTGGCCGCGCGTCCGGTGGAGCTTGCGATTCCGCCCGGAACTGCGGCCGAGGCTGCCATCGCCATCGCGCGGGCGACCAATGCCAGCATCGTCATCGCCGATCCGGCGCTGGGACGCCGCAAGATCGCCGCGATCAAGGGCCGGATGGATGCGGCGAGCGCGGTGAAAAAACTGGCGCAAGCGAGCGGGATGCAGGCGGTCAAGGTCGGCCCCGATGCCTGGCGGCTGATCGCCACGCCGCCGCGCAGCGTGAAGGCCGGGCGACAGCGCCCCTCCGCCGAGACCGCGCGCGCACCGGCCGCCGCGCCGCAACTTCTGCCCGAGGCCGAGGGCCCGCCGATCATCGTCACCGCCAGCAAGCGCGACCTCACCTTCACCGAGATGCCCGCGCAGGTGACGTTGATCGATGGCGAAGTGCTGCAGCGCGGCGGGGTGGGCGGGACTGAGAAGATCATGCAGCGCAGCGCCGCGGTCAGCTCAACCTATCTCGGCAGCGGACGCAACAAGCTGTTCATTCGCGGCATCGCGGATTCGAGCTTCACCGGGCCGACGCAGGCCACGGTGGGACAATATTTCGGCGACCTGCGCCTGTCCTACAACGCGCCCGATCCCGATCTGCGCCTGTCCGACATGGAGCGGGTGGAGATCCTCGAAGGGCCGCAGGGCACGCTCTATGGCGCAGGCTCGCTCGGCGGGATCATCCGGCTGGTGCCGCGTGCGCCGGAGCCGGGGGAGACCAGTCTGGTGGTCTCCGGCGGGGCAGCGCTGATTGCCGGGGGCGAGCCGGGCGGCGATGCCAATGCCACGATCAACCTGCCGCTGGTCGGCGAGACCGCGACGCTCAGGGTCAATGTCGATGCGGCCACCCTGGGCGGCTATATCGACAAGCCCGCGCTGGGCCGCAGCAACGTGAACCGCACCGACATATTCGCCGGACGGGCTGCGCTGCGGCTCGATCTTGCGCCGGACTGGAGCGCCGATGTGATCCTGCTGGGGCAGGATACCCGTGCCGAGGACAGCCAATATGCCGACCGCGAGGGGCGCAGGCTCGAAAGCTCGGCCCGCGTGACCGAGGGCAGCCGGGCGCAATACGGGCAGGCGCAGCTGGTGGTGAACGGCGCGATCGGCGGGGTCAGGATCAAGTCCTCGACCGGGATCGGCGCGCAGGATCTGACCGAACGCTACGATGCCACCGCCCCCGGCGGCGCGCCGCGGCTGTTCCGCCAGCGCAACGAAACGCGCATGATCGCCAACGAGACCCGCATCTGGCAGCCCGTGGGGCCGGGGCGTGCGCTCGGCTGGGTGCTGGGCAGCAGCATCATCGACAATCGCAACACCCTGACCCGCGGGATCGGCCCGGCGGGAGAGCCCGAAACGGCCAGCACCGGGGTCGAGAACACCGTGTTCGAGATCACCGGCTATGGCGAGGCCAGCTACCGGCTGCTCCCCGTGCTGACGCTGGCGGCGGGCTTGCGCGTCACCACTGTCGAACTGGGCGGGGAGGGCGAGAACGTGCCGCTGCCGATCGCGATCGCGAACCGGGCGGTGACCGCAACCCGGCGGCAGACGGCGTGGCTGCCCTCGGCCTCCGCTCTCGTCGATGTCGGCGCGGATGGCCGCGCGTGGCTCCGCTATCAGGAAGGCTTCCGGCCCGGCGGTCTGGCCGTATCGGGCGATTTCGTCCGCCAGTTCAAGTCCGACCGCGCCCGCACGGTGGAGCTGGGCGGTGGTTGGGGCGTGCCGGGGCGGGGCAATTTCGATGTCTCGGCCAGCCTTTCCTACACCCGCTGGCGCGACATTCAGGCCGATTTCATCGACGAGGGTGGTTTGCCCTCGACCGCGAATGTCGGTGACGGCACGATTCTGGCGGCGAGCGTTGCGGGCAGCGTGCGGCTGGCGCCGGGCTTGCGGTTCGATGCCGGGGCGACGATCAACGACAGCCGGGTCGATGTGCCGCAGTTCTTTGCGCTGACCCCGCTGTCGCTCACCGGATTTGACATCGTCCCGCCGCGCGGCGCCGAAAGCGCGGCGCGTGTTCTTGCCGCGCCGCGCTTGGGACGGATCCCCAATATCGCGCAGGTTTCGGGCCGCGCGGGGCTGCAATGGCGGCGCGAATTCGGCAATGGCACCGCGCTGCTGGCCGATGGCTGGATCAGCTACGTCGGCAAGTCACGCCTCGGTGTGGGGCCCGAGCTGGGCGAATTGCAGGGCGATTATCTCGACAGCGGGCTGATCGTGCGCTTCGGACGCGACCATGCCGGGCTGACGCTGACACTCTCCAACCTGTTCGAAAGTCAGGGCAATCGCTTTGCGCTGGGCACGCCTTTTTCGACCGGCCGGGCGCAGGTCACTCCGCTTCAGCCACGCACCGTCCGGATCGGGTTCGACGCGCGGTTCTGATTTTTTTTGTACGCAGGGCCAAGGCGCGCGCGCAAGGTCTCCGTCTCCTGAGACAAAGGATCAGGAGGAACCCCCAAGATGAATACCCGCACGCTTCTGGCTGGCACCGCGCTTGTCGCTCTCTCAGGGCCGCTGGCCGCGCAGACCGTCATCACCACGGCGCGCACGACCCCGGTGGTGACGTCGAGTGTCAACAACGGCCAGCCTGCCGACGTGCGGATCGAATCCGCCGGATCGGTGACGGTGACCAGCGGCACCGCGGTGACGGTCGACAGCAACAATTCGGTGACCAACGCGGGCAACATCGCGATCAGCAATGCCGACAACGCCACCGGCATTCTGGTGACCGGGCCGCGCACCGCCAACATCACCAATTCCGGCACGATCACGATCGACGAGACCTACACCGCGACCGATGCCGACAATGATGGCGATCTCGATGGGCTCTTCGCGATCGGCACGGGCCGCACCGCGATCCGCATCGACGGCGCGCTGACCGGCAACCTCAGCCACACCGGCACGATTCTGGTCGAGGGCAACAATTCGGCCGGCATCCGCGCGACCGGGCCGATTAACGGCACCTTCACGCACGAGGGCCGCACCACCGTGACGGGCAACAATTCGGTCGGCGTGGCGATGAGCGACATTTCCGGCAATGTCCGGCTGGCGGGCGAGATCGCCGTGCGCGGCCTCAATGCGCAGGGCGCGGTGCTGGGCGGCAATCTCGGCGGCGCGCTGCGGGTGCAGAGCAATATCGCGGTCAGCGGCTATCGCACCGTGCCGGCCCCGACCGATGTCTCGCGGCTCGATGCCGACGATCTGCTGCAAGGCGGCAGCGCGCTGGTGATCGAAGGCAATGTCGCCAAGGGCATCATCTTCGAGATCGCGCCCGCCAATGCGTTGCCCAACGACAATGACGAGGACAAGGACGGGATCGAGGACGCCAAGGAAGGCAACACCCGCATCATCGCCCATGGCGCGGCCCCCGCGGTGCAGATCGGCGGCGCAAATGACATCACGATCGGCGCGACCGAGGGCACGTCGAACAATTTCGGCATCGTGATGGCAGGAACGATCCTGGGTGACGGGGTCTATTCCGGCATCAGCGGGACGGGGATGCGGATCGGCGGGCGCGGCGGAGACGTGGCCATCGCCAACGGGATCCAGATCAACGGCCAGATCGGCGGCGCCGCACGCGCGGCCAATGCCACCGCGCTCGAACTCGGCGCGGGCGCCACCGTGCCCGTGATCAACAACGCGGGCACCATCGCTGCCAGCGTGACCGGCACCGACACCACCACCGGCCAGGCGACCGCGCTGCTGATCGACCAGAACGCGAGCCTCGGCATCCTGCGCAATTCCCGCTCGATCACGGCGGCGACCACCAAGGCTGGATCGGCTGTCGCGATCCTCGATCGTTCGGGCACGCTCGGGCTGATCGAGAACAGCGGTGCGATCTCGGCGAGCGGGGCCGATGCGGCCTCGACCCGCAATGTCGCCATCGACCTGTCGGCGCGCACCGCGGGCAGCATCGTGCGCCAGACCGTGGTCGCCAGCGGCACCACCGCGCCTTCGATCATCGGCGACATCCGCTTTGGCAGCGGAAATGACCTGCTGGAGCTGCTCGACGGCGGCGTAGCCGGTACGGTCAGCTTCGGCGGAGGCGCCAATCAGCTGCTGATGAGCGGCGATGCGGTGTTCAGCGGCACCGCCGACTTCGGCGGCGGCGCGGGCACGCTGCGGATTGCCGACACGGCGGGCTTCGGCGGGCGGCTGGCCAATGCGCAGAACGTCGCAGTCAATCTCGCAGGCGGCACTCTGGCGCTGACGGGCCCTGCCACGATCGCCAGCCTCGATGTCGGCGCGACCGGGGTGATCGGCGCGACGCTGGGCGGCGCGGCGGGAACCGACACCGCGATCACCGTCACCGGCGCAGCGAATTTCGCCACGGGCTCGAAGATCCTCATCCGCCTTGCCGATCTCGATACGGCGGGCGGTACTTACACCGTGATCTCGGCCGGGAGCCTGACGGGGGGAAGCAACCTCACCGCCGACAGCGCGCTGGTGCCGTTCCTCTACAAGGCCGCGCTGGCGGTGAGCGGCAACAACATCAATGTCGCGATCACCCGCAAGGCGACCGCCGACCTCGGCCTCAACGCTTCGGAAAGCGCGGCCTTCGACAGCCTGTTCGACGCGCTGGGCGAGGACGACAAGGTCGCCGGGCTGTTCCTCGGCATCAACAATGCCGAGGTGTTTCAGGCCTATGTCGCCCAGACCTTGCCCGATCACGCCGGGGGGACCTTCGAAGGGCTGAGCCAGGGTCTGCGCACCTTCAACCGCCACTTCATGGATCCGAACACGCCCTTCGACGAGGAAGGCAAGTTCCGCATCATCGCCGATTTCGCCAATTGGAACCTCGACAAGGAGCGTGGGGATTCGGCGGCCTTCGACCTTACCGGGCTGGGTTTCCGGGGTGGGGCCGAATACCTCACCGGCTTCGGCGCGATCGGCCTGACTGGCAGCTGGCTGTGGAGCAAGCACAAGAACGGCCCGTTCGACAACTCGGTGCTGGGTGACAGCTATGAAGCCGGCGTCCACTGGCGCGGCAAGTTCGGCCCGGTGATCGGCTTTGCGCGGGTCGGGGCGGGCAAGTCCGATTTCTCGGGCAGCCGCGTGTTTGCCGGGGGGACGGGCACCGATGCCGTCAATTACACCATCGAGCGCGACTGGAGCGGCGATTTCGTTACCGCCACCGGCGGCGTGTCGATCGAGGGCGGATCGCAATTCTTCTTCTTCCGCCCCTCGCTGATGATCGACTATCTGCGCCTCAAGGAAGACGGCTACACCGAGACCGGCGGCGGCGATGCGCTGAACCTGACGGTCGAGGACCGCGCCAGCAAGGAAGTCGGCATCAATGGCGCGGTCGCCGTGGGTGCGGATCTGTGGGGGATGCAGGCGCGCGACACCGGCTGGTTCCGGCTCGAGGCCGAAGGCGGCTGGCGCGAATTGCTGACCAGCGATCTCGGCGCGACCCGCGCGCGCTATGGCGAGGGCGACGTCTTCACGCTCAACCCCGAAGGGCGCGACAGCGGCTGGTTCGCCCGCGCCCGCGCGCTGGGCGGGGATGGCAGCTACAAGATCGCAGGCGAGCTCGGACTGGAAGAACAGTTCGGCGAGATCGGCTACAGCTTGCGCGCATCGATCCGCTTCGGCTGGTGATGCGCGCCGGGTGCCGACAGCCGAATGCCCCCCCGCAAGGCCCGGTCGGCACCCGCTTTTCTGATCGCTACCGCGTAACCACCTTGCCCGACATCGGCGCGAGCTTGGCGAGCAGGCGGTTCTGCGCGGCAAAGGGCACGCCCGCCTCGCGCATCGCGGTCTGAAGGTTTTCCACCAGCGCGTTCATGTCGGCCTTGGTCACGCCCATCTCGGCGTGCGAGGCCGCCATGTCGCGCCCGGTGTAATCGCAGCCCGCGCCGAGCAGGTAGCAGAACTGTTCGCCCAGCGTGCGCTTGAGACGCACCATGTCGTGCGCGGCGAAGATGTCGGCGATGCGCGGGTCGGCTTCGGATAGTTCGACCGTGCGCTCGGCAATCCGGCGGATGCCCTCGCGCCCGCCGAAATCGGCGACCAGCGCGGCGCTGTCATAGGGCGTGGCTCCGGCGTTGGCGTTGGACTGTTGGTAAGGATCGACCGGCAACTCGCCCGTCACCGGGTCGCGCTCCTTCACCTCAACCCCGAATTCGGCGTCCCAGTCGGTCCCCTCGGCCGGGGCCTGCTGGGCGATCAGCAGCGCAGCGGCAGCGGTAGCGGTAAGCAGCAGCATGGCGAAAACTCCGGGGGCAGTGTCAGAACGCGACCTGCGCGGACAGGAACCCACCGCGCTGATCGGAGAAGGTGGCGATCGAACCCAAGTCGACATAGGCCGCGGTCAGGGTCAGATTATCGGTCAGGGCATAGGCGGCGAAGATGTCCATCCAGTCATCGTCGCCGAGTCCGAGATTGTCGGGTTTGGAACGATATTCCGCCCCCACGACCGCGCGGCGCGACAGCTGGTAGCCCAGTGAGCCTTCGAACTGCAGCTCGTAGCCCGCGCCCGCCACCGATCCGAAGCCGAGCAGGCCGAGCTCGTTCGCCTCGGTGTAGCGCAGCGTCGCATTGACCAGCAGGCTGCGCGCTAGCAGCAACTTGGTGGCGCTCACCGTGTAGTCGGTGCCCTCGTCGTCGGCCGCCCCCAGCGCACGCACCAGCGCACCGTCGGCGCTGCGCTTGTGCTCGATGCCGACCGCGATCTGCGGCAGCCAGCTTTCGCCATAGACAAGATCGCCCGCCACCCGGAGCTTTGCGCCGAACGTGTCCATGTTGAAGGTGTAACCCTGCCCGATTCCCAGCAGGGCGCCCACATCACGGGTGTCGAAATCGGCGCGGGAGTACGACAGTTCGAGACGGTCGCCGAACCCCACCGCCACCCCGTAGGAACGCCAGCCATAGTCGGGCAGCTCGACCGCAGTGGCATGGGCCGTAAGCCCGATCCCGCCCGGCATCTGCCGCCCGCCGATCGTCGCCCAGCGCGCAAGCCCGCCTCCCGAGGAGCCCTCGACCGTGCTCACGCCATTGGTGAGCAGCAGCTTGCCGCCTTTGAACAGGTCGACCTTGCCCAGCCGCAGGCCCTCATCCGTCAGAGCAGTGTGCTCCCCAAGCGGCTGCAGGGCGCGTGCGCTAAATGCTGGGTCGAGCGGGTGAGGGAGCGTGGCTGGGGAGTTGGCCGATGCGTCCTCGTCCAGCACATCGGCATAGGCGATCTGCGGTCCGGGGGTGTCCGGGCGCGTGTCGGGTTCGACAGTCACGGAGGTTGCAGCGCCCGCGGCTGTCGCAAGCGCCATCAGGCTGGCAAGGGACATTGTCATCTCACCTGCCCGCCTAAACAAAAAGGGTAAACTTGCCCTAAACCACGTGGCGAAGGTTTCTTAAGGGATGCGGCCTAGAGCCGCACCCCACCATGCGCCCGATCTGCTTCCCCTCCTTCGTTTACCGCCCCCGCGCCACACTTGCCTTTGCGAGCCTTGTCGCTGCCGGAATCGTGCTTGTGAGTGCGCCGCTGGCCGAGGCAGCGGGCCCTGCCAGCCTGCGCATTCAGGTGGTTGATGAGCGCGGGCTTCCCGTGCGCGATGCGGTCGTGGAGCTGCGCGGCGCCAAGCCCGCGACAGGCGCGATTCGCTTTCCCTGGAAGATGGGTATGGCGCAGAAGGGCCTGCAGTTCACCCCCGGCACGCTGATCGTCGCCCGCGGCAGCACGGTCGCCTTTCCCAATCTCGATACGGTACGCCATTCGATCTACTCATTCTCGAAGCCCGCGCGTTTCGAGATCGAACTTTACGGCCGCGATCAGACCCGCACGCACACCTTCGCCGTGACCGGCAGCGTCAAGCTGGGGTGCAATATCCACGATCAGATGCGCGGCTATATCCGCGTCACCGACACGCCCTTTGCGGGCAAGACCGACGGCAATGGCTATGTCACACTCACCGGCATGGCGGGCGGCGGGGCGAACCTGACGGTGTGGCACCCGCAATTGCGCGGCATGGCCAACGAGAGCAAGTCGGCGATCACCATCACCGGCGGCGCGCAGGCACACAAGCTGAAGGTGGCAATCAAGTGAGCCCGGCGACATTGGTGCGATCGCCCGCCCGCGCGGCATGGGCGCGCGTGTCGGGCTTGCGCTTCGGTTCGCTGCGCGCGCGCATCGCGCTGCTCTATGCCGGGTTGTTTGCAGGGGTGCTGGGGCTGGTGGTGAGCCTTGCCGCCGGCGGTCTAGAACGCTTTGCCGAGGCCGGTGCCTCGCGCGATCTGAGCGCCAATGCCCGCGTATTCGACGAAATCCTCGCCGCCCGCGCGCGCCAGATGGGCGATCAGGCGGGCGTGCTGGCGCATGATTTCGGCTTCCGCGAGGCGGTCGCGACCGGGGATGCGCCGACCATCACCAGCGCGCTCGAAAGCCTTGAGAGCCGGGTGCGCAGCGACATGGCGTTCGTGTTGACGCTCGAGGGCGAAGTGCTCGCCGCCGATACCAGCGGCGTGCCTGCGCCCGAAACGCTGTGGACACGGCTGGATGAAGGCGGCACCCGTGGGATCATCGCTTCGGACAAGGGGTTGGCCTTGGCCGCCGCAGCGCCGATTGAAGCACCTGACCTGATTGGCTGGCTGGTGATCGCCCAACCCCTTGACCGGGCCGAGCTCGACCGGCTGGTGGAACTGGCCCCGATTGCGCTCGATGCGCAGGTCGTGGAAGCCGGTGCGCAGGCCCCGTGGCTGAAAGACGCCGCCGACGATGCCGTGTTCGAACGCGAGGCGGCTGGCGAGCGCTCGCTGTATCACGTGTCCGATCTGGCCGTGCTGCAGGACGAGATCGCCCCGCGGCTGGTACTGCGCCACGGGCTGGACGAATCGCTGGCCGCCTATAACAGCCTCAAGGGGTGGCTGATCGCGCTCGCCGCGGGCGGTATCGCGCTGGTGCTGGGCCTCAGCTGGAAGGTCGCGCGCACCGTCACCGAGCCGCTCCAGCAGCTCGATACCGCCACCCGGCTGATCGGCGAGGGGCGCGAAGTCACGCTCCCGGTCGAAACCGATGACGAGATCGGACGGCTGGCGGAAAGCTTCAACAAGATGGTCGACGCGATCGAAGAACGCGAGCGGGAGATCATCCATGTCGGCCTGCACGACGGGCTGACCGGCCTGCCCAACCGCAAGCTCTTCACCGAACAGCTCGCCAATACGCTCGCCCGGCGTCGTGCGGGGGAGCGGGTGATGGTCGCCTATGTCGATCTCGACGACTTCAAGATGGTCAACGACACGCTCGGCCACCCGGCGGGTGACGCGCTGCTGCGGATGGTTGCCGACCACCTCAAGGAAGACCATCCCGATGCGCTGATCGCAAGGTTGGGGGGCGATGAATTCGTGATCCTGATCGATGGAATCGACGACAAGGCCAGCCTCGGCAATATCGCCGACGGGCTCCAGCGCAGCTTCGATCGCCCGCTGTCGATCAATGGTCAGGCGGCGACCTGCGGCGCGAGCATCGGCATCGCGATGGCCCCGGTCGATGGCGAGGACGGCACCACGCTGATGAGGAATGCCGACCTCGCGCTCTACCGCGCCAAGCACGAGGGCAAGGCGGGGTACCATTTCTTCGAACCCGCGCTCGATGAAGCCGCTCGCCGACGTCGTCAGCTGGAGCTGGACCTGCGCGCCGCGATCAAGGATGGCAGTTTCGAGCTCCATTTCCAGCCGCTCTATTCGCTGTCGGAGAAGCGCCTGACCGGGTTCGAGGCGCTGATCCGTTGGAACCATCCCACGCGCGGCCGGGTCAATCCGGTGGAGTTTATCGCGTTGGCGGAGGAAACCGGCCTCATCATTCCCATCGGCGAATGGGTGCTGCGCGAGGCCTGCCATCAGGCCAGCACCTGGCCCGACGATGTCAGCGTGGCGGTCAATGTCTCGCCCAAGCAGTTCGCCGCCAGCGGGATCGCCAGCACGGTATTGTCGGCGTTGTCGGCCAGCGGCTTGCCGCCGCACCGGCTGGAGCTGGAGATCACCGAAAGCATCTTCATCGCCGATATCGACCAGACGCTGGCGACACTGCACAGCTTGCGCAATCTTGGTGTCAGGATCGCGCTCGACGATTTCGGGACGGGCTATTCTTCATTGAGCTACCTGCGCTCCTTCCCCTTCGACAAGGTCAAGATCGACAGGAGTTTCGTGGAGGACCTCGGCACCAGCACCAGCGGCCATGCCATGATCCGCGCGATCACCATGCTCGCGGGCGCGCTTGGCATGGAGACTCTCGCCGAGGGGGTCGAGGATGTCGCGCAGTTCGAAGTGCTCGAACGCGAGGGATGCCAGAACATCCAGGGCTATCTGTTCTCGAAGCCGGTTGCCGCCGCGGCAGTTCCGGAGCTACTGCGCAACGAGGCCGGCTATCAGCGCAAGCTGCTCGGCTGAGCGCTGCGGCCTACTCTGCCGCCTCGCCCTGTTCCTGCACGAAGATCATGTAATCGACGATTGCGGGGATTGAGGCCTCGTCGACCGGGGCCTTGTAGGTTTCGATCATCTTCTTCGCGATGCTCTCCCACTTTTCGCGGGGGATCTTGGGCTGCTGCAGCATGGTCGAGGGCGAATGGCAGGCGGTGCAATTGGCCAATACCGCCTCGCGCCCCGGGCCTTGGGGAAGGTCTACGGGATCGTCGGGCAGGGTGATGCTGGTATCGGTGAAGGTCGCCGTGGGCGCGCTGTCGCAGGCGGCCAGCAGCGCGAGCGCGGGGAGGAGGGCAAGCGCTCTCATCGGGCCCTCAGGGTGATGCGTTCGATCACGTTCCGGGCATAGCCCGAGGGGTTCCAGACGAAGGTTTCCGGCTGCACCGCGCCCTTCGCGTTGGTGGCGCGCACGCCGACCTGTTCGAAATCCCCCGCGACCTGCGGCAGTTCCACCGACCAGCGGCGGAAGGCGTAGGGCTCATGATCGTCCGGGCCGAGAATGCAGGGGATTTCCCAGCCCTTTCCGACCAGATCGACCCGCTCAAGCGCGGCATCGCCGCCAAAGGCGATGCCTTCCAGCACCAGCGGCTTGCCCAGCATCACGGTGTCTCCGTCGGCATGGCTGGTGATGAAGCTGCGCGGCGGCATGGCGGTGATGGGAACAGTGGGGAAGCCCTTGTCGCCCGGCTGCACCGGTGCTGCCGGAAAGCGATAGGTGTCGGCCATGTAGTGGCTCGGGTCGTCCTCGTCCCCGATCACCTCGATCGTGGCGAGCATCTTGACCCAATAGGTCGAAAACCACCCTGGCACGACGATCCGCAAGGGGAAACCGTGCAGGATCGGGAGCGGTTCGTCGTTCATCGCCCATGCGACCAGCACGTCGTCGCGCATTGCCATGTCCATCGGAAGCGATTTGATGAATTGCGGCGCGCCCTCGGTGAGCGGCACGTCGAGCCCGGCGAAGCGCACGCGCTTGGCCCAGGGCGCGGTGCCTCCGGCCTTGGCGAGCACATCGCGCAGCCGCACGCCGGTCCACTTTGCGCAGCCCATCGCGCCGTTGCCCCATTGCCCGCCGGTGACGCGCGGCTGCGAAAGCCCGCGCCCATTGCCCGCGCACTGGTTGACCGCAACGACCGAGACATGCTCGCCCGCGGCAGCCACCTCGTCCAGCGTCAGCGATACCCCCCGCTTGACCGCGCCGCCCACCGCCACGCGGTGCTCACTTGCCTTGATTTCGGTCGGGAAGGGCCAGTTCCAGCGCACGAACATCCGGTCGTTGGGCGTGATCACCCCTTCGCGGAACACGCTCATCGGCGTTTCCAAGACCGGCGGACGGATGCGGTGGACGATCATCTCGCCCTTGCCGGGAAAGGCGGGCTCGAGCGGGCGGATGCTCGGCCCGCCGGGCAGGCCAAGGTCGATCAGGCGTCCGGCCTGCTGCGCCAGCACGGGTGCGGCCAGCGCGGTGACGCCAGCGCCTGCAATCAGCGAGCGGCGGGTGGGCCTGTTCTCGCTCATGCGTCTGCCTTGGTGAGCCGCGCAATCAGCGCGCCGATATCCGCCACCGCCAAACCGTGCGCCGCGATCAGATCGCCGATGTCGTCGATCCGCGCCATCTCGCCATCGTCGCGCATGATCGAGCAGATCACCGCCGCATCGCCCGCCCCTGCGAGCCGCGCAAGGTCGATCGAGGCCTCGCAGGCGGACGGGCGGTCGAGCACGCCGCCTGCTTGCGCGATCAGCGGAAAAACGTGGCCGGGCGAGTGGATGTCCGCCGCGCTCGCCCCTTCGGCGATGGCGACCTGCACCGTATGCGCGCGGTCGGCAGCGGAAATGCCGGTCGACACGCCTTGCGCCGCTTCGATCGAGCGCGCGAAGGGCCGCCCGGTCTGGCGGTGCGGGCCGGGATTGATCAGCGTCAAGCCCAGCTGCGCCGCGCGTTCGGGCGTCACCGCAAGGCAGATCAGCCCGCGCCCATGCGTCGCCATGAAGTTGATCACCTCGGGCGTGACCGCGCGGGCTGCACACATGAAGTCGATATCCCCGCCGCGCAGCCGGTCACCCGCAAGCACGACGATCCGCCCGGCGGCAATCGCCGCGAGCGCGCCGCCAAGATCGTGGTCGAGCGCCGCAGTCATCACGCCAGATCCCGCCCGGCGGCAAAGCTCTTCGCGCCCAGCACCACCTGCCGGCCGACCAGTTCCAGCTGGCCGCGCGCGCGCTCATCAAGGCATTCACCATCGGGCGAGAACAGCCCGCGATAGGTGCGGATCGTCGCGCCCATCGGGGTCGGCCAGCCGCGCAGGGCGTGGGTGATGGCGCGCATCGTCAGCAGCGTCGACATCGAAGCCTGATCGCCGAAAGCGGTGGCGATCAACCCTACCGCACGCCCATCGAGATAGGGCCGCTCGTCCTTCGCCAGATCCTCTAGGTAATCGAGCGCGTTCTTGACCACGCCCGAAATCGTGCCGTGATAACCGGGAGCGGCGACCAGCAGGCCGTCAGCCGCGCGCACCGCCTCCACCATCTCCGCACCCAGCCCGGCGCTGTGATCGGGGCCGAGATAGTGGGGGAGGGCGGTGAGGTATTCCCCGCCGAACACCGTCACTTCTGCCCCTTGCCCTTCCGCAACGGCAGCGGCGAGGCGCAGCGCCTGCTCGGTCGAGGAGCCGGGATTGACCGTGCCGCCAAGGGCAACGATTCGGGTCATGCGGAGGGTGTCCTTTCCAAGAGATAGGCAGCAAGGCGCGCGGTCTGCTCGGGCGTGAAATGCAGCCCCAGCTTGGTGCGGCGCCAGAGGATGTCTTCGGCAGTGCGCGCCCATTCGTTGTCGATGAGATGATCGACCTCGGCAGCGGTGAGCCCGTGGCCAAATGACTCGCCGAGGTCATCGGCACAGGTGGCGGTGCCGAGAAAACTGGCGGCGCGGGTGCCGTAGAGCCTGATCAGGCGATGCGCCTCGCGCTGCGACAGGAAGGGATAGCGCGCGCGCAGTTCCTCCATTTTCGCCCCGGCCTCGGTCATCCCGAAATCGCCGCCGGGCAGCGGGGCGGAGCCGGTCCAGTCGGGCGCATTCAGCATCGGCAGAAAGGGCGCGAGTTCATCGAGAGCCTCGGCCGACAGGTGGCGATAGGTGGTGATCTTGCCGCCGAACACCGAGAGCAGCGGCGCGCCCCCGTCAGCGCCGCCGTCGAGCTCGAAGCGATAGCCGCGTGTTGCCGCCTCGGGCCGGCCCGATCCGTCGTCGATCAGCGGGCGAACGCCCGAATAGGTCCAGACCACGTCGGCGGGGGTGACGGGTTGGCGGAAATATTCCGAGGCGCCTTCGCACAGATAGGCGATCTCCTCGGGGGAAGCGCGCACCTCGTCGAGGCTACCGGTGTGATCGACATCGGTGGTGCCGATCAGGGTGAAATCGGTCTCGTAAGGGATGGCGAAAAAGATCCGTCCGTCGGGCAGCTGGAAGAAATAGGCGTCCTCGTGTTCGAAGATGCGCTTCACCACGATGTGCGAGCCTCGCACCAGCCGCATCCGCTGCGCCGAGGGCTCGCCCGCGCGGCTCAGCAGATCGAGCACGCGCGGCCCTGCGGCGTTGACGACCGCGCGGGCGGTGAAGGTCTCGCCCCCCGCCGCGATCCGCCAGTGATCGCCCTCGCGCGCCAGCGCCGTGACCTCGCAGCGGGTGCGCACCTCCGCGCCTCGGTCGGCGGCATCGCGGGCGTTCAATACCACCAGCCGCGCATCGTCCACCCAGCCATCGGAATAGGCAAAGGCGCGGGTGTATTCGGGCTTGAGCGGCGCACCGGCGGCGTGGCGCGTGAGATCGATCGCTTGTGTCGCCGGAAGCCGCTTCCTGCCGCCGAGATGGTCGTAAAGGAACAGGCCCAGCCGCACGAGCCAGCGTGGGCGCAGGCCGGGGCGGTGGGGGAGGATGAAGCGCAGCGGCCAGATGATGTGCGGCGCGATGCCCCACAGCACCTCGCGTTCAGTCAGGGCCTCGCGCACCAGGGCGAATTCGTAATGCTCGAGATAGCGCAGCCCGCCATGCACCAGCTTGGTGGAGTTGGACGAGGTGCCCTCCGCCAGATCGCCGCGCTCCAGCAGCACCACCTTCGCCCCGCGCCCGGCGGCATCGCGTGCGATTCCCGCGCCGTTCACGCCGCCGCCGATCACGGCCAGATCGAACATCGTGCTCATGGAAGCACCCCTATCGCGAAGCCGAGCGCGACCACAAGCGAAGCGATGGTCGCTGCCAGCACCGGCATCACCGCGCGCCAGCCAAGGCCGAGCAGCAGGTCGGTGCGCGTGCGCATCGCGGTGGCGGTGACGGCGAGCAGCAGCAGGGTCTTGGAAATGGTCAACGCATGATCCGCCAGCACGGCGGGCAGGGTGACGAGCGAATTCACCGCCACCAGCGCGAGGAAAGCGAGGATAAATCCCGGCAGCAGCGGCACGCGCGCCTTGCCGACGCCTGCGGGCAGCGGCTGCGCCCGTGCGATCCAAAAGGCGGCGAGCGTCACCAGCGGGGCGAGCAGGGCGACGCGGGTGAGCTTCACCACCGTCGCCTGCGCGCCCGCCGCATCCGACACGGCAAGGCCCGCACCGATAGACTGCGCGACGTCATGGATCGCCGCTCCGGTCAGAAAGCCCGCCTGCGCGTCGGAAAAATCGAGCGCGGTCGCCAGCATCGGATAGGTGACGAGCGCGATGGCCGATGCGGCGGCAAGGATCACCAGCGTCAGCGTGAATTGCGCCTGATCCACCCGCTCCCGCCCGATTACGCCGTAGAGCGCCAGCGCCGCCGATGCTCCGCAAATCGCGGTCGCACCCCCGCCGAGCAGGCCGATCGCCGGGCCCTGTCCCGTCGCCCGCGCGGCGGCGAGTGCGGCGGCGAGCGCGGCGGCCATCACCAGCGCGAGGCCGAGGAACGGCACCGCGCCCATCGCCATCACCTGCATAGCGGTAACCTGAAAGCCCAGCAGCACGATCCCGGCCCTCAGCCCATGACGCGAGACCGCATCGAGCCCGTCATGCGTCCGCGTGTCGCCCGCGACGAAATTGAGCGCGAGGCCGATCAGCAGCCCGGCAAGGATCACCGGCACGCCGTAATTCTGCGCCAGCCACGCCGCCGCCGCACCCGCGATGGCCGCGATCGCCAGACCGGGGACGAAACGGGAGAGCGGGCGGCGCGCGCGGGGCGCGGCGGCGGCGCTTTCGGCAAGCACCATCTCGCCGAACAGATCGCCGGCAAAGGCCTCGAAATCGGGGCGCGCGTCGCGCTTCATGCCGGCTGATCGGTCCTCTGTCTCACGGTGTCACATTCCTACCCCGCGTCGCCCGGTTTGGCAACCGCCCGGCCTCAGGCGAAGACGGCGTCGGCTTCCTCCGGACGGCGAATTTCCGGCAGCAGCCACTGGAACCATGCCAGCGCCACCAGATAGGACGAAGCGGCAAAGATGAACAGCGGCACGAAGCCCAGCCCCGCATCAAGCACCCGCCCCGCGACGAGCGAAATCGCCACACCGCCCATATTGCCCATGAAGGCGCCGAAAGCGGTCACCCGCCCGACCTTCACCTGCGGCACGACATCGGTGATGGTCGAGAACAGCGAGAGCGAGAAACCCTGGTGCCCGGCCATCACCACCCCGATCATCATCGCCACCGGCCAGAAGCTGTCGATCTGAAGCACCAGCGGCAGCGGGGCGACGATCAGCGCCGAGACGAGCATCACGCTCTTGCGCACGCGGTTGGGGCTCCACCCGGCTTCCAGCAACCGGGTCGAGGTCCAGCCCGCCAGCAGCGCGCCGAGCCCCGATCCGGCAAAGGCAATCGCCAGCGGCACGGCGAGTTCGAGCGTCGAGAGACCGAATTCCTTGCGATAGTAATCCGCCAGCCAGAAATTGATGAACCACCAGGTCATGTCCGACAGCGCCTTGGCGACCACGATCGCCCAGGTCTGGCGGTTCATGAGGATCGGGCCATAGGCATCGCCGCCCGCCGTTTCGGCTGCGGTTTCCTCCCCGCCGCGCTGGCGCAGCTGGCTGATCCCGCGTGCGAGCCAGATCCAGGCCAGCAGCGACACGAAGCCGCCGATCCCGCCCGCCACCAGCGCCCCGCGCCAGCCGACGCTGAGCGCCAGCGCCGGAATGACGAAGGGCATCGCGATCGTCCCCGCACCCGCCAGCAGGGTCGCAAAGCCGAAGGCGAAGCTGCGCTTGTCGGGCGGAAACAGCGCCGCGACGGTCTTGATCGTGAGCGGGGTCTGCACCGCCTCGGTCACGCCGAGGCCCACCCGCGCGGCGACCACCTGCCAGGTCGTCAGCGCCCAGCCATGCGCCATCGCGGCGAGGCTCCAGGCAGACGCGCCGACCTGCATCGAGCGGTTGACCCCCAGCCGGTCCACCAGCCAGCCGGTGAACAGAAAAGCGAAGGCGGCGGAGAACTGCGTGACCGCGGCAAGATCGCCGAAGTCGCTGTCGCTCCAGTCGAAATCGGCCATCATGTCGGGCTTGAGGATGGCGATGATCGGGCGGTCCATCGCGTTGAACACCCCCGCGATGCACAGCACCGTGAACAGCGACCAGCGCAGACGCGCGGCAATGGGTGGGGGGCTGGCGTGCATCAAGGGTTCCTCAATTTCATCGCGGGGGCAGACAAGAAGGGCCGCCGGATCGCTCCGACGGCCCCGTTTGGCGATGTCACGACCGACGCGTGCTCATCACATCCGGGCGCGCAGGCTGACCCCGAAATAGCGATCCGCATCGCGCGGGATCTGCAGGCGGCGTCCGTTCTCGACATTGAGCAGCACGTAGCTTTCGTCGGTGATGTTGCGGACGTGGAAGGTCAGGCGATACTTGTCATCCCGGTCGGAGAACCCGACCGAGGCGTTCCAGATGCCGTAGGGGTCGATCGGCCCCGCCTCGCCCAGATCGGAGAACTGCCGGCTGGTGTGGCGGAAATCGGTGTTGAGATAGAGCACCGCCGCATCGCCCAGATCGGCGGTGTAATCGCCGCCCAGCGTGTAGACGAACTTGGGCGCGAGCGGCAGCTGGGTGCCGTTGATCGCGCTCGGCGCGTTGGTGAGCGGGTTGGGGTTGAACTCCTTCACGCGCGCATCGGCATAGGCCGCGCTCGCACGCAGGTTCAGCCCGCCGAAGGGGTTGACGACGAGATCGGCCTCGAAGCCATCACTCTTCACCGTCCCGGCATTGGTCAGGTTCGAGACTGTCGCGCCGTTGACCAGCACGAAGTTGTTGGCCTGGAACCCGTCATATTCGACCGAGAAGGCGGCAACGTTCAGCTGCACCCGGCGGTCGAGGAACTGCGACTTCACCCCGATTTCGAAGCTGTCGGAGATTTCCTCGTCGATCGGCTGGGCGTTGTTGGGCGCGGTGTGGTTGAAGAACACGTTGAACGCCGGGCCCTTGTAGCCGCGGGTGTAGGAGCCGTAGAGCATGATGTCCTCGGACGGCTCGAACTGCAGCACCGCGCGGCCCGACAGGTTGCCGTTGGTGGTTTCGCCCGAGGAGGTGTTGGTGCCGTTGCCGCCATTGGCGATGGTGCCGCCCGCGGGGTTACCGTTGACGCCCGGGCCGGTCGCCGGCAGGCCGGTGGTGCGGTTGACCCCCGGCGCGCGGGTGTGGGTGAACTCCAGATCGTCCCACGTGTAGCGCAGGCCGCCGGTCAGCGAGAGCTGCTCGGTGAAGCGATAGGTCGCCTGGCTGAACAGCGCGTAGTTCACCGAACGCACTTCGCTGCGCGAGGTGGCGGTCGGGAAGATCGTGTTGACCGTGTCGTTGAGATTGCACGGCACCGCACCGCTGGGGGCAGCGGGCAGGGTGGAACTCGCGCAGGTCACATTGTTGCGGGTGAAATCCTGCGTGTTGTCCGACTGCCAGATAAAGGCGCCCGCCTGATAGAAGAAGGCCTTGCTCTGATCCGATGCGATGCGGATTTCGGCCGAGACCTGCTCGGTCTTGACCACGCCGTTATCGTGCAGCTCGCCCACGCCGACGATGGCGCGCGGGAGGAAATCGCCTTCGCGCAGCTCGCGGTTGAACCAGTTGCGATAGCCCAGCACCACGCTCAGCGTGTGGCTGTCGCTGATGTCGAAATCGCCGGAGCCGGTCAGGCTCCACTGCTTGTCCTGCGTGCGGGTGACGAGGTTGTGGTTGATGAAGCGCTGATCTTCGCCCTGCGCAGGGCCGCCGGGCAGGCCGAGCTCGGCATCCTGCACCGCATTGCCGCGGCTGACGCCGGTGACATCGGCGCAGCAATCGTCGTCCGCTTCGTAATAATCGGCGATCAGGCGGACCTTGTTGCCGCCGTCATCGTAATCGACGATCCCGCGCAGGCCGTAATGTTCATAGCCGTTGACGGTGTTGTTGGTGCCGCCGTTGATGTTGGTGATGTTGCCATCGAAGGTGCCGTAGAACCCGGTTACGCGCGCGCTGATGTTGTCGGCCAGCGGGCCGGAGATCGCGGCGCGCAGGCGGTATTCGTCGCCCTCGAACCAGTCGGCGCGGGCTTCGCCTTCGAAACTGTCGGTGCCGCCCTTGGAGACGATGTTGACGAGGCCGGCCGAGGCGTTGCGACCGAACAGCGTGCCCTGCGGGCCGCGCAGGACTTCGAGCCGCTCGAGGTCGACGAGGTCCATGAAGGCCTGGCCCGAACGGCTCAGCACCACGCCGTCGACAACGGTGGACACGCTGGGCTCGGCCGCGACCGAGAAGCTGATGGTGCCCACGCCGCGCATCACGATCGCGCTGTTGGCGCTGGTGGTGCCCTTGCGGAAGGTTACCGTGGGGACGACGGTGGAGATGTTCTCGAGGCTGAAGACGACAGCCTGATCCAGCCGATCGCCGCTGACAGCGGTGATGGCAATCGGCACATCCTGCACGTTCTCCTCGACTTTTTGCGAGGTAACGATGATTTCTTCGACCTGCGCCATGGCGGGGGCAGTGGTGACGAGCGCAAGCGAACTGGCCGACAGGGCCAGCGCCTTAAGCGCAAAACGGGTGGTTGTCGGCATCGTGATCTTCTCCCCTGCGTCGTGATCGGGTCTTTCGGACGTGGCGCGAGACCATCGCCCGTGCGGTCGATCTTTCAGCCTTCGGGTTGCGCTTTCTGTCGTGATCTGTCAAGCGGTGTCAGACAAGGCCGAGGGACAGGCCTGCGGAGGATTACGGGGCTGGAATGGTGCAGCTGACGCCAAGCGAAGGGGGTTTTGACCTGCGGCTGGCCGGGCGCGTCGTGCTGTGCCACCGGTCTCATAGCCCTGCCATTTCCGTGGCTTCCGGCGATCCGCGAGTGACGATGGTGCGCGGCAATTTCCGCCATGTCGACACCCCTGTGGCGGCGATGTCACTATCGTCGTGCGAAGTGGCGGGCGAGTGTACGACGGTGCTCGCGAGCGCCGATGGCAGCGTGAAACTGGCCGCGGCTTTTGCGCCCGATGCATCGCGGCTCACACTCACCGCACTGACCGGACAGGATCGGATTACCTTCGACCTCGATCTCGCACCCGATGACGTGCTGTGGGGTGGGGGCGAGCAGATGAGCTATCTTGTTCTGAATGGCCGCAATTTCCCGATCTGGACGAGCGAGCCGGGCGTCGGGCGCGAGCCGGGAATGCCGCTCACCGATCAGGCGAGCGCGGACGGCAGCTTCGCGGGCGGGGACTACTGGACGACCAATTATCCCGAGCCCACGGTGCTGTGTTCCGGCGGGTGGGCGATAAGCCTTGCCAATGCCGAATATGTCGAGCTCGACGCGCGAGAGGCCGGGCGACTGCGTGTCCATGTCTGGTCAGGCGAGGCCCAAATCGACCTGTTCGAAGGCGTGCCTGCCGAACTCACCCGCCAGCTTGGCGCGCGCTTCGGCCCGCGCCCGGCGCTCCCTGAATGGGCGCTGGGCGGTGCCGTCGTCGGATTGAAGCAGGGCGAGGCGAGTTTCGAGCGTTTGGAAGCCCTGATCGATGCAGGCGCGTCGGTCAGCGGCTTGTGGTGCGAGGACTGGGTCGGTATCCGCGAAACCAGCTTCGGCCGCCGCCTTTTCTGGGACTGGCAGTGGAATGCGGATCGCTACCCCGATCTGCCCGCGCGCATCGCCGCGCTGAAGGCGCGCGGCATCCGTTTCCTCGGCTATGTAAACCCCTATCTCGCGGTCGATGGCCCGCTCTACCCTGAGGCTGCCGCCAAGGGGTATTTCGCCAAGTGCCTCGACAGCGATGAACCCTATGCCGTCGACTTCGGCGAGTTTCACGCGGGCGTGGTCGATTTCACCAACCCCGCCGCCGCCGACTGGTTTGCCGACGCGGTGATCGGCAAAAGGATGCTCGATTTCGGGCTCGATGGCTGGATGGCGGACTTCGGCGAATATCTCCCCACCGACCTCAGGCTGTTCGACGGCGACCCGATGCAGGAGCACAACCGCTGGCCGGTGCGCTGGGCCGAGGTCAATGCGCGCGCCATCGCCTCGCGCGGGCGGACGGGTGATGTGCTGTGGTTCATGCGCGCCGGGCACACGGGGGTGCAGGCGCATTGCCCCTTGCTGTGGGCCGGCGACCAGTCGGTCGATTTCAGCCGCCATGACGGTATCGGCACCGTGATCACCGCCGCGCTGTCATCGGGCCTTGTCGGCAATGCCTTCAGCCATTCCGATGTCGGCGGCTATACCAGCCTGTTCGGCAATGTCCGCACGCCCGAACTGCTGCTGCGCTGGTACGAGCTGGGCGCGTTCAGCCCGGTGTTCCGCACGCATGAGGGCAATCGCCCGGACGACAACCTCCAGATCGATTCCACCGCCGAACTGATCGAAGGTTTCGTCCGCTGGAGCCGCATTCACGCCGCGCTGGCGCCCTATGTCGCCCATCTCATCGCCGAGGCGCAGGCCACCGGCCTCCCGGCCCAGCGCGCGCTGTTCCTGCACCATCCGGACGACCGGCAGAGCTTCACCATTCAGGACCAATACCTTTATGGTGCCGACATGATGGTGGCACCGGTGATCGAAGCGGGGGCGGTGAAGCGCAGGGTCTATCTGCCAGAAGGCCCGTGGCGGCACCTGTGGAGCGGGACGGACTACGCCCCCGGCTGGCATGAAGTGCCCGCGCCCATCGGTGAGCCCCTCGTGTTCTATCGCCCGCAAAGCGCCTTCGCACCGCTCTTCAGGAGCCTCGCCGCATGAGCCGCGCCAACATCCGCGATGTCGCCGCGCGCGCTGGCGTGGCGGTCAAGACCGTCAGCCGGGTGATGAACGGCCATCCCTATGTCAGCGACGAACTGAAAGCGCGCGTCGAAAAGGCGATGGCCGAACTCGACTATCGCCCCTCGGTTGCCGCCCGCATCCTGTCGGGTGCGAAGTCCAACCAGGTCGCGCTGATCTACGACAATCACAGCCCCTATTACATGTTCCAGATCCAGAAAGGCTGCTGGGACGTGTGCCACGAGGCCGGGATACGTCTGCTCGCCCAACCGGTCGACGTTGCCGATCCGCGCGTCGGCGAGCAGGTGCGAGGGTTGGTGAGCGAGACTCATGTCGATGGCATCATCCTCTCCTCCCCTGTCACCGATTGCGATCCTGTGCTGCGCGCGCTGGAGGGGATGGACGTGCCCTTCGTGCGCATTTCGCCGGGCACCAACCATGCGCTGACCTCCAGCGTGTTCATGGACGATGCGCAGGCCGCCGACGACATGACCACGCATCTGATCAACGCGGGCCACCGCCGGGTCGGGTTCATCAAGGGCCATTCGAACCACATGGCCTCCGACGACCGCCTGTTCGGCTACCGCCGCGCATTGGACCGTGTCGGCATCCCCTTCGAGCCGGGGCTGGTGGTCGACGGCGCGTTCGATTTCGACAGCGGTGTCGCCGGGGCGAACGCGCTGCTGGGCCTGCCCGACCGCCCGACCGCGATCTTCGCCTCGAACGACGATATGGCCGCAGGCGTGCTGGCCGTGGCGCATGATCGCGGGATCAATGTCCCGGCCGAGCTTTCGGTGGCGGGCTTCGACGATACCACGCTGGCGCGCACCGTGTGGCCGCCGCTCACCACCATTCGCCAGCCGATGGCGGACCTCGCCCGCACGGCGACGCAAATCCTGATCGCAGGCGGGGACATTACCCACAAGCGCCTGCCCCATGACCTTGTCGAGCGCGCTTCGGTCGCTCCGCCAAAGAGGAACTGACAATGAGCGAACTGCCCCTGCCGCCCGCCACGCGCCGCCTTGGTGCCAGCGATATCCAAGTTTCGCCCATCGCCTGGGGGATGTGGCGGCTGGCCGAGGACGGGCGCAGCGCTGCGGATGCGGCCAAGCTGGTGCACGCGGCGCTCGATGCCGGGATCACCTTCCTCGACACCGCCGATATCTACGGCTTTGACGGTTCTGGCGGCTTCGGCGATGCCGAGGTGCTGCTGGGCGAAGTGATTGCGGCCGAGCCTGCCTTGCGCGACCGCATGGTGCTGGCGACCAAGGGGGGCATTCTCCCGCCGCTGCCCTACGACCAGAGCGCCGACTATCTGCGCAAGGCGATCGACGATTCGCTGCGCCGCCTTCAGGTGGATTCGGTCGATCTGTGGCAGATCCATCGCCCCGATATTCTCGCGCACCCGCAGGAAGTGGCGCGGGTGCTCGACGATGCCGTGGCGAGCGGGAAAGTGCGGGCGCTGGGCGTTTCCAACTTCACGCAAGGACAGATCGCCGCGCTCCAGCACTTCCTTGAGGGCAAGCTGGCGACCACCCAGCCCGAGATCAGCCCCTTGCGGATCGACTGCTTCGAGAATGGCGAGCTCGATCAGGCGATGATGCTGGGCCTCACCCCGATGGCCTGGTCGCCGCTGGGCGGTGGCAGGCTCGCCGCGCCGGAGACCGCGCGCGACAAGGCGGTGGCTGCGGCGCTCGATGCCGTGGCCGAGGCGCAAGGCGTCTCGCGCACGGTTGCCGCCTATAGCTGGCTGATGGCGCATCCGGCCGGGATCATCCCGATCATCGGCTCGCAGAACGCCGCGCGCATCGCGGAAGGGGCCGAGGCGGTGAAGGTCCGCTGGACCCGGACGGATTGGTACGCGGTGCTCGTCGCCGCGCGTGGAGAGAGGCTGCCCTGATGACCCAGCAACAATGCGAAATCGCGTGGTTCTCCGCGCTGTGTGACGATGATTACGAGTTCCTCGGCGTGCCCGATCCCTTTCTGCAATCGAGCTGGGAGCATTGCCGCAACATCGTCACCCGTGCCGAAGAGGGCGGGTTCGATAACATCCTGCTGCCCTCGGGCTACCAGCTGGGCGTGGACACCACGATCTTCGCCGCCGCCGTGGCCACGCAGGTCAAGCGCATCAAGCTGCTGTGGGCGACCCGCATGGGCGAGGACTGGCCGCCGCAATTGGCGCGCCGGATCGCGACGCTCGACCGCATCCTTGGACCGAATGCGAGCGGCACCGGCGGGCGATTGAACGTCAACATCATCTCCTCCGACATGCCTGGGGAAAAGATCGAGAGCGGCCCGCGCTACGCCCGAGGCACAGAGATCATGAAGATCGTCCGCACGCTCTTGAACGGCGAGCATCTCGATTTCGATGGCGAGTTCTACAGGCTGAAGCTCGATCCGCCGCGCATCACGACGCTGTCGGGCAAGTGCCCGCCGTTCTACTTCGGCGGCCTCAGCCACGAAGCGCGCGAGTGCGCGGCCGAGGCGGCGGATGTGTACCTGATGTGGCCCGATACGCTGGACAAGGTGCGCGAGAACATCGCCGACCTCAAGGCGCGCGCCGCCAATTATGGCCGCACCTTGAAGTTCGGCTACCGCGTCCACGTGATCGTGCGCGAGACCGAGGACGAAGCACGCGCCTATGCCGACCGGCTCCTGTCCAAGCTCGATGACGAGGCGGGCCGCGCGATCCGCGAGAAGAGCCTCGACGCCAAGAACTACGGCGTCCAGCGCCAGCAGGAACTGCGCGGCGCGGCGGATGGTGACGGCTTCGTCGAGGAGAACCTGTGGACCGGCATCGGCCGCGCGCGCTCGGGCTGCGGGGCGGCGATCGTCGGCACCCCCGATCAGGTGCTCGCCAAGCTGCGCGCCTATCAGGCCGAGGGGATCGAAGCTTTCATCCTCTCGGGCTACCCGCACATGCAGGAAGCCGACCTCTTCGCGCGCCACGTGCTGCCGCATATCCAGCACGGCCCGCTCGAATTGTGATCGCCGGGGGGGGGGGCGAGCGGCGCAGCCCGATTCGCCCCCCAGGCTCGCCCCGTCGCGTCATACCGCTCGCCTTGCCGCTACGGCGACGCGGGCCCTCACAATTGCCTCTTTTCCGCGTCCGCAGGGCGTGACAAAGCGTATGTCAAAGCACAAACGGCCATCTGGAGAGAGCGATCATGAACCTCGAATTCACCCCCGAAGAGCAGGCCTTCCGTGAGGAAGTGCGCAACTTCATCGCCGAGAACTATCCCAAGCACCTCGCCGATTTCGGGATGCGCGAGGATATGGAGCGCGAGGACTTCGTCGCGTGGCACAAGATCCTTGGGCAAAAGGGTTGGTCGGTTCCGGCGTGGCCCGTCGAATACGGCGGCACCGGCTGGACGCCGACCCAGCGCTATATCTGGTCGGAAGAAAACGCCCGCGTGAACGCGCTCATGCCGCTGCCCTTCGGCGTGTCGATGGTCGGCCCGGTCATCTACACCTTCGGTAACGAAGAGCAGAAGGCCAGACACCTTCCCGGCATCCGCAGCGGCGAAGTGTGGTGGTGCCAGGGCTATTCGGAACCGGGCGCGGGCTCTGACCTCGCCAGTCTCAAGACCACCGCGGTGCGCGACGGCGATCACTACGTGATCAACGGCCAGAAGACCTGGACGACGCTGGCCCAGCATGCCGACTGGGGCTTCTTCCTGTGCCGCACCGATCCCACCGCCAAGGCGCAGGAAGGCATCAGCTTCATCCTCGTCGACATGAAGACGCCGGGCGTGGAAGTGAAGCCGATCAAGCTGCTCGACGGCGGCTACGAGGTCAACGAAACCTGGCTCACCGATGTGCGCGTCCCGGTCGAAAACCTCGTGGGGCAGGAGAACAAGGGCTGGACCTATGCCAAGTTCCTGCTCGCCCACGAACGCTCGGGCATTGCCGGCGTCGCCCGCTCCAAGCGCGGCGTCGAGAAGCTGCGCGAGATCGCCACGCACGAGACGCTGGACGGCGCGCCGCTGATCAAGGATTTCGACTTCGCCAAGAAGGTGAGCCAGCTCGAAATCGACCTCGCCGCGCTGGAAATCACCGAACTGCGCACGCTGGCGGGCGAGCAGGCGGGCAAGGGGCCGGGGCCGGAAAGCTCGATCCTCAAGATCAAGGGCACCGAAATCCAGCAGCGCCTCACGGAACTGACGCTGGAAGCCGTCGGCACCTACTCCGCGCCCTATATGGGCGGGGTGTCGAACGACAATTCGAACGAGCACCCGGTCGGCCCCGACTATGCCCAGCACGCCGCGGCGACCTATTTCAACATGCGCAAGACCAGCATCTATGGCGGATCGAACGAGATCCAGCGCAACATCATCACCAAGATGATCCTGGGCCTGTAAGGCCTTCGTCTCCCCTCCCCTCGGGGAGGGGCCGGGGGTGGGGGCTCTGCCGTCGATAGGGCAGGCCCCCCATCCCAACCCTTCCCCCAGGGGAAGGGCCATTCAGGTTTCAACCTCGAATGACGCAGCAAGCGTCTGAGGACGGGAGAGAATTCGTGGATTTCAACTTCACCGAAGAACAGGGCATGGTGCGCGACGGCCTTTCGCGGCTGGTGCGTGAACAATATGGCTTCGAGGATCGTCGCAAGGCGATTGCGTCGAGCGAAGGCTGGCGGCCCGAGGTCTGGGCGCAGCTCGCCGAGCTCGGCATTCTCGGCATGCCCTTCTCCGAGGCCGATGGCGGCTTCGGCGGCGGCGCGGTCGATGCGATGATCATCATGGAGGAGTTCGGCAAGGGTCTGGTGATCGAGCCTTTCCTCCCCACCGTGGTCTGCGCAGGCGGCTTCCTCAAGCACGGCGGCACCGCGGCGCAGAAGGAAGAGCATATTGGCGCGATCGTTTCGGGAGCTGCGGTGTTCGCCTTCGCCTATGCCGAGCCCAAGGGCCGCTATGACTATGCCGACCTTGAAACCACCGCGAAGAAGGACGGCGCAGGCTATGTGCTGAACGGCCACAAGGCGGTCGTGATCGGCGCACCCTGGGCGAGCCACCTCGTCGTCACCGCCCGCACCGGCGGCGAGCGGCGCGACCGCAGCGGCGTTTCGGTCTTCGTGCTGGCCAAGGACACGCCGGGCGTCACCACCCGCGATTATGTGACGGTCGATGGCCGCCGTGCTGCGGAAGTCTATTTCGAGAACGTGCCGGTGGGTGCTGATGCGCTGATCGGCGCGGAAGGCGAAGGGCTGGCGCTGATCGAGCTCGTCACCGATGAAGCCATCGCCGCGCTGTGCGCCGAGGCCTGCGGGGCGATGAAGGTCGCGCATGCGATGACGGTGGAATACAGCCGCCAGCGCAAGCAGTTCGGCGTGCCGATCGGCAGCTTTCAGGTGCTCCAGCACCGCATGGTCGATATGTACACCGCTTACGAACAGGCGGTGTCGCTCACCTATCTCGCAACGCTGCGGCTTGGCTCGGACGAGCGCACGCGCAAGCTGGCTGTCAGCGCCGCCAAGGTCGGTGTCGGGCAGGCAGCGCGGCTGATCGGGCAGGAAGCGGTGCAGATCCACGGCGGCAACGGCGTGACCGACGAATATGCCATTGGCCACTATTTCAAGCGCCTGACGATCTTCGACAGCGAGTTCGGCAATGTCGACCATCATCTGAAGCGCCACGTCGCGCTCAGCTGAGGGCGCTTCCCGACATGCAACAAGCCCCGCTCCCGGCCAGCCGAGGGCGGGGCTTTTTGCTGCGCGGTGTAACCTTGCGGCGCGCCCGCGCGAATCGCGTGGCATGAGAGCCGACGAAGCCACGCTCGCCCGCTTGATGGCGCTCTCGCAAGCGGGCGACCGGCAGGCCTATGCGGCGCTGCTGGAGGCCTGCCAGCGCTGGCTGCGCGGCTACTACAGCCGCCGCATCGCGCCCGCGCAGCTTGACGATCTGGTACAGGAAACGCTGATCGCGCTCCACACCAAGCGCGCTTCGTGGGATCCGACGCGGCCGTTCCTGCCGTGGCTTGCGGCGATCGCGCGCTATCGCTGGGTCGATCACCTGCGCCGCCTCTACCGCGCCGATGCGCAGGCGCTGAACGAGGAGCTGATCGGCACCGATGACGAGCCCGCAATCGCCGCGCGCATCAGCCTCGACCGGCTGCTCGGCCTCCTGCCGCCCGCGCAGGAGCGCGTTATCGCGCTGGTCAAGATCGAGGGGCTGAGCATCGCCGAAGCCTCCGCCGCGACCGGGCAGAGCGAGGCGCTGGTCAAGGTCAATATTCACCGCGGGCTGAAGAAGCTCGCCCACATGATCGAGAAAGAATGACAATGCCCCGCACCTCCTCCCGCAACTCCGAGGCTTTGATTGCCGAACTCGTCGGCGGGCTCGAGCCGGTAAAGCCGCTGCGCCTCGGCACCGGCATGGCGCTGACGCTGGTGGCGGCGGCTGCGGCGACCGTGCTGGTCGTGGCGCTCTACGGGCTGCGCGCCGATCTGGCCGCGGGCCGGTTCGATCCGATGCACCTTGTCTCCACGGGGCTGTTTCTGGGGCTCGGCCTTGCCGCGAGTTTCGCCGTGATCGTGATGAGCCGTCCGCTGGTGGGCAGCGAGCATAGCGGCTGGCGCTGGGCGGCGGGGATGGCCGGCGCGCTACCGGTGGCGGCGCTGGTAACGGCGGTGAGCCGGGGTGCGGAGGCGTGGCGCGCAGGGCCGGCCAATCACGGGCTGGAATGCCTCGTGATCGGCGGGTCGGCCTCTCTGATCGTTTTCGCCGCGCTGGTGGCGTGGCTGCGCCGCGGCGCACCGACCGCGCCCGACACGGCAGGGCTGGTGGCCGGGATTGCCGCCGGGGCCTTCGGCACCTTCGCCTTCGCGCTTCACTGCCCTTACAACGACATCGTCCACATCGGGTTGTGGCACAGCGCGCCGGTGTTCGCGATGGCGCTGCTGGGCCGCGCGATCGTGCCCCGGCTGATCAGATGGTAGGCGGGGCCGTCTGAGGGGTCTCAGCCGCGGCCCTTGGGCTTCGGCTTGCCCGCGCCCTTGGCGAAGTGCCTGGGCTTGGCATAGCCCGCACCAGGGGCGCCGCCCGCAGGCTTGCCCTTGAAGTGGCGCTGCGGGCCGGGGCCGGCATTGGGCTTGCCGCGCCGGGCATTCTCGCGCGCGGCCATGCGCGGCGGCTCTTGCGAATGTTCGATCGCGATATAGCCGCCGTTCTCCTCGCTCCCCGCCGTTGCGGCCACAGCCTCGGCGAACTTGCCCGCGATGGCGCGGGGGATCTGGAAATAGGTTTCCGCGTGGGCGATGCGGATCGCGCCGATCTCGTTGCGGGTGATGTGCCCGCGGCGACAGATCAGCGGCATGATCCAGCGCGGATCGGCATTCTGACGGCGGCCGATATCCATCCGGAACCACACCGTATCCTCGAACCCTTCGCGGTGGCGCGCCTTCTGCGCCTCGCGTTGGGCTTCGTGGCTCTGCGCGAGCAGTTCCTCGGGCTCGGGCATCGCGGCGCGGTGTGCCTGCACCAGCATCGCCGCGATTTCCTGCGGGCTCTTCGTTTCGAGCAGCTTGTCCGCCAATTCGCGGTCGCCATCGGTCACCTCGACCGGCTGCATCAGCCTGTCGAGCAGCCGCACCCGGTCCTGCGCGATGATATCCTCACGGCTCGGCGCGGCGATCCATTCGGCGTTGATGCGCGCGTGGCGGAGCATCGATTCCACCCGCTTGCGGCGCGGGAAGGGGACGATCAGCGCGGCGATGCCCTTTTTCCCCGCACGCCCGGTACGGCCCGAACGGTGCTGGAGCGTTTCGGCATCGCGCGGAATCTCGACATGGATCACGAGGCTGAGCGAGGGCAGGTCGATCCCGCGCGCGGCCACATCGGTCGCAACGCACACCCGCGCACGGCGATCGCGCAGGGCCTGCAGCGCCTGATTGCGTTCCTGCTGCGAGTGTTCGCCCGACAGCGCAACGACGCCGAAGCCGCGTTCCTGCAAGGTCGCGTGCAGGTGGCGGACATTGTCGCGCGTGGCGCAGAACAGGATCGCGGTTTCCGCCTCGTGGAAGCGCAGCAGATTGACCACCGCATTCTCGATCTCCGAAGGCGAGACGGTGACCGCCTGATAGGCGATATCGCCATGTCCGCGTTCCGAGCCGCCGGTCTCGATTCGCAGCGAATTGCGCTGATAGCGACGAGCGAGCGCCTCGATCGGGCGGGGCATGGTGGCCGAGAACATCAGCACGCGGCGTTCATCCGGGGTCGCGTCGAGGATTTCTTCCAGCTCTTCGCGGAAACCCATGTCGAGCATCTCGTCGGCCTCGTCGAGCACCACCGCGGCGAGCGCCGAAAGGTCGAGCGCGCCGCGTTCGAGGTGATCGCGCAGCCGGCCCGGCGTGCCGACCACGATGGTCGCGCCCGCCTGCAGCGCGCGGCGTTCGACCTGCGGGCTCATGCCGCCCACGCAGGTGGCGATGCGTGCGCCGGCCGACTTGTAGAGCCAGTCGAGCTCGCGCGCGACCTGTAGCGCCAGCTCGCGCGTGGGGGCGATCACCAGCGCCAGCGGGCCGGAGGCGCGGCGCACAAGGCCATCCTCGCCCAGCACCTGCCCGGCAAAGGCGAGGCCGAAGGCGACCGTCTTGCCCGAGCCGGTCTGGGCCGAGACGACGAGATCGCGCCCGTGGGCTTCGGGTTCGAGAACGGCGGACTGGACGGGGGTGAGCGTTTCATAGCCGCGCGCGGTCAGGGCCTCGGCGAGGCCAGCGGGCAGATCGGGGAAGGACATGGAGGCTAGCTTTCAGGAAAAAGGGCCATTCGCACCGGGCGGACAGGCAAAATCGGGGACGCGCGAAGCGTCAAAGCGGGCCCCATACACGCTTTTGCCGGGTTTGGCTTGCGCTTTCGTCGCGCAGGCAGACCTATTCAGGCGGCGTGTCTTCCGGAGGGGCAGCGTTGATGAGGTCCATCAGGTTGCGCGCGGCTTCACGGCTTTCCTCGTCCTTGAAGGCGACATCGAGATCGGGCGCCTCGCCCAGCACCAGCAGCAGGCTCCACAGGGCGAAGCGCTGGCCGGGATCGGCGGCCATGCCGAGATCGACCCGCATCCGCTCGGTTCCGGCGGGCAGCGCGGCCGGAGCGACCTCCGCAAGGTCGCGGGTGCCGAAATAGCGCTGGAGAAGATCGGCCATGTCCATCGCAGGCGGCGGTAGGCGCGCGCAGCGGCGGTGGCAAGCGCTCAGGCGGTTTCGCGCACCACCAGTTCGGGCGGCATGACAAGGCTTTCGGTGCTCTCCCCCGCCATCCGCCGCAGCAGCAGATCGACCAATCCGCGTGCGCCGGCAGCGATATCCTGCCGCACGGTGGTCAGCGGCGGGACGGTCTGGCGCGCGATGGGCAGATCATCGAACCCGACCAGCCGCACATCATCGGGCACGCCGATCCCCTGTTGGCGCAACTCGGTGAGGCACAGCGCGGCGAGCGTATCGGTGGCGGCGAAAATCCCGTCGATCTCACCCGCATGGGCGGCAAGGTGGCCCGCGATCTCCTCGCTCGCGCGGTCGGGGGACAGGTGGGTGGGCAGGGCGAGCACCGCAGGCAGGCCCATGCGTGCGGCGACATCCTGCGCCCCGGCGAGGCGCGCGGCAAATTCGATTGCGGTGGTATCGCCGAGAAAGACGATCCGCCGCGCCCCGCCCGCAACCAGCCGCTCTGCCGCGAGCCTGCCCCCCAGCCGGTTGTCGCTGCCCACCACGCAGTGGCGCTGGCCTTCGGCGTGATTGCCCCACACCACCATCGGCGTGTAGCCATCGGCGACTTCCTCGATCCGGTCGAACTGGTCGGACTGTCCGATCACGATCACCCCGTCGATCATGCCCGATCCGATGAAACGGTCGAGCCAGTCGGAGTCGGTTTCGGGCACCACCCGGCGCAGCATCAGGTCATAGCCGTGCCGGGTCAGCTCGTCGGCGAGGAAGCCGAGCAGCGTCATGAAGAAGCTGTCGGAAATCTGCTGGCGGCTGTCGTGGCCCAGCGGGATGACCACGCCGATCACCCCGGTCTTCTGGCGGCGAAGGCCGCTCGCCATCTGGTTGGGGCGGAAGCCGTGTTCGCGCGCCAGCGCCTCGATCTTCTCGCGGGTCTGCGCGTTGACGAGGCTCTTGCCCGCCAGCGCGCGGCTGACCGTGCCGGGCGAGACTCCCGCCAGCCGGGCGAGATCGGTGATGGTGCGAACCGTCGCCTTGGTGTCCCGGTCGGGCATGGGGGTTCCTAGTGAAGGGCCAGTTCCTGTTCGCGCGGCCTGCGATGTCCGGCGTCCACCAGCAGCGTAGCCACCGCGCCCGCCAGCATCAAGACCCCGCCCAGCATCAGCACACGGCGCGGATCGCCGCCCAGCAGCGGGCGGTAGATCAGCGGCATGGTGAGCGTCTGAATCAGCATCGGGATGACGATGAAGAGGTTGAAGATCCCCATGTAGATGCCGTTCCGCTCCGGCGGGATGCAGTCGGCGAGCATGACATAGGTGTTGCCCATCATCCCGGCCCAGCCGATCCCGATGCCGATCATCAGCACGAACAGGGCAATCGGGGTGGAGACGCCCGGGATCAGCAGCATCGCCGCGCCCGAGGCGGCAAGGCAGGCGGCATGGGTGTGACGCGCGCCGAAGCGGCGCACCACGGGGATCAGCACCAGCGCGCCGAGGAAGGCGATGAAGTTGTAGAACGCGCCCGCCTGCTGCGTGGTCAGTGTCGCCTCGCGGAAGGCGGCGCTCGCCGGGTCGGCGGTGTCGTAAAGCGAGCGGCCCACCGCGAAGGTGATGTACTGCCAATAGGCGAACATCGCATACCACTGGCACAGCATCGCCCCTGCCAGCTGGCGCATCGGTTTCGGCATGTCGCGGATCGCGTCGCCGATTTCGGCGAAGGTCGCGCGCACCGTCAGCGGCTTGGCGGCAATTTCGGCCTGTTCCTCAGGCGAAAGCGGCAGTTCGCGCACCCGCCACACCGACCACACGATGGTCGAGATCGACAGGACCGCGCCGATGATGAAGGCCACCCGCACGATCACCGGAATGCCGTTCGCATCGAGCACGTCCTTCGCCACGAAGGCGGTCAGCAGGCTGGGCGCGAGGTAGGACAGCGTCTGGGCGAGGCCGGTAAAGGCGCTCTGCGTCAGGAACCCGGTCGATCGCTGGTCGGGCGCGAGCCGGTCGGCGACATAGGCGCGGTAGGGCTCCATCGTGATGTTGTTACCCGCATCGAGGATCCACAAGAGGCTCGCCGCCATCCACAGCGCCGAGGAATAGGGCATGGCGAACAGCGACAGCGTGCAGATCACCGCGCCGATCAGGAAATAGGGCGTGCGGCGGCCGAGGCGGCTGTTGGTCCGGTCGCTCATCGCGCCGATGATCGGCTGGATGATGAGGCCTGTCATCGGCCCCGCCAGCCACAAAAGCGGCATCTCTGCCTCGTCCGCGCCGAGGAAGCCGTAGATCGGCCCCATATTGGCCTGTTGCAATCCGAAGCTGAACTGCAGGCCAAAGAAGCCGATATTCATTTCGATGATTCGCAGCAGCGAAAGGCGCGGCTTTTCCGACATATGATCCCTCGTTCCCAAACCGTTTTATACATGGTCTGCGCCATGCTGTGGCACAGAAGTGACATGTTTCCACGCTATTTGCAAACGTTTGCAAGATTCCTGTTGCAAACGTTTGCAAGTTGGTTAGGCCATAGGTCGCCGCCGCCACAGAAGCGCGCACCCGAGAGGAGAACAGCCATGAAATTGCGTCACGCGCTTTGCGCCAGTGCAGCCCTGTCCGGCCTGCTGATGACCCCCGCCTTTGCTCAGGACAACGTCGCCGGTGATGCCACTGCCGAGCCGGAGGGCGAGGAAATCATCGTCACCGCGGTTGCGCGCGGGCAGAACCGGATCGAAAGCTCGGTCTCGGTCAGCACCATCGGCGCCGACACCCTGACCAATCTCAACGCGCCGTCCTCGGCCGACCTTATCCGCCAGATCCCGGGCATCCGCTCGGAAGCCTCGGGCGGTGAGGGCAATGCCAATATCGCGGTGCGCGGTATCCCGGTGTCCACCGGCGGTGCGCGCTACATCCAGCTGCAGGAAGATGGCCTGCCGATCCTCGAATTCGGCGACATCATCTTCGGCAACGCCGACAACTTCCTGCGCGCCGATCGCTCGGTCGCCCGCGTCGAAGCGGTGCGCGGCGGCTCGGCCTCGACCTTCGCGTCGAACGCGCCGGGTGCGGTGATCAACTTCATCTCCAAGACCGGCGCGGTCGAAGGCGGCGCGATCCAGGGTTCGGTCGGTCTCGATTTCGAAAGCTACCGGCTCGATTTCGATTACGGCGCGCCGCTGGCGGACGATCTCTACTTCCACGTCGGCGGCTTCTACCGCACCGGCGAAGGCCCGCGCGACATCGGCTACAACGGCTATGACGGCGGCCAGATCAAGGCCAACATCACCAAGGAATTCGACGGCGGGTACGTGCGCTTCCATGCCAAGTATCTCGACGACACAACCCCGACGATCCTGCCGCAGCCCGTCCGCGTCACCGGCACGGGCGGCGATCCCGACTATCAGGCGATCCCCGGTTTCGACCCGCGCACCGATTCGCTCTACAGCCCCTTCCTGACCCCGGCGGTCAGCCTCGACGGGGGCAACAACCCGGCCAGCTACGACTTCCGTGACGGGCTTTCGGTGCAGTCCAAGGCCTTCGGGATCGAGGCCGAGATCGACGTGGGCAGCGGCTGGACGCTGACCAACCGCTTCCGCTTCGCCGACAATTCGGGCAGCTTTCAGTCGCCCTTCCCGGCCGGGGCGGACTCCGCGCAGAACGTGGCCAATGCGATCGGCGGCGCAGGATCGAGCATCGTGTTCGCCACCGGCCCCAATGCCGGGCAGGTCGCCAACGCCGCGACCATCGGCGGCAATGGCCTGCTGACCAACGTGGTGGTGTTCAACACCCGCCTCAACAGCCTCGACAACGTCACCAACGACTTCCGCGTGAACAAGGAATTCGACCTTGGCGGCGGCACGCTGAACTTCACCAGCGGCTTCTACCTCTCGCGCCAGACCGTCGACACTGACTGGCTGTGGACCAGCCACGTCCAGACCGTTGAGGGCAATGGCCAGGCTGTGCTGGTAGACATCCGCGATGCGGACGGCGATCTGGTCACCCAGAACGGCACTGTCGGCTTCGGGGCGACCTTCTTCGGCAATTGCTGCCGCCGCAGCTATGACGTCGACTATTCGACCTATGCCCCCTTTGCCTCGCTGTCGTACAACGCCGGCAACCTCACGCTCGATGCCTCGATCCGCTATGATTTCGGCGATGCGAGCGGGACGATCACCGGGTCCGACACGGGCTTCGGCACGGGTGTCGGCAGCTTCGATTTCGACAATGACGGCACGATCAGCCCGGCCGAGGCACAGACTAGCGTCCTGCCGCTCGGCAATGCGCGCCCGGTCAATTACGACTTCGACTATTTCAGCTTCTCGCTGGGTGCGAACTATCTGCTCACCGACGATCTCGGGATCTTCGCGCGCTACAGCCAGGGCGGCCGTCACACCGCGGACCGTTCGCTGTTCAGCCCGGCGGTCAGCACCACCGACGGCAGCCTGCCGGGCGGCGATGCCGGGGTGGTCGCTACGGTCGACCAGCTGGAGCTCGGTTTCAAGTATCAGGCTGATGGACTGTCGCTGTTCGCCACCGGGTTCTTTGCCAAGACCGCCGAGACCAATGTCGAGCTTGCCCCGCTGGAGCTGTTCGACACCGAATACGAAGCCTTCGGGATCGAGCTGGAAGGCGCCTACCGGTCCGGGCCGTTCACACTGTCGGCCGGGGCGACCTGGACCGATGCCGAGATCAAGGACGCGCTCAACACGGCGACGATCGGCAACACGCCGCGTCGCCAGGCCGATCTCGTCTATCAAGCGACCGCGCAGTACGATGCCGACATGTTCACGCTGGGCGCGAACATCGTGGGCACCACCGAAAGCTACACGCAGGACAACAACGATCTGATCCTGCCCGCCTTCGCGCAGGTCAACGCCTTCCTCGCCTTCCGCCCGATCGAGCGGATCGAGGTCGGGCTGAACGCCCAGAATCTGTTCAATGCCACCGGCTATACCGAGGCGGAAGAGGGTTCGATCCCGGGCAACAACATCGTCCGGGCTCGTTCGATCGCCGGGCGCACGGTGCTTGCTTCGGTGCGGTTCGACTTCTGACGAACCGTTGCCGCGGCCCAAGGGCTGGCCGCCGCACCTGCTCTCCCCCAAGACTTGGGGTGCGTGCGGCCAGCCTGTCTTGTGATGCATGAAGTGGGAAAGACTGCCGTCATGACCAGCGCCTGGACAGCCGAACATGTGCGCGCGCTCGGTTCCGCGAGTGGCGACGCGGCGCTGATCCCGCCGGTGGGCGCGCCCGACCGATCGGGGCTCGATCCGGCGCGCTACTACTGGGACGTGTGGCCGGTGCAGGACGCGCGTGGTGCGCGGGTGACGCTGGCGGGCCGGGCCATGTGGATGGCGCTCACCGCGCCCGACCGCGGCGATCCGGCGCTGCGGCACTTCGAGGCCAAGATCCACTGGATCGAGCAGGTCGGCGACGGCTGGAGCGATCGCGGCCCGGTGCTCCCCGATTTCGCCGTGGCTTACGAGCGCGAATGGGCGGGCTCGGCGCTGGTGGACGACGGCGTGCTGACCCTGTTCTTCACCGCCGCAGGGACGTGCGCCAGGGCCGGGGGCTACCAGCAGGAGCTGTGGGCCTCCCATGCGATGCTGGGGGACGATGGCTGGCCAGGGGAATGGTCGGCTCCCGCACCGCTGGTGACCGGATACGGGGCGCACTATATGCCCGCCGATGCGCATGAGGGCGAAGCAGGCAAGATCAAGGCCTTCCGCGACCCCGCCTTCTTCCGCGATCCGGCGAACGGCACCGACTACATCGCCTTCACCGCCTCGCTGGCGGGATCGGCGAGCGCCTTCAACGGGGCCTTCGGGATCGCCCGCAAGGGTGCGGCGGGCTGGGAGCTCGCCGCCCCGCTGCTCCATGCCGAGGGGGTCAACAACGAGCTCGAACGCGCGCATCTGGTGTTCCACGCCGGACGCTACTACGCTTTCTGGTCGACGCAGACGTCGACCTTCGCCGAAGGCCTGCGCCACGCACCGGGAGGGCTCTACGGCATGGTCGCAGACAGCATGGCAGGGCCGTGGCGGCCGCTCAATGGCACCGGACTGGTGCTCGCCAACCCGGCGGACCGGCCGCAGCAGACCTACAGCTGGTATGTCGATGCCAGCCTCACGGTGTGTTCCTTCGTCGATGTGCTGCCGGGCGGCGGCTTCGGCGGCGTGCCCGCGCCGCTGCTGCGGCTGACGCTCGAGGGAGAGCGCGCGCACATCGCCGCGCTGGCACCCGAGCGCGCCGCCTGATGCTCGCGGGCATCGAGGCTGGCGGCACCAAGTTCGTGCTCGCGGTCGGCCCCTCGCCCGGCCGCATCATCGCCCGCCACACCATCCCCACCCGCACCCCCGAGACCACGCTGGCCGAGGCGGCGGAGTGGCTGGCGGGGCAGGGCGGCGGCCTCACTGCGCTGGGCATCGGCAGCTTCGGTCCGGTCGAGCTCGATCGCCGATCGCCCAAGTGGGGCTTCATCACCAACACCCCCAAGCCCGGCTGGGCGGACTGCGACATCGCTGGCTGGATGAGCCAGACGCTGGGCGTGCCGGTGGGCTTCGACACCGACGTCAACGCCGCCGCCCTTGCCGAACACGCCGCGGCGGGAGGGGGCGAGGGGGGCCTTGCCTACCTCACCATCGGCACCGGCATCGGCGGCGGGCTGGTGCTGGATGGCAAGCCCGTCCACGGCATCGCCCACCCCGAGATGGGGCACCTCTTCCCCCGCCGCCACGCGGACGACCGCGACTTTCCCGGCATCTGCCCGGTGCATGGCGACTGCCTCGAAGGCCTCGCCAGCGGCCCCGCCATCGCCGCACGCTGGGGCGCCTCGCTCTCCGAGCTGCCCGCCGATCACCCGGCCCATGCGATCATCGCCGAGACCATCGCGCAGGCCTGTCACACCCTGTTCGCCAGCCTCGCAGTGGGCGAGGTGGTGCTGGGCGGCGGCGTCTCCAACACTCCCGGCCTCGTCGAGCGCGTCGCTGCCCGCGCGCGGCAGCTCGACGCGGGCTACCTGCCCGGCGGCAGGCGTCATGCGATCATCCGCCCGCGGCTGGGTAGCGATTCCGGGATCACCGGCGCGCTGATGCTGGCCGAGGCTGCGCTCAGGGCTTGAAGCGCCGCCTGCTCCCCGCGATAGTCCCCGACCGGGATGATCACGAGGAGAGCCGCCATGTTCCGCCATCTTGCCGCGCTGCTGGCCCTGTTTGCGCTGGCGCTGCCGCTCAGGGCCGAGGACCGCGGCCGCCTGCTCGAATATGAGCGCATCGCGGCCGCAGGCCTGCCCGACCAGCGCCTGACGATCTGGCTGCCCCCCGGCTATGACGGGTCCGAACAGCGCTACCCCGTCCTCTACATGCATGACGGGCACAACCTGTTCGACGTGACCAAGTCCAACTTCAACAAGATCTGGGCCGCCGATCAGGCCATGCTGGCGGCGATGGAGAGTGGCACGGTCGAACCGCACATCATCGTCGGCATCTGGGCGCCGGGGGCGGACCGTTATCGCCAGTATCTCCCCCGCAGCGCCTATGACGCCGCACCGCCGGCGCTCAAGGCGCAGATGGACGCGGCGGCGGGGGGCGCGGTGGTGTCGGACCGCTACCTTGCGTGGCTCACCGGGCCGCTCAAGTCATGGGTGGACACCGCCTTCCGCACCCGGCCCGGACGGGACGATACCGCCATTGTCGGATCGAGCATGGGCGGGTTGATGAGCTGCTATGCCTTTCTCGAAGCGCCGCAGGTGTTCGGGCGAGCGGGCTGCGTCTCGTCGCACTGGCCAGCGGTCGATCCGCGCAGCGTTGAAGGGGAAAGCGCAAGCGTAAAGGCGCTGTGGGATGCATGGTTCGCCGCAAGGCTGGGCGCGCCCGACGGGCGGCGGGTGTGGCTGGACCACGGCACGGCCACGCTCGACCAGTTCTACGCGCCCTACCAGCAGGTCGTTGACGCGCGGCTTTCGGCGGCAGGCTGGCAGAAGGGCCGCGACTGGGAGAGCCGGGTCTATCAAGGCGCCGAGCACGAAGAAAACGCCTGGGCCGCGCGCCTGCCCGAAATCTTCGGCTGGCTGCTGGCGAAGCAGCCTTGAGCAGCGGGGTGATTCGTTCAGCTTGCCGAGGCGCAAGCTGAAGTTGGAGACACATGAGACAGTGTCCAGGAACGAAAAAACCGGCCTTGCGCGCAGCTGTTCCTACGCGGATCGTGAGGTGCAGAGGCAGAGGCGTGTGGCAACTCATCGGGGCATCGTGTCAGCCCCGGCGTAAGTAGGAAAGAGCTGTCGCGCAGCCCTTCGCCACCGCTTGTCTAGCGCAGCCCGAACGCCTCGCGCGCCAGCCGCTCAACCACCGCCTTGTCCGGCGCGCCCTTGGGGGAGACCCAGGAACCGCCCACGCACAGCACCGGATCGAAGGCGAGCCATTCGGGGGCGTTGTCGATGCTGATCCCGCCCGTGGGGCAGAAGCGGACATTTCCGAAGGGCGCGGCGAGCGCCTTCAGCGCGGGCAGGCCGCCCGCCGCCATCGCGGGGAAGAACTTGAAGCGGTCGAGCCCCAAGTCCAGCCCGCGCATGATGTCGCCCGCATTGGCGATGCCGGGGAGGAAGGGCACGCCTGCCGCCACCGCCGCCTTGCCGAGATTGTCGGTGAGGCCGGGGGCAACGATGAACTCGCTCCCCGCTTCCAGCGCCGCATCAAGCTCGCGCGGGTTGGTAACGGTGCCCGCGCCGACGATCGCGCCTTCGACCTGTTTCATCGCCCGGATCGCGGGGAGCGCGGCGGGCGTGCGCAGCGTGACTTCGAGCACGCGCAGGCCTCCTGCGACCAGCGCCTCGGCCAGCGGCACGGCGTGAGCCTCGTCCTCGATCACGATCACCGGGATGACCGGCGCGGTGCGCATGATGGCGTCGATATTCATTGTCACATTCCTCCGGTGGCGAGCATCGCGCTGGCGCCCTGTTCGGCCCCGTCGGCAAAGCGGCGCATCATGCCGAACAATTCGCGGCCCGTGCCCATGTCGGGCTGCGGATCGGCTGCGGCTTCGCGGGCCGAAAGGTCGGCGGTGGTCGAAAGCGTGCCGGTGAGGGCGCAGACCTTTACCATGTCGCCGTCCTGAAGGCGGGCCAGCGGGCCGCCGCCCAGCGCCTCGGGCGTGCAGTGGATCGCGCAGGGCACCTTGCCGCTCGCGCCCGACATGCGCCCGTCGGTGACCAGCGCGACCTTGTGCCCGCGATCCTGCAACACACCCAGCGCCGGGGTGAGCTTGTGGAGTTCGGGCATTCCGTTGGCGCGCGGGCCCTGGAAGCGCACCACGACCACCACGTCGCGATCAAGCTCGCCCGCCTTGAAGGCGGCGTTGACGCTGGCCTGATCCTCGAACACGCGGGCCGGGGCCTCGATCGTCCAGCGGCTTTCATCGACCGCGGAGGTCTTGAAGCAGGCGCGCCCCAGATTGCCTTGCAGCAGCCGCATCCCGCCATCGGGCTTGAAGGGATTGGCGACGGTGCGCAGCATCGTGTCGTCGCCCGAGGGGCCGACCTCGCGCCACACCAGCGCTTCCCCGTCGAGGCCGGGCTCGCGGGCGTAATCGCTGAAGTCGCCGCGCCCCACGGTGAGAATATCGGGGTGGGCGAGCCCTGCGCAGAGCAGCTCGCCGATCACGTAGCCGATGCCGCCGGCATTGTGGAAGTTGTTCACATCGCCCGAGCCGTTAGGATAGACCTGCGCAATCAACGGGACGGCGCTGGAAAGTTCGGAAAGGTCGTCCCAGTCGAAGATCACGCCTGCCGCACGCGCCATCGCGGGCAGGTGGATCGCGTGGTTGGTCGATCCCCCGGTCGCCAGCAGGCCGACCGCGGCGTTGATGATCGCCTTCTCGTCGACCACGTGGCCGAGCGGACGGTAATCCTCGCCCTTCTTCCCGATCTGCGCGACCCGGTGCACCGCCTCACGGTCGAGCGCCTGACGCAGCTGCGTGCCGGGCTGGATGAAGGCGCTGCCGGGGATGTGCAGCCCCATCATCTCCATCATCATCTGGTTGGAATTGGCGGTGCCGAAAAAGGTGCAGGTGCCCGGCGAGTGGTAGCTCTTCATCTCGCTTTCGAGCAGTTCGGCGCGGGTCGCCTTGCCTTCCGCATAAAGCTGGCGGACGCGCTGCTTTTCCTTGTTGGGAATGCCGGTGGGCATGGGCCCGCTGGGCACGAAGATCGTCGGCAGGTGGCCGAAACGCAGCGCGCCCATGAGCAGGCCCGGCACGATCTTGTCGCAGATGCCGAGCATCAGCGCGCCGTCATACATCGCGTGGGAGAGCGCCACCGCGGTGCTGAGCGCAATCACGTCGCGGCTGAAGAGCGACAGCTCCATCCCGGTCTCGCCCTGCGTCACCCCGTCGCACATCGCGGGTGTCCCCCCTGCGACCTGTGCGGTGGCGCCGATCTCGCGCGCGTAGATCTTCAGCCGGTCGGGATAGCGGCCATAGGGCTGATGCGCGCTCAGCATGTCGTTATAGGCGGTGACGATCCCGATATTGGCGCCCCGGCCGATCATCAGCGCCGTCTGATCCTCCAGCGCGCCCGCATAGGCGTGGGCGAGGTTGGAGCACGACACCGCGCTGCGCTCACCCATGTTGTCGCCTTCGCGCCGGATCAGGTCGAGATAGGCCTGCCGCGCGGGCTTCGAGCGTTCGATCACGCGCTGCGTCACTCGGTGGAGGGTGTCGTTGAGGGGATTACTCATGCCCAATCACTCATGCCAAGTTACTCCGTCGCGTTCGGCCAGCGCGATGGCCGCTGAGGGGCCCCAGCTGCCGGCGGTATAGGTCCTGGGGGTCAGGCCCTCTGCGTCCCACAGGGCGCGGATCGCATCGACCCATTCCCACTGCGCCTCGACCTCGTCCCGGCGCACGAACAGGGTCTGGTCGCCCTCGACCAGATCGAGCAGCAGGCGTTCATAGGCGATCCGCCGCACCGCGCCGCTGAAGGCATCGGGCATGGCGATGTTGAGCGGGACGGAGCGCAGGCGAATGCCTTCACGATCAAGGCCCGGCACCTTGGCCATCAGCGACAGGGTAATGTTCTCTTCGGGCTGGATGCCGATCACCAGCCGGTTGGGCTGCATCGTCGCGCCCTTTCCGGCGAAAATGCTGTGCGGCACGCAGCGGAACTGAATCACGATCTCGGTAACGCGCTTGGGCATCCGCTTGCCGGTTCTGAGGTAGAAGGGCACGCCCTTCCAGCGCCAGTTGTCGACATGGGCCTTGATCGCGACGAAGGTTTCGGTGTCCGACGGCTTGCCCAGCTCCTCGTCATAGCCCGGCACCGCCTGCCCCTGAATCGCGCCCGCGCGGTATTGCCCGGTGACGGTCTCGCCCTTGCCGACCTCGCGCAGCGCGCGCAGCACCTTGACCTTCTCGTCGCGCACCGCGGTCGCATCGAAGTGGGCGGGCGGCTCCATTGCCACCAATGCAAGCAGCTGGAGCATATGGTTCTGCACCATGTCGCGGATTGCGCCGGCATCATCGTAGAAGGCGACGCGCCCTTCGAGGCCCACGGTCTCGGCGACGGTGATCTGCACATGGTCGATATGCGCCGCATTCCACAGCGGCTCGAACATGATGTTGGCAAACCTGAGCGCCAGCAGGTTCTGCACCGTCTCCTTGCCGAGATAGTGGTCGATGCGGAAGATGCGGTCTTCGGGGAAGGCCTCGGCGACCGCGTCGTTGATCTCGCAGCTGGTGGCAAGATCGGTGCCCAATGGCTTTTCGAGGCACATTCGCACATTGGCACCCGTCAGCCCGGCGGACTGGAGCCCCTTGATGGTGGGGCCGAACAGGCTGGGCGCGGTGGAGAGGAAGATCGCGAGGCCGCTTGTGGGCGTGCCGACCTTCTTCGCCAGATCGTCATAGCCTTCGAGCGTGGTGGCATCGAGCGTCTGATAGCTCAGCCGGTTGAGGAAATCCGCCATCCGCCCGCGCCGTTCGGCGGGGAGATATTTCTCCAGCGCCGCGCGCGCGAAGTTGCGGTATTCGCTGTCCGACATCGCGCTGCGAGCCGTGCCGATGATCTTGAGGCCGGGCGCGAGCAACCCGTCGGCATCGAGCGCGAACAGGCTCGGCAGCAGCATCCGCTGGGCAAGGTCGCCGGTGGCTCCGAACAGCAGCAGACGGTCAGCGGTGAAGCTCATGCGCGAAGGGCCCCTTGTAGCGTCGCGCCCTACCTAGGCGCGCGGGGCCCTCCGTGCCAGCTTCGCGCATACTTATTCAAGCCGGACGGGGTCTCAGGCGGGTTTTCTCGCGTAGAATCCGAAGGCCGCGATCACCGCATAACAGGCGATCGGCAGCAGCATCGCGGTGCCGAGGCTGCCGCTGGCGTCGGCGAGCATCCCCGTCAAAAGCGGGATCACCGCGCCGCCGAAGATCGCGATGTTGATGATCCCCGAACCATCCGCCGCCTTCGCGCCCAGCTTCTCGCAGGCGAGGCTGAAGATCGTCGGGAACATGATCGAATTCATCAGGCCCACCGCCAGCAGGCTGTAGCCCGCGGTCGTGCCGCTCGCGCTGGTGGAGAACAGGACGAGCGCGATCGCGCCCACCGCCACGCCCGCCAGCACCATGCCGGGGCTGACGAAACGCAGCACCGCCGAACCGATGATCCGCCCGACCAGCGCGCCGCCCCAGTAGAGGAAGATGAGATCGCCCGCCGCCCGCTCCGAAAGGCCCATGACGCTCGATTGCATCAGGTAATTGACGATCAGCGAGCCGATCGCGACTTCCGCGCCGACGTAAAGGAAGATGCAGGCCGCCCCGAAGGAGAAGCGCGTGCGCGTCAGCAGCGGGTTGCCCCACAGCCACACCGCCGGGCCTCCGACCAGAAGCGCGATGCCGATGAGTTCGCTGCCTGCGATCCAGTAGCCGCCCTGAATGACCAGCCAGCCCCCCAGAACGATCGGCACCAGCCCGGCGATATAGCGGGCGGGCGTGGTCAGTGCGGCTTCGTGTCCGGCCCCGGCATCGGCGGGGAGCTTGTTGCGATAGAGCCAGACCACCGCCGCAATCACCGCCAGCGCTGCGGCAAGGCCGATATAGGTCGAAACGATCGCTGCGCTTTCAGCGGTGCGATAGGCATCGAGCTGCGCGCCGCTCAGTTCGGCGGCGGACACCCCCGCCAGACCGCCGAGGATCAGGCCCGATCCCACCCGCGGGAAGATCGTTGTGCCAAGGCTGTTGAACGCCTGCGCGAAGGTCAGCCGGCTGTGCACGGTCTTCTGGGGGCCAAGCAGGCTGATGAGCGGATTGGTGACCACCTGCACCACCACGACCCCGCTGGCGAGGATGAACAGCGCGCCCAGAAACAGGCCGTAGGTCGCGGTCTGGCTGGCCGGAATGAACAGCAGGCAGCCCGCCATCATCGTCAGCAGGCCGACCACCGCGCCGCGCATATAGCCCACGCGCTTGACCAGCTCCGCGCCGGGAATCCCGATCAGCAGATAGGCGGTGAAAAAGCAGAACTGCACCAGCATCGCTTCGGTGTAACTGAGCGTGAACAGCTCTTTCAGCTTGGGCAGGATGACATCGTTGAGGCTGGTGATCCCGCCGAAGATGAAGAACAGCGCGAAGACGAAATAATTCAGCCCCGGCGCATGGATCTGGCGTTCATCGCCCAGTTCTTCCCCCGCAGCCGCTGCCGCGCTCACCCCCGGTGCCATTGCCATTGTCGCTCTCTCCCATAGCGCGCAATATTTTTGCTAACGTTCACAATCCGCGCGCTGGCCCAGAAATGCAAGACCTGTGCGCACAAATCCAGTGCGAATAGCAATGCAGCGGCAGCTTGCGCCTGCACGCCCTGTGGCCCTAGAAGCATGGCCCATGAACGGGGCACCGAAAAGACGGCCGACATCCTTCGATGTGGCGGAGCGCGCGGGCGTCAGCCAGCCGACCGTCAGCCGTGCGCTGTCCGGCTCCCCCGCCATCGCCGAGGCGACCCGCCGCAAGGTGATCGAGGCGGCCGAGGCGCTCGGATACTTCGTGGACGAACGCGCCGCGCGGCTGCGCCGGGGCTCGACCGGAACGCTCGCGGTGGTGGTGATCTGCCGCGAGGGCGACAGCGCGGCGAGCATCAACCCCTTCGCCTATGCGCTGCTGGGCTCTGTGTGTGTCGCCGCTTCGGAACGCGGGTTCGAAACGCTGGTGAGCTTTCAGGCGCGGCCCGGCGAATTCTTCGGCCATCATCAGGAACAGGGACGCGCCGACGGTTTGGTCGTGGTCGGCACCACCACCAATCAGGCGGCGTGGGAGCATTTTCGCGGGCTGGAGGGTGAAGGGCGCAAGGTCGCCTATTGGGGCTCGCCCTTCGACGAACTGGACTGGGTGCGTTCGGACAACCGCGCCGCAGGGCGGCTCGCGGTCGAGCATTTGCTGGCGGCGGGATACAAGCGGCCGTGCTTCCTCGGCGCGCTGAACACGCCGCAGGTACAGTTCACCGAACGCTACGAAGGCTATGCCGAAGCGATGCGCGCCGCCGGGCTGGAGCCGTGCCTTGCCCCCACGGTCAACGCCGCCACCCGCGAAGAGGAAGGCCGCCGCGCCGCGCGCCGCCTGATCGAGCGGGGCGAGGATGTCGATGCGGTGTTTGCCGCGTGCGATGCGATGGCGCTGGGCGCGCTGGAGGCCTTTGCCGCCGCCGACATCGCCGTGCCGCAGGATGTCGGCGTGATGGGCTTCGATGATCTGGTGGCTGGCCGCTACAGCCGCCCGCCGCTCACCACCATCGCCCCCGACCCCGCCGAAGCGGGCGCGGCGCTGGTCGAAGCCGTGCTGGGCGAGGGCGGCGAAGCGCGCAGGCGCGTGCCGGTGAGCCTGATCGTGCGCGGAAGCACGGTGAGGTGATCTCCAGTCCTCCCCTGCCCTTGGGGAGGGGCTGGGGGTGGGGGCACTGCCCTCGATCACTCACCGAGCACCCACCCCCGACCCCGATACCTGCCCCGGCGAACGCCGGGGTCAAGGGAGGGGAAGAGAGCTCAGTCCTCACCGATCAACCATGCGCGCCGAATTCGTTGGCGATGGCGGTGCTGATCCTGAGGCTCAATTCATGCGCCCGCGCGATGGGGGTCATGAAGTCGCGCTCGATCGCGCCATAGCCTTCCTCGCCGCCATCGGGGTAGTCGCTCGCCTCGTCGAGCGGGAAGTCGCGCGGGCCGGGGATGCGCACCGGGAAGGCGCGGCGCAGCTGGGCGAGGGCTTCCTCGACGCGCAGGGTCATCACCATCTCGATCACGTCGCCGCGGCTGATGTCGTTGGCGCGGCTGAAGGCGGGGACGGCGACCGCTTTCAGGAACATATGCTGCAGCAGCGCAAGCCGCAGCGCCTGCAGCACCCCGATGCGGCGGCGCACGTGCTCGCGCGCATCGTCCCGCGCCGCGCCGCGGATGGGTTCGGGCAGCAAATCGGTCAGCCGGTGGAGCTTGATCGCGTCGATCCTGAGGCGCGAGGCCAGGCGGCGGAACACGCCCGTGCGGTCGTCGCCGACCAGATATTCGGCCAGCGCCGCGCAGGAATCCGCCAGATGGTCCTCGGTGCCGCGATAGGTACGGCTCGCCCAATAGGCCGAATTGTAGAGCTCGCCATAGGCCGCCACGGTCTTGATGCTGGCAAGCGCGTTGGAGGCGCTCACCAGCCGCATGATCTGCGCCCCGCGCGGCGAATCGGCGAGCAATGCGGCGATTTCTTCGCGGTTGGTGTCGGCAGCGCTGCCGATCCCGGCGATGATGTTGACCGGGTAGCCGAGCTGCTGGAGGATCGCGTTGTGCGGGATCGCGCGGATCTGCCTGAGGCTCATCTCGCGGTCGGCATTGATGTCGCTCTGGCGGCGCGAGACGCGGCTGCCGGTGGGGTTAAGGAGGCCGAGCCCGAAGGCCGTCACCGCGCGGGCATAGGTGCGGCTGGCGAGATGATCGCTCTGATGCTCCTTGATCGCGCGATAGAAATCGAGGCTGATGTCGGTGCGGTGGTAGAAGGGATCGGCGGGGGCGGCCATGTCGGTTTCCGCAGGGCGCAATTCGGCGATGCGGGTGAGCGTGGCGAGCGCGAGTTCGGGCGTGGCGAAGAACAGGTAGCCATCGCCGCCCTGAAAGCTGACCTCGGGCTCCAGCCGGATGCCCGCGCGGGCAAAGCGCCGGCGCGCCCAGGGGGAGAGCGGCCATTCGAGCCGGTCGGCAAAGCTCGCCGGATGCGCGCCGCGGCCCATGCCTTCGCCGTGGGTGTTGAACACCAGCGCGGCGATATCGGAGAGCCCGTTTGCGGCCATCGCTTCGGCGAGGCGGCCCTGCAGGCGCTCGATCGCGAGCGCGGCGGGCACCTGCCCGACAAAGCGGCCCGCGTCGGAAAAGCCGGTCTGCACCGCCACGCGCCCGCGTTGCCGCGCATAGGCGCGGTAGGCGGGCTCGGCCAGAAGCGCGTCGAGGAAGCGGCCGCCGTGCTCCAGCGCGGTCTCGGTTTCGAACAGGGGGGAGACATCGACCTTGTCTTCCACCCCGAACAGCTTGGCGAAATAGAGCGCGGCAAGCACCGTCGCGGGCTGTTCGCATTCGGCGACCAGCATCCGGATTGGCGCATCGGCGTCGATATGCTTCAAAATCTGCGCCATCGCGAGGAACTGGCGGATCGCGGTCGAGCTTTCGGTGGCGAGCGCGGCGAAATTGGTGCGCAAGGGTGCCGCGTCCTCGACCATGCGGCGCAGCGTGGCGATCGCGCCCTTGCTGGCGAGGTCGATCGGCTCATCCTCCCCCAGACGGCGGCGGATCGCGTTGTGGAGCTGCTTGGCGTTCACGCGGAAGTGGATCCAGCCCATGCCCAGCCCATCGGCGCGCATCGCGGCGGCCAATGTCAGCAGCTTGACGGCGCGATCAGGGGCGGCAGTCTCGGCCTCTGCTTCGAGCGCCGCGATCATCGGGGTGAGCGAGAGCAGGTTGTCCGCGCTGTGCGTCGTCAGCCGGTTGGCGGCGGCAGCGAGCGCGTCGGCGCTGGAAAGATCGCCCGCGAAATCCTCGGCGCGCGCCTTGGCGAAGGCGGCGGCGGGCTTCAGCGTGGCGAGCAGCGGGTGGGCGGCATCGAGACTTTCGAGGCTGGCGGTGTAGCGCGCCAGCCGCTCGGCCTTTTCGGCGAGGCGGAAGCCGATCGAGGTGTGCCAGCCGATGTCGGTGCGCCCGTCCATGTCGTAGCCGACCCAGCTGGCGAAGCGGAACGGCAGCGGGCGAAGGCTGCGCCACGCGTCCGGCCAGCGCGCCTGCGCTTCGGTCAGGATGCGCGCGGTAATGACGTCGCGCGCGTCCTGCGCACGGGCCATCGCGGCCATCGCGGCGCCGTGTTCGTAAGCGAGCGTCACCGGCGCGCGCGCTGCCGGGACGGTGCAGGCGCTATCGCCGATCGCGCCTTCGGCCGAAGCCGCACGCGCCACCGCCTCGCCCTGCGCCGGGGTGAGCAGGAAGGTCGGGTGCGCGGTGAACACCGCGTGCAGCTGCGGGCGCTGCCAGCGGGCGGCGAAACTCTCAAAATCCTCGCCATCTGCGGCGAGGCTGGCGGGCTCGGCGGGCGGGGCAAGCAGCCGCCGCAGCTTGCCCGCGCGCGCTTTCAGCCCGTCACACTCCAGCTCGGCGACCAGCGCGGTCAGATCGTCGAGCGTAACCTCGCCCCCCTCCAGCGCGCGCGACAGATCGAGCGACAGCTGAAACACCGGGTTGAACAGCGGCGTTTCGCGCGTGCGCTGGTGCAGCTCGCCCAGCCGGGCTTCGAGGGAGGCGATGGTTTTCATGAATGTTCCGAAGCAAAGGCCGCCGCCGCGCCGAACAGGCCGGGCTGCGGGTGGACAATGAGCTTGACGGGGATGCCCGCCATCAGGCTTTCGAAGCGCCCCTTGGCCTTGAACCGCGAGCCGAAGCCCGAGGCGAGCAGCGTCTCGCGGATGCGGTAGCCGAGCCCGCCTGCGATCACCACGCCCGCAAAGCCCCCCTGCGCCAGCGCCAGATCCCCCGCGACCGAGCCCAGCGAGAGGCAGAAGCGGTCGACCGCAGCCGCCGCGAGCGGGTCTTCGCCGCTGGTGCCGAGGTTCCAGATGGTGATCGCGTCCTGTTCGGGCACGGTGCGGTGTTCGAGCGCGGCCAATGCCTGATAGATGTCGACGATCGCGGGGCCTGCGACCACGCGCTCCGCCGAGACGCGGATATGCCGCTGGCGCAGGCGGGCAAGGATCGCGTCTTCGATGGAATCGAGCGGGGCGAAGTCGATATGCCCGCCCTCGGTCGCCTGCACGCGGTAATGGCCCGGTCTGCGGTAAAGATGCGCGACGCCGAGCCCGGTACCGGGGCCGATCACGCTGATCGTGCCCTCGGCCCCCAAGGGCTGGTCGGGCCCGGCAAGGTGCAGAAACTGGCTGTCGTCCGCGCGCGCGACGGCATGGGCGACCGCGGCGAAATCATTGACCAGCGTGTAGCGTTCCACCCCCAGCTTTTCGTTGATGAGCGCGGGGCGGATGATCCAGGGATTGTTGGTGAAGCGGATCACCGGGTTGGGCTTGCCGGGGCTGCCGACCGGCCCGGCAATCGCCATGCTCACCGCCTTGGGCAGGGTGCCGCCCTTGCGCTCGCGAAAGGCCTGCCAGGCGGTCTGGAAGCTGGCGTGATCGACGGTGTGGAGGGTTTCGGGCTCGTCGAGCGCGATCGTGCCATCGTCTCCGATATTGGCAATCGCGAAGCGGGCATGCGTCCCGCCGATATCGACCACCACCACGTCCTGCATCGCTCTCTCCCCGTTGATGACCCGCGCGGGCCCGAGCACGGGAAGGTGTAGCAGGCGGCGCGCGGGAATCCCACGCGCCGCATACTTATTCAGATTGGGCGGCTTACTTGACGCCCATTTCGCCCAGCAGACGGTCCGCGCCGTCGACCTTGTCCATCGTCCACAGCATGAAGCGGCTGTCGACGTGGATGGTGCGGTTGATCGCGGGATCGTACATCCAGTCGCTGACCACGCCCTCGATCGTGCCGTCGAAGGCAAGGCCCACGAACTCGCCGCGCGCGTTCAGCGTCGAGGAGCCCGAGTTGCCGTTGGTGATGTCCACGGTCGACAGGTAATCGACCGGCAGCGTACCCAGTTCGGGCGCGGCATACTGGCCGTAATCCTTGGCCTTGATCAGCTCGACCATTGTGTCGGGCGCATCGAATTCGCCGCGGCCGGTGTGCTTGGCAACGATCCCCTCGGCGGTGGTGAAGGGCGTCCAGATCTGCCCGTCGACCGCCTTGCCAGTGACCTTGCCATAGGTGAAGCGCAGCGAGCCGTTGGCGTCGGGATACATGGTCTTGCCCTGCGATGCAGCATAGGCGAGCCGCGCCTGCATCACCTTGGAGCGGGCCTTCTGCACCGTGCCCGAACGCTCCTTGGCTTCGGCTTCATTGGCGAGGCTTTCGTCATACATGGCGACCGCCAGCTGGATGAAGGGATCATTGCTGGCGCGGAATTCGGCGACCGGCTTGTCCATCCATGCCATGCGCGTGGCGGTGTCGCCCAGCTGCGTGGCGGCATAGAGCGAGGCGATGTCGCGGCCTTCCATGAAGGCATCGAAGCTCTGATTGCGGTCTTCGGGGGCGAGCTGGCGATATTCCTCCAGCGCGTCGGCCCAGATCGCCTGCTCGATTTCGGACACGTAACGGCGCTCGATGCGCTGCATCGACTGGACGAAGAAGGCCTTGTCGCGCGGCTGGTAGCCCGGCTCGCGGTCCTTTTCGGGCTTGGCCTGCTCATTGGCCCAGCGATAGAGGCGCGTGGCGGCGCCCAGCATCTGGCTGCGCCCCAGCATCCCGCGGCGGGCATCGGCCAGCGCCTCGGCATTCTCTTCGGCGATCAGCCGGTCGAGTTCGGCGAGCGCTGCGCCATATTGCGCCTCACGCTTGGGATCGGCGGCGATCCACGCGCGGAAGGCGGCTTCCTCCGCCTGCTTCTTTTCGATCAGCGAGATGGCATCGGCCCCGGCCAGCTGGCCCGTGATCTTCTTTTCGTAATTCTCCACGCCCTGCAGCGTCGCGGCATAGGCGATGGTGGCGGCCTGGTTGCCTGCGGTCAGGGCATCGATCAGGTCGCCATATTCGGCCAGCATCCGCTGCTGGTAGGGCAGCAATTCGGCGAATTCGAAGCGCGCTTCCTCGGCGGTGCGCAGACGCTCGGTGGTGCCGGGGAAGCCCGCGACCATGATGAAGTCGCCTTCCTTCACGCCCTTTTTGGCGATGGGGAGCCATGCCTTGGGCTTGAACGGCACGTTGTCCTTGCTGAACGGCGCCGAGGAGCCATCGGGCGCGACATAGGCGCGGTAGAACGAGAAATCGCCGGTGTGGCGCGGCCACATCCAGTTATCCTTCTCGCCGCCGAAATTGCCCACGCCCGCAGCGGGCGCATAGGCGAGGCGCACGTCCTGAATTTCGAGCTGCTGCTGCAGCCAGTACTGCGCGCCGCCGAAATAGGCGCGCACGTCGCAGCGGCGATTGGCCTGCTTTTCGCACGCCTCGATCAGCGCGGTGCGGTTGGCCTGCAGCCGGTCGTAACGCGCGCGGCCATCGAGCTTGTCGGCGCCCTTGAGCATCGCGGCGGTCACATCGCGCAGATCCTCGATCACATAGACCCGGCTGCCCGGCGCGGCGGGGAGTTCGTCCGCCAGGGTCTTGGCGAGAAAGCCGTCGGTGAGATAATCGATCTCGGGCGAGGAATTGTATTGCAGCGATCCGGCAACGCAGTGGTGGTTGGTCGCGACCAGCCCCTCGGGCGAAAGGAACGCAGCCGAGCAGCCGCCCAGCGAGGCGATCGCGGTCAGCGGCGGGCGCTGCAGGTCGCCGAGCGTCTTGGCGTCAAGCTCGAGCCCGGCGGCCTTCATGTCTTCCGCGATGGCGCCGGTCTGGCTCGGCAGCCACATGCCTTCATCGGCGCTGGCTGCGACAGGCGCGGCGATCATCAGGGCGCTGGCCCCGGCGAGCAGGAAATTCTTCATCAGGTGCTTCCCCTTGGTATTGCGCTGCACCGCGCCCGCTGGGACGCAGTGGCTATGGCTTGGCCCGTGGCCGGGCGAAGTCGCGCTGTTAGGCCAGTTGCGCGGGGGGTGGGAAGAGGCTTTGTGTGCCATCGACGAACCGCCCACGCCGTTCGGCGAGCGACATTGCGAGCAAAAGGTTCTTGCGAACCATTATCATTCCCGCCATGAGGGATTGGATTGGATCATTGCCCCTGAACGAAGGATTACGCCCGTCATGAACAGCACGCTCAGACTCTGGACCCAGCTCGGCCTCGGCACGGCGCTGGCGGGCGGTCTGCTCGCGGCCTGCGGCGGCGAAGCGGGGGGTGAGGCCGGGGGCGAGGCTGGCGGCGAAAGCGCAGCGGTCGCGGGCGAGAGCGGCGAGAGCGCGGGCGGCGAGGGCGAAGGCGCGGTCGGCGCGGGCGGCGAAGGCGAAGGCGGCGTCGCGGTTGCCGATGCGGCCACCGATCCGGTCGCCTATGGGATCGCGCTCGCGGTTGCCGAAGCCCATGTCGCTGCCGCGCGCGATGCCTATGCGGCGGGCAACAAAGAGGCCGCCGCCGAAATGTTCGCCCACCCGGTCAGCGAAGTGCTGGTCGATATGGAGCCGACTTTCACCAAGCTCGGCGTTGCGGACGTGAAGCCGCTGTTCACCGCGGCTTCCGATGCGGCCTTTGCGGGCAAGCCCGTGGCCGAAGTCAACAAGGCCTATGACGCGATCATCGCCGCGCTGCGGCAGGCCGCGACCAAGGCGCCCAAGAGCGACGCCAGCAGCGCCAGGGTCGCCACCGGGGTGATCGCCGACATGATCGAGCGGTCGAGCGCGATGTATCGCCAGCTTGCCAGCAACGACGCCTACGAGCCCTATCTCGACGGCTATGGCTTTGCTGCGGTCGCCGCCAGCGCCTTTGCCACCCACGGCGCGGCGATCAAGGCCGAGAACCCCACCGCCCACGCCCGCATCACCGAAGCGCTGGCGCTGCTCAGGCAGGCCTACCCCGGCGCGGCCCGCCCGGCCAAGCTCCCGGCAGAGCCCGGCGCCTTGTCGGGCGCTTCGGCCAAGGTGATGCTCGCCGCGGGCGGTTGAACCTTTCCGCAGCGGCGCAGGGCCCCCCGCAAGGCGCTGGCCAATTGTGCAAATGCGACAAATTGGCGCCATAACGGGCGCGATGGCATCACCGCGCTTGTTTTTACAGGGCGCAGGCGTAGTCTGTCCAACCAGAAGAGGAACCGGCCAGGAGCCCAAAGCGCAAGGGAGGCGTTCGGGCGTCCGACCCGGTGGGGAGCATTCCTGAGGCAGGGGCAGCCGCACGGCTGTTCTTGCGGTGTGCGAATCTTTTGGGGGGGACATTGCTGCATCCTTTTACCAGCCTGCGCGCGGCGTGGCATCGACCCATCCGGGCGTCGCGTGCCGCTTCGTTGCGCCCCCTTTCGCTGCGTTCCGTTTCCGCCCCTGCGCTCGGCCTTGCGCTGGCGGCTGTGGCTGGCCCAGCGCTCGCCCAGCAGCAGCCCGTGCCGCCGGGCATCACCCCGCCCAACCGCGTCGACCTGATCCCGCCCGAACTGCGCCCTGCCGAGCAGCCTCCGACGCTCACGATCGACGGCGATATGGCGCGCCCGCCCTGCGCGCTCGACCGGGCGGACTTCAAGGATATCCGCTTTACCGTGAAGGGCGCGGGTTTTGCCGGGCTGGAGCGGGTGCCGGGCCTGTCGCTCGACGCGGCCTATGCCGATTATGTCGGGCGCGAATTGCCGGTCGCGGTGCTGTGCGACATCCGCGCCGAGGCCAATGCCATCCTGCGCCGCCAGGGCTATCTCGCCACGGTCGAGATCCCCGAACAGAGCCTGTCGGACGGCATCCCCGATTTCACCGTGGTGTTCGGACGGCTGACGGCAGTGCGCGTGCGCGGGGAGGCGGGGCCTTCGGAACGGCTGGTCGCAGGCTATCTCGAAAAGCTGACGCAGGCCGAGGTGTTCAACACCAACGCGGCCGAGCGTTACCTGCTGCTCGCCGACGATCTGCCCGGCCTCGACGTGCGCCTGTCGCTGCGTCCCGCCGCAGGCGGCGCGCCGGGCGATCTGGTGGGCGAGATCGCGGTGCTGCGCCAGAAGGGCATGGTCGATGTCAACGTCCAGAATCTGGGCTCGCGCGCGATCGGGCGGTTCGGGGGCACGCTGCGGGGCGAAATCTACGACGTCACCGGGCTCGGCGACCGCACCTCGGTGGCGGTGTTCAGCACGCTCGATTTCCGCGAGCAGCAGACCGTCCAGATCGGACACGATTTCCGGGTGGGCAGCGAAGGCCTTCGGCTGGGCGGTCAGCTCACGCTCAGCCAGACCGATCCTTCGACCGGCATCGCAGGCTTCGATGTCGAGGCCGAGACCGTGTTTGCCAGCCTCTTCGCCAGCTATCCGATGATCCGCTCGCGCCAGCACAGCCTTTTTGTCGATGGCGGGGTCGATCTGGTCGATCAGAATGTCGACGTGAACGACATCGCCCTGACGCGTGACCGGGTGCGGATGGCCTTTGCGCGGGTGGCGGGCGAGGTGATCGACCGCGATTCGGTGCAGCGCGCGGGCGGCTATACCCCGTTCGAGCCGAAGTTCCGGCTGCGCTACGCGGCAGAGGTGCGGCAGGGACTCGATGTGCTCTCGGCCAGCCCCGATTGCCGTCCCAATCTGCTCGCCTGCCTGTTCGGCGGCGCGGCCCCGCCAAGCCGGATCGAGGCCGATCCCACGCCCAGCCTGCTGCGGCTCAATGCCGATCTCGAATATCGCCCGATCCCCAAGCTCGCCTTCGTGCTGGAGAATCAGGCGCAGATCACCGGCGATGCGCTCCCCGCTTTCGAAGAGATCGCGGCGGGCAGTTTCTCGATCGGACGCGGCTATGATCCCGGCGCGGTGCTGGGCGACAGCGGGATCATGAACAGTGCCGAACTGCGCTTCGGCACGCTGGTGCCCGAAAGCGTCACCGCGACCGCGTGGCAGACCTACCTGTTCACCGATGTGGCCCATGTCTGGAACGAAGACCCGAGCCGCCGCGCGACCAATCCCGACCGGCTGTGGTCGGCCGGCGCGGGGGTGCGGATGGCATGGGGGCCGGGGGTGCAGGGGGACTTCCTCGTCGCCGTGCCGCTGACCCGCCCCGATCTTGCTGCCGACAAGGGCGACGTGCGCTTCCTGTTCACGCTGACCGCCCGCCTGTTTCCGTGGAGATTCTGAGATGACCCGCACGCATGCCAAACGTTCACGCCTGATGGTCGGCTGCGGCAGCACGGCGCTGGCGCTCGCGCTGGTGCTGGGCGTGCCGCAGCGCGCGGCGGCGCAGGGGATCGCCGCGGGCGGCAATGTCGTGGTCGGATCGGCCGAGATCAACACACCCGACGCGGTGACCACGCAGGTCGACCTGTTCTCGCCCACCGCGGTGATCGACTGGACGCCCAATGTCGACAATTCGGGCAATGCGCTCGATTTCCTGCGCACCGGCGCCACCGCGATTTTCCGCGCGGCGCAGGGGGACAATTTCGCGGTGCTCAACCGCATCCTGCCGACCCAGAACAACAATATCGTCGTCATCAACGGCAGCGTGCTGGGGCAGGTGCGCGATGCATCGGGCCAGTTCGTGCCGGGCGGCTTTGTCGCCTTCTATTCGCCCACCGGCATTCTGGTGGGCGAGACCGCGACCTTCGATGTCGGCAGCCTGCTGTTGACCACACTCGATGCGACGCCGCAGAGCTTCGAGGATTTCGCCGGTGGCGGCTTCCTGACGCTGCAGGGCCAGCAGGGATCGACCGCGCGGGTCGAGATCGCGCCCGGCGCGCGCATCAATGCACTGGCGGAGAATTCCTTCTTCGCCGTGGTCGCCGCCGATGTGCGGATGTCCGGCACCGCGCGGGTCAACGGCAGCCATGCCTATGTCGCGGGCGAGGTGGTGAACCTGCGCCTGTCGAACGGCCTGTTCGATATTGCCATCCCCGTCGGCACCGCGGCGAGCGGGCAGGTGGTCACGCTCAATGGCAATATCGGCGGCCCGTCGAGCACGGGGGCGGGCGACAATCACATGATCTACGCGCTGGCCCGCGCCTCGCAGGATCCGATTGCGATGCTGTTTTCGGGCAATCTCGGCTTCGAACCGGCGCAGAGCGCAGGGGTGATCAACGGCGAGATCATTCTCGCGGCAAATTACAACGTCTTCGGTCGCAACGTCGATACCGGCGCCATCGGCCTCGATATCGACGCGGTCGAGTTCCGCGGCACCGGCGCGACCAGCGATGTGCGGGCCGACATCATCCTTCAAGATTTCACTGCCGGGTCCAGCCTGCTCGCGATCGGCACCGGCCAGACCATCGCCGGCGGCAACAGCAGCGTGGCGGGCAACCTCATGCTCGTCGGGCGCGATGTGGCGGCGATCGACGTGATCGGCGACGACCTGTTCGAGGTGTCGGGCGATGTGCTGGTCGATGCCCGCGATTACGGCGTGGTGAGCTCGAGCCTGCAAAACCTCGACGTCATCAACGCAGCCGCGGGCACGGCGCGTATCCGTTCGGCCAATGGGGCGAGCGTGATCATCGGCGGCCGGGCCGCTGTGACTGCCGATGCCTTTGGCGGGGCGGACGATATCGGCGGCATCGCCGGCTCGGCGCGCGGTGGGCTGGCCGAGATCGCGATCGAGGGCGGACGGGTGACGATCGGCGGGCCCGCCAGCGTGCGCGCCAATGCCTTCGGAACCAGTCTCGGCTTCATCCGCACCGGCGCCGAAGCGCGCGGCGGCACCGCGCAGGTGCTGGTGAGCGGCGGCGGGCAGGCGGGCTTCGGCAGCGACCTGCTGGTGCTGGCCGAAGCGGTCGGGGCCGAGGGCACGACCTTCAGCCCCTCGACCCCCTCGGATGCCTTTGGCGGCAATGCCCGGGTCGCGATCAGCGGTTCTGGCGCAATCGGGGTGGGCGGCGTTGCCGTCCTGAGCGCCAGTGCCTTTGCCGATGCCAGTTCGGGAACCACCGGCGCGCTTGCCGATGCGGGCGCGGCGACGATCGATGTCGATGGCGATGCGGCGCTGACGATCGACGGGGCGCTGAACCTGCTGGCAATCGCTTCGGGCGGCGACAACGCCGACGGGCGCGGCGGGCTTGCGCGCGGCGGGGTGGCGCGGATGGTTGTCCGCAACAACGGGCTTGCCGATGTGGGCGGCGCGTTCGTCGCCGACGCCGGGGCCAGCGGCGGCGGCGGAGTGATCGGCGGCGACGCGCTGGGCGGCGTGGCGGGTGCGCTGGCCGAAAGCGGCACGATTGCGCTGGGCGCAGATGCTTCGGCCAATGCCTCGGCCAGCGGGGGCAATGCGATTTCGGGCGTCGGCGGCGCGGGCGGGATCGGGCGCGGTGGCACGGCGCTGTTTCAGGCCTTGGGCACCGCCAATGTCCGCGCGCGGCTCGCCATTGCCGGTTCCGTCAGCCTCAGTGTCGACGGGCGCGGCGGCGATGGCCGGTTCGGCGGCGAAGGTGGCGGCGCGGGCGGTGCGGGCGGTGACGGCTTCGGCGGCGATGCCGGGACCGCCAATCAGGCCGATGATGGCGTCGTTGGCGGGGCCTATCTGCTGGCGGGGGGCGAGAACGGCGAACTGACCGTGGGCGGCGACGCGCTTGTCTCGGCGCAAGGGATCGGCGGGATCGGCGGCGCGTCCACCGTGGCTGCCCTTGCCGGGCGCGGCGGCAATGGCCTCGGCGGATCGGCCCAGGCGGGTCTTGCGCCCTTCGGAACCGGCGGCGCGCCGGGTGACGGCTTTGCCGAGCTCGCCTTCCTCACCATCGACGCCAATGGCACGGGCGGCGCTGGCGGCGTCGACCAGATCACCGGCCAGCGTACCGGGCAGGGGGGCGATGGTAGCGGCGGCGATGCGGCGCTTCGGGTGCATGCGGGCCAGATGACCATCGGCGAAACCGCCATTCGGGCTATCGGCACGGGCGGGCTCGGCGGCACCGGTGGGGCCGGACTGGGCGGCATCGCCAGCGTGACGGGCGGGCAGGGCGGACGGCTCGACGGCCTCGGCCTCAGCTTGCTGGCCACGGGAACGGGCGGCTTTGCCAACCGCGGGCGCGGCGGCGACGGGTTCGGCGGGCGCGCCGCGATCGAGACCGACGGCATTGCCGTCACCTTTGGCAGCGTGTTCGTAGATGCCTCGGGCACCGGCGGGACGAGCGCCGACGGCGCGGGCGGTGATGGGGAGGGCGGCGAAGCCTTCATCGGCAATGTCGCGGATAGCACGCCCGGCAGCCTTATCGCCGCAGGCCACACGCAGCTGTTTGCCAGTGGACAGGGGGGCGAGAGCCAGACCGGCTTTGCTGCGGGCAACGGCACGGGCGGGCGCGCGCTGGTGCAGGCGCTGGGGGGCACCCGGCTCAACTTCGATTCCCTGCAGGCGATCGCCACCGGGCGCGGCGGCACGGCGGCAGCGCATGAGGGCGGCGAGGGTTTCGGCGGTCAGGCCCAGCTTGTCAGCATCGGCACCGGCAGCAGCCTGACCGTGGATCGCAATGTCCCGACCGATCTGCAATCCGCCCCCGGCGACGGCGCGATTCTCAATGCCGACGGGTTCGGCGGTGGCACCAATGGCGGTGACGGTTTCGGCGGTGACGGCATTGGCGGCAGCATCCGCCTCATCGCCAATGCGGGTGGCACGATCGCGCTGCCGCTCGATCCGGCGAGCTCATCCGGCAGCATCCCGGTGATCACCCTGTCGGCGCGCGGGTTCGGCGGAACTTCCTCGGTCGAAGGCGGCACCGGCGGCGCGGGCGGCGGTGGCAACGGCGCGATCGAGGCCGACGGCGCCGGATCGCGCATCATCACCGGCCAGACCATCTTCACCGTCTTCGCGAAAGGCGGCAACAGCGGGGCCTCGACCAGCAACGTCAATGGCGGGCGCGCCTTCGGCGGCGCGCGCCAGATCCGGGTGCTGAACGGGGCAGAGGCGACGCTCGGCCTGATCGGCAGCGCCACCGGGGGGATCGGCGGCGCTGGCTCGGGCACGGGCAATGGCGGTGATGCCCTCGGCGGGCGCAACGAAGTCGAGGTGCGCGACGCGACGCTCAATGTGATCGGCCTGCTGGAGATCCGCGACGAGATCACCGGCGGCTCCGGCCAGCGCGGCGGCGATGCGATCAGCAACGGCGAATCCGGGGTGGTCGGCTTCAGCGCCAGCGGCGCGACCATCAATTTCACGCCCGACGCACAGGGCCGGAGCGGGATCGTGCTGGGCGGCAGCGCAAGCGGCGGGCTGGGCTTCGCCGTCGGCGGCAATGCGCAGGGTGCCTTTGCGAACTTCAGCCTGTCGCAGACCACCCTCAACACCGGTACCCTGCGCATCGAGACCACCGCGCGCGGCGGCGATGCCCAGGCGACAGATGGGGTGGGCGGCAACGCCGAGAGCGGGTTCCTGTTCATCGACCTGCTCGATTCCAATCTCACCGTCGGCGGCGAGCTGCTGATCGCCAACAATGCCACCGGCGGCGACGGCGCGCTGCGGGGCGGCAATGCGCAGCCGATCGATTCGACTCAGGGCCCGCTCGGCGTGTCGCTGAACAATTCCACCCTGACGGTGAATCCGAACCAGACCAGCGCGGGCATCCTGCGGATCGAATCGATCTATCGCGGCGGGGAGGGCGAGACCTCGGGCAATGCCACCGGCGGAACGGTGGCGCTCGATCTTTCCGCGTCCACGCTCAATGCCGACGAGATCTTCGTCACCGCCAGCGCCTTTGCCGAGCGCGGCCTTGCCGGGATCGCGCGCGCAGGCGAAGCGCGGATCGCGATTGACGGCCGCACGCGGGTCAACGCCAACCTCATCGAGCTTGCCGCCAGTGCCATCACTGGCACCACCGGCCAGGCCTTTGGCGGGCTCGCGGCGATTGCGATTGGTGACGACAGCGATGCGGCGATCACCGCAGACACGATCCGTCTGCTCGCCAATGCCAGCGGGTCTACCGACACCCTGCCGCAGAATTCTGCCGGACGGTTCGAGGTCGACATCGCCAGCGGCAGCCTCGATGCCCAAACCCTCACGGCGCTGGCGACCGGCAACACTGTCGACAGCGCTGCGCCAGCTTCGCTGCTGCGCGCCGTGTCGGGCCGCTTGAGCATCTCAAGCCAGCTCCTCGCCAATGCCTTCGGCGACATTGCGCTGGTGACCGGACGGCAGGGCATCATCGGCACGCCGCCCAATGCCAGTCCGTCCGACACACTGGTCAATGTGACCTCGCAGGGGGGTATCGCAATCGTCGGAGACGACGATGCCTTCGCCGGTGTGAGGGGGGCGGGCATTCGCCTGTCTTCGCGCCGCATCGATATCCGGTCGGGTGCCCGGCTTGCCGCCAATGCCGTGTCGCTGACATCGCTCAACACCGATTTCCCCGCAATTCTGGGCGGCACGGTGGAGGGCGAGGGGTGGAGCCTCATCGCCGACGAGGCGCTCAGGATCAGCGCGCGCAATCTCGATATCGCCGTGCCGCGGGTGACGAACAGCAACGATCCCAACCAGCCCGATCTGGTGATCCGCGACCTTACGCTTACCGGAACGCAGGACGACGGATTCTCGTCGGTGCGGATCGAGGCCGGATCGGGGACGTCGGGGATCATCCGCATCGACGGCAATCTTGCCTTCACGCAGGCCGCAACGAACGACCGGCTGACGATCATTTCGGGCAATCGCATCGAACTCGTCACACCGGGCAGCATCCGGGTGAGCGACAATGACGGGTTCCCCGGCGGATCGCTCGTGCTGCAATCGGGCTATATCTGGGCCGCCGATGCCGACATGATCGCGCAGTTGCAGGCCAATCCCGACTTTGCCGGACGCGACGCGCTGCTCGCCGTGGCCGCGGCGGGGAGTGCCGACCCGCTCGGCTACATCCGCGCGCGCGATGTCGATATCGCGATCAGCCGCGGGCTGCTGGTGCGCAACACCGGCAGCGCGCTCGAACAGGGCGGGATTCTGGTTGGCGGCGGGGGCCTGTCGATTATTGGCTTCGACCCCGCGCTCAATCAGGGCAATTCTGGGCTGGGGAGCTTTGCCAACTCAGTGCCGCTCGATGTCTTCGCCTATGGTCGCCGCCTGACCGACGCGGGCACGTTCATCACCGGGGAGGCCTTCTTCCGCGAAGTGAACTTCAACCAGACGGGCAACGACCCGACAACTTATCGGGCCGTGGCGCGATTCAACGACTGCCTGATCACCACCGGCGAGTGCCCGCAGAGCCCGCCACCGCCGCCACCTCCGCCGCCACCGCCGCCGCCACCGCCACCGCCACCGCCGCCGCCGCCGCCGCC
>FWWL01000136.1_pt1 | contig 202114 bp, 203 predicted proteins | sample 2228331 | NCBI WGS metagenome assembly FWWL01 (sample SAMEA103939775, study PRJEB20133) | metagenome | reverse complement strand
AGCCCCACCGCCGGCGGCCGCGGCTGCCCCCGCGCCGGCCCCGGCGGCGAGAGGGCGCATCGAGCCGCTCTCCCGCATGCGGCAGACCATCGCGCGGCGCATGTCGCAGTCGAAACAGCAGCAGCCCCACTACTACCTGCTGCTCGACATCGACATGACCGAGGCGCTGGCGTTCCGAGCGTCGCTGAACGCCTCGCTCCCCGAAGAGCAGCGCGTCACCATCAACGACCTCATCGTGAAGGCGTGCGCCATCGCCCTCCAGCGGCACCCGAAGTTCACCGCCGCTTACACCGAAGAAGGCCTGCAGTACCCGGAGCAGATCAACATCGATATCGGCATCGCGCTCGACGAGGGGCTCATCGCCCCCTCGCTGCTGGACGTGGGGAACAAGTCGCTCGGTCGCATCGCCGTGGAGAGCAAGGCGCTCATCGAACGGGCGCGAAGCGGCCACCTGCGCGCGGACGAGTACGGGCGTGGCTGCTTCACCATCACGAACCTCGGCGCCTACGGCGTGGAGACGCTCATCGGGATCATCAACCCGCCACAGGCGGCGATCCTCGGCGTCGGGTCCGTCATCCCGAAGCCCGTCGTCCGTGACGGCGACATCGTCGTGCGCCAGATGATGAAAGTGGCGCTCTCCGCGGACCATCGCGTCACCGATGGCGCTGAGGGTGCGCGCTTCCTGAAGGAGATCCAGTCGATCCTCGAGAACCCCGCCTCCCTCGCGCTGTGAGCGCTAGCGGAGGGGCTCGCCCAGGGGAGCGTCGGGGATGCTGACCGCGACGTCGAAGGGGAGCGGGCGCCCCATCACGTAGAATGGCGCCCCGGCCGGCGAAAAGCGCATCTCCGTGATCACCTCGAACCCAAGCCGGCGGTACAAGTGATGGGCGCGGCTGTCGACCCGCGTCGAGAGCACACAGGTCGAGTACGGCAGCCCTTCGAGGAGCTTGGCGATGAGCGCCGTGCCGATCCCCTGGCCCTGCCAGCGCGGGTGCACGGCGATCTCCACCAGCTCGTAGCTGTCGGAGAACCATCGCGCGGCCGTGCCCGCGTCCACCGCGGCAACGACGGTATCGTGCCACCATTGCCCACGCTGACCGCGGTAGCCGTAGGTCATGCCCACCACCTCGCCCGAGCTCGTGACCGCGCAAAGGGAACGGAAGCCCTCCCGGTACGCGTGCACCTCCCGCAGGCGCGCGCGCACCTCGCGGCCACGGTCAGGGTCGCTGTACGGGGGCAGGGCGAACGCCTCGCCATAGACCGCGATGGCCCCCTCGAACAGGGGGCCATCGAGGGGCAGCGGGACGATGCTCCAGCGGCTCATCCTCGGTACTGGACGCGGGGTCCGATGCGGTCCTTGTTCAGCCGCTTGTTCAGGTGCAGGCCTTCGAGCACGAACTCCACGGCTGACGCAACCTCGCCAGGCGTCGGGTTGGGGATGACGCGTCCCACCGCCTCCTGGAGGCCAGGGATCTCTTTCGCCAGCTTCACGTACTGCGCGCTCGGTACGGTGTCGCCGACCTCCACCGCGATGCCGGACTTGAAGCGGGCGACCACCGGCTCCAGCTCCGAGAGGCTGAAGGTGCGGTTGAACACCGTTGCCACCGCACCTTGGATGAGCTTCTCGATGATCTGCTCCTCCCGCCCTTCCTCGACCGTCTCGAACTCGACCTTCCCGGAGAACGCGGGCACGACGTAGGGGAGGTCCGTGATGCGCGGAACGACCGTCTCCTCGCCGGTGAGGATGCTACGGCGCAGGGCGTTCGCGAGCAGGCTCTCGTAGTTCGCGATGGAGGCGCGCACGCTCACGCCGGAGCGCTGGTTCACGTCCGGGCTGCGGCGCGCGAGGCGCGAGATCTCGGCGATGATCTCCTTCATGTAGGCAGGCACGCGCACGTCGAAGTCGGCCGGAACCGGGTGCGCTTCGGCCTCCATGATGTCAATCTCGTGCTCGATGCGCAGCGGGTAGTGGGTGCGGATCTGCGCACCGTACCGGTCCTTGAGCGGCGTGATGATGCGCCCGCGGTTCGTGTAGTCCTCCGGGTTGGCGCTGGCGACGATGTACACGTCCAGCGGCAGCCGGATGCGGTAGCCGCGAATCTGGACGTCCCGCTCCTCCATGATGTTCAGGAGCCCCACCTGGATGCGTTCGGCCAGGTCCGGAAGCTCGTTGATGCAAAAGATGCCCCGGTTCGTCCGCGGGATGAGGCCGTAATGGATCGTGAGCTCATCGGAGAGGTAGCGCCCTTCCGCAACCTTGATCGGATCGACCTCGCCGATGAGGTCGGCGATGGTGATGTCCGGCGTCGCGAGCTTCTCCCCGTACCGCTCGCTGCGGTGCAGCCACTCGATGGGCGCGTCGTTCCCCGCCTCCGCGACGAGGTCTCGCCCTTGCTTCGTGATCGGGGCGAACGGGTTTTCGGGTATCTCGCACCCGGCGAGCACGGGCGTGTACTCGTCGAGGAGGTTGACCAGCGAGCGGATGATCCGCGACTTCGCCTGCCCGCGTTCACCGAGGAAGATGATGTCCTGGCCGGCGAGGATCGCGTTCACGATCTGGGGGATGACGGTCTCATCGTAGCCGTAGATGCCAGGGAAGAGCTTCTCGCCGCTCCGGAGCTTCTGGATGAGGTTCCGGCGCATCTCCTCGCGCACCGGCAGCACCTTGTAGCCGGAAGCGCGAAGCTCCCCAAGCGTCCGCGGCCGTTCGAGCGTCGTCACGCTACCACTCCTCCTCCCCCGCACGACGTTCCGCAGGCGGGGTTGCGTTTGGTCTCGCGAGGGTTGCCGGGGAGTCGAACGATCGTTCGAAATCCCTCCCTCGACCTCATCTTAGGTGGCGGGGTAGGCGTGTCAACCGAGCGTCATCCGCGCCGGTAGGCTCCGTTACGATGGTGGTGACGGAGGCGATGCCATGCGCTGGTTTCCGTTCAGCCGCAAGCCGCTCATCACCGAGGACAACTACGGCCGCCTGATGACCTCGTTCGGGCGCGTGATCGACCGCGAACCGCTGCTGAAGGGGCCGGCCGCGGCCCTCGCCGAGCGCGTGGCGAACGAGCGCCCGGACCTCATCGAGCTCGTCGACGCACGGCTCTACCGAGGGGCGGCGATGTACCACCTGCGGCTGCTCGCGGGCTCGTGGATCATGGCGCGCGAGGGCGGCGTGCCGCGCGAGACGGCAGAAGTGTTCGAGGAAGCGGTGGTTTGGAAGTTCAAGCCGATCGCGAAAGAAGCCACCTGGCTGCCCAGGCGGCTCTCCCAGCTCGCCCGTGGCGAGTTCGAACGCGACACGAAGCTCGAGTAGGCTCCTACCCGGTCCGCCGCAGCACTGCCTCCACGACGCGGGCGCACGCCACCATCTCGGGGACAACGAGGTACTCCTCCTTCGTGTGCTGGTTGTAGCCGCCGCGCCCAATGACGATGGATGCGATCCCGAACCCGCGGAGGATGTTTCCGTCCGTCCCTCCGCCGAGAGGCTTCGGCTGGGGATCCATCCCCAGCTCACGAAGGACGGGAAAGATGAGCTGCGCCGCCGGGTCGTCGTCCGTGAGGGTGTAGCCCGGGTACTCCAGGCGAAGGTCGAGCGCGAGCCGGGCATCCGGGTGCGCCGCCTGCACCTCCCGCACCGCGGCGCGCACGCGTTCCTCGAGCTGCTCCGCCTTCTCCCGGCTCATGGAGCGGAACTCGCCCTCCACGCGGCAATAGTCGGGAACCGCGTTGCGAACCGTCCCACCTGTGATGCGCCCCACGTTCGCGGTCGTCTCCTCGTCGAGCCGACCTTGCGGAAGCCGCGTCACCAGTTCAGCCGCAATGGAGATGGCCGGAACCCCTTTCTCGGGCTCCACGCCCGCGTGAGCCGCCCGCCCGTGCACCTCGAGGTCGTACGTGAAGTGGTACGGCGCCTGCCCCTGGATGTTCGACGGCGGCCCGCCGCTGTCGATGACGATCGCCACCCGAGAGCGGAACTCCGCCGGGTCCAGGTGACGGGCCCCCAGGAGGCCGACCTCTTCGCCGCGCGTGATCGCCACTTCCACGGGACGGTGCGAGCCGCCGTCCTCCTCCAGCGAGGCCGCCACTTCCAGGATCACCGCGCAGCCCGCCTTGTCGTCGGCACCGAGGATCGTGCTCCCGTCGGAGCGGATGATGTCCTCACCGTCGAATACCGGCTTGATCCCTCGCCCGGGCTCGACGGTGTCCATATGGGCAGAGAGCAGCACCGGCTCGCCGCTCCCTTCTCGCTTCGCGAGAACGTTGCCGTAGGAGTCCTGCCGCGCCTCCCAGCCGAGCGCGCGAAAGCGCCGGACGAGCTCCTCGGCGATCGCGTCCTCCTCGCCGGAAGGCGAGTCGATCGCCACAAGCTCGAGGAAGGTGCGGACGAGCCGCTGCCGGTCGATCATCGCGGCTCATTCTTCGCGGCCGCTCGCCCCCTGGTCAAGGAGGCAGGGCCCTACTTCGGGACGGACGCGTTCGTGGCACCAGTCGCGACACCGATTGGCGCGAGCATGGCGTGGATCGCGCGAGCCGTGCGCACGATGCGGGGCGCCTCCCAGTTCACCGCCTGCTTCCCGTCACAGAGCGCCTCGGCCGGGTTGTTGTGGATGTCGAATTCGAGCCCCTGCGCTCCTGCGGCGACGAACCCGTACGCGACCCGCTCCACCAGCTTCCGATCCCCGCTGCTGTGGCTTGGGTCGGCGACGAGCGGCAGGTGGGACTTCAGGCGAACGAGGGGAATCATGCCGATGTCGGCCGCGAACCGCGTCTCCGTCTCGAACGACTTGATACCGCGGTAGCAAAGGATGACGTTCTTATTCCCGCTGCCTACGATGCGGCCCTCGCGGTTCACGCCGGACATGATGTAGGCCGCGGCGCAGAGCCACTCGTTCATGTCGTTGCCGAACCCGTGCTTGAGGATGACCGGGGTCTGGATGCGAGAGACCTCCTCGAGCAGCGGAGAGTACTGCGCGCTGCGTGCCCCGACCTGGATGACGTCCACGCCGGCATCCAGGAACGCATCGAGGTGGCGAAGGTCGATCAGCTCGCTCACGATGGGCAGGCCGGTTTCCTCCTTCATGGCGCGAGCGATCTCGAGGCCGCGGTCGAGCGGCAGGCCCCGGAAGTCGTACGGGCTCGTGCGGGACTTGTCCACGAACGCCCGCAAGAGGTCGACGCCCGCCTCTTTCGCGAGCCGCGCCGAGGCGAGCGCCTGCTCTTCGCTCTCGATGGCGCACGGGCCGCCGATGACGGTGAAATGCGGGCCCCCGACGGGGTGATCGCCCACCCACACGATCGTGTCGTGCGGGTGGAAGCTCCGCGCTGCATCCTTGTACTTCTCCGTGATGCGGATGACCCGATCGACCCCCGGGAGCTCGGCGATGCGATCCTCGTCGATGATGCCGGCGATCCCCTTGACGCCGATGACCGTGCTCTCGGTCCCGACGATGGTCTCGCACTTCAGGCCGTACTCGCGCTCGATGCGGTCGATGACCCGCTCGATCTGGTCCGGGGTCGCGCCGGGCTGCATGTGAATGATCACCGCGTCCTCGCCTATCCCGACGTTATGGTGAACGCCATTGTCGCCCAGGGAGGGGCTATGCGCGAGAGGCCGAACGAGAGGACAGATCTGCGGTCAGCCGCCGGAGCACCGGACTCGCCCAAGAAGGAAACCGTTTTTACGGAGTCCGTAGGGCCGGCCAAACGTAGCGGGGGCCGTGTCGCCCCGCCCTGACCCTCAGAAGAGGACCTGCGACAGCTTCCGCTGGTACTCCTTCGTGACCGGGGAGTCGAGGCCGAGAATGTCGAAGATGGCGAGCATCGCTTTGCGTGCAGCCCCGTCGGCGAAGTTGCGGTCGAGCCTCACGGACTCCAGCAGCTCATCGAGCGCCCGGACGTACTCGCCCCGCGCCGCGAGGAGCACGCCGTACCGGTAACGAGCGCGCGGGTCGTTCGGGTTCCGCTGCGCTTCCCCTTCGATGTCCTCGCCCGCATGGCGCGCGACGAACCCCTCCAGGAAGATCCGGTGCCGCAACACCTTTGCGCGACGGTCCGTCGGCGCGCGCTGGAGCACCTCGTCCGCCTCCTCCGCTCGCCCGAGACGGTAGAGCGCCTCGCCAAGGCCGACGATCGCGTCCGGGTTCCCAGGTTTCCGCTCCAGGATGGCGCGGAACGCCTGCTCGGCCTCGGCGTACTTCCCCTGCTTGAGGAGCTCCTGGGCCGCTGCCAGCTCGGGGTCGGCCGGCTTCGGCGCGAGACGTTCGAAGAACGTGCGTACCCGCGGCTCCGGCTGTGCGCCGACGAACTCTGCTACGACCTGGCCGTTCCGGAACGCCTTCACCGCCGGGATGCCGCGGATGTTGAAGCGCATGGCCGTGCGCGGGTTCTCGTCGGTGTTCAGCTTGGCGACGAGGACCCTTCCGCGGAACTCCTCGGCAACGCGCTCGATGATGGGCCCGAGGATCTGACAGGGACCGCACCAGGGCGCCCAGAAGTCGACGACGACCGGGATCTCGTGCGATCGGCGGATGACGGCCTCGTCGAAATTGGCGTCGTTCACTTCGATGACTGCGGTGCTCGCCTGCATCGATCAGCTGCCTCCGTTGCTTCTCAAAACCAGGGTAGGAGACGCACGCCGCGCACGTCATGCGTCGCGTTGCGCATGCCCGGCATTGCGACTTGATGTGACGTTGCCGAACGGGGTACAGTGAACGGTGGAGCGCCCAGAGGACCGGGTGGCCGCTGCAGGCCGTGCGCCTGCAGAGGAAAGTCCGGACTCCACCGGGCAGGGTGCCAGGTAACACCTGGGCGGCGTGAGCCGACGGAAAGTGCCACAGAAACATACCGCCGGGCCGCTTGCGCGGCTCGGTAAGGGTGAAATGGTGCGGTAAGAGCGCACCGGCGTCCCGGCAACGGGGCGGCCAGGCAAACCCCACCCGGAGCAAGGCCGAATAGGGGAGGAGGGAGCCCGGCCCGCTACGACTCCCGGGTAGGCCGCTTGAGCGCCGCAGCGATGCGGCGCCCAGAGAGATGGCCACCGCCCGCAGCCCGCTGCGGGTACAGAATCCGGCTTACAGGTCCTCTGGGCGCTCACGCTTGCGCGGCCGTGTTCGTGTTTCCCGCGCGGCCGCAGAGCTCCTGAGCGTCGCCGCTTTGGCCAGCTGGTCGGCGCGGCGATTCTGCTCCCGCGGGACGTGCTGCACGGAGAATTCGCGCAGCCCCTGCACCTCCTTGACGAGCTCCTCGTACAGCGGGCGCAGCTTCGGGTTGCGCACCCGGTAGGCCCCGCTCAGCTGTCGCGCGAGGAGCTCGCTGTCGACGTACAGCTCTACCGCATCGGCGCCCAGCTCCTTGGCTCGCCTCACCCCTTCGATCGCGGCCCGGTACTCGGCGACGTTGTTCGTCGCGCGGCCGATGCTCTTGCCGAAGGCCGCGATCTCGACGCCGTTCTCCGTCTCGATGGCGACGCCGATGGCGGCGGGACCGGGGTTTCCGCGGCTGGCACCATCCGTAAACACGCAGAGGCGCATCCTCTCTCCTTTCGTCGCAGCCGAACGAGCGCTCACGGGCGGAAGAACACGCGCACGTCCTTCCCATCCACCTCCACCCGGTCGATGAGCTCGCGGAGCGCTTCCTGCCGCTGCGCGAACGTCATCGTCTCCCAGTCGCGGGCGACGAGCTCCCGGAGCTCCGCGAGGCGGCGGCGGCGTGCGGTCTCGTTCTCCTGCTGCTGCAGCCGCTCCCGCAGCGCGGTGATCTCCTCCTCCAACCGCCGGTACTCCTCGGCCAGCTCCGTCCCCAGGCGGCGCATCCGTTCGAGCGAGAGGTGGCCGTGGGCAGCGTCGGCGACGGTCTCTTCGAGCTGCCGCTGGATGCGCTTCCGCCGGCCTTCCAGCCGCTCGACCTGGGCTCGCAGGTCCGCCGCGTACGCTTCGCTGCTTCCCGCCAACCGCACCCGCGTGGAAGGCTCCTCACGGGCGGTGATGGCCTGGCGCACGGTCTCCTCGAGCTCTTGGGCCCGCTGCGTGTTGTACTCGCAGGCGCTCTGGTTCGTGCGCGTCTCACACTGGTAGTACCGGTACGTGGCCCGCCGCCCCTCGCCGCTCTTCGTCCGCCACCGCTGTCGCCGGCTGACGCCGATCATCCGGTTCCCGCACTTCGCGCAGTAGACGAGACCGCTGAGGAGGAACGGCTGCACGGACCGCTGGCGCACCCCGGCGCCCCGCCGCTCCAGCCGCTCCTGCACGCGGCGAAAGTCTTCCGGCGAGATGAGGGCGGGATGGGACCCGGGAACGCGGACCCCGAAGCGGGAGTAGGTGCCGAGGTAGACGCGGTTGCGGAGGATGTCGCGCACGCTCACCATCGACCACTTGCCGCCTCGCCGGGTGCGAATGCCCTCCTGGTTCAGCTGTCCGGCGATGCGGCGGATCCCCATCCCTTCGTGCAGGTAGAGCCGGAAGATGTAGCGGACGACAACGGCCTCCTCGGGGACGAGCTCCAAGCGGCGGCGGGGGCCGACCCGGTAGCCGTACGGGGGGCGCCCGAGCACCTCGCCCTTCACCGCTTTCCGCCGCATCGCAGCGCGAACCCGCTCCGACGCGGGCGTGCCCTCGCCGCGCTCCGCCCAGGAGTCGACGAGCTCCTTCGCCGCGTCACCGCCAGTAACGACCGAGAGGACACGGACGCCGCTCGCCTCGATGGACAAGAGCCTCGTCGCCGCCTTGCCGAGGTCGCGGCCCAGCAGGCGGGCGGAGTGCACGACGACCACCGTGAAGCCGCGCTGTGCGCGGCTCAGATAGTCGAGCATCTGTTCGAGCCCCGGCAACCGGTCGTCCTCCCGCGCCTCATCGAAGAACGTCGCCTCCACTTCGAACCCCTCGCGGGCGCAGAAGTCGAGGAAGGCGCGGTTCTGCTCCGCGATGGGCACCGCGCGGGACGCACCCTTGGGCCAATCGACGAAGTACCCGATGGCACGCATCGCTCAGCCGACCACGAGGATCCGTTCGCAGTTCGGGCAGCGCGCGAGGCCGTCGCCGCTGCGGGCAGCCCGCCGAACGGCGTCGGGGACGCCAACGTGGCAAGCGGAGCAGGTCCCTCCGCTCAAGCGGGCCACCGCCACTCCGGCCTTCCGCCGCCTGAGCTCCTCGTACATTCGCAGCGCCGGGCCCGGGATCCCCTGCGCATCGGCATCGCGACGAGACCGCTCCGCCCTCAGCCGCTCCTCCAGCTCGGCGCGTTCCCGCTCCAGCGCCTCTACCTCGAGGCGCCAGCGTTCGGAGAGCCGCTCCACGTCCCGGCGCGCATCTTCCGCCGCCGTTTGCGCTGCTTCCAGGTCTGCGAGCAGGCGGAGACCCTCGTCCTCGAGCTCCGAGCGCCGCGCCTTCAGGGCTTCGACCTCACGCATGATGCTTTGCAGCTCCTTCGGGCTCCGAACCGAACCGTCTAAGAGCCGCCGCTCCTCCGGCTCGATCTTCGCGGTGAGGTCGTCGATGCGCGCCTCGAGCTCGCGCTGCGCCCGTTCGAGGCGGCGCACGTCCCCCTCCAGCGCCTCCAAGCGTGCCATGGCGGCAGCGAGCTCCTCGTCTCCCGAGAGGCGGCGATCGATGTCCGCGATCCGCGATTCCAGCGACGCGATCGCGTCGTCCAGCTGCTGCAGTGCAAAGAGGCGAAGGGCATCGCTCATGGACCTAACCCTAGCGCGAAGCGTACGGGGGCGGGGAGCCGTGGTAAACCGCGGGCGGAAATCTGCACGAGAACGTGATCGTTATGGTAGTGAGCGCGTCACGCCGCCCCTGGGCAGCGCGGCTATACTCCAGATCAGGCGGGCGCTGGAGGCGCACCCATGATCTTCAACGCATCCCAACTGTTGCGGGAGCACCCCGGATCCACCCGCGAGTACGACCTCGATCCCGAGCCCCCCGTCCACCGCGGACACGTCGTCCTCATGCGGACGCCCCAAGGGGTGCTGGTACGAGGGGAGATCGACGTCGTGCTGGAGGCAGAGTGTGCCCGTTGCCTGGCGCCGTTCGGGTACCCGGTGCGGCTGCAGCTCGAGGAGACGTTCTTCCAGCAGGTCGACGTGGAGACCGGGATGCGCATCGACACCGGAGCGCAGGAAGGGGACTTCCTCATCGGCCTCGACCACACGATCGACATTAGGGAGGCCGTTCGGCAATATAGCGTGATGGCGGCGGCCATGCAGCCGCTCTGCCGGCCTGATTGCCCTGGGCTGTGCCCGGAATGCGGTCAGGATTTGACTGTCGAGCACTGCGGGTGCGACCGGACGCCGATCGATCCGCGCTGGTCAGCGCTGGCGGTTCTCAAGCAACGGCTCGTCGATGGATAGTGTCGTGAAGGAGCAGCGCCATGCCCCCGCTACCGAAGCGGAAGTACCCGAAGTCCCGCCAAGGGAAGCGCCGCAGCCACCTCTCCATCAAGATGCCCCACATCGTCCGCTGTCCGCGGTGTCGGAGCCCTCGTCCCGCCCATCGCGCCTGTCCGATCTGCGGGACGTACCGTGGGCGGCAGGCGATTCAACTCCCCGAGCCGGATCTCGAGAGCTGACGCCCGCATCGTCGACCTTCGTTCCCCTTCGCGAGCCGGAGCGGAAGGGTGAGGCGTGGGTCTTCCCTGGTCAGGGCGCGCAGTTCGTCGGCATGGGGAAGGATCTGTATGAGCGCTTCCCCACCGCGCGCGAGCTGTACGACCGCGCGGATGAGATCCTCGGTTTTCCGCTGAGCCGAATCTGCTTCGAAGGGCCGGAGGAGGAGCTGCAGCAGACGAGGAACACCCAGCCGGCAATCGCGGTGACGAGCCTCGCGCTCCTGAAGGTCGCGGTGGAGCTGAACCCGCCCCTCCAACGGCGTCCCGCGTTCGTCGCCGGGCACTCGCTGGGCGAGTACGCCGCGCTGGTCGCCGCCGGCGCGCTCGATTTCGACGACGCCGTGCGCCTCCTCCGGATTCGGGGCGAGCTGATGCAGGCGGCGAGCGAGCGAAACCCGGGTACGATGGCCGCGGTCCTGGGCCTCGACCTGTCCGATTGCGAAGAGGTGTGCCGCGAAGCGGGCGCCGAGATCTGCAACATCAACGCTCCCGGACAGATCGTGATCGGTGGGCGGCGCGAGGCGGTCATCCGCGCGATGGACTACGCCAAGGCGCGCGGCGCCGTCAAGGTCATCCCGCTCGCAGTGAGCGGAGCGTTCCATAGCTCGCTCATGCGACCTGCCGGGGAAGGGATGGTGCAGCCCGTCGGCGAGGCACCGATCCGGGACGCCGTCGTTCCCGTCGTCGCCAACTGCACCGCCCGGCCGATTCGGGATGAGCTGAGCATCCGCCACGAGCTCATCGACCAGGTGTGCCAGCCGGTGCAGTGGAGCGCCACCGTCGACTACCTCGCCAGTCAGGGCGTTCACACCTTCATCGAGTTCGGGCCCGGCCGCGTGCTGGCCGGCATCATCAAGCGGATGGTTCGCAAGGCGAACGTCTACAACGTCAACAGCGCCGAGTCCCTCGAGCTGAAGCTGTAGGTCGACCGAAAAGGAGCAGGCGGTGGGAGCACTCGCAGGTCGGGCCGCCCTCGTCACCGGCGCCTCACGCGGGATCGGCCGTGCGATCGCCATCGAGCTCGGACGGCAAGGCGCACGGGTGGCCGTCAACTTCCGGGAACAAGCCGAGGCTGCGGCCGCGGTCGCGGACGAGATCGCGCGGCTCGGCTCCGAGGCGATCACGATTCAAGGCGACGTGGCAAGCCCCGACGACGCCGCCCGCATCGTCCAGGAAACGGTCGGTCGCTTCGGCCAGCTGGACATCCTCGTCAATAACGCCGGTGTGACGCGCGACACGCTCCTCCTGCGCATGAGCGAGCGCGACTGGGACGTCGTGCACGACACGAACCTCCGCGGCGCCTTCCTGGTCACCAAGGCGGCGCTCCGGTACCTGCTTCGCTCGCGCGCAGGACGGGTCATCAACATCACGAGCGTTGTCGGGGTGATGGGAAACGCTGGCCAGACGAACTATGCGGCCGCGAAGGCCGGACTCATCGGCTTCACGCGCGCCCTCGCGCGGGAGGTGGCCTCTCGTGGGGTGACGGTGAACGCGGTCGCCCCCGGGTACATCGAAACCGATATCACCGCAGCCCTCGGTCCGGAGCGAACCCAGGAGCTGCTCCGGCTGATTCCGCTTGGGCGGATCGCCAAGCCGGAGGAGGTCGCCCCGCTCGTCGCCTTCCTCGCCTCCGACGGGGCCGCCTACATCACCGGCCAGTGCATCCATGTCGACGGCGGCATGGTGATGGCATGACGGACGAGAAGGAGAACGTCCTCCGCCGGGTGCGGTACCTCGTTCTCGAGGCGTTGTACGAAGCGGACACGTCCGGCCACGACGCCGTAGCGGCGTACAACCGGCGCCTGCAGGAAGTCTCGCAGGACGACCCTGAGGTGGCGGCGCCAGGCCCGAGCGGGTACGGCCGTGGCCTCGTGCGAGGGGTCGTGCGCCACCTCGCGGAGATCGACCGGTACATCGCGGAAGCCGCCAGCCAGCGGCCGCTCGACGCGATGCCAACGGTGGACCGTAACATCCTCCGCCTTGCAATCTGGGAGCTGCTCTCCGATAATTCCGCGCCAGTCGGCGCCGTCGTCAACGAGGCGGTCGAGCTGGCGCATCGGTACGGAGGTGACGCCTCGCCCGCGTTCGTCAACGCGGTGTTGCACACGGTGAGCGAGCGAATCCGGGGTACACGGCCGGCGCCGCCATGAACGGCGCGGGCCGATTTTCGAATCCACACTCGTAGGACAGGAGAAAGATACGGTGGCAACGGTATTCGAGCGTGTTCGGAAGATTGTCTGCGAACAGCTCGGCGTCGAGGAAGACCAGGTCACCCCGACGACGTCGTTCGTCGACGACCTGAACGCGGACTCCCTCGACCTCGTCGAACTGATCATGGCACTCGAGGAGGAGTTCTCTGACGAGGCCCAGATCGAGATCAGCGACGAGGACGCGGAGAAGATCGTCACGGTGCAAGACGCCGTAGACTACCTGAAGGAACACGGCGTAGAGGACAAGTAGCCCTGCCCCCGGGGCAGGGCCCCCGGGGAGGCCGCGGTGGAGTTCCTCGGCATCGGATACCAGGAGATCATCGCCATCCTCGTGGTGGCGTTGATCTTCCTCGGTCCCGAACGACTGCCCCAGATCGCCTACCAACTCGGGCGTGCCGTGCGCACGATGCAGCGGTACGCCCGTCTCGTGCGCGACGAGTTCCGCGAGGAGCTCGAGTACCTGGAGGCGGAGTACCGCGGCATCCGCTCGGAGATGGAGGCGACGCGGGCCGAGCTCCGGCGGCAGGAGGAGGAGCTTCGGCAGCGGCTGCGCGAGACGAACGAGGAGCTGGAGCGCGTCCGGCGCGAGGCGCGCGTGGCGGTGGAAGGAAACCCGAACGGCGCCGCCGGCTCCACGCCTCCTGCAGCCCCCGCCAAGACCCCGTCAGCTCCCACCGCTCCCGTGGCCGCCAATCCGCCGCGCGAGCCGGCGCCGTCCGACAAGACCCCGCTGGTGTTCTGAACGATGGCCACCAACCATGCACCGCCACGCCCCGCGCGCGCCGACGACGAACGACGGCGCGGCGATGAGGGCTTCACCGGCGGTCCCGAGATGACGCTCATGGAGCACCTGATGGAGCTCCGGCGGCGGCTCATCGTCGCGGCGCTGGCAGTCGTCGTCGGAGTCGTCCTCTGCGCCGTCTTCTGGGAGACGATCCTGGGCTGGCTCGTGGCGCCAGCTCGCGAGCGTGACCCGACCTTCCAGGTGGCGAGCTTCTCGCCCACGGACCGCATCGGCATCCTCTTCCGCATCGCCCTCTACGGGGGGCTCCTGGTCGCCTCTCCGGTCGTGATCTACGAGCTGCTCGCCTTCGTCGTCCCGGGTCTGACGCCGAAGGAACGGCGCATCCTGCTGCCATCGCTCGCCGGGGTCGTATTCTTCCTCCTCTCCGGCATGGCGTTCGCGTACTGGGTGATCCTCCCCGCCTCGCTCGGGTTCCTGCTCGAGTTCGGGTCAGATGAGATCGAGAACGTGATCGGCATCAAGCAGTACGTGGACTTCGTGACCAGGGTCGTCTTCTGGGTGGGTGTCTCCTTCGAGCTGCCGATGGTGATGGCGCTCATCTGCCGCCTCGGTCTGGCGACGCCGCGCCAGCTCCTCGGCTTCTGGCGGTACGCCGTCGTCATCGTGTTCGCCATCGCTGCCATCGTCACCCCTACGCCGGACCCGCTCACGCAAACCCTCGTCGCCGGTCCCCTCCTCCTGCTGTACTTCGTCGGCGTGCTGCTCGGATGGCTGGTGAGGCCCCGACAGGCCGAGGCAGCGGAAGTGACGCCGGCGCCCTCTTAAGGGAGTCGGCGCACGCCTGTCGGCGGGTGGCTTGGCGCGCAGGAGGGTGGCATCATCGCACCGCAGCGTGTCCATCGCAGGAAGGGAGCGAACGATGAACCTGTCGGAGCGAGCGAAGGCAGCGGAGGAGCTGTACGCCGAGATCCGCGCCTGCACGCGGTGCGCGCTCGCCACCACCCGCACGAACGCGGTCCCCGGAGAGGGGCCGATCGACGCGGACGTGCTCTTCATCGGCGAAGCGCCGGGGGCGAACGAGGATCGGCTCGGGCGACCGTTCGTCGGGCAAGCGGGGGCATTCCTGGAGGAGCTCCTGGCGGAAGCAGGGCTCCGGCGCGAGGAGGTTTACATCTGCAACGTCCTCAAGTGTCGCCCGCCCGGCAACCGGGACCCGCTCCCGGGAGAGATCGAGGCATGCCGGGGCTACCTGGACCGACAGATCGATCTCATCGACCCTGCCGTCGTCGTCACGCTCGGCCGGTACTCCATGGCCCGGTACTTCCCGAACCAGACCATTTCCCGCATCCACGGTCGGCCGAAGCGGATCGGCACGCGGGTCTACGTGCCGATGTACCATCCGGCCGCTGCCTTGCACCAGCAGAGCCTTCGCGAGACGATCGTTAACGACTTCCGGGCGCTCCGCCAGGTCATCGAAGAGGCGCGACGGGAACGGGCGCCGGAAGAGCCTGTACATGGGGACATGACTGGGGCGCAGCTGCGCCTCTTCGACTGACGATGGGACGTCCTCCGCTTCGCGTCATCCCGCTCGGCGGCCTGGGAGAGATCGGCCGCAACATGATGCTGCTCGAGTACGCCGATGACCTCATCGTCATCGACGTGGGCCTCATGTTCCCCGAGGAAGAGATGCTCGGGGTGGACCTCGTCATTCCCGACTTCACCTACCTGCGCGAGCGGCGGGAGGCGATCCGCGCCGTCTTCCTCACCCACGGCCACGAAGACCACGTGGGGGCCCTTCCGTACTTCCTGCGCGAGTTCCAGGTGCCGGTTTACAGCACGCGTCTCACGGACGGGCTCGTCCGGGTGAAGCTGGCCGAGCACCGGCTCCTGGACCGCGCCGAGCTCCACGTCGTGAAGCCCGGCGACGTCATCCGAGCGGGCGTCTTCGAGGTGGAGTTCTTCCAGGTAGCCCACAGCATCCCCGACGCGTGCGGCCTCATCATCCGCACCCCGTACGGCCCGGTCGTGCACACCGGCGATTTCAAGCTGGACCACACGCCGGTCATGAACCAGCACACCGACCTCATCCGGCTCGCCCAGATCGGTGCCGAAGGCTGCCTCCTACTCATGGCGGACTCCACCTATGCGGAGCAGGAGGGATACACGCCGAGCGAGGAGCTCGTCGGGCACGCGCTGCGGAGCATCATGGCGGAGGCGCCCGGCCGCGTCATCGTGGCGACTTTCGCCTCGCTCATCTCGCGCGTCCAGCAGGTGATCGATGCGGCGGTGGCGACCGGCCGCAAGGTGTTCGTCACCGGCCGTTCCATGATCGACAACGTGAACATGGCCCAGCGGCTCGGATACCTGAACATCCCCGAGGGAACGCTCGTCACCGTCGAGCAGATGCGCTCGCTCCCCCACCGGCAACTCGCAGTGATCACGACCGGGAGCCAGGGCGAGCCGACGAGCGCGCTTACGCGCATGGCGAACGGCGACCACCGCCACATCACGATCACGAAGGGTGACACCGTGGTCCTCTCCGCGACCGCCATCCCCGGGAACGAGCACGCGGTGTACCGGAACGTCGACAACCTCTTCCGGCTCGGGGCGAACGTGCTCTACAACCGCATCGCGAACGTGCACGTGCGCGGGCACGCCAGTCGCGAGGAGCTGAAGATCATCCAGAGCCTCCTCCAGCCCGAGTACTTCGTCCCCATCCACGGGGAGTACCGCCATCTGGTGGTGCACGCCCGCCTGGCCGAGTCGGTCGGCGTCCCGGAAGGGAACGCGTTCGTGCTCACCGATGGCGACGTGCTGGAGATCGACGACGAATGTGCGCGGGTCGCTGGGAGGGTGCCTGCTAGTTATGTCTACGTAGACGGGCTCGGCATCGGAGACGTGGACCAGCACATCCTTCGCGATCGCGCCCACCTCTCGACCGACGGCGTCGTCGTGGTCATCGTTGCCGTGGACAAGCTGAACGGGCAGCTCACCCGCCCGGCGGAGATCCTCACCCGTGGCTTCGTCGGGCTGGAGGAGAACGAGGTGCTCGTCGAGGAGTGTAAGGAGGTCGTGGCGAAGGCGCTCCGCGGCGCCGCGCACATCGCCGATTTCGGAGACGTCAACGTTCGAATCAAAGACGCAGTCGGAAAGTTCCTGTACGATAGGACGCGTCGTCGGCCGATGGTGCTGACGGTGACGGTCGAGGTGTAACCACGGCTCGCAGCGCTGGCGGGGTGGGCTGCGACCAAGGACGTGAGGTGCGCGCATGGCAGCACGCACGACAGGCCGACCCCGCACCGCCCGCTCGCGGAAACGCGCTGCGCGGCGATGGAGCCGGCTCGACTTGCGCCGGGTCCGGGTGGAAACGGCAGCCATCGCCGCCGCGGCGCTGACCATCGCGGCCCTTCCCTGGCTCGTCGACGTCCCCGAGGTGTTCCGCGTGGTCCGTCGCGCCACCCTGCGCGAGCTGGGGCTGGCGGTCTTCCTCGTCGCAGGCTGGATCCTGGCAAGCGCGATGCTGACCATCCTCGCGCGCCGGCGCCGCTGGAGCGGCCGACTGCTCTGGCGGTACCTCGCCGGTTCGTTCGCGCTGTTGTTCTTCCTCTGGGGCTGGCTCGGGCTCAACCACAGCGACTGGACCGTCGACTCGGTGCGGCTGCGGGAGGTCTCCCTTGGCGGAGAGTTCGGCGCCAGGTTGGTGAGCAGCTGGTGGCGGGGCCTGCTCTGGCTCATGAGCGGCGCCGCTGCGGCCCTCCTGCTGGCGCCGAGGGCGTCGTCGAGAGCCGCCCGACTGGCGGCCGAGGGAGGAAGATGGGCCTGGCAGCGTCGTGTACCGCACCGGGCGGCGCGGAGCCTCGCAAGCGCGGCGCGGTGGCTCGCCGGCCGCCCGTTCGCGAGGTCTCCACGAGAGCCGGAGCTCGTCATCGGAGCCACTGCCGGCGCTGGAGCCGCTGCCGGCGTTCCCGGCGCCATCGACTCCCCTTCCCTCGCCATCCGGCCCCGCATCGACCCTTCCCTGCCGTTCTCCACCATCGGCGCCGGTGCTGCCGCGCACCTTCGCGGTGAGCCCGTGAACATCGACCTCCAGGAGCCAGAAGAGGACGGACCCCGGCCCGAAGAGCGGGATTCCGCCCCAGCCACAGGCGACGACGCTGAGGAGACGGCTGGCGAGACCACGCAGCTCGCGCTGGAGCTGTCGCCCACGCCGTCCGGCTGGCAGCTCCCGGACATCGAGCTGTTGAACCCGCCGGAGCCGTCCACGAACCGGAAGCACGACAACGCGGCGCGCGCCCAGCTCATCGTCGACACCCTTGCCTCCTTCGGCGTCGACGCGACCGTCGTCGAGATCAACGAGGGGCCGACCGTCACCCAGTTCGGGATCGAGCCGGGCTGGGAGGTCCGGTACAAGGAGGTTCCCCTCAAGGACGAGCGGGGGAAACCGATCATCGGCCCAGATGGTCGGCCGAAAACCGAGCGCATTGAGGTCGGCCGGACGCGGGTTCGGGTGAACCGGATCACGGCGCTGCAGAACGACCTCGCGCTCGCGCTCGCCGCCCCGAGCCTGCGGATCGAGGCTCCGGTGCCCGGCCGAGCTATCGTCGGCATCGAGGTTCCGAACGATTCCGCCTCCGTCGTCACGCTCCGCGGCGTGATGGAGTCGAAGGAGTTCAAGACCCTTGCGCGGAAGTCGAAGCTCGCCCTGGCCCTCGGCCGGGGGGTGGCGGGAACACCCGTGGTGGCGGACCTCGCCGAGATGCCGCACCTGCTCATCGCGGGCGCCACCGGCAGCGGGAAGAGCGTCTGCCTGAACGCGATCATCACCTGCCTGATGATGAACGCGACACCGGACGAGGTGCGCTTCGTCATGATCGACCCCAAGCGGGTCGAGCTGGCCGCCTTTCGCGGCATTCCCCACCTCGCGTTCTCCGAGATCGTCGTCGACGTCGACAAGGTGGTCGGGGCGCTGCAGGCGGTCGTCTCGGAGATGGAGGCCCGCTACAAGAAGTTCGCCGAGCTGGCGGTACGAAACATCCAGGCCTACAACCGGCACCCGCGGGTCCTGCGGAAGCTGCCGTACTGGGTGGTGATCATCGACGAGCTCGCCGACCTGATGATGGCGGCGCCGTTCGAAGTGGAGAAGCTCCTCTGCCGGCTCGCACAGCTCGCGCGAGCTACGGGGATCCACCTCGTCGTGGCCACGCAACGCCCGTCCGTGGACGTCGTCACGGGCCTCATCAAGGCGAACTTCCCCACGCGCATCGCCTTCGCAGTCACGTCCCAGGTCGACTCCCGCACGATTCTCGACATGGCGGGCGCGGAGAAGCTCCTCGGCCGCGGCGACATGCTGTACTTGCCGCGCGACGCGGCAAAGCCCATCCGGCTCCAGGGCGTGTACGTCTCGGACGCTGAGATCGAGCGCGTCGTCGCTTTCTGGAAGGACGAGCGTTTCGCCGAGCTGGTGCCCGAGCGGGCTGACAAGCTGCTGGAGGAAGCGCTCATCCAGCGGAACGCAGGCGACGCGGACCTGGACGTCGCGGAAGACGACCCGTACCTCGAGCAGGCGCGGGACCTCGCTGCCCAGCACCGGCGAATCTCTCCCTCGATGTTGCAGCGGCGCTTGAACATCGGATACGTGAAGGCGGCCCAGATCATCGAACGGCTCGAGCAGGAGGGCATCGTGGGGCCGCGGGAGGAGGGCGAGTCCCGGCGCGTCCTCATCCACGAAGAGGGGGGTTGGTAGACTGTGCGCGTGAGACTGCGCACCGTTGGGCGCCGCCAGGCGCACCCCCAGGAACAAGAAGCCGAGCACTGCCTTTCGTGCCAGGCAGACCTGCGTGACTCCCGGCTGTACGCGCAGTTCCGGGTCTGTCACGCCTGCGGAAGGCACTATCAGGTTCCTGCTCGCCAGCGCCTTTCGATGCTGCTCGACCCAGAGTCGTTCCGGGAGCACGACTCCGACGTCACAGCGATCGACCCCCTCGACTTCGTCGGGCGCCGCCCTTACCGGAGTCGCATCATCGAGTCTCAGCGTCGTACGGGGCTAACGGAGGCAGCCGTATCGGGAACGGGCTCCCTCTTCGGCCGCGAGATCGCCATCGTCGTGCTCGATTTCTCCTTCCTTGGCGGCTCGGTGGGGGTCGTCGCGGGAGAGCGCCTGGCGCGGGCGTTCGAGCGGGCAGCGCGGCGCAGGATCCCGCTGGTGGCGGTGTACTCCTCGTCCGGCACGAGGATGCAAGAAGGGCTCCTCGCCCTCTTCCAGGTCCCACGGGTGGCCGCAGCTGCGGAGCAGCTCCGTCGCGCCGGCGTTCCTCATGTGGCCATCGCGACCGACCCCACCACCGGACTCTTGTACTCCGGCATCCTCAACCTGGCGGATTACCTCATCGCGGAGCCCGGCGCCGTCCTCGGATATGCCGCGATGCGCGTCCTGCAGGAGCGGGAGCAGCTTCCCGAGGGCGCGCACACGTCGGAGGCCCACCTGCAGCACGGGCTCGTGGATGCGGTCGTCCCTCGTCCCGAGCTCCGGGAGGTCGTCGGCGCGGTGCTCGACGTGCTTCTCAGCTCGTACCGTCTCTCGCCGGCCCGCCGCGTTCGCCTTCGGGAGAGCGGGCACACCTACCGCTCAGCCTGGGAGCAGGTGCAGCTCTCGCGCCACGAGGGCCGGCCCACCGCGGCGGAGCTCGCGCTGGCGATCGTCTCCCCGTTCGTGGAACTGCGGGGTGACCGCTGCGGCGCAGACGATGCTTCCGTGGTGGCGGGCTTCGGGTCCCTCGCCGGCCAGTCGCTGGTCGTCATCGCGCACAACCGCCGGCCGAAAGACGGGAGCGGGTGGGTGCACGCCTCCGGGCTGCGGAAGGCGAGGCGGGCCATCGAGCTCGCAAGCCGCTTCGAGCTCCCCATCCTCACCCTCATCGACACTCCGGGATTCGACCCGAGCCACGAGAACGAGGAGTCGGGGCTGGGTGCTGCTGCTACCGAGTGCCTGCGCGCCCTCCTCACCGCGCCCGTCCCCACCGTCGCCGTGGTCACGGGCGAGGGCGGCTCGGAGGCAGCGATGGTGTTTTCGGTCGCGGACCGCCTGCTCATGCTGGACAACGCCGTGTTCGAGGTGATCCGTCCCGAGGACGCCGCCGCCATCCTCTTTGGGGAGGATCGGGAACGCGGCCCGGAGGAGGCGGCCGAGCGCCTACGGCTCACCTCCCACGATTGCCTTCGGCTGCGGGTGATCGACGACACCGTCCCCGAGCCCCGGGAAGGGGCGCACGTACGGCGGGACGAAGCCGCGCGGCTCCTGCGCCGGGCGCTCATCCGTCATCTCGTCGAGGTCCAGAAGGAGAAGCCGGGCCGCCGATTGAAGCGGAGGCTGCACCGGTACCGTTCGCTCGGCCCTGTTCACACTTCTCTTCGCGGCCGCATCGAGCGGCGTGTCGCGCATCTGGCGGACGCTGCCGCCGGCTGGTGGGAGCGGATGCGGAGACGAACCGAACGCCGCAGCCCGCTCCACGGGGACGAGCAGATCCCGCTCTAGAGCCGGCCGGGAGAGGTGGGCGGCGGCACGAGGGACGTTCGGAGGGCACGCTGACCGCAGAGTACGCTGTCCTGCTCATCGCCTTGGGCTTCGCCGCGGGAGCGATCGGGACGGTTGTCGGAGCGGGCGGCGGCTTCCTCCTCGTGCCTCTCCTCCTGCTGCTCGAACCGGAGTGGAGCCCGGAAGAGGTCACCAGCACTTCGCTGGCGGTCGTTGTTGTCACGGTGGCCTCTGGGGTCGCCGCCTACGCGCGCCAGGGGCGCATCGACTACCGAGCCGGCCTGCTCTTCGCAGCCGCCAGCGTGCCCAGCGCAGCACTGGGCGCCTCGCTCACCACGGTGGTGCCCGCGGAGCTCTTCGCGGCACTCTTCGGGGCGGGGATGGTCGTCCTCGGGGGGTACCTCTTCGTCCGCAGCGACACGGTGCGGCTCATCGAACCGGTCCGGGGCCGGTGGGTCATCCGTCGCCAGCTCCGCGACCGAAGCGGGAACATGTTCGTCTACGCGTTCCACTGGCTCCAAGGAGCCGCTGTCGCCAGCCTCACGAGCCTCATCGCCTCGCTCTTCGGGATTGGCGGCGGCATTTTCCAGGTACCTGTGTACACGCGGCTCCTGCACTTCCCGATGCACGCCGCGGTCGCGACCTCTCAGTTCGTCACGCTCTTCGTCGCCAGCGAGGCGACGCTCGTCCACGTCCTCCAGCGGAGCTTCGCCCCGAAGCACGGCGGCTACGTGGCCCTGCTCGCCTTGGGCGCCATCCCTGGTGCACAGGCCGGAGCCTGGATTGCACGGCGCACCGCTGAGCATCGCCTCGCGCGCATCCTCTCGCTGCTCATCGCACTGGTCGGCGCGAGGCTGCTGCTGCGGCCCATCCTCGGCTAGCCGGAGGCGTCCTCTCCGTCGTTTGCGGTGCGGCGGACCGCCCGCGCTCGCATGGCGGTGACGAGCCGCTCGAGCGCCGCGGCGATGGTCTTCACTTCCTCCTCACTGAGGTCGGCGATGAGTTCGGCCACATACCGGCGAAGAGCCGGTCGGAGCGCGGCCACGGCCTCCCGACCGGCCGGCTCGAGGAAGATACGGATGGAGCGGCGATCGTCGGGCGAAATCTCGCGGCGGATGAAGCCGCGACGCTCCAGGCGCTCGAGCATGGCAGAGATGCTCGGCCGGGTCACGTACATCCGCTCGGCAAGCTCCGCGTTCGATAGGCCTTCTTCTTCGTAGAGATGGTTCAGGAGCCGAAGCTGGGTGACGGTCAGGCCCTGGCTGTCCCAGATGCTCAACCGCACCGGATCGAGGAGCGCGCTCGCGCGGAAGAACCAGGTGATCAGCTCCTCGCGCGCCGGGCTCAGGGGAGCGTCCACGTCTTCACCCTTGTTGGAGCTCGCGGATGACCGCCTTCAGAGCCTCTTCGTCCTCGGGCGTGCGTGCGTTCGCCATCAGGGAAATCCGATCGCACCATCCCTGGTAGCGCTCCCGGATCGCCGCCGCGACCTGGTCGTACGGAGCAACCACGGCGAACTCCTTCACGACCTCATCGCTGATGAGCGACGGCATCTCAGCCCACTTCCCCTGCAGGCTCATCTCGTGCAGCCGAGGGGTGAGATCCCCCCATCCGTGGACTTCGAACACGGGCTGGTAGGTCCGCGTCGAACCGTAGAAGCTGATCTGCTGCTTCACGAGCTGGACCGCCTGCTCGACCTCCGACCAGGTCCGACCGGTGGCGATGAACCCGCCGCCGCAGATCTCGAACTGCTCCCGGCTTCGCCCGCTCTTCTGCAGCCCTCTCATGATCGCGGGGAGCAGGACCTCCTGCGTGTACTTCGGCGTCGTGAAGCCGTGGAGCTTAATCCCGTCGCACACCTCACCCGCTACCTGCGCGTTGCGCGCGTTGACGGCGGCGATGTGAACAGGGATGTGCGGGTGCTCGATGGGGCCGGGATTGAAGTTCGGCGTCATCAGCGTGAACGTGTAGTGCTCGCCGACGAAATTGAGCGGCTCGCCCGTCTGGAAGGTGTGCCAGATCGCCTTCAGCGCCAAGACGTACTCCCGAATTCGGGGCGCCGGGGGCGACCACTTCACGGAGAACCGCCGCTCGTTGTGCCCCTTCACCTGCGTCCCGAGCCCGAGGATGAGGCGCCCCTTGCTGAACCGTTGCAGGTCCCAGGCCATCATCGCGGTGACCATCGGGCTGCGGGGGAAGGCGATCGCCACCGAGGTGCCGACCTGGATGCGCTCCGTGTGCTCGGCAGCGAGCACGAGGGGCAGGAACGCATCGTGGGCAGTCTCGGCCACGTTGAGCCCGTCGTACCCAAGAGCCTCGGCCCGTTTCGCCTGGCCCGGGACTTCCTCCAGCCGGGCGGAGTAGATGCCGGTATCGACCTTGAAGCCCATGCTTCGTACCTCTCGAAGTAACTTCCCGCGGATTCTGGCAACTACTGAGAGGAGGGGCAACAGCTCTGCCGGTCGGGGTTCTGCCGCGAGAGATTCAGCGATCTTCCCCGCTGCAGGAAACGCTGAACCTGCCGACGATCCCTACAGCACGGACGTGTGAGGCGACCCGATGACCGCGCGCAATGTCCACATCCGCGAATGCCGGCGCTGCGGGCTCCCGTACGACTGGCGGCGATCCCCGAGCGCCTACCTGAAGATGACGTACTGCAGCACGCTGTGCGAGCGCGCCGACCTCGGCTTCACCGTCGAAGCGTTGCTGCGCGACGTCCACTTCGTGCCCCGCACACCTGGGCTCTCCACGCTCCTCGCGGCGTAGTGGCGGCCTTCGAAAACATGTTCTACGCTGGAAGTAGCCCCGACTGGGGCGGGGGTGATTGAGTGAACACGACCATCGGACCGGGAGCCGCCGGCCTCGAGCTGAGCCACATCAGGGTATGCGCCCGCTGCGGCCAGCGCTACGACTGGCGCAAGTCTCCGAGCTCCGCACTGAAGATGACGTACTGCGGCTCCCTCTGCGAGCGCGCGGACCTCGGCTTCACGCTCGAGGCATTGCTGAAGTACGAGCCGGCCGCCGAGGAGGAGCCGCTCGCGGCCAAGGCATAGGCCTCTCCCCGACCGCGATGCAGCCCCGGACGGGTCAAGCCCCGCCGGGGCTCGTTATTCCAGTGTGAGCGGCGTGTCGTCGCGATTCGCCCAGTCCCGCATCGAGCCGTCGTAGACGCGGACGTTCTCGTAGCCGAGGAGCTCGAGGACGAAGGCGGCGTGCGCCGCGCGAATGCCGCCCTGGCAGTAGGTGATGACCGGCTTGCCCCGCTCCACCCCAGCCTCGTCCAGCAGGCGCTGCAACTCATCCGCCGGCAAGAACACCCGGCGGTCGTCGCGAGAGACGAAGCGAATCCATTCGAGGTGCTTCGCCCCCGGGACGTGCCCGCGACGCTTGTTGCCGCGATCGTTCCGGCCATCCCATTCCTCGTCCGTCCGGGCATCGAGGACGCACCAGCTCGGGTCCGCGTAATGCCGGAGGAGGAAGTCGGCGTCAGCGATGACATCAGGGTTCGGGACAGCGCGGAAGGTCCGCGGCGCCGGGCGGGTCGCGTGGAACGTGACAGGCCTTCCCTCGGTCAGCCAGCGGTGCCAGCCGCCGTTGAGAACTTTGGCGCGCGTGTGCCCGTAGTACTTGAGCACCCACCAGAGCCGGCAAGCGAGGAGGCTGTTGTTGTCGTCGTATGCGACGACGAGCGTGTCGTTGTCGATACCCAGGGAACCCATGAGCTGCTCGAACTGGTCCGGCGGCATGACGAAGGTGCCGATCTCCTGCCCCGGGGGGCCCGGCTCCTTGATGTAGTAGTGCACCGGCAGGTGGACCGCCCCCGGGATGTGCGCACGCCGGTAGGCCTCCAGACGGGCGCAATCCACCACGCGGACGTCCTGGTCGTCGATGTGGGCAGCCAACCAATCAGGTTCGGCGAGGAGCTCCGGGCGCGCGTACTCCATGGTCGACCTCCGCCGGCAACCTACGCCCCGTCCTCGCCGCCGTCAACGAGCGCCAGGCCGAGGTGGCGGCCGAGGAACGCCAGCAGCCGCCGCTCCTGGTACTCCAAGCCCTTCGCATCCCGGGGCATGTGGCGCTCCTCGGGAAAGTAGAGGAGTTCGTAGGGCTTTTGCGCTTCGGTGAGGGCTACGATGAGCCGCGCGGTGTGCCGAAAGTGCACGTTCTCGTCGACGCCGCCGTGGATGAGCAGGAGCGGTGCCCCGAGCTGGTGGGCGTGCGTGAGGGCCGACGCCTCCCGGTACCCCTCGGGGTTCGATTCGGGGGTGCCCATGTACCGCTCCGTGTACGCGGTGTCGTATCCCTCCCACTCGGTGACCGGCGCTCCGGCAGCCGCCGCGCGGAAGACATCCGGCGCCTTCATCACCGCCAGGCAGGAGAGGTAGCCGCCGTAGCTCCAGCCGTAGATCGCCACCCGTTCTCCATCCGCCAGCCCCTGGCGGACGAGCTCGCGTACCGCCGCGACCTGGTCGTCGATCTCCACGGTGCCGAGCCGGCGAGCGATCGCGGCTTCGAACTGCAGCCCCCTCCCGGCCGCGCCGCGATTGTCGACCTTGAGAACGGCCACGCCGTGCTGCGCGAGGTACTGGGCGCGGAGGTCTACCGTCAGGCTCCACTCGTTGGCGACGCGCTGGGCGTGGGGACCGCCGTAGACCGAGACGACGAGCGGCCAGCCTCGGCGGGGACGCTCTCCGCGCGGGAGATAGAGCGCCGCGTCGAGTGAGGTCTTCCCATCGGCGGCGGGGACGGAGAAGAGCCTCGGCGGCTGCAACTCGAGCCCCCCGAGCGTCGGCCCCGGCTCCGCGAGCAGGCGGCGCTGGCCGCTCTGCAAGTCGACGAGCCACGCCGTCCAAGGCTGCTCGAGGGAGCTCCAGAGGTCGACGAGCCAGCGCCCGTCGGGAGAGAGCAGGCCGGTGTGCCATCCAGGCTCGGCCGTCAAGCGCTCCGGCTCCCCGCCGTCGAGGGAGACGCGGTAGATGTAGCGCTCGAGGGGGGACTCCCTGGTCGCCACGAAGGCGGCGAACCGCCGGGTTTCGTCGATGCCCGCAACCGCCGTGACCATCCATGGCCCCGAGGTGAGCTCCGCAGCCTCGCGGCCGTCGGGTGCATGGAGGAGGAGGTGCTTGTAGCCGGTGCGCTCGCTCGCACGGACGAACTCGCCGCTCCGCAGGAAGCGGGTGTGCTGGTCGAGGTTGATCCACGGCTCCTGCTCGTCCCGCCAGAGCGCCTCCGGTGCGCCTTCTACCGGCGTCCATCCCTCCTCGCGGCCGCCGTCGGCGATGCGCACCGCGCCGATCTCGAACTGTAAGGCATCGGCTCGCCGCTGGTCGCGGGAGAGCTGGTAGACGACGAGCCGGCGCTCGTCCCGCCACCAGACCCGCGCGAGGTAGGCGTCGCCCCGCTCCACCTCCGGAAGCGGGACGGCCTCCGTGTTCCCCGATTCGAGATCGAGGACGAAGAGCTGAACGTGGGCGTTCTCGCGCCCCGCAAACGGGTACCGGTGGTACTCCACCTCAGGCCGCGCGCGGCCGAGATGGACGATGGGGAAGGGCGGGATGTGCCGCTCGTCCGTGCGCTGGTAGGCGAGCCGCCTGCCGTCCGGCGACCACCAGAAGCCCTCGCCCCGGTCCAGCTCCTCCTGGGCCACGAACTCCGCCGCCCCATACGAGATCCCGTCCTCTTCGGGCGTGGCGACGGCGCGCGGTTCCGAGTCCCCCAGCTCCATTGCCCACAGGCCGCCGTCGCGGTGGAAGGCGACTCGCTCGCCCGTCGGCGACAGCCTGGCGTCGAGCGCGCCGCGCGTCCCCGGAAGGAGGCGCGGTTCGCGGAGGCCTCGGGACCACATGAGCCCCTCGGGGGTCGGCCAGATCAGCGTAGGCTCGAGGGCGTCCGGCGCGAGGTCGTATGTGGTGATGCCCACCGCCCGCTGGCGCTCGCGCTCTCGCCGCAGCTGCTCCTCGAGCGAGAGCCGCGACTCATCCGTCTGTTCCGGGCGCGGACCAGCGACCACCCGACGCTCCCCGGACTCGAGATCGAGCGCCCAGAGCGAAAGGCGCAGGTCCTGCGTTTCGCTCCAGAGGAAGAAGAGCCACCGGCCGTCCTTCGTGAACCGGAATCGCTGGGGAACGAGTGTCCCGGGACGAGGGAACCGCGCGAGGTCGGCGATCGTCAGCCTGCGACCGCTCACAGGCTCGCCTCCGCCCGCAGCGCTTCGATCTCCGCCGCGTGTTTCGGCACTCCCGCCGAGAGAACTTCCGCGCCCTCCGTCGTAACGAGGACATCGTCCTCGATGCGGATCCCGCCGAAGTCGAGCAGGCGGTCGACCATCTCCCAGTTGACCTCCCCTGCGAACGTCCGGCGCACGCCGGGGTCTTCCAGCAGCGGGCGGATGAAGTAGATCCCCGGCTCGATGGTCACCACCATTCCCGCTTCGAGGGGGAGATCGGCGCGGAGGTAGCGGAGCGCGGGCCGTTCTCGCTTCCGATCCGGAAGACACCCGCCCGCGTCGTGGGTGGCGAGCCCGAGCATGTGGCCGAGCCCATGCGGGAAGAAGAGCGTCTGCACATCCCGCTCGAGGATCCGGTCGAGCGGCCCCCGCAGCACCCCGACCGCGTGCAGGCCCTCGGCGATCTCCGCCGAGGCGGCGAGGTGCAGCTCCCGATAGTCCGCGCCGGGGCGGACGCGACGAATCGCGCGCTCCTGCACCCCGAGCACGAGCTCGTACAGCTCCCGTTGGAGCGAATCGAACCGTCGCCCGGCAGGGAACGTCCGGGTCACGTCGCTCGCGTAGCCGAGGTACTCGGCTCCGGCGTCGATGAGGACGAGATCCCCGTCGCGCAGCACGCGCCGGGTGGGCGCGAAATGGAGGATGGCTCCGTCCGGACCGGCTCCGACGATCGACCCGTACGCCGTCCGGTCGCCGTCGTGGCGGAAGAACTCCGCTTCGACCTCCACCTGGAGCGCTCGCTCCGTCATGCCCGGCCGAGCGTGCCGGAGGGCCCAGCGGTGACCGGCGGCGGCGGCAGTCACCGCACGCCGGATGAGCTCGATTTCGGCCGCGTCCTTCACGCGGCGAGCTTCATCGACGCGGGCGCGCAGCTCCTGCGACTCCGTACGCGCGACCTCGAGTTCGAGCGCCTCCCACCTTCCGAGCCCGTAGTCGTCGGCGCGCTCGATGAGGTCATCATTCCCGAGCAGGTAGAGCGGCTCGCCACGGCGGGACTCCAGCCAGGCGCGAAGCTCGGACCGCGGGCGGACGCGATCCAGTCCCGAGAGCGTTGCGACTGCCGAGGGGTCCGGGCCCGGACCCACCCACACGGCTTCCTCCAGCGGGACGGAGGGAAGGAAGAGCGCCCAGCCCTCGCGCGGGTCGAACGTGAGGACGGCCCCGGGCAGGCCCACCCCGGCGAGGTACCGGTGTTCGGGGTGCGCGTGAAAGTCGTAGTACTGGTCCGTCCCGGCGATGGGCACGGGCAGGCCCGCCGGGATCACGACGGACCCTCGCGCGAGGCCCCAGCTCTGCTCGACCCTCGCTCGGCGGTCACGTACCAGCCGGGGCCATTCGGGCGGGTACCGATCGACGTCCAGCATCGTTCACCATCGTACCGCCGCAGCCGGCAGCACGGTTCATGCCGCCGATCGGCCCGCCCGTTCGTCGACTGCGAGGAGGAGCGAGCCGACGCCTGTAGAGTGCACGTCAGCAACCTCTGTGCCCGCGGCCTCGGCGGCCCTGCGCACGCGCTCCGATGCAGCGTGGCTGATGTAGCCAGTGACGATGACGACGAGGTCGCAGTTCCCCTTCGCGAGCGCAAGCGCCTGCTCCCCGCGCGCAACCTCGTCCGCGGTGAGCCAACGAACCGTGTGGCCCCGCTCTTCGAGGAGCGGCTGCGCGTGCCGGCGCATCTGCTGATGGCCGCCGGCGATGAACAGCCGCAGCGGCCGGCTGGGTCGCTCTCCTTCAGCCTCGATCCGCTCCAGCGCAGCGCGGAGGAGCCCGATTTCCTCGAACTGCGGCCGGTACTGGGGGAACGCCCGGGCGAGGCCGACCGCCTCGGTCAGCAGGGGCGCGAGGCGTGCCGCCGTCGCCGCCGACTCCAGGAACGGCGCGAGCATCTGGATGGCGGTCGCTGCTTCGTCGGGACCCGGGTCTCGAGAGAGCGCGCGCTCGACGTATGCGACCTGAGCCCGGAACCGCTTCTCGACCGGTCCCCGGCTCGACTGGCTCGACTGCTCTTGCAGCCACGCGTCGACGTCCGCGTCGTCGTACTCGAGCCGGAACTGGTAGAGAAGGTGGAACGCCCGCACCGCCTCCTGAGACTGGGATGCTCGCTCCAGGCACGCTTCCAGGAGGATCTGGATTTCGTCCCTCGGGAGCAGTTCCGCTCCGGCGATCTCTCGCCCCAGGAGCCAGTCCGCGAGCTGGAGCAGGCCTCGCGCGTTCCGATCGCCGGCGTAGAGCAGGTCGAAGGCGACCTGGAAGTCGCCGGGCTCCCGCAGGCCGATGTCGCGCAGGAGCCGGAGAAGCAAGCTCTCCTCCCCACCTGCTACGGCCTGCTGCCACTCGGGCGAAGATTCCTTCGCCATGATGCTCAGGTACCGCCGGACCGCGAACCAGCGGCCTCGGTCGGCAGACACCTGCCGCTCCAGCGCGTCGAGGAGCCCGCGGTAGTGTCCCGGGCTGAGCCCGTGCTCGGCTCGGAGCGCCCCCGCCCACGCGGCGAGGTACTGGCCGACGAGCGCTTCGTCGCCGTGGAGGTTCGAGCTGAAGTAGCGGCGAAGCCGAAGCAGCGCCTGGGAGGACTCGTACGGCGCGGCGAGGGCGAGCCAGCTCAGGGCGGCGACGGGAAACCACGGAGCCTGTTTCGCCCGGCCCGTGCGCAACTGCGCCGCCGCCCGCTCGAGGAGCGCAACGCGCTCGTCCTCCGCCCGCGGGCCTTCATCATCGGGCCACCACTCGCCTAGGCCGGCGAGCGACCGGATGCTCGTGGTGCCCACGGCAGCGGCAGCGAGCAGGCAGGCCGACTCGGCGCCCGGTTCGAGCTCCGCGGCGCGCCCCAGGGCCTCATCCACCGCGTTCGGGTCTCCGCGCAGCAGGCGCACGACCAGCGAGAACGTCTGGACCTTGCTGTGAAGCTCCGGCACGCCGCTCGCTACCTGGGCGGCCGCGGGAAGCAGCTCTCCGGCCTGGTCCGCACGCAGGCGCCCCCGAAGGTCGCCCGCCCGCAGCTCCTCAAGCAGCACGTCGAGAACCTCGGAGTCCCCCGAGTCCAGCTGGGCGAGGTGCCGAAAGGTGCGCTCCACCAGCCGCCGCCGCAGCTCGTCCACCGCCGTCGCCAGCCGGCGAGGGAATCCGGTCGATGGCACCGGAGCCAGGACGCGCAACGACTCCTGCCAGTGCTCCCGTCGCTCCTCCGCGAGGGCGAGGACGGCCCGCAGCTCGTTCGACGGCGATACACCCAGCAGCGCGCGAGCCCGCTCCGCCGCCGCATCGGGCTCGCCGGCGAGGGCTTCCAAGAGCTCCTCCCAGCTCCCGGGGGGAGCTCCGATCGCGGGAGCTTCGCTCGGCTGCTCCTGCGGTCCCGGCCGCGGGGAGGCGAGGCTGACGAGGCCGCCAGTTTCCTCCACGAACGCGCGCAGCCGTTCCACCTCGGAACGCAGCTGCCGCAGCTCCTCGATCACGGGGCCGATTGCCCGGGAGAAGAGGTCCCCAAGCTCCTGGAGCGCAGCCGGCTCGAGCCCCTCCCGAGGAGCCGCCGTCTGGGGGAGCATCCGGGCCGACCTCGGCTGCCGGTTCGCCGCCTCCTCGGGAGGAAGGCGGAGAGCTGGGAAGGCACGGTTGAGAAGCGCCCGCTGCACCGGGGTGTCCGGGTACCGCCATTCCCGTCGATCTGGATCCCACCGGTACCAGCCGAGGGCCTTGGCGCGCGCGTTGGCGCCGAAAGGACAGCTGAGGTAGAGCCAGCCGGACTCCGCGTACGCGTCGACCGAGCCCTCCTCGGCAAACGGGAGCTGTTCCAGATACGCCCGCGCCCGCTCGAGAGCCTCCCGGCCTTCTCCCGATGCCTCCAGCCGCTCGAAGCCCCCCGCGAGGAGCGCGATGCCGGCCAAGGCCCAGAGGAGGTCGCTCGACGCGAGGTAGACGTTCCAGCCTGCTCCTTCCGGTTCAGCCGCGAACGACGCGGCGGCCAGCTGGGCCGTCCTCCCTCCTTCTTCTTCCTCGCCGATCGGTTGTAGCGAGATGCGGAGGAGGCCGCGCCCGTCGACGGCGTTGATGCGGGCCCAGGGCGGCCGCTGGCCGCGCAGCCGCTCGAGGGCCTCAGAGCTTGCCGGACCGACCTCGATCCTCAGCCAGGCCACGGCCTACCCTCCTCCCGCGACTTCCCCCGCCGCGCCCAGCTGTCCCTCGTACTGGGCGGCGGCACGGCGGAGGGAGTCGGCGACCTCCTGCCGGAGCTCCTCCGGCTCCCGAACGGTCGCAAGGTGGCCCCAGCTGCGGACCCATGGGACGAACTCCATGAGTGCGGGCAGGTACAGCTCCAGCCGGACGCCGCCGTCGGGCAGGGCGGTGAGCCGCTGCGACGGGTGCCAGTACGTCTCCCGGACCCGCGGGGCCGCCTCCGGCGCGAAGTCGATCACGACCCGGACCTCCTCCTCGCGGAGCACCACACCCGTCCAGCTTCGGGACATCCGCGCGAGCAGATGGTCGAGATCCTTCGGCCGGAAGCGCTCCTGGAGCACGCGGGCCTCGCGGATCCGGTCGACCTTGAACGTGCGCAGCTGGCCGTGCTCGTGGCTGTGGCCGACAACGTACCCAGCCGCACCGCTGGAGGTCGGCTCGAGGAGGTACGGGTCGAGGACCGTCTGCCGCTCTTCCCCGCGGGCGAGCGAGAAGTAGCGGAGGTGGACGCGCCGCGACTGCGCCCATGCTTCCGTCAGCGCCCGTAGCACCTCGACCCGCTCGCGGACCACCGGCCGCGCCTCGAGCGCGTCCGCCGTCCGGTGCACGTAGGCGGCGATCGGCCCGTGCGGGCCCAGGATCTCCGCCAGCTTGCGCAGCAGGGTGACCGCGTCCGGGTCCTGCTCGTCGGCATAGCGGAGGAGGAGGCGGGCGGCGAAGAGGAGGGCGCGCGCCTCCTGCAGGGTGAGGTGGAGCGGCGCCAGCGGGTCTGCACCGGCGATGATCCGCCATCGCCGGCCGACCTTCTCCACGGGAACCCGAAGCTCCGTGTCGAGGACAGCCAGGTCGCGAAGGACCGTCCGCGGGCTGCTGCCCACCTTCTGGGCGAGCTCGGCGGTGGTGAGGCCCCCGGGATGCTTCCGCAGCAGGCGCTCCAGTTCGAGCAGGCGCGTGGCACGCCGCGTTTGCTCGCTCATCGCATCCTCCCTCCTTCCGGCCTGTGCTCCGGCCTGGTCCTCCGAACCGTACTGAGGGAGACGGACACCTGCTGTCCGTTTTGCGGCGCCTGCTGGGAGTTCGCGCCGATGTCCGGTCCAGTACCATGGCGGGCATGGAGGAGGGATTCGCCCTCGGGCCGGCGGCGTACGTGGCGGCGGAGGCCGTTGGCGTCCCCGGCCGCCGGAGATTCCGCCTGAAGGCGGTCGGCGAACGCGGCGGTGCGGTCTCGCTGTGGATGGAGAAGGAACAGCTCGCCGCCCTCGGCGACGCCATCCGGGAGATCCTGGCGGACCGGGAGGTCACGCCCGAGCCGCTGCCGGATGACTCGGTGTTCCCGGCCATCTGGGACTGCGACTTCAAGCTCGCCCAGCTCGCCCTCGCGTACGACGAGGAGCGCGGGGTGTTCATCGTGCAGGCGACGCCGCTGCCCGACCAGGAGGGGGCGCCGCCCACCTGCAGCCTCTCGTTCACGTTCGCCCAGGGGAAGCCGCTCGCCGACCAGATCGCAGCCGTCGTTGCGGCCGGCCGCCCCCGCTGCCCGCTCTGTTCGGCCCCGATGAACCCGGAGGGGCACGTCTGCGTGCGCTCGAACGGCCATCATCCGGACTGACCCTCGCCACCACCATCGGCCGTCCCCGTGGGCGTGGACTGGAACCCGCCTGGGGCCGTGCCTCCCGTCCCGTCGCCGGGTGCAGGGGTGGCCGTCTCAGCGGGCGTGGGCGACGGGAGAGAGGTCGGCGGGAACGTCGGGGTGGGCGTCGGCGTCTCCGTCGGCAGCGGCGTCCACGTTGGTGTGGGCGTATCGGTGGGGAGCGGTGTCGGCGTGGGCGCGTCCGGCTCGTGCGCCGGGTCGGGCACGACCGGAGGCTCGTAAGGAGGCAGCGGCGGCAGCCCGTCGACCCGCCAGTGCATCCGCACGTAGGAGTGCGGCGCCACGACCTGGATGAACGTGGGGCCGCGGTTCAAAGCCACTTCCGTTCCGTCCTCGAGGTAGAAGCGCGTGCGGGCCTCCCGCGACTCCTTCCGCCAGCGGCAAGCGATGACGCGACCGTCGAGGAAGACGAGCGCATCACCCTCCCCGATCTGCTCCAGCAGCACGTGGCCCCATCGATCGGCCACGTAGGCGGGTACGCGCATGACGATGACGTTCTTGAACCGGAGCTGTTCGCCGGTGAGGGCGTCCACGTCAGGCCCGCCGAGATACCAGCGCAGGTACGTGTTCGTCTTCGGATCCCAGCGCCACTGGCGAAGGTCCCACGGGCGGGGAACGTCCTGGTAGCTCACCTCGATCGAGCCGGCAAGAGGAAAGGCGTCCGTACCGACGAAGTCATCCTTGTACCGCCAAGCTCGCGCGAGGTCGGCCTCGCGGCCCAGCGCCCGCGCTCTCGCGTACAGCTCCTCCGTGGAGGTCACCAGGTTGTAGGGAGCGCGCCGGTCCCCTTCGCGGTAGAAGGCCCCCGAGCCGGCAGCAGTAAGGGCATCGACGCTCGGGATCCCCCACTCCCGGATCTGGGCAATGGCGTTGGCGACGGTGCCCGCTTCCGCCCCTCCCGCGTGGGCGACCATCCCGCCGAGCTCAGAAACCCAGAGCAGAAACGGCGTGCGCACAGAGCGGACCGGCTCGATGCGCTCCGCCTCCTGGCGCCAGAACACGCCGAGGTAGCGGGTGATCCCTCCCTCGACGAACGCCTCGATGACGAGGTCCGCGCGGGAGAGCCCGTACTGCGGATGTCCGAGGGCGCTGTTGTCCACCATGACGCCCACGGGGATCACGCTTCGCCGGCGCTCGAACTCGCCTCGCGGGATCAGCACGCCGTCGACGGGAGCCGGCACGAGGTCCGGTGTGGGGGTGAGCGTTGCGGTCGCCGTTGGCGTGCTCGTCCACGTGGGCGTGGCGGTGGCGACCGCCCTCGCCTGCGGCGCCGCCGCCGGCGGTTCGCCGCCGGCGGACCGCCCTGCCGCCAGGTAGGTCCCCGCGAATCCGGCCCCGGCCCCGGCGAGCACGAGGCCGGCGACGACGGCGGCGAACGGAAGCCGTGCGAGCCGCTGTCGGACCTGAAGCCCGAACTCCACGCCGGTATCGTACGTCGCCGAGCAAGGGACGAGAAGCGAACATTGGCACGGCGCGACCCAACCCGCAGCGGAAGGTACCGTTAGGAGAAGACCTCTGGAGGGAGGTGCCCCGTGGAGACGATCGCGATCCTCACCAGCGGCGGCGACGCGCCCGGCATGAACGCCGCCATCCGCGCTGCCGTCCGTTCGGCCACGGCCCGCGGGCTGCGGGTCGTCGGCTATGAGGACGGGTACCGAGGCGTCGTCGAAGGGCGGTTCGTGGAGCTCGACGACCGCGCCGTGGGGAACATCATCCACCGCGGCGGCACCGTCCTGGGCACCTCGCGCTGCCCCGACTTCCTCGACCCCGCCGTCCGGGCGTCCGCCGCGGAGCGGATGCGCGCGGCCGGCATCGATGCCCTCATCGCCATCGGGGGAGACGGCACGTTCCGCGGCGCCCGCGCGCTGGAAGCGGAGCACGGCATCCGCGTCGTGGGAATCCCGGGGACCATCGACAACGACGTCTGGGGCACCGAAGAGACGATCGGGTTCGACACCGCGGTGAACACGGCGGTTCGAGCAATCGACCAGGTCCGGGATACGAGCGAATCGACGGGGATGATGTTCTTCGTGGAGGTCATGGGCCGAACCGCCGGCGCCATCGCCCTCCACACAGGCGTGGCCGCCGGAGCAGCGAGCGTCATCGTGCCCGAGGCGCACGAGGACCCGGAGGAGCTTGCGACGCGCATCCGCACGGCCATCGCCCGCGGGAAGCGGAGCCACATCGTCGTCGTGGCCGAGGGAGACGAGTCAGGCGGAGCGTACGGCTTCGCCAAGCGGTTCGAGGCGGTCATGCCGGAACAGCCGTACCGGATCCTCGTGCTCGGCCACATCCAGCGCGGCGGCTCCCCGACGGCGCGCGACCGCATCATCGCCTCGCTTTCGGGCGCGGCGGCGGTGGAGGCCCTCGCTGCGGGCCGGAGCGGCGTGATGATCGGCATCCAGTGCGGCCGTCCGGTAGAGGTGCCGCTGAGCGAGGTGGTGTCGCGGGGACACCCTCCCGTCGACTTCGGCCTCCTACAGCTCGCGCAGAGCCTGGCGGGCTAACCGGCCGGGGGCTCCGTACACTGGCAGGAGCCCAGACCAAGGAGGAGCGTGATGACGGCGCCAGAGCTGCGGGAGGGCGATCCCGCTCCGAGCTTCGCCCTCCGCGACCAGCACGGGAACCTCGTACGGAGCGACGAGCTCCGCGGCCGCTGGGTCGTTCTCTACTTCTACCCGAAGGACGATACGCCCGGATGCACGAAGGAGGCCTGCAGCTTCCGCGACCACTGGAGTGAGCTGCAATCGGAAGGAGCGGTCGTGCTCGGGGTGAGCGGAGACGACGAGCGCTCGCATGCGCGCTTCGCCGCCAAGTACGAGCTTCCCTTCCCGCTCCTCGTCGACGCCGGTCTCTCGACCGCTCGTGCCTATGGCGCCTACGGCGTGAAGCGGCGCTTCGGCCGAGAGTACGAAGGCGTGCTCCGCCAGACCTTCGTCATCGACCCGGACGGGCGCATTGCGAAGATCTGGCGCAACGTGAAGCCGGAAGGCCACGCCGAGGAGGTGCTCGCCTGGCTGCGCGAGCGGAAGGCCGCGGCACGCTGAAGACCGCCCGTCGGAGCGGGCGGCCGTCCGGCCCTATACTGACCAGCCATGAGTGACCCGGTCATCCTCGCCATCGATCAGGGAACCACCAGCTCCCGCGCCCTCCTCGTCGGCCTCGACGGGCGCGTGCTCGGGACCGGCCAACACCCGTTCCCGCAACACTACCCGCGCCCGGGCTGGGTGGAGCACGACCCCGAGGAGATCTGGCGTTCGACCGAACGCGCGATTCGCGACGCGTTTGCGCAGGCTGGCCTCGACCCCGCGGGCGTGGCAGCCGTCGGCATCACGAACCAGCGGGAGACGCTCGTGTTCTGGGAGCGCGCGAGCGGCAGGCCGGTGGGGCGGGCGATCGTCTGGCAGGACCGGCGCACGGCCCCGATCTGCGAGGAGCTCCGCCGGCGCGGCCTGGAGCCCCTCTTCCGCGGCCGGACCGGCCTCACGCTCGACCCGTACTTCACGGGGACGAAGCTCACCTGGCTGCTCCGAGAGTACCCGGAGCTGAAGCGCCGGGCCGAGCGGGGCGAGCTCGCCGCGGGGACGGTCGACTCGTGGCTCATCTGGCGCCTCACCGGCGGCCGGGTGCACGCGACCGATTACACGAACGCCAGCCGCACCCTCCTCTTCGACATCACCAGGAGCCGCTGGGACCCGGAGCTCTGCCGGGAGCTCGAGGTCCCCGCCGCGCTCTTGCCGGAGGTCCGGCCCTCCATCGGCGCTGTCGGGAACACGGACCCGGCCGTATTCGGCGCCTCCGTGCCGATCGCGGGCATCGCCGGTGACCAGCAGGCCGCCGCCTTCGGGCAGGGCTGCTTCGCCTACGGGCGCGCGAAGAACACGTACGGAACGGGCGCCTTCCTGCTCGCGTTCGCGGGCCACGCGCCCGTGGAGCCGCCGCCCGGCCTCCTCCTCTCCCTTGGGGCGCGCTCGCAACCGGAGCAGCCGGAGTACCTGCTCGAAGGCTCCGTCTTCGTCGCCGGAGCGGCCGTCCAGTGGCTGCGGGACGAGCTCGGGATCATCGAGCGCTCGGAGGACGTGGAGGCGCTCGCGGCTTCCGTGCCTGATTCCGGCGATGTCGTCTTCGTGCCCGCCTTCACCGGGCTGGGGGCGCCGCACTGGGACCCTCACGCGCGCGGCCTCATCATCGGCCTCACCCGCGGGACCACGAGGGCGCACATCGCCCGGGCAGCCCTGGAAGCGATCGCGCTCTCGAGCTGGGAGCTGCTCGAACTGTTCGACGCCGTGCTGCCGGAACCGGTGCGGGTCCTGCGCGTCGACGGCGGAGCGGCACGGAACGACCTCCTCATGCAGCTCCAGGCCGACCTCGCGGGGGTGACGGTCGAGCGGCCCACGAACATCGAGACCACCGCGATGGGGGCCGCCCTGCTGGCCGCCATCGGCGCCGGCCTCCTCTCCGGGCCGGAGGAGGCGGACCGCCGGTGGCAGCTCGACCGGCGCTTCGAGCCCGCGGGGGACGAGCTCCAGCGGCGCACGGTTCGTAGCCGCTGGCGCGAGGCCGTGCGACGATCGCAGGGATGGGCGAAGGCGGAGTGACGCTCGAGGCACTGGCCGGCGGCCCGCCGCTGGACGTGGCGATCGTCGGGGGCGGGATCAACGGCGCAGGGATCTTCCGGGAGGCGGCCCGAGCTGGGCTGCGCGCGGCGCTCTTCGAGGCGGACGACTTCGGCTTCGGCACGACCTGGCGCTCCACGAAGCTCATCCACGGCGGCCTGCGGTACCTCGAGCACGGTGACGTGCGCCTCGTGCGTGAGTCCCTTCGAGAGCGCGAGTTCCTCCTCCGCACCCGGCCGCACCTCGTACGCCCCTTACCTTTCCTCTTCCCGCTCCTGCCCTGGACGCGCCGGCCCGCGTGGCAGATCCGAGCGGGGCTGCTCGCGTACGACCTCCTCGCCTGGCCGCGATCGCTTCCCGGCCACCGCTCGTTCTCAGCCGAAGAGGTGCGGCTGCGCGCGCCCGGCATCGCCCCGGAACAGCGCGGCGGTTTCGGCTTCTACGACGCCCGCTGCCGGGCGCCTGAGCGCCTCGCCCTCGAGCTCGTGCTCGAAGGCGTGGCGGCCGGCGGCACGGCCTTCAACCACGCCCGCGTCACCCGCATCCTCGTCGAGGCGGGGCGTGTGCATGCGGTCGAAGTGGAGCACGGCGGGGCTCGCATCACCGTCCCCGCCCAGACCGTGGTGAATGCCGCGGGGCCGTGGGCGGACATCGTCCGCGAACACGCCGGCGCCGGCGGGCGCCCGCTGCTGGACCTCACCCGAGGCACCCACATCGTCCTCGAGCGGGACGAACGCGCGCCGCGGGCGGCGCTGATCTCCACGGCCCGCAGCGATGGCCGGGTGTTCTTCGTCATCCCGAACGACCGGACGGTTCTCATCGGCACGACGGACGTTCGCTACACCGGCGACCCGGCCGCGGTGCGGCCGGAGCGGTGGGAGATCGAGTACCTGCTCGATGAGGCGAACGCCCTCCTGCCCGGGCTGGGAGCGAGGGAGGAGGACGTGCGGTACGCCTACGCGGGGCTCCGTCCCCTGCGCAACTCCGGCGCGCGGGACGAAAGCGCCGTCAGCCGCCGCGAAGCCCTCATCGACCACGGCGCGAACGGGGGCCCGGCAGGACTGTACAGCGTCGTCGGTGGGAAGCTGAGCACCGCCCGCCCGCTGGCGCGCCGCTTCCTGGCAGCCATCGGCCGTCGACCGGCCGCAGAGGAGGCCCCGCCGAGGGGCAGCGATTGGGAGGAGGTCCATCGTTCCCTCGGCCAAGGGGCGCCGAGGCGGCTGGCGGCGTACGGACCGCTGCTCGCCGACGTCGTGGCGCTCGGCCGGGACCTGCTCTGCGACTGCTGCTGGACGCTCGCCGGCGAAGTGCGTCACGCCGTGCGCGTGGAGCTCGCGAGCACCCTCTCCGACGTGCTCTTGCGCCGCACGGGGATCGCCTGGCTGCCGTGCCGCGGTCTCGACTGTGCGGAGCGGGTCGCGGATGTGATGGCGGAGGAATGCGCCTGGACGGCGGCGGAAAAGGAGCGCCAGCTCGAAGCGTACCGGCGTGACCTTCGCCAGCACCTTCCCACTCCTGCCGAGCTCGAAGCCGCGGCGGCGCGGGTCGAGCCGGCTCAGTAGAGGAACGGCAGGAGCCGCCAGCGCACCGCAGCCATGTACGCGCGGTACTCCTGCAGGGTGCCGAGAAACCGCTCCTCTGCCTGGATGCGCATGAGCTGTGCCCAGAGAACGGTGGCGAAGAGGGCGCCGTTGTACGGGGAGGCGTTGGCGACGAGGAAGCCGAGTCCGGAGAGCAGGTGCGCCGCATAGATGGGATGGCGCACGAGCCGGTACGGCCCTCCGGTCTTCAGGCCGCGGTTCGCGGCCACGATGCCGAAGCTCCGGCCGAGGTAGAGGATGGCGAGGGCGGCGAGGCTCACCCCGAGGACCTGCAGCACGGTCCCCGCTTGTGCGGCGAGCGACGAACCAGCCGGCTCCGGGCGGTAGGCGAGGGGGAGCCAGCCGCCGACGGCAGCCACGAACCAGTCCCATGGGCGCGGCGACGTCGCGGACGAGCGCCGCCGGGTGAGGAAGAGGACGAGGAGGATCAGCTGCTGGAGCGCGAAGGGCGCGTTCTTCCAGGAGCCCTCGAGGACCGCGCCGCCGTGCACCCAGACGAAGATCCCCGAGAGGACGACCAGTGTCGCGTCCTGAGCCAGCGAGAGTCGACGCCGTGCGGCGGGCGACGACCAGAGGCGGCTCGGGCCTAGCGGGCGAGGAGCGGCGTCGGAGGCGCGTTCCATGTCACTGGTTGAATCGGCAGGGGCCGCGCAGCCGCACAGGCTCCGTGCCGGCCCGGCCACCGCAATGCGGCGCGGGGACGGATCGGTGACGACGGAGTGACCTTCCCTGTTCGACATCTGGTGGTGGTGTGCCGGGTGCCGAATCTGCCAGTAGCTCCACCGCACCGGCGTCCGGCCGTCACGGCAGGGGAGGCGGGCGACGAGGCGGAGCGGGGCGGACGACACCACGGAAGAGGAGAGGTGCAAGATGATGACGAACCTGCAGAAGTGGGTGATCGCGGTGCGGCACCGGGAGGAGGAGGGCCAGAGCCTCGCCGAGTACGGCCTGATCCTCGCCCTCATCGCCGTCGTCGCGATCGCGGCGCTCACCGCACTGGGCGGTGGCATCGCACAGACGCTGCAGGACGTCGCCGGTCAGCTCTAAGCGGATCCGGCAACCAGGTACGCAGGCAGGGTGGCGCGGGGACCCCCGCCCACCCTGCTCCCGCATCCGCGACCGATCCGTCCGCTCGAGCGGCCGCAAGGAGACCGGAGATGACCGCGAGGTTCTCGGAATTCACGGGCCCCCTCCGAAGCTGGTTTGCCCGCACGTTCCGCGAGGCGGGCCAGACCCTCGTGGAGTTCGCCCTCATCCTGCCCATCATGCTCCTCCTCATCTTCGCCCTCGTCGACTTCGGCCGCGGGTTCTACACCTGGCTCATCCTCACGAACGGCGCGCGCGAGGGCGCGCGGGTCGGCGCGACCCAGCAGGAGTACAACGCCATCGTGACCCGCATCCAGGAGGCCACGGGCACGCTGGACCAAAATCGCCTCACCATCACCCTCACGAACGTCCAGGGCCCGCGCGGCGAGCCGATCGAGGTCGACCTCGAGTACGACTTCGAGTTCGTCACGCCCATCGGCGACATCCTGAACATCGTCTCCGGCGGCAACCTGGACGCTCCTACCATCACGGCACACGCCTCGATGCGGCTGGAGTGACGGGGAGGGCAGCTGCACCACGGAGGACGGCGGCGCGGCGGACCGAAGGGAGGACGGGCCGCAGCGCCAGGAGGACGGAGCCATGCGACGACTGCTTCCACGCTCGCGCGAAGAAGGCCAAGCGCTGGTCCTCTTCACGGCCGGCATCCTTGGGTTCCTCGTCATCGTCGGGCTGAGCGTCGACGTCGGCCGCTTCCTCTGGGCGCGCACCCAGATCCAAGCGGCGGTCGACGCGGCCGCTCTCGCGGCCGCGCAGAGCATGCCCGACCAATCCGAAGCGGCCCAGCAGGCGGAGTACTTCTGGGACGACAACAACGACTTCCTCGAGGCGCAGGCCGAGAACCTCCAGTTCTCCGTGACCTACCCGCCTGGGAACAAGGCGGTGCGGGTGGAGGCATCGGCCGAGATACCGACCTGGTTCGTCCGCCTCATCGGCTTCGACAAGTGGCACGTGTCCGCGTTTGGCGAGGCGGAATCGCAGGTCCTGGACATCGCCGTCGTCCTCGACGTCTCCGGCTCGATGTGCTTCGACACCTACCCGGACGTCGAGTCCGGCACGGCGTGGATGTCGCCAGGGCGAGCCGACCGAGTGCCGCATCTGGTCCAGCCGATCCCCGCGGGCGGTCCGAACCAGATCACGATCTACCTGGACGACGTCAGCATCTTCAACAGCACATCGGCATCCGCGAACCGGCAGAACTTCGGCTACAACTCCACTCGGCGCTACTACGAGCAGAGCATCGGCGGCCGCGCCGGGACGATCAGGATTGACAACGAGCTCTTCACCATCGTCAGCGTGAATGCGAGCAACAACTCGATGGTCGTCCGCCGCGCGCAGCAGAATCTGGAGACGGGGGGGTGGACGTCGAAACAGTATCACCCCGCCGGCGCGGAGGTATGGGCGAACCGCACCAGCTGCGCCGTGGCCGCCTACAACTCCAGCTCCGGCCCCTTCGAACCCTTCGATACGATGGTCGATGCAGCGAACTACTTCGTGACGCTTTTCAACCCCCAGTACGACAAGATCGGCGCGGCGAAGTACTCCACGGAGGGCGCGGTCGTCCACTGGCTCACCAGCAACTTCGGCGCCGTGCAGTCGTCCATCGCCAGCATGGGTCCGCCGGACGGCGGCACGAACATCGCCCACGGGCTCGCGCTCGGCCGGCAGATCCTGGACGGCTCCGGCAAGCGCGCCAACGCGGTGCGGGTGCTGGTCCTGCTCACCGACGGCGTCGCCAACCACTACTGCGGAAGCTCGACCTACAACCCCTCCGCTTATAACAGCACTTCCTGCAGCGTGAGCAGCGCCGTCAATCCCGCCGTGCAGCACTCGTACGCCGAGGCCCAGCGGGCCGCGGACGAAGACATCCTCATCTTCACCATTGGCCTCGGCTACGGCGTCGACCAGAGCTTCCTGGAGGAGATCGCCGAGATCGGGGGCGGAAGGTACTACTTCTCCCCCACCGCCGAGCAGCTCGACGAGGCGTTCCAGGCGATCGCGGAGCAGACGCACATCGCCCTCGTCCGGTAACCGAATGCGCATCCCGTGGAACTCCCGGCCGGACCGGGCCTGTGCTCCCCGGTCCGGCCGGTCGATATAGCAAGGGGAGGATTCGGAAGTGGCACGTCCAGCAACCGTTCCAGCAACCGCCAGCAGCAGCCGCAACCGCGGTCTGCTCCTCATCGCCGCTCTTGCCGGCGTCCTCGCTGCCGCCCTGACCTTCGCATACCTGAACAGCCAGGGCAGCACGAGCGAGGAGGCGCCGGCTGCGGTGTCCGACGGCGAGACCGTCACCGTCGTGGTCGTCAACCAGGACGTCCCCTTCGGCACCAAGATCACGGCGGACATGCTCGAGGTGCGGCGCGTTCCCGCATCCATGGCGTTGACAGGAGCCTTCACCGACACGAAGGACGTCGTCGGAAAGGTCGCCACGACGCCGCTCATCGCCGGCGAGCAGGTGGTGGCGGCGAAGGTGAGCGACTTCGCGGGCCAGAACACGCTCTCCTACCGCGTTCCCGACGGGCGCCGGGCGATGTCGGTGACCATCCCCCACGAGGCGTGGGCCGCCGCCGGCCTCGTCCAGCCCGGCGACTACGTCGACGTGCTCGCGGTGTACACGGTCACGAGCGTCGACCCGGAGACGACGGAGGAGCGGACGGAGACACGCGCGGCCATCATCGCCCAGGACGTTCCCGTGCTCGCGGTCGCACAGACGCTCGTGGAGGCGCTCCCCAAGGTAGACGAGGCAGGGGACGTCACCGAGGACATCGTCGGGAAGTACCGGCCGACCGGAAGCCAGACCTTCGAGGAAGCGATCTCGATCACGCTCGGCGTCACGCCCGAGGAGGCCGTCCTCATCGCGATGATCGATGCCGCGCGCGACGACGAGGCGCAGTTCCGGATCCTCGTGCGCCAAACCGGCGACCACGAGCCCATCGCGGGCCCAATCACTTGGAACGACTTGGTCGAAGCATTGAGCAGCCGCTGAACGTGTCGGGGCGGGCGCACCGCCGCCCGCCCGAACCCAGTTTTGCGACGGTGGAGGACGAGCAGATGTCGAGGGTGCCGCAGATCATCATCATCGACCCGGACCGCGAGAGCGCAGCGGAGATCCAGAAGATGCTGCAGATGATCGGCTTCTCGGTGCTCGCGAGCGCCGGGTACGGGGTGGAGGCGTTCACGCTCGCGCTCCAGCTGCGCCCGGACCTCGTCCTCCTCCGTGTGGAAGAGCCGCTCGTGCGGCCGATCCAGACGCTCGTGAAGCTCAACGACGGGATGCCGGACCTGCCCATCATCGTCTACTCGACGGAGGCGAACATTCGCCTCATGCGCCAGTCGATGGTGGGCGGGGCGTCCGACTACCTGCAGGAGCCGCTCACCCCGGAAGAGCTGGAGGCGTCCATCCTGCGCGTGCTCGAGCGGAAGGAGCGGGAGATGGCACGCCGGCGGGGCGAGCTGGAGGATCCAGTCCCGCAAGGCACGATCGTCACCGTCTTCGGCGCCAAAGGCGGGATCGGCAAGACGACCATCGCCTCGAACCTCGCCGTTTCCCTCTCCATCGACGCCCACCAGACCGTCGCCCTCGTCGACATGGACACGCGTTTCGGCGACGTCGCCATCACGATGGACATCCCGGTCGAGCGCTCCATCGCCGACCTCGCCCGGAACCTCCACAACATCGACCGGGTGACGCTGCGGGAGTACCTTTTCGAGCACGAATCCGGCGTGCGCATCCTCCCCGCGCCGACCCGGCCGAGCGAGTGGCGGAACCTCACCGCCGCCCACATCCGCGACGTAGTCGACGTGCTGGCCCAGACGCACGACTTCGTGGTGCTGGACACGCCGGGGACCTTCAACGAGATCGTCGCGGCCGCCATCGAGGTCGGCACGATGATCTTGCTCATCACCACCCTCGACATGGCCAGCATCAAGGACACCGTGCTCGCGCTGGAGATGCTCCACGAGCGGTTCGGCAACGACGAGGAGCGGATCAAGGTCATCCTCAACCGGTCGGGAATGGACACCGGCGTCCGCGAGAAGGACGTGGAGCGGACACTCGACGCGCCCATCTGGTGGAAGATCCCCCAGGACACGGAGGTGGTGAAGGCGGGGCAACTCGGGCGGCCGATCGTCATGAGCCGTCCCAACAGCCGAGCGGCCATCGAAATGCGCGAGATCGCGCGCGCGCTGGCCGGCATTCGCAGCCGGAGCCGCGCCAAGCAAGGGAGCGGCGGGCTCGGTCGCCTCATCCGACCGCTCTTCCGCCGATCGGCGTGACGCGGGGAGGACACGGACTTGGCAGGAGGTGATCGGCCGTGAGCAACGAGCGAGCGAACCGTGACGAGCGCCCGCCGGCGTTCGGGTGGTCGAACTTCCGGCGGCGGCTCGCAGGCAACGAGGCCGAAGCGAGGGAGCAGCAGTCCCCCGCGAACGAGGCAGGCCGAGGGCCCGGGCGGGGGGCGCCGCTGCGCCCCTCCGGACAGTTCTCGAGCCGCCCGCGCGTGTGGGCGCCCGCCAGCGATCCGGAGCCGCCCCCGCCCCAGGCGCCGCGCTCCGCCGACGGCCGCGAACCTGCGCCGCCTCCGCCCCAGGAGAACCTCCGCGGCGCCCGGCCTGCTGCGCCGTCCCCCGCTCGCCGCGCGCCTGCACCGGGCTCCACTCCGCCGGCGCCCCGTCTCAATCCGCAGGCCGAAGCGGCGAAGGTGCGCCTCCACGAGCTGCTCATCGAGGAGCTCGACCAGGGGGTACTGGAGAACCTCCCGCCAGAGAAGCAGCGGGAGGTCGTCATCCGCGCCGCGCGCGAGCTCATCGTCCAGGAAGGGATCCAGGTCGGGGGCATCAGCCGGGACGAGCTCCTGGAGCAGGTGGCGGACGAGGTCCTCGGGCTCGGGCCGCTGGAGCCGCTCCTCCGCGACCCGAACGTCTCCGAGGTGATGGTGAACGACGTCGACAAGATCTACTACGAGCAGGACGGGCGAATCTTTCGCAGCCCCGCGCGTTTCCGCGACCGCCAGCACCTCATGCGCATCATCGAGCGGATCGTCGCGCCCCTTGGCCGACGCATCGACGAGGCGAGCCCCATGGTCGACGCACGGCTGCCGGACGGCTCCCGCGTGAACATCACCATCCCGCCCATCTCGCCGAAGGCGCCGACCATCACCATCCGGAAGTTCCGCGCCGACAAGATGCGGATGGCCGACCTCATCGCCGTGGGCACCCTGACGGAGCAGACGGCCGAGTTCCTGGCCATGTGCGTGCGGGCGCACCTGAACATGATCATCTCGGGCGGTACCGGCACCGGGAAGACGACGCTGCTCAACGCTCTCTCGTCGTTCATCCCGAACACGGAGCGCATCATCACCATCGAGGACCCCGCCGAGCTGCGCCTCCAGCAGGAGCACGTCATCACGCTGGAAGCGCGGCCGCCGAGCCTCGAAGGGAAGAACGCGGTCCTGCAGCGGGACCTCGTGCGCAACTCCCTGCGCATGCGCCCCGACCGGATCATCATCGGCGAGGTCCGCGGGCCGGAGGCGTTCGACATGCTGCAAGCGATGAACACCGGCCACGACGGCTCCATCTCCACCATCCACGCGAACAACCCGCGCGACGCGGTGGCCCGCCTGGAGAACATGGTGCTCATGGCCGGAATGGACCTTCCCTCGCGCGCGATCCGGGAGCAGATCGCCTCTGCCATCGACGTCATCATCCAGGTGCAGCGGATGCAGGACGGTTCGCGCAAGATCACGCACGTCACGGAGGTGTCCGGCATGGAGGGCGACACCATCACCCTCCAGGACATCTTCGTGTTCAAGCTCGACCACGTGGATGAGGACGGCAAGGTCCACGGCCAGCTCGAACCGACCGGCATCCGGCCGGGATTCGTCCACAAGTTCGCCCTGCACGGCATCGAGCTCCCGCCCGATCTGTTCCGCGCCCGGTCGGAGGTGTTCTGATGACGGCGCTCGCACTGCTCGCGGCCCTTTGCGCCGGCATCACGGCATTCTCGGCCCTCGCCTGGGCGGTGGGCGTGGGAGGAGGTTCGCAAACGACCGCTCGCCTCGAGCGGCTGCGAACCCCGCGCGCCGTCGAGGAGCGGGGGCCGGCGCCGCGGCTCTCGCTCCGGCGCCGCGCAACCGTGCAGCTGGCCGGCATCACGCTCGTCCCGAGCAAGATTGCCGCGCAGTGGACGGTCGAGCTCGAGCGGGCGGGCCTCACCCTCACGCCGCGCGAGTACTTCGCAGCGCGCGTGCTCGCGGGCGCCATCCTCATGCTCGTCCTCCTCCTCGTGAGCCCTGCTCCCATCCTCGCATTCGCAGGGCTCCCGGTGGGGTACCTCCTCGTCGGCTTCTGGGTCCGCCGCCGCGTCGCCTCGCGGCGGAAGAAGCTGGAGTCGCAGCTCATCGACGTGCTCTCCCTCGTAGCCAGCGGCCTCCGAGCCGGCTTCGGCTTCATTCAGGCACTGGAGAATGCCGCCAAGCAGAGCGCCCCGCCGCTCTCGGACGAGATCCGCCGCACGCTGCGCGACATCGCCGTGGGCGCGTCGGTGGAGCAGGCGCTGCAGGCGCTCAACGAGCGGGTCGCGAGCCCGGACTTCGACATCGTCATCACCGCCGTCCTCATCCAGCGCCAGGTGGGCGGCAACCTCGCGGAGATCCTCGACAACGTCGCCGAGACGATGCGCGAGCGGGACCGCATTCGGGGAGAGATCCGCACGCTCACGAGCCAGCAGCGAATGACCGGCTACGTCATCGGCGGGATCCCCATCGGCCTGCTGGCGATCTTCTCGGTGATCAGCCCGGACTACACCTCGCTCCTGTTTACCGACGCCCTCGGACGGATGATGCTCATCGGAGCTGCCGTGATGGAGGTCGTCGGGTTCCTCGTCATCCGACAGATCGTGGACATCGAGGTGTGAGATGGCGCTCCTGATCGCCGCCCTCGTCTTTTTCGCCGTTACCTTCGCGCTCTACGGCGCGCTCTCCCGGAAGCCCGCCGAGGATCCGGTCGCTGCGCGGCTGAGCGGCCTGCGGTACACGGCCCCGCGCCCTCTCCCGCCGGTGGACCCTTCCGCCCCGTTCACCCAGCGCGTCCTCGTCCCGGCCCTGCGCCGGCTCGGCCAACAGGTCAACGGCATCCTCCCCTCGACCATCGCCCAGAAGCTCGAGGTCTCGCTCACCCGCGCCGGCCTGCGGATCTCCCCCGGCCAGTTCATGGTGGCGGTGGCGCTCCTCGCGGGCGTCGCGCCGATCCTGCTCGCCGGCATGCTGGCGGCCGGCGGAGCCGCTGCCCGCAACGTCCTCTTCTTCTGGGCTATCTTGACGGGGCTCGGTTTCTACCTGCCGCGGATCTGGCTTGCCCGGCGCATCCGCAGCCGCCAGAAGCAGATCTGGAAGGCGCTTCCCGATGCCTTCGACCTGATCACCGCCTCCGTCGAGGCCGGCCTGGGCATCGACGCCGCCTTCCAGCGCGTGGTCGACAAGGTGAAAGGCCCGCTCGCCGAAGAGCTCGCCCGCACCATGCACGAAATCTCCATCGGGCGGGCGCGGCGCGAGGCGCTGCTCGACCTCGTAGAGCGGACCGGGGTGGAGGAGCTGCGCTCCCTCATCAACGCCATCGTTCAGGCGGAGACGATGGGGATCTCCATCGGCTCGGTCATTCGCGTGCAGACGCACGTCCTGCGAACGAAGCGGCGGCAGAAGGCCGAGGAGGCGGCGTTCAAAGCGCCGATCAAGATGGTGTTCCCGCTCGTGTTCTTCATCTTCCCGGCCATCATGATCGTCATCGGCGGTCCCGCGATCATCCAGCTCCGCGACGCCTTCTGACGTTTCGGTCAGCCCACGACGAGCGGGACGAGCGCGCCGGCGACGAGGAACGGGCCGTAGCTGAACGCGCTCCTCGCGCGCCCGCGGATGAGCAGCACCGCCGAAAAGGCGCCGGCCGCGAGCACGGCGATGAACAGCGCTCGCACGACCGCCGGCCAGCCGAGGATGAGACCGATGGCCGCCATCAGCTTCACGTCACCGAGCCCGAACGCCGTTTCGCTCGCGCCGACGGCGGTCCCGAACAGCAGGCCAAGCACGAACAGGACGACGCCGACGCCGAGGCCGACCGCTGCGCCCAGCCAAATCGAAGCGGCAGAGGCGTCCGGGCGCGCCCACGACACCGCAGCCGCCAGGAGCATCGTGGGCAGCACGAGCCGATCGGGGATGAGCCGGCGCTCCACGTCGGTGCTCGCGGCCGCGAGCAGGAGCAAGACCCAGACGGCTTCCAGAACCTTCGTCACCCGCTCCTCTTCCCGCAGGAAGACGGCCGCGACGACCGCGCCGGCGAGCGGACCGAGCACGAGCGCGAACGTTCGCCACCGTGACGCGGGCATCGGGGCGTTCCGGTACTCCGGCTGCCGGTAGAGGAGGTGCTGGTACCGCGGGATGAAGCTAGCGATCGCGGCCGCGGCGAGCCCAGCGACCACCGCTTCGAGCTCGTTCATCGACCCTGGCTCCCGGCGGCGCTGCCCACGCTGGGGTCAGCTCACTCCTTGCGCTGCTGGAGCCGCGCAGACTCGGCGTGCGTCCCTGCCTTCCGCTCGGCAGCCCTCGCCTCGGCCAGGAACACCTCGAGGGCATCGTCGTCGATGGTCGCGTCCGGGTCCCCGCCGAGCCGGCGGTACCAGTCCTGCACGAGCTCCTGGAGGGCAGGGGCGACGTTGCCGCCCGCTCCCCGGGAGACGGGCAGAGAACCCGGTCCGCCCGTCTCGTCCATCGACTTCAGGCCGCGGAGGATGTCGGCCGCGATCTCGAAGTGCTCGGCGCACACCGTGTCCGACCCGCGGAAGTTCGCCACGGCCGTCGCCGTCGTGAGCAGATCGAGGAAGCGAATCTCTTCTTCCATTCAGTCCGTCCTTTCATGCCTCGAGGACGGCCCGCTCCAGCTCCTTCGTCGCCTCCGCGTATGAGCTGTCTGGCGGGAAGCGGCGCGGCCGTCCGACGTTCACCCTAACACGGGCCCTGGGGTGCGGCAGCCACCGCCCTTCCCAGAAGCCGGGGCGGAGGATGTCGATCCGCATCGGCAGGACCGGCGCCCCCGTTTCGACCGCGAGCAGCCCGATGCCCGTCTTGAACGGCTGCATTGGGCCGCCCACCGTGAGCTTCCCCTCCGGGAAGATGAGCACGTGCCAGCCCTCGGCGAGGAGGTGGGCCACGAACTCCAGGCTCTCGCGCACCCCCGTCCCTTCCTTCGCGAACGGGAAGGCGTTGCCGAGGAGGGCAGAGCCGAAGCCGCGGATGCGGTTCCCGAAGATGTCGCTTGCAGCCGCGGCGATCGCGAGGCGGTCTCGGAACTCGTCCGGCATCGCCCGCAGGAGCATCGCTTGATCGAGGTGCATGTTGTGGTTGCTGATGACCAGCGCGGGCTCGTCGACGAGCGCGAAGTTCTCCCGGCCCCGCACCTCGAGGCCGTAGCCCACCCGGAGCAGCGGGAACACCGCCGCCTTGAGCAGGAGCCGTCGCAGCGCTCGCACGGGGCGAGAACGGGGCCAGGACGGGATCTCCTGGCGGCGCCCTTGTCGCCGTGAAGCGGTCGCAACCAACTGCACGAGCTCCGCAACGGTGCTCTGCGGACCGACCTCCGCATCATCGATGCACACCCCCGTCTCCTCTTCGATGGCGGCGAGAAGCGCCACCCGGCCGAGAGAGTCGAGGCCGAGGTCGGCCAGCGTGTCCGTGTCTCGCAGATCATGCCCGCGCGGCGACGTCTGCGCTACGAGCCGCCGCACTTGGGATTCCAGCCCTGCGTCATCGCTGCCGACCTTCGCGGGAACCTGCCCAGCGGGCCGCTCACGGGATTGGGCGAAGGCCAGCACCGCATCTCGCTTCACCTTCAGCGTGTGGGTGCGCGGGAAGTCCTCGTCCGGCCAGACGGAGTACTCGAGGATCTGCTGGCGCGAGTCGAGCCGGCGGTTCGCCGCGCGCACGGCCTCGGCAGCGGCCCCGGGAACCGCCTCGAGGATGACCGCATGGACCACGGTCCGCCCGTCCCGCTCGACGCCGACGACGACGGCGTCCTTCACCCCCGGCTGCGCCGTGAGGACCCGCTCCACGTCCTCCGGGTACACGTTCTGTCCATCCGCGAGGACGATGAGGTCCTTCTTCCGACCTTTCAGGTAGAGGTGACCGTCGCGCAGCTCTCCGAGGTCACCGGTTGCGTACCAGCCGTCACGAAAGGCGGCCGCCGTCGTCGCCTCATCGCGCCAGTACCCGACGAACACGTTCGGTCCCCGGACGAGCACCTCGCCGTCGTCGTCGATGCGCAGCTGCACCCCAGGGAGGACCTTCCCGACGCTCCCCGGGCGGCGGTCGTGCCGCGGCGTGACGGTCACGATCGGCGCGCACTCGGTCGCGCCGTACCCTTGGACGACGGGCACGCCAAGCCGCTCCCAGGCGTGCTGGAGCGCGGGATCGAGCGGCGCTCCGCCGCTCGCCACGAAGTCGAGCGCTCCCCCGAGCCGGCGGAGCACGGGCCGGAAGAGCGCCCGCCGCTGCCGCTCGTTCAACCGTTCCGCCAGCGCGAGCGCTGCTCGGAACAGGGGCCCGCGCACCCCCCGCGTGGCCTCACGCTCGATGGCCTCGTAGAGGAGCGCGAGGAGCTGGGGAACGGCAACGAGCACCGTTGGCCGCCACTCCTCCATGACCAGGCGCAGGTGCGCCGGCCGCAGCGACCCCGGGTAACACACGGATGCGCCCACGCGCAGTGGTGCGAAACAGCCGGCCACCTGTTCGAACATGTGGCTGAGCGGGAGGAGCGACAGCATCCGCGTCCACTCCGAGATCTCGAACGCCTTCAGCCCCGCTTCGAGGTCCGCGAGGATGTTCCCGTGGGTGAGCATGACCCCTTTCGGCGCGCCGGTGGTCCCGGAGGTGAACACCACCTCGGCGAGCGCCGAGCGGTCCGGCCGCGGCCGGCCGTCTGCCAGCGCCGGGGCGTTCCAGGGCAGCTTGCCCAGCTCCATCCAGGGCAGCTCCCACCGGTCGAACCGGGCTCCGAACGCAGCCTCCGCCAGCCCGGCCTTCGGCTCGGTCCGCTGGAGGACCAGCTCGGCGAACTCCTCGCTGCAGCGGACGTCGAGCGGTACGAGGACGGCGCCGAGGCGGAAGGCCCCGAACATGGCGGCCACCCACTCCGGCTCGTTCCGGCCCCAGATGACGACGCGGTCCTCGGGCCGGACCCCCATCGCCTCCAGTGCGGCTGCGTACTGCTCCGCCCGCCGCAGCAGGTCGGCGTAGCTGTACCGCCGGTAGGTCACACCTGCACGCAGCACCAGCGCCAGGCGGTCGGGTACGCGGCGTGCGGAGCGTTCGAGGATCTCGAAGAGGCTCTCCATCTCAGCTCCCCAGCGTCCGCGCAAACTCCCGCACCTTCCGGTCCGCGCCATGGAGGATGGGACGGAAATGGCTGAAGCAGAGCGTTTCGAAGTCGAGCTCGGCCAGCTTCCGGATGGAGTCGGCCGCCTGCCGCAGGTCCTGTGAAAAAAGCCGGTTGGGAAGCATGAGGCGCCCGAAGCGGTACTGCATGGCGTCGCCGACGATGAGGACGCCCCGGTTCGGGAAGTAGATCGAGATGCTCCCGGCCGTGTGGCCGGGCGCGTGGACCACCCGCATCCCGCCGAGGCCGGGGAGCTCATCACCGTCGCGCAGGAGGACGTCGACGCGCGCGGCGCCGGGGTCGTTGCGAACGAGGTACGGTTCGCACAACCGCGCGAGGAGCGGGTGCTGGAACGGGTTCGGCAGCGGATCGGGCGAGCTCACCACGGGGGCTTCGACGAGGTGGACGCCGGTCTTGGCCGGGAGCTCCCGCTGCAGCTCGGGAAGACCGCCGACGTGGTCGATGTGGGCGTGCGTGATCACGATCTGGCGGATCTCGTCCGGGCGGCGGCCGAGCTCCGCAACGGCTCTGAGGATCCATGGCCCTGAACCCGGGCTCCCCGTGTCGATGAGGGTCAGGAACTCGTCGACGACGATGTACGCACGCGACCCGCGCGTGCGCACCTGGTACAGCCCCGGCACCACCTCGCGGAGGTTGCGGGAGACCCCGTTCCGCAGCTCGTCGAGCCGCCGGCGCCACGTCGGCCGGGACCTTCCGTCATTCCCCACGCGTCCATCATACGGAACGGCCCCGCGCGCCACGGGAGATGCATCCGGAGAGGTGCGACGGCCCCTCCTGCCGGAGGGGCCGTCTCGGTGTGACAGCTGCGAGGGCGACATGTGAGCAGAGCAGTTCAGGGAGGGACAGTCACGGTTCCGCTGTCACACCCTTCCACAGAGGGACGTCACTACCGTAGCACCCGAAACCGAGTTCGTGAAGGCTCTCACGATAGATGTTTGAGAAGCGCCCATCGACGCGGTAGATATGTTCGGTCGCGCCTTCACACCTTGCGGAGCGCCCGCACCTCGGCGAGAATGTTCGGGCAATCTCGAGAGTCGTTCGACGGAAGGAGAGTCGAAGCATGGTCAGCTTTGCCGACAGCGAACGCGAGGCAGCGTGGCGCCAGGAGGTGCGGGAGTTCATCCGCAAGGAGGCGCCGAAGGAGCTGCTCGAAGCCGGCGAGGCCGGCGAGGGCGGGCTCTTCGCGCGCGCGGGCGCCATCCGCGAGTGGCGGGACAAGCTCGCGAAGAAAGGCTGGATCGCGCCCGCCTGGCCGAAGGAGTACGGCGGGGCGGGGCTCTCGGTGATCGAGCAGTTCATCATGAACGAGGAGTTCGCCGAAGCCGGCCTCCCCGCGAACGTCGGCGGGTTCGGCGTGATGATGGTGGGGCCGACCCTCATCGAGCACGGCACCGAGGAGCAGAAGGCCGAGCATTTGCCGAAGATCCTCCGCGGCGAGGTGATCTGGTGCCAGGGCTACAGCGAGCCCGGCGCCGGGAGCGACCTCGCGTCGCTGCAGACGCGCGCCGTGCGCGACGGGGACGAGTACGTCATCAACGGCCAGAAGATCTGGACCACGGGCGCGCAGTTCGCCGACTGGATGTACATGCTCGTGCGCACCGACCCGAACGCGCCGAAGCACCGTGGCATCACCTACCTGCTCGTCGACATGAAGACGCCGGGCATCACCGTGCGGCCCCTGACGACGATGGCCGGCACGCAGACCTTCAACGAGGTGTTCTTCGAGGACGTGCGCGTGCCCGTCAAGAACCGCGTCGGCGAGGAGAACCGCGGCTGGTACGTGGGCACGACCACCCTCGACTTCGAGCGCAGCTCCATCGGCAGCGCGGTCGGGATCCGGAAGGGGCTCGAGCGGCTCTTGCAGCGGGCGAAAGAGGGGAAGGACGCCTCTTTCGCGCGCAGCCCCATGCTCCGGTACGAGTTTGCCGATCGGTGGATCGAGGCCGAGGTGGCCCGCATGCTGAGCTACCGCGTCGTGACCCTCCAAGCGCGCGGGCAGATCCCGAACTACGAGGCGAGCATGTGCAAGCTGTACACCAGCGAGCTCCAGCAGCGGATCGCGAACCTCACCATGCACCTGTACGGCATGTACGGGAACATTCGGAACCGCGCCTCGATGGGGTACATGATGGCCGTGGCGGCGACCATCGCGGGCGGGACGAGCGAGATCCAGCGGAACATCATCGCCACGCGCGGGCTGGGCTTGCCGCGCGGCTGAACCCGTCCCAGCAAGCGCGATGCGGTGCCGGCCGCGCCCCTCAGGGTGCGGCCGGTGCCTTTCCCGCCTGCCGGGCCTCCTCGGCGACGCGCTCCAGGTTCTCCACCATCGCCTCGACCTGCGGTTCGGAAAGCTTCGACTCGAGGAACGGCAGGTAGGAGTCGTCCTCGGCGCCGAAATGGGCGCGCGCCGCACCGTAGAGCCCGTACAGCAGGGGGAGGAGGTAACGGCGGTAGGGGCCGACCTCGCCCGCCTGGCGCGCGGCCCGCACCACCTTCTGCAGGTCCAGGGCCATCGCCCGCAGCTGGTCGTGGAACGCGGCCATGATGTGGGCGGTCCCGACCTGGCCGAAGGCGCCGTCGACGGCGGTGAAGATCACCCACTCCTCGGCAACGAGGTGCGGGAAGAGGTCGTGCTCCAGGTACGCCATCACCTCGTCGAGCCTGGCGAGCGCCTCTTCGTCGCCGGCGAGCACTGCCTCCGCAGCGCGAACGAGCTGCCGCAATCCCTCCTGGACCGGCCGGCGAAGCTCCCGCACCGGCTCGATGCTCACGTCGGCCATCTCCCTGCTCCCTCCGCGAACGTGCACGGGTAGCATAGCCGACGGCCGGGGCGCGAACCACGCCGATCGCGGGCGAACAGATCCGGGCGCAGAGGAGAACGGAACGGGGGCAGCCGATCGCGGCTGTGGTGCCTGGTACCCCCGGCAGGACTCGAACCTGCGCTCCTGGCTCCGGAGGCCAGTGCTCTATCCACTGAGCTACGGGGGCACCCGAGGAAGATGGTACCGTTCACGCGGCGATTTCGCACGAGCCCGCGAGCGCCCTCAGTCGAGCCGAGCGCGGTACTGCACCGCCTCCGCTACGTGATGGGCTTCGACCCGCTCCTCGCCGTCGAGATCGGCGATCGTCCGCGCAAGCTTCAGCACCCGGTGGAAGGCGCGCGCCGAGAGGTTCAGCCGCTCCACGGCGCTGCGCAGCAGGGAAGCCGCCGAGGCGCTGAGCTGCTCCTGCACGAACCGCCTCACCTCCGCCGGTGTCATCTCGGAGTTCAGCCGCGTGCGGGTATCGCAACGGCCGAACCGCTCCGCCTGGACAGCCCGTGCCCGCGCTACCCGCTTCGCGATCTCGGCGGAAGGCTCCCCACGCGCCGCGCTCACGAGCTTCTGGTACTCCACCCGCGGCACGTCGATGAAGAGGTCGATCCGGTCCAGGAGCGGACCGGAGATGCGGCGCTGGTACCGGGCCACGAGCTGCGGCGGGCAGCGGCACTCGTGGTTCGGGTCCCCGTAGTAGCCGCAGGGACAGGGGTTCATGGCCGCCACGAGCGTGAAGTTGGCGGGGAAGGTCGCGCTCAGCTTGGCACGGCTGATGGTCACCACCCGGTCTTCGAGCGGCTGGCGCAACACCTCCAGGACCTGAGGCGAAAACTCCGGCAGCTCATCGAGGAAGAGCACCCCCCGGTGGCTGAGCGTCACCTCGCCCGGGCGCGGGATGCTTCCTCCCCCGATGAGCCCCGCGTGCGAGATCGTGTGGTGCGGAGCGCGAAAGGGTCGGGTGGTCACCAAGCCTGAACCAGGGGGCAGCAAGCCGGCCACGCTGTAGATGCGCGTAACCTCCAGCGCCTCCTCTCCGGTCATCGGCGGCAGGATGGAGGGCAACGCCCGCGCAAGGAGCGTCTTTCCGGCCCCTGGCGGGCCGCGCATTATCACGTTATGTCCACCAGCAGCAGCGACCTCGAGCGCGCGCTTGGCGTGCTCCTGGCCCACGATGTCCGCGAAATCCGTTCCAGCGTACAGCTCCGGCGCCGGCGCTTCCGTCCGCGGCTGCGGCGCGATGGGATTGAGCCCGGCGAGGTGCGTCACGAGCCCTCCCAGCGTCTCCACCGGGTAGACCTCGACCCCCTCGACGAGCGCGGCCTCGGGAGCGTTTCCGGCGGGGACGAACGCCCGGCGCAACCCCCGTTGCACGGCGAGTGAGACCATCGGCAGCACCCCGTGGACCGGCCGCACCTCCCCGTTCAGCCCAAGCTCCCCGATGAAGACGGCATCGTCGAGCGGCACCGCAATCTGTCCGCTGGCCGCGAGGACACCAACGGCGATCGGCAGGTCGTAGGAAGGGCCCTCCTTGCGGAGGTCGGCAGGGGCGAGGTTCACGATGATGCGGGAGTTCGTCGGCCACAGGAGACCGCTGTTCCGGATCGCCGCCCGCACCCGCTCGCGAGCCTCCTGGACTGCCGTATCCGGAAGGCCCACGACGAGGGCCGCCGGCTGCTCCGCCCGCACGACGTCCACCTCGACCTCGACGAGTTCGCCTTCGAGACCGACGAGCGCGCAGGTGAACACCCGTGCGAGCATCGTCCCGCATTCTGTCGGTCGCGACCCACCCTCGTCAACGCGCGAAATTCACGCGGAGCGGCCCCGGTCCGCTCTTGACAGTAGAACGTCTGTTCTCATATCGTGCGCCAGAACGTTTGTTCTGGAGCACGCCCCATGGTCAACCCGCTCGCGACGATCCTCTTCGACCTCCTCCTCGCCGGGACCGCCTGCGGCGTCCTCGCCCGGGAGCTCGCCCTCTGCTCCCCTCGTAGGTCGCGCCGGGCTCAGGCCCGCATCGAGCGCGCAGCCCGCACGAAGGCGGCGCGATGGCGGCGGGAGCGCGTCGCCTTGGGGCCCGCGCGAAGCCGCCCGCTCCCGTGATTAAGAAGGTCGTCCTGCGCTTCAGCGGCGCTCGGCGGTCGCGGAGCCGGCCTGCAGCTGGGCAGATGTCGCGGCTGCCGCTCGCTTCCCCGGCGCCACCCGCTCCACCGATCGAACGCCGCGGACCACCTCGATCTTCGCCAGGAGCCTCAGGAGCTGCTCGACGCCGGAGGTCTCGAGGGTTGCGAGGATGGTAACGGAACCGTCGCCGTTCTCGATCGTGCGCACGCCGACCATGTTCACGCGCTCCTCCGCGGCCACCGTGGAGATGTCCCGCAGCAAGCCGACCCGGTCCCACGCCTCCACGCGGATGTCGGCCGGATACAGCTTGGAGGGAGCTCCCCACTCGACCTCGACGATGCGGTCACGCTCCTCTTCCCGGAGGACGTTGATGCAGTCCGCCCGGTGGATCGTCACGCCTCTGGAGCGCGTCACGTAGCCGAGGATCTGGTCGCCCGGCACCGGGTTGCAGCAGCGCGCGATGCTGGTGAGCACGTTCCCCACGCCGAGCACCCGTACCCCGTTCGCCGATGGCTGCGTGGGTTTCGCCTTCGCTTCGGCGATGTCGGGAAGCTGCTCTTCCTTCGGCTCCTCAGGCTGGAGGTGAGCGGCGAGCTTGCGAGCAATCGTCGTCGTGCTGATGCCGCCGTACCCGACCGCCGCGAGAAAGTCGTCCCAGCTGCCGACGTTGAACAGCCGCACGAGCTCATCCTGGTACTCGGCGGGGTCGAGCCCGAGCCGGCGCATCTCCTTCTCGTACATCTCGCGGCCGCGCTCGATGTTCTCCTCCCGCTGCTGCTTGCGGAACCACTGGCGGATCTTCTCCCGCGCGTGGGAGGAGCGGACGTACCCGAGGTGAGGGTTGAGCCAGTCGCGCGACGGCCCCTTGCTGGAACGGCTGCGGATGATCTCGACGACGTCGCCGGTCTGCAGCTGGTAGTTGAGGGGGACGATGCGGCCGTTCACCTTCGCACCGACCGTCTGGTGGCCCAGGTCGGTGTGGATGCGGTACGCGAAGTCCACGGGCGTGGCCCCCGCCGGGAGGGCGATGACGTCCCCCTTCGGCGTGTAGACGAACACCTGGTCGCGGAAGATGTCGGTCTTCACCGACTCCACGAACTCCTCGGCCGCAGTCATCTCCCGCTGCCATTCGAGGAGCTGGCGGAGCCAGGCGATGCGCTCCTCGTCCTGCCCCTGGAGCTTCCCCCCTTCCTTGTACCGCCAGTGCGCCGCCACCCCGTACTCGGCCACCCGGTGCATCTCATGGGTCCGGATCTGGATCTCGAGGGGCCGCCCTCCGAGCGCCACCACCGTGGTGTGGAGCGACTGGTACATCGAGTCCTTGGGGTTGGCGATGTAGTCGTCGAACTGGCCGGGAATCGGCCGCCAGATGCCGTGCACGACCCCGAGGGCCTGGTAACACTCGGCAACGGTGTTCACGAGGATGCGGAGCGCCAGGAGGTCGTAGATCTGGTCGAACGACTTCCCCTGCGCCGCGTACCGCTGCATCTTCTGGTAGATGGAGTAGATGTGCTTCGCCCGGCCGGTGACCTCCGCCTTGATGCCGGCCCGCTCCAGGTGCTCCTTGACGATGGCCGTGACCTGTTCGATGTACCGCTCCCGCGCCACCCGCTTCGAGGCGAGCAGCTCGGCAATCTCGCGATACTTCTCGGGTTCCAGGTAGCGGAACGCGAGGTCCTCCAGCTCCCACTTCACCTGCCAGATGCCCAAGCGGCTGGCGAGCGGGGCGAAGATCTCCATCGTCTCGCGCGCGATCCGGCGCTGCTTCTCGGGCGGGAGGGCCCACAAGGTCCGCATGTTGTGCAGGCGGTCGCAGAGCTTGATGAGCACGACCCGGATGTCCTCGGCCATGGCGAGGAACATCTTGCGGAGGTTCTGTGCCTGCACCGCGTCCCGGCTCAGCTGCTCGGGGGAAGCGAGGAGCTCCATCTTCCCCAACTTCGTCAGCCCCTCCACGAGCCGAGCGATCTCCGGGCCGAACCGCTCGCGGATGCGCTCGTTCGGAACCCCGCAGTCCTCCTGCACGTCGTGGAGGAGGGCCGCGGCGATGGCATGGTGGTCGAGCTCCAGGTTCGCAACGGCGAGGGCGACGGCGACCGGGTGGGTGATGTACGGCTCCCCGGAAAGCCGCCTCTGGCCCTCGTGGCACTCGCGCGCGAACTCGTACGCCTCTCGGATGACCGGAAGCCGCTCAGCGGGGAGGTACGCGGCCGCCCGCTTGAGAACGTCGTCGATCGTGATCGGCGGTGACGCCGGGTCGGTCGGGGGAAGGAGTGCGCGCATGGTTTCCCAACCGGTAGTCGTACCCTATCCTAGCACGCAGCCCTAGTCGGCCACTGCATCGGAACTGCCGTGCCTCGTTTCCAGGCCCCCCGCGGAACCCAGGACGTCCTCCCAGCGCAACAGCCGTACTGGGAGCGGGTCACTGCCGTCGCGAAGGAGGTCGCGACGCTCTTCGGCTACCGGCGTATCGACACGCCGATCTTCGAGTACGCGGGCCTCTTCGAGAAGGGCAGCGGCGACACCACCGACGTCGTCGAGAAGGAGATGTACGTCTTCCGCGATCGCGGCGGCGACCTCCTGGCCCTCACCCCAGAGGGCACTCCCGCAATCTGCCGCGCGTACCTCGAGCACGGGATGGCGAGCTGGCCCCAGCCGGTGCGGCTGTGGACGATCCACCCCATGTTCCGGTACGACCGCCCCCAGCGCGGCCGCTACCGCCAGCACACGCAGATCGACTGCGAGGTGATCGGCTCCCCCTCCCCGTTCGTGGATGCCGAGGTCATCGAACTGCTCTGGACGATCTACGAGCGGCTCGGGCTGCGCAATCTCGAGGTCCGCATCAGCTCGATCGACGACCCGGAGCCGCGCCGCGCGTACGTCGAGCGGCTGAAGGAGTACTACCGTCCCTTCCTCCCCAAACTCTCCGAGGACAGCCAGCGCCGCTTCGAGCGGAACCCGCTCCGGCTGCTCGATTCGAAGGATGAGCGGGACCTGCCGTACAAGGAGGGGGCGCCGAAACTCGTCGACCAGCTCAGCCCGCCGGCCCGGGAGCACTTCGAGGCTGTGCAGCGCGCGCTCAGGGCGGCGAACATCCCCTTCCGCATCGACCCGCTCCTCGTACGGGGGCTCGATTACTACAACCGCACGGTTTTCGAGATGGTCCCCGTCGATGACGAGCGAGCGCAGAGCACGGTCGGCGGCGGAGGCCGGTACGACGGCCTCATCGAGATCCTGGGCGGCCCGCCCACGCCGGCCGTCGGCTTCGGCAGCGGCATCGAGCGGATCATCCTCGAGATGGAGCGCAACGGTATCCGGCTCGAGGAGCCCGCGGCAGCGCAGGCGTACGTGGCGGTGCTGGGAGAAGCGGCCGCCCTGGCCGCGCACCGCCTCGCGCGGGCCCTTCGCGACCGGGGGGTCGCGACGATCGTGGGCGAGCCAGACCGCTCCCTGAAAGCGCAGCTCCGCTCCGCCGACCGGCTCGGCGCGCTCGTGGCGGTCATCCTCGGCGAGGACGAGGTCGCCGCGGGAGTGGCTTCGGTGAAGCCGCTCCGCGGGGAGCTCGCCCAGGAGACCGTCCCGCAAGCCGAGCTCGCCGAGCGCGTGGCGACGCTCGTCGGGCAGCTCTCGGCGCAGGAGCCGTAGCCGCTGGCGCCGCCGACGAGCGCTCTGTGAGAATGGAAGAAAGACGAAGGGCACAGTCTCGCCGATGGACGAAACGGTACGCGAGCGGCTCGCGAAGGTTCGCGAGCGCTTCCAGGAGATCGACCGGGAGCTTGCTCGGCCCGAGGTAGCGGCCGAGTACGAGCGGGTTGCCGCCCTCTCGAAGGAGCGGGCGGAGCTCGAGCCGCTGGTCCAGCTCTTCGACGAGTACGAACGCGTCCGCCAGGACGCGGAGGCGGCGCGCGCCATGCTTCGTGAGAAGGACCCGGAGCTTCGCGAGCTGGCCGAAGCGGAGCTCGAGGCGGCCGAGCGCCGCCTGGAAGAGCTGGACCGGGAGATCCTCCGGCAGCTCCTCCCCAAGGACCCCCGCGACGAGCGGAACGTGATCATGGAGATCCGCGCCGGCGCCGGCGGGGAGGAGGCCGCACTGTTTGCGGCGGACCTTTTCCGCATGTACTCCCGTTACGCCGAGCGCCACGGCTGGAAGGTGGAGGTGCTCAGCGCCTCGGAGTCGGACCTGGGGGGCTTCAAGGAGATCATCTTCGCCGTCAAAGGGAAGGGGGCTTACAGCCGGCTGAAGTACGAGAGCGGCGTGCATCGCGTCCAGCGCGTCCCGGAGACGGAGGCTCAGGGCCGCATCCATACCTCCACCGCCACGGTGGCCGTCCTCCCCGAGGCGGAGGAGGTGGACGTCCAGATCGACGAGAAGGACCTCCGCGTCGACATCTTCCACTCCTCGGGAGCCGGCGGGCAGAACGTGAACAAGGTCGCCACTGCGGTTCGCATCACCCACATCCCCACGGGGATCGTCGTCGTCTGCCAGGACGAGCGCTCCCAGCTGAAGAACCGCCTGAAGGCAATGACCGTGCTGCGCTCCCGGCTGCTCGACCTTGAGCAGCGGAAGCGGGACGAGGAGATCGGGCGCACGCGGCGCATGCAGGTCGGGACGGGCGACCGGAGCGAGAAAATCCGCACCTACAACTTCCCCCAGGACCGGATCACCGACCACCGGATCGGCCTTACGGTGCACAACCTGCCCGACCGGCTCGACGGCAACATCGACGACATCATCGATGCGGTGGCGGCAGCCGCCGAGGCGGAGCGGCTGCAGGAAAGCGTGGCATGAGAGCTCGGGCGCTTGCCCGGGACCTTGCAGCGATGCTCGCCTCCGCCCATGTGGAAGACGCCACCTTCGAGGCTGAGCTGCTGGTCCGGTATGCGGCCGGCCTCGACCGCGCTGCCTACTACCTCGACCCCGAGCTCCCGGAGCAGACGGTGCAGGTCGCGCGCGCCCTGGCGGAACGGCGGCGCCGCCGGGAACCGATCCCGTACATCGTGGGCGAGCGCGAGTTCTACGGCCGCTCGTTCCTGGTGACACCGGCGACGCTCGTTCCCCGGCCGGAGACGGAACTGCTCGTCGAGCTCGCCCTCGACCACCTCGGCCGGTCCGACGAGAGCGTCGTGGTCGACGTCGGGACCGGCTGCGGGTGCATCGCCGTGAGCGTCGCCTGCGAACGACCCGCGGCGACCGTCATCGCAACGGACATCAGCCGGGACGCCGTTCGGGTCGCGGCGCGCAACGCGGCGCGGCTCGGGGCCCGCGTGTACTTCCTCGTCACCGACCTGGTCGCCGGCCTTCGCCGCGCGGACCTCATCGTCGCGAACCTCCCGTACGTGCCTCGGGAGGAGATCGAGGCCCTGCAAGACGAGATCCGGGAGTGGGAGCCACGCGTCGCCCTCGACGGCGGCCCAGGCGGCACCGCGGTAATCGAGCGGCTCGTCCGCACGGCCCCCGTGCTGCGCCCGCAGCTCCTCGCGCTGGAAGTCGGAGCCGGGCAGGCGGCACGCGTCGCCGCCGTCTGCGAGGCGACGGGCGCGCGGGTTTCCGTCCAGTCCGACCTGGCAGGAATCCCGCGGGTGGTCGTGGCGCGATGGCCGTGAAGCTCGTGGCCCTCGACATCGACGGCACGCTCTTCCCGAGAGGAGCGGGCGCCTCGGCAAGCCCCTCGCCGGCCATCAAGGCCGCGGTCCGGGAGCTCATGGACGAAGGGATCACGGTCATCCTGGCCTCGGGCCGCATGTACCCCGGGACGGTTCGTATCGCGAGGCAGCTCGGGCTCACGACTCCCCTCATCTGCCAGCAGGGCTGCGCCGTGCACCGCATCGACGGGGGCGTGCTTCACCTCTTCCGCATCGACCCGCGCGTAGCGCGCGATATCGTCGACCATGCTCGTGAGGCCGGCTTGCCCTACGAATGGTTCGACCATACGCGTTATGTCGTATCGCGCCCGAACCCGGACAGCGCCGAGTACGCGAGGCTCTCGGGTGTGCGCGCGGAATACCACCCCCGACCCGAGCGCCTCGGGTTCGCGCCAACGGGCGTGGGCATCATCAGCGACCGGGAGCGAGCGCCTGCCGTCCATCGGGCAATCGCTTCCCGCCACGGCGAGGCGACCCACCTCCTCGACTTCCCCACGGTGACCGTGGCGGTGGCGCCGGAGGCGAACAAGGGCCACGCGCTCGCGTTGCTGGCCGAGGACCTCGGCGTCCGCCGGGAGGAGGTCGTCGCCGTGGGCGACAGCGTCAACGACGCGCCGATGCTGGCGTGGGCGGGGCTCGGGGTCGCCATTTCCCACGCGGACCGGTACGCCCGCGAGGCGGCAGACCTCATCCTGGAGGAGGGTGAGGAGCGGCTGGTGGCCTTCCTGCGAGCCCTCCGCTGAGGGTCAGGTGGGGTCGATCCGGTGCCAGAGCCGCATCAGGTACAGCCCCACCGCCATGAGCGCCGCGAGCGCGGCGATGACAGGAATCCCCACTCCTCCCCAGTCGAACCCCTGTCCTTCTGCCGCGGGGGGATACGCCTGTTGCCCCGTCACCTCGCGGAGCGGCGCGATGAGCGCATCTTCGGCGGCCTGGTCGTCCGGGAGCACGCGGACAGCATCGGGGCTCGGCCATCGAAATCCGCCCGGAACCCGCATGAGCCCCACGAGCACCCGGCTTCCGGGGATGAGCTCGGCCGCTGGACACTCCCCGTCCCGCTGCAAGGCAAGCGGCCCCCGCACGGCCGCTCCCTTGAGGAAGTACTCCGGCCGGATGACCGTCCCCGTGCTCGCCTCCTCGACCCGACCGGCGACGATGACGTCGAACGCTGCCGCCGTCGCCTGCGGCTGCTCGAAGTCGAGGCCCGGGCACGCTTCGCCGGGATCCTGCGCCGAGGCTACCGGGCCCCGGAGCCCAAGGACGCTGGCAACCGCGGCGACGACCGCCAGTACGGCAAAAAATTTATTTTTCACGAGGGGTGACAAGATCCTAAACGTACGCTAGAATCCTCACTGGCCTTCGGTTGTCCGCTCCGGCCGAAGGCCGCCGCTCGAGTAAGGCCCCTCGTCTCCGCTCCGCGAGGGGCCGCTTTTTTCGCCATGAGCGAGACGGGCCGCCCCTTGGCGGCCCGTCTTCGTTCCGGCTGTGTGTACCTCACTGCTGGATGTTCGTCATCCCGAGCGCCTGCGCCATCTGGTACGTCTTCCCCTCGTACTTGATGGCGGGCGCGATGACCATCTCTGCCTTGTGGAACTCGCGAATGGTCCGGGCTCCGCACATTCCCATCGCCGTCTTCAGGGCGCCGACCAGATTCTCCGTTCCATCGGTGCGGCTCGTGGGGCCGAACAGGATCTTCTGGATGGTGGTGTTGACCCCGATGTTCACCCGCGTTCCGCGCGGAAGGTGGGGGTGCGATGTGGCCATACCCCAGTGATATCCGCGTCCGGGCGCCTCCGTCGTCCCGGCGAACGGCGACCCCATCATCACTCCGTCGGCGCCGGCAGCAAAGCACTTGCAGACGTCGCCGCCGGTGCGGATGCCGCCGTCCGTGATGATCGGCACGTACCGTCCCGTTTCCTTGAAGTAGACGTCCCGCGCCGCGGCGCAGTCGATGGTGGCGGTGATCTGCGGCACACCGATGCCGAGCACCTCGCGGCTCGTGCAGGCGGCGCCCGGCCCGACGCCGACGAGGACCCCCGCGATGCCCGTGCGCATGAGCTCGAGGGTGGCACTGAACGTCACGGTGTTGCCGACGACGACGGGAATCTCGACCTCCTTCACCAGCTTCTCGAACCGCAAGCCCTCGATGCTGCGGGACTCGTGGCGTGCCGTCGTCACCGTGCTCTGGACCACGAGGATGTCCGCTCCCGCCTCCTTGATGATGGGAGCGAGCCGCTTCGTGTTCGCGGGCGTGACGGCGACGGCGGCTACCGCGCCGCCGTCCTTAATCTGCTTGATGCGCACCGGAATGAGATCCTCGCGAATCGGCCGCGTGTACGCTTCCTGTACGACGGCCGTTGCTTCCTGCGGGCTCGCGGAGGCGATGCGATCCAAGACTTCCTCCGGGTTCTCATACCGCGTCCAGATCCCCTCCAGGTTGAGAACCGCCAGCCCGCCGGCCTTGTGGAACTCGATCGCGAACCGCGGGTCCACGACCGCATCCATCGCCGAGGCGAGAAACGGGATGTCGAAATGGTACGGGCCGATATCGAGCCCGAGCTCCACCAGCTCCGGGTTGATCGTCACGTCGCCGGGGACGATGGCGACCTCGTCGAAGCCGTACGCGCGCCGCAGCTGTTTGAATTCTGGTACAGTCACGGAAGCCTCCTCCTGCAACGCAGCCTCGCCGTCCTTCGCGCCTGCGGGACGGGCCTCGAGGTGGACCTTCGGCTGGGACAAGGCTGGACTCGCTTCCACCACGAGCGGGGGTATTTCCCTCGAGTCTATGGCCGCCGTTGCAGGGGGTCAACGGAGATCCGCGCGCTCACGAGGACCGTCGGCATGGACTTCGCACCAAATCCCACCCACGACTCACTCCGCGCCGAAGCCCGCGCCCTCGCGGCCAAATTCGACGACTCGTACTGGCTGCGCTGCGACGAGGAGCACCGCTTCCCGTGGGAGTTTTACCAAGCGTTCGCCGATGCCGGCTGGCTCGGGATCTGCATCCCCGAAGAGTACGGCGGCGCAGGGCTCGGCATCAGCGAGGCATCGATCCTGCTGGAGGAGGTGGCAGCGTCAGGGGCAGCGATGAACGGCGCTACCGCCCTGCACCTGACCATCTTCGGGTTGAACCCGGTCGTTCGTCACGGCTCCGAAGCGCTGAAGCGAGAGATCCTCCCGGAGGCCGCAGCCGGCCGCCTGCATGTCGCCTTCGGCGTGACGGAGCCGGATGCCGGCTCCGATACGCCGACGATCTCCACCTTCGCCCGGCGCGACGGTGATCGATTCATCATCCGGGGTCGGAAGGTGTGGACCTCGAAGGCGCTCGAGTCCTCGATGGTGCTCCTCCTCGCGCGCACGACGCCCCTCGAGGAGTGCCGGAAGCGAACCGACGGCATGACGCTGTTCCTCGCAGACCTCGACCGCCGCCACGTGCACATCAGGCCGATCCCGAAGCTCGGCCGCAACGCGGTCGACTCCAACGAGGTGTTCTTCGACGATCTGCCCGTACCGGCGCACCGGGTCGTGGGCGAGGTCGGCCGCGGCTTCTACCACCTGCTCGACGGCCTCAACCCCGAACGCATCCTCGTGGCGGCGGAAGCACTCGGCATCGGCAAAGCCGCCCTTCGCCGCGCCACCGAATACGCGAAGGTGCGCAGGGTGTTCGGCCGGCCCATCGGCCAGAACCAGGGCATCCAGTTCCCGCTCGCGGACAGCTACGCAAAGCTGCAAGCGGCGGAGCTGATGATCCGTAAGGCGGCGTGGCTGTACGACCACGGCTACCCCTGCGGCGCCGAGGCGAACATGGCGAAGTACCTCGCCTCGGAGTGGGCGTTCGAGGCCGCCGATCGCGCGCTCCAGACCCACGGAGGCTTCGGCTACGCGAAGGAGTTCCATGTCGAGCGGTACTGGCGCGAGGTGCGCGTCATGCGCATCGCGCCCGTCACCCAGGAGATGGTGCTGAACTACCTCGCCCAGCACGAGCTCGGACTTCCGCGCTCATACTGACCAGGGGCAGGCGATGGCAGTCGACGAACAGCAATGGCCTCCCGGCCTGTACGTCGTCGGCACCCCGATTGGCAACCTCGCCGACCTCTCGGCGCGGGCCGCCGAGGCGCTGCGCCGCGCGGACGTCGTGGCGGCGGAGGACACCCGCGCCGTGCGCGTCCTCCTCGCCCACGTCGGCTCTCGTGCTCCCGCCCTCAGCCTCACCGAGTACAACGTCGAAGCACGCGCGCCGGACCTCCTCGCCGCCGCCCGCACCGCCATCGTGGCCCTCGTCTCTGAAGCCGGCACGCCGCTCGTCTCCGATCCCGGCGCGCGGCTGGTCGCCGCCGCCCACGAGACCGGGGTGCGCGTCGTTCCCATCCCCGGCCCATCGGCGCTCACCGCCGCGCTTTCCGTCAGCGGCTTCGAGGCCTCCGACGTCCGCTTCCTCGGGTTCCTTCCGAGGCAGCCCGCGAAGCTCCCGGAGCACCTACGGAAAGCGGCGAACGGGGCGCGGGTGCTCGTCTTCTTCGAACGCGCCAGCCGCCTCCCGCGAAGCCTCGCCGCCGTCGCCGAGGCCTTCGATGACCCGCCCGTGGTCGTGTGCCGCGAGATGACGAAGGTGCACGAGGAGATCGCGCGGGGGCGCGCCTCGGAAATGGCCGAGCGGTTCGCCCGCACCCGCGGCGAGTGCACCGTGGTGGTCGGCCTGCCGAAGCACCGTGCAGAGGAACGCGAGGCGATGGCCCGCGCCGTGCTGGCCGCGATGCGGCGCGCCGGCGCGCGCCGATCCGCGGCGGCCGCCGAGGTGGCCCGCCTCTTCGGCATCCCCCGTCAGCGCGCTTACGAATGGTGGGAGGCTCCGTAGCCTCCGGATCCGGCCCCTACGGGGGACCTATGTTAGACTGCCCCCGAGCCCGCCAAGCCGCCGAGGTCGCTTGACCGTGCCCGAACGAATTCTCGTCTGCGTCGCGTGGCCGTACGCGAACTACCTCCTTCATGTCGGACAGATCGCCGGAGCCTACCTGCCGGCGGACATCTTCGCGCGCTTCCACCGCATGAAGGGGAACGAGGTGCTCATGGTGTCCGGCTCGGACAGCCACGGCACCCCGATCACCGTCGCCGCGGACCGTGAGGGCATCGAGCCGCGCGCGATCGTCGAACGGTACCACCCGAAGATCCTCGAGACCTGGCAAAGGCTCGGCATCTCCTTCGACCTGTACACGTCGACGCTGACCGAGAACCACTACCGGACCGTCCAGGAGTTCTTCCTCCGCCTCCTCGAGAAGGGGTACCTCTACCGGGACACGATGGACCAGCTGTACGACCCGGAGGCGCAGCGTTTCCTCCCGGACCGGTACGTGGAGGGCACCTGCCCGCGCTGCGGTTACAAGGAGGCACGGGGTGATCAGTGCGACAACTGCGGCGCCACGCTCGACGCCGTCGACCTCATCGAGCCGCGGAGCCGGCTCACCGGCGCCCGGCCGGAGGTGCGTCCGTCGGAGCACTTTTTCCTGAAGCTCTCCGCCTTCGAAGACCAGCTCCGCGAGTGGGTGAGCCGCCAGACCCACTGGCGCCGGCACGTCCTCAACTTCACCCTCGGTTGGCTCGCCGAGGGCCTCCGCGACCGCGCCATCACGCGCGACATCAGCTGGGGCGTGCCGGTCCCCGTGGAAGGGTTCGAGTCGAAGCGGATCTACGTCTGGTTCGACGCGGTCATCGGGTACTTCTCGGCCACGCGCGAGTGGGCCGCCGCTCAGGGGGCCCCGGAGGCCTGGCGCCGGTACTGGCAGGATCCGTCCACACGCTCCTACTACTTCATCGGTAAGGACAACATTCCGTTCCACACGATCATCTGGCCGGCCATGCTGCTCGGCTACGGCGGGCTCAACCTGCCGTACGACGTCCCCGCGAACCAGTACGTGAACTTCGCCGCCGGTCAGAAGCAGAGCAAGTCGAAAGGCACCGGCACCTGGGTGCTCGACCTGCTCGACGTCTACGACGCCGACACGATCCGTTTCTACTTGACGACCATCATGCCGGAGACGAGCGATTCCGAGTTCCGCATCGAGGAGCTCGTGCGCGCGAACAACGAGGTGCTCATCGCCACCTGGGGGAACCTCGCCAACCGCGTCGTGGCGATGACCCACCGCTACTTCGATGGCGTGGTCCCCGCGCCGCCGGGCCGCTCGCCCGAGAGCCAGGCCCTGCTCGAGGAGACCGCGGCCGCCTTCGAACGGGTCGGCAGCGAGCTGGAAGCGGTGCGGTTCCGGAGCTCGCTCCAGGAAGCGCTCCGGCTCGCCCAGTCCGGCAACCGGTACCTCGACACCCGCGAACCCTGGAAGCGGGCCCGCGAGGATCTCGAGCACGTGGCGGAAACGCTCGCCACGGCGCTCGACGTCGTCAGCGCCCTTGCCACGCTCCTCCACCCCTTCGTGCCGTTCAGCACGGCCGCGCTCTGGTCCACGCTTGGGCATGCAGGAACGCCGCTCGAGGGTGGCTGGAAGCCGACCCCCGTCGCGCCCGGCCGCCGCCTGGGGCCCGCGACGCCGCTCTACCGAAAGCTCGACGTCCCGGCTGACGTGGCATGACCGCGACCCTGCGCCTCGCCGATACGCATTGCCACCTCCAGGATCCGAAGATCGCCTCCCGGGCGGACGGCGCCGTCGAGGAGGCGGTCGCGGCTGGGGTCGGGTTCATCCTCGTCTGCGGCTACGACGAACCCTCCTCCGTGGAGGCTGTCCGCCTTGCGGAGCGACACGAGCCGGTGTACGCCGCCGTGGGAGTGCACCCGCACGACGCCCGCACCTTCACTCCTGACACGCTCCGCCTCCTGGAGGAGCTCGCTTCCCATCCGAAGTGTGTCGCCATCGGTGAGATCGGCCTCGATTTCTACCGCAACCTCTCACCGCGGCCAGTGCAGGAGCGCGCCCTCGAAGCCCAGCTCGAGCTGGCGGCCACCCTCGGGCTTCCCGTTTCGGTTCACTCACGCGCGGCCGAGCGCGAGATCCTGGCCCCGCTCTCCCGCTACGCCGCCGCCGCGAACGCCCTGCGCGCGCAGGGACGGCCGGTCGGGGTCATGCACTGCTTCGGCGGAACGCTCGAAGAGGCGCGCCCGTACGTCGAGATCGGGTTCGTGATCTCCGTCGCCTGCCCCATCACGTACCCGAAGAACGAACGCACCCGTCGCCTGGCGCGCCACCTGCCGCTGGAGGCGCTCGTAGTCGAGACCGACGCACCGTACCTCCCGCCGCAGGAGCAACGCGGCCAGGTGAACACGCCCGCCAACGTCCGCCGAGCCGCGGAGGAGATCGCCCGCGTCCGCGGCCTGCCACTGGCCGAGGTGGCCCGCGCTACGACCGACACCGCGACGCGCGTGTTCGCGCTCCGCACGCGGGCGGGGAGCCGTTGATGGAAACGACGCTTCGAACGCTGTACGGTCCGGTGGCGGAGGACCTCATCCTCGTTGAGGACCTCCTGGAGACGGTCAAGCGGGTCGAGCTGCCGCCGTTGCGGCGCATGCTCGAGCACGCGCTCGAAGCTCGGGGCAAGCGGCTTCGCCCCGCGCTCGTCCTGCTGGCGGGCACCTTCGGGAACTACGACCTGAACCGGCTGGTGCCCCTCGGAGCCGCGATCGAACTGCTCCACACCGCCTCCCTCGTCCATGACGACGTCGTCGACGGCGCGACCAGCCGCCGCGGGCGGCCCACCGCGAACTTCCTGTTCGACAACGCGCTCACCGTGCTCCTCGGCGACTACATGTTCGCCAACGCGGCCGAGATGGTGACGCGGACGGGCAGCCTGCACGTCACCCGGCTGTTCGCCCTCACGCTGATGAAGATGACGAGCGGCGAGCTCGACCAGGACGCCGCCGCGTTCGACGTCGGCAAGGACATCCAGCACTATCTCTGGCGGATCGGCGGAAAGACCGCCTCCCTCTTCGCCAACGCCACCGAGGGCGGCGCCGAGCTCGCCGGTTGCGAGCCGTCGTGGGTGGAAGCGCTCCGCTCCTACGGGTTCGATCTCGGGATGGCGTTCCAGATCGTCGACGACGTCCTCGACTTCACCGGCGACGAGGAGGTACTCGGAAAGCCGGTGGGGAGCGACCTGCGCGAGGGGAACCTCACCCTGCCGACGCTCCTCTACCTCGAACGCGCGCCGCGGGACAACCCCGTGGCGAAGTTCGTCCGGGCTCGCCGGAACCGCGAGGCGCTCCTGGCGGAGGCTCTCGCCGCCATCCGCGCCACCGACGCCATCGAGCGAGCCATGGACATGGCGCGGGAGTACGCAGCGCGCGCTTGTGCCTCCCTCCGCGTCCTGCCCGCGACCCCGGCGCGGGAGAGCCTGGAGGCCATCGCCGAGTACGTCCTGACGCGGCGCAGCTGAGCGGCCCTAGGATTTCGCCCTTGGCTTCTCCTGCGGCGCTCCGTACTTGGGCGTGCCCTTCTTCAGCACACGGCCCGCCTCGTACATGGAGCGGACCTCTTCGGGCTTCACGTAGTTCCCGTACAGGTCCGTGAGCTCGCCCTTCTTCGCCAGCTCCTGCATGTCGCGGATCTCGGCGAGCTCGGCCTTCGTGAGCTTCGGCTTCGGTTTCGGCTTGTTCACCTCGGGATGTTCGTTCGGCCGGCCGCGCGTGAGCGGCTTCGACACCTTCTTGCCCAGGTGGTAGTACTTGCCGTCGTCCGGGATGCGGCGCGGGTAGCCGTCCCGCCAGGTGAACGCGGCGAAGGAAGTAGGCATGATGCGGGGCGCATCCTTGTAGCAGACCGGGCACGGCATCGGCTCCGATGCCTCGCTCACGGGCCGCCGCTCCTCGAAGATGCCGTCGCAGTTCTCGCAGTAGTACTCGTAGATCGGCATGCGCTCCCCTCCCCTGATACTCGTGCGTCGATTCTACACGCCGCGCGCCTCGGCTCGAGCCCGCCGCCCCTCGAGCGCGAGGACGTCCTCGAGGTACCGGAGGGAGCTCGGCTCTCCCTCGAGGTGATGGCGATAAGCCGCGTGGAGGGCTCGGCCGAGCTGCGCGTCGACCTCGGCGGAGGGTCGGAGCGCGAGGTACTGCCGGAGCGGGCGCCGCTGGGCCGCCCTCGCCAGACGAACGGTTTCCCCGCTCAGCGGCACCCCGGCCACGCCCAGCCGGCGGCAGGCGTGGCAGAGCAGCCCTCCCGCTTCCGCCGCGTAGAACGGCGCCTCGTCTCCTAGCGGGCCGCCGCAACGGGCGCAGGCGTCGAGCTGGATCCCGAAGCCCGACAACTGGAGGAGCTGCATCTCGAACCACCGGACGGCAGCCAGCTCGCCTCGGTCGAGGCTTGCGAACACCTCCAAGGCGAGCTCGAGCGGCTCGGCGGCCGGCTCCCGTTCCGGGATCATCCGCTCCAGCAGCTCGGCGACGTACATCGCCGCGGCCTGGCGCACCAGATCCCGCTGCAGCTCGGGAAAGCTGCGGACCGTCTCCACTTGCGTGAAGACATCGAACGTGCGCCCGCGTGCGAGGAGGAAGCGGCTGTAGGTGAACGGCTCTAGGTGCCCGCGCATGCGGCTGCGCGGCTTCCGGATCCCGCGCGCGACCGCCACGAACCGCCCGTGTGAGGCGGTGAGGACCGAGAACAGGGCGTCCGCTTCCCCGATGGGCCGGCGACGGAGGACCAGTCCTTCGGCGGCGTAGAGGCGCGGCCGGTCGGTCATCCCTCGAGAGCGTGGCGCCCTTCCAGGGCCCGCGTCAACGTTGCGTCGTCGAGGAAGTCGAGATCCGCCCCGGCCGGGATCCCGCGCGCGAGCCTGGTAACGCGCACACCGTGCGGCTCCAGGAGCCGGGCGACGTACATCGCCGTCGCCTCGCCTTCCAGGCTCGGGTTCGTGGCCATGATCACCTCGCGCACCTCGCCCTCCCGCACCCGCTCCACGAGCTCCTGCAGGTGGAGCTGCTCGGGGCCGACACCTTCGAGCGGATTGAGGACGCCGTGAAGGACATGGTACAGGCCGCGGTATCCTGCCCGCTCGAGGGCGAAGACGTCGAGCGGCTGCTCGACCACGCAGATGGTCGCCCGATCCCGCCGCGGATCCGTGCAGAAGCGGCAGGGGTCGACCTCGGTGATGTGGCAGCAGCGCGAGCAGAGGCGGACGCGCCGCCGCATCTCGAGGATGGCGGTCGCGAGCGCCTCCGCCTCCTCCTTCGGGACGTGGAGGAGGTGGAAGGCGATGCGCTGGGCCGAGCGCGGGCCGACGCCCGGCAGCTTCCGGAGCTGCTCGATGAGCTCCTCGACCGGATCCCGCGGGAGGTCCTGGGGCACCGCGCTATCCGCCCCCGAGGCCGGGGATCTTCAAGTTTCCCGCGATGGACGCGAAGGAACGCTCCTGGAGCTCGACCGCGCGCGCCGTCGCATCGGCGATGGCGGCCATGATCAGCTCCTCGAGGAGCTCGACGTCCTCCGGGTTGGCGACCTCCGGGTCGATCTTGATGCCCTTGATCTTCTGGTCGCCCGACATCGTCACGCGCACGGCGCCGCCCCCGGCCGAACCCTCGACGGTGCTCTCTGCGAGCTCCTGCTGCGCCTTCGCGAGCAGCTCCTGAGCGGCCGCGAGAGGGTCTGGGCCTCGGCCAGCCGGACCGGCAGACCGTCGCAGGTACCGGTTCCTTCCTGCACCTTTCGCCATCAGCTCCTGTCCTTTCGCACTGGTGTCGCCCCCATCCGCTTCGCCATCTCGGCCAGGTGCCCGCCGCGGGGGCGAGGAGCCGCCTGCGAGCTCCGCGGCACGTGCCGCACCTTCAGCCGCACCGGGCGGCCCAGGATCGCGGAGGCCTGCTGCTCCACGAGCTCACGTGCGTCCGTGTCGACCTTCTGCATGTGGATCTCGTGGTAGAACCCGAGCTCGAGCTCGTCGCCGTCCATGGAGAGCACCTCGCAGGAGCCGTTCAGCCAAGCGCCGAGCTTCACGCTCACCATGGAGCAGCGCTGGCGAAGCTCCCGGAGGAAGCGCTCCTCCTTGCTGAGGGCCTGGTCGCTCGCGCCCGTGCGTGCCGCACGGGAACGCACGGGTGTCGCAGCCGGCCTGGTCTCGGCAGGAGCGACCGCCGGGGCGGCCTCGGGTAGGAGGAGCGCGCTGGCGACCGCAACCTCCAGCGGGACGGGGCTCGCCGGGTCGAGCCGGAAGTCCGCCCGCGCCAGCTCCGCAATCGCCCTCGCCAGGAAGGCGACCCCATCCGGCCGGGCCCGTGCCGCTTCGAGCAGCCTGGCGCTCTCCGGCTCACCGTCCTCGGCGCCCGCGAGCTTCCGCAGCGCGTCCCGCAGGAGGTCTACGACGCTGCGCGTGAACTGCGCCATGTCGAGCCCGCTATCGGCTGCGTCGCGCGCCAGCGAGAGCGCCGTCCCCAGCTCCTGCTTCACGATGGCGAGGGCGAGCGCCTCCGCCCGCGGGTCGTGCACCATCCCCAGCGCTTCGTACACCTCCTCGGTCGTCGGCGCAGGCCCGTAGCGCGAGACGACCTGCTCGAGCAGCGTGATGGCGTCGCGCAGCCCGCCGCGGGACTGCCGCGCGATGGCGAGGAAGCCCTCGCGCGAGAGGCTGAACCCCTCCTGCGCGGCGATGTACTCGAGCCTGCGAACGATCGCCTCGTTCGGAACCCGCCGGAAGTCGAACCGCTGGCAGCGGGAGATGATCGTCGCCGGCACCTGGTGCAGCTCGGTCGTGGCGAGGATGAAGTACGCGTGGGGCGGCGGCTCTTCGAGCGTCTTCAGCAGCGCGTTGAATGCTCCCGTCGTGAGCATGTGGACCTCGTCGAGGAGGTACACCTTCGAACGCAGGTCGGTGGGAGCGAAGGCGATCTTCTCCCGCAGTTCGCGGATGTCGTCGATGCCGCGGTTGCTCGCGGCGTCCATCTCGATGAGGTCGAGCGCTCGCCCCTCGAGGATCGCCTTGCACGCAGCGCACTCGTTGCACGGATCGCCCCCGCGGAGCGATTCACAGTTCAGCGCCCGCGCCAGGATCCGCGCCGTCGTCGTCTTCCCCGTCCCGCGCGGGCCGGCGAAGAGGTACGCGTGCGCGACCTGCCCGGTCGCGAGCGCGTTGCGCAGCGTGTGGATGACGTGGTCCTGCCCAACCACCTCGTCGAAGGTGCGGGGGCGCCACTTCCCGTACAGCAAACCGGCTTCTCCTCAGCCGCGGGGCTCTCGCGGCTCAGTATAGAACGGATGTACCACGTTCACGAGCGGCGGTGCTGGTGCTGAGGACCGAGATCGCCGAGGTACTCCTCCTCCCGCCGGCGCATCCGTTCATCCTCCTCGGGTCCGAGCGTGTGGTCGTATCCGCAGAGATGGAGCAGCCCGTGAACGACCACGTGCGCGAGCTCCCGGGCCGGGGGGATCCCGTACTCACGAGCCTGCTCCAGCACCGTCTCCCACGACACGTACAGCTCGCCGAAGGGCTCCTCCGGCAGCGTCTCGGGGCCGGCGTACGGAAAGGAGAGCACGTCCGTGGGCTCGTCGATCCCCAAGAACTGCGCGTTCAGCGCGCGCACCTCCTCGGGCCCCGTGACGACGATGGTCACCGGTGCCGGAGGGGGAATTCCCTCCCCCGAGAGCACGAGTCCCGCGAGCTCCTCGAGGTCGGGCAGCTCCTCGGGGGGCGCCGGGATCTCCCAGACGACGGTGACGGCGTACGCTCCCCCTTCAGCCACGAGCGCTCACTGCCGGGCGAAGACCTCCACGGCCTCCCTCGCCGCGTCCACGAGCGGGGTCGGGAGGATGCCGAACACCAGCACCCCCGCTGCCGTGATGGTGAGCGCGGCCGCGAGGGCGGGGCTCGGCCGGAACGCGGGGCCTTCGGCGTCTCCCAGGAACATCTGCCGCACGACCCCCAGGTAGTAGAACGCGGACACGACGCTGTTCAGGACGCCGATGATGACGAGCCAGGTGAGATCCGCCTGGATGCCGGCGTTGAAGACGTACAGCTTCGCCCAGAACCCGGCCGTGGGCGGGATCCCCGTGAGGGAGATGAGGCAGAAAGCGAGGACGAGGGCGAGCAGGGGAGAGCGCCGCCACATGCCCGCGTAGTCCGCGATGCGGTCGCTGCCGATGCGCTGCGAGATGGCGATCACGGCGACGAACGCTCCCAGGTTCGTGAAGGCGTAGGCGGCGACGAACAGCAGGACCGCGCTCGCCCCCAGCGTGAACTCCCCGGCCTTCGCCGAGACGGCGGCAACGCCGATGAGGAAGTTCCCTGCCTGCGCGATGGAGGAGTAACCAAGCATGCGCTTGATGTCGCTCTGCACGAGGGCCATCACGTTCCCGAGGGTCATCGAGAGCGCGGCGAGCACGGCGAAGAGCATCGACCAGTCGTCGACGAGGAAGTCCGCGGCAAAGGCCTCGAAGAAGAGGCGGATGACCACCGCAAACCCTGCCGCCTTCGACGCCACGGACAGGAAGGCCGCCACCGGCGTCGGGGCACCCTGGTAGACGTCCGGCACCCACATCTGGAAGGGCACAACCGCCATCTTGAAGCCGAACCCGGCAACGGAGAGGGCGATGGCGACGATGAGCAGCGAGCGGTGGCTCTCGCCGGCCGACGCCACGAAGGCGGCGATGTCGCTGAGCTGCGTGCTCCCGGTGAGACCGTACAAGAGCACGAACCCGTACAGGAGGACCGCCGACGCCACCGCTCCCGTGACGAGGTACTTCAGGCCCGCCTCGCTCGAGCGCTCGTCTTTCCCCCATCCGGCCAGCACGTACTGGGGGATGGAGGAGAGCTCCAGCGCGACGAAGATCGTGATCAGGTCCCGAGCGCTCGCGAGGAACATCAGCCCCGCCGTGACCACCAGCAGGAGCGCGTAGTACTCCGACTCGCCCCGCTTCTCCCTGCTCACCCAGTCGATGGAGGCGAGGACGACCAGGGCGGCGATGCCGGCGAACGCGTACTGGAAGAAGACGGCAAAGCGGTCCAGCACGAACGTGCCGGAGAACCACACGGGGTACTCGTCCCGGGCCACCCAGGAGGTGGTGTACATCGCCGCGAGGGCGCACCCGGCAAGAGCCACGACCGGTAGCCACCGGCGCGACGACCGGGGCCAGATGCTCCCGAGCAGCAGCACGACGCCAGCGGCGGCGAGCAGCGCGAGCTGGGGCCCTACGACATCGAGGCTCTTCATGCCGGCAACCTCCCCACGATGCTCTCAATGGCCGGCTCGATCACCTCGGTCACGACCCGCGGGTAGACGCCGAGCAGAATGATGAGGGCGGCGAGCGTCCCCACCGCCGCGTGCTCCCACCAGTACTTCTGGTCGGAGAGGTGGTCCCATTCGTGGCGCACGGGCCCGAAGACCACCCGCTGCAGGAGCCAGAGGATGTACCCGGCCGAGAGAACGACGCCGAAGATCGCGGCCAGCACGGCCGGCTCATACCGCTCGAACGTCCCCAGGAAGACCGTCACCTCCGCCACGAAACCGGCGAGCGCCGGCAGTCCCAGGCTCGCCATGCCCGCGAAGACGAGCCCAGTGGCGATGAGCGGCATCTGCCGCGCCAGCCCTCCGAGCCGCGCGATCTCGCGCGTGTGCGTGCGGTCGTACATGAGACCGACCATGACGAACAGGAGCCCGGTGATGAGCCCGTGGGCGAGCATCTGGTAGGTCGCGCCGATGAGGCCGGTCACGCCGAGGGCGCTCACGCCGAGCAGCACCACTCCCATGTGGCTCACCGACGAGTACGCGATGAGCCGCTTCATGTCCGTCTGTCGCAGCGTCACGAACGCGCCGTAGAGGATGCTGACCACGGCAAGGGCGGCGAGCCAGACCGCGAACTCGTCCGCCTGGTCCGGCAGCATCGCCAGGCAGAACCGCAGGATGCCGTAGCCGCCCATCTTCAGGAGCACGCCCGCGAGCATGACCGAGACCGCTGTGGGGGCATCGGAGTGCGCGTCCGGCAGCCAGGTGTGCACGGGCACGACCGGCAGCTTCACCGCGAACCCGATGAGCAGGAAGAGGAAGACCCAGCGCAGCGGCAGGAGCGTCTCGCCCACGCCGCCCGCCGCGAGGGCCCGCACGTCGAACGTGCCCGACCCGAAGGCGAGGAGGAGGATCCCCACGAGCATGAATGCGGAGCCGGCGATGGTGTACAGCACGAACTTCGTCGCCGAGTACTCCTTCCTCCCCGAGCCCCAGATGGCGATGAGCAGGTACATCGGCGCGAGCTCGAGCTCCCAGAAGAGGAAGAAGAGCAAGGCATCGAGCGCCGTGAAGACGCCGAGCACCGAGGTGCTGAGCACGAGCAGGCACGCGTAGTACAGCCGTTGCCGGTGCTCGATGCTGAAGGAGACGAGCACCGCCGCCACCGTGAGGATGGTGGTGAGCAGGACGAGGGGCATGCTCAGCCCGTCCACCCCGAGCGCGTAGCGGAGCTCGAACCCCGCCACGTTCACCCAGGACACGTCCTCGACGAACTGGAAGCCCGCCGCGTCCCGGTCGAAGCGCACGAAGAGCCAGAGGGAGAGGGCGAGCGCGACGAGCGATCCGCCCAGCGCCACGTAGCGGGCCTGGCGCTCCCGGCTCGCAGGCAGGAGCCCCACGAGCACGGCCGTGGCCGCGGGGAGGAAAGCCAGCGCAGTCAGCTCCATCGGTTCCTCCGGCTCACAACGGATTGGCGATGGCGATGACGACGACGATCGCGACGACCCCCGCCACGAGCGCCGCCCCGTACGTCTGCGCCTCGCCCGTCTGCAGCGCGCGCAGCCGCTCGCCCGCGGCGTACGTCACCTTCCCGGTGCCGTTGACGAGGCCGTCCACGACGTACCGGTCGAAGAGCTCGAACCCGCGGCAAACGCCCCCGTAGAAGAGACGCCGCACGAGGACGTCCTCGTACAGCCAGTCCATGAAGTACTTGTTCTCCAGCACGAGCGCGATGGGGAGGGCCACCTCCCGAATGGCGAGCGACGAGATCAGGCGCCGGTGATAGATCGCCCAGGCGGTCGCGATACCGGCGAGGGCCACGGCCGTCGAGCTGAGCGCGATTCCCCAGTCGAAGGACGCCGCATGGTGCTCCGCCTCTGGCAGCGCGCCGGAGACGATCCGCCCAAACCCGTCGGTGATCCCGGACATGTTGAAGACCCCGACGACGACCGAGGCGATGGCCAGAAGCACGAGGGGCACCGTCATCACCGGCGGCGACTCGTGCGGATGCGCGGGATCGACGTGGGCGTGCGCTCCGTCGTCGCCGTGTTCGGCGGGCGGCTCACCGCCCCGGTACTCGCCGAAGAACGTGAGGAAGATGGCGCGGAACATGTAGAACGCCGTCAGGAAGGCGGCCACGAAACCGACCGCCCAGAGACCGCGGTCGTAATGCCAGGCGTCCTTCAGGATCTCGTCCTTCGACCAGAAGCCGCTCAACGGGAAGATGCCGGCGAGCGCGAGCGCCCCGATGACGAACGTCCAGAACGTCACCGGCATCGCGCGGCGAAGTCCCCCCATCTTCCGCATGTCGAAGGTGTTCGTGGCGTGGTTCACGGACCCGCTGCCGAGGAAGAGGAGCGCCTTGAAGAAGGCGTGGGTGAAGAGGTGGAAGACGGCGGCGACGTACCCGAGCGCGCCGAGGGCGAGCATCATGTACCCGAGCTGGCTGATCGTCGAGTACGCGAGCACCCGCTTCAGGTCCGTCTGCACGAGGGCGATGGTGGCCGCCATGAGCGCCGTCACGGCGCCGAGCCAGGCGACCACGTCGCGCGCGTCAGCGGAGACCTCGAACACGGGGAAGAAGCGCGCCACGAGGTAGACGCCCGCCGCCACCATCGTGGCCGCGTGGATGAGCGCAGAAACGGGCGTCGGGCCTTCCATGGCGTCCGGCAACCACACGTGGAGCGGGAACTGGGCCGACTTCCCTGCGGCGCCGGCGAACACCCCGAGGCCGAAGAGGGTGATCGTGGTCGAGGAGAGGGCACCCGTGAGCGCGAGCTCGTGGATCTCGTCCACGCGGAACGTCCCACCCTTCGTCCAGATGAGGAGCATGGCCGCGAGCAGCCCGAGGTCGCCCACACGCGTGGTGAGGAACGCCTTCTTCGCCGCGGCTGCTGCGCTCGGCCGGTGGAACCAGAACCCGATGAGGAGGTAGCTGGCGAGCCCGACGAGCTCCCAGAAGATGAAGATCATGAAGAGGTTGTCCGCTAGGACGAGCCCGAGCATGGCCGCGGTGAAGAGCGACATGTGCGCGTAGTAGCGGCCGTAGCCCGGATCGCCCGCCATGTACCCCTGCGAGTACACCTGGACCAGGAACGACACGCTCGTGACGACGACGAGCATCACGCCGCTGAGGCCGTCGAGCCGAACGCCGAGCTGCACCTCCAGCGGCCCCGCCTTCAGCCAGTCGTGCGCGTAGCGCACGACCCCGCCGTTCGCGTCGATGACGTCCAGGAGCGCGACGACGCTCAGCCCGAGCGAGATGCCGACCGCAGCGATCGTCGCGTACCCCGCCCAGCGGGGGTACCGGCGCAGCACCGCCGCGATGAGGGCGAAGGACACGACCGGCGAAACGAGGATCGCCCAGAGCAGCCACTCGGCAGTATCAGGCGTCGCCGTCTCGGCAGCGAGGAACATGCGCCTCCCCTAAATCTTCCTCAGGATCTCGCGGGCAACGTGCGGCTTCCCCGCCGGCACGTACAGCGTTCGTTCGTCCCACATCGAAGTACGCTCCCCGTATCCGACCGGGGGCACCACGCGCACGCTGAGCCCCTCGGCGGCGAACAGCTCCCGCCACGTCTCGGCCACGAACCCGTTGCGTACCTTCATGAACGGCACCCACATCGCTTCACATCCGCAGGAGGGTGATCTTGTCGATATCGATGGTCTCCCGCACCCGGTAGACCGAGACCGCGAGCGCGAGTGCGACGGCGACCTCCGCCGCCGCCACCGTGATGACGAACACGACGAACACCGGGCCGGCGATCTGCACCGGCGCCTCCGTCAAGCGGGCGAAGGCGAGCAGCGCGAGGTTGGAGGCGTTGAGCATGAGCTCCACTCCCATGAGCACCCCGACGGCGTTTCGCTTGCTCAGCGCGATGAAGAGACCGAGCGTGAAGAGCAGCGTCGAGACGGTGAGGAAGTGCTCGAGGGAGACGCTCATTCTTCTTCCTCCCTCCGCTCCTCGCTGGGCGAGCGCACGAGCATCACCGCACCGACGAGCGCCGCCGTGAGGAGCACCGAGGCAAGCTGGAAGGGAAGGACCCAGGTGCCGAGCAGCTCCCGCCCGAGCTCCCCGGCGGAGAGCACGTACGGCGCTGCCGACTTCGCCCACTCTGTGTCGTGGATGGCGAAGAGGAGTACGGCCGCGAGCCCCACGGAGACGAAGAAGCCGGGGAGCGCCATCCACGTCTCACGGTTGTCCCGTCCCGCCCGCGGCGTGAGGACGATGGCGTACAGCATGAGCACCGCGATGGCGCCCACGTAGATGACGACCTGCGCCATCGCGAGGAACTCGGCCGAAAGCAACAGGAAGAAGCCGGCGATGCCGATGAACGCCAGCACGAGGAACAGCACTGCGTGGAAGAGGTTCCGCGAGACGATGACCCCGCCCGCCGAAACGAGCGTGAGCACGGAGAGCCCCCAGAAGGCGAGCGCCGGACCCGTACCCTCGATCACCGGCCACCTCCGGTCGTCGAATCGGCCGCCACGTAGCCGAGCGGCTCCTTGACGAGGCGCGGGCGCGTGCGCACCCGCTCCGGCCGATAGCCGAGCGCCCGCGCCCAGCCCACGAGCAGCAGGACGGAGAGGACGATGTTCACGACCGCGAAGAGGTAGACGATGTCATCGCCCAGCTCCGCCTCCACCCACCAGAGGCGCTCCGCGGCGACGATGAGCAGGTTCACGGCCGCGAGCGGCAGCAGGTACTTCCACGCCAGGCCCATGAGCTGGTCGATGCGGAGCCGGGGGAGGGTGCCTCTCGTCCAGATGAAGACGAAGTAGAAAAGCTGTGTCTTGACGATGAGGATGAGCCAGGGCGGCACCCACTGCTCGAGCCCGAAGAAGGACCACCCGCCAAGGAAGACCGTGGAGCCGAAGGCTGCCGCCGCGATCGCGTAGCCGATGTCCATGCCGTAGAAGAGGCCCCACTTCATGCCGGAGTACTCGGTGAGGTAGCCGGCGACGATCTCCGACTCGGCCTCCGCGATGTCCGTAGGCGTCCGGTTCAGCTCGGCGCTCGCCGAGATGAAGTAGATGACGAACCCGAGCGGCTGCAGGAAGACGAGCCAGATGTCGAGGTCGCGCTGCCAGAGGACGATCTCCTGCAGCGAGAGCGTGCGCGTGAAGAGCACCACCCCGAGGAGCGCGAGGACCAGCGCGACCTCGTAGCTGATCGCCATGGCGACGACGCGCATGGCGCCGAAGAGGCTGTACTTGTTGTTGCTGCTCCAGCCGGCCATGAAGGCCGCGAGGACCGGGAGGGCCGCGACGGCCAGGTAGTAGACGAGCCCCGTCGGCAGGTCGGCGATCACCATGTTCGGGCCGAACGGGATTACCGCCCACACGAGCACCGCCGGGGCAACGAACACCACCGGGGCCGTCCACATCACCCAGCGGTCCGCCCCTCGAGGCGTGATCGCCTCCTTCTGCATGAGCTTGATGGCGTCGGCGATCGGCTGCAGGAGGCCGAACTTCCCGACCCGGTTCGGCCCGAGGCGAGACTGCATCCGCCCGATGAGCCGCCGCTCGCCGTACACGCCGAGGTACAGCTGGGTGGGAAGCACGAAGAGCAGGAACGACGCCACGAAGCCGATGAGCGGCGAGACGATGTACGCGACCTCCGAACCGAGCGCCCGCTCGATGAGGTCGAGGATCTCCCGCGACAGGTTCCCGAGATCGCGGAGGTCCCACCAGTGCTCGGTGACGAGGAGCGGGAGCCACATCATCGGTCGATCTCCCCCACGACGATGTCGATCGACCCGAGCGCGACGATGGCGTCGGCGACCGTTCCCCCGACCGTCATCTCCTTCAGCAGCGAGAGGTTGATGAAGGAGGGCGGACGGATGTGGAATCGGAAGGGCGAAGGCCCGCCGTCGCTGACGACGTAGTAGCCGAGCTCGCCCCGCGGCCCCTCGACCCGGGCGTACGCCTCGCCTTTCGGCGGGCGAAGCGCGAGCGGGACTTCCGTGCGGAACGGTCCCCCGGGCAGTCCGTCGAGAGCCTGCTCGATGATGCGCACGGACTGCCGCATCTCCTCCAGGCGGACGATGAAGCGGTCGTACGAGTCCCCGTTCTCCCCCACCGGGATGTCGAAGTCGTACTGCTCGTACCCGCAGTACGGGTCCGCCTTGCGGATGTCCCAGGCAACCCCCGAGCCGCGCAGCATCGGCCCGCTCAGGCTGGCGTTGATCGCCTGCTCGGCGGTGATCACGCCGATCCCCTTCGTGCGGGCGATGAAGATCTCGTTCTCGCTCAGAAGCCCGTGGAGCTCGTCGATGAAGGACGGGAAACGCTCGATCACCTTCCGGCACGCGGGCACGAAGTCCTTCGGCAGGTCGAACGCCACGCCGCCGATGCGCATGTAATTGCACGTGAGGCGCGCGCCGCTCGTCATCTCGAACAGGTCGAGGATTCGCTCCCGCTCGCGGAAGGTCCACATCACCGGCGTCTGCCACGCCCCGGTGTCGTTCGCGAACGCGCCGATGGCCATGCAGTGGGAGGCGAGCCGCTGGAGCTCCGCCATGATCACGCGGATGGCGTTGCCGCGGGGCGGAACCTCGATCCCCGCCAGCTTCTCGACGGCGAGGCAGTACCCGAGGTTGTTGGACATGCTCGAGAGGTAGTCGGTGCGGTCCGTGAAGGGGATGTTCTGGGTGTACGTGCGCTCCTCGGCGAGCTTCTCGATGGAGCGGTGCAGGTACCCCATCACCATCTCGGCGTCGATGACGCGCTCGCCATCCACCGTGGCCTTGATGCGGAACACCCCGTGGGTCGACGGGTGCTGCGGCCCGATGTTGACGACGAACGGCTCCGAGCGGATCTCCGTCATTCGACGTACCTCACGGGCGGAGGTTCGCGCCGGGCGGTGCCGCTGAACTCGTTCAGCCCCGGCTGGATGCCGCCAGGGAGGGAGAGGAAGTCCTTCCGCAACGGCCAGCCCGGGAAGCCCTCCCAGAGGAGGATGCGGTACAGCTTCGGATGTCCCTCGAAGCGGATGCCGAAGAGGTCGTACGCCTCGCACTCCTGCATCCAAGCGCCGTACCACACGGGCACCACGCTGGGCACCACGGGGTTCTCCCGGTCAGGCACATCGACCTTCGCCACAGCGGCGTGGTTCTTCCGCAGGGAGGCGATGTGGTAGACGACCTCGAACCGGCTCCAGTAGTCGGCGGCGCAGAGGTTGATCAGGTAGACGAAGTCCCCTTCCTCGCTGTCGCGCAGCGCCCGCATCGTCTCCACGAGCTTCTCGTGCTTGAAGTACGCCGCCACGTCGTCCGCCCGTTCCACCGAGCCGGGAACGAGCTTCTCCGCCAGCTCAGCGAGCTCTCGGCCGCTCCACCAGCGCGTTCCCGCCATCAGCCCCACTCCATCGCGCGCTTCCGCCAGGCGTAGATGCCGCCGATGACGAAGGTGAAGAGGAACAGGAGCACCTTCAGGAAGCCGGCGCTGCCCACCTCGTCGAAGACCACCGCCCAGGGGAAGAGGAAAACGATCTCCACGTCGAAGAGCAGGAAGAGGAGAGCGATGTAGTAGAAACGGAAGTTGAACTGCACGAGGCTCGGCCCTTCCGTGACCATCCCGCACTCGTACGTGTCCTCCTTGACGGGGTCGGAAGGGACCCGCGGCCGGACGCGCACGTACTGCAGCGCCCAGGACGTCACGAGCGCCCCGAGCGGGAAGATGATGGCAACGATGACCAGGATGCCGATGTGGCCGTAGGTACCGAGCACCGCGCAGCCGCTTGTGAAATTCGTCCCGAAACGGTCGGGCCGCGCCCGACTATAGCACGCGCCCTCCCCTGGCACAAAGGCGACTCACGCCGGCGGCCGCCGCTGCCATGCCTGAGGCTGAACCATCCATCGTTCAGATCGATAGTTCCGGCGGCGGCTATTCTCTCGCCTGGGGTGTCCCGTACAATCCGATGGCGCGCGCCGCCATGTGGCGCCGACGAGGATGGAGCGAGGAGGAAGACCGGATGCTCGTTCAGGAGAAGAAGGACCTGTACGAAATCGGCGAGATTCCGCCGATCGGCTACGTGCCGAAGAAGATGTATGCCCAGGTCATCCGCCAGAGCCGGTTCGGCGAGCCGCGGAAGGCGTTCCAGAAGGAGATCATCGACGTGCCCGAGCCCGGGCCGGACGAGGTCCTCGTGTTCGTCATGGCCGCGGGCGTGAACTACAACAACGTTTGGGCAGGTCTCGGGATTCCGATCGACGTCATCGCCGCGCGGCAGCGGAAGGGCGAGCCCTGGGACCACCACATCGGCGGTTCCGACGCCTCCGGCATCGTGTACAAGGTCGGCTCGAACGTCACGAACGTGAAGGTCGGCGACCGCGTCGTCATCCACTGCGGCCAGTGGGACGTCAACGCGCCGGAGATCAAGGAGGGGAAGATCGACCCGATGTTCCACCCCTCCTTCCGCATCTGGGGCTATGAAAGCACCTGGGGCTCGTTCGCCCAGTTCACCCTCGTGCAGGCGCACCAGTGCATGCCGAAGGCCGAGCACCTCACCTGGGAGGAAGCGGCGGCGCCGACCCTCGTGGGCGCTACCGCCTACCGCATGCTCTTCGGCTGGCCGCCGCACACGGTCCAGGAGGGGGACGTCGTCCTCGTCTGGGGCGGCGCCGGCGGGCTCGGCTCCATGGCCATCCAGCTTGTGAAGCTCGCGGGCGGCCGCCCGGTGGCGGTGGTTTCGAGCGAATCGAAGTTCGAGTTCTGCAAGCGCCTCGGCGCCGTCGGCTGCATCAACCGGAAGAACTTCGACCATTGGGGCCGGCTCCCCAACTGGGAGGACACGGAGGCGATGGAGCGGTTCACCGCCGGTGCGCGCGCCTTCGGCAAGGCGATCTGGGACGTGCTCGGCGAGCGGAAGAGCCCGCGCATCGTCTTCGAGCACCCGGGCGAGGACACGATCCCAACGTCGATATTCGTTTGCGACACCGGCGGCATGGTCGTCATCTGCGCCGGAACCACGGGCTACAACGGCGACGTCGACCTGCGGTACCTCTGGATGCGGCAGAAGCGGCTCCAGGGCTCCCACTTCGCGAACGACGAGCAGGCGTACGCGTTCAACGACCTCGTCCGCGAGGGGAAGATCGACCCCTGTCTCTCCCGCGTCTTCTCCTTCGACGAGGTCGGGGAGTGCCATCAGCTCATGTACGAGAACCGGCACCCGGATGGGAACATGGCCATCCTCGTGGGCGCCCCGCGGCCGGGGCTGAAGGACCTCCCGTAACCCCTGCCGAGCGGCAATGCTGGCGGGATGCGCTCGCTGCTCCGACGCGCATCCCGCCTCATAATGTCGAGAAAGCCCAGCAGCGAAAGAAAGGAGCGCGATGGTTCGCGACTACGCCGCCGACATCCAGGACCCGATCGCCCGCGAGATCGTGACGAACGTGGGGATGTGGGTCGACCGCGAGGTCATCCCGCACGTCGCCGAGTACGAGCACGAGGACATCTTCCCCGAGCCGATGGTGAAGGGGATGGCGGAGATGGGACTCTTCGCCATCAAGGTGCCGGAGAAGTACGGCGGCCTCGACCTCAGCTTCGAGTGCTACGCCGGCGTCTGCATCGAGCTCGCCCGCGGTTGGATGAGCCTCGCCGGCATCCTCAACACCCACGTGCTCGTCTCCTGGGCGATCAACGAGTTCGGCACCGATGACCAGAAGGAGCGCTTCCTCCCGCGGATGGTCGCGCCGGAAATCCGCGCCGCGCTCAGCATCACCGAGCCGGACGCCGGCTCGGACGCCCAGGCGATCAAGACCACGGCCACGCGCGACGGGGACGAGTACGTCATCCGCGGCCAGAAGATGTGGGTGACGAACGGCCAGCGCGCGGGCGTCTACCTCGTCCTCACGAAGACCGACCCCACCGCGCAGCCGCCCCATCGCGGCATCTCCGCCTTCCTCGTCGAGAAGGACACCCCCGGCTTCTTCGTCGGCCGCAACCTCCCGAAGCTCGGCTACAAGGGCGTGGAGACCACCGAGCTCGCCTTCGACGATGCCCGCGTGCCCGCCCGCAACCTCCTGGGAGGGGTCGAAGGGCGCGGCTTCCAGCACGTCATGAGCGCCCTCGAGGTCGGGCGCATCAACGTCGCGGCGCGCGGCGTCGGCGTCGCGCAGGCGGCCTTCGACGACGCCATCCGCTACGCGCAGAAGCGCGTCGCCTTCGGCAAGCCGATCTTCGAGCACCAGGCCCAGCAGATCCGGCTGGCGGAGATGGCCACGAAGATCCGGGCGGCGCGGCTGCTCACCCTGGACGCCGCCCGCAAGAAGGACGAGGGAAAGCGGAGCGACCTCGAAGCCGGCATGGCGAAGCTCTTCGCCACCGAGATCTGCCAGGAGGTGGTGCTGGACGCGATGCGCATCCACGGCGGCGTCGGCTACAGCAAGGAGCTCCCGCTGGAGCGGTACTACCGCGACGCGCCGGTGATGGTCATCGCCGAGGGCACGAGCGACATCCAGAAGCTGGTCATCGCGCGGAACATCGTCCGCGACTATCCAGTCTGAAGGAGGAGGCGAGCATGGCCGTACACGACGGGCGCGAGAAGTTCGGACGGTACTTCGAGGACTTCCAGATCGGGGACGTGTACAAGCACTGGCCTGGGCACACGATCACGGAGGCGGAGGACCACCTCTTCTGCGCGCTCACGATGAACCTCCACCCCCTCCACTCCGACCGCTGGTACGCGGAGGAGGAGACCCAGTTCGGCAAGAACGTGGTCGTCGGGAACTTCGTCTACTCGCTCGTGCTGGGGATGAGCGTGCCTGACGTCTCCGGAAAGGCGATCGCCAACCTCGAGGTCGAGAGCCTGCAGCACAAGGCCCCCACCTTCCACGGCGACACGATTCGCGCCGAGACCACGGTGATCGACAAGGTGGAGTCGAAGACGAAGCCGGACCGCGGCGTCGTCACCGTGGAGACGCGCGGCTACAACCAGCGCGGCGAGGAAGTCGTCTACTTCCGCCGCAAGGTCCTCGTGCCGAAGCGGAACCCCGGCTTCTCGAACCAGCAGGCGGAGCAGCAGGGCTGAGAAGTCGCGCGGGCAGGGGCCGCGCGATCCGGCGGCCCCTGCCCGATCAAGGCTTCGCGAACCTCCGCGCGGCAGCCGCCTGTCACCCTGAGAGCTGGCGCAGCGCCGCGCGGCCCGCGTAGCGGGCGTCCTCGCCGAGCTCGTCCTCGATCTCCAGCAGGCGGTTGAACTTCGCCGTCCGCTCCCCTCGTGCCGGCGCGCCCGTCTTGATCTGGCCGCACCCCACCGCCACGGCGAGGTCGGCGATGAACGTGTCCTCGGTCTCGCCGGAGCGGTGGCTGACGATCGTGCGCCAGCCGGCGCGGTGGGCGAGCTCGATCGCCTCCAGCGCCTCGGTGAGGGTGCCGATCTGGTTCACCTTCACGAGGAGCGCGTTCGCCGCCTTCCGCTCGATGGCGAGGCGAATCCGCTCCGGGTTCGTGACGAGCAGGTCGTCGCCGACCAGCTGGCAGCGCTCCCCCAACCGCTCGGTGAGGAGCCGCCACCCTTCCCAGTCGTCTTCGGCCAAGCCGTCCTCGATCGAGCGCACCGGGTAGCGCTCGACCCACTCCCGCCACAGCTCCACCATCTCGGCGCTCGAGAGCGTCCGCCCCTCCTTCGGCAGCCGGTAGGCGCCATCCTCGAAGAGCTCGCTCGTGGCGGGGTCGAGCGCCAGCACGACGTCCTCCCCGGGGCGGTAGCCTGCGCGCTCGACCGCCTCGAGGACGACCTGCACGGCCGCCTCGTTCCCCGGGAGCGAGGGGGCGAACCCGCCCTCGTCGCCCACCGACGTCGCGTAGCCGCGTTCGTGGAGGAGGTCCCGGAGCGCGTGGTAGATTTCCACGCCGGCGCGGAGGCCCTCCCGGAACGACGGGAGCCCGACCGGCATGACCATGAACTCCTGAAAGTCGGTCGAGTCGAGGGCGTGCTTGCCGCCGTTGAGGATGTTGAACATCGGCACGGGAAGGGTGCGGGCGTTCGCGCCGCCCAGATACCGGTACAGCGGCAGCCCGTACGAGTCCGCAGCCGCGGCGGCCACCGCGAGGGAGACGGCGAGCGTGGCGTTCGCGCCGAGCCGGGACTTGTTCGGCGTGCCGTCGAGCTCGCGGAGGATGCGGTCGATCTCCGCCTGCTCGCTGGCGTCCAGGCCTTCGAGCGCGTCGGCGATCTCGCCGTTGATGGCGTCCACCGCTTGCGTCACCCCCTTTCCCTGGTACCGGCGCGGGTCGCCGTCGCGCCGCTCGACCGCCTCGTGCGTGCCGGTCGATGCCCCCGAGGGGACCGAGGCCACCCCGATGCTCCCGTCCGCGAGCACGACGCGCGCGCGGACGGTGGGGTTGCCGCGGGAGTCGATGATCTCGAGCGCGGTGATCGTGTCGATGAGCATGCTCAGTCCTTCCTCCGGGCGAGTCGCTCGCAGAAGTCGACGGCCTCCTGCGGGGTCTGGCAGAAGACGATGGGGACCGCCTCGCCGTCCGGAGTCGTGAGCTGCCAGGTGCGCAGCCCGGCGACCGGCCGGCCGGCGATGAAAGCGAAGGCGATCTCGGAGAGCGTCCCGTACCGCCCGCCGATGGCGACGAGCGCCTCCGCCGTGCGGGCGATGATGGCGTTCCGCGCGAACCCGATGCCGGTGATGATGGGGAACTCCACGTACTCGTTGGCGTCGGAGGCATCCTCGCCGGGGAGGATGCCGATCGTGTGGCCGCCGGCTTCCCGGGCGCCCCGGCATGCGGCCCGCATCACGCCGCCCCGGCCGCCGCAGACGAGGACGTGCCCGCGGCGGCCAATCTCCCGCCCCACCTCGTAGGCGAGCTGTTCCTCCTCCGGCGTCGCCTGCTCGCCGCCGATGACGCCGATGATCACCGCTTCACCTCGGGCGCATCTTCGAGGGGGATGAGCGCGTCGGGGCTCGGCAGGTAGTCGATGTACAGGATGCCGTTGATGTGGTCGATCTCGTGCTCGAGCGCCTGGGCGAGGAGGTCGTTTTCGGCCTTGATGCGGACCTCCTTCCCGGTCTTCGGGTCGATCCCCTTGGCGACGACCTTGACGGAGCGCGTGATCTCGCCGCGGAAGCCGGGCACGGAGAGGCAGCCCTCGTCGACGCGGCGCTCGCCGGAGCGCTTCACGATCTCGGGGTTGACGAGCGCGATCGGTTCGTGACCGGGGACGTCGATGACGATGACGCGGAGCGGCACCCCGATCTGCGGGGCTGCGAGCCCCACGCCGGGAGCGTCGTACATCGTCTCCCACATGTCCTCGATGAGCTTGTGGATGGAGCTGTCGATGACCCGCACACGCTTCGCCTTTTCCCGGAGCACCGGGTCGCCGGCACGGCGGATCGGTAGGATGGCCACAGGCGTTCCCCTCGCGATGGTGAGCGTGGTGAACCAGTGTATCGGCCGCGCCGCCTCTGCGCCCGGTTTCCCCGAAGCGGGATCTTCGTGTACCTTAGGTGCTGTCAGCGCGGCCCCGTGGTGTAGCGGTTAACATGCCACCCTGTCAAGGTGGAGATCGGCGGTTCGAATCCGCTCGGGGTCGCCAGGAAGCACACGCCGGGCCCGCTCACGTGAGCGGGCCTGTCGCTCTCCGCGCTCCACATCGGGACGACCGAAATCCTCCGCGAGCCTCACTTTGCGCGAGTCACAATCCGAGCATTTGTCGCTCGGCTGTGATGACCGTGGGCCTAGTCGACTCCCAAGCTGCCAATAACCGTTCTTGATTCTCCCTTGCCCAACGCAGCACTTCGCCTTCGAGATGCGTGGGTAACGTTCCGGCCAACCGTCTTAACGTTCGAATGCAGTATGACGCGGAATGGCCGTCAAATCTCACATGAAAGTGTGGCGGATTGTGATCATTTGGATGAATCTCAATGCGCATGCCTTTCTTCTTTAAGCGAGCGACCAAGAAACGAACATGGTTCGGTCCTTCCTGTCCCGCCCTGCTCTCCCTACCGACTAGCCCCGCAGCTAACAGACGGTCCAACAGTTCCTGCACGCGGTCCTTCAGCAGGCTGTTCTCTGGTTGGCCCGTAGCGGTCACGTCGCCGCCTCCTCAGATTCGTTGCGAGTGGAGTTTTGCGACGGGCGAGCGGCCTCCCGTCGACAGCGCACCGCGACTAGAAGCCGCTACGTTCAGGGCCGCCCGAAACCCCCACGTCCAAACCGCGAGCCACGCTAGTGCCCGCTAGCCTGGCGCGGCTCCGTCCCTGCGAGCGCGTTTCTTGCGCGTTCCTGAAGCGCCTGCCGGTTCGAGGCCGAGCGCTGGCAATACTTCAAAACCGAGCTGGAGTATGACATGTGCTCCGCGTCCAGCGCTGCGTCACGGGGGCCGGGGAGGGAAAACCGGGCCGGAGCGACACCGGGAGAGTTCGCGCCCTCTAGCTCCGGGGCAACCCCAGGCCGCGGGTGGCGATGATGTTGCGCTGGATCTCGCTCGTGCCGGCGGCGATGGTGCGGGAGACGGCGTGGAGGTAGAGCCGGGCCGCGGTGCCGCCGAACTCGCCCTCCTTCCAGGCAGCGCCGCTCAGCTGGAGGAGGTTCATCGCCGCCTGCGTGACCCGCTGCGACCACTCCGTGCCGAAGACCTTCGCCATCGAGGCCTCCGCGTTCGGGACCCGGCCCGTGCTCTGCAGCCAGGCGACGCGGTAGCAGAGCAGCCGCCCCACCTCCAGCTCGATCGCGAGCTCCGCGATGCGGTGGCGCAGCGCCGGCGGCAGCTCCCCCTCCTTCGCCCGCCGGCGCGCGAGCTCGACGACGTCCCAGAAGTGGCGCTCCAGCTCCACGAGCCGCTCGATCCCCGAACGCTCGAAGTCGAGGTGCTCGGCGAGGATGTACCACCCCTGGTTCTCCTCCCCAACCCGCCGCGACACCGGCACCCGCACGTTCTCGAAGAACACCTGGTTGAAGTGGTGACCGCCGGTCATGTCGTACAGCGGCTGGATGGTGACGCCCGGAGCCCGCAGGTCGGCAATGAGGCAGCTGATGCCGCGGTGTTTCGGCGCATTCGGGTCGGTCCGCACCACGAGCCAGATGTGGTCACAGAGATGGGCGTTCGAGGTCCAGATCTTCTGGCCGTTCACGACGTACTCGTCGCCATCCCGCTCGGCACGCGTCTGCACGTTCGCAAGGTCGGACCCGGCGTTCGGCTCCGAGAGACCCAGGGCGAAGCTCACGTCCGCGTTGATGATCTTCGGGATCCACTCCCGCTTCTGCTCCTCGGTACCGTGACGGATGATCGACGGGCCGACCTGCCGTTCGGCGACGAAGTGATACCCGCGCGGCGCGTCGTGGAGGATCATCTCCTCCGTGTAAATCATCTGCTCGATGGGCCCCAACCCCTGGCCCCCGTACTCCCGCGGCCAGGCGAGGCCGATCCACCCCTTCGCCGCCAGCTTCTTGCTGAACTCCTTGCTGAACCCGTCCTGCTGCTGGACGCGCGGCACCTCGACGCGCAGAAAGTCGCGCAGCTCCTGGCGGAACGCTTCCTGCTCCGGCGTGAACTTGAACCGCATCGGACATCCCCCGTACGTCGGCTGCCCGAAAGCCTACCACGCACGCGGGGCGACTCGTACGGCCGTGCGGCCCCTCAGCTCTCTCCCCACACCTCGACGTCCGGGAAGAAGGCAGCCCAGGCGAACCAGAACGGGAGCTGGTGCTCGTACACCTCGAGCTGCGCGCCCGCGTTCGGCCCCTCGAGGGCTCGGCCGGCGACCGACCACACCGTGCCCGTCTCCGCATCCACGAACGTCCCGTCCTCGCGGGCCGCGAACGTGAGCCGCCGACCGTCGAGCTCCGCTCGGAAGACGCCGACGCTGCCGACGTCGTGCGCGTCCGGAATCCACCCCTCGCCGAGCGCCGAGGCGGCACCCGGCGCCCAGAGCACGGCGACCGGCACGCCCGCGAACTCGACCTCGATCACGCGCTGCTCGGAGAGCGCCGAGAGCGGGATGGCGAGGGAGCGGTCCCCGTCGCGGAGGGCCACGACCCGCTCCATCGCCGGCAGGCGGGGGTCGATCTCCCCGTAGAAGAGGAACGGCGTGTTCCCGATGCGGTCGTAGCCGTCGTACGGGTTGAGCCCGTAGTCGCGGTCGATCCCCGTCTCCTCCGTGAGCACCAGACCCTCCGGGAACGCCCGGCGGAACTCGGCGAAGGAGACGATCGGCGCCGGGATCGCCTTCAGCCGCGTCCTCGCGTACGTGCCGACGATCGCCTCGCCGAGCGCCTGCTGCCACCAGCTCTTCGTCTGCCGATCCCACATGATGAGGTCCGAGTTCCGGAGCAGGCCCGATACCCCGAAGTCGAGGACGGTGCCGTCGTCCATGGTGCGCTCGTAGGCGATGGCGGTGTTGCAGAGCGGACAGAAGGTCACCACGACCGGCTTCCCGCCGACGACGTCGTTCACCACCTCGTGCCAGATGAGGATGTGAAGCGGGTAGGCGCGGACGTCGTCCCCCACCTGTACGAACGCGACCGGGAGGCGGTCCTCGTACTCCACGGCGTCGACCGGCGCGAACCGCGCCACCCCCGCCCGCGGCGAGGGAATGCTGGTGGCGCCTTCCGCGTCGAGCGGCGGAATCCCATCCGGCGAAACGCCTCCGCTGATGATCTCGCTGAGCGGCACCGTGCGCTTCGTGAAGTCGGTCTCCGGCCAGACGAGCGAGAAGGCGTACGCCTCCGAGTCGGCCACAGGCGTGGGCGTGACGCCGGCGGTTTCCTCTGGGCGGGCCGTCGCGCCGGGGCCAGACTCCCCCTGGCCGCCGCAAGCGGCGAGCACGACGGGGAGAGAGAAGGCGGCAAGAACGGCGCTGAAACTCTTCATGCCCCGACGGTACCCCTCGAGCCGCGGCGGGGCTGTGACAGATCTCACTGTGGCGCGATCCGGCGCGCCGGTACGGTGGCGGCCATGGACGAGGAGCTGCAGGTGTATGTCGGAGAGGGCTGTGCGAGCTGCCGGAGAACCCTGGCGGCGCTGCGCGAGTGCGAGGGGCTCCACGAGGTCGTACGGGTCGTCGTCTACGACGTGGCCGAGCATCCCCTGCCCGCGAACTGTCCCGGCATCCCTGCCATCGTCCTGCGTGGAAGCCTCCTCGCCATGGGGACTCCGGACTGCGCGCATCTCCTCGCTGCCGTGCGCCGCGTCCTCGAGTCCGAAGGAGTAGACTCGAAGTGACCGTGCCGCCCCCTGAGAAGCAGACGCAGCCGCGCAAGACGCGAACGCTCCCGGCCGAGGTCGAGCGCCTGCGCCTCGCGCTCCTCCACCAGAACGACCTCTTCCGCGGGATGCCGAAGGAGGAGGTGGAGGCGATCGGGAGCCGGCTGCCGATGGTGACGGCCCGCCGCGGCCAGGTCGTCTTCCAGCCAGGCGTCACCGGGGAGGCGCTCTTCCTCGTGAAGACCGGGCGCGTCTCCATCTACCGCCTGGCCCACGACGGCCGCAAGGTGGTGCTCGCCCTCCTCGGGCCGGGCGGCGCGTTCGGAGAGATGCCGTTCGTGGGCCAATCGATGGACGATGCCTACGCGGAGGTGGTCGAGGACGCCGCGCTCTGCATCATGAGCCGGGTCGACCTCGAGGACCTCCTCTCCCGCCGGCCAGAGATCGGCATCGGGCTCGTGCGTGCGCTCGCCCGCCGCGTGCGGGAGATGGAGGACCGGTTGGAGGAGCTCGCCGTTCGCTCGGTGCCCGCGCGGGTGGCGCGGCTCCTGCTGAAGCTCTCCGACGCGGCCGGAGCCGTGGAAGGCTTCAGCCATCAGGAGCTCGCGGACCTCCTCGGGACGTCACGGGAGACCGTCTCCCGCGCGCTCGTGGAGTTCCGCAACCAGGGACTCATCGAGATCGAACGCCGCCACCTCCGCATCCTCGATCGCGAGCGCTTGCAGGCGCTCGCCGACGAGCTCGGTGAAGGAGGCGATCGAGCAGTGAGCGGGGGAGACGAGGCATGAGGGCCGAGGCGCTCGACCTGCAAGGGCGTTTGGACCGCTCCGGGCGCTGGCTGTACGTCCTGCTCCTGGCGCTGGGGCTCTTCCCGGTCGTCCTCTTCGTCGTGGTCGGGTTCAGCGCCGACCGCTTCGACCTTCAGGGCGCGGGAGGGCCCCTGCTTGCGTACGCGGCCGGCGTCCTCTCCTTCGTCTCGCCCTGCGTCCTCCCGCTCGTTCCCATCTACCTGACCCAGCTGGCGGGTACGACGGTCGAGGAGGGGCGAATCCTGGCCTCGCGCGCCACGGTGCTCAAGCACGCCGTCACCTTCCTCCTCGGGCTCTCGCTCGTGTTCATCGCCCTGGGAGCGAGCGCGGGTGCGCTCGGCTTCTTCCTCCAGGATCACCAGCGGGAGCTCGAGCAGGGCGCGGGCATCCTCCTCATCGTACTGGGCAGCGCCCTCGTTCCCGGTTACGGCAAGGGCTCGCCGCTCCGCTCCGCCGCCATGCTGGCGGCAGCGTCGGTACTCCTCGTGGCGGTGGTCGAGCTGGCCGACCTCCGCGGCGATCGGGTGCGGGTGGCGCTCCTGGTGGGTGCCCTCCTCCTCGCCTGGCTGAAGTTCTCCGGGTTCATCGAGCTCTCCATCTTCTCCCGCACCTTTCAGGTGGAGGCGGGACGAACGGCGCCCGTCGGCCTCGTGCGCTCCTTCGTCACCGGCGCTGCCTTCGCCGCCGGGTGGACGCCGTGCGTGGGCCCCGTGCTCGGAGGGATCCTGACGCTGGCGAGCCAATCGGGCGAGGTGCTCACGGGGGTGTACCTGCTCGCCTTCTACGCCGCCGGATTCTCCATCCCCTTCCTCATCACGGCGGTGGCGGCGACGGACGCAACCCGCGCGATGCGAGCGCTGCAGCGGTGGGGTCCGGCGGCCGAGGTCGTGGCGGCGCTCATGCTCGTGGCGCTCGGCGTGCTGCTCCTCTCCGGCCGCCTCACGGCCCTGAACCAGTACTTCGGCTTCGCTCAGAGCGACACGATCCTGTGACGGCGAGGCAGGAGCGAGCGATGGCGGGCACGGAGGTCCCGCCGACGGCGATGTGCGAGGTGGGCGAGCACGCACCTGGGAGGTTCCGCTTCGAGCGCTCCGGCGGCGCCCAGTCCTGCCGCTGCTTCCGGCACGCCCTCATCGACCGCCATGTGGTTCGCACGGCCATCTCGGTCGCCGCCGTGGTCGGCACCATCCTGACCCTGATCAACCAGGGAGACCGGCTCCTGCAAGGCACGGTGTCGCCGGAGATGCTCTGGAAGATCCCGATGACGTACTCCGTGCCGTACCTCGTGGTGACCTACTCCGCCCTGCGGACGGCCCTCGTGCGGGAGCGATGACCGCTCAGCCCGCGCGCACCGAGTCGCGGAGCAGGGGAGCCAGCTCCCTGGCGACGAGCTCCAGCGTGCGGCGGTCGGCGGGCGGGCGCGCGCCGACGAGGAAGTCGCCGACCCCGAGCTCGACGTACGGTCGCAGCCGCGCCGCCGCCTGCTCCGGCGTGCCGACGATGGCGCGAGCGCGGAGCTGCGCCGGATCCCAGCCTCGAGCGGCCGCGAGCTCCCGCACCCGTTCCTCGGCCTCGGCCTCCGTCTCGCCGAGGACCATCTGCACCACGAGCGACTTCCGGATCTCCTCCGGGTCTCGCCCCACCTCCCGGCAGTGGCGCTCCAACGCCGCCAGCTTGGCCCGGTACGCGTCCTCGGGCATGAAGAAGGTATTCCAGCCGTCGGCGACCTCAGCCACGACCCGCAGCGTCAGCTGCTCGCCGGCGCCCCCGATCCAGAGCGGGATGTGGGGCTCCTGGAGCGGCTTCGGCTCGCAGAACGCCTCCTCCAGCCGGTAATACCGCCCTTCGAAGGTGGTGCGCTCCCGCGTCCAGAGCGACTTCAGGATGAGCGCCGCCTCGCGCATCATCCGGATGCGGCGGCCGATGGGCGGGAAGGGGATACCGTACTGCCGATGCTCCAGCTCGTACCACGCGGCGCCGAGGCCGAGCTCAAGCCGCCCCCCGGAAACGTGGTCGATGGTCGCGGCGATGTTCGCGAGGACGGCCGGGTGCCGGTACGTGTTGCCGACGACGAGGATCCCGCATCGAATGCGCTCCGTCTGGGCGGCGAGGGCCGCGAGCAGCGTCGGGCCCTCGAAACAGGGTCCGCTCGGATCGGCCTGGATGGGCATGAAGTGGTCGAAGACGGAGGCCCAGTCGAAGCCGAGCTCCTCGGCGAGCCGCCAGAGGCTCACGTACTCGGGATACGTCGTGTACTGCGGTCCGGCGTGGATGCCGAAGCGGAGTTGGCCGGCGAAGATCTGCATCTCGCTCGCCCCGCCGGCTTCAGGCGGCCCGCCGGAAGAGCCGCGTCAGCGACCAGCGCCGCTTCTCGCCGCCCTCGCTGCGCGGCTGCTCGGGGCCGGCAAAGCCGCGACCACAGCCCTGGCAGTAGACGTACACGTTTAGGTTCTCCCGGCCGCACCACGGGCACTTGCGCACGGCTCGCACCTCCTTCGTCGCTGGCTCTCTGGCTCGATTCTACCCCCGTGCTCCGGAGCCCCGAGGCAGCCCGCTTTGCAGAAGGAGCGCCGTCTGCTCACACTGGAACGTGACGGAGGTTCCGCATGGGTAGCTACGAGGTCCTGCGCGACATCTTCGGCGGCAATGTCCCGCCGCCTCCTTATCTTCCCCCGAAGAACATCATCCCTTATGTCATCGAGTTCGACGGCCGCCGGGAGCGGGCGTACGACATCTACTCGCTCCTGCTGAAGGAGCGGATCGTCTTCCTCGGCACGCCGATCGACGCGATGGTGGCCAACGTCGTCATCGCGCAGCTCCTCTACCTCGCTCGCGAGGACGAGGAGAAGGACATCATGATGTACATCAACTGTCCCGGCGGGAGCGTCACGGCCGGCCTCGCCATCTACGACACGATGCAGCTCATCCGGCCGGACGTCGCGACCGTTTGCATCGGGCTCTCCGCCAGCATGGGGACGGTGCTTCTCACCGGGGGAGCGAAGGGGAAGCGGTACGCGCTGCCCCACTCGACGATGCACCTGCACCAGGTGATGTCCGGAGCCCAGGGACAGGCCCGCGACATCGAGATCCAGGCCCGCGAGACGCTGCGCCTGCAGCGGATCCTGCGGGAGATCATCGCCAAGCACACCGGTCAGCCGATCGAGAAGATCGAGCAGGACACCGACCGCGACTTCTGGCTCGACCCTGTTCAGGCGAAGGAGTACGGCCTCATCGACGAGATCCTCGAGCGGCCGGAACACGCCGCCACCGCGGTCGGGGGCGACGGGCAGGGAAGGCGGTAGCGGCCGTCAGGTCCGTGCCGGTCCGATGAGGTCGCAGCCCACGTAGGGGCGCAGGACCTCGGGCACGGTGATGGTGCCGTCGGGGTTCTGATACGTCTCCATCACGGCGATAACCGTCCGGGGGAGGGCCAGCCCCGAGGCGTTCAGCATGTGCGGGTGCCGGACGGGAGCGTCCGGCTCGGGGCGGTAGCGGACGTTCGCCCGCCGCGACTGGAACTCCAGGCAGTTCGAGGCCGAGCTCACCTCAAGCCATTCGCCCGCTCCCGGAGCCCAGACCTCGAGGTCGTACGTCTTCGCGGCCGTGAAGCCGAGGTCGCCGCTGCAGAGCTGGACGACCCGGTGGGGCAGCTCCAGCTCCTGCAGCAGGCTCCGGGCCTGCCGGACGAGGGCCTGCAGCTCCTCCTCGCTTCGCTCCGGCTCGCAGATGACGAAGAGCTCCACCTTTTCGAACTGGTGGAGCCGTTTGATGCCGCGCACGTCCCGCCCGGCGCTCATCTTCTCCCGCCGGAAGCACGGGGTGTGGGCAACCATGCGCTTCGGGAGCGACCCCGGCGGCAGGATTTCGTCCCGGTACAGGTTCACGAACGCCGTCTCCGCAGTCGGGATCCAGAAGTAATCCTCCTCGGCGTCGTGGTAGAGGTTGTCGCGGAACTTCGGGAGCTGTCCGGAGGCGAGCAGGGAAGCTTCCGTGAGCATGTACGGGAGGTAGTGCTCCTCGAACCCCGCTGCCCGGTGGCGGTCGAGCATCCAGGCGATGAGCCCCCGCTGCAGCCTCGCCAGCTCGCCGCGCATGACGAAGAAGCGGCTCCCGGCCATCTTCGCCCCGCGCTCGAAGTCGAGGACGCCGAGCCGCGTCCCGAGCTCCCAATGGGGGAGCGGCTCGAAGTCGAAGGCGCGGGGGCTTCCCCACTCCTCGACGACGACGTTCGCGCTCGCATCGGGCCCCGGCGGCACCGACGGATCGACGAGGTTCGGCACCTCGAGCAGGGCGTTCCGCAGCTCCTCCTCTACCGCTCGGAGCTCCGCCTCGAGCGCATCGATGCGCTCGGACACGCCCCGCATGGCGTCGATCTTCGCCTGGCGCTCGGCAGGATCCTTCGTGCGGCCGATCTCCTTGCTGGCGGCGTTCCGTTCCGCGCGCAGCCGCTCGACCTCGTGGAGCAGCTGCCGCCGGCGCTCGTCCAGCTCGAGGATCCGGTCGATGGGAGCGTCGGCGTGGCGCAGGGCCATGTCGCGCCGGACGCGCTCCGTTTCCTCGCGAATCAGCTGGAGGCTAAGCACACCGTTCCTCCCATCTGGCAACCGTCTTCAGGGCTTCGATCCCGAGCAGCCGCACGTCCTCGGCGACCGGGTGCGCGAGCCCGTCCGGGGCCGGGAGCGCCAGCGGCCCGTCGAGCTCTCCCATCCCGACCCAGAAGTGGGGACCGCCCGGGACAGGGGCATCGAAGTCGACGCTTCCCAGTGCCCGCGTGAAGTACACGTGGTCGATGTGCTGGTGGTACGGCTGGTCGGGACGAAGGATGTCCTCGATGAGGATGACCGCCGGCGGGGGAAGCACGAGCGGGCCGGAGCAGGAGATGAGGTCGTGGAGGGGAACCACCTCCACCTCCAGGCCCGCCTCCTCCCGCGCCTCGCGGATAGCCGCGGAGACCGGGTCCTCGTTCAGCTCGCAGTGGCCTCCCGGGGGCAGCCACATGCCCAGGTTCCGGTGCCAGATCAGCAGCGTGCGGCCGTTCGCGACGACGTACGCGGTCGCGGTGTGATGTCGTTCGACGTCGCTCTCCTGAGCGGGCCTCGCCGTCATCTCGCCTCCGGTCACGACTTCTGCCGGCGCAGCTGCGGGAAGAGGATGACCTCCCGGATCGTCGTCTGCCCAGTGAAGATCATCGCCAGTCGATCGATCCCGAGCCCGAGCCCGCCGGTCGGCGGCATGCCGTGTTCGAGGGCGAGGAGGAAATCCTCGTCCATGCGCTCCGCCTCCTCGTCGCCCGCAGCCCGCAGCGCCAGCTGCTCCTCGAAGCGCCGCCGCTGCTCGATGGGGTCGTTCAGCTCCGTGTAGGCGTTGCCTGCCTCGAGGCCCCCGATGAAGAGCTCGAACCGCTCGACGAGGGACGGGTCCTCGGGCTTGCGCTTCGCGAGCGGCGAAAGCTCGACCGGATAGTCGAGGAGGAAGGTGGGCTGGATGAGCTGCGGCTCGACGTACGTCGACATCGCTTCGTCGACGAGCTTCGCCCAGCTCCAGCGGGGGTCGACCTCGAGCCCGCGCCGCTCCAGCTCCTTCGCAAGGCCGTCCCGATCGCGCAGCTTCCCGAGGTCGAGGCCGGCGAACTCGTCGAGCGCTTCGTGGAGCGTCACCCGCCGCCACGGGGGCTCGAGGGAGATCTCGTGGCCTCGGAAATGGACCACGCAGCCTCCGAGCACTTCCTTCGCCACCGTAGGGATCATCTCCTCCACCATGCGGGCGACATCCCGGTAGTCGGCGTACGCCTCGTACGTCTCGAGCATGGTGAACTCGGGGTTGTACTTCCAGCCGAGCCCCTCGTTCCGGAAGTTCCGCCCGAGCTCGTACACCTTGTCGAACCCGCCAACGACCAGGCGCTTCAGGTAGAGCTCGAGGCTGATGCGCAGGTACCGATCCTCGTCGAGGGCATCGTAGTGCGTGACGAACGGCTTCGCTGCCGCCCCGCCGGGCACCTCCTGCAGCACCGGGGTCTCGACCTCGATGAACCCGCGAGCATCGAGGAAGCGGCGGATGGCGGCGACCATGGCCGACCTGACGCGGAACGTGCGCCGCGTCTCCTCGTTCGCCATCAGGTCCAGGTACCGTCGGCGCTGCCGGAGCTCCGGGTCGGCGAGCCCGTGGTACTTCTCCGGGGGCGGGTGGAGCGCCTTCGCGAGCATCGTCCAGCTGCGCGCCTCGATGGTCGGCTCTCCGGTCCGGGTGAGCATCGGGATCCCTTCGGCGCCGACGAAGTCCCCGAGGTCGACGAGGCGGAAGCGCTCGTACGCCTCCTCGCCGAGGACGTTGCGGCGCAGGAGCACCTGGATCCGGCCCGAGCCGTCCTGCAGGTCGACGAAGGTCGCCCGCCCCATGTCGCGGCGGGCCATGACCCGCCCGCACACCGCTACGAGCGGTGCATCCGCGGGCGGGTTCTGTCCCGCTGCCCGCGCGAGCTCTCGGGCCTGAGCCGCGTCGTGGGTGCGCCGCGCGCGGGGCGGATACGGGTCGATGCCCGCCTCGCGAAGCCGCTGCAGCTTCGTGAGCCGGGCCTCGAGCAGGTCGTCCAACGAACCCCTCCTGGTCGCCGTGCCGGTGGCGGGACGACCGGACGGGCGGACGCCCCTACTCCACCTTCAGAATTTTGAGCTTAACGACTCCCTTGGGGACGTTCACCTCGATCACGTCGCCGGCCTGATGCCCAAGCAGCGCCCGGCCGATCGGTGACTCGTTCGAGATCTTGCCCACGCTGGGGTCCGCTTCCGGCGCACCGACGATCTGGAACACGCGCCGCGTGCCGTCCTGCTCCACCTCCACCCGGCTGCCGACCACGACGCGCCCGGCGCTGTGGACCTGCTCCTCGTCGATGATGACCGCCCGCCGCAGGATCTCTTCGATCTCGAGGATGCGTCCCTCCACCATGCCCTGCTCCTGCTTCGCATCCTCGTACTCGGCGTCGGCCTGGCTCGTCCCCAGCTCCTGGGCGTGGTGGATGCGCTCGGCAATCTCCTTCCGCCGACTCTTGAGCTCCTCGAGCTCCTTCAGCAGTCGTTCCCTGCCTTCCCGGGTCAACGGAATCGTCTTCTCGGCCATCGGTTCTCTGCCTCTCGTTCGGCTGCAGTAACGGACGGAAAAAAATGGACTGAGGCTCGCCCACGGCGCCTCAGTCGCGCCGAGTATAGCGGAAGCGGGGAAAGCGCGACAACGGCCGCCGGTTGTCTCGAACGGTGACCGCCCAGAACATGGGGGCATGCGTTCGGTCGCCGTACTCGAGGCGAGGAGGGACGCGTGAGCCGCTGGCGCAGCGAGCGCACCTTGTCGCCCCGCGCCCGAAGAAGCGCCGCAGTGCCGTGGCAGCGGGTTCTGCTCCTCGCCGGAATCGTGCTCGGCCTCGTCGTCGTGTCCGCCTTCATTCTTGGGGTCATCGGCGGCGGGAGCTGCCAGGAGCAGTACTGCCCCACCGAGGCGGATGCGCCACTGCCGAGCGGCTACGCCCAGGTGAGCGACGTCTTCGAGCTGCGCCAGCCGCCGCCCGAGCTCCCGGAGGGAGCGGAGTACGAGCTCGAAATCGCCCTCCGCAGCCCGACGTCGGACCCGCGGAACCTCGTCCTCTTCGCCCTCGACGAGGACGGGACGTGGCGCCCGCTGGGGAACGCGGTCCTCAGCGGTGAGGGAAGCCGAGCGCGCGCCACGGTGAGCGAGCTGCCGAAGACCGTCGTCGTCCTCCGTCGCATCTCCCCCGCCGGGCACCTCATCGCCTATCTGCCCCACGGCGCTGGACTCCACCCGGCTGCAGCCGAGCGCGCCACCATCGTCCACACGGTCGACTTCCGCCCGGCGGCCGACGGCACCGTCGAGGGCACCCCTACGAGCTTGCCCCCGCTGGAGAACGCGGCGTGGATTCCGACGATCCGCGCCAGCGCAACGGATACCGGCACCCTCGCCAACGTGGACGCCATCCTGGTGAGCCCCGAGAGCCGCTCGACGCACGTGAACGCCATCCTCCAGCTCGTCCGGGATCTGGACGCCGAGGGGATCGATATCGCCTACCTCGACCTGCGGCCAGACCTCCGCGCCTCCTTCGCCCTCTTCGTGCTCGAGCTGTCGCAGGCCCTGCACAAGGACGGCAAGCTCCTGACGCTGACCCTTCCGCCTCCCGTCCAGCTCGCCGACGGGAGCATGGATGAGGGCGCGTACGACTGGCGGGCGTTGGGCGAAGCGGCGGACGTCCTCCAGCTGACGCCCTTCCGCGACCAGCGGCTCTATCGCCTCCAGATGCCGGACATCCTCGAGTACCTGAAAACGCTCGTGCCGGCGGAGAAGCTCGTCCTCACGGTCACCCCGTACGCGACGGAGGCCGCAGATGGCGAGCTGCGAACGTTGCGGCTCGCGGACGCCATGCGCATCGCAGCCGCGATCCAGCAGCCGGACGCCGAGGGCCCGATCGAGCCGAATCAGAACGTCGAGATCGTCGCCCCGAACATCGACCGGAACGAGGGGCTCTCGGGGGTCGTCTGGGACCCGAACACGGCGACCGTCTCCTTCTCGTACCGGCAGAACGGGAACCGCACCGTGTGGATCGAGAACGTCTTCAGCGTCTCCTTCAAGCTGGAGCTCGTCTCGCAGCACCGCCTCGGCGGCGTCGCCGTCGAGGATGCCAGCGCAGACCCGCTCCTGGGCGACATCTGGCCCGCGATTGCCAGCTTCGCCGACACCGGCCAGCCGCAGCTGCGGCAGCCGAACGGGGAGGAGCTCGTGCCGCGCTGGAGCGCCTCCGGAGGCACCATCGAAGGTGGGCAGCGCGGACGAGCGACGTGGACCGCGCCTCCGCAGCCCGGGAGCTACACGATCACGCTCCAACTGAGCGACGGCGTCTACCGGTTCGAGAACTCCGTCTCGGTCTCGGTGACGGCCCGTGAGCAAGCGCAACGTTCCGCCGCAGCCGCGTCGGACGAGGGGTAAGGCGGTGGCCCGCCGCCAGATGCGCATCACCGGAGGGACCGCCAGGGGATCGCCGCTGGCGGAGCCGCGAGGGGCCCGCATCCGACCCACGACCGGGCTCGTTCGGGAGGCCCTCTTCAACATCCTCGGCCCCGCCGTGGAAGGGGCACGCGTTCTCGACCTCTTCGCCGGCACCGGCGCGCTGGGCATCGAGGCGCTTAGCCGCGGCGCCGCCCAGGCAACGTTCGTGGAGCGGGACAGGGAGGCGTGCCGGACGATCCTGCGGAACCTCGCGGCGGCTCGGCTCTCCGAGAAGGGGACGGTCATCCGCGGGCGGCTGCCCGGGGCGCTCGAGTGGATCGAGGGCCCGTTCGACCTCGTGTTCCTCGACCCCCCTTACGGCGCGCCGGAGGGCGATGAGACGCTTGCGAGCCTGGCGCCGCTGCTGGCGAGCGGCGGGACGGTCGTCTACGAACACGCTACTCGGTACAATCCGCCCGAGCGGCCCACTGGACTCAAGGTGGTTGACGAGCGAACGTACGGCGACACGACACTCACGTTCTACCGGAAAGAGGAGGAAGGATGAGGATTGCAGTCTTCCCAGGCGGCTTCGATCCGGTGACGAACGGCCATCTGGACCTGGTCAAGCGCATGACTCACCTCTTCGATCGGGTCATCGTCGCCGTCGTCAAGGGGCGGGAAAAAGGTTCGCTCTTTTCGTGGGAAGAACGCATCGAAATGTTCCGCAAGGCGGTGGAGGACTTGCCGAACGTCGAGGTGGAGGGCTTCGACGGGATGACCGTCGATTTTGCTCGCCGGAAGGGAGCGGTCGCCATCGTGCGCGGAATCCGGGCGGTGAGCGACTTCGAGGCCGAATTCGACATGGCGCTCATGAACCGGAAGATGGCGCCGCACTTGGAGTCCGTGTACCTGATGGCAAGCCAGGACTTCCTGTACATCAGTGCCAGCCGTATCCGTGAGGTTGCCAGGCTCGGGTACGACGTGAAGGACCTCGTTCCTCCTCATGTTCGGACGGCTCTCCGGCGGCGATTCGGATACGAGGACTAAACGAACGGGCAATCCGTGGAGATTCTCGACCTCATCGATAGCCTCGAAGACCTCGTCATCCAGTCTCGTCGGCTGCCGGTGGGAGGAAACCTGGTCGTCGACCGGAAACGACTGCTCGACCTCATCGACCAGATGCGCCTGGCCATCCCCTCTGACCTTCGGGAAGCTGCTCGCATTCTGGAAGCCCGCGAGCAGATCATCGAAGAGGCGCGAGAATCAGGCGCGCGGATCATCGAAGAGGCGCGGCGAGAGCGGGAGCGGATCCTCGCGGAGAGCGACATCCTGCGTGAAGCGCAAGCGAGGAGCCAGCAAATGCTCCTCGAAGCCGAGCAACGTGCCCGGGAAACGATTGCCGAAGCCGACCGCCTCGCCGCTGCACATTTGAGCGAGGCAGCGGAGGCGGCCTCGAAGCAGCTCGACGACGCCGACCAGTACGCGCTGGAGGTGCTGCGGCGCTTGGAGCACCAGTTGCAGTCCTTCTTGGACTCCATTCGCACCAGCATCATGAACCTGCAAGAGCGCCGGTAGCACCCGTCTTTTCCCCCGCTTGAGAAACTGCCGTTCCTCCCTGTACGCTGGTGGCTACTAGGAAATTCACGCGCCGTAAGGGAGGAGAACGTGGCAAAGTTCAGCAAGATGCCTGCATCGCAAGCACCAGCTCCCACGAAGCAGACCGGCCGTCTCGCCGCGCGTATGCGCGAGTACGAGAACTACGTCAAGTCCGTCGGGGCCGATGAGGTCGGTCAACTCGTGCCGGAAGAAGGGGAATCGGCCCGTGGTTTGGTGCTGCGGTTGGCGCGGGCCGCGAAGCGGCTGAACATGACCGTCGAGACCTGGATCGACGACGGCAAGGTATACTTCCGCGTCCGCTAAGGACCACCCTGGGACGGAGCGCCCCGCTCTGCCAAGATCGGAGCGTGAGCGCTCCGTCCCTCGCTGGAAAGCTCCTCGTCGCTACCCCGAAGCTCCTCGACCCGAACTTCGTCCGTACGGTCGTCTTCCTCTGTTTCCACGACGAGCGGGGCGCGTTCGGTCTCGTCCTCAACCGGCCGCTGGAATCGGCTCCGGTTCGGGAACACCTGCCGGAGTGGAGCGAAGCTGCCGCGCATCCCGCGGTGATCTTCGTCGGAGGCCCGGTCGAGCCCAGCCACGCCTTCGGCCTGGCGCGGCTGCGGCCGACGGCCGAGGAACCTGAATCCGGCTGGACGCCGGTCGCCGACGGGCTCGGCATCGTCGACCTCTCCCGCCCGGCAGAGCTGCTCACCGCGGTCAGCGCGGTGCGCATCTTCTCCGGCTACAGCGGCTGGAGCGCGGGACAGCTCGAAGGGGAGATCGAAGAGGGCGCGTGGTTCGTCGTCGACCCAGTACCCGGGGACCCGTTCTCGGAACACCCCCAGTCGCTCTGGCGGGACGTCCTCCGCCGCCAACGAGGGGATCTGGCGCTCTTCGCCGACGCGCCGCTCGATCCGCGGGTGAACTGAGGCTCTTACCGGTCGTCGGCCGAGACGAGCGAGAACGAGGGCGCGGCGCGGGTTCGCGTCTGCGGGCGCGTTGGGAACTCCGCAGGCCTGGGAGCATCCTCTGCCGAGTCCGACACGGCGCGGGAATTCCCCGTCCCTGCCGAGCCTTCGCCGCCCGCGCGAGCACGAGGCGTGTCCTCGACGCCTGCCACGTCGAGCTGCGCGCGAATCTTCGCTCCCTCCTCCACGACGAGGCGGGCCGCCTTCACGGTGCCGGAGAGCTCGGCGCTCCCCGCGACGTACACCCTGCCCGTGCACGTGACGTCTCCGTCGAGCGTGCCCCGCACGAGGACCTCGCGCGCCTCGACCTTCGCCTTCACGCTTGCGCCCCGCTCCACGGTGAGCACGCCCCCGCACGAGATCTGCCCCGTAACCTGGCCCTCGATTCGCAGGTCCTGCTCGCTCTTGATGGTGCCTTCGAAGATGGAGCGAGCGTCTACGATGCTCGCCCTTCCGCCAGGCGACTCTGGGCGGGGCGATGGCTCGCGCTGTTCCGCCTCGGCAACCGCTGCGAGCACCGCGTCGACGTCCCGGGGTTCAGCCACGCGCCGCTCGCGAATTCGCTCGTCCACTTGCGCCTCCTTCTGCGTGCGCCGTAGTTGCATCGGTCACCTCCAGCGAGGTTGTAGGCGCACCCGCACCGTAGACACTCGCCGTCGGCTCTGTCCAGCACCACAGCGCAAAGATTGCGTCAATCGTGTCACTGCATCCCCCGAGCGGGAAGGTCACACGACGAAGTTCAAGAGCTTCCCGGGGACGTAGACGACCCGCCGGGGCTGCTTGCCATCGAGCGCCGCTCGCACGCGCTCGAGCTCCAGCGCGCGGGCGCGTGCTGCCTCCTCGGGCGCATCCGGTGCCAGCCGCACATGACCGCGAACCTTCCCGTTCACCTGCACGACGACCTCGACCTCCTCCTCGCCCACGAGCGCCGGGTCGTAGGCAGGCCAGCGCTGCAGGTGGATGCTGTACGGCTTGCCGAGCTTCTCCCACAGTTCCTCCGTGATGTGGGGCGCCAGCGGCGCGATGAGGAGGAGCATCGCCTCGATCGCCTCATTCCAGGCCGATCGATCGACCCGGCCCTTGCTGCGCAGCCGCTGCAGCTCGTTGCAGAACTCCATGTGGCGCGCGATGAGGGTGTTGAAGCGGAAGCCTTCGAGGTCCTCCGTGACGACCTTGATCGTGCGGTGCGTGGCACGCCGCAGGGCCTGCGTGTCCTCCGATTCGGCATCCTCGACCAGCTCAGGCGGCTCCGTGGCGAGCGACCAGATCCGCCGCAGCCAGCGAACGATGCCCTGCATGCCCGTCGGGTTGTACGGCCCGCCCAGCTCCCACGGGCCGATGAACATCAGCTGGCAGCGGAATGCATCGGCGCCGTACTGCTCGACCTGGTCATCCGGGGCGACGACGTTGCCGCGGCTCTTCGACATCCGGTTCCCGTCCGGGCCGAGGATCACGCCCTGGGTGAAGAGCCGCAGCATCGGCTCATCGCCTTTGACGATCCCCATGTCGCGCGCCGCCTTCCAGAAGAACCTGGTGTAGAGGAGGTGCATCGTGGCGTGCTCTGCGCCTCCCGTGTACTGGTCGACCGGCAGCCAGTACTCCGCCAGCTCGGGGGCGAACGGCGCCTTGTCGTTGCGGGGATCGATGTACCGCATCTGGTACCAGCTGGAGCAGATGAACGTGTCCATGGTGTCGGTCTCCCGCCGGCCCGGACGGCCGCACTGGGGACACGGCACGTTCACCCATTCGGGAAGCTTCGTGAGCGGCGACTGGCCCGTCGGCTCGAACTCGACCTTCTCCGGCAAGAGGACCGGCAAGTCGGACTCGGGCACCGGCACGGTGCCGCACTCGTCGCAGTAGATAATCGGGATTGGGGCGCCCCAGTACCGCTGCCGCGAAATCAGCCAGTCGCGGAGCCGGTACGTGACCGCCCGCTCGCCGATGCCGTGTCGCTCGGCGTACTCGATGACCGCCTCGATGGCCCGCTCTGCGGGCGTGCCGTCGAAGGGGCCGGAGTTGATCATCACGGTGCCTCGTTCGAAGGCCCGCTCGAGCGGCTTCGAGACGTCGATGTCGGGGTGATCGAAGACCGGGATGACCTCGAGCCCGTACTTTCGCGCGAACTCGAAGTCCCGCTCGTCGTGCGCCGGGACGGCCATGATAGCCCCGGTCCCGTACGTGATGAGAACGTAATCGGCGATCCAGATGGGGATGCGGCGCCCGTTGAAGGGGTTGATGGCGTACGTGCCCGTGAAGACGCCGGTCTTCTCCCGCTCCGTCGACATCCGCTCGATCTCGCTCACGCGGGAGGTCTGCACGCGGTACGCTTCGACGGCAGCGCGCTGCTCCGGCGTCGTGATGCGCTCCACGAGGTCGTGCTCCGGCGCGAGCACCATGAACGTGGCGCCGTACACGGTGTCGGGGCGGGTGGTGAAGACGCGAATCTTCTCCTCCACGCCCGGGACGTCGACCGGGAACTCCAGGTAGGCGCCCTCGGAGCGCCCGATCCAGTTCCGCTGCATCACCTTCACGTGCTCTGGCCAGTCGATCTTGGAGAAGTCGAGCAGCTCCTCGGCGTACTTCGTGATGCGGAAGAACCACTGCGTGAGGAAGCGCCGCTCGACGATGCTGTCGCAGCGCTCACACCGCCCGCCGATCACCTGCTCGTTGGCGAGCACGGTGCGGCACCCGGGGCACCAGTTCGCCAGGGCCCGATCCCGGTAGGCGAGACCGTGCTTGTAGAACTGGAGGAACCACCACTGCGTCCACTTGTAGTAGCCCGGGTCGCAGGTGATGATCTCCCGCTCCCAGTCGAAGCTGGCGCCCATCATGCGGAGCTGCTTCCGCATGCGCTCGATGTTCGCGTACGTCCACTCCTTCGGGTCGATGCCACGCTTGATGGCCGCGTTCTCGGCCGGCAGGCCGAAGGCGTCGAACCCCATGGGGAAGAGGACGTTGTACCCTTGCATGCGCCTGAAGCGAGCGTGGGCATCGGAGGGCGCCATCGCGTACCAGTGGCCCGTGTGGAGGTCGCCCGACGGGTAGGGGAACATGGTGAGCGCGTACCACTTCGGCCGAGGATCGAAGTCCTTCGCCGCGTAGATCCGGTCGGCCTCCCAGCGGCGCTGCCACTTCTCCTCGATCGCCCTCGGGTCGTACTGGTCGCTCACTGCTTCACCTCTCCCTCGCCGTCGCGCGGACTTCCAGGGGCCGGATACCTCCTGGCCTCCCGGTCTCGGATGGGACGCTGGGGCGCACTCGTACGGCGATCGTACCCGTTGCCCCGTGCAGGGTCACGATCCGGACGTGCCCGGGCCGTCCCGGTAGTGCGCCAGGAAGAGCGTCTCGAAGTTCCTCGCCCGCGAGCAGCTCGCGCAGGTCAGGTACCAGATCCACACCGCGTCAGGGGGGCGCCCGTACCGCTTCCGCGCCTCCTCGACGGTGGCCGCGAGCTCCCGCTTCATCGCTCCGAGCGGCGCAGGGACGAGCCGGGAGAAGGCGAAGCCGCCGGGCTGCCACACCGCGGGCGTGACAGGCGCGTCATCCGCGAGCTCCAGCAGCAGGGTCCGCGCCAGCCGCCCCGGTCCGAGGAGCACCATCGGCTCCTCAGCCACGGGCAGGCCGTGGCGGCGGGCCCGCTCCTCGAGGCCCCGCCATGCGCGATGGTAGGTCAACGGCACCCCGAAGGCGGACCATACCCTGCCCCGGAGGAACTTCGCACCGGACCAGTCCGACTCGACCTCGTGCCACTCTTCCGGGTCGAGCCGCGGGCAGGCGCAGTCCGGCTCCGGTTCGGTCTCCGGCCGGCTCCCGATGGGCCGCCCTCGATCATCGAGCGGGACGCGGCGAACCATCGTCCTCGAGGATACTCGATGCGGCGAGGGGCTACCGTGCCGCCTCTGCGATCCACGCGGCCGCGTACGGGCCGAGCTCCAACCACCCCTCTCCGAGGGCGACCGCTCCGTCATCCGAAGCGAGCACGACTTGCCCTGCCTCCGGGACAGGGACCGCTCGCGCGGCACCGGTCGTGTTGACGGCGACGACGATGCTCCGAGCTCCTTCCAGCCGCCGCCGGAAGGCCACGACACCCTCCGGCGCCTCGAGCAGCTCCAGCCTTCCGTGCCGCAACGCGCGCTCGCGCCGTCGCGCCCACACGGCTCGCCGGTACAGGTTCAGGATCGAGTCAGGCCGCCGATCCTGCGCCGCGACGGAGATCCCGGGCGGGCCGAACGGAAGCCATGGCTCGCCCGTCGTGAAGCCGCGTCCGGGACTTTCGTCCCAGAGCATGGGAGTGCGCGCGGCGTCGCGGCCCACGCTCCGTAGGCGGGCCGGGTCGAGCTGCCGCTCGGGCGGGATCTCCACGTCCGGCATCCCGAGCTCCTCACCGTAGTAGAGGAACACCGTCCCGCGAAGGCCCAGAAGGAGCAGCGCAGCGGCACGCGCGCGCTCCAACCCGTGCCCGTCGGCCCCGTGGCGTGAGACGAAGCGGGAGCGGTCGTGATTGTTCAGCACCCAACACGGTTCGGCGCCGGGAGGAAGCACGCGCTCCGCCTCGTCGAGAATCCGCCTGATCGCCGTCGCCTCCCAGGGCGTGTACCGCCGGCCGATGGGGGCGTGGATGAGCTGGAAGTTGAACGGCAGGTGCAGCCCATCGAGGCGCTCAGGGTCACCGTAGAAGCGCGCGATCTCCTCTGTGGTGCCGAAGACCTCCCCGACCGCGACCGTTCCCGGGAACTCGTCGAGCACTCGCCGGATTCCCTTCACCGCCTCGAAGACGTCGGGGTAGTTCCAGTCGTTCACCCCGAGCAGCCGGGGGCTCGTGGGATCCGAAGGGTCCCAGTCCGCGTTGGGAGGGTTGTCGGCGAGATCGGGATGCTTCATGAGCTTCCCGATGACGTCCATTCGGAACCCGTCGACACCGCGCCGCAGCCAGAATCGCAGCGTTTCGTGCATGGCTGCGACCACATCGGGGTTGCGCCAGTTCAGGTCTGGCTGCTCGGGAAGGAAGCTGTGCAGGTAGTACTGCCCGGTGCGCGCATCGAACGTCCAAGCCGGACCACCGAAAGCGGAGCGCCAGTTGTTCGGCGGGCCGCCGTCCGGCCTCGGATCGCGCCACACGTACCAGTCCCGCTTCGGGCTCTCCCGAGAGCTTCGCGACTCCACGAACCACGGGTGCTGGTCCGACGTATGGTTCGGCACCCAGTCGAGCAGGACGCGAATCCCGCGACGGTGGCACGCTGCGAGGAGCCGGTCGAAGGTCTCGAGATCGCCGAAGACCGGGTCGATGTCGCAGTAGTCGCTCACGTCGTAGCCGAAGTCGCGCATGGGCGAGCGGAAGATGGGGGAGAGCCAGATGGCGTCGATCCCGAGGGACCGCTCCGAACCGTCATTCAGGTAGTCGAGCCGCGCGATGATGCCCTGGAGATCGCCCACGCCGTCCCCGTCGCTGTCCTGGAACGAGCGGGGATAGATCTGGTAGATGACCGCGCCTCGCCACCACTCCCGTGGGCCGGCAACTCTTCCGGGTTCCACGCTGCGTTGATCCGCCATCGCTGAGCAAGATACGGAACCCGGGCTCCTGGAGCATCGTTGGATCGGGCAGGATGTGCCGGAGCGCAGCGCTCGCGCTGGCAGTGTGGATTGTGCTGGCAAGCGGGGCCGCAACCGCATGCTCGCCCCGCCGCCCGCAGGACGCGCAGCCCACGGGGCTGCCATCGAGCGAGCCCTCCGTGGCGGAGGTTCCCGTCCCGGTGCCTGACGGGCGAGCGTTCCTGTTCATGAGCGGCGAGGCGGGCGCCGACCGGCTCGTGGTGTGGGACCTGGGCCGCCGGAGGGTGCATGGGGAGGTCGAGCTGGGCGAGCCCTGGCACCGCCCCTACGTTTCCCTCGCCGGGGACACCCTGCTACTGATGTACGGCGACCGGATCGAGGTGAGCGCTCCGGTCGGGACTCCCCTCCGGGTTATCTGGCGCGCGCCGGATGACGTGAGCCCGAGCCGCGTCGCGTTGAGCCGCGACGGCGCGCTCGTGGCCATTGGCACGGTCGCACGCGGGGACGCGTATCGTGAGAACTCCTCGCTGCTCGTGGTTCGGGTCGCCGATGGCTCGCTCGTGGCCTCCTTCGGTCGCGAGCTCTTCGACCTCCTGGGTGCACCGCCTGCGCCGGTCGCGTGGCGAGAGGACGGACGAACGATCGACGTGCGGGCGTACCGGCAAGGTGGGCGCCACGGCCCGTCGGGGTGGGTTTCCCTCGACGGGCGGTACGGGCTCCACGGCGCGTGGTGGTGGGGTTCGGACCCGACCGGGCGTTACGTCGTTCTCGGCGAGCCGCACGGTCCCGCATGCCTGAGCGAGTTCGTCGTCGCCGACCGGGAGTTCCGACTCATCGATACGCGAGCGGGGACGGAGGTCTGGACGCTTCGGCTCAGGAACGAGCTGGGGATCGTGCGATCCGTCTCGCCGCACGGAGAGGTGCTCATGGAGCGTCACCTCGCTCCGGCCGGCAAGGAAGAGCGCCTTTGTCCTCAAACCGCAGAGCCGCCCACGCTCGCCATCTGGAACGGGGCGGCGTGGGAGCCCGTCGACGAGCCTCTCCGCGTCGAAGCATCGTGGCAGGGATGGCCCGAAGTGCGGCTGGAATGCCCGGAGGGAGCCTGGTGGCTCTGGTTCCAGCGGTGCGTGACCGCCGAAGGACCTTCCCCGCTGTACATCGACGGGACGTATGCCGGAGAGTACCGAGCCGTCGTTCCCGTCGGACTCCTCGATCCGAAGCCTGGGAGGCGATCATGGCTACGGTGATGTCAGGGCGCGACGCTATCGTGCCGCTCCTGCGAGCGCGCGTTTCCCTCCGACGACTGCTGACGGCGAGAGCTGGCGCCTCACGAAAGAGACGCGCGGCGCCGTTGATTGCCGCGGTGGGAGCGCTGCTGGTGCTCACCGCCTGCTCAGGCCGCTCCCAGCCGGCAGTCGACGAGCCGGGAGCCACGCTAACGGTGGCTCCGGCGGTCGCCGTCTCGCCCACCACGACCAGGGACACGCCGGAGCGACTTCTCGTGTTCGTGGAGCATGGTCCGGAACAGCATAAGCTGCTGGTCTGGGACCTCAACCGCTGGAAACTCGTTCGAACGCTGGACCTGAGCGGGCCCGACTCCCCCGGCAGCGCCCAGCTGGTCGGCGGTTCGCTGCTCCTCGTCTCGAGCCGCCGCGTCGAAGAAGAGGCGATCGACGGCACCAGCCGCCGCACGCTATGGGAGGGAGAACCGGACCAGGTCGTCACGCAGGTTGCGCCCAGCCCGGACGGGAGGCTCGTCGCTATCGGGGTCGAGGGCCGCGACATCTTCGACCTCACGCGGGCACGGCTCTTCATTGTGAGACGGTCCGACGGCGCCGTGGTGCGAGAGTTCGGGCAGGAGGTCGCCGGCCTCCTTGGAGCTGCGCCAGGTCCGGTGGCGTGGATGACCCAGAAGGACGCCCTCGTCGTTCTCGGGTACTCCCATCGCGACGGCCCCGGGGTCTACGCCCTGGTCGAGCTCGATGGGACAGTTCGCAAGCTCGAGGGGACGTTCCTCGTGCTTTCGAGCGACGGCTCGGTCGCGGCGGAGGCGGACAGTCTCGTCCCGGGCTGCGAGGGCCCCGTCATCGCCGCGCAGACGATCCACTTCAGGGACGTCGCCACCGGCCGGGTGCTCTCCTCCCTCGGAGCCGCGAACGAGGCGTACGCACCGGTCGCGGTCGGGCCGTCGGGTGCGGCCGTGCTGCGCGCGGCCGCGCTGAGCGGCGACTCCGGTGCTACCTGCGCGACCTATTCGTCCCCGCCAGAGTACCGCTACTGGGATGGCGTAGCGCTCGCCACGATCGACGACCCTCGCCCCATTCTCCGCCGATGGGCAGGGCTGACCGTCGACGTGCGCATGGACTGCCCCGTCGACGGCGATGAACGGCCGGAATCCCTGCACTTCCTGGGGTGCTGGTCGACCACCGCTCCCGGCGGGCTGTTCGCGGACGGCCGCTCGCTCGGGTGGTACCGGGCTGTGGAAGTCCTCGGAGTCGTCGAGGCCGGAGACTGACCGTCAGCTCAGGCTGCGGTTCGCTCCCGCCAGGCCCGTTCGAACGCCTCCACGAGCTCGGGATGTGCCTCCAGGGCCGCCCGGCCGATGAAGGAGAGGGAGTCGACCCGCCGGTGCTCCCGGTACAGGTGGCGAATCCAGAGCTCCCCGAGGACCTCGGCCGCGCGCTCCCGGAACTCGTCCGTAGCCTCGACACCGAGCCGTTCGGCGAGCCATTCCGCAGCGGGGTCGTTCAGGATCACCGCCGCTTCCTTGTCGGGGAGGTTCGGCCGGACGACGAGGAAGTTGGCGAGCTTCCCGCCCATGATCTCCTCGGCGCCCTGGCCGGGCCCCTCGTACATGATCTCCAGCTCGGACGCCGCCTCGGGTGCCTGTACCATCAGCCCGTCTCCTGCTCCTGTGGAGTCGCGATTTTCAACGGCTCGGAGATGTCCCCGAGCAGCTGGGCGCTCGCCTGGACGCGCGCCGGAAGGCCCCAGATGGTGATGAAGCCAACCGCTGCGGACTGGTCGAAGCGGTCGCCGCGATCGTAGGTGGCGAGCGCTCGGTCGTACAAGGGCCGCTCGGCCCGGCGGCCTACGACCATCGCCTGTCCCGGCTGGAGCTTCACCCGCACCACGCCCGTCACGTACCGCTGCGTGCTGGCGACGTAGGCGGCGATGTCCTGATGGTGGGCCGTGAACCAGAGCCCGTTGTAGATGAGCTCCGCGTACTCCTGCGCGATGTACCGCTTCAGCTTCAGCTGCTGCTTGGAGAGCGTCATCGACTCCAGCGCGCGATGCGCGGCATGCAGGATCACGGCGGCCGGCGCTTCGTACAGCTCCCGGCTCTTGATCCCTACGAGCCGGTCCTCGATGTGGTCGATGCGCCCCACGCCGTATCGGCCGCCGAGGGCATTGAGCCGCTCCACGAGCTCCACCGGGGGCAGCACCTCTCCGTCGAGCGCCACGGGGATGCCCCGTTCGAAGCGGATCTCCACGTAGGTGGGCTCGCGCGGCGCCTCGCTGGGGTCCCGCGTCCACTCGTACGCCTCCGGCGGCGGCTCCTGCCAGGGGTCTTCGAGCACCCCGGCCTCGGCGCTCCGCCCCCAGAGGTTCTCGTCGATGCTGAAGGGTCCCTTCTCCCCCCACGGAATATCGACCCCGTGCTCGCGCAGGTAGGCGATCTGCGCTTCCCTCGCCATCGCCCGCTCCCGCGTGGGCGCGATGATCTCGAGGGTGGGGTCGAGCGTCTTAATCGCCACGTCGAAGCGGACCTGGTCGTTCCCCTTCCCGGTGCAGCCGTGCGCGACGGCCACCGCTCCCTCCTCGTGCGCGGCATCGACGAGCAGCTTCGCCATCAGCGGCCGCGCGAGGGCCGTGGCCAGCGGATACGCGTCCTGGTACACGGCGCCCGCCGCCAGCGCCGGGAAGGCGAAGTAACGGAGGAACTCGTCGCGTGCGTCGACGATGCGGACGGCTGCCGCGCCCGCCGCCATCGCTCGCGACTCGATGACCGGCTGTTCCCGGCTGCGCCCGAGGTCGATGTTGAGCGCGACGACCCGGTAGCCGCGCTCGTGGGTCAGCCAGGTAATCGCCCACGTCGTGTCCAGTCCTCCCGAGTAGGCGAGAACGACCGTCTTCCGTTCGGACACGCTGCTACCCTTTCGCGGTCTGCTGTGCTTGCAGTATCGCCCGGCCTGGCGCAGCAGGAAACTGCGGCCGTAGTGGCAGGGACCGGACGGGCGGAGAGAGGCCGCCGAGCGTTGGGGCAAGCCTCGTGACGGGGGGCGAAGCTACCGCGGCAGCCCGCGGACGGCCCCCAGCGCTGCCGCCGTGCTGACGAGCGCAGCGGACAGGAGCGCGAAGGCGGCGACGCCGATCCCCGCGACCGGCCAGAGATCCGACCCGCTGACGGCGCCGCCGGCCGCCGAGATGATCGCCGCGAAGAACGCGAACAACCCGCTGCCGGCCAGCCACGGGCCCGCGGCTTCGTGCGCCACCCTCCACCGCTCGTCGGTCGCAAGCGTCGCCGGGAGCCGGATCCCCACCCAGTGGTTCCGCGGCAATCGCCCCTGCCAGCCCAGGTAGCCGATCCCCGCGACGAGCAGCGACGCGACCGCCATCACCACGACCGCGGACAGCATGGCGCCCGTCACGCGCCGCCCACCACCGCCTCCAGCGCCCGCTCCAGGATCTCGCACGCCTCGTCGAGCTCCTCGTCCGTGACCGTGAGCGGCGGGAGCATCCGCACCGCGTTCGGTCGAACGTTGTTGACGAGGAGCCCGCGCTCCCGGGCCGCGTTTGTCACCTCGGCAGCGATGTCGCGCGTGAGCTGCACCGCCACCATCAGCCCCCGGCCGCGGACCCCCGCGACGAGTGGATGGCGGTCTTCCAGCGAACGCAGCGCGCTCATCAGCCGCTCGCCGGCGCTGCGGGCCCGCTCCACCAGGCCGTGCTCGAGGATGTACCGCACGGTCGCGACCCCTGCAGCGCAGGCGAGCGGGTTGCCGCCGAAGGTGGTGCCGTGGTCTCCCGGCACGAGGTGGCGAGCGATCTCCTCGCGCGCGATGACGGCACCGACGGGCACGCCCCCGGCAAGGCCCTTGGCGAGGCAGACGACGTCCGGACGGACGCCCTCCTGCTCGAAGGCGAAGAACGTGCCGGTGCGGCCATTGCCCGTCTGGATCTCGTCCAGGATGAAAAGGAGGCCTCGCTCGCGGCACCAGCGCTCGACTTCCTTCAAGTACCCGGGCGCGGGCATGTTCACGCCGCCCTCGCCCTGGATCGGCTCCAGGAGCACTGCCACGGTCCGCTCGCTCGTTGCCTCGCGGATCGCCTCGACGTCGTTCCAGGGGACATGCACGAAGCCGGGCGGGAGCGGCTCGAACGGCTCCCGGTACCGTGGCGTGCCCGTGGCAGCGAGGGCGCCGAGGGTGCGGCCGTGGAACCCGTCGGCCGCGGAGATGATCTCGTACGCGCCGCCCCGCGTGTCTCGCCCCCAGCGGCGGGCGAGCTTGATCGCCGCCTCCACGGCCTCGGTGCCGGAGTTGCAGAAGAACACCCGATCGAGGCCGGAGAGCTCGACGAGCAACTTCGCGAGCTCGATCATCGGGGTCGTGTAGTACAGGTTCGAGACATGGATGAGCTCGGCGGCCTGGCGTCGCAGCGCCTCGACGACGGCGGGATGGCTGTGTCCGAGGACGTTCACAGCGAGCCCGCCGACGAAATCGAGGTAGCTGCGTCCCTCGGTGTCCCAGACGCGGGTTCCTTCGCCGCGCACGAGAACCACCGGCTGGCGCCCGTAGTTCTGGAAGAGGTAGCGGGACTCCTCAGCGATCCAATCCGTCACGATTCGAACGACCCCTCTCGTGCCTGCGGCGGCGATCCTACCGGACCGGGACGGGAAAGCGCGTCCCGCGCGCCTCTGCGTCGAGGATCGCTCGCGGCTGCGCGCCGTTGAGGATGCGTGCGGGGACGCCGCGCTCGACGGCGTGCAGGCAGGCTCGCACCTTCGGAATCATGCCGCCGGAGATGACTCCGCGCTCAATGAGCTCTGCGCACCGGGAAGGCGTGAGCTCGGGCAGCACCTGCCCGTCCTCCCCCCGCACGCCATCGACGTCGGTGAGGAAGTAGACCGCACGCGCCCGCAACGCTCCTGCCACGTCGCCGGCGACGGTATCCGCGTTCACGTTCACGAGCACGTCGTGGCCCGGCGTGATGCTGACCCCGATCGGCGCGAGCACCGGCACGAAACCGCCGGCGAGCAGGTGCTCCAGCAGGCCTGCATCGATCTGCTCGGGTTCGCCAACGTACCCGAGGCTGGGGTCGGCGATGCGGCACCGCACGATGCGGGCATCGGCCCCGCACAGCCCGACCGCCGCCACCCCGCGCTCCGTCAGCGCCGCCACGATGCGCTTGTTCACGAGGCCCGCGAGGGCGCCCACGACGACCGGAAGGGAGTCCGCGTCGGTCACCCGCAATCCCTGCTGGAAACGGGTGGGGATGCTCATCCGGCGCAGCCACTCGCTCGCCTCGGCGCCGCCGCCATGGACGACGACGACCGTATCGCCGCGGCGGACGAGCTCGGCGATGTCGTCGAACGTCGTGTCCGCCGATCCCAGGGTGCTCCCGCCGACTTTGATGACCAGGGGCGCGCTCATGTGTGGTAGTCCGCGTTGATGGAAACGTATTCGGCGCTGAGGTCGCACCCCCAGCCGGTGGCCTGGGCCGTGCCGGCGCCCAGGTCGACGGTGATGGTGACGTGGTCCCCGCGCATCGCCTCCGCGACGCGCTCCAGGTCACAGGAGGCGGGCATCCCGCCGGTGAAGACGCGGGTGCCGCAGATGGAGACGCTCACCGCGCGTTCCTCGAACGAAACCCCGGAGCGGCCGATAACGGCGACGATGCGCCCCCAGTTCGGGTCCGACCCGTGTACCGCCGACTTGAGCAGGTACGAGGTGGTCAGCAGCCGGACGAGGTGGCGAGCCTCCGCCTCGTTCGCCGCGCCCGTCACCGTTACCTCCATGAGCTTCGTGGCGCCCTCCCCGTCGCGGGCAATCGCTTTCGCGAGTTCCACGCAGAGCGCCTCCAGCGCAGCCTGGAACGGCTCAGCCCAGCCGCTCTCTTCGTCGATGGGCTCTCCGCCGGCGACGCCGTTCGCGAGGAGCACGACGGTGTCGCTCGGGCTCGTGTCGCCGTCGACCGAAACGAGGTTGAACGACCGGTCCACGGCTGCACGAAGCGCGCGCTGGAGGAACCCCGCCTCGACGGGTGCGTCGGTCGTGAGGAAGGCGAGCATCGTCGCCATGTTCGGGTGGATCATCCCCGCTCCCTTCGCGCAGCCGCCGAGGAGGTACGGGCCGAACGACACCGAGCCGTGCTTCGGGCGGGTGTCCGTGGTCATGATCGCGCGGGCGAACGCCTCGCCCCCGTGGGCCGACAGATACACGTTCGGGAGCGCCGACTCGATCTTGGCCAGCGGGAGGTACTCCCCGATCACGCCGGTGCTGCAGACCACCACGTCCTCGGGCCGAATGCCCAGCCGCGAGGCGGCCAGCTCGGCGAAGCGCCGCGCGTCCGCAATGCCGCGCTCGCCCGTACCCGCGTTCGCCACGCCGCTGTTGACGACCACGGCCTGAGCACGCTGGTCGCGCAGATGCTCCCGGTCGAGGGTCACCGCGGCAGCGCAGAAGCGGCTCGTCGTGAAGACCGCCGCCGCCGTGCACGGGGCCTCGGAGTAGAGAAGTGCCAGGTCGAGCTTTCCCTCCCCGTACGACTTGATGCCCGCGTACGTGGCGCCGGCGAGAAAGCCGCGAGGCGTGGTCACTCCTCCGCGGGGTTCGACGATGACGCTCATGGGAAGAGCGGCGCCCCTTCCAGCCCCATCGTCTCGGGGAGGCCGAACATCACGTTCATGTTCTGAATCGCCTGGCCCGCGGCGCCCTTCCCGAGATTGTCGAGCACGCCGATCGCCACAAGGACCCCGTTCCGCTCGTCTACGACGGGATGCACCAGGCAGAGGTTGCTCCCAAGCGTATGTTTCGTGTGCGGCGGGCGGGGGCTGACCAGCACGAAGGGCTCGTCGGCGTACCGCTCCCGGTAGAGGGCGAGCACTTCCTCCTGCGAGACCGGGCGCGCCAGGGGCGCGAAGCAGGTGGCGTGGATGCCGCGAGTCATGGGAACGAGGTGCGGCACGAACGTCACCGCCACCTCGCATTCCGCCAGCCGGGAGAGCTCCTGCGCAATCTCCGGCTGGTGGTTGTGGTTCGCGACCCGGTAGGCGGAGACGTCCTCGTTCACCTCGCTGAAGTTGAATCCGCCGCCGGTCCCGCGGCCGGCGCCCGAGATTCCCGACTTGGCATCGACGAACACCCGAGGCCCGATGACCCCGGCCTCCATGGCCGGGGCGAGTGCGAGGAGCGAGGCCGCCGGGTAGCATCCCGGGTTTGCGACGAGGCGCGCCTCGCGCACCGCATCCCGGTGGAGCTCGGTGAGGCCATATACGGCCGTGGGGAGCGCCTCGGGAGCCGGGTGCGGCTTCCCGTACCACTGCTCGAAGCTCGCGGGATCCCGCAGGCGGAAGTCCGCCGCGACGTCAATCACGCGAACCCCCGAGCGGAGAAAGGGGACGCACGCCTCGGCGCTCGCCGCGGTCGGCAGGGCGGAGATCACCACGTCGACGTCCGCGTCCAGCTCTGCCGAGATGACGAAGTCGCCGTACGCCGACAGGTGGGGAAAGGCCTCGCCGAGCCTCTGCCCGGCGAGCGAGCGCCCGGTGGCCGCCACGAGCTGCGCCTCAGGGTGGTTGAGGAGAAGCCGCGCGAGCTCGATTCCCGCGTACCCGGTGACGTTCAGGATGCCAACACGGATGGTCACCCGAACATTGTGAAGCGTGGCTTGCGAGCGTTCCACAGCGAAACACGCCGCGCTCGTACAATGCCCCTGATGCGTGCGATCGACCTCCACTTCATCGGCAGCGGAAACGCCTTCGCCCCGGGCGGTCTCTGCTGGAACGGGTTCGTCGTCAACGGGCGCTTTCTCTTCGAGGCGCCGCCGCAGGCGCTGATGGCGCTGAACCGCTTCGGTCAGGACCCGAACCGGATGGAAGCGGTCCTCATCAGCCATCACCACGGGGACCACTTCCTCGGGCTCCCGTTCCTGCTCCTGCACTGGAAGTACCGGCAACGGAGGACGCCGGCCCACATCATCGGCCCGCCGGGGACGCGGGAGCTCGCGTCGGCGATCGCCGAGCGGGTCTTCCCGGGCGTCTTCGAAAGCGACGTCGAGCTCATCTGGCATGAGCTGCGCCCCGGCGAGCGGGTCTCCATCGGCGACGCGACCTTCGAGGCGTACCCGATGCGGCACGACGAGCGGTTGCAGTTCAACCTTGGCTACCTCGCGTCGCTCGAAGGCCGGCGTCTCGCGTACACGGGGGACACGGCGTGGTGCGAAGCGGTGGAGGACCTGGCCAAGGCGGCGGATGTCTTCGTGGCGGAGTGCGCGAGCCGAGACCAGCGCATCCCCATCCACATGAACCTGGTCGATGACATGCCCCGGCTCCGCGCGACCCTCTCGCCGACGACGCCGCTCCTGCTGACGCACCTGGATGCCGACATCCGGGACACAGAGCTCCCCAACAGCTTCGTGGCGCGGGACGACGCCCATTTCGTGTTCTGACTCGGCGTTATGTCGACGATGCTCGCTTGACAATCGACGAACAATTATCGGGGGAGACGGGGTGGGAGAGGCGTTCGAACTGGTGCTGTGGAGCAGCGACGTCCCGGCGCTCGTGGGCTTTCTCGAACAGGTGATCGGCGCGAGGGTGGCGGAGCAGTTCCCCGGATTCGCAGACGTGCGGGTGGACGGGTTCCGCATCCAGGTGCATGCCGATGAGGCGTACCGCGGGCACCCCTGGTATGAGAGCCTCGCGCGGGAGGGGGTCGCCCGCGGGATCGGCTGCGAGCTCCGCTTCCGGGTGGAGGACGTCTTCGCGGCGTACCGTCGCGCCCTGGCGGCCGGGGCCGTGCCGGTGCAGCCTCCCTACGAGCTCGACGCAGCGCTAGAATCGGTGCTGGTGGGCCCAGACGGCTACCTCTTCACGCTCTGGGCGCCGCGCAGTCATTCCTGAGACGTCGCATCGAGGATTTCGAAGGCTGCTATTGCCACGAGCAGTGGCAGCCGGCGCTGCGATCTGTCATCATTGTTTGTGAAAGCGAGAACATTCACAACTCCGCAAAGGGGGCAGTCGAAATGTACGCAGTAGCACCGCCGTATCCGCTCCTCGGCGCCGAGCCGAGCGTGCTGGCGAAGCACCGCGAGGAGGCCGCTGCGCAGCGGCGCTCGCGACGGGCTCAGCGCCGTGAGCGTGTTTGGCCTCCCGTCGACGTCAACCGCCTGCGCGCCGAGCTCGACGCCAAGCTCGTCGACTTCCGCTGGCTCATCTAAGCCGCACCTCTCCGAGCCCGAAGAGCGCTGACGGCCGCTGGCAGCGGCCGTCAGCGCGTTTTCCCCGCTACTCGAACCGCAGTGCCTCCGCGGGCGCCACGCCCGCCGCTCCCCGCGCCGGCAGGATGGTCATCACCATCGACGATGCAAAGGCGATGACGAAGAGGGTCGCGAGGTTCAGCCAGGGCATTGCAAAGCCTCGTCCCACCGCCTCCTCCCCAGTGCCGCCGGAGGTGAAGAGCACCCAGGAGAAGAGCACCCCGAGGACGCCGCCCATGCCGATGCCGGACAGGGCGACGAACGCGGACTCGAGGAGGAACGTCCAGGACACGAGCGAGCGGCGGAACCCGATCGCCCGCAGGATGCCGATCTGCTGCCGGCGCTCAACGACGGCCCGGATGGCGATGACCCCCAGCGCGGCGATGCCGACGACGAGGCCGAGACCGAGGAACCCCTGGAAGAGCGTGAGGAAGCCCGCCTGGGCAGCCCGCTGCTCGTCGAGCAGTTCGGGCAGCGACTCCGCCGAAACGGTCAGCAAGGCGGACTCGATCCGCTTGGCCGCCTCCTCCGGGCCGGCGCCGCGACCGAGCCGCACGAAGTACGTCTCCCCCCGCACGTCCGCGAACACCTGCTCGAAGGTCTGGAGGTGGATGAAGATGCCGGGGAAGAAGACCGCCGCCGCGTCATCCACGACGCCGATCACCTTCACACGCGCCTCCCGCCCGCTACCCGGGTCGTGCAGCACGAGCTCGAAGGGCTCGAAACCGTTCTCGAGCTCCAGGCCGAGATGGAGCAGGTCCTCTGGCACCCCGAACCCGCCTGCCCCCGTCAGCGCCGTCTGGTCGACGACGGCCAGGCTCGGGTCCTCGGTCATCGCCTCCCACACCTCGCGTCCGGAGCCGTACCCCGCAGCGCGCGTCTTCACCTCCAGCTCGGTCGCGTGTAAGAAGCCATCGTCGACGCCCAGGAAGGAGTAGCGGTAGAGCGTCTCCTCTTCCGGCCTACGCACTTGCGCCTCGCTTGCGTCGGCCCTCCGCACGAGGCCGACCGCGTCGATGGGCAAGTCCTCGACGCCTGCCTCCCGCAGCGCGGCCGAAAGGTCGCCGATGGGGTTGTTCTCGTTCACGAGAACCATCACGTCCCACCCGCCGCGAGCGTCGTCGCTGAGAAAGATGCGCTCGAAGTTCTCCGTCAGGGTCGCCATCACGACGAGCGCGAAAACGATGAGGCCGATCATCGCGACCGTGAGCCCGGTTCGCATGCGGCTGGTGAGCGGGTACGTGATCGCGATGCGGACGGCCGGAAGGAGCGAGCGAGCGCGGCCCGCCGCCCGCGCCAGCAGCGGTACCACGAGGTCGGCGTTGTAGACGACGAGGAAGGTGCCCGCGGTGATGAGCACGAGCCCGCTCAGGAAGAACATCTCCACGTCGCCGCTCAGCTCCCCCGTGATGCGGTCGAACACCCCCGTTGGCCAGCTCATCCAGAAGGCGAGCAGCGCAAGCGAGACGGTCGTGAAGACGGCCCGCTCGTGGTAACGGAAGTACCGCAGCGCGGCCGCCACCCAGAGCCCCACCAGGGACACGCCCGCGCCGAAGGGGAACGCGAGTCCCTCCCGAAGCCCCCACTCGAAGAGCAGCGCGGAGAGGGTGAGCCCCACCGTGGCGAAGCCGACGGCCCACGGGATGGGCTTCCGGACGTCCTGCAGGGCGACGAGGATCACCCCGAGGGGTGGAACGAGGATCCCCAGGAGCACGACCCACCACGGCATGCTTCGGGGCCGCCGTTCACGGGCGACCCAGGTGAGCAGCACCGCGAGCGCGTACGGCGGCGCCGTGATGCCCCACCAGAAGGGCCAGAGCGGTAGCCGCTCCCCTTCGAGCCGCTCGGCGCGCGGGAGGGCGAAGTTCGCGCCCCGGAGGACGAAGAGGAAGGGTCCGACGAGGCCAGCGACGACCGCGAGCACGGTCCACGGGAGGAGAACCGGCAGCCGGATGGCCGCGACCACGCCGATGACGAGGAACCCGCCCGCCACCAGCGCGTTCAGCGTTCCCCGCAAGAACCCGAACCAGGTTGCCTCTTCGGGGTTGAGCGGCCGGGACTCCGGCACGTCGCGGATGGCGGCGGTGATGTTCAGGCGCGCGGCCCGCGCGGCGGCGCTGGAGATGACGAGGAAGGTGGCGAGAACGCCCACGCAGAAGGCCACGAGCAAACTGCGAGCCGTGATGGAGAACTCGAGGACGACCCCGAGACCGGCCTCGGCGAACGAGTTGATGATGGCGATCATCGCCACGGTGACTGCCACGCCCAGCCCGAGGCCCACGAGCGCGGCCGCGAGGTCGTACCCCATCCCCTCGGCGAGGAACGCCTCCACGAGGTGGCGCCGGCGCGCCCCGACGGCGCGCGCGATCCCCATCTCCGGTTTCCGCTCCGCGGCGAGGAGGATGAAGATGAGAAAGATGAGCAAGACGCCGGCAGCGATGGAGAAAGCGCCGAACATCATGAAGAAGGTCGTGAAGAAGCTCCCCGCCAGGTTCGCCAGCTCCAGGAGCTGCTCCTTGAGCGGGACGACCTCGTACGGCTGGCCGGCCAGCGCCGCCTCGAGCTTCTCCACCGCCGCAGGGGAGTACTTGACGCCGTCACGCACTCCTCCCCTCGTGCTGACAACGATCGTCCCCACGTCCCCTTCGTAGCCGGTGAGCCCGGCAATGAACTCGTACTCGGCCGCAAACCCGGGAGTCCCCGCCGCGTCCGGCTGGACGATCCCGGTCATCCACGAGGTCGGCCCAATCGCCTTCACCACCACCTCGACCGGCTGCCCCTCGTAGAAGAGCAGCAGCCGATCACCGGGGACCGCGTCGAGCGCGTCCGCCAGGTCTTCGTTGATGACCACCTCGTTCCCTTGGAGCCGGATCACGTTCCCGTCGAGATTGCGCAGGCCGCCGAAGGCGTCGGCTTCGACGGTCGGGAACGCCATCGACCACGCGAACGGCTCGTTCAGGCGCGTGCGCGGGTTGACGACCACGAACGGCTGGCGAATCGTGCCCAGGATGCCCTCGATGTCCGGGTCGTCCGCGAACCTCTGGCGGAGCTCCTCGACGACGGAAAGGGGGATGCGCCGGGCCTCCAGTGGCGCGGGGTGCTCCTCCTCATCCCAAACCACGAGGATGTCCGTCTCGCCCGCCAGGCGGTACACGTCCCGCGTCACACCGTTGGCCACCGTGTCGCCGGTGCCGAGGGCGGCCGTCATGATGACGGTCGCCAGCATGAGGCCGAAGACGATGAGCGCGGTCTGCAGGCGGCGTCGCGCGAGGTTCCGCAACCCGTAGCGGAACATCACCGGATTCCGCCAGTAGGTCCAAGCCATGAACAGGAAGACGGCTACCGTCGAGGCGCCTACGACGAGCGCGATGCCGCTCATGGGGATGCCGAAGAACTCATCCATCCGAGCGGCCCCCGGCCGGCCTCGCCGCGGCGAGGTCGTGCAGCAACTCCTCGCGCAGGATCTCGCCGTCGGCCATGTGCACGATGCGATGGCAGCGTGAAGCGACAGCGGGATCGTGGGTCACGATGACGTAGGTGAGGCCGTGGGTCCGGTTCAGCTCGACCATGAGGTCCATCACCTCTGCCGCGTTCTTCGAGTCGAGCGCCCCGGTCGGCTCGTCCGCCCAGACGATGGCCGGGCGATTGACGAGGGCCCTCGCGACCGTCACCCGCTGCCGCTGCCCGCCGGAAAGCTGGTTCGGCCGGTGGTGCGCGAACTCCCGCAGGCCCACTCGCTCGAGAGCCTCGAGGGCGCGCACCCGAGCCTCGCGGGGCCGAACCCCGGCCACGATGAGGGGAAGCTCCACGTTCTCGACCGCGCTGAGCACCGGCAGCAGGTTGTACGTCTGGAAGATGAACCCCATGTTCCGCGCGCGCAGGTCGGTGCGGCGGTCGTCCGACATGCGAGAGATGTCGACCCCGTCGATGAGCACCGTCCCGGCGTCGAACTCATCGAGGCCGGAGAGACAGTTCAGGAGCGTCGTCTTTCCGCAGCCGGAGGAGCCCATCACGGCGACCATCTCTCCGCGCCGCACGCGCAGGGAGACCCCCCGCAGGGCGTGAACCGCCACGGTTCCCGTCCGGTACGTCTTCTGCACCTCACGCGCTTCGATCACGAACTCGCCCGCGGCTGATTCCGCCACTTCCGTTCCTCCTCGAATGCGTTCGTCCCCGACGCCCAGCCTGCAGCCAGGCTACCGAAGAGGGGGCCTCCGGGAAACGAAGATGCGCGCAGGCCGCAAAGCCGCGAGAATCGTGGGCGAGAAGGACCCCCACTCCAAGGAGGACGAGCCGATGGCCGAAGTCCAGGCGCAGGACCCGGAGAAGCCCCCGATCCGCGACCAGGTGCAGCCGGACTTCCCCTGGGTGCACGTGATCATCGCCGCCTCCCTCGGGCTCGCCGCGATCCTCGGCGGCGTGATCGCCGGTCTCCTGGTTCGAGCGTAGCTCCGCCGACGATTCGTCATAGAACGACCGTCGGTGGCTCGGAGCCGCGCGGCCACGTGTATCATTCGCGCATGGAGCCACAGCGCGTCACCGTTCTCGCACCTGGGTGCCAAGTGCTCCTCCGCGCGACGAAGTACGACGGCAGCCCGCACTGGATCCAGCCGTTCACGGTGCTCTCCGACGACGGCAACCTGCTCATCACCCGCTACCGGGCGAAGACGCCGATCTTCACGAGCCGGGGCGAGTTCCGATCGCCGTACGACAGCACCGTCTACTTCTGGCGAGACCGCTGGTACAACGTCTTCCGTCTCGCCCGCCCCGGATGCGAGCTCTCGCTCTGGTACTGCAACGTGACGACCCCGCCGGTGGTGCGCGCAGGGACCATCGAGTACGTCGACCTCGACCTCGATGTAGCCGTCCGGCCGGACGGGTGCATTCGGATTCTGGACGAGGACGAATTCGAGGAGCACCGCCGGCGGTACGGCTACCCCCCCGAGGTGGTGGAGCGGGCTCGGCGCGCCGCCGAGGAGGTGGCCGAGCTCGCTCGCCAGCGCGCCTTCCCCTTCAGCGAGGGCTGAGTCAACGGCTGTCCCGTGGGGAACGAGGGCGGTAGGCTAGGAACTCCGATGGTACCCGCACGAGAGATCCGCCAGCACTTGGAGCACCTCGTCGAGTCCGCCGTGCGCGAAGCCGTGGCGGCGGGCGAGCTTCCGGACGTCGCCTATCCCGCCGCGGCCATCGAGCGGCCGAAGGACCCGAGCCACGGCGACTTCGCCAGCACCATCGCCCTGCGGATGGCGCGGGCGGCGATGCGGCGCCCGCTCGACATCGCCGAGGTCCTGGTTCGCCACCTCCCGCACGACCCGGCGATCGAACCCCCGACCGTGGCGCCGCCGGGGTTCATCAACTTCAGGCTTTCGTCCCGCTACCTCCAGCGACAGGTCGACGCCATCCTCGAGGAGGGTCCGGCGTTCGCGAACCTGGGCCTCGGGCGCGGGAAACGGGCCCAGGTCGAGTTCGTTTCCGCGAACCCCACCGGGCCGCTGCACGTCGGCAACGGGCGAGGCGCCGCCATCGGCGATGCCCTGGCAGCTACCCTCACCGCCGCCGGATACGAGGTCGAGCGCGAGTACTACATCAACGACGCCGGAACCCAGACCGACACCTTCGCGGAGACGCTGTACGCGCGCTACCAGCAGCTCTTCGGCCGGGACGTCGACATCCCCCCGGACGGCTACCCGGGGGAGTACATGGTCGAGCTGGCGGAGGAGCTGCGCCGGGAGTTTGGCGACCGCCTCCTCCGCGAGCCGGGAGCCCCGCCCCCTCCGGAGGTGCGAGAGCGCGGGATCGCCCTCATGGTCGAGCGCATCCGGCACACGCTCGAGCGCTTCGGCGTTCGCTACGACCGCTGGTACAGCGAGCGCTCGCTCTACGAGCCTGACGGGCCGTACGAGCGCGCCATGGAGCTCCTCCAGGAGCAAGGTTTCCTCGTCCAGCGGGAAGGAGCGACCTGGTTCGTCTCGTCCGAACTCGGCGAGAGCAAGGACAACGTGGTCGTCCGCTCCGACGGACGGCCGACGTACTACGCCAGCGACATCGCCTATCACTACGACAAGTTCGTCCTGCGGGGCTTCGACCTCGTCATCGACGTGTGGGGCGCCGACCACCACGGCCACGTGTCCCGGGTGAAGACCGCCGTGGCAGCGCTCGGCGTCGATCCGGAGCGGCTCCACATCCTCCTCTACCAGCTCGTCACGCTGAAGCGGGGCGGCGAGGTGGTGCGCCTCTCGAAGCGCGGGGGCGACATCATCACGCTGGACGAGCTCCTGGACGAAGTGGGCAAGGACGCGGCACGGTTCTTCTTCCTCAACCGCTCGCCCGGCGCCCAGATGGACTTCGACATCGACCTGGCGGTGAAGCAGTCGAACGAGAACCCCGTGTATTACGTCCAGTACGCCCACGCGCGCATGGCGAGCATCCTCGAACGGGCGCGGGAGCGCGGGCTGTCGCCGGAGGGAGGGGACACCTCGCTCCTCACCGAACCGCACGAGCTCGGACTCGTGCGCGAGATGCTTCGCCTGCCCGAGGTCATTGAGGCGTGCGCGACGACGTTCGAGCCCCAGGTGCTCCCGCAGTACGCCGTCTCCCTCGCCACGGCGTTCCACGCCTTCAACGACGCGTTCCGGCAGCGGAACGACTCGAACCTCAAGGTCATCATCGACGACGAGCAGCTCTCCCGCGCGCGCCTGAAGCTCGTCGCTGCGGCGCGGGTCGTGCTCGCGCGCGTGCTCGAGCTGATGGGGATGAGCGCTCCCGAGCGCATGTAGGGAGGGGATGATGGCGGACGTCATCGAGCCGATCGCCCGGCGGCGCGCCCTGCGGGCCTTCGCTGAGACGCCGGTGCCGCCCGAGGTCGAGCGCTCCCTCTGGGAGGCCGTTCGCCTCGCTCCCTCGCATGGGAACGCGCAGCCCACGAGGGTGCTCGTCGCGCGGAGCCCGGAGGTGCGCAGCCGGCTCGAGGCTGCACTCTCGGAAGGGAACCGTAGCTGGGCCCCGAAAGCCCCGCTCCTCTGCGCCATCGCGGCGCTGCCCGACCGGGACTACCGGGCGAGGAACTTCGACGGCAGCGAGCGGGAGCTGTGGGCGTTCCACGCCGGCATCGCCACCGCCCACCTCCTCGTGCAGGCGGCGGCGCTCGGCCTCGTCGCCCACCCGATGGCATCCTTCGACGAGCCGGGAGCACGCGCCGCGTTCGGAGCGCCCGATCGTGTCCGCATCCTCGCGGTGGTCGCCATCGGGTACCCGGGCGATCCCGCGACGCTCCCCGACGACTTGCGGGCGCGGGAGCTCGCTCCCCAGCGGCGGCTCCCGCTCGACATCATCGTCGTCGAGGATCGCTGGTCCGAAGCGCACGACGTGAGCTGGCAGGAATGGCGGAACCGCGCCTAGGGACGCCGCTCCCTCTCGGGCGCTCCGGCCGGGATGCGTTGGCCGTCGCTCGGGCTCTGGCCGCGGAGGCCGCCGAGCTCCTCCGGCACCGCTTCGGCAACCCCGGCGAAGCGGAGTGGAAGGGGCGGGGGAACGTCGTGACCGAGGTGGACCTGGCGGTGGAGAAGCTCGTGCACCAGACCCTGCACGCGGAGTTCCCCGAGCACACGGTCCTAAGCGAGGAGACCGCCGCCAGCGCGCGCAGCGAGGGCTGGCTGTGGGTGTGCGACCCCATCGACGGGACGAAGAACTTCTCGCGGGGCATCCCCCACTTCTGCTTCACGATCGGCCTCTGGCGGGCAGGGGAGCCGGTCGTCGGGGTCACCCGTCACCCCGTCTCCGGGGAGGAGCTCTGGGCCGTTGCGGGACGGGGAGCGTTCCTCGACGACCGCCCCGCGCGGGTCTCGGACGTCGCCGCCATCGACCGCGCAGTGGTCGCTCTCGACCTCGGCTACGATCCCGCCGGCGGTGCCGCGCAGCTCGAGCTCGCTCGCCGCTTCTGGGGCCAGGTGGAAACCATCCGCATCTCGGGCTCCGCCGCGCTCGGCTTGGCCTTCGTGGCGGCGGGGAAGTGGGACCTCTTCGTCCACCGTGACCTGCAGCCCTGGGACCTCGCTGCCGGTATCCTCCTCGTGCGCGAGGCCGGCGGCGTGGTCACGGACGCCGAAGGCAGCCCAGCCGGGCTGTACTCGCGCACGGTCGTCGCCGGCTCGCCCCAGCTGCACGCCGAGTTCTTCGCCCGCGGCGGAGTGGAGGATTTCCGATGAGCGAACGCCGAACCGAGCGACGTGAAGCCCAGCCGGTGCTCGTGGTCGTGCCCTCGCTCATCTCGGGCGCCGGGCTCGTCTTCGTCCTCCTCGCGCTCTTCATCGACCACGAGATCGTGCGGCCGCTCTTCCTGGCGCTCGGCGTGACGCTCATGTGGCTCGACTTCTTCGTAACGATGGCGATCTTCCGCTACTACGTGCGCAGCATCGATCGGAGGCTGCGGCGGCTCGAGTCGAGGTTCGAGCAGCAGGATTGAGCGCCGCGACCGGAAGGGCACCGCTCACGTACACTGCCCTCCGTGAAAGCGGAGATCATCACCATCGGCACCGAGATCCTCCTCGGCGAGATCGTCGACACGAACAGCGCCTACATCGCGCGCCAGCTGCCCGAGCTTGGCATCGACCTCTACTTCACCTCCACGGTGGGCGACAACCTCGGCCGCATCGTCGAGACGCTCGAGCGAGCCTGGCAACGCTCCGACCTCATCATCACCACGGGCGGGCTCGGGCCGACGGCCGACGACCTCACGCGGGAAGCGGTGGCGAGGCTCGTCGGCGAAGAGCCGTACGTCGACCCCGAACTCGAAGCGCGCATACGCAGCTTCTTTGCCTCCCGCGGCTACCCCATGCCGGAGTCGAACCTGAAGCAGGCGTGGCTCGTCCCGTCGGCGCGCGCGATTCCGAACCCGCGGGGCACCGCGCCCGGCTGGTGGGTGGAGAAGGCCGACCACATCATCGTCTGCATGCCCGGCGTTCCCGCCGAGATGGAGCGCATGTGGCGCGAGGAGGTTCGTCCCGAGCTCGAGCGCCGCGTCACCGGGGAGGTGCTGGTCACGCGCACGCTGAAGACGATCGGCATCGGGGAAGGAACCGTGGACGAGATGGCACGGCCGGTGTACGACACGCCCGGCGTGGGCATCGGCACGTACGCCCGCGCGGACGGCGTGCACATCCGCATCGGCGCCAAGGGCCGCTCCCGCGAGGAGGCCTGGGCGAAGATCCTGCCGGTCGAGCGCCGGCTGGAGGAGATCTTCGGCAACGCCATCTGGGGGAAGGACGACGATACGCTCGAAGGCGTCATCGGTGACCTCCTCCACCAGCGGCGCGAGAGCGTCGCCACGATGGAGTCGTGCACGGCCGGCCTGGTGGCCTCCACGCTCGCCGACCCCCCCGGTGCGAGCGCGTACCTGCACGGCGGCATCATCGCCTACCACGCGGAGGAGAAGATCGCCGCCGGCGTCCCTGCCGAGGTTGTCGCGGAACACGGGGTCGTCTCCCGCGAGACCGCCCTGGCCATGGCGCGCGCCGCCCGCGAGCGCTTCGGCGCCACGTACGGCATCGGGGTTACCGGCGTACTCGGCCCCGATCCGCTGGAAGGGGTCCCGCCGGGCACGGTGCACGTGGCGGTCGCGGCGCCGGAAGGCGTGGAGTCGGCCCTCATGCTCTCCATGAACCAGGGCCGGGCGATGGTGAAGCGGCGGGCGGTGCTCTCCGCCCTGCTCCTCCTCCGCCGCGCCATCCTCGGGGAGCTCCGCTAGCGCGGGCGGGCCTGCCGGCTCGAAGCCACCGCCGCCGGAGCGGCGGGGCGCCGCGAGGGCGGTGAACCGATGCCCGCCCGCACCCCTAACTTCGCGCGCCGCCGCGCTCCTGCCAGCGTCCGAACGGCCCCGCCGGCCGCGGCCGTTCGGACCGAACTCCGTCACTGTCGCGGCAGGCCGAGCCCTCGCGTGGCGATGATGTTCCGCTGGATCTCGCTCGTCCCTCCGGCGATGGTGCGCGCGACCGTCGTCAGGGTCGTCAAGGCGAACTGCCCGCCGAGGCGTGCGTACGGCGACCCCGGCATCAGGCCGCCGTACGGCCCGAGGATGCGCAGTCCCGCCTGGGCGATGCGCTGATCGAGCTCGGAAAGGAAGAGCTTGAGCGCGCTCGCTTCCTGGTTCGGCACCGACCCCCGGGCGAGGATGGACGCCACCCGGTAGGAGAGCACGCGCGCGACTTCGACCTCGACCCGTAGGGACGCCACGGTGTGGCGGTGCACCGCGGCAGCACAGGGCTGCTCGCGCAGGAAGCCGACGAGGTCGTCCACCGCCCGCATGGATGCGCCCGCGTTGGCGATGTTCGAGCGCTCGAGATCGAGGGTCGTCGTGGCGATGTACCAGCCTCGGTTCTCCTCGCCGAGCAGCGCGTCGGAGGGGAGGCGAACGTCTTCGAAGAAGAACTGGCCGAAGCCCTTGCGCCCGGCCATGTTGAGCAGGGGGCGGAAGCTCACCCCGGGCGAGCGAAGGTCGAGGAGGAAGTAGCTGATGCCTCGGTGTTTCGGCGCCGAGGGGTCCGTGCGGGCCAGGAGGTACATCCAGTCCGCGTAGTGGCCGTGGCTCGTCCAGATCTTCGTACCGTTCAGCACCCACTCGTCGCCCCGGCGCACCGCCGTCGTCTGGACGCTGGCGAGGTCCGACCCCGAGCCGGGCTCGCTGAACCCCTGGCACCAGACCACCTCCCAGCGCGCGATGCGCGGCAGGTGGCGGCGCTTCTGCTCTTCGGTTCCGTACAGCATGATCGTGGGCCCGGCGTAACCGACGGCCGGCGTGCGGCCTCCGTCCGGAGCGCGGGCGTACGCCATCTCCTCGGAGAAGATGAGCTGCTCCACCGGTCCGAGCCCCAGGCCGCCGTACTCCTTCGGCCACCCGGGAGCGATCCAGCCCTTGGCGGCGAGCTTCCGGTTGAAGACGCGCAGCCGCTCGGGGTCCTCTTCCTCCGCGTAGAGGAAGGATTCGTCCTCGGGGGAGAGCTCCCTCCGAAGCCAGCTCCGCACCTTCTCGCGCCAGCGCTGCTGTTCAGGAGTCAGTCGGAAGTCCACGCGCGCACTGTACGTCGTTCGTCCTGACCTTGCGAGAGCGCCTCGAGGACGATTTCCGCCGCTTCGAGCGGGTCGGATGCACGCCGGATGTTCGGGCCCTCGAGCCAGCGGTTCCGCGGCCAGTCGATGAGCACGACGAGCGGGACGAACTCCGCCACCCAGGCGGCGGTGTGCGGGTCGTCTTCGAGGTGGGCGAAGGGGGCGAGCTCCGCGAGGAGCCGCGCCTTGTACTGGGCCGAGGATTCCCGCCAGCTCGGCCGGAGGTAGAGGGGCGGCCGCCACCCGAGGTGCCGGGCGAGCCACCGCTCCGTGGCGGGGCGCGCCGCCTCCCCGCGGGCGGAGACGAGCCGGACGTCGGCGACTTCTCGAAGCTGCTCGAGGGCGGCGCCCGCGTGCGGCATCGGCGACCGGCCGACGTACCGCCAGCGCTCCAGGGCCCAGAGTGGCGACCAGCGCGCGCGCCGGTCCCGCCGCTTCTTCCGGTTCGCGTCCGGGTTCAAGCCGAACGGCGGCCGCGCAAGGACACCATCGAGGTCCACCGTGACGATGGGACGGGAGCCCACGCGTCGCATGGTAGCGAGCAGGGAGTCGGGGTGGCGCCTACGGCGTCGCTCCGGCAGCGTGTTCGGTGCCGTGGAGCCGTGGGAAGCAATCGCCCTCGCCCTCGCCGGGTTAGCCGCCGGCGCGGTGAACGCCGTCGCCGGCGGCGGCTCGCTCATCAGCTTCCCTGCCCTCTTGCTGGTGGGCTACCCGGCGACAGCGGCGAACGTGACGAACACGGTCGCCCTCTGGCCCGGGTACGCGTCCGGCTCGTGGGCGTACCGGGAGGAACTCCGGCGGCAGGGCGGACGCATCGCCCGGCTCCTGCCTGTCAGCCTCGCCGGCGCGCTCCTCGGGTCTGTGCTCCTCCTCTCAACGCCCGCCTCGACCTTCGAGGCCATGGTGCCGTACCTCATCTATTTCGCCACCGGCACCCTGCTCTTCCAGGAGCAGCTCGCGCGCCTCGCGGAGCGGCACCGCCTGCGGGCGACGCACGCAGAGCACCTGCCCGCCGCTGTCCACCTCGCCGTCCTCGCGCTCGCTGTCTACGGGGCGTACTTTGGCGCGGGGCTCGGCATCATGCTGCTCGCGGTCCTGCTCGTGCTGCTGCCGGACGACATCCAGCACGCGAACGCCCTCAAGGGGCTCATCTCCGCGATCGTGAACAGCGTCGCGGTGCTCTGGTTCCTCCTCTTCGGGCCGGTCCGGTTCGCTGCCGCGGGCGCGACGGCGGCCGGGGCGCTGCTCGGCGGTTACGTCGGCGTGGGCATCGCCCGAAGGCTGGGGCCGCGCTGGCTGCGGCTCGCGGTGGCCGCCTACGGGACGGTGGTGGCGACGGTGTACCTGCTCCGCTGAGGGCCGTTAGGGACGGCGCCCCTATAATCCCGCCGAGACGCACGCAGGAGGTCGATGGGCATGCTCTTCTCGGTCCGGCTCGTGTCGCGGCAGCCGCCGCAGATGGATACGGAGGCGTGGCAGCAGGTCGTCGCAGAGCAGTACCGCGCGGTGAAGGCGCTGTACGACGCGGGGAAGATCAAAGCAATCTACCGTGAGGTCGGGACCGGTGTGCTCGCGATCTTCGACGTCGCCGATGCCCGGGAAATGGACCAGATCCTCGCCGGGCTGCCGATGTACCGGTACTTCGTCGACACGACCGTCCACGCCCTGTGGGACATGGCGCCGACGCTGGCGAGCGCCTGATCCGAACTTTGCGCAATTTGGAACGAACGCGATAGCATGCCGTGCGGGAGGTAACTGCCTGTGTCGCCTGGACTCGCGCTCGTAGGCATCTCCGTTCTCGGTACGTGGGGCGTGGCGAGCATCGCCATCATCGCCTCGGGAGTGATCATCCTGTTCTTCCCGGGCGAGGCGGTGCCGGGCGGGCCGGATCACCGGCTCGCGGGAGCGTTCTTGCTCGTCGGCGGGCTGGTCTCGCTCGGTCTCATGCAGATGGTCGTGTCGCCGCTCCTCGGCCTCGATCCGCCGCTTCCTATTTCGGCGAAGAAGATCATCCCCCACGAGAAGATGAAGCGCTGGGTGCGCGTCGGCCGCATCGTCGACTTCCCCGACGGCATCCCGAAGGAGATACGCGTTCGCTCCCTTCGCGTGGTCATCGTTCGGCTTGGTGACCGCGTGTACGCGCTCAGCGCGCTTTGCAGCCACGCGCGGCTTCCGCTCGCCGGGTATCCCGGTTCGCCGATCAAGCCGTACCCGGTGAGGGACGAGTGCATCACTTGCCCGTTCCACGGGGCTCGATTCGACGTCACCAACGGGAAGGTGGTGCGGCAGCCGTTCACGAGCGAGTGGAACGAGGAGCACCCGTTCCTCGGCCGGCTGCAGTCGAAGCTCCTGTTCTTCAACAAGCGAGCCGAGGACATGCAGACGTATCCGGTGCGCATCGAGGCCGGGGACGTCATCGTCGGGCTGCCGCGCTAGTTCTCGCGAGAGCCGAGCGGTACGGGCTCCCCGCAGCGGGGAGCCCGGCTGCACGTGCGAACGAGGCGATGTCAGGCGGGGTCCGCGAACCAGATGCTGGGCTCGCCCACGACCCCTGCGGACCGCATCGCCGCTGCGAGCTCTTCGCTCTGGACGAACCGCTGCGCCGCGGGCAGGTCGGCGGACTGGTGCACGACGGTGACGTCGTTCCGGTCTGTCGGGCCGCGGAACACCTTGTCCCCGGTCACTCCGTACTGACCTCGCACGGGGGCGAAGTCGTCGTACGCCTTTCGCCACTGGTCGTACTGGCCGACCTGGTGGCGCACGAAGAGCAGGGTTGTCATGGCGAATCTCCTTGCCACGCTGGGGGAACCTTCCGGCACACCGAGGACGGGGGAGCAGGTCTGGTGAAGGGGTGTGCTGATCTGCCGGACTGAACCCGGAGCTCTTCCCCTCGCCGCGCATCGCGGCCTCAACGCCGCGCGTACATCACCTCATTTCGCATCGTGATTGACAACCCGTGTCGTGATCCCCGAGAAGGAGGGGGCGACTGAACGGGCGTTGGGACGTCGGGTGGGTGAGACGCTGGCTCCCCGGCGAGGATTCGAACCTCGAACCTAGCGGTTAACAGCCGCCCGCTCTACCGTTGAGCTACCGGGGAACCCAACCAACAGTGTCGAGACGGCGCCGCGAAGGCGCAAGCGCAGGCCGTGCCGATGCCGCTGCGCGGCCGCCCAGGGTCGGACGGGTTCGCTCGGTGTCGTCGCCTTTCCGCCCGCGCGTCCCGGGTCCGACAGATCCGCCTACGCACGCCGGCCGTACCCGTAGTGAAGTCCGGGCCGCACAGCCCCGAACGGCGGTTGATCGCCGCATCGGCGCGGCCTATAGTTTGCCGGACTTCAATCGACCGAAGGCGAGATCACGCAGGAGGAGAGAGCCTTGAGTTCGAGCCCGTACTGGGACCGCTACTGGCGCTTGCGCGCCAACCGCCGCCGATTCCTCGGCGGCGCCCTTGCCACGTCCGCCGGTGCCGCTGGACTGGCGCTCGTGGGTTGTGGCGACGATGAGGAGGCCGCCACGCCGACCGCTGCGGCCACCGCCACGCCAACGGCAGCGGGAACGGCGCCGGCCGCATCCCCGACGCCTGCCGATCCGTTCGCGAACGCGAAGCGCGGGGGTATCCTGCACGCCGCCTCCACCGGCGATCCGCCGACGCTCGACCCGTACGGGAACCTGAGCTTCCTCACGAAGGGATTCGCGGCCTACGTGTACAGCCGTCTCTTTATGTTCGAGACCGGGCCCGGCATCGCGTACGGCGCGAACCGCCCCGTGCCGGACCTCGCGGAGAGCGCAGAGCCGAACGAGGACGGGACCGAGTGGGTCATCAAGCTGAAGCCGAACGCGAAGTTCCACGATGTCGCGCCGGTGAACGGCCGTCAGGTCACGGCGGAGGACGTGCGCTTCTCCTGGGGGCGGATGACCGCCGAGACCACGCCGAACAGGACCCAGGTCGCCTTCGTGGACCGGATGGAGGTCCTCGACCAGCAGACGGTGAAGTTCGTCCTCAAGGAGCCGAACGCGGCCTTCCTCGACATCCTCGCGGACGCGAACCTGCTCTGGATCATGCCGACGGAGTCGGACGGCGGCTTCGATCCGGCGCAGACGGCGATCGGGTCCGGGCCCTGGATCTTCAAGCAGTACGTTCCTTCCCAGTCCTTCACCTTCGAGGCGAACCCGTCCTGGCACTTCGAGGGGTTCCCGCTCCTCGCCGGCGTCGAGCTCGCCATCATCCCCGAGTACGCCAACCGCCTCGCGCAGTTCCTGGCCGGGAACCTCGAGGTCGTCGACATCAACCCGAACGACCTCGTCCAGGCGCGCGACCAGGTCGAGGGGCTGCAGCTCATCGGCATCGTTCCGCAGCTGCTGAGCTTCATCTACTTCGACTCGAAGCCTGACAGCCCCTGGCGCGACCGCCGCTTCCGCCAGGCCGTCTCCATGGCGCTCGACCGCGACGCCCTCACCGACATCGGCTACAACGTCAAGGCGCTGCGCGACGCCGGGTTCGACGTCGGCTCGCCGTGGAACAACATCATCCCCGCCGGTTTCACCCGCTGGTGGCTCGATCCGAAGTCGCCGGACATGGGCGAGGGCGCGAAGTACTTCGAGTACAACGTCGAGGAGGCGAAGAAGCTGCTGGAGGCGAGCGGCTATGACGGGCGCCCAATCAAGTACCAGTACACGGCGAACCGGTACGGGAAGACGTTCAACGACATCGCCGAGGCAACGCAGGCCTACCTCACGGCGATCGGGCTGAACGTCCAGACGGAGGTGCAGGACTACTCCTCCGTCTACATCACACAGACGTTCGTCGGGAACTTCGAGGGCATCGCCTTCGGCTACGAGACGCCGTTCCCGGAGGCTGGCGCCTACCTCATCCGCTTCTTCACCGACGACCCGCTGAACCACGGGAAGGTGAACGACGAGCGCTTGCGGGAGATCGCCCTCCAGCAGCAGCGCACGCTCGACGAGGAGGAGCGCCGCGAGCTCTTCCACGAGGCGCAGCGGATCAACGGGGTCGAGATGTACTACGTCCCGAACCAGGCGGGCGCAGGCACGACCTGGACCGGCATCCAGCCGTACGTGAAGAACGCCATCGAGTACGCCCTGTACAACTCGCCGGGATACGGGGACCCGACGGAGACCCTCCCGTTCGTCTGGCTCGACGTGTAGGGCGACCCGTGGAGGGAAGGGCCGCTGTCGCCCTTCCCTCCATGCCGTAGAATTCGACTGCGTCGTACGGAGAAGGCGATGCAACGATACTTGATCCGGCGCCTGCTCCTTCTCGTTCCCACGCTGCTCGGACTGAGCTTCGTGGTGTTCGTGATGGTGCGGCTCGTTCCGGGCGACGTCGTGGCCCTCATCGCCGGCGATTACGGCGCCACAGACCCGGAGACCAAGCAGGCGATCCTGAAAGAGTTCGGCCTCGACCAGAACATCGCGAAGCAGTATGCGGTCTGGCTGGGCGAGGTCCTCCGATTCGATCTCGGCAATTCCATCATCAGCAACCGGAGCGTGCTCTCCGAGCTCGAGAATCGCCTCCCGGTGACGTTCGAGCTCGGTCTCCTCTCCCTGATCGTCTCCGTGGCCATCGCGATTCCGGTCGGGATCATCTCGGCGATCCGGCAGGACACCCTCCCCGACTACATCGGACGGAGCCTGGCCATCGCCTTGCTCGCTGCGCCGAACTTCTGGATCGCCATCCTCCTGATCACCCTCGCCTCGCGGTACTTCACGTGGGGCGTGCCGCCGCGGGAGTACATCCCCTTTACCGAGAACCCGGTCGGGAACCTGAAGATGATGGCGATGCCTGCGCTCATCCTCGGCGGCGCGCTCTCGGGATCCGTGATGCGCTTCACACGGTCGACGATGCTCGAGGTGCTCCGGCAGGACTACATCCGCACGGCCTGGGCGAAGGGGCTGCGTGAGCGGGTCATCATCGTGCGGCACGCGCTCCGGAACGCGCTCATCCCGGTCATCACGGTCATCGGCCTGCAGGTGCCGATCATCGTCGGCGGTACGGTGATCATCGAGTCGGTCTACTCCATCCCGGGGATGGGTCGGTACTACATCTCCGCGATCAACCAGCTCGACTACCCGGTCATCCAGGGGATCGTGCTCATCGTGGCCTTCGTCACGGTGTTCGCAAACCTCGTCGTCGACATGCTGTACGCGGTCGTCGATCCGCGCATCAGGTACTCGTGAGATGGCGCAGCAGGAAGCGATCAGCGTTTGGGAACAGTACGCGCTCCGGCCCCAGCCCCCGGTTGCGGTGCGCATGGGCAGGGCGGTGTGGCGCTTCATCCGTCACAAGCCGCTCGGGAGCTTCGGCGCGGCGGTCATCATCGTGCTCCTCGCCTTCGCTGCCTTCCCGGGTGTGTTCGCCACGCACGATCCGGACGCCATCTTTCCGCCTGACCGGTACCAGGGCCCCTCGTTCGATCACTGGTTCGGTACCGATCAGTTCGGGCGAGACGTCTACTCGCGCATCGTCTGGGGCGCACGGACGTCGGTGATCATCGGGTTCGGCGTCGTGGCCGTGAGCACGGTCCTGGCGACGCTGATGGGCGTCATCTCGGGATACTTCGGCGGCTGGTTCGACATCCTCTTCCAGCGGCTCATCGACATCGCGATCTCGCTGCCGGGGCTCATCTTCATCATCCTCGTCATCCAGACGCTGCTCGAGTTCCCGGTCCTGTTGCGGCTCATCCTTTCTCTCGGCGTGCTCATCGCCTTCGGATCCTCGCGCGTCATCCGCGGAGCCGCCATCGCAACGAAGCAGTTCCAGTACGTGGAGGCGGCGCGGGTGATCGGCGCCTCGGACATGCGCATCGTCTTCCGTCACGTCCTCCCCAACGTCGTGGCGGTCATCCTCGTCGGCGCCTCCATCCAGATCGGGAGCGCCATCCTCATCGAGTCGTCGCTCTCCTTCCTTGGTTATGGAGTGCAACCGCCGACCGCCAGCTGGGGCCGTATGCTGAACGACGCCCGCGAAGAGCTGGTACGTTCCCCTCACCTTGCCATCTTCCCGGGCCTCGTGATCTTCCTCGCGGTGTACGCGTTCAACATGTTCGGCGACGCCCTCCGTGACGTCCTCGACCCGCGGTTGCGCGGTTCGACCTGAAGACTCCGAGCACACCCGCCTACGAGGGGCGGCGATCGCGCGCCGCCCCTCGTCTCTTTTTCGTACCGAGTAGCACGCGTGTTGTCGGCCGAAACCTTCCATCGCTCGACGGAATATTCCTACCGGTAGGCAGCAACCTTCTCGCTTGCGCCGAGAGGCGCCTCCGATGAATCCGTTGCGCCGCTCGTCGCGTACCAATGACAGACAACTGGCCAGGAGGTGCTTGAGTTTCGCATCGGTTCTGTCTATAGTGCGCGGCTGCACAAACACTGAGCTCGGAGGTGCGATCGATGACGAGTTCCGAATACTGGAAGCGGTACTGGCGAGCCCGAACGACCCGACGGCGCTTTCTCGGAGGCACGGCAGCGGTAGGCGCTGGGACGCTCGGGCTGGTCGTCGCCGGGTGTGGCGGGGAAGAGGAGGCGGCAACTCCCACCGCGCCGCCGGCGACCGCCACGGCGACGGAGGCGGGTCCGACCGCCACGCCGACGCCCGCGGACCCGTTCGCGAATGCGAAGCGGGGCGGCACGTGGCGGGCAGCGACTACTGGAGACCCGCCCACCCTCGACCCTTACGGAAACCTGAGCTTCCTCACGAAGGGGTTCGCGGCGTACGTCTACAGCCGGCTCTTCCGATACTCTGCCGGCCCCGGCGTCGCCTATGGCGAGAACCGGCCGGAGCCGGACCTCGCCGAGAGCGCGGAGCCGAACGAAGACGGCACCGAGTGGGTGATCAAGCTACGCCCGAACGCCACGTTCCACGACGTCCCCCCCGTCAACGGGCGCCAGGTGACCGCTGAGGATGTCCGCTTCTCGTGGGGGCGGCTCACCGCCGAGACCACACCTAACCGGACCCAGGTCGCGTTCGTGGAGCGCATGGAGGTGCTCGACCAGCAGACGGTCAAGTTCGTGCTCAAGTCTCCGTACGCAGCGTTTCTCGACACGCTTGCGGATGCGAACCTGCTCTGGATCATGCCGACGGAGTCGGACGGAGGGTTCGATCCGGCCCAGACGGCCATCGGTTCGGGGCCCTGGATCTTCCGCGAGTACACGCCGAGCGTGGGATTCAAGTTCGATCGGAATCCGGCATGGCACTTCGAAGGGTTCCCCCTCCTCGACGCTGTTGAGCTCTCGATCATCCCTGAATACGCGAACCGGCTCGCCCAGTTCCTCGCAGGGAACCTGGATGCCGAGGGGATCAACGCCAACGACCTCGTGCAGGTCCGCGACACGGTCGCCGGGGTACAGTTCCTTGGCGTCATCCCGCAGCTCCTCAGCTTCATCTACTTCGACCCGAAGCCAGACAGCCCCTGGCGCGATCGCCGCTTCCGCCAGGCCGTCTCCATGGCGCTCGACCGCGACGCCCTGACCGACATCGGCTACAACGTCAAGGCGCTGCGCGACGCAGGGTTCGATGTCGGTGCGCCATGGAACAACATCATCCCGGCGGGCATGCGTCGCTGGTGGCTCGACCCGAAGTCGCCGGACATGGGCGAGGGCGCGAAGTACTTCGAGTACAACGTGGAGGAGGCGAAGAAGCTGCTGGAGGCCATGGGGTACGACGGGCGGCCGGTGAAGTATCAGTACACGGCCAACCGGTACGGGAAGACGTTCAACGACATCGCCGAGGCCACACAGGCGTACCTCGCCGCCGCCGGCATCAACGTCCAGACCGAGGTCCAGGACTACTCCTCCGTCTACATCACGCAGACGTTCGTGGGGAACTTCGAGGGCATCGCCTTCGGCTACGAGACGCCGTTCCCCGAGGGAGGCTCGTACCTCATCCGCTTCTTCACCGACGATCCGCTCAACCACGGCCGCGTGAACGACGAGCGCTTGAAGGAGATCGCTCTCAAGCAGCAGCAAACCCTCGACGAGGAGGAGCGGCGCGAGCTCTTCCACGAGGCGCAGCGAATCAACGGCGTCGAGATGTACTACGTCCCGAACCAGGCGGGCGCAGGCACGACCTGGACTGCCTATCAGCCGTACGTCCGCAATGGGGTGGAGTACGTCACGATCGGCTACGGGGGCGCGACCGAGACGCTCCCGTACTACTGGAAGGACGTCTGAACGACCGGGAGGCAACAGGAAGAGGCGAGCGGGGAGCTCCAGCCCCGCTCGCCTCGGCGCACGAGTACGCACCTAGACGGCGATGTCGGGGAGGAGGGGCCCGAAGACGGTCGCTGCTACCTTCGATACGGCTTCCCAGTTCAGGTAGGCGAGCGCGACCGACTGCGCCGCGATGATGGCGAGCAGCACTGAAGTCGTCGCCATGCGCACGAATCGCTCACGGCGCTGCTCGCGCTCCATGCGCCGCTTCAGCTCCGCGAACTCCTCCGCGAAGAGCACCTGGTCGTAGGCCCGGCGAGCGACCGGGTTGGAGAGGACCGCGTACGCCTCGTTCACCCGCTCCATCGCCTCGGCCGCGGTTTCATCCACCTCCATCTGCCGCACCAGTTCGCTCGAGATGCGCGCGTAGGCGTTCTCGATGCCCACGAGATCAGCGTCAGGAGGCACCGCGAGCACGGCGTAGTAGTCGATGACCTTCGGCATGCCACTCCCCATGACCCGCCTCCCCGCGCTCTCTACTGGCATAGACGGCCGCCGACGACGCGAGAACAGAGGGCTGGTCAGTGGATGTTGGGCGAACGCCTACTTCTTCAACGCGCTCGCTTCGAGCCCCTTGAGGAAGTAGCGAACCTGCGAGAGGGGCGTTTCCCGATCGATGGGAGCCCCACCGAAAACATGGGCGAGGATGAACATGTTCAGGATCCCGGTGATGGCCGTGGCAAGGACCGCGACGTCGTCCTGAGGGAAGACGCCCAGTTCGATGCCACGCGCAAGGACTTCGTCGAGCGGACGGCGCACGCGCGCCGCGAGCGTGCGGCTCAACTCGGCCATCGGCACGCCTCCGAGCCCGAACACCTCCCGCAGGACGAGCGCGATGATCTCTTCGTGCGCGAGGAAGTAATCCAGATACTGCTCGCAAAACCGCATCACCTGCTGGGAAGGCGGCGCGTCCAACGAGAGGCCTCGGCGAATGGCGACCTCCATTTCTTCGAGGATCTCGCGAACGATGCTGCCGTAGAGCCCCTCCTTAGAGCCGAAATAGTAATAAATCATCGGTTTCGTTGTCCGAGCATCTTCGGCGATCTCGCGCAGCGAGGTCGCCGCGTACCCCTTCTCCGAGAAGTGTCGGAGGGCGCTCTGGAAGATCCGCTCGCGAACCTCGAGATCGGGTACGTCCCCGTTCCGTCTCCCCTCAGTCATCGACCACCTCGGTGAGCTCAGGGACAAGGTATATCGCGCGAAGATACCGGACAACGCTCTTGCCGCTGCCCCAGCGGTGCGCTACCGTTTCCGTAAGCCCTTTAAGTCCGGTCCCGCGAGGCCGGAAAGGGAGGTGGCCGGATGGCCAGCGCTTGTGCTGTCTCTCGCACCACCCTCGCCTGCCCCGCGCGCCGGGGGAGGCGTTTTTCGTGACCGCGCGCCGCATCATCGACGCCGAGGCGCTCGGACGAACCATCCGCCGCCTCGCCCACGAGATCCTGGAAAACAACGCGGGCGCAGATAGCCTCGTCCTCGTCGGGATCCTTACGCGCGGCTACCCGCTTGCGGTCCGTCTCGCCGACGCGATCGAGCGGATCGAAGGTACGCGCGTCCCCGTCGGGAAACTCGACATCGGACTTCACCGCGACGACGTCGGGCGACGGCCCGTGCCACCGCCGGTTCGGCCGAGCGAGGTGCCGCTACCCATCGACGGGAAGACGGTCGTGCTCGTGGACGACGTCCTCTTCACCGGCCGGTCCGCACGAGCGGCGCTCGACGCGCTGATGGACTTCGGCCGCCCGGCCCGCGTGAGGCTCGCGGTCCTCGTCGACCGCGGCCATCGCGAGGTGCCGATCCGCCCCGACTTCGTGGGGAAGAACATCCCCACGGCCCCACACCAGAGCGTGGAGGTGCGCCTGGTGGAGACGGACGGCGAGGACGGCGTGTACCTCGTCGAAGCGGAGGGAGGAGAGCATGGCGAAGACAGAATCGGTCGCCGGTAGCGGCCTGGAGGCGCGGCCGGCCGTCGAAGGATGGTTCCGACGGCACCTTCTCGACACGGACGAGCTCACGCGCGCGGAGATCGACCTCATCCTGGAGACCGCCGACGCGATGCGGGAGGTGCGCTCCCGGCCCGCCGCGAAGATCGCCGCCCTCCGCGGGGTCACGGTCGCCACCCTCTTCTACGAGCAGAGCACGCGCACGCGTGCCAGCTTCGAGGTGGCGGCGAAAGCGCTCGGGGCAGACGTCGTCAACCTCACGGCAGCCGGAAGCAGCGTGGAGAAGGGCGAGTCACTCGTCGACACCGTTCGCACCCTCGAGGCCATCGGCGTCGACGTCATCGTCATGCGGCATCCCAGTTCCGGGGCCCCGTACCTCGCGGCCCGCCACACGACCGCCGCCGTCATCAACGGCGGGGATGGCACGCACGCCCATCCCACGCAGGCGCTCCTCGACCTGTACACGATGCGGCGGCATCTCGGCTCGCTCGAAGGGCGGAAGGTCGTCATCGTGGGTGACATCCTCCACAGCCGCGTCGCCCGCTCGAACCTCTGGACGCTGCTCGCCGAGGGTGCGCAGGTGGTCCTCTGCGGCCCACCGACGCTGCTGCCGCGCCGGCTCGTCGCGACCCTGCCCGACCGTTGTCACGTGCAGCTGAGCACGAACCTCGACGCGGCCATCGTCGACGCGGACGTCGTCATGGCGCTGCGCATCCAGCGCGAGCGGCAGGAGGCGGGGCTGATCCCGTCCCTCCGCGACTACGTCCGCCACTACCAGCTGAACGCGGAACGGCTCTCCCGGGCGAAGCCCAACGTCCTCGTCATGCACCCGGGCCCGATGAACGAAGGGATCGAGATCGCTCCCGACGTGGCCCACGGGCTCAGTTCCGTCATCGAGGAGCAGGTCACGAACGGCGTTGCCATCCGCATGGCCCTCCTCTACCTCATCGCCGGAGGCGGGCAGCGATGAGCGGGCTCCTGCTGCGAGGCGGGCGAATCTACGACCCGGCGGGCGGGATCGACCTCGTGGGAGACGTTCGCATCGTGAACGGGCGTATCGCTGAGCTCGGGCGCGAGCTGGAGCCTCGCGGCACGGTGTTCGACGTGCGCGGCTGCCTCGTGCTCCCGGGCTTCGTCGACCTGCACACCCACCTGCGCGAGCCGGGGTTCGAGGGGAAGGGGACCATTGCATCGGAAACGCGCGCGGCCGCCCGCGGCGGCTTCACGACGGTGTGTGCGATGCCGAACACCGACCCGCCTCCAGACTCGGCGGCGGAAGTCGAGGGGCTGCTCGAACGATTCCGCCGGGACGCGGCCGTGCGGGTCTTCCCGGTCGGCTGCGTGACGAAGCGACGGCGGGGCGAAGTCCTGGCCGAGCTCCCGGAGCTCGCAGAGGCGGGCTGCGTCGCCTTCTCCGACGACGGCGACCCGGTGGCGGACGCGCGCCTTCTGCGGAGAGCGCTCGAGCTGAGCGCGAGTCTGGAGCGGCCGATCTCCGACCACGCCGTCGACCCGGCGCTCGCGCGCGGAGGGGTCATGCACGAGAGCGGCCTGAGCGAGCGCCTGGGCCTTCCCGGGCAGCCGACGGCGAGCGAGGTCACCGCGGTGGCGCGCGACCTCGCCCTCGCCGAGGAAACCGGCGGGCACGTCCACATCGCCCACGTGACGACCGCACGGGCCGTCGAGCTGATCGCCGAGGCGAAGTCACGCGGCGTGCGCGTGACCGCGGAAGTGACGCCGAGCCACCTCTTTCTCACGGAGCACGCCGTCTGGGGGCCCGGCCCGCAGCCGCTCTACGACACGAACGCGAAGATCAACCCCCCGCTGCGCACGGAGGAGGATCGGCGCGCACTGGTCGCCGGCGTCGAGAGCGGCGTCATCGACGCCATCGCCACCGACCACGCACCTCACGCGCCGGAGGATAAGGCGTGCGAGTTCGATCGCGCCGCATTCGGCATCTCCGCGCTGGAAACGGCCGCCGGGATCGTCTGGACCTTGATTGCAAGGGGGGAGCTGACCCTCGAGGCAGGAGTGCGAGCGCTGACGGCGGGCCCCGTGCGAGCGTTCGGGCTCCAGCGATACGTCGCCGGGCTCGGGAGCCTCGCTCCTGGCGCGCCGGCCGACATCACGGTCGTGGATCCGGAGCGGCCCTGGGTGGTCGACCCGAGCTCGTTCGCCTCGAAGGGGAAGAACACGCCGCTCGCCGGCGCCGAGCTCGTAGGGAAGGTCGTGCTCGTGCTCGTGGGCGGCGAGGTGCGGTTCGAAGCCTTGCGAAAGGAGGAAGCGGTTGGCTAAGGCACTGGTGGTGCTCGAGGACGGGTCGTGCTTCGTCGGGCGGTCCATCGGGGTTCCGGGACGCGCCGACGGCGAGGTGGTCTTCAACACGTCGATGACCGGCTACGAGGAGATGCTCACGGACCCGTCGTACGCGGGTCAGATCCTCGTCCTCACCTACCCGATGATCGGGAACTACGGGGTGAACCCGGAACTGCAGGAGTCGGACCGGATCCAGCCCTGCGCCCTCGTCATCCGCGAGCTCGCCCCGTACGCCAGCTCCCCGTGGGCGCGCGGCACGCTGGAGGAGCTGCTGCGTGAGCGCGGCGTGGTGGCCGTGGACCAGGTGGACACCCGCTCCCTCACGCGCCGGATCCGCGCGCACGGCGTCATGCTGGGGACGGTGACCACCGACGAAACGTATGAGGAAGCGCTCGCCCGCGTCCGCCAGCTCCCCTCGTACGAGTCGACGAACTGGGTCGCCACCGTGACCACGCGGGAGCCGTTCGACTGGCTTCCGCCGGAGGAGCCGCGGTTCCGCGTCGCCCTCGTCGACGGGGGAGTGAAGCGGAACATCATGCGGCTCCTGCGCGCCCGCGGATGCGCCGTGCGCGTCTTCCCTGCCGAGACCCCGGCGGAGGAGCTGCTCGCCTGGGGCCCGGACGGGATCGTCTTCTCTCCGGGACCCGGCGACCCAGAGCTCCTGGACGTGACGGTGGCGGAAGCGCGCAAGCTCATCGGCCGCGTTCCGATCTTCGGGATCTGTCTCGGCCACCAGGTGATCGGTCGGGCCCTGGGCGCGGGCACGTTCAAGCTGCCCTTCGGCCACCGCGGTGGCAACCACCCGGTGAAGGAGCTGGCCACGGGCCGGGTGACGATTACGGCCCAGAACCATGGCTACGCTGTCGACCCCGACGGGCTCGATGCGAGCGCGTACGTGAGCCACATCAACCTGAACGATGGCACGGTCGAAGGCCTCGCCATGCGCACGGAGCCGGTCATCACCATCCAGTACCACTCCGAAGCGTGCCCGGGGCCGCTGGACAACACGTCGATGTTCGACCGGTTCGTCTCCTTGATGGAGGAAGCAGGAGGGCCGCGATGACGGGAGCGATCCGCATCGAGCCGGCTTCGGAGAAGGACGCCGAGGCCATCGCGAGCATCGTCCGCGGGCTCGGCCAGAACGAGAACATCGGGCTCCCGGCGGACTTCGACGCGGAGACGGCGCGAGCGTGGCTTCGCAGGCTCGGAGAGAACGGCACGATCCTGCTCGCCTACGAAGGGAGCATCCCCGTCGCCTTCGGGGCCATCGACTACTCGACCGTCGAGCCGGATACGGCGCTGCTCGGCGTCTGGGTCCTCCCGGACCACCGGCGGCGCGGGATCGGGACCATGCTGGCGGAAGAGCTGCTCGAGTTCGCCCGCGAGCGCGGCTACCGGCGTATCCGCGGGCGGCTGCCGGAGGGGAACGAGCCAGCCCTCAGCTTCCTCTCATCCATCGGCGCGATGGTCCCGCTCCGCAACCCTGACATGCGCTTCGAGCTCCCGCTCTGAAGCGAGAAGGAAACGAGGAATGAGACGGCGCCAGGAGCGCAGCGCACCCCTGGGCGAACGAGCCGCGCGGCTCGCGAGCGTGGCACTCGCCGTCCTGGCGGGGCTTGCACTGGCCATGGCTGCGACCCTCGCCGTTGCCTCGGTCGTGGACCCGACCGTGCACAAGGGTGAGGCCGGACCGGTGCTCGCCCGACTGGTGGCTGCGGCGGCGGGCCTCTCCGGGGGCTTCCTGCTGCTGATGAGCGCGCTCCTCTTGCCGGCGCCGCCGGACATCCGCTGGCTGACGGCGCTGAGCGTCGGCGCGATCGCGGGGGCCCTGGAGACGGCGATGCTGCTGCGCGGGAGCCCCGCATGGACGTTCGTCGTCGTCCCGCTGGCAGCGTTGGTGCTCGTGGCCATGCCACGGCCCGGAAGGCGCCGTCGGGGCGCGGCACGGCAAGCAGTGCGGCATTCGAAGGCGTCGGCGAGCCGGCCGGCGCGGAGGCATCGCTGATGACTTGTGTGAGGAGGAGCATGGCAGAACGACCGGAAAACGTGCTCATCATCGGATCCGGCCCGATCGTCATCGGGCAGGCGGCTGAGTTCGATTACGCCGGGACACAAGCGTGCAAGGCCCTCCGGGAGGAGGGAGTGCGCACCATCCTCGTGAACTCGAACCCCGCCACGATCATGACCGACCTCGAGATGGCGGATGCGGTGTACATCGAGCCGCTCACGGTGGAGTCGATTGAACGCATCATCGCCCGCGAGCGACCGGACGGCCTCCTGCCGACGCTCGGCGGCCAGACGGGCCTCAACCTCGCCGTAGCGCTTCACCGGGCCGGCGTGCTCGAGAAGTACAACGTGCGCCTCCTCGGGACCCCGCTCGAGACCATCGAGAAGGCGGAGGACCGGGAGCTCTTCCGCGAGCTCCTCCGCTCCCTCGGCGAGCCGGTGGTGGAGAGCGAGATCTGCCACACCGTCGAGGAGGCTCTTGAGGCCGGCGAGCGAATCGGCCTGCCGGTCGTCGTACGTCCCGCCTACACGCTCGGAGGAACGGGCGGCGGCATCGCGTTCACGATGGACGAGCTCCGCGAGATCGCCGGGCGCGGCCTGGCCGCGAGCCCGATCACGCAGGTGCTCATCGAGCGCAGCCTGCTCGGCTGGAAGGAGATCGAGTACGAGGTGATGCGGGACTCCGCGGGCACCTGCATCACGATCTGCAACATGGAGAACCTGGACCCGATGGGCGTCCATACCGGCGACTCGATCGTCGTCGCCCCCTCGCAGACGCTCACGGACAAGGACTACCAGATGCTGCGCTCCTCTGCCCTGCGCATCATCGATGCGCTGGGCATCGAGGGCGGCTGCAACATCCAGTTCGCCCTGGCGCCCCGGCCGGACATTCGTCCCTGGCAGGCGCAACCGAACGGCGCCCTCCCCTACTACGTCATCGAGGTGAACCCGCGCGTCTCCCGTTCTTCCGCCCTGGCGTCGAAGGCCACCGGATACCCGATCGCGCGGGTCGCGGCGAAGATCGCCTGCGGAAAGCGGCTGGACGAGATCCCGAACGCCGTGACGCAGAAGACGACGGCGGCGTTCGAGCCGGCGCTCGATTACTGCGTCGTGAAGATCCCCCGCTGGCCGTTCGACAAGTTCGCCCTGGGCGATCGGCGGCTCGGGACGCAGATGAAGGCGACGGGCGAGGTCATGGCCATCGACCGCACCTTCGAGGCGGCCCTCAACAAGGCCGTGCGCGGGCTCGAGGTGGGAGGGCGAACGCTCCTCTGGGAACGGCCGGAGTGGAAGAACGCGAACGAGTTCCCGCTGGAGCCGACGGACGAGCGGATCTGGGCGCTCATGGCGGCGCTGCGGCGCGGGGCCGAGCCGCTCGACCTCGCCCGCATCACCGGTATCGACCCCTGGTTCCTCGAGCGCATGCAGAACCTCGTGCGCATGGAGCGCCGGCTCCTCTCGGAGCCGCTCCAGCCGGACCTCCTCCGCGAAGCGAAGCGCCTCGGGTTCAGCGACGAGATGATCGGCCAGCTCGCCGACCGGCTGCCCGAACAGGTGAGGGAGCTGCGCCAGGAGTGGGGCATCCGCCCCGTCTACAAGATGGTGGACACCTGCGCGGCAGAGTTCGAGGCGGTCACGCCGTACTTCTATTCGAGCTACGAGGAGGAGAACGAGGCTACGCCCGAGCCCGGAAGAACGGCGATCGTCATCGGCAGCGGCCCCATCCGCATCGGGCAGGGGATCGAGTTCGACTACGCCAGCGTCCACGCCGTCTGGGCGCTCGAAGAGGCAGGGTACCGCGCGATCATCGCCAACTCGAACCCGGAGACGGTCTCCACGGACTTCGATACGAGCGACCGGCTCTACTTCGAGCCCCTCGACGAGGAAGCGGTGCGCGACATCATCGAGAACGAGACCGGCCCCGACGGCCCGCCGCCGGCCATCGTCCAGTTCGGCGGCCAGACCGCCATCAACCTCGCCGGGCCGCTCCGCCGGGCCAACCTCCCGATCATCGGCTCGAGCGCCGAGGCCATCGACATCGCCGAGGACCGCCGCCGCTTCGAGCGCTTCCTCCAGGAGCTCGGGATCCCGCAGCCCCCCGGAGCGGCGGTGCACACGCTCGAGGAAGCGTTGAAGACCGCACAAGCGATCGGCTACCCGGTCCTCGTGCGCCCGTCCTACGTGCTCGGCGGGCGGGCGATGGAGATCGTCCAGACCCCGACCGAAATGGTGACCTTCCTCGCCCAGGCGGCCGAAGCGGCGCAGGGGAAGCCGATCCTCATCGACAAGTACCTCGAGGGTCGGGAGGTCGAGGTGGATGCCGTCAGCGACGGGGAGTCGGTGCTCATCCCCGGCATCATGGAGCACATCGAGCGCGCGGGGGTGCACTCCGGCGACTCGATGGCGGTCTACCCGCCCCTTCACCTCGACGAGGACGAGAAGCGGGTCATCTGCGAGTACACGCGGGAGATCGTCCTGAACCTCGGCGCCATCGGGCTGACGAACATCCAGTTCGTCGTCATGCCGAAGCAGAACGGCCGCCCGCAGGTGTTCGTGCTGGAGGTCAATCCGCGAGCCAGCCGGACGGTCCCCTTCCTCTCGAAGGTCACCGGGGTACCGATGGTGAAGCTCGGCGTCTGGGCGATGCTCGGCCGGAAGCTGCGCGACCTCGGCTACCCCGATGGGCTCTGGCCGGAGCGGAAGCTCGTCGCCGTCAAGGCACCGGTGTTCTCGATGTCGAAGCTGCCGGACGTCGACACGCACCTCGGCCCTGAGATGAAGAGCACCGGCGAGGTGATGGGCATCGACCGGACGTTCGAAGCCGCGCTGTACAAGGCGTTGCTGGCTGCCGACATGGCGCTCCAGCCCGGGTCCGCCGTCCTGCTCAGCCTCAGCGACCGCACGAAGGCCGACGCGCTGCCGATGATTCACAAGCTCGCCGATGCCGGGTTCCAGCTCTACGCCACCGAGGGCACCGGGCAGATGATCAGCGCCCTCGGCATCCCGGTCACCGTGGTCACCAAGGTGCTCAGCGGAGCTCATCCGAACGTCGTGGACGTCATCCGCGACGGCACCGTGAAGTGCGTGATCAACACGCCGGAAGGGCGGTTCACCGGCTCGATCCGCGACGGGTTCCACATCCGGCGGGCCGCGGCCGAACGGCGCATCCCCTGTTTCACCTCCCTCGACACCGCCCGGGTCGCCGTCGAAGCGGCGGTGCGAAAGGCGGAGTACAACATCCTGCCCTTGCCGGAGTACGTGGGGACGTGAACATCGACGACGCCGTCGTCCTCTCGAACGAACGCGTGTACGAGAACGGGTGGGTCATCTGGCTCCACAGCCCTGCCCTCGCCAGGCGGCGTGAGCCGGGGCAGTTCGTCATGCTGCGTTGCAGCTCAGACGGCTGCGACCCCTTCTTCGCCCGCCCGTTCTCGTACCACCGCGTGGACGGCGAAGCGTTCGCCGTCCTCTACACGGTCGTAGGCCGGGGAACGGCGTGGCTCGCGGAGCGGCGCCCGGGAGATGTCGTCCGCGGGTACGGGCCTCTCGGCCGGGGTATCCGCCTCCCGCGTACCCCCGCCAACGTCCTCCTCGTGGGCGGGGGCGTCGGCATCGCGCCGCTCGTCGACCTCGCCGGGGTCGCCGTGCGCGAAGGCCACCAGGTCGTGGCGATGATGGGAGCGCGCACCGCAGACGGCCTCCTTCCGGCCAGCGCGTGGCCGCGGGAAGTCGAGTACGTGACGGTCACGGAGGACGGCTCCGCCGGGCTGGCGGGGCGCGTCACCGACCACATCGGCGCGTTCGAGTCCTGGGCTACGAAATTGTACGCCTGCGGCCCCACCGCCATGTTCGAGAGCCTCGCCGCCGTGCTGCGAGGGAACGGCCGGCGAATCCGCCCCGAGATCCTCATGGAGGAGCGCATGCCCTGCGGCTGGGGCCTCTGCTACGGCTGCGCGATCCGCACGCGACACGGGGTGAAGCTCTGCTGCCGCGACGGGCCCCGCTTCCCCTTGTTCGACGTCTTCTAGGCCCGTGCAAGGCCTTCGAGCGCGTGAAGGAGGCGCTCGAGGCAGGCCGCGGCGATCCCGAGCATGATCTCGCTGCGCGAGCTGTCCAGGCGGATCTCTTCCGCCTGCTCGGCGTTGGGCGCCGACAGGGCGACGGCCACCGTCCCGACCGGCTTCGGCGAGCGGCGACCGGTTTGCGGCCCCGCGATCCCGCTCTCGGCCACCACGAGATCGACCCCGCTCCGCGCCCTGGCCCCGCGCGCCATCGCGAGAACAGCCTCGGTGCTCACGGCTCCGTGCTCTCGCAGCACGGATTCGGACACGCCGAGGTCATCGAGCTTCGCCCGAAGCGAGTACGCGACATACCCCCGGTCGAACCAGCGAGAAGCGCCCGGCACCGCCAGCAGATGGGCGGCCAAGAGACCGCCTGCCGTCGTCTCGACCGTCGCGATCCGTACCCCCGCTGCGACCGCGGCATCCCCGATGCGCTGGGCAATTTCGACCAGGCGAGACTCGAGCACGGCGGCCATCGTATCGGACGTACGCCCTTTCCCGGAAACCGGGTACCATCCCCCGCGTGGCGACGTACGAGGTGAAGATCGTCGACGCCTTCACGCGCACCCCCTACACGGGGAACCCGTGCGGCGTCATCACGAGGGCCGACGGTCTTGACGAACGGCAGATGCAGGCCATCGCCCGCGAGCTGAACCTGAGCGAGACGGCCTTCGTCTTCCCTTCCGTGCGCGCCGACTTCGCCGTGCGGTTCTTCACGCCGGCGAAGGAAATCCCCCTGGCCGGGCACCCGACCATCGCCACCATGCACGCGCTCGTGGAAGAGGGACGGATCGGCTTGGAGCACGGACGGGCACGCGTCACGCAGGAGCTGAGTATCGGGCTGCTCCCGGTCGACATCGAAGCGCTGCCGGATGGGGGCGTGAAGGTGTTCATGACGCAAAACCCGCCCGAGTTCGGCCGGCGGCTCGATCGGACGGTGTACGCGCAAGCCCTCGGCATCGCGCCCGAGGACATCCTGCCGGACGTTCCGGTGCAGGTGGTGAGCACCGGAACCCCGCAGGCGATGGTGCCGGTTCGCTCGCTGGAGGTCCTTCGCCGGCTCCGTCCGGACTTCCAGCACCTCAGCGACCTGGAGCAAGTGGGCCATTACTTCAGCACCCACGTGTTCACGCTCGAGGCGATGGAGCCCGGGCACCGCGCCCACTGCCGGCACTTCGCCGCCAGCGCGGGCGTCCCCGAAGACCCGGTCACTGGGAGCGCCATCGGGGCCATGGCCGCCTACCTCTGGCGGTACGGGCTCGTGCGCGAACCCTCCTACGTGGTGGAGCAGGGACACCTCATCGGCCGGCCGGGCCTCGTCGAGGTGTTCGTGGAGGCGGAGGGGAACGAGCCGAAGCGCGTCCGCATCGCCGGGACTGCGGTCACGGTGCTCCGCGGTGAGCTCCGCATCTAACGGCCGCGCGTTCTGCTAGGTTGACTTCGTGGAGGGGTTGGAATTCGCCACGGCAGAGCGGGCGCTTGCCACGGCGCGGTTCGTCGACTGTCGCCCCATCTGGTACTCCTCGAATTACGTCTTCCTCGCCCAGCTCGAGACGGAGGAGGGTGCGTCCCTGCTGGCCGTGTACAAGCCGGAGCGAGGCGAGGCGCCGCTCTGGGACTTCCCCGATGGTCACCTCTACCGGCGGGAGCTGGCAGCCTACCGGCTCTCCCTGGCGCTGGAGTGGAATTTCGTCCCGCCCACCGTGGTGCGGGATGGCCCTGAGGGGATCGGCGCCGTCCAGCTCTTCGTGCCCCACGACCCACACGCCCACTACTTCGAGCAGCGAGAGCGGCCGGAGCTCGTTCCCCAGCTGCAGCGCATCGCGCTCTTCGACGTGGTGGCCAACAACGCCGATCGGAAGGCCGGCCACTGCCTCCTCGACGCGGCCGGGAAGGTGTGGGCCATCGACCACGGCCTCTGCTTCCACCACCAGTACAAGCTCCGCACCGTCATCTGGGACTGGGCCGACGAGCCGATTCCGGCCGGGATGATGGCCGAGCTGCGGCGCTTCGCCGAGGAGCTGCAGGCAGAGGCTCCCAGGCTCGCCCCCTTCCTCGAGCTCCTTCGTCCCATCGAGCGCCGCGCGTTGTGCGAGCGCCTGGAGCGCCTCCTGGAGCGGGGCCGCTTCCCGGTACCGGGACCGCACCGCAGTTATCCGTGGCCGCTCGTCTGAGAGCGGATGGTAGAATCGCGCGCCAAGGAGGTGCCCCCGTGCGAACCGTCACCGTCGGCAACGTCCAGATCCTGCCCCTGCTCGACACGAGGCTCCTCGGCTCCCCCGAGCTTTTCATGCCGAAGCATGCGGAGCAATTCCGGAGCGAGTATCCCCACCTATTCGACGAACGCGGCCTGCTACAACTCTCCGTCACCTGCTTCCTCGTCCGCTCCGCAGGGCAGACGTGGCTCATCGACACCGGTCTCGGCAACCGGCGCCGTCCGAACTTCCCGCTCGGCCGCCTGGACGAAGCGCTCCGCGACGCGGGCGTCCGGCCGGACGAGATCGACCACGTGGTCCACACCCACCTCCACGTGGACCACGTCGGGTGGAATACCGTCGACGGGCAGCACGGGCCGGAGCCGTACTTTCCGAAGGCGGAGTTCCACGTCGAGCGCGCGGAGTGGGATTTCTGGATGCAGCCGCAGTTCCTCGAGTCCGGGGAGCACCCGCACCTCCGTGAGTGCGTGAAGCCGATCGAGAACCGGGTCCGCTTACACGAGGGCGAGGAGTCTCTCGACGAGCACCTGGTATTCGTCGCCACGCCTGGCCATACGCCCGGGCACGTGTCCATCGGCATCGCCTCCGGCGGAGAACGGGCGGTGATAATCGGGGACGTGAGCCACCATCCGGTCCAGCTCGACCACCCCGACTGGTCGCCGGTCTTCGACGTGGACCCCGAGCAGGCGTCGCGCACGCGGGCGCGGATGTTCGACTGGGCGGCGGAAGAGCAGCGAATCTGGCTGGCCGGCCACTGGCCCGATTCGGGAGTAGGGCGCATCCTGCGGGTGAATGGGAAGCGGACCTTCCGCGCGCTCTAGCGCACTCCTCACCCTCGCGCTCCTCATTGCCGCGGTCGTGAGCGGCGGACGCGCCTCCGCTGCGGGGGAGCTCGTCCTCGTCGTCACTTCCCCGCTCGATGCCTTACCGGACGCGGTTTGCCCAGATGACGAGCGTTGCACCCTGCGGGCCGCCATCGGTGCAGCGAACGACGCCGAGCCGGATACCGTCCCCGTCATCACCTTCGATCCGTCGGTGTTCGACCCGGCAGCCCCGGAGACCATCGTCCTCGAACAGCCGCTGCCGGCGCTTGCCGCCCCCGGTGCACGCGTCGACGGCAGCGGAGCGGGGGTCGTCATTTCCGGGGCGAACCTCGATGCGTCCGCCCGCGGGCTGCGCCTCGTGGGCGACGGCATCGTGGTTCGCGGGCTTGCGATCGTCGATTTCGGGGACGCGTGCATCGTGACGACCGGCGACGACATCCGCATCGGCGGCGACCGCGAGCTCGGACAAGGGAACGCGCTCGCCGGCTGCTCCCGCGGAATCCTCGCGGCAGGCGACGACACGGCCATCGAAGGGAACACGTTCGGCCTGGATCCGATCTCCGGCGAGCGGAAGCCCCCCAGCGTGGCGATCCGCATCGAGGGAACCCGGGCGCGGGTCGGAGGGGAGCCGCCCGACCGCTTCGGCAACCGGATCCTGGCAGCGGGCGTGGGCGTCGAGCTGTACGCAACAGCGCAGGAGGCGCAAGTGCTCGGTAACCGCTTCGGGAGCGAACCGGGGAGCCTGGAGAGCGGCGTGCGCATCTTCGCGGGGAGCACCGCCAACCGCGTGGAAGGGAACGAGTTCGTGTGGGCGGCGGGCGCGGCGATCTCGGTGCTGGACGACGCCACACCCCCGGCCCGCGGAAACAGCCTTCGCCTCAACAGCTACGGAGCTCTCGGCGGGCTCGCCATCGATCTGCGCGGGGACGGAGTTCGCAACGAGAACGACGCCGGCGACGAGGACGAGGGGCCGAACGACATGCGCAACCATCCGGTGATTACCCGGGCAACGCAGGCCAGCGTCGAGGGCCTCGTCGAGGGGTGCGCGGGCTGCACCGTCGACCTGTACCGCGTCACGCACGAACCGGGAGGGAGTAGCGACGTGCCCTCCGTACCGGTGTTCGCGGGGACGACCGTGACCGACGGCGCCGGTCGCTTCACGTTCGAGAGCCCCGCCGTCACGCCGGGCACGTGGGTAACGGCGATGGCTACCGATGCGGAAGGAAACTCGAGCGAGTTCGGCCCGCCGGCGCGAGTGGGGACGGGAGTGGTGCAGTGCGGCGACGTCCACCTCCAACCGGGCTGGAATCTCAGCGGGTACTTCGCTCCAACGACATCCCTGGGAGCGACCTTTCCGCCCGGCGCTCCTTCACCGTCCCCGATCACCGCGGTGTACCGCCTGCTGGATGGAAGCTCGCACTTCCTCGCCTGGTTCGCTGACGGCGGCACGGCCTCCACGCTGCCATCTGTGCAGACGGGTGAGGCGTACTGGTTCTACGCCCGCGAGCCTGTCGACCTGCCGGGCACGGTCACGCTCACTGCCGCCCTCCCAGTGGCAATAGCGCCGGGCTGGAACGCCTTCGTGTACGTCGGCGCATCCGAGCATGTCCTCGACGCGCTCGCTTCGCTGCAAGGGCAGTGGACCGCGTTGTACCGGCTGGTCAACGACGGTGAGGCGACGTTCTGGGAGTGGCTCGGCGGGCCGGATACGCCCGAATGGGCCCGGGCTTCTACACAGGTCGAAAGCTGCGCCGCGTACGTCCTCTTCGCGACGGAGCCGGCCACCCTCGTCCCGCTTCAGCCCTGAAGCCGACGCCCGCTGGTACGATACGCCCGAAGTCAGGAAGGGAGGGACGACGTGACCGAGTACCGGAACATCCTCGTCCAGCGCGAGGGCCCCTACGTGACCATCACCATGAACCGGCCCGAGCGACGCAACGCCCTCTCGATGGAGCACATGCTGGAGCTCATCGACGCGTTCGAGCGGGTCGGCGAGAGCGACGCGCTCGGTGTCGTGCTGGCCGGGAACGGGCCCGTCTACTGCGCCGGGCACGACTTCGCCGACATGGCGGGCGCGACGTTGGGCGAGATGCGGAAGCTGCTCTGGACCTGCACGCGCCTCATGGACACGATGCAGAGCATCCCGCAGGTGGTGGTGGCGAGGGTCCACGGGCTCGCGACGGCGGCCGGTTGCCAGCTCGTCGCCACCGCCGACCTGGCCGTCGCCGCCGACACTGCCTCCTTCGCCACGCCGGGAGGAAAGGGAGGCTGGTTCTGCCACACGCCCGTCGTGGCCCTGAGCCGGAACATCGGACGGAAGAGGGCCCTGGAGATGGCGCTGACGGGAGACCCGATCGACGCTCACACGGCGCTCGAGTGGGGGCTCGTGAACCGCGTCGTGCCGCTCGAGGAGCTCGACGAAGCGACGTGGGACCTGCTCCGGCGCGCAACACGCGGCAGCCCGCTGTCGAAGGGGATCGGCAAGCGCGGCTTCTATGCCCAGGTCGACCTCGACCAGCCGAAGGCGTACGCGTACGCCGTCGAGCTCATGGCCGGCACGAGCCAGACCGCCGACGCCCAGGAGGGGATGCGCGCCTTCCTCGAGAAGCGGCCCCCGGTGTGGCAGAACCGATGACGTCAGGCCTTCGCAACGAGCTCTCTGACCCGGGCCAGCCGCTCGAACGAGCGGAGCACGAGAAGCTGCTCGTTCGTAAGGTGGCGGATGATGATGTCCGTGTACCCCATCTCCCGGAAGCGAAGGAACTGCTCGGCGACCCGCTCAGGTGAGCCGAAGATGCACGCGCTGGGGTCGAAGCCCCGGTAGCCGCGTGCGAGGATCGGCTCGGCGACCTTGCGAGCATCCTCGTCGTCTTCTCCCACGTAGATGTCCCGGCGGATCGCCACCGCCGTGGGCGTGCGGCCGTGTCGCTCGCATCGCTCCCGGTACAGTTCGATCTGCTGCTTCGCCTTCTCCGGCGTCAGGTCGGGGGCGGCGAGCCAGCCGTCTCCGAGCCGTGCAGCACGATCGATCGCCGCAGGGGCGCTCGCACCGATCCACACCTCCAGCGGCTCCGGCGGTACGGGAGCGATGCGAGCGTTCCGCACCGTGTAGCGCCCTTCCGAGGTCACCGTCTCGCCGGCACAGAGCCGACGGATGATGTCCAAGCCCTGCTCGAACCGGGAGGGGCGATGCCGCGGGTTCACCCCGAACGCGTCGAACTGCTCCGGGTCGTACATCCCGCCGCCGATGGCGCACTGCATGATGAACCGGCCCTTCGCGATGCAGGCGAGTGTGCCGACCTGCTCCGCGACCAGGACGGGATGCCAGAGCGGCAACAGGAAGAGGCAACCGGCCGGCCGCTCCCCCCATTCCGCCAGCAGCCGGCCGAGGATAGGCACGTTCTGGTAGTACGGGATGCGCGTGGCGTGATGGTCGCCGACGAAGAGCGAGTCGAGCCCCGCATCCCACGCGGCGCGGGCGCGCTCCACCATCCACTGCGCGCCGAGCCGACCGTCCTGAACCGCGTACGCGCTCGTCAGCGAGACTCCGATTCGCATCGCCCCCTCCTCGCGGGGATTCTACGGGCGCGCCAGCGGGGCGCGCCATCGGCGCGGCTTCCGTACACTGCGCGGGAGGAGGCGCGACCATGACCAGCGAACCGTTCGCGGCCGGCGAGCGCGACGTGCTGCCGTTCCCGGCGGTCGAGACGACGCTCCCTAACCAGCTGAGGCTGATCGTCATCCCCACCGGCTTTCCGAACATCGTGTCGCTGCAGATTCCGGTGCAAACCGGCTCCCGCAACGAGGTCGAACCGGGAAAGTCCGGGTTCGCACACTTCTTCGAGCACATGATGTTCCGTGGCACGAAGCGATTTCCCCCGGAGCGGTACCAGGCCATCGTCACCAGAACCGGCGCCCGGCAGAACGCCTACACCACGGACGACTACACGAACTACCACGCAACGTTCGCGAAGGAGGACCTCGATACGTTCCTGGAGATCGAGGCCGACCGGTTCATGAACCTGGAGTACTCGGAGGAAGCCTTCCGGGTCGAGGCGAAAGCCATCCTCGGCGAGTACAACAAGAGCGCGTCCGAGCCGCTGATGAAGCTGTTCGAGGTCCTGCGGGACACGGCCTTCGATGTCCACCCGTACAAGCACACGACGATGGGTTTTCTGCGGGACATCGAGGACATGCCGAACCAGTTCGAATACTCCCGCGTTTTCTTCGATCGGTGGTACCGGCCGGAGTACACGACCATCATCATCGCCGGGGACGTGGAACCGGCCGCCGCCCTCGCAGCGGTGGAGCGCCACTGGGGCGCCTGGCAGCCCGGAGGCTTCCGCCTCGAGATCCCCCAGGAGCCCCCGCCCAGCGGCCCGCGGCACGCGCACGTGTCCTGGCCCGCCGCCACCCTTCCCTGGTTGGCCGTCGCCTTCCGCGGTCCGGCGTTCTCGACCGAACAGCCCGACTACGCCGCCATCGACACGCTCCTTGACCTTGCCTTCGGGAAGACCTCCGACCTGTACCGCGAGCTCGTGGAAGAGCTGCAAGTCGTCGACCAGCTCGTCCCCTGGTTCTCCCCTACGGTCGACCCTTCCCTGGCGACGGTGCTCGCGCGGGTCCGCCGCCCCGAGGACGTGCCCTTCGTCCGCGAGCGGATCTTGGCCACCCTCGCGGACCTGCGCGAGCGCCCCATGCCGCTCGACCGGGTGGAGTCAGCGAAGGCGCATGCTCGCTACTCGGTCTCCCGCCTGCTCGACAACTCCGAGTCCATTGCCTCGCTGGTGGCGCGGTTCGCCCACTTCGAGCGCTCCTACCACACCGTCAACCGCCTCTTCCGTCTCTACGCGGCCCTCACCCCCGAGGATCTCCTCGAAGCGGCGAGGCGCTACGTCATCCCCGAGTCACTCGTGCAGACGACCCTCAGCTACGAGGAGCTCCCGGCGGAGACGCTGGCAGCTCCAGGCTTGCCGAGCCGAGCAGCCTCGCCGCTGCACGCGCCGGCCGTCCTCCAGCGCTCCGCGACCCCGCTGGTGCGCTTCAAGCTGGTCTTTCGCTCCGGCTCGGCCGAGGACCCCCCGGGCCGCGAAGGGCTCGCGCGCCTGACGGCGTCCCTCGTGGCAGAAGGCGGTTCCCGCACGCGCACGATCGACGAGATTCGGCGCGCGCTCTTTCCGCTCGGCGGCAGCCTGACCTCGCAGGTGGACAAGGAACTGACGACGTTCACCATCGCGGCCCACCGGGACACGATCGACCGCACGCTCGACCTCGTGCTCCCGCAGCTGCTCGACCCCGGCTTCCGCGAAGATGACTTCGCCCGCCTGCGGACCCAGCAGCGCAATCGCCTCACCCAGGACCTGCGGCTCGCGAACGATGAGGAGCTGGGAAAGGAGCTGCTCCAGGCTCGCGCGTTTGCAGGAACCGCCTATGCCCACCCCGTCCTCGGCACCGTCGCCGGGCTGGAGGCAATCGAACTTGCGGACGTGCGCGAAACATGGCGGCGCTCGTACTCGGGAGAGCGGCTCCTGTTCGGAGCGGCGGGAGCCATTGACGACCGCACCATCGGCCGGCTCGAGCGGGAGCTCGGAGCCTGCTTACCCGCGGGCGCGCCGCCCGAGCCGCGCTCCATCGCCGCCCGGAAGCCGAAGGGGCTGGAGGTGGTCATCGTGCAGAAAGAAACGCCGGCCACCGCCATCTCGCTCGGCCACCCGATCGCCGTCCTTCGCGGCCACCCCGACTGGCCTGCGCTCTGGCTCGCCCGCTCCTGGCTCGGCGAGCATCGGGCCCAGCAGGGCCGGCTCTTCCAGCGGATGCGGGAGCTTCGCGGTCTCAACTACGGCGACTACGCGTACATCGAGGCGTTTCCCGGCGGGATGTACAAGTTCTTCCCGGACGCGAACATCGCGCGCCGCGCGCAGCTGTTCGAGATCTGGATTCGCCCCGTTCTGCCGGCCAACGCCGTGTTCGCGCTCAAGCTCGCCCTCTTCGAGGTGCGCCGGATGCTCCGCGACGGCATTCCGGAGGAGGAGTTCGAAGCGACCCGGGCGTACCTGCGCAAGAACGCGTACCTGATGACGAAAACGCAGGACCACCAGCTCGGGTACGCCCTCGACAGCCTCTGGTACGGCATTCCGGACTTCGTCGAGTACGTGCACGACGGGCTCGCCCAGCTCACACCGGAGCGCGTGCAGCAGGCGATCCGCGAGCACATCTCCGGGACCGACTACCACGTCGTCTTCGTCACCAGGGACGCCGAGGCGCTCCGCGAACGGCTGCTCGACCCAACCCCAGCTCGGCCGACCTACGACGTCCCCCTGCCGCCCGAGATCCTGGCCGAAGACGAACAAGCAGCCGCGGAGCCGCTCGATCTCGAACCAGCCCGGATCGAAGTGGTGCCGCTCGAGGAGGTCTTCGCCCGCTAGGTCGCGAGCTGGCGCCCCAGCAGCTCCGGCGTGGTCGCTGGGAGGTCGCAGGCCATGTTCCGGCAGAAGAAGGCGACGGGACGCGGGGCCGATTCCCGTCCGGCGAAGTGCGGGAGGCCCCGGGGATCCGACGCGGGAAGCAGCACGAGCCAGGGGCGGAAGTGCCCCGCCACGACCCGTAGGAACGGTTCCCGCTCTGCCGCGGTGCCGAGGAGCACGAGTTCTTCCAGCGGCGCATGGAGGAGCTCCGCGACACCAAGCAGAGCGCCGAAACCGCTCGGCGCCTTCGACAGGTGTTCGCCGACCTGCCCGACAATCTCATCAGCGAGCGCGCGAGCCTCCGCGTCCTGGTAGTACCGCCAGACCCAGAAGGCGAGCTCGGCCGCGGCGGCGTTCCCGCTCGGCGTGGCAGCATCGAAGAACGGTTTCTGACGGAACAGCAGCGGCTCCGCCTCGTCTCCCGTCTCGAAGAGCCCGCCTCGCTCTCGGTCCCGGAACCGCGCGCGCAATCGCTCCAGGAGGCGAAGCGCCCACTCGAGGTGCTCGAGGTCGCCGCTCGCACGGTAGAGCTCGACGAGGCCGAGTCCAAGGTAGGCGTAATCCTCGAGCATGCCGGGTACGCGAGCGACGCCGGCCCGGTACGCGTGAAGGAGCTCCCCGTCCTTCCACATGACGGTGCGCAGGAATCGCGCGGCCTCGGCCGCCGCCTGGACGTACCGGGGCTCGCCCAGCACCCAGCCAGCTTCGGCCAGCCCGCGAATGGCGAGCCCGTTCCACGAGGTGAGCACCTTGTCATCGGTGGCCGGCGGAATCCGCTTCCGTCGCGCCTCGAAGAGCAGCCGGCGAGCCCGCTCGATCCTGCTCTGCAGCTCCTCAGCCGTCAGTCCGAACCGTGCCGCGAGCGCGGACTCATCCGCCCGCCGCGTGAGCACGTTACGCCCCGTGAGCTCGGGGTGATGGGGGTCGACGAAGTTCCCCTCCTGCGTCACGCCGAAGTACTGGCACGCGAGCTCTGCGTCTTCGTCGCCAAGAACGGCCCGCACCTCCTCCCGCGTCCAGAGGTAGAACTTGCCCTCGAGTCCTTCGCTGTCCGCGTCCTGGGCCGAGTAGAACCCTCCCGCCGGATCGCGCAGCTCGCGAAGCAGGTACTCCGCCGTCTCTCGCACTACCCGTTCCCAGAGCGGGTCACGCTCGATCTGCCACGCGTGCAGGTACACCCGCAGGAGCTGGGCGTTGTCGTACAGCATCTTCTCGAAGTGGGGAACGACCCAGCGAGCATCGACCGAGTAGCGGGCGAAACCACCGCCCAGCTGGTCGTAGATGCCGCCCGTCGCCATGGCAGCGAGCGTGTGCCGCACCATGGCCCAGGCCTGGCCGTCGTCGCGGCCCTCGCGTTCCGTGCGGGCGTGGTGGATGAGCAGCCACTCCAGCACGGGTGCCACGGGGAACTTCGGCGGCCCACCGAACCCGCCCCATTGCGGGTCGAACGTCGCGGCCAGCGCACGCACGGCATCATCGAGCTGCTGCGTGGAGACCGCCGCGCGCCCGCCGCCGACGGCCTCCGCGAAGCGGCGGAGCTCGCGTGCGACATGCTCGGCGGACTCCAGCACACGCTCCCGGTCCGTCTCCCAGGCCCGGTGGACAGCCTCGAGCACCCGCCGGAAGCTCGGCCGCCCGTGCGCATCTTCGGGCGGGAAATACGTCCCCGCGAAGAACGGCTTCCCGTCCGGGGTGAGGAACACGGTCATCGGCCAGCCGCCCTGGCCGGTCATCGCCTGCACGGCCGCCATGTACACGGCATCCACGTCGGGGCGCTCTTCGCGGTCGACTTTGACGTTCACGAACCACTCGTTCATCAGCCGCGCGATTTCGGGATCCTCGAACGACTCGTGGGCCATCACGTGGCACCAGTGGCAGGTGCTGTAGCCGACCGAGAGCAGGATGGGCTTCCCTTGCTCGCGCGCGACGCGAAACGCCTCTTCGCCCCAGGGGTACCAATCCACCGGGTTGTCGGCGTGTTGGAGCAGGTACGGGCTCGTTTCGTTGGCGAGTCGATTCGGCATACCTCCACCGTACCGGATCGCCCGTCGCTTCGTTTTTCCCGCTCCTCGCAGCGCGGGGTATAGTCGCCGGGGAACACGAGAACGGAGGAACCGATGTCCGAGAAACCAGCCTTGAGCCTCGCAGCAGCACCCGGGCGACGCCGGCGGGCCCTCGAAATCGCCCAGGAAGCGGAACGGCGGGGGTTCACAGGCCTGTACTGCGCCAGCTTCGGGGACAACCTGGGACTCTGCGTGTCCTTGTGCCACGTGACCTCGACGATCCGTTTCGGCACGGGCATCGCAAACATCTACGTCCGCCATCCGGCGGACATGGCCGCCGCAGCCGGTTACCTGCACGAGTTGAGCGGAGGACGCTTCACGCTCGGGCTCGGCGTCAGCCATGGACCGGTCCACGAACGGCTTGGGATCACGGTGGGCAAGCCCCTCTCTGACATGCGCGCTTATGTCGATAAGGTTCGGGCCGCGGCCGATCAGGTCGGAGGTCTGCCGCCGATCGTCCTCGCCGCCCTCCGGCGGCGGATGACGCGGCTCGCGGGAGAGATCGCGGAAGGCGCCATTTGGGCCAATGCGGCCCTCTCCCACATGCCCGTCTCCCTCCGCGAGATCCCGCCCGAGAAGCTCCGAGCCGGCTTCTTCGTGGGAAACATGCTCCCGGTGTGCATCGATGACGACGTGCGCGCGGCCGAGGCGGCGCTCCGCCGCTATCTGACGGGATACCTCATGCTGCCGAACTATCGGAACTACTGGAAGGAGGCCGGGTACGTCGAGGAGATGGAGGCGGTCGAGCGCGCTATCGCCAACGGAGAGGTCGACCGCGTGCCCCAGATCCCCAGCGAGCGCTGGCTGCGAGACGTGACCCTGTTCGGGCCGGCCTCAGCTGTGCGCGAGGGCATCGAGCGCTGGCGCGCGGCAGGCGTGAACACCCCCGTCGCCGTCCCCATCTCGACGCGAGGAGGCCAGGCCCAGGCCTTCCAAGAGGTGTTCGACGCCTTCGCATGAACCGGGAGCGCCTGCTCGAAGCGACGGTCGAGATCGTCGAGCGGGTCGGCGCATCGCTCCGGCAGTTGCGAGAGCGGGGCGTGCGGTTCGGCCGAAAACCAGGCTACGAGCTCGTGTCGGAAGCGGACCTCCTCGCCGCCGAGCGGCTCCGGGAAGCGCTGTCGAAGCTCGTCCCCGACGCCGCCTGGCTGAGCGAAGAGCACGTCGACACCGGCCACCGTCTCGCCTCGCCATGCGTCTGGATCGTCGACCCGCTCGACGGCACCCGCGAGTTCCTGCTCGGCGTGCCCGAGTACGCCCTCTCCGTCGCGCTGGTGGAGAACGGGCAGCCGGTGCTGGGCGTCGTGCACAACCCAGCCCGTGGCCACACGGTGGCGGCCCTCGTCCCTTCGGAGGCCATCGACGTGAAGGTTGACGGTCCCGTACCGGACCGAATGCGGGTCCTCGTCGGCCGAGGGGAGGCGGATCTGGACGAAGTTCCGCCGCTCCCAGGCAACGTGGAGGTGCAGGGCGTGGGGAGCGTCGCCTATCGGCTCGCCCTCCTCGCGGAGGGGAGCGCGGACGCGGTGGTGAGCCACTATCCGCGAGCCGAGTGGGACGTTGCGGCCGGCGCTGCCGTCTGCGCCGCGCGCGGGGTGGTGGTCACCGACTACTTCGGGCGTCCGCTCCGCTTCAACAAGCCGAACCCGGCCGTGGCAGGATTGCTCGCCGCCCGTCCTGCCGTGCACCGGCGTCTCCAGACGTACCTCCGCCTCCTCGGCCGCTAGCCCGCCGAAGGCGCGAGCCGCCGAGCCGGCAAGCCGTACGCGGCGCGCAAGCTGCCGATGAGCGTCGACACCGCGACGATGGCGAGGAACGCGAGCGCCGGGACGGCGAAGAGCGCGCGAATCCCCACGATGTCGGCGATCGACCCGAAGGCCAGGTTGGCCACGGCCATGAGCCCGCCCGCCGACATGAGGAAGAGGCTCATCACGCGCCCCCGCACGGCATCGTCGCAGGCCTCCTGCACGAGCACGGACGCGAGGGCCATGAACATGGCCTGCGATGACCCCATGGCAACGGCGCTTCCTGCAGCGGCCCATAGCGTCTCGCTGGCCGCCATCAGCAGGGGTGCCGCTCCCGACAGCACCGCGGTGGCGAGAAACAGCATGCCTCGCACTCGTCCAGGAGCCGAGAACCCCGCCAGCAGCAGGGTTCCGGCGAAAGCGCCGCTGCCGACCCCCACGGTCATCACCGAGAGGCCCGCGCTCCCCTCGTGGAGGTAGACGTCGGCGAAAGCAGGCAACATCGCATCGAAGGACATCGTCAGCACGCAGTGCGCAACGACGAATAGGAACAAGGCCCGTAGGAACGGCGTGTGGACGACGAATGCGAGCCCCTCGCGCAGGTTCCGCGCCACCGCTGCAAGCTCGGTGACGCCTCCGCGGGACCGCGTCCAGACGGCCGCCACCCCGGCCAGCCCGAGGAGCGCCGTGACCACTGCCACGGCGTAGGCGCCGACAGGGCCGGTCGTGGCGAGGAAGGGCCCGGCGGCCAGCGGCCCGACCGCGCGCGAACCCAGCCGTACCGTCGTGTGAAGCGTCACCGCGTTCCCAAGCCGATCCGGCGGCACGAGGTTGGCGAGGTGCGCCTGCTCCGCCGGCATCTCGACCGAGCGCACGACACCCTGGAGGAATACGAGCCCGAGGACGAGCGGCACCGAGAGCGCGCCCAGGGCCGCGAGGAGGAGCAACGCGGCGCTCACGCCGACGAGGAGGAGCCGCAGGACGACGAGCAGCTTCCGCCGTTCCACGGCATCGGCGACCGTCCCGCCGAGCGGCGAGAGGAGGAACGGGAACATCCCTGCGAACGTCGTGACCCCAACGAGCGCCGAGGAGTCGCTGAGCTCGAACACCACCCAGGCGTTCGTCAGTACAAGCGTCCAGAGCGCCATCGCGCTGCCGGCCGTCCCCAGCAGCAGCCAGCGAGCGTCTCTCGACGACAGGGCCGGAAACCAGCGCGCAAGCAAAGCAGCCCCCGCGGAGGCAACTATACTCGGGGGACGACTTCGGTCGAGGCCACTCATGGCGGCCATCAGAGCCTCGCAATCGGGGAGTGACTGCAGATGAGCATCCGCATCGGGGTGGGGATCACCGGCTTTCCGTTCGAGACGATGGACGGGTTCTTCCGCTGGATCGACCAGTGCGAGGCGAGCAAGATCGATTCCGTCTGGTTCAGCGAGCGGCTCGTGTCCCGCGAGCCGATGCTCGAACCACTCGTCGCCTGCGCCCTCGTCGCCGGCCGAACCCGGCGGCTCAAGGTGGGATTCAACGCCGTCGTCCTCCCACTCCGCGACCCGCTCGTGCTCGCCAAGGAGTGCGCCACCCTGGACGTCCTCAGCGGCGGGCGGCTGCTGCCGGTCTTCGGCGTCGGCAACGAACGCGCACCCGAGTTCGCCGCCACCGGCCGCTCCCCGATCGGCCGAGGGGCGCGCGCGGACGAGATGCTCGACATCATGACCGCGCTCTGGCGCGGCGAAGCCGTGACGTACGAGGGCACGCACTTCCGCTACCGGGAGGCGCAGATTTCGCCCCTCCCGCTGCAGCAGCCCCTGCCCCTCTGGATCGGCGGTTCGAGCGAGGCGGCGATCCGGCGCACCGCTCGCATCGGGACCGGCTGGCTCGCAGGGCTTCAGACTCCCGAGTCAGTGGCCGGAACGGTGGCGAAGATCCGGCGCGCCGTGGCCGAAACGGGCCGCCCGTTCGAGGAGGACCACTTTGGCGCCGGGTTCCCGTTCCGCTTCGGAAGCTGGGACGAGCCGATCGTGCAGCGCGCGGCCGAGCGCATCCGTCTCGCGGCGCCCGAACTCGAGCCGGAGCGGTACCTGGCGGTCGGCGATGCAGGGGCGATCATCGCGCGCGTGCGCGAGTACGTCGCCGCCGGCTGCTCGAAGTTCGTCCTGCGGCCGATCGCCCTCGGCACCGATGACCTCCTCCGCCAGACTGCGCGGCTGGCGGGCGAGGTCATCCCGGCCGTACACGACTGACCGGCTCCAGCGGTTCGGCCCAGACCCAGAGGGCGTCGCCTGCGGGTCTCGGGAGCGGCTGCGCCGCCTGCGGCGCCCCCAGCAGGGCCACGACGCGGAAGCCGTCCGTGACGGCGAGGATGCGTCGTCGCTCCCAACGCGGGACCTTCAGGTCGGTGAGCAGGTCCGAAACCTTCTTCTCGAAGCCTCCCCGCGTCACGCGATCTCCCGGCCGCAGGGCGCGGACGCGCAGCGCGCCCCGCAGGGCCCCCGCATCGACGGCGACTGCCCGGCCGCCCGCCGGTGGATCCGTGGAGACCCTCACCCGCCAGGGACCGAACCGCACCGACCCCGGGACCTCGAGAACGACCGGCTCGGCTTCGAGCACGTCCGCTGCGCCTGGTCTCCCCAGCCGCACCTTTCCGCAGGAGACCTCGAACAGCAACGCGCCGAACGACACCTCGCCGCTCCCCCGCCGCAGGACGGCGCGAGCGTTCACCAGCCTGGTTCGGTTCGATTCCAACGGATGCCGCAGGAACGCCGCCTCACGCTCGAGCACGAGCTCCAGAGCCTCGAGCGGAAGCGAGGTCAGCGACTCCCGGGCGAATATCACCTCCTCGGCACCCCGATGCTCCGGGCGCACCGACAGCGCTTCCCGCTCCAGGAGCCGGTACGCTTCCCAGGCCGCGTGCGCGAGCGAGGTGAGTGCTCCCTCGAGCGCCGGATTCAGTTCGCGGAGCAGCGGCATGACCTCCCGGCGCAGCCGGTTGCGGGCGAACCGCAGGTCGAGGTTGGAGCGATCTGCCACCGGTTCGAGGCCCGCCGCCCGGCAGACGGATTCCGTCTCCTCCCGGCGCAACTCCAGGAGCGGCCGTACGAGCCGGATGGCGGGCGCTCCGGGGAGGGGGCCCACGGGCGTCATGGCGCGGAGCCCGCGAACTCCGGTACCCCGCAGCACCCGGAAGAGCACGGTCTCCGCAAGATCGTCGGCGGTGTGGCCCGTGGCCACGGCCTCCGCTCGCTCCCGTTCGGCGAGAAACCCGAGGAACTGGTAGCGGAGTTCGCGTGCGGTTTCCTCGATCCCCCGTCGAAGCTCGCGCGCACGGGCGGCAACGTCCGCCTCTCCGGTCGCGCAGCGCAGCCCGAGCTGCTGCGCCACCTGCCGCACGTGCTGGAGGTGCTGATGCGAGTCCTCGCGGAGCTTGTGGTCGAAGTGCGCGACGATGACCTCGAACCCGTACCGCGGTGCTAGGCGGCGGCTGAGCTCGAGCAGCGCGAGGGAGTCGGGCCCGCCGGAGACGGCAACGATCAGCTTGCGAACGCCACGGAAGAGCTGCTCCCGCTCGGCGAGCGCTGCGACGCGCCGGAGGATGGTCTCCACGAGGTCACGCTACCGCGGAAAGAGCCACTCCCACCACTCGTCCGGCGGAGGCTCCGCCGGCGTCGGACCCACCACGACGACGGGAACCTCCCCCTCACGCACGTAGCCGAGCTCACGCCGCGCCACCTGCTCGACGTACTCGTCCGAGCGGACGTACTCGAGCACGGCTTCGAGGTACGCGCGCTGCTGCTCGAGCCGGGCGATCTCCTGGCGGTACTCGGCGAGCTGATCATCGAGCCGCTGCGCTCGCACGGCCCCGGCGACCGCGGTGTACGCGAAGTACCCGGCGCAAAGCAGCGCCAGGAAGAAGAGCAACCTGCTCGGAGACCTGGAGATCGCGCGCATCCCGATGGCTTCAAACCGTACGCGCCGAAGGATCAACGTTCAACCATGGAGATGGCAGACGTCATTCCACCGCCGAACGATGGCGTGCTCGTTCCATTCGACCTCGCTTACCGATGCGAGATCGCAGCGGAAGTCTCGGAACCGTCGCAGCGGCAGGTCGAGGAGCAGGCAGATGAGGACGCGGAGCACGAACGTGTGGGAAACGACGGCGACGGTGGAGTCTCGCCGCTGCCGGACCTCGCCGAGCCAGCGGCGCAGCCGCTCGGCGACATCCTCCAGGGACTCCCCTCCGGGCATCGGCACCGATTCCGGCCGCGGCCCGAGCCACTGGCGGACGAACTCCGGGAAGCGGCGGCGGATCTCCTCCAGGGGGAGCCCCTCGGTGAGACCGACGTCCATCTCGATGAGCTCGTCTCGAACCTCGAGCGGTACCCCGCAGAGTTCCGCGATGAGCCGTCCTCCCTCCAAGGCCCGCCGCAGGGGGCTGGCATACACCCGGAGCGGCCTCGCCGCCGCCACCGCCTCGGCCGCGCGGCGAACTTGCTCCCTCCCGAGCGCCGTGAGCTCCACGTCCGCACGGCCGAGGCCGAGCCCGTCACGATTGTGCACGCTCTCGCCGTGCCTGACGAGGATGAGCTTCATGGTGAGCGCGGCTCCTCACCGGCTGCTCCCCCATCTCCCTCCTCCGGCGCCTCGTCGAGGATGGAGAGGGGTGCCCAGAGCCGCTCGATGAACGGCGTGAAGCCGAGCCTGCGCCAGAAGCCGCGGGCCTCCTCATCGGCCTCGAGCACCGTCATCTCGAAGTGGTGAATCTCGCCCTTCTTCAAGCCCCAGTTCGCGATGGCGCGGAACAATGCCCGGCCGAGGCCCATCCCCCGATAGGGCGGAGTGACGTACACGTAGCCCACGGTGAGGTGCCGTTCCGGGAGGCGGGCCGTCGGGTTCGACTCGATGCCGCCGCTGACGAAGCCGACGAGCGTGCCTTCGTCTTCGGCCACGAACGTCGCTGCGTACGGATTGGCGATGGTGGCATCGAGGGCGTCGCGGAACTGTTCCTCACTCACCGGCGTGGGGATGACGCGCCGGTCGACGGAGGCGTAGTGGCGCAGCATCGCCTGCCAGAGCAGGTACAGCGCGGGTGCGTCATCGAGCCGAGCCTCGCGGATGACGATCGTCATGCGAACTCGCCTCGTGTTTTCCACGCGTCGATGGCGGGCGATACGTCGCGAAGGTGCAGCCCCACGCGCGCAATTCGCTCGGTGCGGGCGGCCGGAGCGAGGGCGGTGACGACGAGCTCCGGGCGGACGGTGAGCTGCTGGCTGGCCCGCAACCGCATCGCCAGCCGGACTCGGCCGCACGCCCCCTCTTCCACCCTGATCCAGGCAACGCCAGGGCGGATGTCGATCTCCCGGGCACGCTCCTTCCGCTCGTCCGCAACGACCCAGCGCTCGGCCGCGAGGAACTCACGGGCCGCCGAGTCGACCGCCTCTCGACTGACGCCGGAGAGCTCCACCTCGTAGTCGGCCCATTCGAGCAGCGATTGCAGCGCGGGAAGGGAGAGTCCGACCTCCCGCACCTCCAGGATGGCGAGCTCAGGCGGCGTCTGCCGAGAGACGCGCTCCCGGAACTCCTCTGGGTCGACACGCTCGTCGAGGAGGACATCCATCAGCTCCGCCTCGCTCACGAACCCGAGCGGCAGCGGGGCGGCAAAGGTGATCTTCGGATGGGGCGTGAACCCCTGCGAGTATGAGAGCGGGATCCGAGCTCGACGCAGCGCGCGCTCCCAGTGGCGGAGCACATCCAGATGCGAGATGTATCGCAGGCGCTCCCCTTTCCGGAACCGCACACGGAGGCGCTGGACGCTCACGGGAGGGATGGTATCACGCCTTCGGCGGCGCCCCCGCGACGGCGTTCGCGAGCTCCTCGGCTGCCGAATGCGGATCGAGCTCGCGGGTCGCGACCCGCTCGACCAGCTTCTCGAGCTCCTCGTCCGGCGTGTTCCGCCGGATCCGCTCGAGGAGGATCGCCTGCGCTTGGGCGAGGATCTGGTGGCGCGCGTCATCGCGGCGCTGGGCTTCCAGCGCGCCGGACTCCTCCAGCTCCCGCCGGTGCGCCTCGATGGCGTCAGCGAGCTCGGGGATCCCCTGACCCGTCGTGGCGATCGTCCGCAGGATCGGGGGCCGCCGCGCGCCCGGCGGAGCCAGCGAGAGAAGCGCCTGCAGCTGGGAGACGAGCGTGTCGGCCCCCGGCAGATCGGCCTTGTTCACCACGAGGATGTCGGCGATCTCGATGATCCCTGCCTTCAGCGCCTGGATGTCGTCGCCGGTGCCCGGGTTGTTCACGAGCACGGTCGTCAGCGCCGTCCCCGCGATCTCGACCTCGTCCTGCCCGGCGCCGACCGTTTCGATGATGATGACGTCGAAGCCGAAGGCATCCATGGCCGCGACGACGTCGTTGAGGGTCGGCGCAAGCCCTCCGAGCGCACCCCGGGAGGCCATGCTCCGCACGTAGACCCCTGGGTCCAGGGTGAGGTCCTGCATGCGGATGCGGTCGCCGAGCAGCGCACCCTGGGTGAAGGGGCTGGATGGATCGACGGCCACGATGCCCACGGTCTTCCCTCGCCGCCGCCACTCCGCGGCGAGGGCGCCCGTCACCGTGCTCTTCCCCGAGCCGGCGCTTCCCGTGATCCCGACCGTGTGGGCGCGGCCGGAGCGAGGGTAGAGCGCGCGGAGGTACGCCCGCCCCTCCGGGGTCTCGCCTTCGATGCGGCTGAGCACGCGCGCTAGGGCGCGACGATCTCCGGCCAGGAATCGCTCGAGCAGTTCGTCCACGGGTCCTACTTCTTCACGTTCTCGTAGACGAACTTCACGATGTCCTGGGTGTTCGTCCCCGGCCCGAAGATCTCCTTGAAGCCGAGCTCCTTCAGCTTCGGGACGTCCTCATCGGGGATGATCCCGCCGGCGAAGAGGAGGACGTCATCCACGCCGCGCTTCTTCAGCTCCTCGACGACGCGCGGGAAGAGCTCGAGGTGTGCCCCCGACAGGATGCTCAGCCCGACGACGTCGACGTCCTCCTGGAGCGCAGCCTCTGCGATCATCTCCGGAGTCTGCCGGATGCCGGTGTAGATCACCTCCATCCCGGCGTCGCGCAGCGCGCGCGCGACGACCTTCGCGCCCCGGTCGTGACCGTCGAGCCCAGGCTTTGCGATGAGCACGCGGATCTTCTTCGTGGTCGTCGGTGCACTCATAGCGGCTCCTATTCTACCGCCCTACCGGCGTTCGATGAGCTGGAGATTCACGCCGTGCGTGGCCTTCGGCGAGACGAAGGCGATGCCGTTGTTCGGGTCGCTCACTCGGTACCCTTTCTCCCGCAGCTCCGCTACGGCCGCGGCGAGGTCCTCCACTTCGAGGGAGAGCAGGAACTGGCCCTCGCCGCGCTCCTTGGCGAAGTTCGCCACCGGCCCCTCGTCCGTGAGCGGCTGGATGAACTCCAGGTCGCTGTTCCCCACCGGGATGAAGGCGTTGCGGATGCCGAGGGCAGGGACCTCGCCGCCGCGGTTCGGATCTCGCCGGAGCCCGAAGTTCCGCTCGTAGGTGGCGAGGGCAGTCTCGAGATCCCGAACGACGATACCCACGTGATCGATGCGCTTCAGACGCATTCAGGACTCCTCCTCCGCTGGGATGGCGCCGTACTGGATGAGAGCGAACGGCACGCCGTGGGTGCCGCCCTTCACGGTCGCGATTATCGCCCCCGGCTGCACGGCAGGGTGGGGCTCCCCGACGGGGTACCCGAGCTCCCGCAACCTCTGCACCGCTGCGTCGATGTCCTGCACGCAGAGCACGATGCCCGCGAGCGCGGCCCGTGGCTCTCCCGGCTGCGGCTCGCCCGGACCGGCGAACTCGAGGATCACCTCGCGGAGCTTCATGAACGCCAGGTGAGCGCCGGTGCCCGGCCGCGTCATCGTTCGCCGGACCGGCACCCCGAGCAGATCCGCGAAGTGGGAGGCGGTGGCAGCGCTGTCCGTGGACCGGATCACCACGTGGTCGATGTGGGTGGCGCCGACCCCCATTTCCTTCAGTGCTCCTCGGGAACCGGCTGCGCGAACTCGACGAGCACCCCGTGATTCGACTTCGGGTGAAGGAAGCAGATCATCCCCGCGAGTCCACGGCGGGGCTTCTCGTCGATGACCTGGATCCCCTTCTTCTTCGCTTCCTCCAGCTCTTGCTCGACGTTGTCCGTCTCGAAGCAGATGTGGTGGAGCCCCTCGCCGCGCGACTCGAGGAAGCGAGCGACTCCCGTGTCGGTACGGGTCGGCTCGATGAGCTCGATCTCCGAATCGCCGATCTGGAGGAGGACTCCGCGCACCCCCTGATCGTCGATGACCCGATCGGCGGTCACGGGAAGCCCGAGCGCGTCGCGATAGAACTTCAGGGCCTCGTCCGCGCTGCGCACGACGATCCCGACGTGATGGATTTTCGTGATCATCGACGTCTCCTCCGTTCCCCTTGCGCTAGGTGTCCTGGGAAGCTTCTTCCGGAACCGACACGAAGCCGGTGTGGCGCGCTCCGAGCATCCCCGCGAGGTGGGCGGCGATCTGGTGCCAGTGTTCGCGGTCGTGGTCGGCCACCGAGCGAACGAGCCGCCGGTGCACGGAGCCTTCATCCGCGAGGTCCTCGTCCGAGACCTGCGCGATCTCATCGAGGAGGCGGCGGCGCCCGCCGCGCAGCTGCTCCAGAACGCACCAGAAGTTGAGGTCCCGCTTCCGCTCCACGTGCTCCTGGTTCCATTCGTCGAGGTGGGCGCGGTCGAAGTCGAGGATGGCGGGACGCCGTCCCTCCCGCAGCTGGCGCAGCGCCAGGACGACCTCCGCCTCCCAGGTAGCCACGTGACCGACGATGTCCTTCAGCGACCACTCGCCGATGAACGGCCGCTCGATGTCGCGAATGCGACACGTTTCGATGTTGCGGAGGAGCTGGTTCCGCTCCCGCTCGAGGTCGGCGAGCAGCCTGTGGCGCTCCTCCTCGAGCTCGCGCGCTGCCGGAGACGATTGCAGATCGCCCATCAGATCACCACGGTCTCGCGGTACTCGCCCCAGGCCTTGCGGAGAGCGTCGGAGATCTCGCCGAGCGTGGCCCGTGCCTCGACGCACTCGATGATGATCGGCATGAGGTTCTCGGTGCCCTCCGCGGCACGCTGCAGCTTCTCCAGCAGGCACTGCACCCGCTCGTTATCCCGCCGCTCCCGCAGGGCACGGAGCCGCTCGATCTGGCGCTGGGCGATGGAGGGGTCGACGCGGAGGATCTCCGGCTTCTCCACCTCGGGCGTGACGAACTCGTTCACACCCACGATGATGCGCTTCTTCTCCTCGATCTCCCGCTGGTACCGGTAGGCAGCCTCCTGGATCTCGCGCTGCTGGTACCCGCGCTCGATGGCCGCCATGGCGCCGCCGAGCTGGTCGATGGTGTCGATGTACTCCTTCGCCGCCGCCTCGAGGCGGTTCGTCAAGGACTCGATGTAGTACGAGCCGGCGAGCGGATCGATCGTCTCCGCCACCCCGCTCTCGTAGGCGAGGATCTGCTGCGTACGGAGCGCGATCTGCACCGACTTTTCGGTCGGCAGCCCGAGCGCCTCGTCCATCGAGTTCGTGTGGAGGGACTGCGTTCCGCCCAGGACGGCCGCGAGCGCCTGCACCGTCGTGCGGACGATGTTGTTCTCCGGCTGCTGCGCGGTGAGGGTGGCGCCGCCGGTCTGGGTGTGGAAGCGTAGCATCATGGAGCGCGGGTTCTGGGCGCCGAACCGCTCCTTCATGATCCGAGCCCACAGCCGCCGTGCGGCGCGGAACTTCGCGATCTCCTCGAGGAAGTTGTTGTGACACGCGAAGAAGAAGCTCAGGCGCGGTGCGAACTTGTCGACGTCCAGCCCGGCGTCGATGGCCGCCTGGACGTAGGCGATGCCGTTCGCGAGCGTAAAGCCGATCTCCTGGGCCGCCGTCGCGCCCGCCTCCCGCATGTGGTAGCCGGAGATCGAGATCGTGTTCCACTGCGGCACGTGCTCGGCGCAGAACTTGAAGATGTCGGTGATGAGCCGCATCGACGGCTTCGGCGGATAGATCCACGTGCCGCGAGTGATGTACTCCTTCAGGATGTCGTTCTGGATCGTGCCCCCGAGCTTCTCCGGCGGGACCCCTTGCGTCTTTCCCACCGCGATGTACATGGCCAGGAGGATCGCCGCCGTCGCGTTGATGGTCATCGAGGTCGTGACCTTGTCGAGCGGGATCCCGTCGAACAGGATGAGCATGTCCTCGATGGAGTCGATGGCGACCCCTACCTTCCCGACCTCGCTCGCCGCCATCGGGTGGTCTGAGTCGTAGCCGATCTGGGTGGGGAGGTCGAAGGCGACGGAGAGGCCGGTCTGGCCGTTCTCGAGCAGGTACCGGTAGCGCCGGTTAGACTCCTCCGCCGTACCGAAGCCGGCGTACTGGCGCATCGTCCAGAGGCGGCCACGGTACATCGTCGGCTGGATCCCGCGCGTGAACGGGTACTCGCCCGGGTATCCGAGGTCCCGGTTCGGGTCCCAGCCCTCCAGATCCTCGGCGGTGTACAGCGGCTCGATCACCATCTGGCCGGTCGTTTCGAACCGCTCCTGACGTTCGGGAGCGCGCTCGACCGCTTTCCGGTACGTGGTCTCGAGCCACTCTTTCTTGGACGAACTGGCCATGCCGAGAGTACTCCAGGTTCGGTGTGGCGGAACGTCCGCTGGGGTTCTCCCGGAGTATAGGCGAGGCCGTTTTCGCCCCGCAAACGAACTCGGCCGCGTCCTATGGGTCGCGGGTGTCCCTTGCCCGCTCCCGCAGCCGGCGCAGGCGCTCCTCCGCGAGGTCCACAGGGCGCAGCGCACCTCGTGAAGGCCGCGCAAGCGCACGGCGGCGGCGATGGAGCTCGTCGTCGTACGTCCAGAACCTTCTCGCCGTACCCATACTGAAAACGTCGGCCGCCACACCGCCTTTCGCCATCCGGAAGATCTCGCATCCGTGAGCGGCCGAATCCGAACCGGTGCGCCCGAACCTTTGGTCCCTCCCGAAATTTTCGGGGACGCGAATTCACAAAATAGGGGGTTTACCCGATTGCGCCCCCGGGTATACTATGCCGCCACCTGCAGGGACGTGTTAGGAGATTGGAATGGCGGCCGACCGCCGAACCACGTTCCTCGCCGCACTGCTGGTCTCCGAGCGGGAGGGGGAGACGCTTCCGCTCGTCCGCGCCCTCCATGAGGGGGGCTTCGCGGTGCTCGAGCGGCCGAAGGGCGCAGCGGCGCTCTCCCTCGCCACCACGGCTGAGTTCGACGTCGTCCTCTGGTGGTGCGGCCGAAGCTGGCTGCGCGACCTCGAGTGCATCGAGCGCGTCTCGCGCAGCGGTGTCCCCGTGATCGCCGTACTGCCGGACCCGCGCCCCGAGCTCATCTCGGAGTGCCTGCTCACCGGGGCCGACGCCTGTCTCGCCCCGGACGCCGACCCTCGAGTCGTCGCCGCCCAGGCACGCGCGGTGCTCCGGCGCCGAGGATTCGCACCCGCTCCTGAGGGCAGCGTCCTTCAGATTGGGGACCTCGTGGTCGATCTTGATCGGTGCGAGGTCGAACGCGGAGGTGAGCTCGTCCCGCTGACGGTGTCGGAGTTCCGGATCGTGGCGTTCATGGCACGGAACGCCGGCCGGGTCCTCGCCCCCCACGAGATCCTCAACGCCGTCTCGGACGAGTACGAATACCGGCCGCGGGAGGCCCAGGAGGTCCTGAAGGTGTACGTGCGGCGGATCCGGCGAAAGCTGGAGCCGTCGCCGGAGGAGCCCCGCTACCTGGTGACGGTCCGGGGCTTCGGGTATCGCCTAGAGGGGGGAAACGGGCGGTGCCAGGCCGCGCGGGCGGTGGCGCGCAGCACCGCCTGACGCAGGTGCCGAATGGACTCCGGCCTCCACGGCGGGCATGGTGGAGGTCGGATGACGGAGCAGGAGCAGCGAGACGAGTTCTTGCTGGAGCGACTCCAGGAGTCCACGTCCGGGGAAGCCGCCGTCCGCCAGCTGCGGCGCCGGTACGACCTCCTCCGGCAGGAGTACGAGTCCCTCCTCGACCGACTCGCCGAGCTCGAGGAGCGGGTGGAGCAGCTCTCCGCACGGCCGGCGAGCCGGAACCGCCGCCCGCTCGTGGCGGCCATCCTCCAACCGTTGCAGGAGCTCCGCGACGAGTACCGCGAAGCGCTCACCGTGCTCGACCGCCTCTTCCACGGCCTGAGCGAGCTCTCCCAGGAAGCCGCAGCCGAGCCCGAGGCCGAACGGCCGGCCGCCGAGCCAGCGGCCGAGGCAGCGGGGCCTCCTGCCTCGCCGACGAAGGTCCAGGTCCACGTCCGGGGCGGAGACTTCGGAACGATCCTCGACTTCCAGGAACGGGTCTCGAAGCTGGAGGGAGTGAGGCGCGTGAGCATCAGCGCCATCGACCACGAACGCGCGACGCTCGTGGTCGAACTCGAGCCCGCCGAACCCTGAGGGCGTCAGACGGTATCGGGCGCAGGTCCCGGCGGCCCGCCTTCGCCCACCGGTGCCCTGCCCGCAGCGAACCCTTCCGGCGTGCGGCCGAAGGTGTAGCGCGGATTCGACAACGCGACCAGCAGCACGCCCGCGGCGACGAGGCAGCCCTGGGCGAGGAAGAGCCGCGGCGCTCCTGTCACGTCCGCAAGCGCACCCAGCGGGGCGGCCATGAGCGGCATGACGCTGAAGGTGAGCATGTAGATGCTCATCACCCTCCCGTAGAACTCGGGGCGAGACGCGTTCATCACCATCGTGTTGTTGAGCGTCTGGTAGCTCGTGAAAACGAGCCCGAGGAGGAGGATGGCGAGCACGGCGCCGCCGAACCCGAAGGGGCCGGAGAGCAGGGCGAGCAGGATGAGCCCCACACCTGACGCCACACCGGCGACGAACTGCAGGAACGGCTTCCGCGGGAAGTCGCTCAGCGAGGCGATGAAGAGCGAGCCGACGAGGGCGCCGATACCGGAGATGGTCAGCAGGTACCCGTAGGCACTCTCGCTCTGCCCAAGGTCCCGCTGCACGAACCCGGGCAGGAGCATCATGTACGGCATCCCGAACAGCGTGGGGATGAACGCCAGCAGCATGAGCTGCCGCAGGATGCGGTCGTGAGCCACGTACCGGAGGCCCTCGCGGATCTGCGGGATCATGCCCGGACGGGGCCGACCCCCAGGCACGGGAACCGGGCGGCCGCGGGAAGCGGGCACGGCCAGGAGGCAGGCAACGGAGCCGACGTACATGAGCGCCTGGGCGAAGTAGATCACCTCGATGCCCAGTACGGCCAGCGTCCCGGCGATGGCCGGGCCCACGACGCGAGCGCCGTTCATGGCCGCGTTGGAGAGGGCGATGCCGCTCATGAGGTTCTCCGGCCCCAGGACCTGGGCCATGAGCGGCGTCCGCGCCGGCCCGTTGAAGGCGAAGGAGGTGCCCTGGATGAGCCCGACCGCGAAGAGGAACTCAATCGTGATGAGGTCGGTGGCCACGAGTACTGCGGTGATCAGCGCTAGGAACGCCGTGAGGCTCTGGGTGACGAGCGAGAGGTTCCGCTTGTTCACCCGGTCCGCCACGGCTCCGCCCAGGAGGGAGAAGAGCAGCATCGGCAAGCCGAAGGAGAGGGAGATGGCGCCTACCGCCCCGAAGCTCTCGGTCAGCTGCCAGGCCAGCAGGCCGCGGGCGACGATCTGCATCTGCATGCCGAGGAAGGAGAACGCGGAGGAAGCCCAGAGGAAGCGGTAGTCCCGGTTCTCGAAGACGACGAGCGCCTTCCGCAGCGAGGGGCGCGCAACGGCGCCAGCGGGGGCAGCCGGCGCGGCCGAGCGTTCAGGGGTCACCGCCACGGGGGTCCGTCCTTCGGAAATAGCGTTCGCCTCCCACGAACGGTAGGCGGCTGCCTACCCTTCCGTCAACGTCAGGCTGCGCGGTTCGCCGGCCGCAGCGGTACGATCGCGGGAGGTTGCCCATGCGGATCGTGGACGCCACGACGGGAGAAGAGCTCGCGGATGACGCGCGCCTCGCCCGCGGGTTCTGGTCTCGCTTGCGCGGGCTCATGCTCGCTCCCCCGCTGCAGCCCGGCGAGGGCCTGGTGATCCTCCCCTGCAGCTCGATCCACATGTTCTTCATGCGCTTCCCGATCGACGCGGTGTTCTTCGATCGGGACGCCCGCGTCACCCGCGTCGCGCGGCACGTGCGGCCCTGGCTCGGGTTCGCGTGGGGTCGACGCGGCGCCTGGGGCGTCATCGAGCTGCCGGCCGGGGCAGCGTCCCGGGTCCAGCAGGGTCACCAGCTGCGCTTCGAGCCGCCGCTGGACGAGCAACCGCGATGAAGAACGAGGGAGCCCCCGCCTTGGGCGGGGGCTCCCTCGCGGCGGAGGAGCGGCCAGGTCTGCTAGAAGCGCGACCGCCTGAGCGCGAAGGTGGCCATCGCTGCGGACCCGAAGAGCAGGACCGCCAGCACCAGCACCGCGCCAGCCCCGCTGCCCGCGGAGGCGATGCCCGTGCCGGACGACGGCGGCGCGGGCGTCGCCGCCGGACCGGGCGTCTGCTCGCCCGCGACCGTCTCGACCGGGGTCGGCGTGGCCGTCGCTGCCGGCATCGTGGGCGTCGCGGTCGGCGTGAGGGTTGGTGGCGGAGGTGTCCCCGTCGGGGTCTGGGTCGCCGTCGGGGTCCTCGGCGGCTCCGTCGGCGTGGGCGTCGGCGTCTCGGACTCCGGCACGTTGTAGAAGCAGACGGTCGCCGCCGTCACGTCGGCGTTCAGCTCGACCTGCACGGAGCTGCCAGCGCTGGTCGGTTCGGCGGGGCAGACGGCATCTGGTTGGAGCAACACCGTACTGCCGACGAACCCGTAGCCGGGAGGGGGAACGTCCTCGGAAACCGTGTACGTCTGGTCGAGCGTGAGCCCGAAGAAGGACGCCGGAGACGGCTGCGAGAACGGGGCGTCATCGGCCACGCCGGGGGTGACGTCCGTCGTGAAGACCGTGGCGTCGGCCGGCGCGCCGATCACGACCTTCTTCACCCAGAGAGCGCCCGTCGCGGCGACGGTGCCCGTCGGGGTTGGCGTGAGCGTGGGCGTCGACGTGGGGGTGCTGGTCGGGGTCGACGTCGGACTCTCGGCAGGCGTCGGCGTGGGCGTCGGCTGCTCCGGATCCCAACAGAAAGAAATGTGGCTGATCCCGCCGCTCTGGTTCAGGCCCGGCTCGGGCCCGAGCCCGGTGTCGCCGGCGGCGGGAGGGTCGTACTTGTACAGGCTGTGGGCGTTCGTGCCTTGCTTGACGAACACCGCGGAGACGAGGACCCCGCTTGCGGACCAGCTGAAACTGGCCTGGGAGCCGCCGGTCTGGAGGTCGTAAACGGTGATCGTTGCGCCGCCGGGCAGGACCAGCGTCCCGTTCTCCGGCGGGTCGGACTTCACCTCCTCCCAGGCGCTATTGAAGTCGCTACACGTGAAGTTATTGCCGTCCGGGTGGCTGGGCACCACCCCGTTTCCGCTCACTGGGGCGTCGGCCTCCGCCGTCGCCACGAGCGCGAGCGCGAGCAGCGCTGCACCCATGGCCGCGGCTGCGATCCCCAGCCACCCACCGAGGGCTCTCGGCCCCCGGGCTCCGTCCTTCGTCGATGTGTTCACGGGCTGTCTCCCTTGTCGGATGGGGGGTGCGGCGCGCGAATGCGCACCGCGCGTTCACTTGAGTAGTACCGTCCTGTCCCGGATTCGTTACGGCCTCGCGCGCCGAAAACCGTCATCGCGGGCCCACGGGGAATGAGAAATCCCAGCACATCTCTCAAATCTCCCACTGCGCAGAAAAAATCACTTGGGGGCCGTAACGGACCGGCAAGACAGGGGGTATAAGGGGTTGGAGAAGCAGGCGAGCGTCCTCCCACCGACATCCCTCGCCTGCTTCGCGAGCCGGGAACGCTCCGTCCTCCCGGCTCCCGTCCTCCGGAAGGGGAACCGGCTTCGCCGGTTCCCCTTCTCTTTGCTCGCGGGTGGCCGGGTTCTCGGGAGCACCCGCCCGCACGATGGCGGATATCGGCATCGCACAGGTTGCCGCCGTGAACCTCTTCCGGAAGCAAAACATCACCGGTTTCCGTGAAGCACCTACCTTATCGCCGGCGTATCTGGCCTGCTCGTGGCCGGCGGACTTCGACTTTGGCGACGAACCGCTCCCGCTCCGATCGCCTAGCCGGGAGAAGCCTGCGCGGCCACCCTTATCGTGCACGGAATTGCAACTTTGCAAGGGTTACGCGACCCGGTTCTCCATCCCTCCGGGAAATTCCCTAGTGGATAACCCGTAACAATCCGGTGGATCCCGCGTCTTATTGAGCGACGGGCGGAGGAGTCGAGCCAGCGCCCGTTGGAGAGGCGGGGTGAAATCCATGGCGTTCCTCGGAACGGCGGAGGCCAGCAAGTTCCTTCATGCCCCAGTGCGCCGCCGCAACGCGGCCGAACGGGCAGCGGAACGGGACGAACTCGATTGCTCTTGGTTCGCAACCCTTTACGAGCACACGGTCGGCTCGGTGTACCGGTACGCGTACGTCCTCGTGCATGACGCGTGGCTCGCCGAGGACGTGACCGCGGAGACGTACCTGCGCGCCTGGAAGGGCCGCTCCTCCTACCGCGGAGACGGCGCTGCCCTTTCCTGGCTCATGGCCATCGCCCACAACGTGGCGATCTCGGCGCTGCGCCAGCGGAAGGAGACCGTGGATTTGCACGCCGTCGCGAACCAGCCGCTGGACGGAGAAGACGCCGACCTCTCCGGCCCCCTGGCCGACCAGGCCCGCGAAGAGGAGCTGCACGGCCTCCTGCTCCAGGCGATTCAGCAGCTCACTCCGGAGCAGCAGCAGGTGGTTTACCTGCGCTTCTTCGAGGGGCTCAGCCATCAGGAGATCGCCGATCGTCTCGGGAAGCGCCCGGGCGCGGTGCGCGCCATCCAGTTCCGCGCGCTCGGACGCCTGCGGCAACGACTACAAGGAGAAGCTCGCAATGCCTCGTAACGTCACGCGGGAAGTCCTCCTCGACCTCTGCCTCGACCGCCTCCTGGCGGGCCGCGACTGCGGGGAGGTGCTCGCAGCGCATCCACGGCAGGGCGAGGAGGTGCGGCCCCTGCTCGACGTCGCGGTCATGCTCATCGAGCTCGCGCACCGGGTGGAGGGTCTGAGCGAGGAGCGGCGCGCCCGGCTCTGGGCGCGGATCGGCATCCGCCGCGCCGCGGCCCTCCTCGAGGAGCTGCGCCCCACGCCGGAGCGCACCTCACGAGGACGGCCTCGGGCGCTCTGGCGACTCGCCCTCAAGGCCTGCGCGCTCTGACGCCGACAGCCGCGCGAAGGGCCCGCCGGCGCGCTGCCGGGAAACCGGAAAACGGGCGGGTCGAACGAAACGCAGATCGAAGGAGGAACACGACATGCGGGACTTCATGCTGAAGCTGTACACCTGGGCGGAAGCCCACAAGAGCCGGGAGGAGGGCCAGGGCGTCATCGAGTACGCGCTCGTGGTCGGCCTCGTCTCCGTCGTCCTCGCAGGCATCCTCGCCACCGCTGGGACCGGTTGGATCGACGCGGTGGGTTCGCTCGTATCCAGCAAGATTGCAGCCGTGTCTTAGCAGCCACCGTGGCAAGGGGAGGCGCTGGCATCCGCTGCGCCTCCCCCTCCACGAAAGTCGGGAGCCTGCGATGCGACGAGCCTTACCCGCCCCCGAGCGCGCGCAGAGCGTCGTGGAGTACGCGTTCGTGATCGCGCTCGTGAGCGTGGTGATGGCGGGCATCCTCGCCGGCGCCGCGCCCGGATGGCTCGGCGCCGTCGCAGCCGAGGTGAACCAGGCGCTCGGGATCGGAGGAGGACCGTGAGGAAGGAACGCCGCCGGAAGGGAGAGCGGGGCCAGGCCGTCATCGAGATGGCGCTGGCGACGCCGTTCCTGCTCATGTTCGTCTTCTTCCTCGCCGACCTCGCCCTGCTCGGGTACTCGTACGTGAGCGTGACGAACGCCGTCCGCGAGGGCGCCCGCTGCGGCGCCGTCGGCGGCTCCGACGCGGAGATCGCCGCCCGCGTGGAGGAGACGAGCGGCGGCCTGGCGAACTTCGAGGGCGTGACCTCCATCAGCCGTGACCCGTTCATCGGCGGGGACGTCACCGTCGAGGCCGCCTACGAGTACGACTGGATCACCCCCGTGGGGCTCGTCCCCGGACTCGATAAGACGCTCTCCTTCACGAAGAGCGCCACGATGCGCATGGAGACGACCCCTCCCTACACGAAGGAGTGCACGCCATGAGCAACCCGCGCAGCACCGCCGGTGAGCGGGGACAGATGATCGTGACCGTCGCGCTCCTGTCCGTGTTTCTCATGATCCTGCTCGCCATCGTCGTGGAGACGGCGTTCATCTACATCCAGCGCCGCAACCTCCAGAACGCCGCGGACGCGGCCGCCCTCGCCGGCGCCCAGCGGCTTCCCGACGACCCCGGCGGGGCCATCGCCGACGCGAAGGCCTGGGCCGCCAAGAACGTCGAGGGGCTGACGTACAACGAGGCGGAGGTGTTCGACGGCAACCGCGCCATCCGCTCGGTGGTGAAGAAGCCGGCGGCGACGATCTTCGGCGACTGGTTCGGCTACGGCGGCTTCGAGATCAGCGCGAAGGCGGCCGCGCGCGTCGCCCAACCGCTCCTCCCGGGCCCGGGCGTGGTGCCCCTCGGCATCACGCAGGCCATGTATGAACAGGGATGCGGCGACATCGATGCCGAAGAGCGCTGCGTCCTCAAACAGTGGGCGGGAAACAACGACGACCCGCGCAGCTCCTACCAGCTCCTCGCCATCGACGGGCCAGGAGAGCACGTGCTGGAGGCCGGCATCCGCGGCGGGTCCGTCACTGGTATCAAGGATCCGGAGGACCAACAGCCGGGCAACACGGGCCGCAGCCTGGCAGACGGGCTGCGCGAGCGGTACCTCGCCGCCAAGGCCAACGGCTGCGCGGCTTGGGAGGAGGTCGCACCCGGCGGCGTTCTGCTCCAGCGGTGCAACCCGATGGGCGAGGCCGGCCGCAACGAGGACGGCGTCCAGCCGACGATGGTCGTGCTCATCCCCGTCGTGAAGTCCTTTTGCCAGGGCTCCTGCGACCTCGATCTCGTCGGTGACGGCGACGAGCCGCGCCAGTTCGCCTTCTTCTGGATCGATTACGAGAAGACGCGCTGCGCCGCTCCACCGGGCAAGGGAGGCCCGAAAGGCGGCGACTCCAATGGCGACCTCCCGCCCGGCCAATGCGAGATCGTGGGGCGGTTCATCCTCGACCACGAGGCATACCTCACGACCCCCGACGGCGATCCGCTCGCCGACTTCGACGACGACGCGATCCTGAAGGTTGTCCAGCTCATCGAGTAGCAGAAGGAACCCGGAGGCAACCATGGCACAGGTACGGACGTTCTCCCTCGGCGGCAGCAGCAGGCTCGGCCTCCTGCTCGCCCTCATCCTCGCCCTGATCACGGGCGCCCTCGTCTACGCGGCCACGAGCGGCGGCGACGACGAGGTTCCCGCCCAGGCCGGCGGCGAGACGGTACTGGTCGTCACCGCCGCGCGCGACATCCCCGCCGGGCGTACGATCACGGCGGACATGCTCGCCCTCACCCGCGTCGACAGCGGCGCGCTCCTCGAGGGCGCGTTCCGCGACACGGCCGCGGTGGTGGGGCAGGTGGCTCGCATCCCTATCTACGCCGGCGAGCAGCTCATCCCGGCCAAGCTCGCTTCCGAGCCGGCGCGTGACGGCCTCAGCTACGTCGTCCCGCCCGGCATGCGCGCCATGGCGGTCAAGGTCGACAAGGTCATCGGCGCCGGCGGGCTCGTCCGTCCCGGGGATCGCGTAGACATCCTCGCCGTCCTCGACCTGGAGTACGGCGACCTCGCCGGCGGCCGCACGCTCACGCTCCCCGAGGCGGTCCTCGTCGCCCAGAACGTCGAGGTGCTCGCGGTCGAACAGGCGCTGGAGAACCGGCCACCCGCCGGTGCAGCCCAAGGCGATGAGGGAACGCTTGTGGAGCAGCCGGAGCCGAACCCCGAGGCGACGGTCGTCACCCTCGCGCTCACGCCGGAGCTGATGCAGCGGGTGTTCCTCGCGGAGGAGGAAGGCTCCATCCGGCTCGCCGTCCGCCCCGCCGGCGAGGGGACGAGCCTCGAGCTGCCGAACGTGCGCCCCATCGCGCTCGCCGACGAGGAGTTCCGGGCCTTCATCGAACAGCTGCTCGCGGAGAGCGAGTGACCCACATCCCCGTTCAGAGGGAGGACACCATGCCACGCAACCCGCTCGTGATGATCGTCGACGAGAACGCTCCCTTCCGGCAGGAGCTGCAGGCGATGCTCGCGCCCGCGAAGCTCGCCGTGGTCGCCGACTGCGGCTACGGGGTCGAGGCCGCCAGCCTCGCGGAGGAGACGAAGCCGGACCTCGTGCTCGTGGCCATTGCCGAGCCCACGGCGCGGGCGCTGCAGACCGTGGAGGCGATCCGCGCGATCCTGCCGGCGACGCCGATCATCGCCTACTCCGCATCCACCGATTTCGACCTGGTTCGCCGGGCGATGCACGCGGGCGTGCGGGACATGCTCCGCCTGCCGCTGAAGCCCGGCGAGCTCTTCGCCTCCATCGACCTCGTGATGCGGAATCGCGACGCTGCGGCGGACGGCGACGAGGCGATCGACGCCGTCCAGGCACGCCGGCCGACCGCGGGGACCGTCCTCACCGTCTTCGGCGCCAAGGGCGGCATCGGCAAGACGACCCTCGCCACCAACCTCGCCGCGGCGATGGCGAGGAGCTCGGACATCTCCGTGCTCGTCATCGACCTGGACACCCGCTTCGGCGACGTGGCCATCATGTACGACATCGAGCCCCAGATCACCGTCGCGCAGGTGGCCGCGAACGCGCGCAGCCTCGACCGTGACACCTTCCGGAACGCGCTCGTCCGGCACGAATCCGGCGTCTGGGTCCTCCCATCCCCGAAACATCCGAGCGACTGGCGCACGGTCGAGGCGGACGACATCCGTGAGCTCGTCCACTTCGCCGCGAAGATGTTCGACTACGTCATCCTGGACACGCCTGGGGCGTTCAACGACATCGTCGGCACGGCGCTCGAAGTCGCGACCCAGGTGCTGGTGGTGACGACGGTGGACATGGCGAGCATCAAGGACACCGCCTTCGTGCTCGACCTCCTGGAGAGCGAATCGTTCCCGCCGGACCGGCTCTACCTCACGGTGAACCACGCCAACGGCGCGAACACGATCCGCGCCAGCGACGTCGGGCGGGTGCTTCAGAAGCCGATCTTCTGGGAGATCCCCCACGACAGCCAGGTGACGCTCGCCACGCAGCTCGGGAAGCCGATCGTCCTCGCCAAGCCGCGGTCGAAGGCGGCCCAGAGCATCACCGCGCTCGCCATGCGGCTCTCTGGGCACCAGCCCGAGCCTGAGGCCCGACGCGGAATCATCCGCCGGCTGTTGCCGCTCGGCGCCGGCTAGACCGGGCAGGTCAAGGAGGAAAACGCCATGCCGAACCTCGGACGAAACGACGGCGCTCGGCCGTTCCGATTCTCCACCTCACGGGGCGAAGGGGGCCTCGCCGCCATGATGGCGAAGCACTCCGCGCAGCTCCTCATGCCCTCGAAGGCGCCCGACTTCGTCGAGGTGGTCCACTCGCTCCACGAGACGCTGATCGAGTCCCTCGACACCAGCAAGCTCACGGCCGCCGACCCCGCGGCCGCGCGGCAGCTCGTGGCGGAGGCGACGGAGCAGCTCATCGCCGCCCGGGACATTCCGGCCTACGGGGAAGCCCGCATGCGCCTCGTGCGGGCCGTCGTCGACGAGGTGCTCGGGCTCGGGCCCATCCAGCCGCTGGTCGAAGACGAGTCCATCTCCGAGATCATGGTGAACGGGCCGGAGCAGGTGTACTTCGAGCGGAACGGTGTCATCACCCTGAGCGACATCCGCTTCCGCGATGACGACCACGTCCGCCGCGTTGCGGAGCGCATCCTCTCCGCCATCGGGCGGCGCGTCGACGAGGCATCGCCGATGGTCGACGCACGCCTCGCCGACGGCTCCCGGGTGAACATCACCATCCCGCCGGCGACACCTGAGTACACGACGATCACGATCCGGAAGTTCCGCCGGGACCGGTACACGGTGGAAGAGCTCATGTCGGTGGGAACGCTCGACGAGCGCATCGCCGAGTTCCTCGGCACCTGCGTGACCTACCGCCAGAACATCCTCATCTCCGGCGGCACCGGCACGGGCAAGACGACGCTCCTCAACGCCCTCTCCGCCTACATCCCGCGCACGGAGCGAATCATCACCATCGAGGACCCGGTGGAGCTGAGCCTCCAGCAGCGGCACGTCATCCGCATGGAAGCGCGTCCGCCGGACATGCAGGGACAGCACGCCATCACGCAGCGCGACCTGCTCCGCAACGCGCTGCGCATGCGGCCGGACCGGATCATCATCGGCGAGATCCGCGGCGCGGAGGCGTTCGAGATGCTCCAGGCGATGAACACCGGCCACGAGGGGTCGCTGAGCACGGTCCACGCGAACAGCACTCGCGATGCCCTCGCGCGGGTCGAGAACATGGTGCTCGTGGCCGGCGTGGAGCTCCCAGTCCACGCCATCCGCGAGCAGATGGCCTCGGCCCTGAACCTCATCGTCCAGCTCCACCGCTTCCCGGACGGCTCACGGAAGATCGTCCGCATTAGCGAAGTGACGGGGATGGAGGGCAGCACCGTCACGCTCCAGGATCTGTTCGTCTTCCGCCCCGAGGGGGTCGAAGAGGACGGCAAGGTGCGCGGGCGGTTCGTTCCCACGGGGCTGCGCCCAACCTTCTCGGAGGAGATCGAAGTCCAGGGCGGGAAACTCGATCCCCACCTCTTCCTGGCGGGGGCGCTGTCATGATCCCGCTCGCCGCTGCCGTCTTCGCCGGCCTGACCGCGTTCGTCGCCGTCGGGGCCCTCACCGGCCAGTTCGCCGCCGGCTACCGGCAGTCGCTGGCGCGAGCGACCGCGGTCGCGCAGCGACAAGGAGAAAGGTCCGAGAAGCGCCGACCCTCGGTTCGCATCCTGCGCACGGACAACCTGGCGCGGAGCAAGCTCATCGCCAGCCAGCTCGGGCGGTGGGAATGGGCCCGCACACGAGCCCTCCTCCTCGACCGAGCCGACCTCCCGCTGAAGGTGTCCGAATGGCTCCTCATCCTGGCCGGTAGCTTCCTGGCCGCGGCACTGCTCGTCACCGCGCTCAGCGGGCGCCTGGCCGCTGGCCTGCTCTTCGGCCTGGCCGCCGTCATCGGCTGGGAGGTCTGGCTTCGCAACCGCGCGTCGCGGCGCCGCGCCCGCTTCGAGCAGCAGCTCCCCTGGGCGCTGCAGGCGATGGCGACCTCGCTCCGCGCCGGCTTCGGCATCATGGAGGCCGTTGCCACCGTCGCGCGCGAGGCGGACTCCCCCATCTCGGACGAGTTCCGCCGGCTGCTCGAGACGGCCAGGCTCGGCGGCTCCTTCGAGGACGGGCTGCACGACATGACGGAGCGGATCGGGAGCGAGGACCTGCGCATCGTGGCGCGGGCGATGGAGGTCCACAAGAAGGTCGGCGGAAACCTGGCCGCCATCCTCGAGAGCGTGGCGCACACGATGCGGGAGCGGGAGGAGCTTCGCGGTCACGTCCGCGCGCTCACGGCGCAGCAGCGCCTCGGCGGGATGATCGTGTCCTTGCTGCCGCTCTGGGTGATCGGCTTCTTCCTTGTGATGGACCCAGAGTTCATCTCGCCCCTCTGGCGGGACCCGATCGGCCGCCTCCTGCTCGTCATCGGCGCCGCGATGGAAGCGGTGGCCTTCTTCGGCATGCGCCGCATCCTCCGGATCGAGGTGTAACCATGGCACTCCTGGCCGCTATTTTCGCCGCCGCTACCGCGTTCCTGCTCACCTACACGCTCGCCACCCCGAGCCGCGCGAGGCTCGCCTTCGTCGAGCGCCTGAACCGGTACGAGCGCGGGGCCGACCCCGAGCGGGCGGCGAAGCTCTCCCAGCCGTTCACGGTCCGGGTCCTGGCCCCGACCGCCGGCCGCTTGCGGCGGCTGGCCACAGCGCTCCTGCCCGCGAGCGTGGCACGCGCCCTCGAACGGCAGCTCCTCGCCGCCGGGGAGCCTGTGTCACTCCAGCTCTTCCTCGTCCTTCAGGCGCTTTCCGGACTCGCCGGTCTGGTGCTAGGCCTCACGTTCGCGGCGCGGGACCTCCCGCCGCCGCTCCGGATCGCCGGCGTCGCGGCCGGCGCCGTGCTCGCGTTCATGCCGCTCCTCTGGCTGCGGGCAAAGGTGCGGCGCCGCGCGCAGGCGATCCTGCGCGCGCTTCCCGACACGGTGGACCTCATCGTCACGTCCGTGGAAGCCGGGATGAGCATCGACGCCGCCCTCGCCGAGGTTGGCCAGGACACGAAGGGCCCGCTGGGGGAGGAGCTCAGGCTCGCCGTGAGGGAGACTGCCCTGGGCCGGAGCCGGCGGGACGCCCTTCTGGGCATCGTCGAGCGGAACCGCGTGCCCGAGCTGCGCGCCTTCATCCAGTCGATCATCCAGGCGGAGCAGACGGGCATCCCGCTCGGCCAGGTGCTGCGATCGCAGGCCGCGCACGTCCGCTTGCAGCGCCGCCAGCGGGCGGAGGCGCAGGCTCAGCGAGCGCCGGTGAAGATGGTGGTCATCCTCGTGACCCTGGTGCTGCCGGCGATGCTTCTCATGATCATCGGCCCGGCGCTCCTGCGGATGCGCGATTCGATCTGACCGCGACCCGGCCGCGGATCACGCGGCCCGCTTCGCCACACCCGCCACGCTCGCTACGAGGCGCGCCGCAGGCCGCTCCGGCCGCCACACCACCCGCACCGCAACCGCCGCTGGCTGCGAGGAGGCCACCAACCGCTCCGCGCGGGTCACCCAGTGCCGGCGGCGCGAGCGCTCCACCATCCGCATCTGAAGGAACGAGTACGGCACGAGCATCGCGGCCCCTACCGCGGTCATCTCCAGCCCGCCGCCGAACTCGGCCACGAGCGCGTACGCCTGGGCGAGCAGGAGCGTGAGGGCGAGGAGCGCCCAGTCGGACCGCTCGTGACGCTCGAGCGGCTGCTCCCGGCCGAGCGCCACGTTCCACGCGAGCTGGCACGCCGAGAACGCGGACCGCACCAGCGCGAGCGGCGCGAACCACGGCCCGAGAGGCGCCCGCAGCAGCACGAGCGCCCAGGCGCTCCCGAGCGAGTACTGACGCCAGCGCGCGGACGTCCACCAGTTCCACCAGCGGGGAGCACGGAACGCGCCGGCCACGAAGAGAACTTCGGCAGCCCGCGTCGCGCCATCACCCCTCTTCCCGCTCGAGCCAGCGCCGAAGGATCCGCTCCCGGTCCTCGGGAGGAAGCAAGAAGCGCTCCATGCCCGCCTCGCGTCGCTGACGGGTGAGCTCGTACAGGCAGAGAGCCACCGTGACGGAGAGGTTCAGGCTCCTCACCATCCCCGCCATGGGGATGACGATGCGGCGGTCCGCCCCCGCGATCGCTTCCTCGCTCAAGCCGCGGTGCTCGTTGCCGAACAGGAACGCGACCTCTCGGCGGGGGAACTTCGCCTCGAAGAGCGGCTCTGCATCGGGCGCCGGGACGGTGGCGACGACCTCGTACCCCAACTCGCGGAGCGCCTGCAACGCCTTCGCGGTGGAGTAGAAGACCTTGTACTCGAGCCACTTGTTCGCGGAAGCGGAGGTCGACTTCCCAACCCGCCGCGGGTCGAACGGCTGCTCCTGCTCGAAGATGAACCACGCGTACTGGAAGCCGAACCCGTCCAGCGAGCGGAGCGCCGCCTCGGCGTTGTGCGGATCGTGGATGTCCTGAAACACCACGATCCCCCCTTGACGGTTCTCCGCCACCCTTCGCAGCCGTTCGAGACGTTCCGGGGTCGGCACGGTTCGAGGCTAACCACTCCACCCGCCAGGATCGACGAGCAACGGGCAGATGGCGCGGAAGCGAGGAAGCGCGTACAACGGTGGCGGCGTGAGTGTGCTCCAGCCGGCGAGCGAAGTTCGGGCCCGCTTTGGCGACCTCTCCGGGCTGCGGGTCGGGCTCATTTCGCCGTACGACCTCTCCGTGGCGGGAGGCGTGAACACGCACGTCTTCGGACTCGCGAGGGAGCTGCAGCGGCGCGGGGCCAGGGTTTTCGTCGCTGGCCCGGCTCGGTACCGGGATCGGCTTCCCGACGACCTTCCCGTCGTCCCGGTGGGAAGCAGCGTCCCCATCCCCGTTGCGGGGTCGGTCGCCAACCTCGCGATCGACCCGCGCACCGGCTGGGCCATGCGCGCCGTGCTGCGGGAGCACCCCTGCGACATCCTCCACCTGCATGAGCCGTTCGTGCCGATGCCCTCCTTCGCAGCGCTGCTGTTCTCGCGAGCGGTGAACGTCGGCACGTTCCACCTCGCCCGCGAGCGACCCCACCTGCTCTACCTGGCCGCGTCGCCGCTCCTGCGCCCGCTCTCGCGGCGCCTGCACGGCCGGATCGCGGTCTCCACGGCGGCCCTGCGGACGGTGTCGCAGTTCATTCCGGGCCGGTACGAGCTCATTCCGAACGGGATCGAGCTCGAGCGCTTCGACGCAGGACCGAGGACGCACATGGGGCCGCCCACCCTGCTCTTCGTGAGCCGCCTCGAGCCGCGCAAGGGCCTGATGGTGTTGCTGCGGGCGATGCCCGAGATTCGGAGCCGGGTCCCCGGCGTCCGGCTCGACGTCGTAGGGAGCGGTCCCCTCGAGCGCCGGGCGCGACGGTTTGCCGAACGCCTTGGGGTCGCGGACGCCGTGCGCTTCCGCGGTCCAGCGCGGGAGTGCGAGCTGCCGGAGTTGTACCGCTCGGCGGCCGTGTTCTGTGCGCCCGCAACCGGGAACGAGAGCTTCGGGCTCGTGCTCATCGAAGCGATGGCCGCGGGAACGCCGGTCATCGCCGCCGCAAACCCCGGCTACCGTGCGGTCGTTCACGACGGCGAGGACGGCCTTCTCGTCCCGCCGGGAGATGCCGGAGCTCTCGCCGAGGCGGTCTGCCGCCTCCTCCTCGACCCGGCGCTGTGGGCCAAGCTCTCGGAGGGGGCGCGCGCCACGGCGAAGCGGTACGCCTGGTCGCGCCTCGCCGACGACGTGCTGCGCGTCTACGCCGAGGCGGCGGTCCGCGCCGGGGCGTCGTTCCCGGCCCTCTCAGCAATCCACGCGAAGGAGTAGCCCCGCCGAATCCCGATGCCGTACCTGCGTACGACGTTCGTCTGGCTCTCCCAGCTCGCGCTGACGGCGCTGCTCATCCTCGTCCTCTGGTGGCTCATCGACCCGGAGGAGTTCGGAGGGGTCGTGTCGCGCGCGCAGCCCGGGTGGCTCCTGCTCGCCGCCGCCTGCAACCTCCTCTCCGATCTGTTTCGGGGGGCACGGTGGAAAGCCCTCCTGGCGGAGGACTCCCGGGACGGAGTGCTCACGCTCACGGCGATTCTCGTGCTCAGCCTCGGTCTGAACGCCGCCGCTCCCCTCCGCGCCGGCGATCTGGCTCGCGTGCAGATCCTTGGCCGACGAGGAGTGCCGCGGATGACAGTCCTCGGCACGCTGGCCGCCGAGCGGCTGCTCGACTCCGTCAGTTTCGCCGTGCTGCTCGCTTCCGCCACCATCCTCGGAGCCGGACGAGCGGTCAGCCTGGCGACGATCGCCTATGCGGTGCTCGTCCTCGGCGCTCTGCTCGCAGCCATCCGCATCGGCCGGAGGGGCGTTGGTCATCCGCCCCCAGGGGAGGGAGGGCTCTCGGCTGCGCTGCGGCGCCAGCTGCATGCCTTCGCGAGGGGGCTGCGCACGCTCGCCCGCCCGCGCCTCGCAGGCCTCGCGGTGGCCTTCTCGCTTCTCGGGTGGCTCTGCGAGGCCCTCGTCTACGTTTTCGTCGCCGAAGCGCTCGGCATCGAGACCTCGCTCGGCGGCCTCCTGGTCGTGGTGGTCGTCGCGAACACCATCGTCGCCATCCCCCTCACCCAGGCGAGCGTGGGGCCGTACGAGTTGTCGGTCACTGCCGTTCTCGCCCAGTACGGCGTCGGGCGGAGCGCGGGCGCGGCCTACGCCGTACTCGTGCACGCGGTGCTCGTCGTGCCGGTCGTGCTCGCGGCGCTGGTCGCGCTCTGGGCGCTGCGGATCGGGCCGCGGGACCTCCTCTACCTACGGACGGAACGTCTTGACAAAGAGGGTTCAGGTGGAACCGGGAGAATCGAGCCGTGAAGGTCATCGAGGTCGACGGCTCCTACGGCGAGGGGGGCGGCCAGATCCTTCGCACCGCCCTCGCCCTTAGCGCGATCCGCGGCATCCCCGTCCGCATTCGCCGCATCCGGGCGCGTCGCCGGAATCCGGGGCTGGCGGCACAACATCTCGCCACGGTGCGCGCCTGCGCCGAGATCGTCGATGCGAAGCTCGAGGGGGCATCCCTCGGTTCCACGGAGCTCCTCTTCCACCCCCGGCGCCCGCCGCGCTGCGGGAGGTACGCGTTCGACATCGGAACCGCGCGGCAGGGGGGCAGCGCGGGTTCCGCGACGCTGCTCCTGCAGACGGTCCTGCTCGTGCTGGCCTTCGCCGACGGCCCGAGCGAGGTCGAGGTGCGCGGGGGTACCCACGTTCCCTGGAGCCCGCCGTTCGACTACCTGCAGAGCGTGTGGGCGGAGGCCTTACGAGCGATGGGACTCGTCCTCGAGCTGGAGCTCGTGCGGCCGGGCTGGTACCCCGCAGGAGGGGGCCGCGTTCGCGCGCGGGTTGCAGGAGCGGCCCAGCTCGCCCCGCTGGAGCGAACGCGAAGAGGAAGGCTGCGGTCGGTGCGCGGCTACGCGCTGAGCTCGAAGCTGCCGTCGCACGTCCTCGACCGCATGGCTCGGACTTGCTCCGAGATCCTTGCCCCGCTCGGCGTCCCCGTCCGCATCGAGCGGCAGCGCCTCGATGCGAGCTCACCCGGCGCCGCGCTCACCCTGGTTGCGCAGTACGACGGGGGCCGCGCCGGCTTCGGCGCGCTCGCCGAGCGAGGCCTCCCCGCCGAAGAGGTAGCCCGGAGCGCCTGCACGGAGCTCTTCGCCTTCCACGCCACGGAGGCGGCGGTGGATCCCCACCTCGCCGACCAGCTCCTCCTTCCCTGCGCGCTGGCGACGGGGCCGAGCCGGTACACGACGAGCCAGCGCACGAGTCATCTGGCCACGAACGCCTGGCTGCTCGAGCAGCTCGGCGTGGCAACGGTCGCCATTGCGGCGACCGGCAGCGGCACCTGCGAGGTGCGAGTCGAACCTACTTGAGATCGGCGCGCCCCTCGCGCTCCCCTTCCAGGGCGCGATACCGGTCCCAGTCGAGCGCCACGAACACCGCCTCCCCCTCGGCGCAGAGCTCCTCGCCTGCACGCAGCTCTCCGCGGGTTTGGATTCGGCGGCCGTGCACGCGTTCGATCCACCCGCGGAGCGTCACGCGCTGGCCGAGCGGAACCGGCCGACGGTACCGGACTGCGAGGGACCCGGTCACCCCCGCTCGCCCGCTCAACGTTTGCGTCACCCCGAGGAGCTCGTCGAAGGTGGCCGCCACCCAGCCCCCGTGCACGTGCCCCGGCGGCCCTTCATACGCGCGGCCGAAGACGACCTCTCCCTCCACGGCGTCCGGGAGGATGCGAAAGCGGACGGGCGGTGCGATGGGGTTGGCGAGCCCGGAGAGCGGGCTGTCGTCGAAGTTCGCGCGGGAGAGCTCCCCCACCTCGGCGGGCAACGCCCACTGCCGCCGTGCCCGCGGGTGCGCGGCGAGGAGGCGGCGGGCGCGCGCGACGAGCTCTGCCGCTTCGCGGAGCGCGCTGGCGTCCGCCTGGGTGTCGGCGAGGAGATCGAGCACCGCGCGCAGCTCCCCTGCCAGGTCGCAGAGGGCCGGCCAGCGCGGGTCGTCGGGGAACCGCGGCGGAGTCCACCGCGCGGGGTTGACGCGCGGGTCCGGCTGTCGTGGCGCGTGTTCGCGCGCCGGCGGGCCTTCAGCGCTCACCCGCGCCCCCTTCGGAGGAGCCCGGCCCTGACGTGCGACGGTCGGCGAGGGTCCGGAACCGCTCCCAGTCGACGCTCACGAAGATGCCCTCTGCCTCGGCGCAGAGCGTTTCGCCGGCGTGCAGCGTGCCGCGGGCGAAGATCTTCCGTCCTTCGACGCGCTCGATCCATGCCTCGAAGCGCAGCGGCTGGTGGAGTGGGGTCGGGTTCCGGTACCGCACGGTGAGTGTGCCGGTCATCCCGGGCCGGCCGCTGAGCGTCTGGGCCATGCCGAGCACCTCGTCGAACGCCGCCGCGACCCAGCCGCCGTGCACGTGCCCGGGCGGTCCCTCGTACGCCTGGCCGAACTTCCCGGTACCGACCACGCGGTCCCCTTCCACGCGCAAGGAGAGGGGCGGCGCGACCGGATTCGCCATCCCGATGACGGGGCTGCTATCGAACATGGCTTTGGGGCTGCCGCTGGTCGCCGACTCTGCGAAACCCCAGAGCCTCCGTCCTCGAGGCTGGGAGGCGAGGCGATCGTTGACCGCTTCGATCTGGCTGGCCGCCTCCGCGAGGGCAGCTTCGTCCGCCTCCGTATCCGCGAGGATGTCAATCGTGCGGCGAACCGCGGCTGCCAGCCGCACGAGCGCGCGCCATTGCTCCTGGGGCGGGTACTGGTCTGGCACCCAGCGTGAGAGGTCGAGACGAGGATCGGTGCCGTTCATCGGGCCTAAGCGTACGGCGAGTCGCCCCGTGAGACCATTCGCAGGTGGTACCCCCGGCAGGAGTCGAACCTGCGCACGTGGTTTAGGAAACCACTGCTCTATCCGCTGAGCTACGGGGGCTCAGCTATGAGGGTATCGCCTCCAGGCGCACCGCGACATCCCTCGCGGGCGCCGCTACCGTGCGGACGCCGGCCGCGTGGTACGGTGAACTTGACCGCAGCGAATCCCCTCAGGAGCGGAATGCGTATGCCAACGGTTCGGCCGTATCGGGAGACGGACGTCGTGCTCAGGGACGGCACGACGGTACACGTGCGGGCGGCGCGCCCGGAGGACGCCCCCAGGGTGGCGGAGTTCTACCGCTCCTTGAGCGCCCGCTCGCGCCACCTCCGGTTCTTCTCCGCAGGGTTCAAAGGCCTCGAGGAGCGAGCCCGTACGGAGTGCGACGTTGATTACGTCAACCGGTGCACGCTCGTCGCCACGTACGGCCCGGCTGCCGAGATCGTCGGCGTCGCCTCGTACGTCCGCACCGGGGAGGATCGCGCGGAGGTCGGCTTCGCCATCTCGGATCGGTTCCAAGGCCGGGGGTTGGGAACGCTCCTCCTCGCCCACCTCGCCCAGGTGGCGGCGGTGAACGGGATCCCCACCTTCGAAGGGGTGATGCTCGCCGAGAACTACCAGATGCTCGACGTCCTCGAGCAGTCGGGCTTTCCGCTCCAGCTGCGCCCGACCGAGGACGAGATCGAGTTCACGATGCCCACCTCCTTCACGCCGGAGGCGATCGCGCGCTTCGAGCGGCGCGAGCAATCCTCTGCGGTCGCCGCGCTCACCGCCATCCTTCGGCCCGCCTCGGTCGCGGTCGTCGGCGCTTCGCGCGAGCGGGGCACGGTTGGCGGGGAGCTGTTCCGCAACCTCATCGACTTCGGCTTCGAAGGGCCGGTGTTCCCGGTGAACCCGAACGCGCACGTCGTTCAATCCGTCCTCGCGTATCCCTCCGTCGCCCATCTTCCGGAGCGGGTCGACCTCGCCATCGTCGTCGTGCCGGCCTCGGCAGTGCCGGCCGTGGCAGAAGAGTGCGGGCAGCAGGGCGTGCGCGCCCTCGTGGTCATCTCCTCCGGTTTCGCGGAGCTGGGCGAAGAGGGCCGGCGGCGGCAGGAGGAGCTGCTCCAGATCTGCCGGCGGTACGGTATGCGGCTCGTGGGCCCGAACTGCATGGGCGTCATCAACACGGACGAGAACGTCCGCCTCAATGCGACGTTCGGCCCGGTGCCGCCGCGCCCGGGGCGGATCGGCTTCGCCTCCCAGAGCGGCGCGCTAGGCCTGGCCATCATCGACTACGCGTCCACGCTCGAGCTCGGCCTCTCCAGCTTCGTCTCCCTGGGGAACAAGGCGGATATCTCGGCGAACGACCTGTTGAACTACTGGGAGACGGACCCGAACACGGACACGATCCTGCTGTACGTCGAGTCGTTCGGGAACCCGCGGAAGTTCGGCCGCATCGCGCGCCGGGTCGCCCGCCGGAAGCCGATCGTGGCCACGAAGGCGGGCCGTTCCGCGGCCGGTGCGCGGGCGGCAGCTTCTCACACGGGCGCCCTCCTCGCGGCCGCGGATGTGCGGGTCGACGCGCTCTTCCGGCAATCGGGCGTGATCCGCACCGACACGCTGGAGGAGATGTTCGACGTCGCGACCCTGCTCACCCACCAGCCGCTGCCCCGCGGAAGGAAGGTCGGCATCGTCACGAACGTCGGTGGCCCGGCCATCCTCGCCGCCGACGCCGCCGAGGCTGCCGGACTCCAGCTCCCCGTGCTCTCCGACGCCACGGTCCGCGCCCTGAAGTCCGGCCTGCTGCCGGAGGCGACGACGGCGAACCCCATCGACCTCACCGCGCCGGCGCGCCCCGAGCACTTCGAGCACGCGCTGCGAACGCTCATCGAGAGCGACGACGTCGACGCCGTGGTGGCCATCTACCTGCCGCCGCTCGAAGGCGATCCTGACGAGGTGGCGCGCCGCCTGATCGCGCTCGCCGAGGGGGCGCAGGCCGCGGCCAAGCCGCTCCTAGCCGTCTTCATGATGGCCGGGGGGCCGCCGCCTCGCCTGCGGCAGGCGGGTATCCCCACCTACACCTTCCCCGAGGCGGCGGTACGAGCTTTGGCGCGCGTGGCCGAGTACGCCGAATGGCGGCGGACGCCGGAACCGCAGCCGCCCGCGCTGGCGGTGCGGCGGGCGGAGGCAACGGCGATCGTCGCCCAGGCGCTAGGCCGCGGGGGCGGCTGGCTCGATCTAGAGGAAGCGCTGCGCCTGCTCGACTGCTACGGGATTCCGGCTGCCCCTTGCCGGGTCGTTGCCTCGCCCGAGGAGGCCGCCTCGGCGGCCGCACGGCTGGGCCCTGGGCCGTACGTCGTGAAGGCCGTGGCGCCCGGGCTCATCCACAAGACCGAGCATCAGGCGGTGAAGGTGCACCTCCGCAGCCCTGCCGACGTAGAAGCGGCCGCACGAGAGATGCTCGAAAAGCTCGCCGCCGACGGCCTCGGGCCGCTACGGTTCGCGGTCCAGCCACACCTGGCAGGCACCGAGATCCTCGTCGGAGGCATCTTCGATCGCGAGTTCGGCCCGCTCGTGGTGACCGCGACTGGGGGTATCTTCGCCGAGGTCTTCCGCGACCTCACGCTCCGCCTCGCGCCCGTGGACGCGAGCGAGGCGCGCCAGATGCTGCGCGAGCTGCGCGGCTACCCGCTCCTCGAGGGGGCCCGCGGCCGCCCGCCCGCGGACCTGGACGCCCTCGCGGACGTCATCGTCCGCCTGGGCAAGCTCGTCGAAGACGTTCCGGAGGTCGTCGAGATCGACCTCAACCCGGTGTTCGCCAACGCGGATGGCGCCTGGGTCGCCGACGTTCGCGCCCGGGTCGAGCCGGTCGAACCCCCGCCGCCGCCGGGCGTCCCCAGCGACGTCCGCTGAGCACACGGGAGGTCAGAGGTCACGCACGCGGGGTACGATCTCGGCGGCGATGTACTCCGGGACCTCGTCGGAATCGAAGTCGAAGTGCTGGAGCTGAACCTCCTCCACTCCGAGCTCGGCCAGCTGTCCCAGCCTGTCCACCACCTCGTCCGTCCCGCCCACGATGAGCCCGCGGGCGCGGGCCGCGGCACGGAAGTCGGCCAGCGACATGCCCGCAGGGGCCCCGAACATCGTCATGATCGTCTTCGTCGCGTGATCGAGGGCGCGCAGGTCCGGGCCGATGATGGCGAAGGCCATCATCGACTTGCGGATGGTCGCCGGGTCGCGTCGCTCTGCCTCGCAGTGGCGTTCGAGCGCGGAGAGCTTCGCACGGTACGCCTCCGGTGAGAGATTCACGGCATTCCACTCGTCCGCGTAGCGGGCCACGAGCCTGAGGGTGCGGCGCTCTCCGCCTCCGCCGATGAGAATCGGAGGGAGCGGGCTCGGCTTCGGCAGCATGTTGGCGCCTTCCAGGCGGTAGAACCGCCCCTCGAAGCGTGCATCCGTCTCCGTCCAGAGGAGCTTCGTGAGCCGGATGGCTTCCTCCAGCCGGTCGAATCGCTCGCCGATCGGCGGGAACGGGATCCCGTACGCCCGGTGCTCCGCTTCGTTCCACCCCGCTCCCAGCCCGAGCACGAAGCGGCCACCGCTCAGGTTCTGGATCTGCGCCGCCATTCGCGCCACGTTCACCGGGTGCCTTAAGGTGACAGGGGTCACCAGCGGACCGAAGCGGAGGCTCCGCGTTTCTCTCGCGGCCACGACGAAGGAGAGGTACGCCTCGAGCGAATCTCGCTGGGGCCCGATGAAGAAGTGGTCGGAGCGGAACACCGTCGGGAACCCGAGCCGCTCGGCCAGCGCGAGGATGTGGGACCAGCGTTCCCACGTGAGGCCGTTCTGGCCTTCGACCATCAGTCCGACGCGCATCGCTCACCTCCGGGCGAGATCACCTCGCCCGCGCAGCGTACCAGGGGCGGTGCCACTGCGGTACGATGCCCGCGAGCAGGGGAGGGAGGGTCACGATGCGCGCCGGACCGCTCGAGGGCATCCGCATCCTCGACTTCACCCGTTTCCAGCAAGGGCCGTACGCCACGGTGCTGCTCTCCGACATGGGCGCGGACGTCATCAAGGTCGAGGAGCGCACGAACGGCGATCTCGGCCGCAGCCTGGGGAGGCAGCCGGACGGCTGGTGCACCTACTTCGAGGCCCACAACCGGAACAAGCGCTCCATCACGGTGGACGTGCGAAAGCCGGAGGGACGGGAGATCATCTACCGGCTCGTGCCGACCGTCGACGTGGTGTGCGATAACTTCCGGCCCGGCGTGATGAAGCGTCTCGGGCTCGACTACGACACGCTCTCCGCGTACAACCCCCGCATCATCACGGCGAGCGCGTCGGGGTTCGGCCCGCTCGGCCCGCAGGCGGAGGAGCCCTCGTTCGACATCATCGGCCAGGCGATGGGCGGCATCATGATTGCCCAGGCGGGGGGCCCGGGAAACCCGCCAGTGTCGCTCATCGGGGGCCTGGCCGACCAGGTCGGGGCGATCATCTTCGCGCTCGGCATCACGGCAGCCATCGTCGCGCGCGAGCTCCACGGCGTCGGCCAGCACGTTGACGTCTCCCTGCTCGGTTCCCAGCTCGCGCTCCAGAACCTCCCGCTCCAGGGGTTCCTTCGCACGGGGAAGCAGGCGCCGTCACCACAGCGCCAGAATCCGCTCTTCACGTACTACCGTTGCGCCGACGACCAGTACCTCGTGCTCGGCATCCTCGACCCGAAGTGGTGGGAGCCCCTCTGCCGGGTGCTGGAGCGCCCGGACCTGCTCGAGAACCCACGCTTCGCCACGCCCGGCGATCGCTGGTGCAACGGGGCGGAGCTGCTCGCGGAGCTGGACGCGGCGTTCGCACAGGCCCCCCGCGACGAGTGGCTGCGCCGGCTGAAGGCGGCCGACATTCCCTGCGGTCCTGTCAACGACTACGCCGCCGCCGTTGCCGAGCCCCAGGTTGCCGCCAACGAGTACGTCACCGAGCTCCACCACCCGACGCTCGGTCCGGTGAAGGTCGTCTCCACCCCAATCCGAATGACGAAGACGCCCCCTCGTATCTTGCCGCCGCGGTAGCGTAGGGCCCGGAGGAGGGGAGCAGCGCTCCCTCCTCCACCGAGAACGGGCGCAGCAGACCGAAGATCCCCCCTGGCGCCCAGAGCGCGTGGGTGAGCAGGGTCGCTGCGCCCGCCATCACACCGGCGCCAGAGCCCGGACCGTTGCCAGGGCTTCCAA